>Ga0247844_1000063_pt1 | contig 205480 bp, 211 predicted proteins | sample LaCtaG_FD_192421 | JGI IMG/M metagenome (GOLD analysis project Ga0247844, IMG submission 192421) | Freshwater microbial communities from meromictic Lake La Cruz, Castile-La Mancha, Spain - LaCruzMarch201714.5m_1 | ecosystem: Environmental > Aquatic > Freshwater > Lake | place: Spain...
AGGCCGCAGAGACCAGGCTCAAGCGACTGTTTACCAAAAACACAGGTCCGTGCGAAGTAGCAATACGATGTATACGGACTGACGCCTGCCCGGTGCTGGAAGGTTAAGGGGACTGGTTAGCCGCAAGGCGAAGCTGAGAACTTAAGCCCCAGTAAACGGCGGTGGTAACTATAACCATCCTAAGGTAGCGAAATTCCTTGTCGGGTAAGTTCCGACCTGCACGAATGGCGTAACGACTTGAGCGCTGTCTCATCCGTGAACTCGGCGAAATTGCATTACGAGTAAAGATGCTCGTTACGCGCAGAAAGACGGAAAGACCCCGGGACCTTTACTATATCTTGATATTGGTGTTCGGAACGGTTTGTGTAGCATAGGTGGGAGACTTTGAAGCGGGCACGCCAGTGTTTGTGGAGTCATCGTTGAAATACCACTCTGATCGTTTTGAACTTCTAACCTCGGTCCGTAATCCGGATCAGGGACAGTGTCTGGTGGGTAGTTTGACTGGGGCGGTCGCCTCCTAAAAAGTAACGGAGGCGCTCAAAGGTTCCCTCAACCTGGTTGGTAATCAGGTGTCGAGTGTAAGTGCACAAGGGAGCTTAACTGTGAGACAGACATGTCGAGCAGGTGCGAAAGCAGGAACTAGTGATCCGGCGGTGGCTTGTGGAAGCGCCGTCGCTCAACGGATAAAAGGTACCCCGGGGATAACAGGCTGATCTTGCCCAAGAGTCCATATCGACGGCAAGGTTTGGCACCTCGATGTCGGCTCGTCTCATCCTGGGGCTGGAGTAGGTCCCAAGGGTTGGGCTGTTCGCCCATTAAAGAGGCACGCGAGCTGGGTTCAGAACGTCGTGAGACAGTTCGGTCCCTATCTTCTGTGCGCGCAGGAAACTTGAGAAGGGCTAACCCTAGTACGAGAGGACCGGGTTGGACGAACCTCTGGTGTGTCGGTTGTTTTGCCAAAAGCACCGCCGATTAGCTACGTTCGGAAGGGATAACCGCTGAAAGCATCTAAGCGGGAAGCTCGCTTCGAGATTAGGTTTCCCACCGGTTTACCGGGTAAGGCCCCCAGCTAGACGACTGGGTTGATAGGCCGGAAGTGGAAGAGTCGCAAGACTTGGAGCTGACCGGTACTAATAGGCCGAGGATTTAACTACAAAGTTGCTACGCGTCCACTGTGTGGCTCTCGAGATACGGTCTCGAGATCCACGATCAACGAAAAGGTTTTGACCCCTTTTCGTTTAGACCGAAAACTCAATAGCGTTTCGGCGACCATAGCGAGAGGGAAACACCCGGTCCCATTCCGAACCCGGAAGTTAAGCCTCTCAGCGTCGATGGTACTGCAAGGGTGACCTTGTGGGAGAGTAGAACGTCGCCGGACTTCTTTTATAAAAAGGGGCGCTTTAACGAGCGCCCCTTTTTTATTTCCCTTTAATAAATGTCATACTGTAAAAAATTAAAAAGCGTGAAGGAGGAAAAAATGGATGAAAGAGAACAACGACCATCTCGTCCTTCACGTCCTGTCAATAATTTAAAGCCTGGAGAGCGTCCAGCTCGTTCAGGAGAGCGTCGTCCATCTGGAGATGCTCCTCGTAAACCATCAGGACCGAATTCTCAACGCAGACGTGAAGATTTGCCTGCTAGAGGTGGTTCATCTAACCGCGCCGGAGCTCCGCGTCAAACACGTGATGGTTCCGATCCTCGGGGTGCGCGTCCTGCACCAATGGATCGCGATCAATCTCGTTTGCGTCCACGTATTTTTGAACCTGATATTCCTGAAGATGTAACAGGTGAAGAGTTAGAAAAATCAGTTCGCGCAGAGTTACTAAGTTTGTCTGCAGAAAATGCAAAGGTAGTTGCACGTCACTTAGTGTGCATAAATTTGTATCAAGATACAGATCCACAGTTGGCCCACAAGCATGGAATCGCAGCTGCACACCATGCTGGACGACTTGCTGTCGTTCGTGAATCTGCCGGATATGCCGCATATCGTGCTGGCCACTATGAAATTGCTTTAAAAGAATTGCGCGCTGCCCATCGCATCTCAGGCGATGTTTCTTCCCTTCCTGTGATGGCAGATTGTGAACGAGGACTCGGAAACCCTCTGAAAGCATTGAATTTGGCTGGTTCCCCTGAGGTTAAGCGTTTGGCAAAACCAGAAGAAATTGAAATGCGAATTGTTGCAGCAGGTGCCCGTCGCGATTTGGGCGAACTTGAAGCGGCGGTTGTGACATTGACATGCAAAGAGTTAAATAATGAAACAGATGAGTGGGCTTTGCGTTTGCGATATGCATATGCCGACGCGCTAGATGCTGCTGGCCGAAAAGATGAAGCGAGAGAATGGTTTGCAAAGTGTGCCGAGCTCGATGAAGAAGAGTTTACAGACGCAGCAGAGCGCGCTGCAGAATAGTTACCCACAACTAAGCCTATTAGGGCTAGTTATGTCGGCAGAGCACTTGATGATCTGACCTCCACCGTAAGAACTCTTGGAGGATTCATGGTTAAGAAAGTTAGTGCAAAGAAAACAAGTGAAGTTGAAGAGGATTACTCACTCAATGATGTTTTGCTAAGGGGTCGCGTTTCTCAAGAAGCAGTGGAGAAAGAACTACCCAGTGGTGACAAAGTTGTCGAGTTTCGCTTGATCATCACCAGAGACAAGCAGCCTGGGGTCGATACTTTGGATATTGGTTCATGGAGTCCAAAGTCACGCCGGACAGCGTTATCCCTCGTTCCTGATGAATGGGTGGAGATCACAGGCTCAATTCATCGTCGTTTTTGGAGTGGCCCGGGCGGGCTTGCAAGTCGTTGGCAGGTTGAAGCCATTGAGATTTCACGAATTTAGGTAGGCTTATGGCATGAGCAAAAACAGAGATTTTCTTTCGACTTTGAAGTCATTGTCTAACAATGTCCAACTCGGAAACAAAACTGCAACTGATGTTGCCGACTCAGTAAATGCTTGGCTCAAAGAAGGTGGCGAAGCCTTGAAGGTCAAGATTGAAGATGAGGTCGAGCGATCAGTCTCGAAAATGGGTTTTGTAAAGCGCGGGGAGTTTGAGGCACTTAAGCAAGAGGTTGCTGCATTGAAAAAAGGCAGGACAAATAAGAGTGCGAAGAAGGCTACTGTGAAAAAAGCGGTAAAAAAGACAGCAAAGAAAGCTGATAAGAAGAAGGTTGCCAAATAAATGGAAAGTAATAATCAGATCAACGGCGAATCACTTGTAGAAGATCTTCGCTCAGAATTGCAAGAGATAGATGCGATGGAAGTTGGCGATCACGCCGCTCGTTTTGAAGCATTACATCAACGCCTAAATCAAGCATTGTCCTCAATCGACGGACTTTAATTTTTACATGAAAACACGTTTGGATGCCGAGTTAGTTCGTAGAGAACTCGCGCGTTCGCGTGAACAGGCGTCTGACTTTATTGAAAAGCGTTCGGTACTTGTCAATGGCATCCCGGCAACAAAGCCTGCAACTCAGGTAGATGCTGAAACCTCCATCGTTATTGCTGGAGACCGCGATGATTTTGTTTCTCGCGGAGGCCACAAATTAGATGGTGCATTGAGTGCCTTCACCGGTGTGGTTGTCGAAGGAAAACGTTGCCTTGATGCAGGTGCTTCCACAGGTGGTTTTACAGATGTTTTACTACGTCGCAACGCTGGTCACGTCGTTGCCGTCGATGTCGGTTACGGTCAACTTGCATGGGGACTTCGACAAGATGAACGGGTGACAGTTCTTGATCGGACCAATATCCGTCATTTAACGGGAGATATGGTGGGCGAGGCGATCGATCTAGTAGTTGCCGACCTATCTTTCATTTCATTGACCTTGGTATTGCCAGCACTTGCTGCGGTTTCAAAGCCAGAGGCAGACTTTGTGTTGATGGTGAAACCTCAATTTGAAGTGGGACGAGAGAAGTTGGGTGCTGGTGGAGTCGTTCGAGATCCAGCTCTTCGAAAAGCTGCTGTGATTGAGGTTGCCGATTCTGCATATGATGTGGGACTTGGAACGCTAGGAATATCTGCAAGTTCACTGCCTGGGCCTGCTGGAAATGTTGAATACTTCTTATGGCTCCAACGAGGCGCACCTGAAATTGATCATGCAATGTTGGATGAAGCTATAGCGATTGGACCCCAGTAATGCGCAATCTGTTAGTAGTGTGTAATCCAGCACGAGTCGATGCTGTTGTTGCAGCAGTCGAGTTACAGCAAAATCTTGCATCTACTTTTGCTATTTACACGATCTCTGATGTTGAAATCCCAGGAATGATCAAATCAACATTGGCAGATTTGCCACAGCTCGAAGCTGCAGTTGTTTTGGGTGGCGATGGAACAATGTTACGTGCGGCAGAGGTTGCACAGGAGCGAGATATTCCATTGCTCGGCGTGAATTTGGGATCTGTTGGATTCTTGTCAGAAGTTGAGCGAACCAATATCGCAGATGTAATTGATGCACTTGTTAACAAAACGTATGTGATTGATCCACGTATTACCTTGGGATACACCGTCGAACGAGGTGGCAAAGTTGTTGCTTCCGGTTGGGCTCTCAATGAGGTGACCGTAGAGCGCGAGAAGGCAACGATGGTTGAACTCTTCCTTGAGATCGATAGTCGTCCAATTTCTCGTTGGGGTTGTGATGGTTTGATTTGCTCAACACCAACTGGTTCGACTGCATATGCATTTTCTGCAGGTGGACCAATTCTTTGGCCAGAAGTAGACGCTCTAGTTGTGTTACCTATTTCAGCACATGCTCTTTTTTCACGTCCACTTGTAATCTCTCCACAATCTAAAATTGCTGTTGGCATTGAATCCTCTGAGGCATTCCTTTCAGCAGATGCGCTTCGCAAATTCCCACTAATAATGGGTGACCGAGTCGTTGTTACTAAGAACCCACGCATCATTGAACTTGCGCACTTGAAAAACACCTTGTTTAGCGATCGCTTAGTGGCAAAATTCAAACTACCCGTTGAAGGATGGCGTGGTGAGTGAACGCACCTTTCTTGAAGAGATAACAATTAGATCTATTGGTGTCATTGATCAATCAACATTAGAGATCTCTAAAGGCTTAACAGTTCTCACCGGTGAAACCGGAGCTGGAAAAACGATGATTTTGACCGCTTTAAACCTGATTCTAGGCGGAAAAGCCGATAGCGCCTTGGTTCGCAAAGGATCGGAAAGACTAGTAGCCAGTGGACGCTTCTCTATTCCACAATCATCTGAGCATTTGTTTGAAGATGTACTGGTTGAAGATGGTGAGTTAATAGTTACACGCACTGTTGCAGCAGATGGAAAGAGCAAAGCAACAACAAACGGCGTCAGTGCTACGGCGAGCACATTATCTGCCGTTGGTGAAAACTTGGTAGAAGTTCATGGTCAGGCGGCCAACCAAAACATTACAAAGAGTTCAAGGCAGCGAGAGTTAGTTGATCGCTTTGGGCAAATTGATTTAAGCGACTATCAAAAAGCGTTGCACGAGTACCACGAACTCAAAGAACGCATTAGCGCTCTCAAGAAAAGCATTGCCCAAAAAGACAAAGAGCTTGCTGAATTGCGAGAGTTCGCAAACGCATTTAAGAAGCTGAATCCCTCCGCGACGGAATACGCCGAGATTGATGGGGAAATTGCCCGTCTTTCAAGTGTTGAAGAGTTTCGTTTAGCAACAGCCCAAGCAACGTCTGCAATCGAAGATGAAGAGGCTGGCTCCTTAACATCACTAGGTGTTGCACGTCGCGCGCTGGAGGCAGCTAGAGGTAAAGACCCGCTTTTGGAAGCGATTTATCAGCAATTAAGTGAGAGCTTTTTTCTTCTAGATGATGCACAAAGTGCCTTAAATTCCTACCAAAGCAAGCTCGAGGCAGATCCGGCGCGATTGGATTTTCTGCACGCCCGTAAGGCTGATATCAATACATTGATTAAGAAGTTTGGAGGCTCGGGAACCCATGAACAAGAGCTTGCGGAGTTAACAATTCGTTTCATGAACTCTTCTGATGCAATTGAAGACCTTGAAGGTGGAGATCAACGGCTTGCAGAACTTGAGTCGCAGTTAACAGCGCATAAGAAGGTGCTATTGAAAGCGGCCAAAGCAGTCAGCGAATTGCGAACTAAGGCTGCCGAAAAACTTTCAAAACTTGTATCTGCAGAAATCCAACAGCTGTCGATGCCTCATGCTTCTTTTGTAGCAAAGGTAGACAGTGCAGATTACTCAGCGCCGAAGGAGTTAGATTTCACATCTCAAGGATGTGATGAAATTGCGATGTTTATCCAGGGACATAAGGATGCGCCACTAGTTGCATTAGCTAAAGGTGCATCAGGTGGTGAAATGTCTCGCGTGATGCTTGCGTTAGAGGTAGTGATTGCAACTACTCATCCAATCGGTACCTATGTTTTTGACGAGGTAGATGCAGGTGTTGGAGGTAAGGCTGCTATCGAAGTTGGTAAGCGACTCCATCAGTTAGCTCAACATGCTCAAGTAATAGTTGTTACGCACCTGCCTCAAGTTGCGGCATGGGCCGATAGTCATTTTGTGGTTACGAAAAACAATGATGGGCTTGTTAGCCAAAGCGATGTCCGAAACGTCTCAGGGGAGGATCGCATTGAAGAGATCGCCCGCATGTTGGCAGGACTTGAGAACTCATCTAGCGCACGGGAGCACGCCACGGAGCTTCTTTCCCTGAAGGTGTAGTTCGACCTCGACTTTAAATGATAGGTTTGACTCCCATGGGCCAAGCACATGTGACTAAACATTTATTCGTAACTGGCGGAGTCGCCTCAAGTTTAGGCAAAGGACTCACAGCCTCAAGTCTTGGACGTTTACTAGTAGCGCGCGGCATACGCGTGACGATGCAAAAACTAGATCCATATCTAAACGTCGATCCAGGCACGATGAATCCATTCCAGCATGGCGAAGTTTTTGTAACAGATGATGGTTCTGAGACAGATCTAGATATCGGACACTATGAAAGATTCCTTGATCGCGATCTTCATGGCTCAGCAAATGTGACTACAGGTCAGGTGTATTCACGTGTGATTGCTCGCGAGCGTCGCGGTGAGTATTTGGGTGAGACGGTTCAAGTAATTCCCCACATCACAAATGAAATTAAAGAACGCATTCTTGCAATGGCAGGACCAGATATTGATTTAGTTATAACCGAAGTTGGCGGAACCGTTGGCGATATTGAATCTCAACCATTTTTGGAAGCTATTCGCCAGATCCGCCAGAATGTTGGCCGCGATAATGTTTTCTATTTACACGTTTCATTAGTTCCATATATCGGTCCGTCCGGTGAGCTTAAAACCAAACCAACCCAGCACTCTGTTGCAGCGCTTCGAAGTATCGGAATCCAGCCTGACGCAATTGTTCTTCGTTCTGATCGTGAAATACCAGAAGGTGTCAAGAAAAAGATTTCCTTGATGTGTGACGTTGATTTCGACGCGGTAGTTGCAGCAGTTGATGCACCATCGATTTATGACATCCCTAAGGTGCTCCATAGCGAGGGTCTTGATGCATATGTCGTAAAGCGACTTGGATTTGATTGCCATGATGTTGTGTGGGGAGATTGGGACGTTCTCCTTGAGAAGGTACATCATCCAAAGCACCACATTAAGGTGGGCCTGGTTGGTAAATACATTGATCTTCCAGATGCTTATTTATCGGTTTCAGAGGCGTTGCGTGCTGGTGGTTTTGCCAACCTCGCAAAGATTGAAATTGTTTGGATAGCAAGTGATGAGTGTGAAACTGCAGAAGGTTCTAAAAAGCATTTGCAAGGTGTTGATGCAATTTGTGTTCCTGGTGGATTTGGAATCCGTGGCATTGAAGGAAAAGTGGGAGCACTTAAATATGCTCGTGAGAACAAGATTCCTACTTTGGGATTGTGCTTAGGCTTGCAATGCATGGTCATTGAAGCTGCACGTAATTTGGCGGGTATCACGGATGCAATTTCAGCAGAGTTTTCAGATTCTGGAACACCAGTGATTGCAACCATGGATGATCAAAAAGATGTTGTCTCCGGTAAAGGGGACATGGGCGGCACCATGCGTCTTGGTCTCTATAAAGCAGATTTACTTGCAGGTTCAGTTGTTGCCGCAACCTATGGTTCAACTGAAGTTTCCGAACGTCACCGTCATCGTTATGAAGTCAATAACAAGTTCCGCGAACAAATCTCGAGTGCTGGCCTAGTATTCTCTGGAATGTTTAAGGAAAGAGACCTCGTGGAGTTTGTAGAACTACCTAAAGAGGTGCATCCTTACTACGTAGGCACGCAAGCTCATCCTGAGCTGCGTTCACGTCCAACGCGACCACACCCATTATTTATTGGTTTGATAGCGGCGGCGGTAGCAGCGAAAGGCTGATCATGATCGTTGGCGTTCCCAAGGAAATAAAGGTCCATGAGTCACGAGTAGCAATTACTCCAGAAGGTGTTTCAGAGTTTGTTCATGCTGGTCACACAGTTTTGATTCAAGATGGCGCAGGTATTGCATCTGCAATTACAAATGATAATTTCATTCAAGCAGGTGCCACAATTGTTGCTTCGGCAGATGATGTGTGGCAAAAAGCTGATCTAGTTTTGAAAGTTAAAGAGCCAATTGAGTCTGAGTACTTAAAGATGCGTAAAGGACAGACGCTTTTCACCTATTTACACTTAGCGGCATCAAAGGTGTGTACTGATGCGTTAGTCGCATCTGGAACAACAGCGATTGCTTATGAGACTGTTGAAGTAAATGGCACATTGCCTCTATTGGCACCAATGAGTGAAGTTGCTGGACGCTTGGCGACCCAAGTTGGCGCAACGGCGCTGCAAAAGCCACATGGTGGTCGTGGCGTACTACTGGGCGGCGTCCCAGGTGTGGCACCTGGCCGAGTCGTAGTAATTGGCGGGGGAGTAGCAGGATTAAATGCTGCCGTGATCGCACTCGGCATGGGCGCAGATGTGACTGTCTTTGATCGTTCCATCAGCAGATTGCAATACATCGATACTGTTTATGGTGGTCGCATCAAAACTCTGGTCGCATCAAAGCATGCAATCGAACGTGAAGTGAAGCAAGCAGATCTAGTAATTGGTGCAGTGCTAGTTCACGGCGCAAAAGCACCGAAGCTTGTTTCTAATTCACTAGTTGCTCAGATGAAGAGCGGTTCAGTGCTTGTGGATATCGCAATCGATCAGGGTGGTTGTTTTGAAGATTCCAAACCAACAACGCACGCAGAGCCAACCTACACAGTTCATAATTCTGTCTTTTATTGCGTAGCAAATATGCCAGGTGCGGTTCCAGTTGCCTCAACGTATGCGCTGACAAATGCAACTTTGCCATATGCACTCTCTCTAGCAAATCTTGGTTGGGAAGCGGCATGTAAGGAGGATCCTAACTTGGCTAAGGGATTAAATATCCATGCTGGCAAAATCTATTACTCAGCTGTAGCAGAGGCACACGGTTACCCAAGCGTTGAACTTTGATCTAGCCTCATCATCCTTTCTCAATCATTTACAGATTGAGAGAGGTTTGGCTGCTAATTCAATAGCGGCCTATCGAAGAGATTTGATTAAATTCGCAACCTTTCTAGGAAGTAAACCATTATCTGATGTTGACCCTGAAACTGTCTCTGAGTTTGAAACCTCTTTGCGCGAAGCAAAGTTGTCGAATGCGAGTATCAGCAGAGTTGAATCAACGTTGCGTTCGTTTTTTAAGCATCTGCAGCAAGAGTATGGGTATGCAGATCCAACCCTGGAGATATCTCCGAAGAAGTCTGCACGTCGCCTGCCGAAAGCTTTATCTATTTCCCAGATAGTTTCCATGATTGATGCGGCTTTTCGAGAAGGTCAACCAATTACTGCACGCGATCAAGCCATGTTAGAACTGCTCTATAGCAGCGGAGCACGAGTCAGCGAGTTGATAGGCATCAATTTGAATGATGTGAGCACTATTGAAACCGATGATGGAGTTCTAACAACTCTCAAGTTGCGCGGTAAGGGCTCAAAGGAACGAATAGTTCCCTTGGGATCTTTTGCATCAAAGGCTATTGAAAACTATATGGTCAAAGTCAGACCAGATTTGGCCGCAAAAAGCTCCAAGTCAACTGCGGCGCTGTTTCTAAATTCAAGAGGATCAAGAATTTCTAGACAGTCTGCATGGCAAATGGTTCTAGATGCAGCAGAGGCTGCAGGTGTAACTGAACATGTTTCACCGCACGTGTTTAGGCATTCATATGCAACACACTTGCTAGATGGCGGGGCAGATATCCGAGTTGTTCAAGAGCTATTGGGGCATGCATCAGTTACAACAACGCAGATTTACACGCTTATTACGATCGATAAAGTGCGAGAAAGCTATTCAATGGCTCATCCGCGAGCCAAATAAATTACTTATAGACCGCGTAAGCGACGAGCCAAAATACTCTGATCACCCTTAGCTTCCAGATCAGCAATGATTACGGCGATTGATTCGCGAACGATGCGTCCTCGATCAACGGCCAGCCCTAAGTCTCCGCGAAGTTGTAGTCGCGCTTGATCTAAATCAAAGAGTTCATCCGGTGAGAGATAAACAGTAATTTTTTCATCGTGGCGTTCGCGACCTGAAGGAGAACGATCAACAGTTGTTACGCGACGACGAGCAATTGTTCGAACACCTTTTCTAGATGATGGTGCCTTCGGTGTGGCAATCGCAGGAGCCACAAGGGGAGCAGCTACTTCCTGCACAGGTTGTGATGGCACCGAGGAAAGTGCTGGTGCTGTTGAACGAAATAGTTCATCTGCACCTGGAAGGTTTGCTCTGCGTGTCATCGTGCGCCTCCTCTGGCTATAAGTTCTCGTGCTAAACGTCGGTATGAAGCTGCGCCACCTGAAGATGTTGCGTACGTTGTGATTGGCTCACCAACAACGGTTGTCTCAGGGAAACGAATGGTTTTTGCAATGATAGTTTCAAACACATCTTCAGGGAACTGCTCAAGGATGCGCTCTAGAACTTGACGGTTGTGTGAAGTCTTCTTGTCATACATTGTTGCCAGAATTCCAATGAGACGAAGATTTGGATTAAGGAAACTCTTGACCTTATCCAGGTTGCCTTTGAGTTCAATAAAGCCGTGCAAAGCAAAGTATTCACACTGCATTGGAACGATTACTTCATCGGATGCAACGAGTGCGTTGATTGTTAATTGTCCCATTGTTGGTTGGCAGTCAATTAAAATCACATCGTAGTAATCGCGAAGCGGGGCAAGTGCGCGCTTTAGGTATTGCTGGCCACCAATTTCAGCGCCCAAGGTTGTTTCAGCTGTTCCTAAATCTCGGTTTGCAGGCAAGAAATCCAAGCCAGCAACTGATGATTTCAAGACGATGTCATCAACGTTGGCAGTTGGTGTCATTAGGGCGTAGTAAACAGTTTGTTCAAGCGGCAGTGAGTGAGCATTAACGCCAAGGCCTAGAGATAAACCACCTTGTGGATCAAAATCGACTAGAAGAACTCGACGACCCAATTCAGCCAGGGCTGCACCTAAGTTGATGGTGCTCGTTGTCTTACCAACTCCACCTTTTTGGTTGAAGATCGAAATAACCTTTGCGCTGCCATGCTCTTTTAAAGCCGCGGGAGTAGAAAAGTTTTTAGCAACCTTGCCCAGCAAGTTCGATGTAGTAGCTACATCCTCTGCAATTGTCGATTTAGCGTTCAATTGGCAAACCTCTTTCCTGATATACGCGGGAGCCTATGTGTTACACATAAAACTGGCAAGCGTGAAGTAAGGTGCCACAGTGAGTATTACAGGTGACATTTCAGTCGAGGAAGCAACTGATGTAAACGCTGCCTCAGGCGGCTTCTCGGTGCACCTGGCCAACTTTGACGGTCCCTTTGATCTCCTGCTCCAACTGATCTCTCGTCACAAGATGGATGTCACAGAGGTCTCTCTGAGCATCGTGACCGATGAATTCATATCCTTTATTCGTGGACTTGAAGCTTCGGGTCAAGGTTGGGAGTTGGAGCAAGCAACTGAATTCCTAGTTGTTGCCGCTACTTTGCTGGACTTAAAAGCGGCGCGATTGCTCCCATCAGGAGATGTTGAGGATGAAGAGGATCTAGCCCTGCTAGAAGCTCGGGATCTCTTATTTGCCAGACTCTTACAGTACCGAGCGTTTAAAGAGATCGCAGCAACCTTTAGCGAGCGTATTGCAACGGCGGATAAGTCCTTTGCTCGTGTTGTCGCCCTGGATCCTGCCTTGGCCGCGCTTTTGCCTGAGGTATTGATCGGGGTGGGAGCTGCTCGCTTTGCCGCGATCGCTGAGCGTGTGTTGACCCCCAAGGTGGCACCTGTTGTGGCCGTCCAACACCTTCATATGGCCCTTGTGAGCGTTGCCGAGGAGTCCAAGATGGTCGTAGAGGCCTTGCGCCACTCAAAGAGTTTGAGCTTTAGAAACCTGATCGCAGATGCTGACAGCACCCTGGTGGTCGTGGCACGCTTCTTGGCCCTATTGGATCTCTATCGCCAGGGCGTCCTGCGCTTTGATCAGGTGATCGCCCTCGGAGAGCTGCAAATTAGCTGGACCGGAAGCCTTGAAGGCGAGGTCGAGATCACCGATGAGTTTGATATACCAGTGGTTTTAGAGATGGATGACTCGACAGAAAGTGGCGAAAATGTCTAATGTAGAAGTAGAACGTTCGATTGAAGCGATCTTGATGGTGGTCGATGAGCCTGTCACAGAAGTGATTTTGGCTCAGGTCCTAGAGCGTCCTGTTGAGGAGATCGAGGCCGCCTTGGCTGCCCTTGAAGGAAGTTACGAGGAGCGCGGATTCTCCCTTCGCAAAATCAACGGGGGATGGCGCTTCTATAGCCACGCAAATTACTCCGCCGTTGTTGAGAAGTTTGTACTAGATGGCCAGCAGTCTCGTTTAACTCAGGCAGCACTTGAGACCCTTTCGGTAATTGCATACCGCCAACCCGTTTCCAGAGCCCGTGTTTCTGCCATCCGTGGCGTTAACGTGGAAGCGGTCATGAAGACCTTGGTCACCCGTGGCCTTGTCGAAGAATCCGGTCTTGAGCATGAAACAGGGGCAATTCTCTACAAGACCACGAGCTACTTTCTCGAGCGACTTGGATTGAACTCACTTGATGATCTCCCAGCGCTGGCTCCATACCTGCCAGATCTAGATGGCCTGGACGAGATCCTCGATTCGCTTACTGACTAACCTTTCCGCTACCCTTACCTCCTGACTGTCGGGAGGATAGCCATGGCCCAAATGAGGCTTAACAAGATAATCGCTGATGCCGGAATTACTAGCCGTCGCGGAGCTGATGAACTAATCGAAGATGGCCGAGTTGCCGTTAACGGAATCGTTGTTCGGGAGATGGGTAGCAAATTCGACCCTGAAACGGATCAAGTAATGGTTGATGGTGAGACAATTACACGTACTTTGACTAAGTCTTATCTTGTACTTCATAAACCAAAGGGTGTTTTGTCTACGATGTTTGACCCAGAAGGTCGTCCTTCACTCGATGACTTCATTGACCTTCGTAAGGAGCGTCTCTTCCATGTAGGTCGTCTGGACAAGGACTCCGAAGGTCTGATTTTGCTCACAAATGATGGGGACTTAACCTTCAGAGCCACCCACCCCTCTTTTGGACTTGAAAAGACCTACATCATTGAATTCGATGGAATATTGCCAACTGGTGTCGACAAGGTTCTGTTAAAGGGTGTTGAGCTCGAAGATGGAATGGGACGAGTTTTGACCTTCAAGCAGCTCTCCCCAAAGTGGATCGAAGTTTCAATCCATGAGGGTCGATATCACATCATCCGTCGATTGATGGAGGCGGTAGGGGTGGACGTCCTGCGATTGATCCGAACCAAATTCGGTCCGATCTCCTTGGGAGATACCCCTGAAGGTCGTTGGCGAGACCTCAATGATGGAGAGTTGATGAATCTACGAAAGGCTTTAGATATATAACCTTTAAACATTAAATAGATAATATTGTAATTAACTATTTATTGCTTTATAGATAATAGAGAAAAGTAGTAACGATTTGTCGATAAAAAAGACGCTTGGACCACCTCGTAAGTAGCGATTTATCGATAATTAGGTCAAATGGGAATCAGTAAAGTTCGCAGATGAATTTCTTGGGAAATAGCACGAAAAGGTTTAATGGTTTAAATGCTTTATCTACAAGCAAGTTTTTAAATGAACGCTAAAAATGGCTAGGAAAGGTACCCTTATCTCATGGCATTACGCGCAATTCGTGGAGCAATCCAAGTTCCGACCAACACCGCAGGCGATATCGCTTCAGGTGTTCAGGAGCTTATTGCCGCGATCCTAAAGGCCAATGAACTGACCCCGCCGGAGGTCATCTCAGTCTTTTTCACTAGCACCGTCGATTTAGATGCTGCCTTTCCAGCTGCGGCCTGTAGGGAGATGGGCTTTGCCAATGTTCCTCTGATTGGCGCTGTAGAGGTAGCCGTCCCTGGTGCTTTGGATAAGACGATCCGAGCCATGCTCCATGTTGAAACTACCCGTACGCCTGAACAAATCACTCACATTTACCTTCACGGAGCAACATCACTTCGCAGAGATATAGCCCAATAATGCTGAGCAAGGTGCGCATAGTTGGCTCGGGATTGATAGGAACCTCCATTGGTTTAGGCCTAGTCCAGCGTGGAATAGCTGTTGAGATGGTGGATTCTGATCCATCGGCTCAAGCGCTAGCTAAGGATCTAACTGGTGGGGTAGTAGTAGAAGATCCTGACCTAATCATCTTCGCGTTGCCAACGCCCGCACTAGCCCAGGTCATGAAGGATGAGATTGCTATAAACCCACAGTCAACGTTTATGGATGTTGGCAGTGTTAAATATGAAGTTGTACTTCAGGTTGAGACATTTCCAGGACTTTCCACAAGGTTTTTGCCCACCCACCCCATGGCAGGCCGGGAAATAGGTGGTGCAGGCTCTGCTAGGGCTGATCTATTCCAGGGACGCAGTTGGATACTTACCCCTGAAGCAGATTGTGCTCCAGAGTCGAAAAAATTAGTCCTTGAGCTGATTGCAATCCTGGGGGCCTCGCCTATCGAGCTCTCGGCCCTAGATCATGACGCAGCCGTAGCCAAGATTTCACATCTGCCTCAAATCGCAGCGTCGTTGGTGGCTAAACAATTGGCTGGCACCCCAGCTGAATGGATGGAGTTGGCAGGGCAGGGGCTACGAGATACAACGCGCATTGCCGGCTCAGATGAGAAGCTGTGGAAAGAGATTATCCATAGCAATCGCGCGGAAATTTCTGAATTACTTATAAGTCTACAAAACGATCTAACACAGATGATTAATTCTTTAGATGATCCAGCCAAGATCGCTGAGTTAATTGCCGCCGGTCGAAATGGCAAAGCAATGATTCCCGGCAAGCACGGCGGTAAGGCACGTGAATACACCTACTTGCCAATTGTTATCGATGACAAACCAGGACAACTAGGCGCAATTTTTAATGAATGTGCTGCAATGCAAGTAAACGTTGAAGATCTAAACATTGAGCACTCGCCTGGACAATTAAGCGCCTTGATTACTTTGTCATTGTCAGCAGTTGATGCCGAGAAATTATCTGCTCACCTAACCTCGATCGGATGGAACGTTCATCCGGTTCGTAAATAGAAGTAGGCTCAGGACATGGGCGTAATCGTTGCAATTGATGGCCCGAGTGGCGCAGGTAAATCAACCACAGCAAAAGCTATTGCTGTGCGTGCTGGGTGGAATTATTTAGATACTGGCGCTCTCTATCGCGCCGTAACTTGGCTTGCACTAGAACACAAATGTGAAGAAGCTTTTTCAATCCTGCAAGCAATCAAGGATCATCCGATTAAGTTTGACGCAAATCCTGAATCTCCGAATGTGTATGCCGGTGAAACCCAGATTACGCAAGCAATACGAGGCACATCAGTAACCGAGAATGTTTCTCGTATTAGTGCAATCCCAGAGATCCGCCATGAGTTAATGAAGTTGCAGCATTTCATTATTGATTCTGCAGAACGTGGAATTGTTGTTGAGGGTCGGGATATTGGAACTGTTGTCGCACCAGAGGCAGGATTGAAAATTTACTTGACGGCAGACCTTGATGCACGAGCAGTACGACGTGAAAATGAAACAGACGACAAAAGCGTTGACGTAAAGGCATCTCTTGATAGTCGTGACATTGTTGATTCAACCCGCGTTGTGTCACCACTAACTATGGCCGCAGATGCCGTTGAGGTTGATTCCACATACTTGGATTTAGATGAAACCATAGAACGCATCTGGGAGCTTTTAAAGAAGCGTAATTTACTCGGTTTACCGATCGTTGCAATCTTGGGTCGCCCAAACGTGGGCAAATCAACTTTGATTAACCGTTTCTTAGGTCGCCGTGAAGCAATCGTTGAAGATACTCCAGGTGTTACAAGAGATCGTATTCAATATGAATGCGAGTGGGGCGGACGCCGTTTCATCATCATGGACACGGGTGGCTGGGAAGCAAAACCAGATGGAATTTCTGTGCAAGTAAGTGCTGGATCAGAACTTGCTATGCAAGAGGCAGATGTTCTTGCCTTCGTAGTTGACGCCCAAGTTGGCACTTTAGATGAAGATGACACATTGGTTCAGCATTTGCGCAAAGCGAAGAAACCAACAATTTTAATAGGTAACAAAGTTGATGGAGAACGGGAAGAGGCCGAAGCACACAGTTTGTGGAGTCTTGGCTTAGGTGAGCCTCGTTTTGTTTCAGCGCTACATGGTCGTGGCAGTGGTGATTTGTTGGACCACATCGTTGCAGTATTGCCAGAGGTGGGACGCGCACAAAACCAAGATGGTTATCGCAAGGTTGCATTAATTGGTCGTCCAAATGTTGGTAAGTCATCTTTGTTTAACGCAATCGCAGGAGAGTCACTGTCCATTGTTGATGATGTTGCAGGCACGACTAGAGATCCAGTTGACTCATTACTATCTTTTGGCGGATCGACGTGGAGATTTATTGACACAGCCGGATTAAAAAAGCGCGCAAACCAGGATTCTGGAACTGATTACTACGCATCACTTCGAACAGCAACAGCACTTGAGCGATGTGAGGTAGCTGTTGTTGTGTTGGATGCATCAGAGCCAATTACAGAACAAGATCTTCGAGTCATCACCATGGTTGAAGAAGCCGGTAAGGCGATGGTGATTGTTATGAATAAGTGGGATTTGGTAGATGAGGATCGCCGCGACCAATTGGACCGCGAGATAGATCGACATCTAGATCAGGTGGAATGGGCACAGCGCGTTAATATCGCAGCAAAGACTGGTTGGCACCGTGACCGGTTGGCACCGGCGCTTCGCACCGCACTTGATTCATGGGAACGACGAGTTCCTACGGCAAAGCTCAATTCATTCTTGGGTGCACTTATCGGTGCCACCCCGCCGCCAGTGCGTGGCGGAAAGCAACCAAAGGTCTACTACGCCACCCAAGCCGGTATTGCGCCTCCTAAGTTTGTGGTGTTTTCTAGTGGCTGGATTGAGGCTTCTTACCGTCGCTTTATTGAGCGCCGATTACGTGAAGAGTTCAAGTTCCCCGGCACCCCGGTACAGGTGGCCGTTAGAGTCAAGGAGCGCGATAAGGAATGAGTAGCTCAGTGATTAGCGTTCCTAACGCTCTCACCTTTCTACGCTTTCTTGGCATTCCGCTTTTTATCTATCTCACCCTGAATATAGAAGCAGATGGCTGGGCAATAGTTGTCTTGGCCATCGGGGGAGCAACAGATTACTTTGACGGCAAGATCGCAAGGGCCTGGAATCAAACATCTCGCTTTGGTGAGTTAGCAGATCCTGCAATTGATCGACTTTATATTCTGGCCATCCTGATTGTCTTTCTAATCCGCGACATTATTCCGACCTGGATGATCGTACTTATTGTTGGTCGTGACCTTGTGTTGGCTCTGATCACCATCGTGATGAATCGAAAAGGCATCCCGCCATTTACGGTTACCTACTTAGGCAAGGCAGCGACTTTTAACTTGATGTATGCCTTCCCATTTCTTTTGCTGGCCCTGTCAGATGGAGTCGCAGGAACCATTGCTTTTGTATTGGGGTGGTCTTTTGCCATCTGGGGGATTGCCCTCTACATTTCGACAGGTATTAGTTATGCGCGCCAAGGCATTTGGCAGATAAGAGGGAACCATGTCATCAATTCCTAATGAGTTGTCATATACCAAGGAACATGAATGGGTTTCATCAGTTGATCAAACCTTCACCATGGGGATTACAGATTATGCCCAGGCCGCATTGGGCGACATTGTCTATGTGCAACTTCCAAAAGTTGGCGAATCAGTCGTTGCTGGAAAAGTTTGCGGCGAAGTTGAATCAACGAAAAGTGTTTCAGACATCTATGCACCGGTGTCCGGAATTATCGTGGCAATAAATGATGCATTATCGAATGCACCAGAAAGTATCAACTCGGATCCTTATGGAGCCGGCTGGCTCGCAAAAATTGAGGTAACCGCAGCTCCTTCTGACCTGCTTACCGCTGTACAATACGGGGAATTAACCGCTTGACCTTATTCCTCTAACTCTCTAGTGTCACCCTTAAGTTGACGGTGAGGAGGTAGAGACGATGGCTGCAGAACAATCGCAGAATGAGTTAACTACCACCCTTCACCTTGGAGTTCGTGGAGTTAGCAATTCCCCTGCTAACTACCTAGAAGAGCAGTTGGCGTCAATGTCACCAGAAGATCGCGCAGTTTTAGCCGAAATTCAAAACTCTGATGGTCAAAAGGCAATGATCGTTATCGCTCGTGGAGCCAGTAAGGGCTCCCGGTTCTTGATAACTGCAGGGGGAGTAAGTATTGGCCGTTCTGGAAGTAATGCCATCTTCTTAGATGACATTACTGTCTCTAGAACTCATGCCACGATTATAAAGAGCGGCACAAGTTTTGTATTGAAGGATGCAGGATCACTCAACGGTACCTACATTAACAATGTTTCGGTGACAGAGCACTCACTTGTTTCAGGCGATGAGTTCCAAATCGGAAAGTTCCATTTACTTTTCATCGGCTCGAACAAATAAATATTTAGACATAGAAAAACTAGGGGAGTAGTCATGGCCGTACCAGCACGCGCGTACTTAAGCATCGGTGAAGTTCTTAACCGCTTGCGAGGAGACTTTGCAGACATCACGATTTCAAAGATTCGCTTCTTGGAATCTGAAGGATTAATTGAGCCGCAACGTACGCCATCTGGTTACCGCAAGTTCACTAGCTCTGACCTAGAGCGTTTGCGTTACGTGCTCGTGGCACAACGCGATCAGTATTTGCCATTGAAGGTCATCAAAGACAACCTCGATGCAATTGATCGTGGTTTGCAACCAGCAGCTGCCGGTGGGGTTCCTCGTCCAAATATTGGCTTGGCAACTATTGATGGCGAGATGGTACCGAGTGCATTTGGTGAAGTTAGTGAGATGCGCCTATCTCGTGAAGAGCTGTTGAAAAACAGCGGACTTGCAGAGGCGCATTTAGTAGAACTTGAAGGCTATGGACTTATCGCACCTCGCGGCCGTCACTACGACGGGGACGCACTTGCGATTGCAAAGGCTGTTACAGAAATGGGCGGCTTTGGAATTGAAGCCCGTCATCTTCGTTCCTTTAAGTCGGCTGCAGATCGCGAGATCGGTTTAATCGAGCAGGTTATTACTCCGCTGACTCGCCATAAAAGCGCTGAGTCAAAAGCACGCGCTGAAGAAGTTCAGAAGGAGATTGCATCTCTTTCAATCCGCCTGCACGCAGCACTTGTGCGCGGTGGCCTCAATCGCCTTCGCTAACGGATTAGGTAACCCATGTTGATTCCAATGGAGGTCATCGGCGTTCGCGTCGAAATGCCCTCCAACCAACCGATTGTTTTGCTCAAGGAAATTGATGGCTCTAGGTTCCTTCCCATATGGGTGGGAGCGGTGGAAGCCACAGCGATCGCATTTGCCCAACAAGGTGTTGAGCCGCCACGTCCTTTAACTCACGATTTAATGAACAACCTTTTAGACCTATTAGATGCCACTTTGACTGCGGTCCACATGACGGAAATCAAGGACGGAATTTTCTACGCCACGATGCTTCTTCGTGACTCCAACGGGGGACAGCTGACGATTTCAGCCAGACCATCAGATGCGATTGCTTTGGCGGTTAGAAGCCACAGCAACATTTTGGCTACCCAAGAGCTACTCGATGAGATCGGAATTGAGATCCCTCAGGGCGAGGGCGAGAACCAAGAGGTCGAGAAGTTCCGCGAATTCTTGGATCAGATCAACCCAGAAGACTTCGTGGGATAGGCCGAACCCTCAACCTAAAGTAGAGGTTTGGGTCGTGTCGTTCCTTGGTATCTGGCCGGTGCGGGTTTACATTTATCTCACTCCCCAAGAGAAATGAGCCATTCCCCGTGAGCCCAGAAGAGCTAGAGATCGGCTATAGAGGCGCTACTGCATGTTCTGCTGCAGGGATTACTTATCGCCAATTAGATTATTGGGCACGCACAGGTTTAGTTGAACCAGGAATTAGAACAGCAAGTGGCTCCGGAACTCAACGCCTGTATGGCTTTCGTGACATCTTGGTTTTAAAGATCGTTAAACGATTGCTCGATGCTGGAGTTTCTCTTCAAAATATTCGCACAGCGGTAGATCATTTGCGCAGCAGGGGAGTTACTGATTTAGAGCGCATCACTCTGATGAGTGATGGGGCATCTATTTATGAATGCTCTAGCCCTGATGAAATCATCGACCTTTTGCAAGGTGGCCAAGGCGTATTTGGTATTGCAGTTGGCAAGGTCTGGCACGAAGTTGAAGGCTCTCTATCTGTACTTCAGGGTGAAATTAATGGTCACGTCGTAGGTGGTCAAGATAACGATGAACTCTCGCTTCGTAGAAAGAGCAAAGGCGCTTAATCTCCCTTATTCTTCATCCCTGCCCTTGCACTTTTAGGCGAGAGGCTTTGAACAGGATGAGGATTATCGATGAGTCGTTCGTTTGAGGATCGTCATATTGGTCCAACCTCACATGATGAAACAACGATGTTGGAAGCTTTGGGGTATTCCGACCTAGAGGCGTTTATCAAAGATGTTGTGCCAGCAAATATCGCAATCAAGGGTGTTATTGAAGGTGCGATAGATAGCGGTAAGAGCGAAGTTGAAGTGATTGCAGAGCTGCGCTCTATTGCCTCTGAAAATAAAGTTTTCTCATCGCTGATCGGAACTGGATATTACGGAACGATCGTTCCACCTGTGATTAAGAGAAATGTTTTAGAAAATCCTTCCTGGTACACCGCATACACACCGTATCAACCAGAGATTTCACAAGGGCGACTAGAAGCACTTTTTGCTTTTCAAACTATGGTGTGTGAATTAACCGGTCTTAACATTTCTAACGCTTCGATGCTTGATGAAAGTACCGCAGCAGCTGAGGCAATGACACTTGCCCGTCGTGCTTCCAAGATGAGTGATGACGCAGTCTTTTTGATTGAAGAGCATGTGCACCCACAAACAAAGGCAGTTGTTATTACACGTGCAAAGCCGCTTGGAATTAAGGTTGTAGAAATTGATTCTGGCCATGTAGCACGCGATGGCTATGACGGTGAATTCTTTGGAGCCCTTGTTCAGTATCCGGATACAACTGGAACTGTGATTGATTATTCCACTTTTGCTGAGTATGCACACTCACGTGATGCTCTAGTAATCGCAGCAACTGATCTTCTTGCGTTAACGCTACTGAAAGCTCCGGGGGAGTGGGGCGCAGATATCGCCGTTGGTACGGCGCAACGCTTTGGTGTTCCTATGGGATTTGGTGGACCGCACGCAGGTTTCTTGGCGGTTCGCACAGGTTTAGAGCGTTCGATGCCTGGGCGTTTAGTGGGACAAAGTATTGATGCAACGGGCAAAGCAGCTTTTCGTTTAGCGTTACAAACACGTGAGCAACACATTCGTCGCGACAAAGCCACATCAAACATTTGTACTGCGCAGGTGCTTCTTGCAAACATGAGTGCTTTCTACGCGATGTGGCATGGACCAGAAGGTCTCAAGCAAATTGCAGAACGAGTACACGGTTTCGCCGCGCGTCTTCATGCAGCAACTAACAATAGAGAAGATGTTGTTTTCGACACGGTTCATGTTGTGGTTCCGAACGCTGATGCTATTCATGCAAAGGCAGAGGCGAAGGGAATCAACTTCAGAAAGGTAAGTGCAACTGAACTACGCGTTTCCTTTGATGAACAAACAACAGAGGCGCTGTTCGCAGATGTTCTTTCAATCCTTGGATTCAAAGATGTTGCGGGGGAGACGATCCCAGCTAAATTCCTTCGTACAAGTAAGTACTTAACTCACCCAGTCTTTAACACCAACCACAGTGAGACCGCAATGATGCGCTACCTGCGCAACTTGGCAGATAAAGATTTAGCACTCGATCGCACAATGATTCCGCTTGGTTCCTGCACCATGAAATTGAACTCTGTTACAGAGATGGAAGCGGTTACATGGCCTGAGTTTGCGTCCCTGCATCCATTTGCACCGGCTGAACAAAACATTGGTACACGTAAACTAATCAAACAGCTTTCTGATTGGTTGGTAGCCATCACTGGTTATGACGCAGTTTCACTACAACCAAACGCCGGCAGCCAGGGAGAGTTCGCAGGTCTTTTGGCCATTCGTAACTACCATGATTCACGTGGTGATCAGAGCAGAAAGATTTGCTTGATTCCATCTAGTGCTCACGGAACTAATGCCGCCTCTGCTGTTATGGCCGGAATGCAGGTTGTCGTCATTGAATGTGATGAGAATGGAAACGTCTCGCTAGAAGATATCAAGGCGAAGATTGCCGAGCACCAAGGCACTCTTGCCGCCCTGATGATCACCTATCCATCAACACACGGAGTTTTTGAGACTGCGGTCTCTGAAATTTGCGCACTTATCCATGATGCAGGTGGTCAGGTATATGTAGATGGCGCTAATTTGAATGCACTTGTTGGTGTCGCACAACCTGGAAAATTTGGTGCAGATGTCTCGCACCTAAATTTGCACAAAACTTTTGCTATTCCACACGGTGGAGGAGGACCTGGAGTAGGTCCGGTAATTGCTCGTGCACACCTTGCACCGTTCCTACCAAACCATCCAATGGATTCATCAGCTGGTCCAGCAACTGGTCCCGGACCAATTTCTGGGGCACCCTTTGGTTCTGCAAGCATTCTGCCTATTTCCTGGGCCTACATTCGCTTACTAGGGGGAGAAGGATTAACTCACTCAACTCAAGTAGCGATCTTGTCAGCCAATTACATGGCACACCGACTTCAGGATTCCTATCCAGTTCTATACACCGGTGCTAACGGCCGCGTTGCCCATGAGTGCATCCTGGATATTCGTGGGTTGACCAAGGATTCTGGCGTTAGCGTCGATGACATTGCAAAGCGTTTGATGGATTACGGCTTCCACGCACCAACGATGTCATTTCCAGTAGCCGGAACTTTGATGATTGAGCCAACTGAATCAGAAGACACCAGAGAGATTCATCGTTTTATTGATGCCATGATTTCAATTAGAGCTGAGATCCAAGAGGTCATTGACGGCAAGATCACCATTGAAGGCTCATCGTTGCGCCATTCGCCTCATACAGCCCTTTCTGTAGTTGCGACCCAATGGGAGCGGGAGTACAGCCGTGAAAAGGGCGGATACCCGGTTGTTTTAGATGGTCTGGTTTCCGGTGAAACAATTGGTTCTCGTATGAAGTACTGGCCACCTGTTGGTCGCATCGATGGAGCCCATGGAGATCGAAATCTGGTCTGTGCCTGCACGCCGATGGATGATTATCGCTAGGAGGGGCTAGTTCGCCTTCCTTTTCTATCTTTACATAATGTAACTTATCGGCGTATTACATACGCACGGCGGGCAACAACCAGCAACCAAATAAGCGTGAAAACGCCCGCCCAATCCCCATAACGACCCCGTGGTGAACTCTGTTCAATGAGCCCAACATCTGCAAATACATGTTCTGCTGTTCCCATAGATGTTTGAGTCAAGACTTTTCCATTGAAATCGATGACTGCAGAGATTCCAGTTGTCGACACCGAAACAACATTTCTGGAATGTTCGATAGCTCGAATTCTAGTTATCGACAATTGTTGGGCACTTTCTGCCGATGTCCCAAAGGTTGCACTGTTGGTTTGAACGACCAATAGGTTTGAACCTTGAGCTGCCTTAGCAAGGATTTCATCATCAATTAGTTCGAAACAGATCACCGGCGCGACCTTCGCTGTGACAATTGTGAAGATCTTCTGCCCGTTACCAGGTGAGAAATCATTAACTTGATTGACTAAAGGTGAGATTTTCTTGGCTATTGACCGCAGTGGGATGTATTCACCAAAAGGTGTCAGATGCTGCTTGAAATAAATTTCTTGCGTCTTATCGCCCCACAATACCGAAGTATTGAACAGTTTTTCGCCTTTTCCGATGATCGCACCAATGATTAGTGGCTTATTGAAAGATTCTAATCGTTCGTATACATCGTTGTTTGTGTATGGATCTACATCAACGGCATTTTCTGGCCAAACAATGAAGTCGACTTTCTGATTTTTTGCTAGCGCCTTGTTTGTTTCATCAACATGATTATTGAACACTTCTTTGGCTCGTGCATTAAATTCCAATCCTAATTCTGGAACATTACCTTGCACCATTAGTACAGATGTTTGATTGAAACTTGTTATGTTGTTCGGTATTAAAAGAGCAATCAGTGGTACCAGGAAAACCAATTTCAACTTTTTGTTTACAACAAAATAGATAAAGCCGGCTACAAGTAATGTGATCGCTGACAGGGATATGGCTCCCCCGCGAGATGCTATGCCCGCATAGGGTGAGTCTGCTTGGGAGTATGCAACTCTTGCCCAACCGAAACCACCAAATGGAAATCTGTTTCGAACTTCTTCAAGCACCACAAAAATCAATGGATATGCAGCTATCCCCCATCGTCCGACAAGAGCTAGCGGCAAATACAACAGCGATAAACCGAAGGACAAAATGATCCATGGAGTTGACCCAACATAGGTACTTGTCCAGTGGAGTAATACAGCATTAAAGGTGAAAGCAAAGACGAAGGCAGACAGCACTCTGCGATCTGTTCTTTCTATCGCATACATATGAACCAGCAGGGCTAAGGGAGCAAGCCACCACTTCCCCACCGGCTCAAAGGCACCGGTTAATACAACTCCAGCCAAACATGAGAGCAGAATATTTACCACAACAGTTTTACCAACCGAGTGCACTGATCAAACGATCAACGCTGGCACCTAATGCGTAACGCTCTTTGAACTGATAAATCTCGGACAGATCTTTCGGAGCTTTAGGTAGTGAAAGATCAACCTTTGGCAGTGGTGCATCTCTAGCAACCCGAACTAACTTTGGGGCGACTTTCAAATAATCTGCACCCGCAATGATTTTCTTGGCAAGGGCTGGAGGTAAGGATTCGTGTGCAGCATGTGCCGCCGCTAATGCTTCTTCAACTGTAGCAAACTGGTTGGAAATTACCGCTGCCCCCTTTTCACCGATTCCTTTAACTCCTGGTAACCCATCTGAAGGATCACCTCGAAACATTGCAAAAAGATCATAACGATCACCCGGGATCGCATATTTGTCTGCAACGTATTTAATGTCAACTAAATCATGTTGAGAGATTCCTTTGGCAAGGTAGACAACCTTAATGTCTCGCTTGTCATCGACCATTTGGAACAAATCACGATCACCCGTAACAATTCGAATTGGACCTTTTTCTATTTCCGCATACGTTGCCATGACATCATCAGCTTCGTAATCATCAACACCAACGACCGGAATGCCAAACAAATCAAGTAGATCAAGCAGGATCGGAATCTGCGGAGTAAGAGTTTCTGGCTCTTCTTCCTCTTCGCCCTCCTCATCAAGTCGATTGGCTTTATACGCTGGAAAAATATCTACGCGCCAACTCGGACGCCAATCTCCATCAAGACATGCAACCAAACGATTTGGTTTATAAACATTCATCAGCCGCGCCGTCATGTCGATGTAGCCACGAATTGCATTTACCGACGTTCCATCAGGTGCCAAAAGTGTGTCCGGCATTCCGTAGTAAGCCCGATACCAAAGAGAGGCGCTGTCTAACAGCATTAACGTCATATTTCCCCCATGAGGTATGCAACGACGCCTCGGTCGATACGTTTGACCGCATCCTTGCAGATGGGACGTAACCTATCGCTCGCACCTGCAATTTGATTAAGTAGATCAATTAGTTGTTTCGTGGAGCGCACAAAGTCGCCCACTGACATATCTGTTCCCTTGAGCACGCTGTTAAGTGAATTTCCACTTGCCCACTTGTAGGAAATGAAGCAAAACCCAGCATCGGGTTCGCGCTGTGTCTTGACCCCAAAATTACTTTCAATTTCTTCAAGTGCTGCCCACAGTGAGATTATCTCGGTAATCGTTGACTGTACTTTTTGGCTTGGCATTTTGGGTGCTAAGTTCTCAGCTGATCGTGACTCAAAAATTACGCACGAGACTACTGAAAGTAATTCTGTTGCATTCAGCTCATCAAATAATCCCCGACGAATTGATTCAGTCAGCAAGAGATCAGCTTCTGCATAAATCTTGGTCAAGATTTTTCCCTGCGCTGTTGGCTTTTCGCCTTCGATGTATTGCAGATGATCCAAAACCCGACAGATTTGATCAAAGGTTTTCGCAATCACATGCGTTCGGCTTTCAACCCGAATCGATAAACCATCATTTTCACGAGTAAGTCGACCAGCACGCTCTGCCAGTCGCGCATGATCTTCTCTTTCGGCGCAGCCATGAGATGGATGACTCTTCATGGCCTTTCTAAGATCGGCTAATTCACCCTCCATATGGCCACGCTGTCTATTATCAAAAGTCTTGCGCTGATCACGACGGCTCAGCAGAACTTCTACTTCCTTAATTGAACGGCGAAGTCGGGCATACTCTGAAAAATCTCCAAGGTGACACGAGGATTCCTTCAGTAATTCTTCAATGGCAGATTCATTCTTCCGAATTTGTCGGGTTAAACCAACAACAGCTCGATCTGCTTGGAACTGTGCAAATGAAGACTCGAGCGATCGACGTGCTCGCTCACGTCCAAATTGTGAAATCAAGTTAATGGACATGTTGTATGAAGGTGAAAAGGAAGAACGAAGTGGATAAGTTCGAGTTGAGGCTAAACCTGCAGCAGATGCTGAATCAACAGTGGGTGACCATTGAATTACCGCGTTACCTTCAATATCGATTCCGCGACGACCTGCACGTCCGGTTAATTGCGTGTACTCCCCCGGGGTGATCGGCACATGGGCCTCGCCATTGAACTTAACAAGTTTTTCTAAAACAACTGTACGAGCTGGCATGTTGATACCTAACGCCAGAGTCTCAGTCGCAAAAACAGCTTTGACTAAGCCACGTTGGAACAAGTCCTCAACGGCGCCTTTGAAGCTGGGCAGCAATCCTGCGTGGTGGGCGGCAATTCCGCGTTCCAACGCTGTTAACCACTCCTTAAAGTTTAAAACTTCAAGGTCTTCTTCGGCGATGTTTTGCGTGTATCGAAGCGCGGTACGTTTGATCTCTTCACGCTCTTCACTTGATGTAAGGCGAAGACCCGCTTGCAAACACTGCTTGACTGCCGCATCACATCCGATTCTTGAGAAGATGAAGGTGATGGCAGGCAGCAAACTTTCACCTTGAAGTTTTTCAATAATGTCAGCTCTAGACATACGATCACTTGGCTCAGCAAAACGTCCACGGCGATTTCTGCCCAGGGAGGCACGTCGGGTCATTTCGCGCTCTCGGCTTAATACCTCGGGATTGACTCTTCCCGGAGCGTCAAAAAGATCTAACAAGCGATTCCCGATTAAAACATGTTGGAATAAAGGAATCGGTCGAATTTCGCTAACAATAACTTCGGTATCGCCTCGCACCTCCCCCAGCCATTCACCGAACTCTTCTGCATTAGAGACAGTTGCAGACAGCGAAATTACTTGCACGCTTTCCATGAGATGGATGAGAACTTCTTCCCACACCGCCCCGCGGAATTTGTCAGCTAAATAGTGAACTTCATCCATAACTACGCAGCCGAGATTTGTGAGGGTGTTTGATCCGGCATAGAGCATGTTACGCAAAACCTCTGTTGTCATAACAAGGATCTCTGCTTCGCCGTTAATGCTGGTGTCACCCGTTAACAAACCAACTCGATCTTCACCGAATTTTGCAACGAATTCTGAATACTTCTGATTTGAAAGCGCCTTGATCGGGGTGGTGTAGAAACACTTCTTGCCAGCTTGCAAAGCGAAGTAAGCGGCAAACTCTCCCACCACAGTTTTTCCCGCACCGGTTGGTGCTGCTACTAAAACACCTTTTCCTTCTTCAACAGCGTGACAAGCGGTAATCTGAAAAGGATCAAATTCGAAATCAAAAGTTTGAATGAACTCAGTGGTGATTGGGTGTTGGCCACGTGCCTTTGCGGCTGCGTAACGCTCTGCCGGCGTCGTCATGCGACCCACGTTAGAACTGCATCATGAATGCACTCTGCAGAAATCGGAAGTTGACCTATTCGCTCACCATCGGCATATGCAACCGACTTGGATTCAATGCTCACATTCTTGCTACGTACTATCTCCACCGCTGGATGTGACACATGGGTTCCTGCAAAGACCCGAGGAAAAACCTTCATAAACTCTATCTTGGTTACAGGATGCAAAACCATGACATCAAAGAGTCCATCGTTGATCTTTGCATTTGGGCAGACGAGCATTCCTCCACCGTATGACCTTCCATTTGCAACAGCGATCAGCATTGCTTCGGTTGATATAGTCCGATCATCTAAAGTGATTTCATAATGGCGTGGTCTAAAACGCGGAAGTTCAATTGCTATAGCAGCGTTGTATTTCATCGGCCCTTTAGGCCATTGCATCGTGTTGGCCTTTTCATTAACGATGGAGTCAAATCCCGTCGATAAAATAGCGCCAAACCATTCTCCATCGACAAGACCAAGATCGATAGAAGATGGTTCTGTGGTGAGAATCTTATTCAATTGAATATCAACAGCTTCTAGATCCCAACCCAATGTGCGCACGAAATCATTTCCTGTGCCAGCGGGAATCAAAGCAAATGGAATTTGAGCTGGAACTACCAACTGCAGAATGATGTGCATCAATCCATCACCACCAACTGCAATGACACCCGCGCAGTCGGGGTTCTTGTCGATGAAGGTCTTTAAGTGATCGGTAATTGCAACAGATGAATTACCAGTAACGATCGTGAACTGGACCTTGTGTTGATTCAAAAACCCAGCAACATAAGTTCCGACCGTCGTCCCCTGACCCTGTCCTGAAACAGGATTAATGACTAACGCCCACATGCGAGGACCTTATCGGCTATTCCTGGATAGTTGTTGGTGCCTCAATCGCCATTGAGCCAGTTTCGACGAGTTCTTGTTTCTTGTCTCGTCGCTTATCGACTAATACGGCGATGCCGCCGGCCATGAAATACAGAACAATCAACGGAGCAGACAAAAGGACCATACTCAAGGGATCTGCGGTCGGAGAAAAGGCTGCAACGACAAGAAAGATTCCAAAGACCCACACTCGCCATGGTCTGAGAATTGTTTTCCCACGCAGAAAACCAATGAGATTGAAAGTCAATAAGAAGATCGGTAATTCAAATGCTAAACCAACTAAGAGAATCAGCCTGAGAACGAAGTCTAGATAGTCATCAAAACGAACGAGGTTGCTAATTGAATCTGGCGTAAAACCAAAAAGCGCCTTGATCGCAACTGGAAGAATTACGTAACCGAGAGTGGCACCCATGGCAAAAAACGGCGTTGCGGCAACGACAAACAAAACACTAGTTCGCTTTTCTTTTCTATGAAGTGCCGGAGCAATAAATGCCCACAACTGGTAAAGCCAAAAAGGAGCAGAGACAATTATTCCGGTAAGTAAGGCGACCTTAATTTGTAGATCGAGTGGACCCAAGACACCGCTTATATAGAGCGCACCACAACTAGCCGAACCAGATGATTGCGCAGCCTTTAGGTCACAGACAGGTTTGGCCAACGTTGTGATAATTGGGTTGTAGAAATACCACCCACCACCAAAAGCAATCAAAATAGCTATTGCTGAACGGAGAACTCTTTTTCGTAGCTCACGTAAGTGGTCAAGCAGTGGCATCCGTGCTTCATTTGCCGGTGCCATCAATTTACTTCTCTGTTTTGTCGGTTTCTTCTATCGCGCCGTCATCAGCCTTCATTTCCTTCATTTCACTCTTGAAGATTCGCATAGAACGACCAAGTGAACGTGCAGAGTCAGGTAAACGCTTTGCGCCAAACAGAACGAGGACAACTATTAAAAGAATAACGACTTCTCTTGGACCTAAATTCATAGTACCTACTCCTTGGCTAATGATTAATCTAAGGCTACACCAGAGCCCTGAGGGTGAAAAGTGGAAATTATGCCTCTTTGTAACGATTAAGCATCAGTTGGGCCTTTTTCGCCAAATCAGCGCGAATCTCTAAAGGTGAATTCAAGGTTACCGCGGCCCCAGAGGCCAAGACAGATCGTTCGATCCATTGACGTGAGTACGACGAAAGTTCAATCGCTGTCTCAAGTGCCATGTCAGTTATGGCGAAGCGTTCGGCCACATCTCTTGATTGGCTTTTTGCTGTGATCTCAAAGGTGATCTTTTCTTGGTTAACGCCTTGGGCTGAAATATGTGCAGGGACAGCTGCTGTCATAGCACTTTCTATTCTGTCTACACGAAATTCACGATAGTCATTTGCGGTAAAACAATAGGCACGCATGTATTGGTGACCATTCATCTCATACAGATCAATTGGCATAACAGATCGCTGGCTAATCTGATCTTTATACAAAGAGTGATAACGAATCTCTAACCCAGTATTTGCCTGAACCGCTTGGGAAATAGTTGTCGAAACTGCGCCAGAGGACGCCGCAACAGCGGATAGTTTGACTGGAACTCCCAGTAACTTCGTTAAACGTTCGCGCACAGACTTAACACAGGTGAGCAAATCTGAGCGATCCTCTGGTATCGATGAGGCAACTAAGTCCAACCCTAATAACAAGGCAACACCTTCCTGGAATGTAATCGTTCGGGGCTTGGCCAAAGTGGGCGCATTTCTGATCGTCACAAAGCCTGATTCGAACTCTAGATCCATCAATTCAAGTGGTGTGTAGCCAGGCAAGCCACACATCCACAGCGTCATTAGGTCTGCGCTCATTTGTGCAGGGGTGACATCAAAGTGCATCGCCAGTTCCTTGAGAGCAATACCTTGGTGGGTGTTAAGAAAGGGAACAAGGTCTAGTAGTCGCGCTGTCCGAAGAAGTGGCGCAGATACATTTTTACTCATGGTTATCAACCAATGCCTGAAGTTGGTGCACAACGTTCTCACGTAAATCAGCAGGTTCTTGAACAAAAACATCGTCACCGTGCCACAAGATTTGCGCAGTTAAGAAATCAACTGAGTAGATGGGGACCTTAATTTGATCCCATTCCCCCAGATCAGTCACTGAAGCAGCCAAAGCGCGCAGTGCATGTCCTTTACCTTTTCTCACATCGATCAATGCGAACCTATTGGGAGATGCTGAGTCGATACTGTCCAACTCAAATTCTGACGGGAATTCAAAGTGTTCTTTGTTCTTACGCACTGCGATCGCGCCCTGCACGCGATCTAATCTAAAGGTGCGTACTTCTTCTACTCCTGTATCGACTCCAGATACATACCAAAAGCCAGATTTATTCGATAAAGCAACCGGGATAACTTCGCGCGTCTCTGCCAGCAAACTAGGTGAGAGATAATCGAAAATCAAAAAGTCGGAGCTAGCTATTGCTCCAGCGATCGTTTCCAAGTCCTTTGAACTATTGGAAAGTTTGGGTGAGAAACCTGGAATATCAATTGGATCGGCTGGCACGCCAATAGAACTGAGTTTAAGGATCGCACTCTGTGCTTGTTCAGCAAATGCCGCTCCTTGCCACGCATCTGCAGCCAGAGATAGCAACGACATCTCTGTCGGAGTTATTTCTCCGAGATCTAATTGATAGTTCTCTAATTTGATTCGATACCCCGCTTCATCGTTAAAGAGAGGATCAAAGCTTCCGACTTCTATTGCAATACCTAGCGAACGCAGATCATCTTTATCTCGCTCAAACATTCGTTCTTTAGTCTCTGCACTACCTTCATAGCCTTCAACAGTTCTAAAGATTTCAGATTTTGTTAGATATCTTTTTGTTGCCAGTAATGCGATGGTTAGGTTAATTAAGCGTTCAATCTTCCGAGACACCGTAAGCACCTTTCGCCGGGCGTCGGCGGCGCGCTAGCACTTCAACCCCCGATGCCATGCGACGACTATGTATTAGAAATCCGGTGTGCCCAATCATTCGCTGCTGTGGACGCACAGCTAAACCCTCGTGGTGCCAACCTCTCACCAGAGTCTCAGAGCTTTCAGGTTCAGTAAATCGCCCATCCTCTTTAAGTGCCTCAGCTGTTGCAGATAGCTGTGTTGTAGTCGCCACATAAGCTAGAAATACCCCACCTGGTCGCAATGCCCTTGCAGCGATATCAACACATTCCCATGGCGCTAACATGTCCAGAACAACGCGATCATATTCAGAATCAAAATCTTGATCTTGTAGATCACCGACCACCAAACTCCAATTTTCGGGCGCTCCCTCAAAGTAGGCATCAACATTTGAGCGAGCATTGTCGGCAAAGTCTGCCCTTCGTTCAACCGAATGAACCTTTCCAGATGGACCCGTTGCACGCAGTAGCGACATCGTCAATGCGCCACTACCAACGCCAGCTTCAAGGACGCGGGACCCCGGATAGATATCTGCAACTCCAATAATCATCGCTGCATCTTTTGGATACACAATCGTTGCACCGCGAGGCATTGTTAAAACATAATCAGCGAGCAAAGGCTTAAACGCCGTAAATTTCAATCCGGCTGTGGTGCTGACAACCGAGCCCTCAGGCATTCCGATGAGGTCATCGTGGGTAATCCAACCCTTATGAGTGTGCCACTCTTTTCCGGGCGTGATGGTAAAGCTGTACAGCTTTCCCTTTGGATCGGTCAATTGAATGCGATCGCCGGCTCCGAAATACCCAAGATTAGACACGGGAGCATCTTAGGCGAAATCAATAGCGTTAGTACGAGTATCTTCAGCCAGGTGAGTAATGAACAGTCTTTGCGGCTATCGCCGAGTGCGGTCAGTGAGTATGAGAACTGCCCACAGCAATATAAGTACCGCAAGATCGACAAGTTACCTGAACCTCCTTCGCTAGATGCCGAACGTGGAACTCTGGTGCACACAGTCCTGCAGGATCTCTTTGAAATTCCGGCCGCTGGCCGCACAGTCGCATCTGCCATTGAACTATTGCCCTCTCGCTGGAGTGCGCAATTGGCCGACAAGCCAGCACTACTTGGAATGGTCACAAATGAAAAAGAGTGGTTGGACCGTGCTTCAGCTCTTGTGACAACTTATTTCTCTTTGGAAAATCCAACTACATTTGAAGCAACGCATCGAGAAATGCATTTAGAGGATGATTTTGATACCAATGTTTACCTGCATGGTTATGTAGATCGTCTAGATATCGCGCCAACTGGTGAAGTCAGAATTGTGGATTATAAAACAGGCAAAGCTCCAAAACCTGGTTGGGAAGAAAAGGCCTTGTTCCAACTTCGAGTCTATGCACTTCTTTATTGGAAAAACAATGGAGTGCTCCCCCGCCTTCTCCAACTTATTTACTTGGGCGACGGCAAACTCGTAAAAAGTAATCCAACTATGGCCGAACTAGAAGCCACTGAAAAGGTATTGCGTCGAGTAGCAAAAGATATCTTTATCTCTATCGAAAAAGAGTATTGGCCGACAAAAACTTCACGCTTATGCAACTGGTGTTATTTTAAAAGTATATGTCCTGCACATAACGACTAAATAGCTGTGGAGAAATCCATCTTTAATTCCGTCAGTTTAGAAAACGATAATTGCTCAAGAGACTTAATCACTCGGACTTTTGCTGATTCTTCAATCGCGACAAGATGTGGCACACCGATTAAATACGCACCACTAGCAATTGCAGCGCTCATTCCGGTTAGTGAATCTTCAAAGACCAGACAATTAGTGATATTTGATCCACAGCGGTCAGCCGCCTTCAAATAAGCTTCTGGTTCCGGCTTGGTTTCAACGACATCATCTGAACTAATCGAAAACGGAAACAAGTCATGTCCTAAGTTATCCAACACCGCGTCCACGATATTCCTTGGGCTGGCTGAGACTAATGCTGTCTTGATTCCATGTGATTGAAGTTCTCTGACTAGATCAACAGCACCCGGCATCGTTGGCGTATTCCCACGCATCCTTGCGACCTGGGTATCGATCAGAGTTTGAGTAAAATACTCGGGCGACTCTTTTTGGCCACACTTATCAAACATGTATTGACCAACTTTTGAAAGTGGACCACCTAAGCAGGCGACCTGATCTACTTCTAGCCAGGTATATCCAAAAGGCTTGGTCACTTCGATTTCAGATAAAAACCACTCCGGTTCAGAATCAACCATGAGTCCATCCATATCAAAGAAAACAGCTTCAAAAAAATTACTCATCTAAAGATTAGTTAGCGTTGAAATATTTTGCTTCAGGATGATGAACAATAATTGCAGACGTTGACTGTTCTGGATGAAGCTGGAATTCTTCAGAGAGTTCAACACCTATTCGGGCAGGGTCCAGTAGTTCACACAACTGAACTTGCTGCTCTAGATCTGGACATGCTGGATATCCAAAGGAGTAACGAGATCCTCGATACCCCTGATCCAAAATGCCCTGTAAATCAGATGAGTCCTCCGATTTAACCTGGAGTTCCTCTCTCATGCGAGCATGCCAGTGTTCAGCAAGAGCCTCAGTGAGTTGCACTGAAAGACCGTGCAATTCTAAGTACTCACGGTAATTATTTGCCGCAAACAGTTTAGCCGCCGCTTCACTGACAGTTGAACCCATCGTTACGACATGGAAAGCAACAACATCGGTCTTTCCTGATTCTTTAGATGCAAAGAAATCACTGATGCAAAGGCGACGATCACGGCTTTGACGAGGGAAAACAAAACGTAAACGCTCTTTGCCTTTGTCATCGCCCTCATGATGGAGAATAACTAAATCATTTCCTTCGCTGTAGCAAGGAAAATATCCATACACAACTGCAGCGTTTAACCAACCCTTAGATTGAACTTCATTAATGAGAGAACGTAGTCGCGGACGACCTTCTTCTTCCACCATCGTTTCGTACTCCCCGCGGTTTCCTTTAAGTCCCCACTGGCCTACAAAAAGTGCGCGTTCATCGAGCATTCCCGCATAGTCAGACAACTGAATTCCCTTGATGACGCGTGAGCCAAAGAATGGCGGAGTTGGTATTGAATTATCAGAGGCTACATCGCTACGACGCGTATCGATCGGAACTTCTTCTGTTTTGATTCTTGTATTTGCGACACGACGTTCACGAAGTGCAGGTAAGGCCGCTCCTTCATCTCCGCGCTTAACTGCCATGATCGAATCCATGAGACGCAAGCCTTCAAATGCATCTCGTGCGTATCGAACTTCACCTGGGAACATAGAAGCTAAATCTTGCTCTACATAGGCTCGAGTAAGAGCAGCTCCACCCAACACAATTGGCCAGCGTTGATCTAAGCCACGAGCAGTTAACTCTTGCAGGTTTTCTTTCATGATCACAGTTGATTTAACAAGTAGGCCGCTCATACCAATTGCATCAGCATTGCTCTCTGTGGCACCGTCAATGATTTGATTAATGGTCTGCTTGATACCAATGTTGACTACGCGGTAGCCGTTGTTGGTCAAAATAATATCGACGAGGTTCTTCCCGATGTCGTGAACATCTCCTCGCACAGTAGCCAAGAGCATTGTTCCCCGACCGGCATCACCGCTTTTTTCCATAAATGGTTCAAGCATCGCTACAGCAGTCTTCATTACTTCAGCGCTTTGTAGAACGAACGGCAGCTGCATCTCACCCTTACCGAAGAGCTCTCCCACTACCTTCATTCCTTCGAGCAAATGAGAATTAATGATTTCTAGTGGTGGTGTTCCTTCGGCCATCGCTGCTTTGAGATCATCTTCTAAGCCAACTTTCTCACCATCGATAATCCGACGTTGCAATCTGTCAAAGAGAGGCAACGCAGCAAGTGCTTCAGCTCGAGCATTTTTGCTAGTTGCAAGCTCAACACCATCAAACATCTGCAAGAATTCTTGTAGCGGATCGTAAGTACATTCATCGCCCTCGAAAACTCTGCGATCATAAACAAGATCTAAAGCAACCTGCTTTTGTCGCTCATCTATGCGGGCCATTGGTGTGATCTTTGAAGGATGAACAATCGCTGAATCAAGGCCTGCTTGCACACATTCATGCAGGAAAACAGAGTTAAGCACAACGCGTGCAGCTGGATTCAAACCGAATGAAACATTACTGACACCAAGAGTTGTCTGAACCTCTGGGAACTCTATTTTGAGCCGCTTAATTGCTTCGATGGTTTCGATTCCATCTTTGCGCGTTTCTTCCTGACCTGTGGCGATAGGAAATGTAAGGCAGTCAATCAAAATATCGCCGATATTCATACCCCAGTTGTCATGCAAATCATGAATGAGTCGACGGGCAATACGAAGCTTCCATTCTGCGTCTCGAGCTTGACCTTCTTCATCAATAGTCAAAGCAACAACACTTGCACCGTGTTCTTTTACCAAAGGCATGATCTTCGCGAATCTTGAGGTTGGACCATCTCCATCTTCATAGTTCACAGAGTTAATGACACAGCGTCCACCAAGATGTTCTAAGCCAGCTTTTAAGACAGCAGGTTCAGTTGAATCTAGAACGATTGGTAATGTGCTTGCTGTTGCAAAACGTGATGCAATCTGACTCATGTCTGCTGCGCCATCTCGACCAACATAATCGACAGATAAATCGAGCATGTGTGCGCCATCTCGAATTTGGTCTCGTGCTATTTCTACGCACTTCTCCCAATCTTCAGCTAGCAATGCATCGCGAAACGCTCGTGAACCGTTGGCGTTAGTACGCTCTCCGATAGCCAAATAAGTCTGATCTTGTCTAAAAGGTACGTATTGATAGAGCGATGAGGCACCTGGATCAAGTGCCGGCGTACGTTGTGAAATCTTTCTCTTACTCAGCTTTGCAACTACTGATGCCAAGTGCGCTGGTGTTGTACCGCAGCAACCACCAACTAATGAAATTCCATAATCAGCAACAAATCCATCAAGTGCCGTTGCTAGCTCATCAGGATTTAATGGATAGGTAGCACCATTTGGACCAAGTTGTGGCAGGCCAGCATTAGGCATTACCGATATTCCAACATTTGCATTCTTGCTGAGGTAGCGAAGATGCTCAGACATTTCAGCTGGTCCAGTCGCGCAATTCAGGCCGATCAAATCGATTCCCATAGGCTCTAGTGCGTTGAGGGCCGCTCCGATTTCTGAACCCATCAACATTGTTCCGGTAGTTTCAACTGTCACCTGTGCGATCAAAACAATGTCGTGCTGGGCCTCAGTAATTGCTTGGCGACAACCATTTACCGCTGCCTTTACCTGTAGCAAGTCTTGTGATGTTTCAACGAGCAACGCATCACAACCGGAATCTGCTAACCCTTTAGCTGCTGTGTAATAAGCGAGCTGAAGATTTTCATACGTTGTGTGACCAAGGCTTGGCAATTTTGTTCCTGGTCCAAGAGAACCTAATACAAAGCGTGGTTTGTCAGGTGTTGAAAAAGCATCAGCAGCTTCACGAGCGATTTTTCCACCCGCAAATGCAAGTTCATAAATTCGATCTTCAATTCCATAATCGGCCAAGTTGGACCAGTTAGCACCGAAAGTATTTGTTTCAATTGCATCAACACCGGCGGCTAAATACTCGTCATGGACGGAACGTACAATGTCTGGGCGACTAACGTTAAGGATTTCGTTGCAACCCTCATGATTTTGGAAATCTTCCAGGGAAGGATTTGCCGCCTGAAGCATCGTTCCCATAGCCCCATCAGCAATAACGACGCGCTCAGAAAGGGTACGCCGTAGCAGCCCATCAGCTTTTTTCGGCGTGTTCATCTGACGAAGGTTACCGTAAGGTTGCTTTCGTGGAGATTCATAACATACCGCTGCTACGTGACCCAGTGATGATCATCGCTTTTACTGGCTGGAATGATGCCGCCGAGGGCGCATCTGGCGCTCTCGAGCACTTGATATCGGCCTGGCGAGAAAAAGATGATGATGTCGTTCCACAACTAATTGCTGATGTCGAAGCTGAAGAATTTTATGATTTTCAAGTTAATAGACCACAGGTGTCTATTGATGACTCATCGATCAGAAGTATTACTTGGCCTGGTACTCAAGTATTTGGATTGGCCATCCCATCGATGAAACGCGATCTTGTAATAGTTACGGGTGTTGAACCATCGATGCGCTGGAAGCGATTCACAGCTGATCTTCTAGATCTAGCTGATGATCTTGAAGTTTCCCTGGTGGTTAGTCTTGGATCCCTACTTGCAGATTCTCCCCATACCCGTCCCATTACTGTTACGGGCACAGGGGCTCACCCGAATATTGCTGATCGACTTGGCGTTTCAGTCTCAAAGTATGAAGGCCCAACTGGAATTCTTGGAATTATTCAAGATGGTTGCATGAGACGCGGCATCGATGCAATTTCACTATGGGCCGCGGTTCCTCATTACGCATCAAACTTTCCTTCTCCCAAGGCTTCATTGGCCCTGATTAATTCACTTGAAGACTTCTTAGACATCTCGATTCCTTTGGGTTCATTGCAAGTTGAATCTGACGAGTGGGAAAAATCGGTAGATGAACTGGCAGCAGAAGACACAGATGTTGCAGATTATGTGAAGGCGTTAGAAGAAAGCAAGGATGCCGCAGAGCTTCCGGACATCTCAGGAGATTTGATTGCAAAAGAATTTGAACGATATCTGCGTAGGCAGAGCGAAGATTAAAGTTTAATTCCCAATAGGGCATCTATTGCTGCAACCAAAGATGGTGCATCTCCCCCAGTATTCCCTGATTGTGATCGCTCAACCCATGAATTCAAAGCGTTGACTACAGCTTGCGTATCTAAGTCATCAGATAATGAGTGAACAATACTTTCGATTAATTCTTGTGTCGGTGCGACGTTATTGTGTGACAAACAAGAGCGCAGAGCACCGATTTCACTTTCAGCGGCAACAAGTAATTCATCTGTCCACATGCGATCTTTGCGATAGTGATCTTTCATCAATGCCCAGCGAATCGCCATTGGATCTTCACCAGCTGCAACTAACTTTGAGACGAAAACGAGATTACCCTTGCTCTTACTCATCTTCTCACCGTCTAAGCAAATCATTCCGGCGTGAACATAGGTGCTGGCTAAAGCTCTACCTGAAAGAACTTGAGCTTGCGCCGCGCACATTTCATGATGAGGAAAAATCAGGTCTGACCCACCACCTTGAATGTCTATGAGGGCATTTTCACTTGACGAAGGTTTAAGGTATTTAATTGCAATTGCTGTGCATTCGATATGCCAACCAGGTCGACCAGTTCCAAAAGGTGATGGCCAACCAGGCTCATTAGGTCGTTGGGACATCCACACTAAGCAATCCAGAGGGTCCATCTTCCCCAAACGTTGTGGATCTCCCCCGCGTTCTGCAAATATTTCCAACATATTCTCTTGAGAAAGATGTGAGCGTTCACCAAAGTGAGCATCAGAATGAACTTTGAAATACAGATCTTGCTCAACGGGATAGATGCTGTCTTTCAGCGCGAGTTCTTCAATTGCAGCGGTAACTAGAGGAATCGCATCAACAGCACCTATGTAATGAGCTGGAGGGATTACTCGTAGATTGATCATGTCGCTGCGGAACAGATCTATTTGTTGATGAGCGAGGTCAGTCCAGTCAACGCCATCACGGTTAGCCCGCTCCAAGAGTGGGTCATCAATATCGGTAATGTTTTGAACATAACGAACCTCTGAACCGCTGGCGTTAAGGTAGCGATTGATTAAGTCAAAAGTTAGGTATGTAGCAGCATGACCAAGGTGGGTCGCGTCGTATGGCGTTATCCCGCAGACATACATGCGATACAAAGGTTTGGGCTTGACTTGTTCCTTCTTCCCGGAGGCAGAATTAGTCAGGGTCAACGCGGGAAAATTGATTGCGGAATCTATTGCTGGGATCTCAACGTCGTTCCACGATTTCATGTCGCTATCGTAATCCTAAATTAAAAAGCCGGCCACGGGACGGCAGGCCAGTTCGGATTAGGTAATGGAAAAGTTCCAGAGATCAAAAGATCTGCAACTCTGCGGCTAGTTTCTGCAATCTCTTGTTCTGTAAGAAGTGGTGCAAGAAGTCGCCCTAATTCACCGGCTAACGACAACTTCGCTTTCTTAAGTAATTCAATCTCCTCGGAAGAAAAAGGTTCATCAGCCCACTGCCACAGGACGGTGCGCAATTTATCGTCAGCATGGAAGGTAACCCCATGATCGCAACCAAAAACAGTCTTCTCATCAAGTGGCAATAAGTGACCAATTTTTCTGTCGGTGTTGTTGATGATCGCATCAAAAAGTGCCATCGACCTCAAACGAGGATGATCGGTAGCAAAGAATTTACCTAAATCAATACTCTCATCGATATCTACCCATTGTTGAACCATGCCTAATCCATATGGCCCATCGCGAAGAATAGTCAACGGCACTAAGTCAAAGCCAAGATAATCACTTACTAAGTAGGCAGCATATTCACGGTGAGCTAGACATCCATCTGAAAAATCCCATAGTGGGCGCTCACCCGCAATAGGTTTGTAGATGCAAACGATTGCGTGATCATTAAGAGTCGCTGTGGCATAAAGGGTTGCATTTGATGCATCCACTAAACGACCCGTCACATGGAGATCGCCTTTACTCAAAGTAAAAAACTTATCGTCGGTAACCATTTGCCCGCGGACATAAGTGACCACGTGGGTCAATTGGAATTCCACAGAAGGGACACGGCAATCGTCCTGCGTTTACTACCGCTTTTGATCGGACGGTAAAGGCGGTAGCCATTGCTAACGAGATATTGACTGCCACTACTTCGCCTTCGGAGTCCTCTTCATCATCTTCTAGTTCAAAAAGCTCCACACAAATCATTTTACTGTCCTCATCCCACGCCAATGACATCGCACCGACTTGGAATTCAGAATCAATTGGAGATTCCAAAGGCGCATCATCTGTAGGAAATTTCTCGACCATGATCAACGGATTCGATTTGCGTATTTCTGCAATCATTACTTCAAGACGAGAAACCATCGCCTGAACTTGCGCCTTTTCAACTGCGACTGAAAACAGGCGGGAAGAATCTCGAATCTGTAAATAAAAGGCCCGCTCCCCTGGCTCGCCTACCGTTCCGGCCACAAAGCGCGTTGGTGTGGTGAACTCAAATCTCATCGCCCAGATCCGCCACCCAATAGATTCTTGGCTCTTTTAGGAGCAACAAGCAATTCTGTTACTACCGAACGTGAATCGTTTAGGAGTAGAACTCTTGGCTTTGTTGTCGAAAAATCTATAATTGAAATAGAAGCAGGATCTATCACGATTCTTTGAAACTCATCTAAATGCATACCCAGTGCAGAGGCAACTATGGACTTTATGACATCTCCATGACTTACGACTACTGCAACACCTTTGGACTTGGTAGCTACTGCTTCGTGAACTGAGGTCATAGCCCGAGATTGCATCTGCGCTATTCCTTCTCCGCTCGGAAAATACATGCGGCTTGGAGCTTCTTGCACGATCCTCCACAGTTTGTGCTTGCTCAAGACTGCTAACTTCTTACCACTCCACGTTCCGTAATCAACTTCAGTAAGTTCTTGATCAATTACGGGTTCGAATCTTGGATTGTTCTGTAAAACAGTGGAGTTGATCCACGGTGAGATCGTCTCAAAGCATCTTTCCATGGGACTGATCCGCAGAGTTGATACCGGGAAATTACCTAAGCGCACCGCTAGATGCTCAGATTGTTCTAGTCCTTTTTCTGAAAGATGCACATTAGGTAAGCGTCCAGAAAGTATTCCGGCAGCATTGGCTTCAGAGTGTGCATGTCTAATCAAAACCAATCGCATGAATCAAAGGCTATCGCAGCTTTTCACTCTTGCTATTGCTAAGGTCGGCCCATGGAAATGCGCAGAGCAGGCACAAGCGGACTAACCCTTTCGCGCTTGGGCCTTGGCACAATGACGTGGGGCCGAGACACCGATGAGATCGAGGCTGCCGATCAGTGTCGTGCATTCCTAGATGCAGGTGGCAATTTCATAGACACAGCTTCCACCTATGGTGACGGTGATAGTGAACGAGTTATAGGCGGTCTAGTTGGGACATTGTTCAACCGTGATGAGGTCGTAATTGCGACAAAAGCAGGTATCGGATTTTCTGATGGTGTCCGCAGAATTGATGCCTCTAGACACTCTTTGATCGCAGAGTTAGATCGTTCGCTGTCGCGACTAGGCACTGATTTTGTAGATATCTGGCAGATCCATGCTTGGGATGATGCAACTCCGCTAGATGACACTTTGTCCACACTTGATTATGCCTATACGACCGGAAGAGCTCGCTACGTCGGAATTAGTAATTACTCGGGTTGGCAGATCGCCCGGGCTGCAACGAAACAACAATCAAACTCTATGAAAGCACCCCTTACAACAACTCAAAATGAGTACTCATTACTCAATAGAGAAGTTGAAGTAGAGGTTTTAGATGCAGCGCAGGAGTGTGGTGTTGGCTTTCTAGCATGGGCACCATTAGCTAGAGGAGTATTAACAGGTAAGTATCGAAAAGGTGTTCCTAATGATTCGCGAGGCGCAGCTCCCCACTTTGCAAAACATATAGAACCTTACCTAGACAATCGCTCCTCTCGAATCGTCGAAGCGGTTGCAGTAGCGGCAGAAGGTCTGGGTTATTCACCCTTAGAAGTGGCACTAGCGTGGGTAAGAGACGCACCTGGTGTGACCACCTCCCTGATTGGTGCACGCACTGGCGCGCAACTACGAGGTGTGCTCAAGAGCGAGGAAATCTCATTGCCAGACATTGTCCGCAATGCACTCAATGATGTGAGTGCTTAAGCGTTTTCTAGAAACTCTTTTAAAACACGAACACCATAGGTAAGACCCTCGACTGGAACGCGTTCATCAACACCATGGAACATAGCCATGAAGTCAAAGTCAGCGTCTAGCTTTAGTGGAGAGAATCCATAGCCAATAATTCCAAGATCAGCCAGAGCTTTGTTATCCGTACCGCCACTCATCACGTAAGGAACTGGAATCGCAACAGCATCTTCCTTGATAAGTGCATTACACATTGCCTCTACTAGATCTCCTTCGAAAGGAACTTCTAGCGACTTATCTCGAGTGATAGTTTCAACTGTTACATGCTCGCCAATAATTGACTTGATTGTTTCATTGAGTTCATCTTCAAAACCAGGAATAAAGCGGCCGTCAATGACAGCACTTGCTGAACCAGGAATTACGTTTGCTTTATATCCGGCCTCTAGCATTGTTGGATTAGCAGTATTCTGAAGTGTCGCACCGATCATGGTTGCTGCAAAGCCAATTTCCTTAAGTAAGGGACGAAGATCTTCTTCGTTGTATGGCTTTCCAGTTTCATCGGCGATTCGCTTGAAAAAGGCTTTCACAGTCTTGCTATAGCGCTGCGGCCATTGGAATTGACCAATCTTTGCAACAGCTTCAGCCAAACGAGTCACGGCATTTTCACCGTTCATCATCGATCCATGTCCCGCGCGACCATCAGCTGTTAGGCGCATCCAATGGATTCCTTTTTCAGCAGTTTCTATGAGATACAAACGCTTTCCACCAGCAACTGTTACGGAAAACCCACCCACCTCTGAAACTGCTTCTGTGCACCCTGCAAAAACATCTGGATGATGCTTAACCATGTAATGAGAGCCAAAATTGCTTCCCGCTTCTTCATCTGCAAAGAAAGCTAAAACAATGTCGCGCTCTGGAACATAACCGTTTCGAGCCCAGTCGCGAACGGTTGCAATGATCATTGCATCCATATTCTTCATGTCTACTGCGCCACGACCCCAAATAAATCCATCTTTTATTTCGGCGGCGAATGGATCGACAGACCAATCAGCTGCGTTAGCAGGCACAACATCCAAGTGACCATGAACAACTAAACCTGGACGGCTTGGATTACTTCCTTTAATGCGAGCGACTACATTGCAACGACCTGGAGCTGACTCATAGATTTGCGAATCAATTCCAACTTCGCTGAGCAACTTAACGACATGTGCTGCAACATCCTTCTCATCACCTTTTCCTTCGCCAAAATTAACGCTAGGAATTCTGATTAATTCTTGGCAAATACGGATGGTTTCGAGTTCTAGTTCTGAGTGTGTCGCTGTGGTCATTTCGCTATTCTCTCACCCAATTGCTATTCTTTCCGAACACTTAGTCCGGGTGGCGGAATTGGCAGACGCGCTAGCTTGAGGTGTTAGTTCCCGCAAGGGATTAGGGGTTCAAGTCCCCTCTCGGACACATGAATATTGATGACGCCTTGTTGCTCATCCGTGAAATCCCTGATTACCCAAAACCAGGAATCAGATTTCAGGACATCACTCCACTTCTGGCTCATGGAGAAGCCTTCATTGCCACCACCGAGAAATTCGCAAGCTATGCAGATTCATCCACTCTTGTAGCCGGGATCGAAGCACGAGGATTCATATTTGCATCTGCGGTAGCGAATCAACTACACAGTGGTTTCATCCCAATTCGCAAAGCTGGAAAACTTCCACACCTCACAATTTCAGAGTCCTATGGACTTGAATATGGCGACGACACCTTGGAAGTACATATAGACGCAGTGCCAAGCGGAGCCAAAGTTTTGCTCATCGATGATGTGCTTGCGACAGGTGGAACTATCGGAGCTGCTATCGAGTTGATGCATCGGCTGGGAGCCCAAGTTACCCACGTCCTAGCTCTGATTGAGATTGAAGGATTACCCGGAAGAGCAACACTTGCGGCGAAGTATCCAAATATTCCTATCACATCGTTGGTAGTTTCCTAGAGGTGCGCATACTTCAAATTCAAGGACTTCGAGCTTTAGCTGCTCTCCTTGTAACAATCTTTCATGCCAGATTACTTCCCGGTGGGTTTATCGGCGTTGATATTTTTTATGTGATCTCTGGATATCTCATCACGGGCCTAATTCTGCGTGAGATTGAAAATACTGGCAGATTGGATCTGCAAACTTTCTACCAGCGACGCATTAAGCGTTTACTTCCCACCTCGGTATTCGTACTTTTTGTTACAGCGATAGTCGGAATGTTCGTACTCCCGGTTATTACCCGCGATGCGTTAGGTCGAGATCTTTTTGCTGCAGCCGCCTACATCTCCAACTACCTTTTCGCGTGGTGGGAAAATGATTACCAAAACCTAGATGCAACGCCCTCCCCATTTATCCATTATTGGTCACTTGCGGTCGAAGAACAGTTTTACGTTATTTGGCCAATATTTCTTCTCTTTCTCTCTCGCTACGGAAAGCGCGCAATTTTCCGCGGAATCGCTATAACAACATTTCTTTCCTTACTTCTCTCGATCTACCAAACACAGACTTCTCCTATCTGGGCTTTTTACTCCCTGCCTACTAGAGCTTGGGAGCTTGGTTTCGGCGCGCTACTTTTGTTTGTTCCAGATAATTTCTGGAAAAATAGATTCATTCCGTGGTTTGGCGTAATCGGGATCGTTGTTGCAAGTTTTCGCTTCGATGAGAAGACCGCTTTCCCAGGAATTAATGCCTTGCTGCCTGTTGTTTCAACAGCTGTTCTTATTGGATCTATCTCAATCTGGCCTCGCGCTTTTAACGATCTAAGCAACAATCGAATTGCTCAATGGCTTGGGGCTATTTCATACCCGCTGTATCTATGGCATTGGCCGGCGCTAGTGCTGCCGAGTAGCACACTTGGTCGTCCATTACGAATACGCGAACGCATTTTCTGCATCCTTCTGACAATCATCCTTGCTCATTTCACGAGCAAGTACATCGAACAACCGATACGACATAAGAAAATCTCGGGCAAGAAGATTTATCTCTTCTTTATTGGCACAACAGTTGTTTCTTTGGTGGCAGGTCTTATCATCTCTTCCACGTCTTCGTCCATGATCAAGGTGAAAGGAACCGACTACACCTTTAATCTTGTTGATGTTATGCAAAAGCCTGCTGTATACGGAGACAACTGTCATTCAAATTATGGAGAAATAGAGTCTGGCGATTGCACATATGGGGATCTGAACTCTTCTACGACAATAGTTCTTTACGGCGATTCTCATGCGGCGCAATGGTTTCCAGCCCTTCTTGAACTTGCCAATGAAAGAGGATTCAAACTTGTTTCACTGACCAAATCGGCCTGCCCTTCCGTTGATGTCCCACGAGCCGACCAAGGTGCTTATAAGAACATTCACTGTGAAATCTGGCGAGATAAGTCTGTTGCTCGCATAAAACAGATTCGTCCAGCTGCGGTGATTCTGAGTAGTTATCAACACTTTACTCCCCCGCGAGGTTACTCAGATGAAAACAATTGGTGGACAGATGGTCAAAAGCGTCTACTCACTTCCCTCCAAGGCTCTTCTGATCATTTGATTTACATCAGTGACACTCCAAGGCCGGTGCGAGATATTCCTAGTTGCTTGGCCTCTCGTGATGTGAAGTCGTGTAACACCACTGAGAGAACTCCCGTGAAGATAATTCGCGGGTTTGAAAAAATCGATCCAACACCATGGTTGTGTGCAAAAGACTGTCCTTCGATTAAAGATGGCTTTGTCGTTTATCGTGATGCTTCACATATTTCCGTTGCGGCAGCTTTAGCGTTGAAGCCACAACTAGAAGCTGCCCTGCTATCAAAAGGGCTATTTTCTTAGAGCTATGGCAGGATGCGCTCTATGGCCGAGCTAATCTATTACTGCGGAACTATGGACAGTGGAAAATCAACACTTGCTTTGCAAACTGCCCATAACCACCAGAGCCGAGGCCGCACTGGACTAATTTTCACAAATAATGACCGAGCAGGAATAGGAGTTATTTCCAGTCGCCTGGGACTTTCAAGTCCTGCAATTGAAGTAACACCAACGATGGATCTTCATAAGCTAGTAGTAGATCAACTATCAATGGGTGAGCGAATCGATTACATCATCTGCGATGAAGCTCAATTCTATGAAAGCGAACAGATTGATCAACTCGCACGGATAGTTGATGGTCTCAGTATTGATGTTTTCGCCTTTGGCATCTTGGCTGATTTTCGAACAAAGCTTTTCCCAGGTTCTGCACGCTTAGTTGAATTGGCTGACCGTGTTAACACTCTTCAAGTTGAGGCTCTGTGTTGGTGCGGTTCTCGTGCAACACACAATGCCAGAACTGTTGGTGGAGTTATGGTTGTTGAGGGCGAACAGGTTGTCGTGGGTGATGTTTCGACAGGAGCTGACGTGGCTTATGAAGTCTTATGTCGTAGGCACCATATGCGCCAAGTTACCGCCCGTGTTTCGGGCGCAGCGCACACTTCCTCGTTACCCTTACCGTTCAAGGAATAAATACGTAATTTGTTTCTAGAATGAATGAACAAGTAGAGCAAATAGCGGCGCAATTGCAAGGGCTGGCAGAAGATTTCCCACCGCAACACTCTTAATATTGAGCAATCTAAAGGAAATGCAGATCAACATAATTCCACCAACCACCGTCATTGCATCAACCTGATAGCCGTCGAGAATCTCACCAAGCCCGAATCCAATAAAAGTCCACGCTGCTTGATAAATTCCTACTGGAAGTGCCGATACGGCAACGCCCCACCCTAATGAAGTGGCAAATGCCATCGCAGCGAAAAAGTCGAGGGTGCTTTTCAAAATTAACTGGTCGATTCCAGTGCCCATTCCATCGCTGATACTTCCTAATATCGCTAGTGGACCTATCGCAAAAAGAAGAGACGCAGCAACAAAACCTTCCACAAAATGTGAATCACTCGATGCCTTGAATTTGATTCGAAGGGTCTCCCCTAGTGAATCTAAACGATCTTCGAGTTTTAGAGCTGAACCAATGAGTCCGCCAATTAATAGAGAACCTAGAACAACTAGAAGTGTCCAACCTTTTGGCAATGCATCCACATACCGATCTGACCACAATGGAATTAATGCAGCTCCGGCGCCTAATAGTGTTACTAGACCTAAAACATCGGTGAGAAGAGTTCTTGTCCGAGCATTCATCCGATTCCCGACAAGCACACCGAGTGAGGCACCAGCAATAATCGTGAGAATATTTATGATTGTGCCAACACCAGGAAACATATGCTGATTATACTCATGCAATGTCAAACCCATTTTTAGAATTCCTGCGTCCGCACAAAACGGTTCCGCATACACCTTGGACAGCAAAATCTAGATGGGATATTTCGCCGCTTCGCACCAGCGTTTTATTCTTCGGATTGTTTGTTTTTGGACTAGGTGATTCGCTACTGATCCAAAGTCAGATCGGTAATGCCCCTTGGTCTGTTCTTGCTCAAGGAATTGCTAATAGCCTCGATATCACGATGGGGTGGTCAACATTTGGAATCAGCACTTTGGTGTTGCTGCTTTGGATTCCTCTCAAAGAAAAGCCAGGATTTGGTACTTTGTCGAATATCGCATTGATCGCAATTGCGATCCAAGTTGGTGTGACAATTTTTCCAACGCAAGATTCATACCTGCTTGGGATTGTGTATTGTTTAGTTGGAATCGCAATGGTTGGAATTGGTTCTAGCTTGTATATAACGTGTGGCCTGGGCCCAGGACCTCGTGATGGATTAATGACTGCGATCCACAATAGATCTGGCGTCCGGATTGGCAGAGTTCGCTTAGGTATTGAGGGAACGGTATTGATCGCTGGATGGCTGCTAGGCGGAACTGTTGGGCTTGGAACATTGTTATTCGCCACACTTATAGGCCAATCGATAGCCGTGGGGCTGGGTGTCGTTTCGAGAGTTACCACCAAGTAGCCCATAGGGTTTAACTACTTCCCAAGGGTTGTGCGCCCTATCGCACACGGGGTCGCAAACACCCCCGTTAACAAAATTAGAAAGGCTCCATTCATGCTGGATTCATACTTTAAAATCTCGGAACGAGGTTCATCTATAGCCCAAGAGGTTAGAGGTGGCCTAGTTACTTTCTTCACGATGGCATACATCGTGGCCCTCAACCCAATTATTTTGGCGTACTCACCAGATGCAAACGGACAGTTCCTATTCGGCGGCGCTGCACCTGCGCCAGCGATGGTGGCAGCAACAACTGCCCTCGTTGCAGGTGTATTAACAATTCTGATGGGATCTATCGCAAATTATCCGCTTGCATTAGCAACTGGACTTGGACTCAACACATTTGTTGCCGTTGGAATTGCATCAAAGATGACTTGGGCTGCAGCAATGGGCCTTGTTGTTCTTGAAGGACTAATCATTTTGGTTCTGGTTCTAACTGGTTTCCGTGTTGCAGTATTTAAGGCAGTACCAGCGCAGATTAAGATCGCAATCTCAGTTGGTATCGGTCTTTTCATTGCTCTTATCGGACTAGTTGATGCCGGTTTCGTGCGTCGTACAGCGGCTGGACCAGTTCCAGTAGGCCTAGGCGTTAATGGAAACCTTGTTGGCTGGCCAACAGTTGTTTTCGTTTTCGGAACACTTCTCATCATTGCGCTTATGGTCCGCAAGGTTAAGGGCGCGATTCTTTTTGGAATCGCTTCAGCAACCGCTTTAGCTATCGGTATCCAGCAGGCGTTTAACATTAAGCCTAACTTCACTCCAGGAAATCCACCAACCATCGTTGATGGCGGCTGGCAGCTAGGTATTCCTGCAGTTCCAAAAGAGGTTGTTGCCGTACCTAAGTTTGATTTCACAGGACAGTTTGATCTTTTCGGTGCATTCACACTTGATAACGTTTCACTAATTGCAGCAATTCTTCTTCTCTTCACTTTGCTACTTTCAGACTTCTTCGACACAGTTGGAACTGTTACAGCAATTGGTCACGAATCAGGTCTAGCTGACAAAGATGGCAACGTAGACAACATCCAGAAGATCTTGCTAGTTGACTCTGTTGCAGCTGCTGCAGGTGGTGCTGCTGGTATTTCTTCAAATACAAGCTACATTGAATCTGCTGCAGGTGTTGGCGAAGGTGCACGAACAGGACTAGCTTCAATTGTTACTGGAATTGCATTCTTGCTTACTACGTTCCTTGCACCCTTAGTAGCAATTATTCCTTACGAGGCTGCAACACCAGCATTGATTATTGTTGGATTCCTGATGATGGCACAAATCAAGAACATCGATTGGGATGATCTAGGAATTGGAGTTCCTGCATTCCTAACAATCATCTTGATGCCATTTACATACAACATCTCAGTAGGTATCGGAGCTGGCTTCATCACTCACGTGGTGATCCGCGTAGTACAGGGACGTGGCAAAGAAGTTCATCCACTTCTTCTACTTGTTTCTGGACTATTCATGGTCTACTTCTTGTCATCTCCAATTAATGCTTGGTTTGGCTAGTAAGAATTAACTCAAAAGGCCCTCGGGAAACCGGGGGCCTTTTGCTTTCCCTTAAAATCACCAGCGTATTGGACGCTTATTGTTTCCCAGCAAAATTTCATTACATCGTGAGAATGGCTTTGAACCGAAGAAACCTCGATATGCCGATAGTGGACTTGGATGAACAGACTCTATGCGCCACTCAGGACGAAAATAGTGAGCTAGCTCCCCCGCACTCTTGCCCCACAAAATTGCGACAACATCATGCTTTCCCAATTCCTGTGCCACAGCTTTTGTTACTTCTTGCCAACCAAAATCCGAGTGCGCCATCGAAGTTCCTGTTTGTGTGGTCAGAACACGATTAACAAGCAAGACACCCTGATCAAACCAATCTGAAAGACTCCCAGACTTTCGAGTGACGGCGCAATCTGATGACAGTTCTGTGAAAATATTTCGTAGCGAAGGCGGCAAAGCAGTAACCGATTGATGGACAGAAAAGGCCAACCCATGGGCATGGCCTCTAGTCGGATACGGATCTTGTCCAAAAATCACCACGTTAGAGGCTTTGATGGGTGTCGTAAGCGACCGGAAAATAAGTGAAAATTCTGGTGCTAAGTCCAGACCTACTAACCGCGTTTCTATCTGTTCAATCAGATTCTTTTGAGGTTCTAGAACCTTCTGCCAATCAGAGTGAAGTTGATCAAATAGTTGCGCGGGCAAAGTAGCGACCAGATTCTGGTGTGACGGTAATTGATGTCCCAAAAACAGCAGATACGTGATCAGAGGTTACAACTTGATCGATCGGACCAGAAACAGCTATGACACCATCTTTGAGCAATAATGCGTGGGTAGTTCCGATAGGAATTTCTTCTATGTGATGCGTAACCAAAATTGTGGCAGGTGCTGCTGGGTCAGCGGAAAAATTGGCGAATCGGCGCAACAGATCCTCGCGCCCACCAAGATCTAATCCCGCCGCAGGTTCATCAAGTAGCAATAGCTCTGGGTCTGTCATCAACGCTCGAGAAATTTGGACGCGCTTTTTTTCGCCTTCACTAAGAGTTCCGTAGGTGCGATCACCGAGTTCGCGAACACCGAAGGTCGTCAATAGTGCCATCGCCCGAGATTCATCCCACAGGTCATAATCTTCATTCCAGCGACCCAAGATCGCATACGCCGCCGTCAGCACAACGTCTTTTACCGTTTCATCGTATGGAATATCTTCAGCAATAACCGAACCGCAGATACCGATACGGTTTCTTAATTCAAAAAGATCAACCATTCCCATTTGCTTATCTAAAACCCGCACCACACCTTGCGTTGGAAACATTTTGGTCGCAAGAATCTGCAACAACGTGGATTTGCCGGCACCGTTAGGTCCTAGAACCACCCATCGTTCGCCTTGGGTAATTGAGAAATTCAGTGGACCCAAAATGACCCGATCTCCTCTGCGTACCGAGACATCATTAAGGCTCAAAACCGTTGTTCCCATAGATGCAAAAGATAGTGGTTAGAGGAGCTAACCAGCCTTTAAGCCTCGCCTTAAGCAGGAGTGATTCACGATAACCTTGCCTTCTTATGACAGAAAATAGCGCGCAACCAGATCAGTTCACAGGACTCATCCTTTTAACTGGCAGTGATGCCCCTGGTATTGCTGCCTCACTTTTTGAGACCTTGTCTCCATTCGCGGTGCATGTCCTGGATATAGAACAGGTGGTTATTAGCGATCGCCTTATTTTGACGGTTCTGATTGGGGCAAATCCTGCTCATCAAAGCGCAATCGAAGAAGACCTGAATACGTGTGCCATGAACTTAGATGTTGATATTGCCACTTTGTTTGGCAATGGTCCGTTGTCATCGATTCCACATCAGCTCCTTGAAATTCACTTAAGCGCCGAAAAGCTCCACCCACATTCAGTTGCCTTGGTTTCCCAAGTCATATCAAATGCAGGAGCGAATATCGAGCGGTTTGTCCGCACTAGTGCAACTCCAATCTCAATTAGCATCACTATTTCTGGCGCGACCAAGTCAGAGATTGATGCAGCTATTGATGCTCTAGTTTTTGAACACCCAACCACCGTATCAACGAAGACAATCTAAATCGATGGTGTTTGTTAAGCGACTCGTTCAACTAGATGTTGACTCCACTTTTATTCAGCAAGAGGCAATCGAATTTCTTGCGGCTAAAGCCGGCGTTCTAGATCAGGTTGCTGCTATTACCGCTTCTGCGATGCGTGGAGAACTAGATTTTGAGCAAAGCCTGCGTGCACGTGTTGCATTGCTTGAAGGATTGCCCGAATCAGTGATCGTTCAAGTACAGAAGGAAATCTCCCTTACGGATGGAGCGCAGGATCTGGTTACTACCCTGCACGATAGAGGCCATAGTGTTTCTTTAGTTTCAGGTGGATTCCTAGACATAATCGAACCGATGATTAGGACAATGTCTATCAGGTACTACAAAGCAAATAAACTTGAAATAGTTGCTGGCTTTTTAACTGGCGGACTTATTGGTCCAATAATTGACCGTGCCGCTAAGGGCGAGGCTCTCAAGGAGTTTGCCGCAGCCAGCGCAGTAGCTATCGAAAACACCGTAGCCATTGGTGATGGCGCAAATGATCTAGACATGATGGCTGTGGCTGGATTGAGTATTGCCTTTAATGCTAAACCGGTTGTTGTAGCTGCTGCAGATCTTGCGATTAACGAACCTTCCTTAAGGTCGGTAATTGAGTTAATCGGTGTGTAAGTAATCTACAAACGACAAGCGTGGATGTCTGTTACTAATATTCCACGTGCACCCAAGGCCCACAGCTCATCCATTACTTGATTGGTTTCCTTACGCAAAACCATGGCTCGTACGGCAACCCAATCTTGCTTTTGTAAGGGCGAAATCGTTGGTGACTCAAGTCCAGGTGTGATTGCACAGGCCTTCTCAACAAGGTTTTTTGGGATATCGTAATCAAGTAAAACATAACGGCGAGCTGTTACAACTCCTTGTAGGCGGCGAATGAGAATCTCTAACTCTGTTGGTACAGCGGTGTTTCGTCGGGTGATTACTACTGCTTCGCTGGTCAAAATCGGATCACCAAATATCTTTAAACCAGCCTGCCTTAATGTATTTCCGGTACTAACAACATCTGCAATTACATCGGCAACGCCCAAACGAACGCTGCTTTCAACTGCGCCATCTAATCGGACGATCTGAGCTTTAATCCCAAGGCCAGCAAGGCTGTGTTCAACTAAACCCGGGTAAGCAGTTGCGACGCGCTTACCGGCGATATCTTGCACTGACCAATTCGTATCTGCTGGTGCAGCAAATCTAAATGTTGATCCTCCAAAATCTAGTGACAAGATCTCATCAGCCTCTGCGGCAGAATCAATTAGAAGATCTCGACCGGTGATGCCTGCTTCTAACTCCCCCGAACCTACATACACAGCAATATCACGTGGTCGTAGGTAATAGAACTCAACGCTGTTGTCATTATCAATGAGTACAAGATCGCGGCTATCTGTACGCTGGCGATAACCTGCTTCTTTCAAAATCTGAATTGAACTCTCAGCCAAAGATCCTTTATTGGGTACAGCTATTCGCAACATTGATTTCTCCTAAAGAAACTTATAGACATCGTTGATTGACAGTCCACGCGCAAGCATCAATGTTTGCAGGTGATAAATCAGCTGGCTTATTTCTTCAGCCAAAGCTTCATCAGACTCATGTTCTGCTGCAAGCCACACTTCACCAGCCTCTTCTAGAATTTTCTTGCCTATGGCGTGTACCCCAGCATCAAGAGCATCAACCGTGCCCGAACCCTCAGGGCGAGAAACAGCTTTCTCACTCAGTTCAGCCCACAAGGATTCAAAGGTTTTCATAGCGTGAGTTTACTAGAGTCTTACTTGTTCCCGTGGGCAGTTGCGAACTCACGAAGTGAAACCACCATTGCAGCCGGATCTGGGGCGTTAAAGACAGCGCTTCCGACAACGAAAGTGTCAGCACCAGCATCTAAAGCCATTTCGATGGTTTTCATCGAAATTCCCCCATCGACCTGCAACCATATTGGCCGATCGCCAATCATTTCCCGTGTGCGACGCACTTTATCCATCATATTTTCCATGAAGCTTTGACCACCAAATCCTGGCTCAACTGTCATGATCAGAAACATATCTACATCATCAATGACAGACTGATAATCCGAGACATCGGTGTTGGGCTTGATGCCTAAACTTGATCTAGAACCAGCCTTACGTATATTTCGCAAAGTCTGAGGAATGTTCTTTGTCGCCTCCGCGTGAATTGTTACTGAGGCGCAACCCAATTCAGCATATTGCACGGCAATCGCATCAACATCGGCGACCATCAAATGAGCGTCCACCGACAGAACAGATGACTTAATAATGGCTGATGCTGCCTCGAAATCAAAAGTAAAGTTAGGAACAAATACATCATCCATGACATCGAGGTGGAGCAAGTCGGAAACTTCTGATATCCGCCTAATTTCTTCGTCCAATCGTGAAAAATCCGCATTTAAAATGCTAGGCGTTATTCGAATGTCACGACTCATAGTCAAATCTTAACCAATGTCCTTTCGAAAGAGTGCGAGATACATGGCATCGGTACCGTGTTTGTGCGTCCATAGCGACATAGCACCATCACGGGTGGCATTGCGAAGCGATTCTGGCAGATACTCATCAACGGAAACCTGTTGTAGTTCAGAATGCTTCTTTTTGATGTCTGCAATCTGGATACTTGTTTCAGCCAAATGCGGCGAACATGTTGCATACCCAAGAACCCCGCCTGGATTGAGTGCTTGGATAGCGGAGTCGACTAGCTCGCGTTGTAATTGAGTTAGGGCTCGAAGATCCTGCAGAGTTCTGCGCCAACGAACTTCTGGACGACGACGCAGAGCGCCCAACCCAGTACATGGTGCGTCAATAAGAATCGCATCGAATTTTTCAGACAATGAACCAATCGTTCGACCATCTAGAACGAGCACCCGGTCCCCATGAACAACTTGGCCGACGAGCTCTGCTCTGGCAGCGGATATTTCATTGGCGGTAAATATGATGTTTCTCGCTCTAGCAATGCTGGACAAAAGGGCAGCCTTCCCGCCGGGACCAGCACACAGATCTAACCAACTCGAACCTCCTGCAGCTTTTGCGAACACTTCAGCTACGAGCTGAGATCCCTCGTCCTGAACACCAATCTTTCTCGCCTTGATTAAATCAAGTGCTCCAGGATTTCCTTTCCAGTGAACTCCATGAGGAGAGAAATCAGTAGGTTCTCCCCCAATGTCAATCAAATCCTGTTGAGTGGAAAAACCAGGCCAGGAAACTAATGTTGGCGTGGCCGCTTCGTTGTTGATTTTAAGTGCTGACTCGACTTCATCCCAGTTTTTCAGGAGATCAAAGTAAGCAGAGACTATCCATTCTGGATGCGAGTATCTGATGGACAATCTTTCTACTGGATCGGTTATTGCAGCTAAAGGCGAGAACCAATCTTCAATACTCTTTCGAGTAACACTCCGCAAAAGCGCATTTACGAAACTTGCTTTTGACTCACCAATCCGTTTGCGCGCGACCTCAACAGTTGCAGCTACCCCTGCATGATCGGGGATCCGCATTTCATGGATTTGGTGGACGCCAAGGCGGCAGATGTCCACAATTCCTGGATCAACTTCAGACCAAGGTCGATCACTGATCTGCGACAAAACCCAGTCATGCTTGCCCTGCATGCGAATTGTTCCATATAGAAGCTCGGTTACTAGAGAGCGATCACGATCCTCTAATTTGCTGGCGTTTAACGCCTGAGGTAATAGTAGGTTTGAGTAACCTTCATTACGGTTCACTTCTGTTAAAAGATCAAAAGCCAATAATCGTGCCGCATCTGGTTTTGGCGACTTAAAAGTATTGCGCCGCGCTTCAACCAAAAATTTCACCGCCCTTCAGCCGTGCTCCACGTGCCCAATCAATAGCATCCATTTCTTTCTTTCCTGCAGGAATAACTCGTAAAAGTTCCAGTGAGCCAGTTCCCGTTGAAACCACAACTGATTTGTTTATCACTGAGATCTGTCCAGGAGTACCAGATGGATTACTTGAACCTTTCGTCGCGCAAATTTTGAAGGATTCTCCCTTCCATAACGTCCAAGCGCCAGGTTCATATGTGAAGGCTCGAATTGCATTGACGATTAAATTCGCATCTTGTGTGAAGTCGATTTTGGCTTCGGACTTGCTAATTTTTGGAGCGTTGGTTGGCACGCCTTCTTGATTTCGTGGACTCTCTCCGTTTTCAATCATCTCAATGGACTTCTTCACCACATCAGGGCCTAGATTGGAAAGATGCTGGAGTAATTCAAAACTTCTCCAAGAAGGATCAATGTTGATTGATTGCTGGGCGAAGATTGGTCCCGTGTCCAAGCCTTTATCTAGTTGAAAAACCGTCACACCCGTGACGCCTTCTCCATTATGGAGTGCTCTTTGTGCAGGTGCGGCTCCCCTATAGGCGGGAAGTAATGAAAAATGCAGGTTAAGAAATCCATATTTAGGCAAGGATAAAATACTTTCCGGCAGTAACACACCGTAACCAATCGTGAGAACTAGATCCGAATTTTCAATTACGCCAACTAACTCCTGAGGATTCTCTGGTTTAACAACCGGTATTTGATTACCTCCTGCCCACTCAGCAACGACTGTTTGTTGAAGCACTTGACCGCGACCAGCTGGTCGGTCCGGTTGAGTGATGATGAGTGCAATTTCATGATCGGATTGAAGCAACCAATTTAAGGTTGGAATCGCTACATCCGGAGTAGCAGCTACTCCGATACGCACTAAGAAATCCGTCCGAAGATTGTGTGAGGTGAATCCTTAACCTGTATTGCTCGACCTTGTTCAGAGGCGAGATTAAACCACTCTGACTCACGAATTTCCTTCATGGCTAATTTGCGATCTTCGGGCAACAACTTGTCTATAAACAAAATGCCATCAAGGTGATCCGTTTCATGCTGCAAAGCGCGCGCCAAAAACTCTGAACCTTCAACTGTGATTGGCTCCCCATACATATTAAAACCTTTAGCAACCGCGCGCATAGCGCGAGGGGTTTGATATCTAATTTCTGGAAACGACAGACAGCCTTCCTCTCCCTCTTGCAATTCTTCGCTGAGAGTTAAGGTTGGATTTATCAAGTGCCCGAGCTCTTCATCGACATCCCAGACAAATACGCGTAACGGAACACCTATCTGTGGAGCCGCCAACCCAGCGCCAGGTGCATCAATCATTGTGTCGGTTAAGTCTTGAACCAATACTCGCAATTCTTTATCAAAATCGACCACTAAAGAAGCAGGAGTTGTGAGCACCGGATCCCCGAAGAATCGTATTTGTTGAATCGACATGACGTTAGTCTACCAATGCATCACAGAGAATATGGTTCGACTCTAAGCGTGAAAAGTTCCTTCTTTGCAATACTGCGTCGACGCTGAAGTTCATGAACAACATCTGTCAAAGCCTTTGCATCCGATTTGTCGGCGTGAACGACGATTTTTACCTGACCTTTTGATATCTCGGTTGGACCATAAATGCTCGAGGATAAAGGTATTCGCCCATCTGCTAGGGCCTTTTTTAGTCCATTCAGTATTTGCATACCAATGGACTGATCCATAACGAGAACGACCGAAAACACTGACGGTGGTAAATGCAGTTCTGTTCGCTCACTTAGTTCTCGCCTTAGAAGTGGCGCAACATTCCATCGGGCAATGGCAGAAACTATTGGGTGTGTGTCATCAATGACCAGAAGAACGGTACCGCTCGAAGAAATCAGCGATGAGGTTTCGAGAAAGAGCTCTCGAGCGCGTTCCTGTGTGCGCAAATCTGTGTGTGAAAAAAAGCGCATTCCGTCCAAGATAACAACTGCCGCATATCCACCTTCAACCTGGGGTTGAGCTCCTGAGGTGGCTAGAACTAAGGCCGGCTTATGGTCAATTCGATCCTTAATAACATCACCGGCTGAAATCACAACCGGAACGTTAGGAAAAGCTCTAGAGATCTCTTCTGCGGCTCGCTCAATTCCACGGCCTGCAAGATACTGCTTATCTCGATTACAGAAGGAGCATTTCCAACCCTGAAACATTTTCCCGCAATGTACACATGAAGGAGCTTTCAACTTCGCGGTTACAGACAAACGACCACCACAATCACACATCGCAACATTTCGACAATGCGCGCAAAGAAGTGCGTTCCCATATCCCTTACGTGGGGCGATAAATAATACTGGACCGACCAATAACGCCTTCTTAACTTCTGAGAAAATTCGACCAGGAAGCAGCGCACCTTCACTCGGCGTGAATGCCTTTACGGAGACCGGCACTTTAGAGTTCAAGTACTTAACTTCTCGCGCATCAATTAATTGTGAAACTTCAATAGAGGGAGAAAACCCAGTGAGGATTAACTTTACGGACTCACTCTGAGCTCGCATGAGAGCAACAGATCGGCTATTCCAGCCCGGAGAACGGATTTCATAATGGTCATGGGAAGACTCCTTGTGAACAATAATCGAACTCAAGTTATTTAATGGAGCGAAAATTGCGCTTCGAGTACCGACGACAACGTTCTTGTCACCATGCATGGCGCGTAAATAGTTTCGATATCTTTCTTCGCGTGGCATCGCTGCTGTTAGTTTGAGAGCGCTAAGACCATGTGTATCCAGGGCTCCTATTATCAAATTAACATCTTTTTCATCTGGGGCAATAACTAGTACTGAACCAGAGCCGCTATTGTTCAGAACGAGGTTGACAACTTGATCATGCGCTTCGGTATATGGGGCCAGTGTCTGAAACTCAACCGAAAACTTGCCTTTGATTTGAGAGAATGAACCAAAGTCGTCGAAGATCTTCTCCACTGATGCCACACGGGGCGGAATTGCAGAGCGAATCACATCCCAGGGGTTAGTTGCAAAGTGAGCTGCAACGGCGTCGATCAACAACAAACTCTGTGCTGATGCAACAGGAACAGGAGATAAAACCCTGGTTATGCTTTTGAGTTCGCCCGCTCTCTCAGGAACACCAACACGTTCAACGACTATGCCCTCTGTTTCCCTGCCACCAAATGGCAATTGGACTCGAACACCAATTTGGATGAACTCACTGAGCTTTTCGGGAATCTGATAGTCATAGAGTTGATCTAGATGAAAAACTCCCGTATCAACTCGAACACGTGCATATGGCAACACCGAAGCTCTAGGCCCAGAAGATGCAGGTGCAACTTCAGCCTTTAACCGAAAGAGCCTCGGAGTTGCCACCGACTACTTGATAGCGCTTTGAAGCGCTGAGACGCGATCGGTTCGTTCCCATGCAAATTCAGGAAGCTCACGACCGAAGTGCCCATAAGCACTTGTCAATGAATAGATTGGGCGAAGCAAATCTAGATCGCGAATGATTGCTGCTGGTCGCAGATCAAAAACTGAAAGCACTGCGTCTAGAATCTTTGCAACTGGAACCGTTTCTGTCCCAAAAGTTTCAACGAATACTCCAACGGGTTGAGCTTTACCAATTGCATAGGCAACTTGAACTTCGCAACGACGAGCAAGACCGGCAGCAACTACGTTCTTTGCGACCCAGCGCATTGCATAAGCTGCAGATCGATCCACCTTAGATGGATCCTTGCCACTGAAAGCTCCCCCACCATGTCGGGCCATTCCGCCATATGTGTCGACAATAATTTTGCGGCCAGTCAATCCCGCATCTCCCATCGGTCCACCAATAACGAAGCGTCCTGTTGGGTTGATAAGCGTGCGTAGCTCTGACTTTGGTAGATCAATTGTTTCCAGGATCGGATTGATTACATATTCAATGACCTCTGGAGTTAACTTCTTAACAACATCTACCTCTTCTGCGTGCTGGCTAGAGATAACTACTGTATTGAGTGCTATCGCTCGATCACCGTCATACTCAATTGTTACTTGGGTTTTTCCATCTGGACGAAGATATGGAAGGGCGCCTGATTTACGAACCTTAGTTAACTGTTGCGCTAGAGCATGGGCCAACCAAATTGGCAAAGGCATCAGTTCTTTTGTGTCATCGCAGGCATAGCCAAACATCAAACCTTGATCGCCAGCGCCTTGGAGATCTAATGGATCTGCAGCTGATGTGACACGGTGTTCATATGCATCATCTACGCCTTGAGCGATGTCCTGGGACTGCTGTCCGATAGAGATCGAAACACCACAGCTATTTCCATCAAAGCCTTTATCAGAGGAGTCATAACCAATATTTAGAACGGTATCTCTAACGATTCCCATTACATCGGCATATCCATCAGTAGTAACTTCACCAGCAACGTGTACTTGGCCCGTTGTAATGAGTGTTTCAACCGCCACTCGACTCTTTTTGTCTTGCGATATCAAGGAATCCAAAACTGAATCTGAGATTGCATCTGCAATCTTGTCTGGATGTCCTTCGGTTACTGATTCTGACGTGAAAAGTCGCTTTGACATTTTTAACCTAACTGCCGGATGGCTTGATCAAGAAGTAAATTACCGAGAGCGTCTTTGGAGACTTCCTTGACCGCTATATCCGCATCATTGCGTAGGAGAATGGTACCCATAGTCTGGTCCTGGCCAAATATCGCCCCGCCAGAAACATCATTGACATAAATAAGATCTAACCCTTTTGCCTCAAGCTTTCTGCGGGCCTCTTGCAAGTGATCCTTGGTCTCAGCAGCAAAACCAACAATCACTTGATCCTTCTTAAGTGAGCCAAGAGATCCAAGAAGATCTGGATTTTCCTCTAACTCGATGCTTCCCAACAGGGTCTTTTTAATTTTCTCGAGTGAGACAATCTTTGGCTTGGCATCGGCAACCGCAGCACTCATGATCAAAATGTCGCATAATGGAAATTGCTCTAAAAGCACCGCGTGCATTTCGTAGGCACTTTCAACTTTTGATACCTCAATACCGACTAAAGCAGAGGTATCAAAATTTGCAGCAATCATATGAACCTGCGCTCCACGATTTCGAGCCGCGAGAGCAATTGCAATCCCTTGTTTTCCAGATGACTTGTTTCCGATGAATCGAACTGGGTCAATAGCCTCTCGTGTTCCTCCTGCTGACACAAGAACGCGCTTGCCTTTTAGGTCCTGAACATTTCCAGTTATGAAGTCAAACTTTTCAATGATTGCCGGTACTTCAGGAAAGCGACCTGGTCCTATATCTTTTCCTGTAAGTCGACCAACATCTGGTTCCATAATAATGAAACCACGTGAACGTAGAGTTTCCACATTTGAAACCGTAGCCGGATCGAGCCACATTGAAGGGTGCATCGCAGGAACCAACATTTTTGGCACATCAGAAGCTAAGACCAAATTGGTCAGAAGATCATCGGCACGACCAGTTGCAAGGCGTGCGATCAAATCTGCTGTTGCCGGTGCAATTAAGAAGAAGTCTGCAGCTTCAGCCAAAGCGATGTGAGGAACGGTGTGAACGTTTTCCCACACATGGGTATTCACCGGACGACCAGAAAGCGCTTCCCATGTTGCCTTCCCAACAAAGTTGAGTGAGGAAGGAGTTGGAACAACAGTAATTACATAGCCACGATCCTGAAGACGACGCAGCAGCTCACACGATTTATATGCTGCTATTCCACCACCAACGCCGAGTACAACTTCACGGCCGACTAGTGACATTCGAACGGTTTTAAGCTGTTGGCTCGAGGTTTTCGATTGTTAGAAGGCCTTCGTTGATTTCGCGAAGTGCGATCGAAAGAGGCTTCTCGTGCACATGTGTTTCAACTAGAGGTCCTACGTATTCGAGTAGTCCTTCTCCAAGTTGTGAGTAGTAAGCGTTGATCTGACGTGCACGCTTTGCAGCGTATAGAACAAGGCTGTACTTCGAGCCGCTCTTGTCTAGAAGTTCGTCAATCGGTGGATTAGTGATTCCATCCATGGTGTACCCCGCTTCATTGATTAATTCTGAATTAATAACAACCTATTAATTATGGGCTAACTCTATCAGTTTCCCGACCACAGTCTCGACCTGGTCATTTATCAGGACTACATCAAAAAATGATGCTGCGGCCAGCTCCTCTTGGGCTAATTGAAGCCGTTCAGCCCTTCTTTCGGGGCCATCAGTGCCCCGACCTTCAAGTCGAGCAACCAACTCTTCCCACGTCGGAGGCTCTAGAAAAACAAGTACTGATTGAGGCAGATGTGCTTTAACTTGTTTAGCCCCGGCGATTTCAATTTCCAACAAAACATTTCTTCCAAGTAACAACGCCTGTTCAACTTTCTCCTGTGGGGTTCCGTAACGATTTCCCGCAAACTCTGCCCACTCTAAGAACTCGTCCGCTTTAATCATGCGAGTGAATTCCTCATTACTCACAAAAAAATAATCTTTGCCTTCGACCTCATTGTTTCTAGGACTTCTAGTTGTCGCGCTCACACTGACCCAGAAATCTCCAGCCTCGCGTAACTTTTGAGCAATAGTACTTTTACCAACACCGCCTGGCCCAGAAAGTACGAGAAGTTTGCCAGGCTTGATCGCATGCTCTGATTTCATAAACTCCTCCCGCAACTGCTTTATCTGAAGGCGACCTAAGCCTTGAATTCTACGCGTAGGAGAGATATTCAAACGCTCCATAAGCGATTGTGCTCGTACTTTCCCAACACCGGACAAAGACTCAAGCAACTCCTTCACCCGCATCTTTGCAACTGCTTCATCGCTCTTGGCCATTTCCAAAATTGTATCCACGGAAAATTCTCCATTTTTGATTTTCACTTTAATCTCGGATCGACGCTTTCTCGAGGCCGCAGCTTTAAGCAACGCTTGCTGGCGCTGCTCAGGTGTTAACTGCGGAGGTAATCCCATGTGATAAATCTAGCGTTTAAATTAGATAAGTTCGGATGCAATGTGAGCGGCGCGATCGCGCATAGCCTCTGATCCACCGCTCCAACTCTGGGTGATTGGACGACCAATCACAACCAAGTTTGCTCCAGTAGAAATAGCAGCCTTTGGAGTCATGGTTCGTACTTGATCATCAGTTGCCGCAGAATTTTCCGGTCTCACACCTGGGGTAATGATGATTGGAGTTGGACCGACCGCCGCGCGAATAGCGGCGATCTCCAAAGGTGAACACACGATTGCGCCTGCGCCTGCTGCAACAGCAATCTTCGCCAAGCCGACAGCAGAATCAAGGGAGTTTCTTTCAAAACCAATCTTCCGCACATCTGCTTCAGAAAGAGAGGTCAAGATCGTAACTCCTGTTACATGCGTCTTAGGTGAAGCACCAACAGCTGCCTTGATCATTGCAGAACCACCAGATGCATGCACAGTTAAATAACGTGGCGCAAGGTGTGACACGGCCTTAGCGGCCCCGTTTACCGTGTGCGGAATGTCATGAAGTTTTAGATCAAGGAAAATATCAGAATCCGTTACATCCTTTATCGCCTTGACACCTTCACTGCCAAAAGTTAAAAAGAATTCCAAGCCAAGCTTGAAAACAGAGACATAATCTTGAGTTGCCTTTACCCATGCAATTGCTGTTACTAAGTCTGGCGTGTCAACTGCAAGAACTATCGGCGCTTTAGACATCAGAAGCCTCTGCTTCCGGTCTGTGCGCATAACCAATTGCTTGCTTAAGTGCTGTAAATCCCCGATCGAGCAACAGTTGCTTGAGTTCATTTTGAATTTTCATAATGGCGGTTGGATTACCAAAGCTTGCTGTACCAATTGATACTCCGCTAGCTCCAGCTAGAATCATTTCTAAAGCATCCTTTCCGGATGCGACTCCACCCATTCCCACAATTGGAACTTGAGGAAGTGCGGCGTGTACTTGATACACAGCCCGAACAGCTATAGGACGAATAGCAGGTCCAGATAACCCGCCAGTTTTTCCTCCTAAATGAGGACGCATTGTGTCGACATTTATCACCATACCTAGAACTGTATTGATCAGTGCCAAACCATCTGCACCTGCATCAACAACACCACGTGCAATTGACACCAAATCTGTCACGTCAGGAGAAAGCTTTGCAATTATCGGTAGCTCTCCCCCGATTGTTCGCCTCACGCCATCTATAACTCGTCTGGAAGCCTCCGGGTCGCACGCAAAAACTAATCCTCTATTTTCAACATTTGGGCAGGAAATATTGACTTCGATTGCGCTGATGCCTGAAACAGACCGCAGCTTTCTGGCAAGAGTTGAATACTCTTCAACAGTTTCACCGGCGATTGAAACTATTATCCGTGCCTTTTGCTCGACTAGGTAAGGAATATCTTTTGCGATGAAAGCATCAATCCCAGGGCCTTGTAAGCCAATTGAATTAAGCATTCCACTCGGAGTTTCAGCCATACGTGGAGTCGCTCGGCCATTTCTTGCCTTAGACATCACAGATTTGGTAACTACTCCGCCCATTTCACGCAAGGGGAAAAACTGTGCTAACTCACGACCAGAGCTGGCACAGCCACTGGCGGTAAAGGTTGGAGCGGGAAACCATGTGTTACCGATTGTCGTTGAAAAATCTAAAGTGGTCATAGTTGCTTGCCCACCAAACTCCATTGGACTTTAGAGCCGTCCATTACAGGACCATCGATACATGAACGAAGCATTGAAACTGTCCCATCCTCGTTTTCAACTGGCAGGACACAGGTCATACATACACCGATGCCACAAGCCATCGCCTCTTCAACTGCGCATTGATGAACCACTGAAAGTGAGTCGGTGATTTTGGTTATGGCAGACAACATCTGCATAGGGCCACATGAATAGACAACAGCAATATCTAAATCCTTAATAATCTCCGCAATCGGATCTGTGACACGTCCTGCTTGTCCCATAGATCCATCTTCGGTATAAATCCGCATTGAATTAACAGCACGCTTACCCTCCATCGGAGCATAGATTTTGGAAGCGGTACTTGCACCGAGCAACATATCGACCCTGCAACCTCGAGCATTGAGTACTTCAGCTAATCCAAACAAAGGAGCTGACCCATATCCACCACCGACTAGTAAAACAGGAACTGGTTCTGTAGGAATTCCGAAAGCTGTTCCCAAAGGAGCAACGATGTCTAGAACTACTCCTTCTTCTTGTGCACAGAGCCACTTACTACCTTGACCATGTGGGGCGGCAATGAGTTCCATCGTTCCGCCAAAAGTTGAATTCACTGACACACGAGAGATAGCGAAGGCACGGCGCAAAATCATGCTCGATGAGTCCCCGCCAACATTTATCGCAACGAAATTACCGGGTTTACAAAGAGACGCGAGATCTCCGACGTTAACAATTATCTGGTGGTATTGACCAACCTTTTTGTTGCTAACAATTGGAGCAAGCAGTTGCGCCGCACTTTTGTTGATCTGGGACATTTATGCCAGCCACTCTTGTAGAGACTTGATGCTAAGGGGGCTGCTCTGGAGAAAGGTAATCGCATCTACTGCCGCGCTAAATCCAGCAGTTGTTGTGATGCACGGAATAGAACGTTGCACGGCTGCAGTTCGGATGGCCCAGCCATCTGCACGTGTTCCTCTTCCAACAGGCGTATTTATTACCAAATCGATCTCACCAGCATTAATGATGTCAACGATTGTTTTCTCACCCATTGCGCCAGTTCCTTCAGAGTTTTTACGGACTGGAGTGCACTCTATACCGTGCTTTTGCAAGAACAATGCTGTTCCATCTGTAGCAAGAATGCGGAACCCTAGATCTGAAAAACCCTTAGCTGGTTCGATGCCCGTGGCCTTGTCTTTGTCGGCCAAAGAGATAAACACGGTACCCGAAATTGGTAAAGGTCCGAATGCGGCGATCTGACTCTTCGCATAACTCTCACCGAATGTTGGAGAAATTCCCATTACCTCGCCAGTAGAACGCATCTCAGGTCCTAGAACTGCATCAACACCTCGTCCATCGGTTCGACGGAATCGGTTCCATGGGAGCACCGCCTCTTTCACCGAAACTCCTCTTGCGATTCCATCTCCACTAGATGGGAGTAGACCCTCCGCGCGCAGCTCTGCGATGGTTGCACCGACTGAAATCCTCGCAGCCGCCTTGGCTAATGGCACACCCGTAGCTTTACTAACGAACGGAACAGTTCTAGATGCTCGTGGATTCGCTTCTAAAACATAGAGTGAGTTGTCGGCTATCGCGAATTGAATATTAATGAGTCCTCGAACATCAACACCACGCGCGATTTTTTCAGTTGCAATCCTAATTTCAATTCGTTGCTCATCTGTTACGGTCATAGATGGAAGCACGCAAGCGCTGTCACCACTATGAATTCCAGCCTCTTCAATGTGCTCCATTACTCCCCCAAGGAAGAGTTCAGTGCCATCAAATAGAGCATCAACATCTATTTCTATAGCGTTATCAAGAAATCTATCGACCAAGACGGGATGGTCTGGAGTTATGTCCGTTGCACGAGTGATAAAACCGCCGAGCGCAGCATCATCGTAGACAATCTCCATCCCACGGCCACCAAGAACAAATGAGGGACGAACTAGCACTGGGTATCCGATTTCATGAGCGATTGTTGTCGCCTCTAACTGAGAAGAAGCCATTCCAAACTGAGGTGCTGTGAGGCATTGCTCGGCAAGAATGTTCCCAAATGCCCCACGTTCTTCAGCCAGATTAATCGCTTCTGGTGAAGTTCCAAGAATAGTTACTCCATTAGCTTTCAACCCGGCTGCTAAACCAAGCGGAGTTTGACCACCTAATTGAGTGATCACACCCAATACCGGTCCCGCCTGAGTCTCTGCATGAACTACTTCAAGTACATCTTCTAGAGTAAGTGGCTCAAAGTAGAGTCTATTACTAGTGTCATAGTCAGTTGAAACGGTCTCTGGATTGCAATTGACCATGATTGTTTCAAATCCTGCTTCGCGCAGTGTAAATGATGCGTGGACACATGAGTAATCGAACTCAATACCCTGTCCAATGCGATTTGGTCCGCTACCTAGAATAATCACCGCAGGTGTTGTTCGAGGCCGAACTTCTGTTTCTTCTTCGTAACTTGAGTAGTAATACGGGGTAAATGCTTCAAATTCTGCAGCACACGTGTCAACAGTTTTAAAAACAGGTCTTAAACCAAGATGATGTCTTGCTTTTCGCACCTCTTCCTCAGTGACCGCACGCAAAAGTGCAATCTGTGAATCGGAGAAACCTTGCATTTTAGCTGTGCGGAGCAAATCCTTTGACAGTTCACCGGGTTGAGCGATAACAGCGGCTTGCTCATTAATGATTTCTATTTGTCGCAGGTACCAACGATCAATCTTGGTTGCCTCATAGACTTGCTCAATAGTTGCACCAGCCCACAGAGCCTTTTGAACCTGTTGCAGTCTGTATTCAGTCGGAATCTTCATAGATTGGAGTAGTGATGACAGCTCTGTTTGATTAATCTGTGGCCATGAAAAAATCGCCTCTTTGCGCTCCAGGGACCTCAGCGCTTTCAAAAGTGCCTCGGAGAAAGAACGGCCGATAGCCATCGCTTCTCCAACACTTTTCATAGTTGTTGTTAAGCGTGGATCAGCATCTGCAAACTTTTCGAAGGCAAAGCGAGGGACTTTCACAACTACATAATCCAACGTTGGTTCAAATGAAGCTGGGGTAACTTTTGTAATATCGTTTTGAATCTCATCTAACGTGTATCCAATAGCAAGCTTTGTTGCAATCTTTGCAATCGGAAATCCTGTTGCTTTTGAAGCAAGTGCACTTGAACGAGAAACACGTGGGTTCATTTCAATAACAATGATGCGACCGTTCTGCGGATTGACCGCGTATTGGATGTTGCAGCCACCCGTTTCAACACCCACTTCTCGGATGATGTCGATCGATAAATCGCGCAGCTTCTGATACTCAACATCTGTCAATGTCATTGCAGGGGCAACAGTTATTGAATCCCCTGTGTGCACGCCCATAGGATCTAGATTTTCAATAGAACAAACGATTACGACGTTATCTTTTCGATCACGCATAACCTCGAGTTCATACTCTTTCCAGCCAATTATTGATTCTTCAAGAAGCACTTCAGAGGTGGGGCTATGGCGCAATCCAGCACCAGCAATTTGCCGTAGCTCTGCTTCATTGAATGCAATTCCAGATCCCAGTCCACCCATGGTGAAGGAAGGACGAACCACTACTGGGTAATTGAGAACTACCACCACTTCCATGATCTCTTCCATAGTGTGACAAATCTTGGACTTAGCTGACTCTCCCCCAACTTTTTCTACTATACCTCTGAACAATTCACGATTTTCGCCACGATGAATCGCCTCCACGTCTGCGCCAATTAGGCGGACCCCGTACTTCTTCAGTGTGCCACGTTCGTATAAACCAATTGCGGCATTTAGCGCCGTTTGTCCGCCAAGGGTGGCTAGAACAGCGTCAGGCTTTTCGTGAGCGATTATGCGCTCGATGATTTCGGGAGTAATTGGTTCAACATATGTAGCATCTGCAAACTCTGGGTCGGTCATTATCGTTGCTGGGTTTGAGTTGATCAGAATTACTCGGATACCTTCGGCGCGCAGAACTCGACATGCTTGTGTTCCAGAATAATCAAACTCACAAGCCTGACCAATAACAATCGGTCCGCTTCCAATGACTAAAACACTTTTGATAGTTGTATCAAGACCCATTAGGCGTGCACCTTCTTCGACATGAGATCTATGAAACGATCAAACAGATATGAAGCATCATGTGGACCAGCTGCAGCCTCTGGGTGATACTGAACAGAAAACGCAGGCCTATCTAGAAGTTGGAGTCCCTCAACAACACCATCGTTTAGACACAGATGTGTCACTTCGCCGCGACCAAATACTGTTGAGAACTCGGCATCAGTAGGTGCTTTCACAGCAAAACCGTGATTATGAGCGGTAATCTCAACTTTGCCTGTGTTCTTATCCATCACCGGCTGATTGATTCCACGGTGACCAAATTGCAACTTGTAGGTCTCAAAACCTAAGGCGCGACCGAGAATCTGATGTCCGAAACATATTCCAAAAATAGGTACTTCAGCCAGAAGTAATTCTCGAACAACTTCGATTACATCTGTCATTGTTGAAGGATCGCCAGGACCGTTTGATAGAAAGACGCCGTCGGGCTCAATTTCCATGATTTCTGCAGCTGAAGAATCAAAAGGCATCACATGGACTTCAACTCCACGTTCAGCAAGTGTTCGAGGGGTGGCTCCTTTAATACCAAGATCAAGTGCTGCAACCGTGAACTTCTTTTTCCCAATCGCCGGAATAACCACAGTATGTGGAGTTGAGACATCTCGAACCAAATACGCACCTGCCATAGCCTCTGCCTTGCGTACCTCAACTACCATTTCTTGACGAGAAAGTTCCAGACCGGAAAAAATCCCCACGCGCATAGCGCCACGATCACGCAAATGTCGAGTAATAGCCCGAGTATCGACACCTTGAATCCCTACGATCCCTTGAGATATCAACTCTGCTTCTAGATCTCTTTGTGCACGCCAGTTAGATGTTACCGATGATGGATTTCGCACCACAAAACCGGCAACCCAAATCTTTGCCGACTCATTATCTTGATCATTTACTCCTGTGTTACCAATATGAGGCGCCGTCATAATCACAACTTGCTTGTGATAAGACGGATCCGTCAAGGTCTCTTGATATCCAGTCATACCAGTTTGAAAAACAGCTTCACCAAAAGTCTTTCCAGTTGCAGCCCATGAATTACCTTCAAAGATTCGGCCATCATCGAGGACAAGAAATGCACTAGTCATCACTTGCCTCCTATCGCTGTAGTTGTTCCGTTGCTATATGTTGCTGTGCCTCTGAAGAAGGTGTGTGTGATTACGCCTGGTAGTTCGTGGCCATGGTAAGGAGTATTAGATGACTTTGATAGAACTAAATCGCGGTCTACGGTCCATTTTTGCGTTGGATTAATCACAACAAGGTTGGCGACTGAGCCGACGACAATTGGTTGGCCGTGGTTCTCATAGCCACCGATCTGGGCAGGTGCAATTGACATACGATCGGCGACCTGTGTCCAATTCATTAAACCCGTATCAACCATGGTCTTTTGCACAATAGATAACGCCGTTTCTAAACCTAGCATCCCAAAAGCTGCTTCTTGCCATTCGCACTCTTTAGATTCTGTTGGATGTGGAGCATGATCTGTTGCAACAATATCAATGGTTCCGTCTGCTAAAGCTTCGCGAAGTGCGTGCACATCAGTTTCGGTGCGCAACGGCGGATTTACTTTGTACACCGGATCATAAGAACTTGCTAGATCATCTGTGAGCAAAAGGTGATGTGGTGTCACTTCAGCAGTCACGTCGATTCCTCGAGCTTTTGCCCAACGGATAATCTCAACACCACCTGCTGTTGTTAAATGACATATGTGTAATCGAGACTTCACATGATCGGCAAGTAGGACATCTCTGGCAATGATTGCCTCCTCTGCAACCGCAGGCCAGCCTTTAAGACCTAGGCGTGCAGAGATTTCTCCCTCATTCATCTGAGATCCAACAGTCATACGAGGATCCTGTGCATGTTGTGCTATCACTCCGCCGAATTTCTTGATGTATTCAAGGGCTCTTCGCATAACTAAAGGATCTGACACACAATTGCCATCATCACTAAAAACACGAACGCGTGCAACTGAATCTGCCATGGCGCCGATTTCAGATAAAGCTTCACCTTTTAAGCCTTTAGTGACCGCTCCGATCGGGAACACATCTAACAGGCCTGCTTCCTGGCCTAATCTATAAACCTGTTCTACTACTCCTGCAGTATCTGCAACTGGCGAGGTATTTGCCATAGCAGAAACTGCCGTGTAGCCACCCTTTACGCCAGCCCTACTTCCACTTAAAACAGTCTCTGCGTCTTCTCGTCCTGGTTCACGCAAATGGGTGTGAAGATCAACTAGTCCAGGCAAGATAACGCAATCCTTGGCCTCAATTACAGTCTGCGCTTCACCTTTGAATCCAGAACCAACTGATGCAATGACACCATTAAAAATGGAGATGTCAGCTTTTGCTCCATCAGGTAGCGAGGCTCCTTTGATTAAATAATCTGCTGTAGTCATCTAGTTGCTCCCAACTTCTAAAGCTCCACCAGCAAGTAAGACATACAAGATTGCCATCCGAACACTGACACCATTAGTTACCTGTTCGGTAATTACTGACCGCGCACTATCGGCAACTTCTGCAGAAATTTCCAATCCGCGGTTCATTGGTCCTGGGTGCATAACAATTGCACCTGATTTCATGTTTGCCGTTCTTTCTCCATTGAGACCGAAGTATCGCGAATACTCTCTGGCGTTCGGGAAGAATAAATCAGACATTCTTTCTTGCTGTACGCGCAGCATCATCACCACATCGACATGAGGAATTACTAAATCAAAATCGTAAGAAACTGTTGCTGGCCAGCTCTCGATTCCAACAGGAAGCAAGGTGGGTGGCGCTACTAATGTAACTTTCGCACCTAAAAGCGAAAGCAACAAAACATTGGAGCGCGCAACGCGAGAATGCAAGATATCTCCAACTATCGCCACACTCAGACCTGCTAAATCACTTCCACCCATTCCTAAATGCTTGCGGATCGTGAAAGCATCTAGCAAGGCTTGACTCGGATGCTCATGAGTTCCATCTCCGGCGTTGACCACACTTCCAGACATCCATTGTGAGTCAGCCAATCTTTGCGCCGCACCTGATGCTGAATGTCGGATCACGACTGCGTCAGCACCCATCGCTTGCAGGGTCATTGCAGTGTCCTTCAGGGACTCGCCCTTACTCAGACTTGAACCCTTTGCCGAAAAATTGATTACATCGGCTGATAAACGTTTGGCTGCCGCCTCAAATGAAATTCGAGTGCGAGTTGAATCCTCGGCAAATAGGTTCACTATTGTTCGACCACGCAATGTTGGCAGCTTTTTAACAGCTCCATCACTCACACGTGCCAACTCAGTGGCGGTATCTAGAATCGAAATAGCCTCTGACTTGTTAAGGTCAGCTATTGACAGCAGATGTCTCACTGTTCAACTCCCTCTTCGATCGTAACTTCATCCCGACCATCAATCTCACTGAGCAGGACTCTTACCGATTGACTTCTGGCAGTAGGTAGGTTCTTGCCTATGAAATCGGCTTTTATGGGAAGTTCTCGGTGGCCACGATCTACTAACGCTGCCAACTGGACCGTGCGCGGACGTCCGATTTCTCCGAGCGCATCGAGTGCGGATCTAATTGTTCTGCCGGAAAATAAAACATCATCCACCAGAATCACATCCTTGCCCTCGATTCCTGATGTGGGAATCTTGGTCGGCATAATTGCGCGCGGTGGGCGGATTCTTAAATCATCCCTAAACAAGGTGATATCCAAAGTTCCGGTGGGCACTTCACTGCCCTCTATCGAGGTAATAATCGATGAGATTCGGGTTGCAATGTGGGCGCCTCTAGTTGGAATTCCAAGAAGAACTATGTTTGTTCCACCCTGGTTCTTTTCAAGGATCTCATGTGAAATACGGGTCAACGCACGAGTTATGTCTTGTGCGGACAGGGCTACGCTCATGTAAATCTCCTTTCCCACCTCTCAGGATGGGTCGTTAAAGGATGCAGGGCACATACTAGCACTCACACAGGCCCCCTGTGGATATCGAAATCATGAAGTGTCGAACACCCAATACCGTCGGCGGCATGGAAACCATTCACGCTCAAACTCAGATAGAAACACTTCATACGCGCCTGCGTCTCATCCGCGAATCTCGACACCTGACACTTAATCAGGTGGCGAAACTTTCAAAAGGGATGATTTCGGCAATTGCCCTTGGCTCCTATGAACGTGGAGATCGCTCCGTAAGTGCCAACAAATTGATCACCATTGCAAACCTATACGAGGTACCTATTTCCGAGCTCTTTGAGACACCAAGAACTTTGTTAGCCAGTGAATCAATTAGCATAGACATACGAAAAATACTTTTAACCTCAAACCCCGTTGCGCAAAAGATGACCGAGGTTCTAAGAAATATCGCACGGATGCGCGGGGACTGGAATGGTGAAGTTATCTCGTTAAGAGCTCAGGATATTTATAGTTTTCAGGTTTTTTCGGGGTTAACTCCCGAGGAAGTTAAGTCGGTAATTACTGAATACCAATTTCCTAGATCGAAATAGTGTCTTTGATACTCGCGATACGCCCTAGAACTCCGTGGATGTATTTGGAGGAATCATCACTTGATAGCTCTTTGGCTAAATCCAAGGCCTCGTCAATTGCGACACTTGTAGGAACCGCGTTGGACCACAAGATTTCATAGATCCCCAGACGCAAAATATTGCGATCTACTGCTGGCAAACGGTCCATATCCCAGCCCTGAGCATAGGTTGTAATCAATTCATCTATTTTGCGACGATTGTCAGAGACTCCGTTGACTAACTCGCGAGTGTATTCACGAATTGGGCGTGCATCAGGACCTTCTGCAGGAACATCGCGCGCTACTAAGGTTTCAACAAGATTGGTCCCGCGGATATCTGTTTCATACAATAAATCCAAGGCTTGCTTGCGCGCCTTACTTCGAGCTGACACTAGTTAGCGCGACCCTGGTATGACCCATCACGTGTGTCTACCAAAACGACTTCATCCTGCTTGATAAATAGTGGGACCTGAATTTCAATACCAGTTTCAACAGTAGCTGGCTTGGTTCCACCAGAAGAACGATCTCCCTGGATGCCTGGCTCCGTGTAAGTAATTTTAAGTGGAACTGATGCGGCGAGTTCGATGTACAAGGGATTACCTTCGTTAACGGCCACTATTGCTTCAGTATTTTCCAACATGTACTTAGCAGCATCTCCAACGGTAGCTGCACCAATCGTCATCTGGTCATACGTTTTTGTATCCATGAATACGAAATCATCACCCTCTTTGTAGAGGTACTGCATTTCACGCTTTTCTAGGATCGCCACATCAACCTTTACTCCAGCGTTGTAGGTGCGATCAACAACTTTTCCGCTAAGAACCGACTTAAGCTTCGTGCGAACGAAAGCTGGACCTTTACCTGGCTTCACATGTTGGAACTCAACAACTGTCCACAGTTGACCTTCAATATCAAGTGTCATTCCATTTTTTAGATCATTTGTTGATGCCACAGCTAATCCACCCGCTCTTTATCTATTCGGTTAATGTAAAAAGTATTTGAAGGGTAAAGGATACCTGCTCGTAAGGGGTGCTTTGTTACTTGCTTGTGAGATTTTGCATGGCAATGATGGCCAAAACGTAGGAATTTGGCCCAAAACCACCAATAGTTCCGTTGGCTACCCCGGAAATCACAGAGGTATGCCTAAATTCTTCTCGAGATAGCGGATTCGAAAGATGAACTTCAATCAACGGAGTCTTCACTAATTCTGCGGCATCACGTATCGCATAAGAGTAATGAGTAAATGCCGCTGGATTAATGATCACTGGCAACTTCTTGTCTGCTGCTTCGTGCAACCAACCAATAATCGTTGCTTCATCATCACTCTGACGAACATCTGCTTCAAAACCGTGCTTGCTTGCTGCAATTTCAATGTTTGACTTGAGCTCGCCGTAGTTAAGGTCTCCGTAAATAGATGAGTCACGGATATCCAGTCGAGAAAGATTGGGTCCATTTATCACAAGTAACTTCATGAACTAATTCTCTCATAGGCCGCATCGAGTTCGACGGATGTTAAATCTTCGAGGCGAGTAGTCGAACCTATGCCTTTTAATGCAACAAATCTTATTGTCGTTCCGCGCGCTTTCTTATCCAACGCTAACAAAGGGGCAAGTTTTTGCCAGGCTTGTCGATCAAAGGAGGTAGGCAGAAGATATGCAGACAAGAGTGATCGATGTAAATCGAGTTCATCGGGAGTAATTAAGCCGCGAGCTGCTGCTAATTCCGCTGCAAAAACGAGTCCGATGGAGACAGCCTCACCATGACGTAATTGATACTCGGCATATATTTCAATCGCATGGCCAAGAGTGTGGCCGTAATTGAGTGCTTCACGACCAAAACTCTCTTTGAAATCAGTGGAAACAACCTGAGCTTTAACACTCACCGCTCTATGGATAAGTTCATCTGTTACCTCTGGGGTGCTGCGCAAAGTTTCAATTGAGTGGTTGGCAGCTAATGTGAGAATCGTTGGATCTGCAATGAATCCACACTTAATAACCTCTGCCATACCCGCCGCAAAATCACGATCAGACAGTGTCGTTAAGAAGTTCGTATCAATTAAAACCGCAGATGGTGAGTGAAAAGCACCAATCAGATTCTTTCCGTATTCCGAATTAATCCCTGTTTTACCGCCAACGGAAGCGTCTACCATTCCGGCTAATGAGGTGGGAACTGCAATCCAATCTAAGCCACGTAGCCACGTAGCTGCAGCAAAACCGGCTAAATCTGTAATGGCTCCCCCGCCAATTCCAAGGATTAAGTCCGAACGTGTAAATCCGGTCGCACCTAACCAATTCCATACTTTATTGAGGGTTGTAATGTTTTTGGCATCTTCACCATCTGCCACATCAAAAACATGAATGTCTGCATCCAGATCCAGTAACCTAGACAAATCCGGCTTAAAACCTTCTGAAACAATCACTGCTACCCGAGTTCGCCCTTCACACAATTGTGCGAGTTCTATGTTCCAATCCGATGTCAAAATTACTGAGTAGGAGCGTTCTGCATTAACCAGTATTGATGTCATCGCAAGTTCGATTCGATGATGGCGATAATTTCATCCACGGACATGTCATCAACTTTAATCGATTGCGTTGCTAGTTTCTCGTAAATCGGTCGTCTCTGATCAGAAAGTGCTTGCCACTGTGCTCGTGGATTGCCAAGCAGCAACGGGCGATCACGATTGAAACCAACTCGTGGCGCCGCCGTTGCGAGAGAAACATCTAGAAAGACAATTGTTGAGTTAGATGAAGATAACGCCTCTTGGGCGGGTATGGATATCGGAGCACCACCTCCGAGACTTACTACCGCCGAGTCTTCTTGAAGTACCTCTTTCAATGTTTCAAATTCAACGCTTCGAAAATACTCTTCCCCATTTTCGACAAACAGGTCAGTGATCTTCTTGGACTCTTTGAGTTCAATCAAAGCATCTGTGTCTACGAAAGGCCATTGCAGGTGCGCTGCCAAGGCGACACCCACTGTGCTCTTTCCGCTCCCCGGTGCACCAATTAAAAGAATGCGTGTCATGGAGCCGTTTTACTTAAAATTCAAGTGAGCGATGTAGGAATCAAAATTTCGACGAGTCTCAGTTACAGAATCTCCACCAAACTTTTCAAGCACAACCTCTGCCAACACAAGTGCAACCATTGCTTCAGCCACTACTCCTGCAGCAGGAACAGCACATACATCTGATCTTTGATTAATCGCCTTAGCCGCTTCACCTGTAGCAACATCAATTGTGTCTAGCGCTTTTGGCACAGTTGAAATTGGCTTCATTGCTGCTCGAACGCGTAAGATTTCACCGTTAGACATTCCGCCTTCTGTTCCGCCTGCGCGATCAGTTCGACGAACAATCTTTCCAGTTGAGTCTTTTTCTATTTCATCGTGGGCAACAGAGCCGCGACGGGTTGCAGTTCTAAAACCATCTCCGATTTCAACACCCTTAATAGCCTGAATGCCCATTACAGCTCCAGCCAATTTAGAATCAAGGCGTCTATCCCAATGAACATGTGAACCCAAACCTGGAGGCATGTTGAAAGCTAAAACTTCCACAACTCCACCCAATGTGTCGCCGTCTCGATGCGCATTTTCAATTTCTGTAATCATCTGCTCACTAGTTGATTTATCAGCACAACGAACCGGGTCTGCATCAATAGCTGTCATATCGCCGGCTAATGGCAATGGCGCATCATCAGCAACGCGAACAGAACCAATAGACAGCACATGGCTAAGAATTGTTATCCCCACGGTCTGCTCGAGGAAATTGCGTGCTACTGCGCCTAGTGCAACACGGGCCGCAGTTTCACGGGCACTTGCACGTTCTAAAATTGCTCGCGCATCATCCAAATCATATTTTTGCATACCTACTAAATCAGCGTGACCTGGTCGAGGACGGGTAAGTGGAGCGTTGCGCGCCAAATCCTTGATCTCTTCATCAGGCACGGGATCTGCCGACATTACCTTTTCCCACTTGGGCCACTCAGAATTGCCCACTTGAATGGCGATGGGTCCACCTTGTGTTAATCCCAAACGCACACCACCCAGGATTGTTACTTTATCTGCCTCAAAGTTTTGACGTGCTCCACGACCAACACCGAGACGTCTGCGCTGCAAATGAAAATCGATGTCTGCTGTCGTGATTGAAACAGAGGCAGGGATTCCTTCAACAATGGCACTTAACGCCTGTCCATGGGACTCACCTGCTGTTAACCAACGCATGTGCCTATTCTTGCAGATCAGGCCACTATCTCGTTGCCAAATATGTTGAAAGCCCTATGAAAATGCTTGGAGCTAAGGGGATTTTGGATGGAATACCACGATAGATTCCTGCGAGTACCACAATGTGAACCATTGCCATTAGAAACACAACTCCTAGAAAGTCCAAGGGGTTCAGCCTATGAGTGATGAGTATGAGTCCCAATAACTTGATGTCCCCCATTCCAAATTTGAAAGTCAATAGTGCAATTAATAGCAAGGCCGAAATTGCGACCTGACGTAAATCTGAAATTCCAAAGATCAAAAGGTGCACGAGAGCAACCCCGAACAGAATTTTATTGTAGATATTAGGGATCACAAAGGAACTGCAATCGGCAACACAGATGGGTAATCCCAGAAGCAGCAGTGCAAAATCCATACTGGCAAGTTACAACCAAAGACTCTTGACAAAAAAAGCTTGTGGATTAAGAAAGTGCTTTCTCACCAGCAGATCGAAGCAGCTTAGCTATTGAATCTCGATCTATAGGCCGTGCTGCAAAGATTGAAGCTTGAGAAATGGCCTGGTGAATCAACAAATCCAAGCCGTCAATTCCAAAGCCTCCGCCCTTTCTCCAGTGTGCGAGCAATTGTGTCGGCCAAGGGTTATAAAGCACCTCGAAGTATGCCGAGCTAACTGAATGAATTTGATCAACGAAAACCCCTGCCGTGTTTCCAGGTGTTGTATTGACCACTAAATTAAAGTTATCAAAATCTATAATTGCATCCCAGGACGTGAAATGTATAGCTGAATGTGGAGCAGCATTTCTTATCGCCATCTCACGGTCAGGACTACGATTTACGACAGTTATTTCCTCACTGACTCCATCACACGCAGCGATAACCGCCCTTGCAGTTGCACCTGCCCCAATAACCAAAACCTTGCCCTTTGCATCACACTCATTGAAACCGAGTGCATAAGTGAATCCTTCAACATCAGTGCTTGTTAAATTCCAAGCTCCATCAATTTTATGCAAGGTGTTGCCACTTTGAATTTGACGGGAAATATCTGAGACTGAATTAGCTATCGCTAACGCCTCTTCCTTCAACGGCATGGTTAGTGATAGACAATTTAATGAAGATCCTTCACCATCTAGGAAGAGTCTTAAGTCTCCTGATCCGACTTCATAGGCCCTATAACTCGCATCAATACCAAGAGACTCATAGATTCTATTATGCAAAAGAGGGCTCAGGGAATGAGAGATTGGTGAACCCAAGACGCCGGCAGAAATCATCCGAATACACCCGCCTTTCGATTCTTCACATAAATAGCTTTCCAATTATTAAACTCATCGATGGATTGTGTAAATCGTGTGTCCCCTGGTGCAACTGTAATGAAGTACAGCCAGTCCCCGACGGCTGGTTTTAGTGCTGCGGTGATCGCGTCTGCGCCCGGACTACAAATCGGACCGGGTGGGAGGCCGTACTTCTTGTAAGTGTTGTAGGGCGAATTGATCAAGGTTGATTGGGAACTTAAGAAAATATCTCCGCGTAGTTTCTTAACGAAGTGCACCGTTGAATCCATCTGTAACGGCATTCCTATTTTCAATCGATTGTAAATAACTCTTGAGACTTTGGCGAAATCCTTCTGTTCGCCCTCTGCCTGAATTATCGAAGCGATTATTAACAATTGCGAAGGTTTGAACGATTGAGTACCTAGGAGCAACTCTTTAACAGCGGGTTCTTGAGTAAATCGATCAACCATGGCTTGGACGGCTTCCAGAGCCGTCGTCCCCTTTGCAAAACTGTATTGAGCCGGGAATAGGAGTCCCTCGATTTCTCTAAAACCGTTTGGCAATTTCGCGGTGACAAGTGCTCGCGAAACTTCGTTCGCCGAAAATCCGTACCTCACCAAGGACTTTGCTATCTCGCTTTTCCAGTTCCCCTCATAAATCCTGATGAGGTTGGGTATGCGATCTGGATCTAGTAACTGATCTAATGCCTGTTGCGCAGAAATTGTCTTTGTTAACCGATGATTGCCAGGGGCAATCTTTTCAGAGCGCTTATCCCCCACCGCAACCCTAAAGAATGCCTCAGATGACTTGATGATCTCATTGTCAAACAGCAACCTAGCTATGGCAGATCCAGAAGAACCTGCGGGAATATCAACAATGACCTCTTCTGACTCTGACAAAGAGGTATTGATTGGGTAATCAGGAGCAGAGCTCGGGCCTAGTCGCATGAGGAAGATCGCACCAATAGCTATGAGAAGAACCGCAACGATTCCAAACCGCTTATTCATTTACGTTTCTCTATATCAATGGCAAAATCCAAGATTGCAACCGCCGCGGCCATATCAATGGCTTCTTTTGATTCCTTTGCGTTACGACCAGCGTCCCTTAGATTTCTTGCCGCGCTGATCGTGCTCATACGTTCATCAATCATCTCAATTGGTACTTCAGTGATGGAGCGCAAAAGCTGAACGAACGCATTCGCCTTTTCTGTCGCCACACCATCATTGCCACTTAACAGTGCTGGCCTGCCTACATAAATCGTGACAGGTTCAACTTCAACGAAAATCTGTGAAATCTGACTACTTAAATTCTTTTCTGTGGCCCTCAAAGTCGTTAGCGGAGAGGAGAGAATCGAGTCTGGATCACTCACCGCAACACCGATACGCACATCACCATAATCAAATGCGATACGACGTCCGCGCTGCATCATTTATCCAATGAGTGCGTTTGAGATCGCAGTGAGCGCTTCTAGTGACTTTGAAGCATCGGTGCCGCCACCTTGTGCGAAATCATCCTTGCCGCCACCGCCACCGCCAAGAACCGTTGAACCTATCTTGACTAACGCGCCGGCCTTAACACCGCTTGAACGCGCCTCTTGACTTGTTGCCACTACCAAAACTGGTTTGCCGTCATTAGAACTAATGAGTGCGACCACAGATTTAGCCTCACGCTCTCGCAGATCAAGTGCCATCTTTCGAAGATCATCTCCTGATACTCCATCAGCCATGACGGATGAAATATAGGAGATTCCATTGATGATCGTGGCTGTCTTGGCAAGATCTCCAACTTGAGAAAGTGCCTGAGCGGAACGAACAGTTGCCAATTCCTTCTCGATGTCTTTCATCTTGTTGAGCAAGTCTGAGATTCTCTCAGGCAACTCCTCAGTTCGGGCGCCCTTGATAAGTTCTGTTAATGAGTTAAGCAAGATATGTTCGCGAGCTAAAAACTTATAAGCATCAACTCCTACTAGTGCTTCAACACGACGCACACCGGCTCCAATAGAAGATTCGCTCAACAGTTTGATAACACCTAGTTGTCCGGAGCGAGCTACGTGTGTACCACCGCACAACTCACGTGCCCAGTCTCCAACGCTAACCACTCGAACGACATCACCATACTTTTCACCAAACAAGGCCATCGCACCAAGTTCTTTAGCTTTGGCCTGGCTCATACTTTCGGCGGTTACTTCAAGATTGTCCAACAACAAAGTATTTACACGAGCTTCAACATCATTCAAAACACTCACTGGTACTGAACCAGTTGCTGGAAAATCAAAACGGAATCGACCCGGTGAATTCTCAGAGCCTGCTTGCGTTGCCGTTTCACCCAAAATTTCGCGGAAAGCTTTGTGAACCATGTGAGTTGCTGTATGTGCGCGAGAAATCGCGTGACGACGTTCGATATCAATCTCAGCAAGTGCGTCACCACCAACTTCGATCGAACCACTGATAACTCTTCCGCGGTGAACAGATAATCCTGGCACCGGTGATTGGACATCATCGATTTCAACAATTGCACCATTGCTCAAAGTGATACGGCCACCATCGGCAAGCTGACCGCCGCCTTCAGCATAAAATGGAGTTCGGTTTAAAACGATGTCTACATCTTCGCCTTCGGATGCACTAGCAACACCAACACCGTCTACAACAATACCTGTTAACTTTGACTCGGAACTTTGGAGTGCATAACCAACGAATTCGCTTTTGCCACTCTTGTCAGCGATGGCCTTATAAACCGAGACATCGGTATGACCAGATTTCTTCGCTTTTGCATCTGCCTTAGCCCGATCCTTTTGCTCTCTCATCAAGCGTCGGAAGCCTTCTTCATCAACTTCAAGACCCTCTTCACGAGCCATCTCAAGTGTTAAATCAAATGGGAAACCATAGGTATCGTGAAGTTTAAATACTTCATCACCTGGCAAAACTGTTGCCTTACTCTTTTTCAACGCAACTGAAGCTAAATCGAAAATCTGCGTACCACTCTTGAGTGTTTGTAGGAAACTCTCTTCCTCAGAAACACTTACCGACAAAATTCGATTTTTATCGGAGACTAGCTCTGGATACTGCGATCCCATTGCCCCGATTGCAGCAACAGTTAGCTCAGACATAATCGGATCCATTGAACCCAAAAGTCGCATATTTCGAATTGTGCGACGCATCATGCGGCGCAGAACATAACCGCGACCTTCATTTCCGGGGGTAACTCCGTCACCGATCAGCATCGCTGATGTGCGTGCGTGGTCTGCAATCACTCGCAATGCAACATCGGACTTTTCAGAAGAGCCATACTTCACGCCTGTTAATTCAGAGGCACGATTTAAAATCTTGATCGTTGTATCAATCTCGTAAATGTTTTCAACGCCTTGTAGCAATGCCGCTGTGCGCTCTAAGCCAAGCCCTGTATCAATGCTTTTTGCTGGAAGTTCGCCGAGGATTGGATAGCTATCTTTTCCGCCTCCTGCGCCACGTTCGTTCTGCATGAAGACAAGGTTCCAAATTTCAAGGTATCTGTTTTCATCTGCAATTGGTCCACCTTCTGCGCCATATGCAGGACCACGATCGTAATAAATCTCAGAACACGGACCACATGGTCCCGGAACCCCCATAGACCAGAAATTATCTGCCATGTCACGGCGTTGGATTCGTTCCTTAGGAACTCCAATTTGTTTGTGCCAAATATCTGCCGCTTCATCGTCATCTAGGTAAACGGTGACCCACAACTTTTCTTCTGGAAAACCGTAACCGCCATCGGCGATAGGACGTGTGAGCAATTCCCAGGCAAGTGCTATTGCGCCTTCCTTAAAGTAATCACCAAAAGAAAAATTGCCACACATCTGGAAGAAGGAAGCGTGACGTGTTGTTTTTCCAACCTCATCAATGTCTAGCGTGCGAACACACTTTTGAACTGATGTGGCACGTGCATACGGAGGTGTTACCTCTCCCAGAAAGAACGGTTTAAATGGAACCATTCCAGCATTTACAAGTAGAAGATTTGGATCATCAGCGATCAGCGAGGCTGAAGGAACAACCGTATGAGTTAAACCCTGACGATTATCAGATTCAAAGAAGCGCAGCCAGCGCGAACGGATCTCGGCGGATTCCACTAGCTAGGATCACTCCGCCTTCTTCTTCTTTGAGCGGCCCTTGCTCATTTGTGCTGCAGACAAAAGTGCCCCAGCAACTTTGACTGCTGAGCCATTCTTATTCATGAAATCTGTCGTTGCTTCATTAACCTTGTCGGAGAGATCTTCAATGTTCTTTGTTACCCGGTTTATGCTGTGGAGAGGACCATTCACAAGAGTTACCGTTGTATTTATCTCATCAATAAGTGGAGCAGTCTCTTCTGTGAGTACCTTGAGAGATTTACCTGCCTCGTCAACTAAGCGCCCAACCCGGATCACCACATATGCGATAGCTAGTGCGATCACAGCAAGTGATGATGCTGCAATTATTGTTGCAATTCCGCCTGGACCCATACCTTTAGCCTACCTGACCCTTACTTATCTTCGCTGGTTTTTGCTTGTGGAACCCAGTCGATTCCACTCTCTTTGCGTTGAGCCGGAGTAATTGGAGTAGGAGCACCTGTTAATGGATCTCCACCACTAGCCGTCTTTGGAAAAGCGATAACTTCTCGAATGGAGTCAGAGCCAGTCAAAAGTGCGCATACGCGATCTAAGCCAAGTGCAATTCCACCATGTGGAGGTGGGCCGTAGTTAAATGCCTCTAATAGGAAACCAAACTTGCTATTGGCCTCTTCATCACTTAAACCAATCACAGAGAAAACATCTTTCTGAATAGTTCGATCGTGAATACGAATTGATCCGCCACCCAATTCGGTGCCATTTAAAACAATGTCATATGCATAAGCAAGTGCTGAAGCTGGATCAGATTTGAATGTTGATGCAAACTCGGGCTTAGGACCCGTGAATGGATGATGAACGGCGGTCCATCCGCCGTTATCTGTTGGCTCAAACATTGGTGCATCTACTACCCACAAAAATTCCCACTTACCATCTGGGATTAAGCCACAGCGCTTACCAATTTCTAAACGAACAGCGCCCAATAGATTAAGTGAAGCCATGCGCTCTCCTGCTGCGAAAAAGATTGCATCCCCCGGTTTAGCGCCAGCTGCTTGGACAACTCCTGCTGTTTCCTTCTCAGAAAGATTCTTTGACACTGGCCCGCCCAGCGTGCCATCTTCGTTAACCAGAATATATGCAAGTCCCTTGGCACCACGTGCTTTTGCCCAGTCCTGCCATGCATCTAATTCACGACGAGCAGATGATGCTCCCCCAGGCATAACAACGGCGCCCACATATGGTGCTTGGAAAACTCTAAATTCGGTTTCTCCAAAAAATGCTGTGAGATCCACGAGTTGATTATCGAAACGAAGATCCGGTTTATCAGAACCATAATGCGTCATCGCATCGGCATAAGTCATTCGCTTTAATGGAAGAGGGATCTCGTAATTAACTGTTTCTCTCCATATGCGAGCAACGATCTTTTCTGCCACAGCCAAGATGTCCTCTTGATCGATGAACGACATTTCAATATCTAACTGAGTAAATTCCGGTTGGCGATCTGCACGGAAATCTTCATCTCGGAAACAGCGAGCAATTTGGTAATACTTTTCCATACCCGCAACCATAAGAAGCTGCTTAAACAGCTGTGGCGATTGCGGCAGTGCATACCAACTACCTGGTTGCAAACGAACTGGAACTAGAAAGTCACGTGCACCTTCTGGTGTTGATCTGGTCAAGTAAGGAGTTTCAATCTCAAGGAAAGTTTCTTCCTCCATCACACGACGAATTGTTGATGTCACCTTTGAACGCAAGCGTAGGTTGTGTGCTGGCTTTTCTCGACGTAGGTCAAGGTAGCGATAACGCAGACGAACTTCTTCATTGATATCAGTGTCATCGCCACTATCTACTGGAAAAGGCAAAGGCGCGGACTCTGACAAGACAACAACAGTGTCGCCCATGATTTCGATTTCACCCGTAGCAATATTTGTATTCTGATTACCATCTGGGCGTGCAACAACTTCGCCGGTTATGAGCAAACACCACTCTGCGCGCAAAGAACCTGCGACCTTTTCATCACGAATCACTACTTGGACTGAACCAGATGCATCACGCAGGTCGATAAATGCCACACCACCATGATCGCGACGACGTGAAACCCAACCTGCAAGGGTGACTGTCTGACCCGCATGGGATTTGCGAAGTGATCCTGCTTCATGTGTGCGCAACATTAATTAGTCCAATTTTTCCGATTCAGAGAGCTTCGAGCAATGAGTCAATCTTAACTGACAATGTGTGGCCAGATTTCATCTCTTTTAACTCAACAGTCCCGCTTGAAATCTCCGATTCACCAAGAACAATGACATGTGTTGCACCACTCTTATCGGCACCCTTCATAGCACCCTTGAGAGCGCGATCACCGAAAGCGATTTCTACTGTCTTTCCATGTGCGCGCAAATCTGAGGCAATCTTTAAAGCTTTGACTTTGGCCATCTCCCCCAATGGAATGATGAAGAGATCTGAAACAAATGCATCACTACCAATGACGCCTTCTGCCTCTGCAGCTAACAGTGCGCGATCAATACCTAAGCCAAACCCAATTCCCGAAAGAGACTGCCCACCAAGTTGCTCCATCAAACCGTCGTAGCGACCTCCGCCACCAATACCTGATTGGGCACCCAATAATTCGTGGACAAATTCAAATGTTGTCCCGGTGTAGTAATCCAAGCCACGCACCATTCGAGGGTTAACAACATATGCAATTCCCAATGCATCAAGATACTTTTGAACCTGTTCAAATTGCTGGCGAGAATCATCATTGAGGTAGTTGATCAACAACGGCGCATCAGCCATGGCCTTACGCATTTCCTCACGCTTGTCATCAAAAAGGCGCAGCGGATTTATCAACGCTCGTGCAGCGGTTGCCTCATCCAAAGTCAGCGTTGAAATGAACTTCACTAAATCTACGCGATGGGCCCCTCGAGATTCGGCATCTCCTAACGATGTGATCTCTAAGCGATATTTACTCAGTCCTATCGCTCTAAACCCCGCATCGGCAATCGCAATAACCTCTGCATCAATTGCTGGATCATCCAAACCAATCGCTTCAATTCCAACCTGATAAAACTGGCGATAACGTCCAGCTTGTGGACGTTCTGCACGAAAGAATTGGCCTGAGTACCAAACTTTTACCGGAAGTTGCCCACGATCTAATCCATGTTCGATAACCGCGCGCATAACACCAGCAGTGCCTTCAGGGCGCAAAGTAATAGAACGTCCACCGCGATCTTCGAATGTATACATCTCCTTAGAGACAACATCTGTGGATTCGCCAACACCGCGTGTAAAGAGTTCTGTATCTTCAAAGACCGGAAGTTCAATTAATTGATAACCAGCTAATTTTGCGGGAGTGATCAAGCTTTCTCGTACAAATTCAAATGCACTTGATCTACTTGGAACATATTCACTGACACCTTTTGGTGCAGATATCTTCTGTCCAGCCATTAGTAACGACCTACCAAACTCTTAAGGTACGGATTGTTCTTCTTTTCATGTGCCATCGTCGTATCCGGTCCATGCCCAGGTAATACTCGTAAGTGATCTGATAACGGCACTACTTTCTTGCGCAAAGTTTCTTCCATATCCTTGGCTGATCCCGTAGGTAGATCTGTTCGTCCTATCGAACCAGCAAACAGGACATCCCCGCTGACCAATACTTCATTAGAGACTTCAAACATCAATGAACCGCGTGTGTGTCCGGGGGCGTGAATTGCCTTAAAGGCAAGCCCAACTAGATCAATAACATCGCCATTTCGTAGTTCGCGAACATCATTGGGTTCAGAAAAACTCATTCCAGACAAGGTTGCAATGAACTCTGGACCGTGTAGTTTTTCAGGGTTTCCCAAATAGGCGCGATCTTCACTATGAATGTATGAAGGGATTGCATAGCCATCGGCGATTGCTTGAATAGAAAAGGTGTGATCTAGGTGCCCGTGTGTTGCGATCACCGCTACGGGCTTCAAATTATGTTTTTCTAAGAGCTCAGTTAACTGGTCAGAAACATCTGGCATGCCAGGGTCGATGACCACGCACTCTGCGCCAGGCTCAGTTGCGATCACCCAGCAATTGGTTGCAAACATTGGGGCGGCAAAGGAGTCAATCAGCATCGCACGCCTCCAGATTCCACGCTCAAATTGAGGTGCGATTGACGCTCACACCATGAGACAGGGTACCTTTTGCACACCAATACACACTCCACCCACGCTCAGAAGCGTAAAAACTTCTCAGCATCGCACCCACCACATAGCGAACTTCGTAAAGAGGAAACGCGCTGAAAGGATCACTCTTATGACAGATATGAATTTCCCACACCAGGCCAGCGCAGCAAGTGCGTTGATCGGAGATCCTTCAGCTTTTGGCCGAGTCGCAGAAGATGGAACAGTTTATGTTCGAACATCACACGGTGAAACAGCCGTAGGTTCATATCCAGGAAAAACTCCTGAAGAAGCATTGTCGTACTTTGTCCGCAAGTTCGAAGTTCTTGCTGCAGAAGTCGCACTTCTTGCAGCACGCATCAAAAGTGGTGCCATGGTTCCTTCGGATGCTTATGCTGCCGTTAAGAAATTGCGCGATCAGGTTAAAGAGTTAAATGGTGTTGGAGATCTCGAAGCACTGGCTGCATCGGTGGAACAAATCGAACCATTAATCGAGGGACATCGCGAAGCGTATGAGGCTAAGAAAGAGGCAGAGACTGCTGCAAAAGCTGCGCGTCGTGAACAAATCATTGTCGAAAAAGAAAAGATTGTTGCTGAAGCAGAGAGCCTGGCACTTTCTGAAAGTTGGAAGAGCACCGGTGATCGCCTAAAGGTTTTGCTTGATGAATGGAAGGCTGCGCCACGTCTTGATAAAAAGGCTGATGCAGATTTATGGAAGCGTTTTTCTTCATCGCGTAATAAATTCGATAAGCGTCGTCGCACACACTTTGCCGCCCTTGAAGCAACTCAATCTGTTGTTGCAGATGCCAAGAAGGCAATCGTTGAAGAAGCAGAAAAATTAGCTACGTCAACTGAGTGGGTACCAACTGCTAAGCGCTTCAAAGCTCTCATGGATCTTTGGAAAGCAGCCGGACGTGGCAAGAAAAATGACGATGCCAAACTATGGTCACGTTTCAAGGCCGCTCAAGATCAATTCTTTGCGTCAAAGAACGCCGACTTAGAAAAGCGCGATGTAACAATGGCGGCAAACCTAGCTAAGCGCGAAGAACTTCTAACTCTTATCGAAGCGCTCCTACCCATTACCGATATCAAGGAATCACGCAAAGTGCTCAATGAGCATCTGCGCTCGTGGGAAAAGATTGGAATGACCCACCGCGACAAGCGCGCATCACTAGATGCACGAGTAGCAAAGGTTGAATCTGTGTTTAAAGAAGCTGAAGCTGAGATTTGGCGCAAGACCGATCCTGCTGCCAAGAAGCGGGCCGAAGAAGTTGTGGCACAACTGACTGAGTCTGTTGCAAACTATGAAAAGGCTGCCGCCAAGTTTGCTGCTAGTGGCAATACAAAGAAGTCAGAAGAAGCAGCAGAATCTGCAACAGCACGTAGAGTGTGGTTGGCAGAGGCTGAAAAGGGACTGGCAGAATTTAATTAATTGTTGGTAGTTCGATAAACATCGTAAACACCTTCAATACCCCGCACCGCAGCTAGTACTGAATCCAAGTGAGTTGCATCTGCCATCTCGAAAGTAAAACGCGAAAAGGCAGTTCTATCTTTTGAGGTACTCACTGCAGCGCTCAGAATGTTTACATGTTGGTCAGATAAGGTGCGCGTAACATCAGCCAACAGTGAAGCACGGTCTAAAGCTTCGACCTGAATATTTACCAAAAATACTGAAGAGGCTCCCAATCGCCACTTCACATTTACAACTCGATCTAATTGATGAATCTGTAAATCATGGGCATTTGTGCAATCTGATCTGTGAATTGAAACGCCACTACCCTTAGTTATGAAACCCATAATTGGATCTCCTGGTACTGGTGTGCAGCAGCGGGCAAGTTTTACAAGTACATCATCAGCACCCTCTACATCGATTGCATTACTTGAGCGACGAGTTGTTGTTGCGCGAGTAGGAAAAGCATCCATTGTTGGTTCTGGATGTGAATCTTCCGAACCGAGAGCGGTAACTAGTTTATCGATGATTGAGGCTGCAGAGACATAACCATCTCCAACTGCCGAATACAACCCATCAATATCTGGGTACCGTAAATCGTGTGCCAATTCCAATAATGAATGACCTGCAAAAATCTTTTGTAACGGAAGACCGGCTTTGCGCATTTGTCGAGCAATGGACTCGCGACCCGCATCTATGGCTTCCTCGCGACGTTCCTTGCTGAAGTAAGCCTTAATCTTTGTTCGTGCACGCGGACTCTTAACAAAATTAAGCCAGTCACGACTAGGCCCAGCCGACTCACTTTTATTGGTAACAATTTCGACAACATCACCATTGTTCAGTCGCGAATCTAGAGGGACTAAACGACCATTCACCTTCGCGCCTGCGCATCGAAGGCCAACATCTGTGTGAACAGAGAAAGCAAAGTCCACTGGTGTTGAACCGCCCGGGAGTGCCACAACGCTGCCCTTTGGAGTGAACACGAAAACTTCAGGTGAGCCTAAGTCAAAGCGCAAGGCCTCTAAAAATTCTGAAGGATCCTCGGTTTCTTTCTGCCATTCATGCAATTGGCGCAGCCACAACATCTCGGGAGAGCTATCCGTATTCTCGGGACCCTGCTTGTATTTCCAATGTGCGGCGATACCAAACTCTGCGCGAGAGTGCATATCGTAAGTTCTGATTTGAATCTCAATGGCTTTTCCAGTTGGACCAATGACAGTTGTATGAAGCGACTGATACAGATTGAACTTAGGCATTGCAATGTAATCCTTGAAACGCCCAGGAACAGGACTCCAGCGTGCGTGGATTGATCCCAGCACCGCATAACAATCGCGGACATCATCTACCAAGACACGGATACCAACTAGATCATAAATTTCATTAAACTCGCGGCCTCTGACCACCATCTTTTGATATACCGAGAAAAAATGTTTATTACGCCCGGTAACCGTTGCTGTAATACTGTCTCGCAAAAGATCTTCTTTTACCGACACAATTACTTGCTCTGTCAATGTATCCCGAGAAGGAGAGCGTTCTGCGACAAGACGTGAAATTTCTTCAAACTTCTTTGGTTCCAAAACTTCGAAAGATAGATCTTCAAGTTCCCACTTAATCGCATTCATTCCTAAGCGGTGAGCCAATGGTGCGTAAATATCGAGGGTTTCACGTGCTTTTCGAAGCGCACTTTCTTCAGATACATATTTCCACGTTCGTGCGTTATGTAGTCGGTCTGCCAACTTGATCACAAGCACACGAATATCGCGAGACATCGCAATCACCATCTTGCGTACAGTCTCAGCCTCAGCCGTTGGACCGTAAGCCAACTTATCTAGCTTGGTCACACCATCAACCAAATTTGCCACTTCATCACCAAAGTCAGTACGTAACTGCGTTAGTGAGTATTGAGTATCTTCAACAGTGTCATGTAAAAGTGCGGCGATAACGGTTGGCTGATTCAAACCTAAGTTTGCAAGGATTTCTGCGACTGCAACAGGGTGCGTTATATACGCCTCTCCAGATTTACGAAGTTGACCTTCGTGGGCATCTCGCGCAACAACAAATGCGCGAGAGACCTGATCAGAATCTACCGAGGCGTGATTTTCTCTGAGAGCACTGATTACTGGTGCTATCAAAGTATCCACAAGAAACCCTACTTACGACCCTTGCGCTTTGGTTGATTCCGAGGACCACGTCCATTAACTGCCTCAACTGATGCAGAGGCTGCCACTGGTGTAGCTCCTCCTGAGCGAGCGTTAACGCGCTTTGCTAGAGCCTGCATTGCTGGCTCCTTCTCACGAAGTTGAGCAAGAATCGGAGGGGCGATGAAAATCGACGAGTACGTTCCAACCAGCAGACCAATGAACAATGCAAGTGACAGATCCTTCAGCGTTCCAGCACCCAGTAATCCAGCTCCAACAAAGAGAATTGAAGCTACTGGTAGCAAGGCAACAATCGAGGTGTTAGTAGAACGCACGATTGTCTGATTCACTGCAAGGTTCACAGCCTGGGAGTAAGTCTTAGTAGATGTAGAAGTTATTGCCTTGGTATTCTCGCGAACCTTGTCAAAAACAACCACTGTGTCATAGAGCGAATAACCCAGAATTGTAAGGAAACCAATAATGGTAGCCGGCGTGACATCAAAGCCCACAAGTGCGTAAATACCAACAGTAATGAACACGTCATGAATTACCGCGGCAATGGCAGCTAGTGCCATCTTTGGCTCCAAGGCCATTGCAAGGTAGATCATTACAACAAGCAAAAAGCCGAACAAACCATATAACGCTTTGCGAGTGATTTCCTTACCCCACGATGGTCCAATGATTTGAGTGTCAATGGTTGACGCACTCACAGAGAATTTCGCAGCCAAAGAATCTTGTATCGCATCATTTTGGGCTTGCTCTAATGATCCAGTTTGAACTCGGACTTTGTTGTCACCAATTAACTGAACGATAGTTTCACTTGAAACACCTGCCTCTTCAACAGCTGCTCGTGCTTCTGTGACCGATGGGCTTTGAGTCGTCACTGTGAACGATGAGCCGCCCTTGAATTCGATTCCAAGGTGAAGACCTTGCACTGCAAGTGCTCCGATTGAAATGAGGATAAACAAAGCAGAGACCGTGTACCAACGACGGCGACGACCAATGAATTCAACCGATGTTTCTCCACGATAGAGGCGACCGCCTAGTCCAGACAGTTTCGACATGTTATGCCTCCTTCGCAACGGACATACCTAAACTCTTTGGCGAGAAACCAGAGAGAGTGTGTCCTGAGTTAAAGAACTTACTTCGTGAAACTAGCACCAACGCTGGCTTTGTGAACCAGAAGATGATGATCAAGTCGATGATTGTCGTGAGGCCCAATGTGAAAGCGAAGCCACGAACACCACCTACTGAGAAGATGTAAAGCAGCACGGCTGCAATCATCGAGACGAAGTCGGCAACCAAGATGGTGCGACGTGCGCGAACCCAGCCTGTTTCGGCAGCGGTACGTAAAGTTCTACCTTCACGCATCTCATCTCGAACACGTTCAAAGTAGACAATAAATGAGTCCGCGGTAACACCAATTGCAACAATTGCACCGGCGATTCCCGCCAGAGTTAATGTGAATCCGATCCACTCACCCATCAATAAGAAGAGCAGGTAGAGCATCAGACCAGCAATCGCAAGTGAACCTACTGTTACAAAACCTAATGCGCGGTAATACAGAAGTGTGAAAATCACGACTAGTAGCAAACCAAGAGCACCGGCCAATAAACCAGCGTTTAGTTGATCTGCACCCAAAGTTGGTGAAACTTGCTGTACTTCTCCACGGTCAAATGCCAAAGGCAATGCACCATACTTAAGTACGTTTGCAAGATCTTGAGCTTCTAGTTGTGTGAAGCTTCCAGTGATCTGCGCGTTTCCTGAAGGGATTGCTTCAGTAATGCGTGGAGCGGAAACAACCAAACCATCAAGAACAATTGCAACCTGATTAGTTGGTTCTGGTAGTGCGGTAACGCGAGTTGTGAGAGCACCAAAAGCTGACGTTCCCTCATTGTTAAATGTAAGACTCACAAACCAAGCACTACCTGCTTGTGTATCCAAGCCTGCAGATGCCTTAGATATCTGACGACCCAATACCTCTGCTGGTGCCAAAATGTACTTAGTACCACCTGCGCGATCGCAAGCAACCAAAGTATCTGTTGGTGCATCTGCGCCAGTGCCCTGAAGATTTTCAGGCTTTGTACAATCAAGGGCTGCAAACTTTGCATTCACATCCGCGCTCACTCCAGCTGCAGGAGTAGCTGCAGCATCGGCTGCTGCAGGAATTCCAGATGCAGCTGCAAGAACCTGACGAAAACGAAGTTCTGCAGTCTGACCAACTAATTCGACAACGCGACGTCCGGTATCACCTGGCACGGAAATAAGAATCTGGCGATTTGTCCCACTTCCCTGTGCTGCAACTTCAGACTCAGCAACACCCAATGAGTTAACACGCTGGCGGATGATCGAAACAGCTTGATCAATCGCCTCACTTGTTACCTTTCCTTCATCACCTGGGGCAATTCGTGGTTGCAACGTGACTGAAGTTCCGCCACGAAGGTCAAGACCTAACCGAACAGAAGTAGATCCCTGGATGAAGACCAAGCTGGCCATGGCAACGAGAATCAAGGCAAGAATCGCTAAGGTGCGAGCAGGGCGAGAACTCGTCTTTATTGGTTTATTAGTTGTAGACATAGGCCGAGAGTCTAGGCGTCAGGTGCTGGTAAGTCGAAAAGCGTAGAGATTTCCGCAGGTGGTGTTCGTCCTATATGCCGCCACCCTTGGGCTGTGGCTACTCGCCCGCGTGGAGTTCTGGCCATAAAGCCGTTTCGGACTAAGAATGGTTCTGCCACAGATTCAACGGTTTCAACCTCTTCACCAACGGCGATGGCCAATGTGGAAAGCCCTACCGGTCCCCCATTAAACCTTTCGACCAACGCCACTAAAACTCCGCGATCGAGGCGATCTAGTCCTAGTTCATCGACTTCATACATCTGCAAAGCAGACATTGCATCGGCTAACGAGATGCGGGCACTGCCCTGAACCTGTGCGTAATCACGAACACGGCGCAACAAACGATTAGCGATACGAGGTGTGCCACGAGAACGCCCCGCAACCTCAACGATTGCATCTTTATCAATAACAATCTTGAGCAATTCAGCACTTCGTGTAATGACATGAGCAATATCTTTTTCATCATAAAAATCTAGATGTGCCGTAAATCCAAAACGATCACGTAGTGGGCTCGGCAGTAATCCTGCTCGAGTCGTTGCACCAACTAGAGTGAAATGAGGAAGCTGTAATGGGATAGCTGTTGCACCAGGGCCCTTACCTACTACAACATCAACTCGAAAATCCTCCATCGCCAAATAGAGAAGTTCTTCGGCAGGTCTTGGCAGACGGTGAATCTCATCTAGAAACAAGATTTCACCCTCGACTAATGAGGAAAGAATAGCCGCAAGATCACCTGCATGAGTTATTGCAGGTCCACTTGTTATACGAATCGGTGCCTGCATTTCACTAGCCAAAATTAAAGCAAGAGTCGTCTTTCCTAAGCCTGGCGGACCTGACAACAAAATATGGTCAGCCGGTGAATTGCGATGACGCGCTGCAGTCAATAAAACATCAATTTGTTCGCGCACCCGATGTTGTCCGACAAAATCACTCAAAGTCTTTGGGCGCAAGGCATGCTCAAGAGATGACTCTTCGCCCTTAATTTGTGGTGTCACTAAACGATCATCAGCCACGAGCACTCTTTCCACTTGCCAGAGTTAACTTGAGCAAATCACCTAACTCTAACTGCGCGGCGTCAGTTCCATCTGCTTGCAAAGTGAAAATAACCTGCGAGATAGCGCCATCAGATTCCTTCGGAGTGAAACCAAGAGACACAAGTGCGCTAGTTAATTGCTCTCGCCATGCTGGTTGGTGGCCCTTGTACGCATGAACTGATGACAGATCACTTAACTTGCCCTTAAGTTCAAGGATTAAACGTTGGGCCCCTTTGCGTCCGATGCCTGGTACCTTTTCGATTGCGCCAGTATCTTCTTGCGAAATAGCGCGACCCAAATCTTCAGGAGTTAAAGCTCCCAGGATGGATAGCGCGACCTTGGGTCCAATGCCAGATACGGTCTGTACCAATTCAAACAGTGAGCGTGACTCGTCATTGATAAAGCCAAACAATGTCAGCGAATCCTCACGTACCACTAACGAAGTAAATAACTGAACCTGGGAACCAAGAGTTACCTGCGCAGCTGTCTGTGGGTTGACCAGAACAGATACTCCAAAGCCACCAACTTCGACAATTAAGCGATCACTAGAGATTGATCGAACGGTTCCTGATAACAAAGAAATCATTTAGCACGCAACTTCTTCAGCCTTGACTGTTCGGCAGCTAATGCTTGAGCAATTTTTGCGTTTCCACCACCGCGCCAAATATGGCAAATAGCAAGTGCCAATGCATCAGTTGCATCGACTGGTTTCGGAATTGTTTCCAAATTAAGAATTTTTTGAACCATTAAAGCAACTTGAGCTTTGTTTGCTCGGCCACTGCCCGAAACTGAAGCTTTAACTTCGGAAGGAGTGTGCATCATGACTGGAATACCAGCCTTAGCAGCAAGTAGTAAAGCAATTCCTGCTGCTTGACCTGTTCCCATAACTGTTCTGACATTATGTTGAGAAAATACTCTTTCCACCGCAATCACATCTGGTTTCCACACATTGATCCACTCAGAGAGTTGTTGGTCCAAATCCAGTAAACGCTGATCAAGAGCGGCCTCTGTGGGAGTAAGGATTACACCAACTCCAATTAACGAAATCGGGGAACCAATAACACCCTCGACTATGCCAACACCGCAGCGAGTAAGGCCTGGATCAACGCCTAATACTCTCAATGCTCAGCCTCGTGCTTTCTCGTTAGTTCAGTCCTCAAGCCTAGAGATGAGAAACAAATACTTAATCGAGGCTCGCCATAACCTCGTCAGAAACATCAAAGTTACTAAATACGTTCTGCACATCATCTAGCTCTTCAATGGCATCGATAAGTTCAAAAACCTTCTTTGCGCCCTCTGCATCTAGCGGAATCAACATAGAAGGCAGGAATGATGAGTCAGCGGATTCATAATCAATCCCTGCACTTTGCAACGCTGTTCGAACGGGAACTAGATCAACAGGCTCGCTCACGATTTCGAAGGCCTCACCTAAGTCATTTACTTCTTCGGCTCCGGCTTCAAGAACCGCTTCTAGGATTGAATCTTCAGTCAATGCGCCATCTTTTTTGACGATGACTACACCCTTGCGATTGAAAAGGTATGACACCGATCCAAGATCTGCCATCGATCCACCATTGCGTGTAACTGCAACTTTAACTTCAGAAGCTGAACGATTTCGGTTATCGGATAAACACTCGATCATGATCGCAACGCCATTAGGACCATAGCCTTCATACATAATTGTGATCCAGTCCTTTGCACCGGCTTCAAGGCCAGCACCACGCTTTATTGCGCGATCAATATTATCTGCCGGCATCGAAGACTTTTTTGCCTTTGCAACTGCATCAAATAGTGTTGGATTACCATCCATATCCGCACCACCGTTACGGGCTGCAACTTCTATTGCGCGAATCTGTTTTGCAAATACCTTTGCACGGCGACTATCAATGATTGCCTTCTTGTGCTTGGTGGTTGCCCATTTGGAATGGCCGGACATTGGAACACCTCAATCTCACTTAAACGACGACGCTACTTTACCTTCTCTAATGCAGGCCGTGCCACTTCCTCAATAAAGTAGCGGTGGATTCGATGATCCCCCGTTAGTTCAGGGTGAAACGAGGTTGCAAGCATTGTTTGTGAGCGCACTGCGACGGGATGCTTATCAACAGATGCCAATACCTGCACCCCATCCCCAACTCTCTCAACCCAAGGTGCGCGAATAAATACGGCACGAATCAAATCTGTTGATCCATCATCAAATGCGATGTCAGATTCAAATGAGTCAACCTGTCGACCAAACGCATTTCTGCGAACGGTAATATCTAAACCACCGAAACTCTTTTGACCTTTCTTAGCATCCAAAATTTCATTGGCCAGAAGGATCATTCCGGCGCATGAACCATAGACAGGCATGCCCTGTGCGATGCGATCTCTTATCTGTTCAAATATTCCAAAGACTTCAGAAAGCTGAGCGATAGTTGTTGATTCTCCACCTGGCAAAACCAAAGCGTCAATTACATCTATCTCAGTAGAACGTCTAACAGCAACGGGATCAACCCCACAGGTGATCAGTGAACTAACGTGTTCTCGAACATCCCCCTGAAGAGCTAACACCCCTACCTTCATTAGTTAGAAAATTACCAACCGCGTTCAGCAAGACGATGAGGTGCTGGCAAATCTGCAACGTTAATTCCAACCATTGCTTCGCCTAAGCCACGTGATGCATCCGCAACAACCTTTGGATCATCCCAAAATGTGGTTGCCTTTACGCATGCTGCTGCGCGCTGAGCAGGATTTCCAGACTTGAAAATACCAGAGCCAATAAATACGCCATCTGCGCCCATGCTCATCATCAATGCAGCATCAGCAGGAGTTGCAATACCGCCAGCTGTGAAGAGAACAACTGGGAGTTTTCCAGTTTCAGCTACCTCTTTAACAAGTGCAAATGGTGCTTGCAATTCTTTTGCTGCCACATAAAGCTCATCTTCACGCATTGACGACAGGCGGCGAATTTCTCCACCGATCTTGCGCATGTGCTGCATGGCATTTGAAACATCACCAGTACCAGCCTCACCCTTTGAACGGATCATTGCTGCTCCTTCGTTGATGCGGCGAAGTGCTTCTCCAAGATTTGTGGCTCCGCAAACAAAAGGAATAGTGAAATCCCACTTATCAATATGGTTTTCATAATCAGCCGGAGTTAAGACCTCTGACTCATCGATGTAATCGACATTAAGTGATTGCAGAACTTGGGCTTCCACGAAATGACCGATACGTGCCTTAGCCATGACTGGGATTGAAACCGCGGCTTGAATCTTTTCGATCATGTCTGGATCAGACATGCGTGCAACGCCGCCTTGTGCGCGAATATCAGCTGGTACACGCTCTAACGCCATCACTGCAACTGCGCCGGCATCTTCGGCAATCTTTGCTTGTTCGGCGTTTACGACATCCATGATGACGCCACCCTTAAGCATCTCTGCCATACCGCGCTTGACGCGAGCCGTGCCCGTTACATCAACCATGTTTGATTACTCCGCTTCGATCGAAAGATAGGATTCAATACTACTTAGTCTTAGCCACAGGTGGCGAGGTGAAATCCGGCTCCTTATCGGTGAGAGCGATCCAAATCTGTCCTGGATCGAAGTTCATGACCGTACCATCGGCAAAGCTAAAGGTGGTTCCATCTGTGGCAGAAGCCCTATTCCACGTTGTTACAAATCGCTGGCCATCTCGTAGGACATAAGCCTTGCCGGACCCAACGGTTTGTGAAAAAGGAGTTACACCCCCAAATTTGTCTCCATATTCAGAAGGGGTAATTGAAACCATTTGAATAACCAATGTCGTTGGTCCGAGAACAATTCCTGAGTCTGCAACATTTACAGAGTTGTTATGGGATAACAGCCAGCGATTTTCCTTCGCAGACCAGGAAGCTGAATAGGTAGCTGCGGGCCAATGCATAACCACTTTGCTTGTATTTGCGCCACCTTCTTGGAGTGGACCGAATTCAAATCCTATATTCTTCGCAGAATCAATTTGATAATTCTGTTCCTCAATACGTTTCATGACCAAGTCAGCTCGCAGAACCATCGCATATGGCTGTATCCGAGATGGATCCGTTGTAAAAATTGTTGGACTTTGTCTTTGCGCTCCTAAGTCTTGAAGATTTGCTGCTGCAATTACTGGTAGCAGTTTTCTTTGCGCGCCACTATAGGCAAAAGCAACTCGACCAAATTGCGACATGATTTCAATATCTGAAATGCGGGCACTTCTTACCGGACCAATACGTTGTGGAACAACTGATGAGAAAACAGCCGCCAGACGAGTCAAACCACCTTCAACTTGTTCGATGTAGATAATGTCTGCATCCTCTAACCCAATCTGAGGATGAGCCTGTGTTGTGTCATCTATTTTCACAACAAGAACCGGACCATTTGTTCCTTCACGGCCACTCAATACATTAGTCACCGCCTTGTCCGGGAGAATTCTCGAAACTACTGAACATCCGGAAAGTAGTAGACAAGAAACTACGCCCAAAACTATTGTGCGCTTAGAGAACATCTGACTCAAACTCATAAGTGACTGGCAGCGGCGCCGTTCCTGCTAAACGAAACATTTTCACGATGAACTTACTGCGCACCATTTGTGTGCGCGAAACCGCATCTGTATGAAGTGCGATTGCCACTCGGATCTTGTCGGTAAGTGCCGAAAGCTCAGTCAGCAGGGCGTTATCTGCAGCTGTTGAAAGATGTTCTGAATCTTCAAGCAACAAACCTAAAGCTCCAGAAAGTCCGCTTTCGGCGGCAGATCTGCTCTTTATATCAGCATCCCTTGCTTGATATGCAGCACCAGTTAGCAGCAACGATGATGCAGGATCTGCGATATCGCTGCGAGCAATCTCTAAAGCCACAGCTGCTCTTTTTTGAAGCAGAACATCAAGATTTGCCCAGCTTGTTTCCACACGATGATGCAGACGATCAAGGCGAGTAGCTAGAAAAGTTAAGTACCAAAGCGATACCAGTAAGAGAAAGACGACCAGGACCCAATTTGTCATTACTTGTCATCCTTTGAAAGAAAGCGGTTCCATGAGCGAGTATCTGAAGCCAACTTCACTTTTTCACTTCCAACAATAGACATTTCATATACTGAATAGATTCTCTGCGCAATTAAATCCCAGTCAAAACTCTGGCCTCGTAATCGACCGGCAGCTGCCAGTTCTAATCTTTTCTTCTGATCACGCAAAAGGTCAATGATCACCTTCGCCAAGTCAGTTGAGTCCTCAGATTTAAAGATCGCACCATATTCACCATGGCCCAACAAGTCATCGAAAGCTGGAATATCACTTGCAACTACGCAGGCTCCCCCGGCTAGTGCTTCGGCCAAGATGATCCCGAAAGATTCACCGCCAGTATTAGGTGCAACGTAGATAGCAACCGAAGACATGAAGTTTGCCTTGTCCTCTTCAGAAACTTTGCCTAAGAATGTGAAGCGATGTCGCAACTGTGGATCAATGCTGTTTTCGACTTCTGCTGAATCTCCAGGACCAGCAACAAATATCTTCACATCAGGTGCAAATCGTGCGATGACCGGAAGTGCATCTAGCAAAACACTTAATCCCTTTCGAGGTTCTTCAAAACGACCGATGAATCCGATGGTATTTCCCTGCCATTTTTCCTGTGGCGTTCCATTTTTATATCGCGATGCATATATTCCATTTGGAATCACAACGGCATCTGTGTCCAAGTGATCTGTCAGGGTCAGTCGCGCAGCCTCTGATACTGCTATGCGAGCTGATAATTTCTCAATCGCAGGCTCCAAAATTGGACCAATAGCGAAAATAATCTTTTGACGTTTGGCAGCGGCATGAAACGTGCCTACCATCGGTCCATCAGCTGCCCAACAAGCAAGTAATGAGATCGAAGGGATCGCTGGTTCATGCAAATGAAGCAGATCAAAATCTCCATTTGATATCCATTGACGAACACGTGAGAAAGCAACTGGGCCAAATAGAACACGGGCAACTGCTCCGTTATAGGGAATCGCAATCGGCTTGCCAGCATTGACAACATAATCAGGCAGATTCTCCTCATCGATAGCGGGAGCTAGAACCGATACTTGATGTCCAGCAGCAATTAAGAATTCCGCCAAATCCCGAATGTGGTTTTGCACGCCACCTGGTGTATCCCAACTATAAGGACACACAATTCCGATCTTTAGCGAACGAGCCAACATTATGCGCGCTCCACAAAATCACCATCGGTCCAGATGCGCTGGAGCATGTGCCAATCTTCAGGATGTTCCGAAATTCCTTCTTCAAAATGTTTCGCAGTCATCTGCACAATCTCAGAGACCTTCTCTGCTTCACTACCTGCGCTAGGAAGAATGATTAGTTTGAAATCAATGTGGATGCCCGACTCGGTATAAGAAACAAACGCTGTTATCAATGGCGCATTTGTTTTGAGCGCAAGCAGCGCTGGGCCTGCAGGCATGCGAGATGGTCCGCCAAAGAAATCAACATCAATTCCTGTGCGGGATAGATCGCGATCAGCAACCAGGGCAACCAGGGCTCCTTGCCTTAACCGTTGAGCCAAAGTGCCTAAAACTCTTCCATCTAACGGCAGAACTTCCATACCCATAGCTTGTCGATACTCCAGAAACTTAAGAAAGAGTTTTTCAGGCTTTAGTCGTTCTGCAACAGTTACGAGGTTAATGCCCTTGGCGCAGAAATAAGCACCTGCGTGATCCCAATTGCCAGCATGGGGCAGAGAAACTATGACCCCAGTCTTTGCCTCAATTGCGTCAATGAGCAGATGCTCATTTGTAACGGTGACGGTTTCTCTAACGCGCTGCGGCGACCAATCTGGAAATCTGAAAGTGTCACACCAATATCGCATGTAAGAGCGCATTGCATTAAATACCAATAAGTCCAGATCAAGTGCTGTGATGTCAGGCTTAGCTCGGCGCAGATTGGAACGTAGTCGAGCTACATTTTTTCCATTGCACTTAGTTAAAAAATCTGCCGCTGCATATGCCAAACGGTAGGCGGTTGGCTCTGGTAACCAACGAACAATTCGCCAGCCCGCAAAATATGCATACGCAGCAATATTGTCTTTCACTTATTGAGCTCGCTTAACTATCAACATTCTTTGAATAACTGTATAGGTACCCAGCACAGCCAATAACCACATGCCGATAGATAAAGTGTATGGAATTCCTAACCCTTCAAATCCAATTGCTACCAGTGAGATGATCAAACGTTCGGTGCGCTCTGCAATGCCGCCTGAACATTGGAGATTAAAACTCTCTGCCTTAGCTCGGATGTAGGGCACCAACATTCCAGTAACCAATGTGACCATGACTACGATCGCCAGAGGATCGCTCTTATCAATCAGATATATTGACACTCCAATAAGGATTGCTGAATCTGTGATGCGATCAATGGTCGAATCTAAAAACCCGCCCCACTTACTAGAGCCTTTCTGCGAAATACGTGCCATGGTTCCGTCAAATAAATCACTCAAAGCAAATATGCAGATAATCACAGTACCCATAAAAAAATCGCCCTTGGGATAGAAATACACAGCTGATACAACAACTGAGATCGCTCCAGTCCACGTCACCGCATTGGGAGTAATCCCCAGACGCAGGGCAAATGATGCCACTGGGGTAATTAACCGCGTGACTGCTGGCTTCAAACGTGCACTTAGCATCAAGGACCATCGTAGGCTGAGCCAGTGCAATCTCAAATCAACGACCTGCGAATTCACGTCTACGGACATCTCAGCGCCGATCCTGCTCATGTTGCCTCGGTGTTTAACGCTCAAGTTTCTCAGACTGCAGTACCAGAATCTGACCTTGCAATCTTTGCCATCGACCCATCTGCTGGCATCGATCAAGCGACCATAGATTTGTGGCAATCCCTAGATGAGTTTCAAGTTCCGCGTCTTGTAGTTGTTACGCATTTAGAAAAGCTTGAAGCAGATTTTGATGACGCAGTAATGATCGCTACTCGAGTCTTTGATCAAATGATTACGCCCTATTTAGTCTTGCATGATGATGCAGGATTGCCCGCTGCGCTGATCGGTCTGTCAGACCTACAAATCACTGACTACTCAACAAATCCTAAAACCATAAAATCTAGCGATGAAGAACATCAAACCTTGGTGCAAGATTTTCGCGATGAGTATCTAGAGTTGCTGACCGACTCTGGTGATAATGCATTTGAAGCGGGGTTACTTTTCCCAGCAATTCCTTTGTGGATCGAACGAGGGATAGGTGTTGATATTGTTGAAGGTTTTATTAAAAAACTAGTGGTGTAGTTGCCAAGCCGCGGCGATCTCAGCTCGTGTCAGAGTTAACAATTGTGGAAGCACCTTTGTCTTTCCAATTATCGGCATGAAGTTTGCATCCCCTCCCCAGCGCGGAACTACATGCTGGTGAATATGCTCGGCAACTCCCGCACCAGAAATCGCACCTTGGTTCATTCCCAAGTTGAATCCCTCTGGATTTGAAACAGTACGGATTGTTCTCATGGCGTGAGCCGTCAATTCACTAATCTCATTACGTTCTTCAACAGTTAGATCAGTTAAGTCTGGGACATGTCGATAAGCGCAGATTAAAAGATGGCCCGGGTTATATGGATATAGGTTCATCACGACATAAGCAGACTTACCACGATGAACAATCAGCCCTTCTTCATCCGACAAGGCCGGGATGCGACAAAAGGGGCACGCAACATCATTTCCTTCTAAGGGGCGATTTTCTCCCCTTAAATACTCCAAACGATGCGGTGCCCACAAACGTTGCCAGCCATCTGGCATTCCGGCTCCATCAATTGATTTGCTCACCGATTAAACCTGAGTACGTTCCTGTACTACCTTTTTGATTTCAGCTATTGCATCTTTAATAGGGATTCCATTTTTCTGCTCACCATTTCGATAGCGGAAAGAAACAGCCCCAGCCTTTTGATCCTCTTCACCGGCAATGACCATGAAAGGAATTTTCTGAAGTTGAGCGTTACGAACCTTCTTTTGCATTCGATCATCTGATGAGTCAAGTTCAGCGCGGATACCAGCTTTGCGCATCTGCTGAATGACATCACCTAGATAATCACCGAATGTGTCAGCAACTGGAATACCAATTGCTTGGACAGGTGCAAGCCATGGTGGGAACGCTCCACTGTAGTGCTCGGTTAGAACACCGAAAAAACGTTCAATTGAACCAAACAAAGCGCGGTGAATCATTACAGGACGCTGACGAGTTCCATCTGTGGCCGAATATTCCAATTCAAAACGCTGAGGCAACTGGAAATCAACTTGAATCGTGGACATCTGCCACGTGCGACCGATTGCATCCTTTGCTTGCACTGAAATCTTTGGACCATAAAACGCTGCGCCACCTTCATCTAAAACGAGTTCCAGATTTTGGGCAGTTGCAGCTTTGCGCAGCGCCTCTGTGGCCTCAGCCCAATCTGAATCCTCACCAACGAACTTTTCAGGATTTTTCGTTGATAGCTCAAGGTAGAAATCGTTCAAACCATAATCACGCAGCAGGTTAAGAACGAAAGTAAGCAAGGAATCAAGTTCGCCAACCATCTGCTCTTTGGTGCAATAAATGTGCGCATCATCTTGGGTAAACCCACGAGCACGAGTGATGCCGTGTAATACACCGGATTTTTCATAACGATAAACCGTTCCAAACTCAAAAAGACGCAAAGGAAGCTCGCGATATGAACGGCCACGAGATCTGTAAATAAGGTTGTGGAATGGGCAGTTCATGGGCTTCATGTAGTACTGCTGACCGGCTCGCTTTACGCTTCCGTCCTCGTTGTATTCCTCATCCAAAATCATTGGCGGATACATTCCATCTGCATACCACTGCAAGTGGCCAGAGGTTTCAAACAATGCAGCTTTGGTTAAGTGAGGTGAGTAAACAAACTCATACCCTTCTTCTTCATGTCGAATGCGTGAGTAATCCTCCATGGCACGGCGAACAATGCCGCCCTTGGGATGAAAGACGGCCAGGCCTGAACCAATTTCTTCAGGGAATGAAAACAGATCCAGCTCAGTACCTAAGCGACGATGATCGCGCTTTTCGGCCTCTGCTAAAAGTTCAAGGTAGGCGTTGAGTTCATCTTGGGATGGCCACGCAGTTCCGTAAATACGTTGCAACATCGGGTTCTTCTCAGAACCACGCCAATAGGCAGCGGCTGTTCTCATAAGTTTGAAGGCCGGAATATGTCTTGTAGAAGGCAAATGGGGACCACGACATAAATCGCTCCACACCGGATTGCCGTCTCTGCCCAAGTTGTCATAGATCGTTAAATCAGCTCCGCCTACTTCAACTGATGCTTCTTCACCTGCTGGCCCTTTGATGCCAATTAATTCACATTTGTATGGCTCATGTGCCAACTCTTTGAGCGCATCTGCCTCTGTGGTTACACGGCGCTTGAAACGCTGGCCCTCTTTGATGATCTTGCGCATTGCACTTTCGATCTTTGTTAAATCTTCTGGATTAAAAGTGTTTTCAGGGTCAAAATCGTAATAGAAGCCATCCTTAATTGGCGGCCCAATACCAAGGCGTGCATTTGCATAAATCTCTTGAACAGCTTGTGCCATCACATGAGCAGTTGAGTGTCGCAATACTTCAAGACCTGCAGGTGATGAAATCAGAACCGATTCAACTACGTCGCCATCGGCTAGATCAGTCCATAAATCTTTGAGGACCCCATTGACCTTACAAACAACAATCTCTTTGTTCTCAGCGAAGATATGGGTCGGGCGTTGATCGGCTTCTACTTGAAGTTTCGCACCATCAACTGTGATCGATATCTGTGACATGTGCTTAGCCTACCGAAGTTCTAAGGGCCATCGCTTCTATTTCATCCCTAAAGTCATGTGATTGGGATAATTCTCGACCATCGATCGATGCAATCGGCTGTGCTATCCGCAGGCTACTTAATAAAAAACCACATTCAATATCGCCAATTTCTGATACTGCGATAGATCGAACCATGACATCACAGTTCTCAATAACTAACGCACGCACTACCCCGGCAAGAACGCCATCAGAAAGAGGCGGAGTGCACCAAATACCCGCAATTTTTAGGAGCACATTGGTGACCGCTCCTTCGCAAATATTGCCTTCAGAACTTGTTACTAGCGCTTCATCAAATCCTTTGACTCGAGCTTGTTCGAGAATTTCTAATCGGTGGTTGTATGGGTAGCTTTTAACGGGAACTCCGTCATTAACTAATGGCACGGTATGTTGTCCAACTTTGGCCGCCGATGTCACTTCTGTGTAAGGAAGATGAACCGCAGCCCAACTGCCATTCGCATCAAAAGAGACCCGCAAGAGCCCAGTTGGATGAGGTTCGACATCAAGTAAGGTCGCAATAGCTTCCCGCACCAGATCTTCGCTAGGTAATTTAATATTTTCTTTGACCGCACTATTGACCGCTCTGCGCATGTGGCGCGAAAGGGCCCACGGTTTTCCGCCAACAGTTTTTATAGTCTCAAAAATTCCTGCACCATCTAGCCAACCAAGTACGTTGCATGGTGATTGCTGCAGTGGGACAAGAGAGCCATTGAGGATTACGTTCACTGTAGCTCTCCCCCGGCGATTGAAATTAGTCGCTTGGCCTTGAGTTGGGTCTCTTCCCATTCAGCCCGCGCATCACTACCCCACGTAATACCAGCGCCGGTTCCAAAATTTATCTGTGCATCCTTCCAAAATGTTCTGATCGCCACAGATAGAACTGCTTGTTCACCCTGAACCCAACCAAGTGCACCGCAATATGGACCTCGATCAATTTCATTGTCTGCAATAACCTTTGTGGCAGATGACTTCGGCGCACCACTAACTGAACCCGGAGGAGACAGTGCTATAAAGATTTGTTTCCACGAAACATCATCTAACAACTCGCCTTGAACATCTGAGACTAAATGTTGCAACCCAGGATGTTCTTCACTTGAAAGAAGTCTTGGCACTTCAACTGTTCCACTCTTACAGATTTGACCAAAATCATTTCGCATCAAATCAACAATCATTATGTTTTCGGCCTGATCTTTTTCACCGAATTGTTGGGAATTCGTGGCTTGTGTTCCTTTTATCGGTGAGCTTTTAATCGTTGATCCATTTCGGCTAAGGAATAATTCAGGTGAGGCTGAGGCAATCATCACTCCAGGAACCTCGAAGTAGCATGCCCACGGCGCCGGATTGTTCTTGAGAATTTCAGAAAAGAGACCGCGTAGTGATTGACCATCATCTGCGTGTGTCAGTCGCCGACATGCATTTACCTGATACACCCAACCTTCTGCCACAGACTTTCTAATTCGCTCAACGTATGCGACATATTCATCAGCGCTTAATGATGAACTCCACAATCCCTTCATCGGGATCCACGGAGTTGTCGGAAAAGGTTCATCTACTACTGTTCCAAATTTTGCAGCTGTGAATTCATTCTCAAATGTTGTTGATACCGCCCAAAAACCCCCATCTTCTAAACAGACAGGGTCGTGCGAAACTTCAATGAGATCAGTGGCAAGCCTGCCGCCCATCCAGAAGAGTGAAGAATTTTCCGCATTTGGCACGGGCTAACGCTAACCAATCAACCTCACTTTGGCGCTTACGCCTCTCCTGCGATAGATTTACCCTCCTCGCGGACGTAGCGCAGTTGGTAGCGCGGAACCTTGCCAAGGTTCAGGTCGCCGGTTCGAACCCGGTCGTCCGCTCTGATATTCGCCGTTTGGATTGAACTCTCTAGAGAATGAAATCTAACGGCGATATTTCTATGGTCGGGTGGCCGAGAGGCGAGGCAAGGGACTGCAAATCCCTCTACACGGGTTCAAATCCCGTCCCGACCTCCATCATTGGTGAAAGAGTTCGCTCTACACATAACGGAGGCACGATGTCTGCAGATGATTCAACTCGACCTTGGGGTCGTTATGAAGTTCTGCAAGAAAGTGATCTTCATAAAGTTAAGTGCATCTATGTAAAGCCAGGAACTCGTCTTTCCTATCAACGTCATCAAAAACGTCGCGAACATTGGTTCATCGTTTCTGGCGTTGCAACCGTTGTTTTAGATGGTGAAACATTTACAAAGCTTCCAGGTGAAACGGTCACCGTCCAAATGGGACAACTCCATCGCATAGGAAATAACGGTAGCGATGAGTTGGTGTTCGTTGAGATTCAAACTGGCACCTACTTTGGCGAGGATGATATTGAGCGTATTGAGGATGATTACGCCCGATAAATCACTGTTGTATAGTTCATCCACCTAAGGATCGTTGGCTCAGCGGTAGAGCACCACATTGACATTGTGGGGGTCACTGGTTCGATCCCAGTACGGTCCACTTAGATAAAAGTCCACATATATTAGAGATGGCTCACATTTAGCAGATCTAACCCCTCCATATGCAATGCCTACTCGCGAGTTCGCCTCTTTCATCTTTACAGTTGATGCATGGAGAGAGAGATTAAATACCCAACCATCATTCAAGGTGGCATGGGTATCGCCGTCTCTTCGTGGCAATTAGCTAAGCAAGTTGCTATTGCAGGAGAACTAGGAGTTATCTCCGGAACAGCAATAGATTCAGTAGTTGCTCGTCGCCTGCAAGATGGAGACCTCTCGGGCGATATTCGACGCGCAATGTCGCACTTTCCCAATCAAAAAACGATTGCAGAAATTATGGATCGCTTCTTTGTTGAAGGCGGTCGCCCGGCAGATAAACCTTATTTAGATGTTCCTAAGTTAAGTATCAAGGGAAATCTTTTCTCAAACAATCTATTGGCTGTGTCTAGTTTTGTTGAGGTATGGCTGGCAAAAGAGGGTCACAACGGCCTCATTGGAATGAACATTTTGGAAAAGATTCAACTGGCAATTCCAGCCCAGCTCTATGGCGCCATGCTTGCTGACGTTGATTACATTTTGATCGGTGCTGGCATCCCGGCACAAATCCCACATCTTCTTAATGAAATTTCTATTGGCAACAAGGTTGCAATGAAGGTCGAAGTTGCCGAGACAAAAGAAAAGCATTACTTGCATTTTGATCCGACAACTCTTGAGATAGAAAATTTCCCAATTAAGCGCCCACAGTTCTTAGCTATCGTTTCTTCTCACGCACTGGTTGCATATTTGAATAAGGATGAAGAGACCAAGCCTGATGGGTTCGTCATTGAATACCACGTTGCAGGTGGACACAACGCTCCCCCACGTTCTAAGAATGCAATCGATGACAATGGCGAGGCGATCTATAACGATTTAGATATTCCCAACCTTGAAAAAATCCTTGCATCAGGTTCTCCGTTTTGGCTAGCTGGCGGTTTTGCAACACCGGCAAAGGTTGTCGAAGCGCTAACTCATGGAGCCAAGGGTGTTCAAGTGGGCTCGGTCTTTGCGCTTTCTAATGAATCAGGATTTACCCAAGAAAATAGATCTAAGGTCCTCAATTCACTTGCAGATCCCAACATGCGCGTCCTGACAGATGCAAGTGCATCTCCTACTGGGTTTCCTTTCAAGGTTATTCAAAACGAACAAACCCTTTCCAATGTCAATCTCTACAAGGAGCGCACAAGAATTTGCGATCTTGGATATCTACGAACCATGTATCAACGTGAAAAAGGCGGCATTGGATATCGATGCCCAGCAGAGCCACTTGATAATTACGAGTTTAAAAATGGCCAAGTAGATCAAGCTAAAGGATCAAAGTGCCTCTGTAACGCGCTGATGGCAGATATCGGACTTGGCCAACTACGACCTGATGGCAGGACTGAGATTTCACTGTTGACATTTGGATCAGACCTTGAAGGACCGCGCGCAATGCGCGATAAGTACCCAACAGGTTGGAACGCACTACAAGCAATTAACTTCTTAAAGGAACAGATTTCCTAGTTTTGCAATCTATGATTTAGGTTCTTATGAATCAGCTACTGCTCAATGTTCCAGCATTTGCCTTCGCCACACTTTTGTTGGTGATGGTGCCAGGACAGGGCGTTGCAATGGTTCTAAGGCAATCGATACTTGGCGGAAGTAAAGCGGCGTTTCTCTCAGCTATTGGTAATTGTGTAGGAATTCTTACATGGACTGCATCAAGTGCAATTGGTTTATCAGCGATCTTTGCTCAATCTCAGACTGCCTACTCAATTCTAAAGTGGGTCGGAGTTACCTACTTAGCATTTATTTCATTACAAACCCTGTTTGCCCTTCGACATGAATTTGGAAAATTCGATCTACAAACCAAAACTGAAGTCAGCAACTGGGCATCTTTCCGATTAGGGCTAATTTCCAACCTGACCAATGTAAAGGCTGCGGTCTATGCTGTTGCCTTCTTGCCAGTATTTGTCCCAAGAAACTTTTCACTAGCTTGGGGAATCGTGATCTTTGGTTCGATCTGGGCAGTTATTTCGATACTCTGGAACATCTTCTTAATCTGGACTGTAAAAAAGTCCTCGCTATACATTCAAAGACCTCTAGTTAGGCGCACCCTGACAGCGATTTCAGCCCTTGGCATTATGGGTTTGGCAATAGGTCTGGCTTTATCGTCCAGCCGTTAATCCCTCGATAAAGGTAAGACTGTTTTGGAAGATCAACTCCTGGTCGTAATCTAAAGTCGCAACGTGGTAACTGTTGACCAACTCAATTCTTGATTTATCCTTTGACCCAATCTCCGACAAAATGATTTCGGTATTAGACACCGGCAGAGTGTGGTCCTCAACTGAATGAAAGAGTTGTACAGGGACAGTTACTGTGCCGAGATTCTTGCGTGTATTTCGCAGCATTTTAAGTGCTTCATAAACTCCCAGAATCGCAGTAGCGTCATAGCCCCACTCTGTAACTCCTGGGCGTTTAATGTCATTGCCCACACTGGCCCGCATTTTGCGAAAACGCGAAATCAAAAATGCTAGTTGAACTGGCATCCCCTTGAGATGAATCCAAGGATTTACTAAAACTATTCCGGTGATCGCATTATTATTGTTAGTGGCAACATTTAGGACGGTGCCACCGCCCATCGAAAGTCCCACCAGAAAAATTGTGTCGCAGGTTTTCTGGAGTTCGCTGAGCTCATGCTCAACTTTTGCTGGCCATTCTTGCCACTTAACGTTGTTTAAATCTTCAGCTTTGGTTCCATGCCCGGGTAGTAGTGGAACCCGCACTGTGTAACCCTTGGAGTGGAAGAACTCGCCCCATGGTCGCATCGACGGTGGCGCTCCCGTAAATCCATGAACAAGAAGAACACCTACATGGGCGTTCTTGCCTGAACCATGAGCCGACCAATCCTGCATCCAACCTACTGGTGCTCCTTCAACTGCCATACGGGAATTCTATGGCCTGACTGTTGTCAGTTCAATGACATACGATCGCCCTTATGCAAAACATTGGTGAAATCCTTCTCTCGGATACCACCTTTGCAGTAATTGATTTAGAAACATCTGGTGGCTCTCCTAAATCTGGAGCAGGAATTACCGAAATAGGTGTCGTAAAAGTTCGAGGAGGTGTGGTTCTAGGAACATTTCAGAGCTTTGTCGATCCAGGACATGCTTTGCCACCATTTATTACACAGTTAACTGGAATCACCGATGAGATGTTGTTGTCTGCGCCCTTCATCGATGAAGTTCTCCCGACGCTGTTTGAGTTTCTGGGATCGCCGGATGAAACTGTTTTAGTCGCCCATAACTCCCCCTTCGATATGAGTTTTCTCAAGGACGCCGCCCTTATCCATGAATATCAATGGCCCAATTACTCAACAGTTGATACTGCTCAGTTAGCAAGAGCTGTTCTAGATAGAGATGAAGTTATCAACTGCAAACTTGGAACACTGGCCGAATTCTTCAACGCTGAAACATCACCCACCCACCGGGCGCTAGATGATGCACAAGCCACAGTTGATGTGTTGCATGGAATCATTGAAAGACTTGCTGGACATAAAGTGAGCACTTTTGAGGAAATGCGAAACTTTCCTTCAAAAAAGAGAAGAACTAAGCGCCCAATTTCTGAGTGAGCTCAGCCCAATGCGCAACTAACCGAGTTGCTGCGCCAGAATCGATCGCATCGACTGCACGTGACACACCAAGTGCCATACGATCATGCAGATTCAAATCAAACCGTGCCTCGTATGCAGCAATTGCTGCTGCAGCATTGAGAACAACGGCATCGCGCGGTGCACCTTTTTCGCCAGCAAAGATTGCATTTGTGATCCGAGCATTCTCTGTTGCATCTCCCCCGACAAGGGCTGAAATTGGAGCCCGTTGAATATCAAAATCCAATGGATCGATCAGATCACTAGAAATCTCTCCCCCACCAATGGTTAATACAGAGGTCGTTGTTGCAAGAGTAATTTCATCTAAACCATCGTCGCCACGGAAAACAAAGCCGTCCACTCCGCGATCACCCAACACTTGAGCCATGACTAGATGCATACGTTCATTTGAAACACCGATGGCTGCTGCTTGAGGTCTTGCGGGATTAGCTAGAGGACCCAAAATGTTAAAAACAGTGGGCGTTCCTAACTCTTTGCGTGCCGGTGCTGCATAGCGCATGGCTGGGTGAAAGACCGGTGCGAAACAAAAGCCAATCCCAAGTTCTGCGAATGTTTTCTCAACGCCTGGGCCATCTAGGTTGATATTGACTCCTAGGGCCTCAAGAAGATCTGCGGCACCAGATTTTGAAGATGCTGCTCGATTGCCGTGTTTTACAACTTTAACTCCGGCTGCTGCAGCGATGATTGCCGAGGTCGTTGAAATATTGATTGTGTGTGCGCCATCTCCACCGGTACCAACTGTGTCGACAGCTCTTTCAGTAATGTTAATCGGGCCGCAATGCTGATGCATCTGAGCAACTAACGCGCCGACTTCATCGGAAGTTTCACCTTTTGCTTTTAAGGCAAGTAGGAATCGCTTGATCACATCATTGTCGGCATTTCCGGTAAGAATCTCATTCATGCACCACTGAACATCTAGGCTTTCAAGATCTAGGCCGGAGTCCAACCGCAAGATGTGAGAATCCCATTGCGATTGCATCATCTCGATATCTAAGCAGAAACGAGAGTGGTGCCGCGAAGTAATTGCGCCGCTGTTTTAGCAAGAGTGAACGGATCAATTGGGTGAACAACTGAAGCCTCCGCCATCGACCAAGCTGCTAGCCAAGCATCCTCTTTGCGCCCAGTAATTACTAAAACTGGAGGGCAGTTAAAAACTTCATCCTTTAATTGGCGGGCAATTCCCATGCCGCCTTCTTGTGCCGCTTCCCCATCCAAAATGAATAGGTCGGCGCGAGCTCCTCCTCCGATGCTTTTTGCGTCCACATAAGCGCGCAAAGCAGCACCCGTTGCAAATTCATGAATCTCGTGTTCTGGAAGATCTGCGGCTACTCGTCGCCCCAATGCAGAAGATATGGATGCACGCACCGATGAATCATCGGAGTAAACAATTATCTGCTTCTTGGTCTCTGACATAGGGGAAAGTCTATTCTCGAACTGCTGATCCGGCCTCACTTTTTCGAACCGGAGCCAGCACTTTTAAAGTGATCCGTTTCACCTCAGATGCGCTCAATAACGACACCCTGTGAGCACGCTGGCAAGACGCCGAGCCAAATTTCGGGAATAATCGCCCCTATGTCAAGCACACTCGCACACCAGAAAATCACACGCCCCAACGCTGTAGCCGTGGGCACGATCGTGTGGCTTGCAAGTGAACTCATGTTCTTCGCTGCATTGTTTGCAATGTATTTCACGATTCGCGCAGTACAGGGTCCAGCAATCTGGGCGGAGTCAACTGAACTATTAAATATTCCCTTCGCTGCCATCAACACCACCATTCTTGTTCTCTCTTCAGTCACTTGTCAGTTCGGAGTCTTTGCTGCAGAGCGTTTCCAAAATTTCCGTACAGGAAGTTTGCTGCAAGTAAGCAAGTGGGGAATGCGCGAATGGTTTGCTACAACTTTCTTGATGGGTGCAATATTCGTCTCTGGGCAAATTTATGAGTATGCAATGTTGGTATCTGAAGGCAAGACACTTTCATCTGATGCATACAGCTCAGTGTTCTATGTTGCTACCGGTTTTCACGGTCTTCACGTAACGGGCGGACTTATTGCCTTTCTGATTGTCATGGTTCGAGTTTCTAAGGCACGACGCTTTACTCATCAACAAGCAACAACAGCAATCGTTGTTTCATATTACTGGCACTTCGTAGACGTTGTGTGGATCGCACTCTTCTCAGCGATCTACCTCATTAAGTAGTAAGGACATTAATTGAAGCGTTTATCCCGCTACCGCCGTCACAAGGCAGCAGCCCCACTTCTTCTCTTCTTTGCGTTGCTCACAGTTGGAGCTACTTTCAGTGTTGCTAATGCGACGACATCTGCAGAAACAACCTCTGCTGATCGCTCTGTACAAATTGAAGAAGGACGACAGATTTTTCTTAAAGGTTGTTCTTCATGTCATGGATTAAATGCTGAAGGCGCACAAATTGCTCCTTCTTTAATCGGTGTAGGCGCAGCTTCAGTTGACTTCCAAGTTGGAACGGGTCGCATGCCAATGGCTGACATGAGCACACAAGCAATGCGTAAAGCTCCGCTGTATAACGCTGAAGAAACAGCTGCTTTGGCCGCATACGTTGCCTCCCTTGCACCTGGACCTGCTATTCCAGGAGAATCAGAGCTCAATTTTGAACGTGATGGCAGCACCGCAGAAGGTGGAGAACTCTTCCGCAATAACTGCGCGATGTGTCACAACTTCGCCGGTCAAGGTGGCGCACTGTCGCAAGGAAAATACGCACCAACTTTGATGGGTGTGGAACCAAAACATATTTATGAAGCAATGGTGACCGGTCCACAATCAATGCCCGTCTTTAGCGACAAGACCATTACTCCAGAAGAAAAACTTTCAATCATCAAGTGGATCAAGTCAGCAGAGAAAGAGCCAAACCTTGGCGGTGCATCTCTTGGGCGCGTTGGTCCAGTCACAGAAGGTTTACTCGGGTGGGTTCTAGGACTTGGAATGCTCATTGGTGTTGCTGTCTGGCTAGCGATGAAGGCGAGATAAATACATGTCTAATGAGATCGAAGCTATAAAGGATCCAGGTTTACCAGCCCACGTTCATCGTAAAGCAGACACTGATCCAGCTGCGGCCGACCGTGCAGAGCGTCAAGTCGCTATTCTCTTTGGTATTTCCGCACTTGGAACCATTCTTCTCATCGTTTCCTACATCTTCGTTCCTGATGATGTGTTCATTTTCATTCCTGTTATGGGAAATCAAAATGCTCATCAACTGGGCCTCGGCCTAGGCATGGCTATTTCATTATTTTTCATTGGCTTGGGTGCTATTCATTGGGCGAAGACTTTGATGCCTGACACTGAAGTTGTCGCAGAACGTCATGAATTTCGCTCACCGGATTCTGATCGTAAAGAGTTTGTGGAAGCTGTTAAATCAGGTGCCAGTGCTTCAGGTTTAGGTCGCCGCTCTTTAATCAAGAGATCTTTGGGGGCGGCACTGGGATTATCTGCACTCTCTCCGTTGCTTCTTCTTCGCGACTTAGGTCCTTTGCCAGGCAAAGAACTTGAAAAGACAACCTGGAAATCTGGAACTTATTTGGTCACAGACCCAGGAAATCGCCGCATCAAGGCCTCTGATCTAGAAGTTGGCGCAGTTGCTCAGGTGCTTCCTGAAATTGCAGATCCAGAGCACCGTAAATTAAGTGACATCGCTAAGGATGCAGTTTTGCTCATCCGCCTTCGTCCTCAGGAGTTCAATCTAGAGGCCGACAGATTGGCAATGACCCACGATGGCATCATCGCTTTTTCTAAGATTTGTTCACATATGGGATGCGCAGTTGCCCTCTATGAACAACAAACAAAGCACTTGCTCTGCCCATGTCATCAATCGACATTTGATGTAACCCGAGCAGCCAAAGTTATCTTCGGACCTTCCGCCAGGCCATTACCTCAATTAGATATTACAATTGACCAAGAGGGTTATCTCGTAGCACGCCAACCATTTTCCGAGCCAGTCGGACCTAGTTTCTGGGAGCGAAACTCACAATGACAACTGAAGCTCGTTTAGGAAGCGTCGCAAATTTCGTTGATGAGCGCACTGGTGGTGCGGCATGGATGAAGAAGAACCTGCAAAAGGTATTTCCTGATCACTGGTCATTCCTCTTGGGTGAAGTTGCACTCTACTCATTTGTAATCTTGCTACTGTCTGGAACCTTTTTAACATTTTGGTTTGATCCTTCACAGCGTGAAGTTATCTACGAGGGTAGCTATGAGCCTCTTGAAGGTATAAAGATGTCGGCGGCTTACGCGTCCGCATTACACATCTCCTTTGAGGTTCGCGGTGGACTCTTGATGCGCCAGATTCATCACTGGGCGGCTCTGATTTTTATGGCAGCAATTGTTGCGCACATGATGCGCGTGTTCTTTACCGGAGCATTCCGTAAACCACGTGAAGGAAACTGGATTATTGGTATTGGACTTTTGACTCTAGGAATCGTTGAAGGATTCCTTGGTTACTCACTTCCAGATGATCTCTTGTCAGGTACGGGAATTCGTATCGCCGAAGCGATCATTCAAGCCTTGCCGGTTGTGGGTTCTTACCTTGCCTACTTTGCATTCGGCGGAGCATTTCCAGGTGAAGCTTTTATTCCACGCATTTACACGGTGCACGTGTTGTTACTACCAGGAGCATTCTTGGCATTAATCACTGTCCACTTAATGTTGGTGTGGTACCAGAAGCACACCCAGTACCCAGGTCCTGGACGCACAGAAAAGAATGTTGTTGGATACCCATTAATGCCTACATACATGGCTAAAGCTGGCGGATTCTTCTTCATCGTCTTTGGAGTCACAGCATTTTTAGCCGCTGTTGCATCTATTAACCCGATTTGGCTCTACGGTCCTTACACGCCTGGACAAATTTCCGCTGGTTCGCAACCCGATTGGTATATGGGATGGCTCGACGGTCTAGTTCGCATGGCTCCCCCGTTAGAAACGCACGCATTTGGTCACACGATTTCCTGGAACATTTTGGTGCCGGGGCTAATCATTCCTGGCATCTTATTTACTGGAATGGCTCTGTATCCATTCATTGAAAGTTGGATAACTGGAGACAAGCGCGAGCATCACTTACTCGATCGCCCACGCAATGCACCAAACCGCACTGCACTGGGTGCCATGTCACTTACCTTTGTGCTGGTTACTTTGATCAACGGTGGTAACGACATTATTGCTACTCACTTTGATCTTTCCATCAATCAAATCATGTGGGGAACTCGTATTGGAGTGTTCGTACTTCCTCCCCTTGCTTTTGTGATTACAAAGCGTCTTTGCTTGTCATTACAGCGCGCAGATCGCGAATTAGTTCTCCATGGTCGTGAGACTGGAACTCTTCTACGTCTGCCTCATGGTGAATTTGTTGAAGTTCATGAACCGATTTCACCAGAGAAGGCCTACCTCCTCACCTCACACGAGCAGGCTCCAGCCCTTGAACTTCCTGAAGTTGATGGTCGTGGAGTTAAGCGCGCAGGAGCGTTGAGAAACAAGCTTCGCTCTCGTATGAGTGTTGCTAACGCCGAAGCGATTCCTAAAGTCTCAGTCAACGACCTGAAAGAGATCGAACACCACTAATTAGCTATAACAAGCCAAACACCCAGGGCCGTAATTCCTATTCCTAGGAAGCCTTGGGTGTTTACTTTTTCCCCGAACAAAAAGAATGCCTCTAGCGCTGTTGCCGGTGGAACTAAATAGAGTAGCGAAGAAACCGATGCCGCACTGCCATTGTTAAGGAGCCAGAGCAACAGCAAAATCGCACCCACTGACAAGACGGCAATTAGCCAGACAAAGGCAACAACAAATTGCCCGCTCCATTGAATACGAGTGCCACCCGTTGCAACGGCTGCAATACCTAAGACCACGCCACTTGCCAGGTATTGATACGCGGTACCAGAGATCAGTGGAACGTCTGTGCCTATCTTTTTCTGCAGCAAAGTCGCCGAAGTGCTTCCGGTTAGTGCAACAAGAATGCCGACCACGCTACTTACAGGAATTTCTTGCTCAAAAGAAGGGCCCAAAACTAAAACAACACCAATTAGTCCCAGTCCTAATCCCACAATTTGTTTTACTCTCAGTTGTTCGCCCAAAACTTTCACAGCTAACAGGGAAACTAATACTGGTTGCAAACTTGTTACAACCGCAGCCACGCCCGCCGGCAGTCCCTTAGAAATAGAGTAAAACACTCCCCCTAAGTAACAGGCATGAAGAAAGAAGCCGATCACCGAGGAACGGGTAATAGCTGATGCACCTATTGCAATTGGTGATCTCATCACGGAAGCTATTGCAAAGAGTATGAGCGCTGCAATCAAGACCCGAACTGATAAGAAAATGAATGGGTCTGCATAGGGTAAGCCGTACTTTGCTCCTACAAAACCCGTACTCCACAAGAGCACAAAAAGTACTGGAGCAAATCTAGAGAGCTTTACGCCTCGCAAATCGACTTCAACCGCACTAGGGATTTGGCCATCCACTTTGGGTTGTGTGCCATAGCCCCTGTCATCTTGAGCCAGCGCGCTGCATATCCAGGTATTGCACTTGCATCAAAAGATTCGGTGACTTGTGTGGAGCCATTGCCTAAATCAGCAAGCTCGTATGTCCAGGTCCACTTCATTAAGTGACACCAGGAGATTTTCTTGTTCTCCTCAAAAGCCACTACCGTGTTTTTAATGCGATATGGGATCTTGATTTTCATATCCATAGAAAACTTCGCACCTAAGAACAACCGTGCCGGGCCCGAGACAGCCTTTTGGATAGTTTCGGAGCCGTCAAATAAACGATGTGCTGCGGGATTTGCTAGTAAATCAAATATTGTGCTGGCTGGAGAATTGATAATTATTCGCGCAGCTGTCGTATTTGGGAACTCTGTGGGAAGAATTTCGGCCCGAATGTCGTTCATTAGTGTGAAGTAGAAGTTGTTGGTTTCTCGTACTCGGTAACCATGCCGATAATCGAAATCATCAAAGCGCCAAGTGCGATCAGAACGAGCCACCAGCCAATGAGCAGACCCAAACCAAGTGCGCAGGCACTGAGTGCAACCGGTAAAGGCCACCATGAGTGCGGACTATAAAAACCAAGTTCCCCAGCACCATCTGAAATCTCAGCGGTTAAATTATCTTCAGGAAGATCAACACCAATTCGCTTTTGTGTGAACCACACATAAAAACCAATCATTCCCGCCAAGCAAGCCGACAAAAGCAGTCCACTAATACCTAGTGGTTCTCCGCCAATTAACACATAGATGACAGTGACGATCGCATAGAAGACTGCTAGTCCGCCAAATAACTTCCAAGAGGCCTTCATCTTTTAATGCTTCCCCTCAATTTTCACGTGTGGGTGATGTAAATCAAATGCTGGACGCTCGCTAGAGATGCGAGGCATAGACAAGAAATTATGGCGTGGTGGTGGACACGATGTTGCCCACTCGAGTGAACTTCCATAGCCCCAAGGATCATCGACTTCAACCTTTGGTGATTTACGAGTAATCCACACATTGATGAAGAACGGAATCATCGAAAGTGCCAGAAGGAATGAACCAATAGTTGAAACGGTGTTCATGAAGGTAAAGCCATCACCTGGAAGGTAATCGGCATAACGTCGTGGGAATCCCTTGATGCCTAGCCAGTGCTGAATCAAGAATGTTAAGTGGAAGCCAACAAACAGAGTCCAGAAGTGAATCTTTCCAAGACGCTCATTGAGCATGCGGCCTGTCATCTTTGGCCACCAGAAATAAAAACCTGCAAACATTGAAAACACCACTGTTCCAAAGAGAACATAGTGGAAGTGAGCAACCACGAAGTAGCTAGCAGATACTGCAAAATCAAGTGGTGGTGAAGCAAGAATGATTCCTGTGAGACCACCGAATAGGAAGGTCACAAGGAATCCCATAACCCAGAGCATTGGAGTTTCAAAGGTTACGTGACCGCGCCACATCGTGCCGATCCAGTTGAAAAACTTCACACCGGTTGGAATACCGATTAAAAATGTCATGAAAGAGAAGAATGGAAGCAGAACCTGTCCACTAGCAAACATGTGGTGAGCCCATACAGATACTGAAAGCGCCGCAATTGCAATAGTTGCTGCGATCAGACCTAAATAACCAAAGATTGGCTTGCGAGAAAAGACTGGCAAGATCTCAGTAACGATTCCAAAAAACGGTAGGGCAAGTATATAAACCTCGGGATGGCCGAAGAACCAAAACAGATGCTGCCACAACATGGCGCCGCCGTTGGCCGGGTCAAATAAATGCGAACCATATAAACGATCTGCTTCTAACCCTAAGAAGGCAGCTGCTAATGGTGGGAATGCAAGCAAAACTAAAATTGAAGTCAACAGCACGTTCCACGAAAAGATAGACATACGGAACATGGTCATGCCAGGTGCGCGCATGGTAAAAATTGTTGTTATGAAGTTAACGCCACCCAAAATTGTTCCAACACCACTGATAGCAAGGCCGATCAGCCATAGATCTCCACCGATACCTGGTGAGTACTGAGAGTTAGCAAGTGGTGCATACGCAGTCCAACCAAAGGATGCCGCTCCGCCCGGAGACAAAAAGCCTGCAAAGGTCATCAAACCTCCGAAGAGGAATAACCAATACGAGAACATATTCAAACGTGGGAAGGCAACATCTGCTGCGCCAATTTGAAGCGGCATGATTACATTTGCAAAGCCCACGAATAGAGGGGTAGCAAACATCAAAAGCATGATGGTTCCGTGCATTGTAAAGATCTGGTTGTACTGCTCGTTGCTCAAGAACTGCATTCCTGGACGTGCTAATTCTGCTCGAAGAACAAGAGCTAACACACCCGCAATTAAGAACCAAGCAAAAGATGTCATCAAATACATGTAACCGATCGTCTTGTGATCAGTTGATGTAATCCACTTTACAAAAGACTTACCTTTTGCAGTAGGTATAGGAGCCTTCAGGGTTGTCGTAGGACGATCGGCATACGTTGTCATGCTTGGCTCCCCTTAAGTGTTTCTAAATAAGTATCGTATTCGGCAGGTGTAACTACCTTCACGGTGAAAAGCATTTGAGAGTGATTGCGTCCACATAAAATATTGCAGCGGCCAGGGAACTCGCCTAGCTTGTTAGCGGTGAATTCAAGCTCATTGGTGACACCTGGAAGATTTTGCATTTGAATCATGAATGCAGGAATCCAGAACCCGTGAACAACATCATTGGATGTGATTGTGTAGCGAACGCGCTCACCTAAAGGCACAACCAAAGTTGGAGGTTGCGTTGGTGTTCCAGTCACAACCGCTTTTGGGCCAGCCTCTGGATATCCAAACTGCCAAGACCACTGAAAACCTTCAACAGTAATTTCGTGGGCGTAGGTATCTGTCTTTTCTGTAATTATATTTTGTCGCTCTATTGTGTAGAAAAAGAGCACCGCAACAATGATGAAAGGGATAATTGTGTATGCAATCTCAACCGGAACGTTGTACTGAGTTTGCTTTGGAAACTCTGGTCCGTCTTTTTTGCCGCGGTGAAAAACAGCTGGCCACAAAATCAAAATTAAAGTAACAACACCGACTACGCCTGCAGCGATCCATGCTCCCTGCCACAACGAAAGTGAAGCGTCGTTAACGCTAGAGACTCCCTCGGGAAATCCCCAATCCATACTCTTTGAGCATCCTGTTAAGACAAATACTGGCAGGAGTAGAAGCAGTGCTCGTAAGCGCGAAAACATGGTGCGATGCATGAGGTAAAGGATAGTTTGTATTGGCCCCCAGCGTCGCACGAGCACAATCGGCGGGAGTGGTGGCGCTCCTCACATCTATTGAAGGTGTAGTGCAATTTCATCTGCTGCGGTTTGCCCATATGCGGCGGCAAAACGAGCGATGAATTCAGGCTTTGTGAAGCGGTATTCCTGAGTGCCCAAGGTTTCGATGACATAGGTTGCGATTAATGCACCTAGCTGGGCACATCGCTCATGGGAAAGCCCCCAGGCAAGACCGGCGATAAAACCTGATCTAAATGAATCGCCCACACCAGTTGGGTCGGTCTTGGAGTTCTCTTTGGGGCAGCCGACTTGAACAAATTCACCTGCCGCACTTTCAACCCTTGCGCCCTTTGATCCCAAGGTCACCACTCGATATTTAACGCGCTCTAAAATTTCGCCATCTGTCCAGCCTGTTTTTTGCATGGCAAGTGCCAGTTCATACTCATTGAGAAATAGGTAGGACGCGCCTTCAATCAAGAACTTGATCTCTTCACCTGTCATTCGCGCCATTTGTTGAGATGGATCAGCAGCAAATGCGATCCCTTGCTGGCGACAAACCTCAGAGTGTCGCAGCATTGCTTCTGGATCATCTGGTGAAATCACCATTATGTCCAAACGTCCAACCTTTTCCATTATCGGACTTAACTCAATGTTTCGAGCCTCAGACATTGCACCAGGGAAAAAGGATGCGATTTGATTGAGCTCTTGATCGGTTGTAACAACAAAGTGTGCGGTGTGCAGTGTGGTCGACACTAAAGCGTGTGATGTATCGACACCATGACGTGAAAGCCAGGCATCGTAATCGGCCCAGTCCTTACCAACGGCTGCAATCAAAATTGGGTTTAATCCAAGAACACCCATTCCAAATGCGATGTTTGCCGCACAGCCACCACGACGAACATCCAAACTATCGACAAGAAAAGAAAGAGAGACTTTCTCAAGTGATCCGGCCACGAGTGAATCTGTAAATTTTCCAGAGAAGGTCATTAAATGATCAAGGCCAACAGAACCCGCTACGCCAATTTTCATGTGGGGATACTAATGCGAAAAGTGAGAATACTTAGTTAAAAGAATCGCCACATGCACAAGAACCTTGTGCTTGAGGATTATCAATAGTAAATCCCTGCTTTTCGATTGTGTCAACGAAATCGATCGTTGCACCTGAAAGATATGGATCGCTCATCTTGTCGGTGATTACCTTGACTGCGCCGAATTCGCGCACGATGTCACCATCCATGTTGCGGTCATCAAAGTAGAGCTGGTACTTAAGACCTGAACATCCACCTGGTTGCACAGCAACGCGCAAGTTGAGATCGTCGCGTCCTTCTTGAGCTAACAATGCAGACACCTTTGCGGCGGCTACATCAGTTAGCTGTATTCCAGTTGTTGCCGTTGCTTCAGTTGTCATTGCACTCTCCTTGATTGACTCCTGGTGAAAGCCTACTCCCCCCGTGTCTGGCAAGCGAGTTGAGAAGCGGTTCAACACGGCCTCTATAGTTACGCCATGAGTACTAACGAGAGCAAGGGCCGTCCCACCCCAAAGCGCAAAGAGGCTGAGTCAAAACGTAAGGTTTCTTCCCTTGCGCCCATAGTCACTAAAGATCAGAAGCGAGCTTCTAAGGCGTTGTCCAAGCAAGATCGCATTGCCCAACGCGCTGCATATCTTCGCGGAGATGAGGCTGCGCTGCCACTTCGAGATCGCGGACCTGCTCGTCGCTTTGTTCGAAACTATGTCGATTCTCGTCGCTCAACCGGTGAATACTTCCTGCCAACAATTTTCGTTGTTTTGGTGTTAACACTTTTCCCAGTTCCCGCTATTCAATTGGGAGCAATCGCACTGATGTATGCGATGTTAATCATCGCAATTATCGATGGATTCCTTCTCTCCAAGAAAATCCGCAAAGCGGTAGAAGTAGAATTTCCTGGCACAGCAACCAAGGGTCTCGGAATGTATGCCTGGCTTCGTTCAACGCAAATGAGACGCCTACGTGCGCCTCATCCCCAAGTATCAATTAAGAAAAAGAAAAGCTAAGCGCGAGGATTCGGGCTTTCATTCTTCTTTGCATCGCGCTCTGGAAGAGTGCCAAGTGCTGCGTCAATTGCTTTTATGACATCTGCATCTAGTTTCACACCAGATGCCTTCACGTTTTCCTTGACCTGCTTTGGCTTGGTAGCGCCCATGATCGCGCTGGAAACATTTGGATTCTGAAGCACCCAGGCAATAGCAAGCTGGCCCATAGTTAATCCAACACCATCTGCAATTGGCTTTAGCTTTTGTACAGCTTCCAAAACCTCTTCGCGCATCCAACCCTTGATCATGTTTGCGCCACTGCCCTTGTCAGTTGCGCGAGATCCTGCTGGTGCTTTCTTTCCAGGCAAGTACTTACCCGTCAAGATTCCTTGAGCCATAGGCGACCACACGATTTGGCCAATGCCCTCTTTTTGAGACAGCGGAACAACCTCAGCTTCAATAACGCGCCATAGCGCTGAATACTGTGGCTGACTTGAAACAAAGCGGTTGTATCCACGAGCATCTTGAATTTCTAATGCTGACTTGATTTGTTCTGCGTTCCACTCAGAAAAACCAATGTAGTGAACCTTGCCGGCACGGATCAAATCATCAAATGCACTTAAGGACTCTTCGATAGGTGTTTCATAATCAAAGCGGTGCATCTGGTAGAGATCTATGTGGTCTGTCTGAAGTCGCTTCAGAGATGCGTTACATGACTCAATGATGTGCTTACGAGAAAGTCCTCGATCATTCTTGCCTGTGCCTGTTGGCCAATAAACCTTAGTAAACAATTCATATGACTCACGCTTTACGCCCTTGAGCGCCTTACCCAAAACTGTTTCAGCTTTTGTGCCTGCATAAACATCTGCAGTATCAAAGGTTGTGATGCCAACTTCAAGGGCTGCTTTCACACACTTGATAGCTGCATCTGATTCAATTTGGTTTCCGTGAGTGATCCAGTTTCCGTAAGAGATTTCAGAAACGTACATTCCGGTACTGCCAAGGCGTCTGTATTCCATGAGCGCAAGCCTATGACTAGCGCGCCTAGTTGCCAAGCCCAAAGGCTTATGGTTTGGTTCACCTACAACTTAATAGCTCACTTGGTAGGGGAAGTTCGGTGCAAATCCGACGCTGACCCGCAACCGTGAATCTCTCTGGAGATAAGTCGGATTACCTAACAAGTGCAGATGAGACAAACACCCGCCGAGGTTTGCGGGGTGTGCTCCTACCACTAGAAGTGTCGAGTAATTCGTCCTATCTATGTGCGGTTCACTCCCTGTGAGACTCTTTCTTATTCGAGAGGCCCCACAACAATGCAGTTCAAAATAGTTTTAGCAATGATCCTTATCTCAACATTCATAACGCCTTCTGCCCAAGCTGCAGAAAAAGGTTGGCGTTATTGGGGATATTTCCAAGCAGCCCCTGGCAAAACAGTGTGGACCGCAGCAATGACAGGGCCAACAGTTGATATCGCTGACGGTGCTGTTGAAGGATGGTCCTTCGTTTTCAGCTCAGATGACATTCCATCTGTTGAGCCACGAGTAAAGCCTGAATTCAAGAAGATTTGCGCCGGAGTTAAGGCAGACAAAGACACCAAGCGGATAGCAGTAGTTGTTGATTTCGGTTCCGCTGCCTATGCGCCTAAGGGTGAAAAGGTTAGAAAGACAATTACAACTTGCGTCCGAACTGCAAAGGAATCCCAAGGCATCGATGTCCTAGGACAAGTCACCAAAATTCGTGCCGCAGGTTCAGGTTTGATTTGTGGTCTAGCCGGTTATCCAGCCAAGGAGTGCGGTGTTGAAATCGCAACTCCAAAAGCACTGATCAAGAAGTAGTTAATGAGAAAACTGTCGCTGCACCCACTGACCTGGTGGATTTGGGCTATCGGCTTGGCTATTGCAGTCATTCGCTTTGATAGCACCATTTTTACTCTCATTTGTGTGGGTGCAGTGGCAGTTGTAGTTTTTATCAATCGCGACAATGCCCCTTGGGGCAAGAGTTTTAACTGGACCTTGAAATTGTCGGCCTGGATTTTGTTGATTAGAACAGTAATTGGTGTATTGATCGGTGTGCCGATCCCTGGAACAACTTTGTTCACTCTCCCGATACTTCCACTGCCAAGCTGGATGCCTGGAATTCGTATCGGTGGAACTGTTACCGCAGAGCGTTTAACATCGGCTCTAACTGAGGGTGTCTTGATTTGCGCGATCATCGTCATCTTCGGTGCTGCAGCTTCCCTAACTAGTCCGCACCGCTTATTGCGAGTTCTCCCCATCTATATCTATGAGTTTGGTATTTCGATAGTCATAGCAACTTCAGTATTGCCACAACTTGTCACTTCGGTCTCTCGAATTCGCCAAGCACAAAAACTTCGTGGACAATCATTACGCGGCTTTGCTTCATGGCGAAGGGTTGCCATTCCATTACTCGAAGAATCACTTGCTAGATCTTTAGACTTGGCAGCTGCAATGGATAGCCGGGGCTATGGTGTGAGCAAAAAGCGCTCTAGATACCGCCCCATTAAATGGCGCGTTACCGACTCTGCTGTCGTTTTCTCCGCACTGATAGTTGTTGGTTTGTCATGATTAAGTTTTCAAATGTTTCTCTCATTTATCCAAATTCAACAACAACTGTTCTAGAAGATTTAAACCTTGAAATTGCCGAAGGTGAAATGGTGCTTGTCATCGGTCCAACAGGATCAGGCAAATCTTCACTCTTGCGCCTGATTAATGGACTAGTCCCTCATCACACAGGAGGAATTTTGGCTGGTGATGTGAGTGTTGATGGACATTCAACCCAGTTAGTTAAGCCCGGAGGTATGGCCCATCTGATCGGGATTGTCGGTCAAAATCCTGCCAATGGTTTCGTAGCAGATACCGTGGAAGAAGAACTTGCCTTTGGCATGGAAACATTGAATCTGTCACCAGATGTCATGCGCAAGCGCGTAGAAGAAGTATTAGATCTATTGAGTCTCTCCCCTCTACGCGATCGGGCAATTGCAACCCTTAGTGGTGGGGAACAACAACGTGTTGCTATTGGTTCAGCGTTAGTAGCCCACCCTAAAGTTTTGGTACTTGACGAGCCCACCAGTGCTTTAGATCCCATTGCAGCTGAAGAAGTTCTCTCTATCTTGCACCGCCTAGTCCATGACTTGAGTCTTACAGTTGTAATCGCCGAACATAAACTAGAGCGAGTTATTCAATTCGCCGACCGAATTGTTCACATCAATGGTGTTGGTGTGGCACAAGTTGGAACTCCTGAAGAAATCTTGATGCACTCTCCTATTGCACCACCCATCGTTCATCTCGCCCGAGCACTTGGCTTGAAGGAGATCGGTGTTTCTGTTCGTGAAATGCGAAGAATGACCGCAGAGATCCGCGACAAAAATTATGTTCCAAGTGATTTAGGTATATCCCAAGTGGGAGCTCCCATCATTAAGGTGCGAGAACTTTCTGTGAGCTATGACGGCAAACTTGCGCTGAAATCTGTGAGCACAACAATTTCTGGTAATGAAATCGTCGCCATTATGGGTCGAAATGGAGCCGGCAAGAGTTCACTTCTTAAATCCCTGGCAGGAATTTCGATCCTAAGTTCTGGATCAGTCGATGTCTCTGGAGCCAATCCGCAAAATCTCAAAGGCAAAGAACGCAGAACTTCAATTGGCTTCATCCCACAAGAACCAAGTGATCTTCTCTACGGGCAAAGCGTGCAAATTGAATGCGAACAGGCCGATAAAGATAATCAAATACCTAGCGGCACTACATCTCAAATATTGCAGCAGCTAGTTCCTGGAGTATCCCCGACAACTCATCCACGTGATTTGTCGGAAGGGCAAAGGCTGGGTCTTGCCTTAAGCATTGTGTTGTCATCAAACCCGGCTGTGCTAATTCTTGATGAACCCACGCGTGGTCTTGATTATCAAGCAAAAAAAGAGCTGACAACAATTCTGATTGAGTTTGCTCGAGCAACTAATAAGTGCGTTGTGCTTGCCACTCATGATGTCGAATTAGTAGCTGAATTGGCTACCAGAGTGCTCTTCCTTGCAGATGGAGACATCGTTGCTGACGGATCAACCCTTGATGTTCTTCTCTCATCCCCCGCATTTGCCCCTCAAGTATCAAAGGTGATGTCACCCCAGCCCTGGCTCAAGGTTTCTGATGTGGTTGCAGCAATAGAGGCCCAGAAATGATGCTGACTTCAGGAGTTGTTAAATTCACTTCCAGAAACACATCGGTTCTTGCAATCGCATCCTTGTTTAGCATTGCAGGTTTTGTCTGGCCGTTCTTTTATACGGGTCAAGATTTACCTCGCACTCAATTCTTCTTTTGGATTGCAATCTTTGCGGCCATTGTTTTAGTTGTATTGGAGATCTCATCTGCAGGACTAGATGCAAAATCTGTTGCACTCTTAGGTGTTTTGGCAGCGCTCATATCTGCTCTAAGACCATTGGGGGCAGGCGCTGTTGGAATCGAACCCATGTGGTTTGTTTTAATTTTAAGCGCGCGTGTATTCGGAGCATCTTTCGGTTTTCTTCTTGGCATTATTTCCATGTTTGCATCTGCCTTGCTTACCGGTGGGCTTGGTCCTTGGCTTGGTTACCAAATGTTTGCCGCTGCTTGGATTGGGATGGCTGCAGGAATGTTGCCAAAAAAGTTTTCCGGCAAAAGTGAGATTGCAATGCTTCTCATTTTTGGTGCGCTAGCTGCAGGAGTTTTTGGGCTTCTCATGGATCTGCAATTTTGGCCATGGGCGTTAGGTAGTAACACTCAACTCTCATACATCCCCGGCGGCTCGATTCCTGAAAACTTAGGCCGATTCATCACATTTCACTTTGCAAGTGCGATGGCCTGGGACATCCCTAGAGCAATCTTTACCTGTGTGTTAATTGGTTTCACAGGACCATCTGTTCTCTCTGCACTGCGCCGCACTTACACGCGTGCAGCATTTTCAACCCCGGTTGTATTTAGCGAACGTGTGAAGTAACAAAAGGAAGTTTCACGACTTCAGCCTTTGATTCGCGGCCTCTCACATCAACGATCAATTGATCTCCCATGGCGACTTCCTTGGATAGTAAGGCCAAAGCAATACCGTGTTTTAGAGTGGGAGAAAATGTTCCGCTCGTTACTTCGCCAATTACTTCACCTTGAGCGTTTTTAACATTCATTCCGGCTCGTGGGATGCCGCGATCTATTGATTTGATGGCAACACTCTTGCGCTCTACTGCTCCATTTTTTTGTGACAGTAATACATCTGATCCGATAAAGCTTTCTTTCTTCCAACCAACTGCCCATGAGGCACTTGCTTCAACTGGAGATATGCCAAGAGAGAGTTCATGGCCATGTAATGGATAGCCCATCTCGGTGCGCAAAGTGTCCCGAGCACCAAGTCCACAAATTAATCCGTCCAGCGGGGCAATCGCTGCGACTAAAGCATCCCAGACTGCAACAGCATCTTTAGCGTGTGGCAGTAATTCATAGCCGAGTTCGCCTGTGTATCCGGTACGACACAAAATTACATCTGCGCCAGCAATAGATACATGTGCAAATGCCATGTAATCAATATCTGTATTGATTCCGAGCGTTTCTAGAACTTTAGGGGCTAATGGTCCCTGCACCGCCAATACGGCGTAATCATAATGCAAATTAGTAACTGTGATTCCAGCAGGTGCTTGCTTTTGCAAAACAGCAACCACATCTGTTGTGTTGGAGGCATTTGGTACTAGGAAGAAATCTTTATCGCTATTTCGATAGGCAATCAGATCATCGACAACTCCGCCCTGTGGAGTGCACAGCAATGTGTATTGAGCAGAGCCATCGGCAATCTTTGTCAGATCATTTGTCAGGCATTGATTCAAGAATTCAAGTGCTCCTTCGCCTCTTACTGAGGCCTTACCCAAGTGAGAGACATCAAAGATTCCCACACGCTCCCGCACAGCAGCATGCTCTGCCAAGACTCCTGCACCTGGATACTCAATCGGCATCAGCCATCCACCAAAATCGGCCATCTTGGCGTTGAGGTCTAGATGCTTTTGATTGAGCGGTGAAGTCTTCATTGCACAAACCTACCAAGACATCTATTAGGCTTCCTCTTATGAGCACATTAAAGATTTCCGATGGCGTCGTAAAAGATGAGGTTTTGGTTTTAGGACTTACCTCAACAAATTCAAAGGGCGGTATCGCAATCGAAGCCGGCGATATGGCTATCGATACCAAGACCATACTTTCCCAGTTGGTCGATATGGGAGCCACCGGAAAAGCCGATGAGATTACAAAACTTCCTGGTTCCCATGTTCGCCTTTTGGTCTTTACAGGTCTTGGAAAGAAATCGGCAACCTACACACATGAGACTTTGCGCAGAGCCGCAGGTAGCGCATCTCGAGCTTTGGCCGGAAACTCTGCAGCCACATTTTTATTGCCTGCAAAGAATCTGGCGCAGGTTGCTGCCGTTGCAGAAGGGGCTGCCCTTGGTGCCTACTCATTTACAGAATTTTACGGCGCAACCAAAGATGATCACAAAGCTCCATTAAAAACAATCACAGTTCATTCAAAGTTGGCATCTTCTGCCGAGGCAAAGGCAGCGGTAGTTCGCGCAACAATTATTGCTAAATACACCTACCTCGTGCGCGACCTCATCAATACTCCCCCAAGTCACTTAACCCCAGATTCATTTACAAAGAAGTTGGCAGCGGTTGTTAAATCTGCAGGTGGTGCAAAATCTGGTTTGAAGATTCAGATCTGGGATGAGAAGCAACTAAAGTCACAAGGCTTTGGTGGCATCATTGGTGTTGGTCAAGGATCTGCCAACCCGCCACGTTTGCTACACATTTCATACACTCCCAAGGGCAAGGCAGTAAAGCGGTATGCCTTCGTTGGTAAAGGAATTACTTTTGACACCGGTGGTCTAGCACTAAAGCCTGCAGCAGGTATGGAGGCAATGAAATCTGACATGAGTGGTGCTGCAGCAGTCAGCGCTGCCGTCGTCGCAATTGCAGAACTGAAGCTCAATGTTGCAATCGAGTCATGGGCACCACTTGCGGAAAACATGCCAAGTGATACAGCGACTCGACCATCTGACATCATCACAATCTTTGGTGGCAAGACTGTTGAAGTACTTAACCCTGATGCTGAAGGTCGACTTGTTCTTGCCGATGGCCTAATGAAGGCACAAAGTTCAAAGAATAGGTTAGATGGCATTATTGATGTTGCGACATTGACGGGCGCTCAAGTTGTGGCACTTGGAACTCGCACAAGTGCGGTAATGACAAACAACCAAGAGTTCAGTGATGAGTTCTTAACAGTTGCTGCCCAATGCGGAGAACAGTTCTGGCCGATGCCTTTGCCAGAAGAGCTCCGCGCATCGCTAGATTCTCCAGTTGCAGATCTTGCAAACATCGGAGATCGAATGGGCGGCATGTTAGTTGCTGGTCTCTTCCTGCAGGATTTTGTAAATCCAGAGCTGCCTTGGCTACACCTTGATATTGCAGGTCCGGCATATAACGAGGCAAAGCCCCATGGCTACACCCCAGTTGGTGGAACAGGGATAGCCCTCCGCTCACTTGTGACATTGGCCGAACAAGCCTAAAACTGCACCTGTGCATTGGGAGGTTTGACCCTCTTTGAGGCAAGATAGGCACCTAGCCCGCATGGGCCTTTGAGAGGAGCTGTTAATTGTCTCAATTTGATCTTGTCATCCTTGGTGGTGGCAGCGGGGGTTATGCCGCAGCATTACGCGGCTCGCAGTTGGGTCTTTCAGTAGCCCTGATCGAAGCAGACAAAGTCGGCGGCACATGCTTGCACCGTGGTTGCATTCCAACAAAGGCTCTTCTTCACTCCGCTGAAATCGCAGATGGCGCACGAGATGGCGCACACTTTGGAGTTAAGTCCACTTTTGATGGCATCGACATGGCCGGTGTTAATTCATACAAGGATGGCGTTATCAATAAGTTGTATAAGGGTTTGTCAGGTTTGGTTAAGTCTCGTGGAGTTACCTTTATTGAAGGTCACGGAAAATTAGTTGGCAAAGACACCGTTGAAGTCAACGGAACTCGTTACACAGGCAAGAACGTCATCCTTGCTACAGGATCGTATGCAAAAACTTTGCCAGGACTTGAAATTGATGGCGAAAAAATCATTACCTCAGATCACGGAACAAAGTTGAACTATGTTCCAAAAAGCGTCATCGTTTTAGGTGGCGGAGTTATTGGCTGTGAATTTGCATCAGTATGGAAATCATTTGGTTCTGAAGTAACAATCATCGAAGGCTTGCCCCACCTAATCGCACTTGAAGATGAATCTTCGAGCAAGCAACTTGAGCGCGCATTTCGCAAGCGTGGAATTAACTTTGAACTAGGTGTGCGATTTAAGTCTGCTGAAAAGACAAAAGATGGCGTCACAGTCACTCTCGAAAATGGCAAGACATTTAGCGCTGAAATTTTGATGGTCTCTGTTGGGCGTGGTCCAGTCTCTGCAAACCTTGGCTATGAAGAGCAAGGTGTTGCGATGGATCGCGGATATGTCTTAGTTGATGACAAGTGCCGCACTAACGTTCCAGGCATCTGGGCTGTGGGTGACTTGATCCCTACGCTGCAGTTGGCTCACGTTGGCTTTGCAGAAGGAATCTTGGTTGCTGAAGAGATTGCAGGGTTAAATCCACGCGCAATCAATTACGACGGTATTCCACGGGTTACATACTCAGATCCTGAGGTTGCATCAGTTGGTTTAACTACAGCAGAAGCCAAAAAGCGCGGTCATGATGTTGTTGAACTTTCATATGACTTAGCTGGTAACGGTAAGGCACAAATTCTTAACACAGCAGGATCAATCAAACTGGTTGCACAAAAAGATGGACCAGTTCTTGGTGTTCATATGGTTGGCGCCCGAGTTGGCGAATTATTAGCTGAAGCAGAATTAATCTATAACTGGGAGGCACGTGCAAGTGATGTGGCTCCGTTGATCCATGCACACCCAACACTGTCAGAGGCCATGGGCGAAGCTCATATGGCTCTGGCAGGCAAACCTCTTCACGCTCACGGATAACCAAGGAGAAAACAGATGACATTTTCAGTAACGATGCCAGCACTTGGCGAAAGCGTTAGCGAAGGCACAGTCACTCGTTGGTTAAAAGCCGAAGGTGATCATGTAAACGTCGATGAACCACTCCTAGAAGTTTCAACTGACAAAGTTGATACAGAGATCCCTTCACCAGTAGCAGGGACACTTCAAAAGATTGTTGTTCAAGTGGATCAAACTGTCCCTGTAGGAGCAGAGCTAGCAATCATCGCTGATGGTGCCGCTGCACCTGCACCAGTTGCCGCACCTGTTGTTGCAGCCCCAGTTGTTCCAACTCCGGCCCCAGTTGCTGCTGCTCCAGTTACTCCTCCTCCAGCCCCTACTGCACCTGCTCCATCTGGTGCCGGAACTGTTATCACCATGCCCGCACTCGGTGAGAGCGTTTCTGAAGGAACAGTTACACGTTGGTTGAAAAACGTTGGTGATTCAGTTGCAGTAGATGAAGCACTACTTGAAGTTTCAACTGACAAAGTTGATACTGAAATTCCTTCACCAGTTGCTGGAACTCTTCTAGCTATTGATGTTGCAGTTGATACAACTGTTCCAGTTGGTGCTCGTCTTGGATTAATCGGAGCTGCTAATGGTGCAGCTGCTGCACCTGCACCTGTTGTTGCAGCGCCAGTTACACCAACTCCTGCACCAGTTATTGCAGCACCAGTTGTTGCAGCACCTGTTGTTGCAGCACCTGTTACACCACCCCCTGCACCTGTTGCCTCTGTACCGGTCTCACAACCTGCAGATGCATATGTGACTCCCCTAGTTCGTAAACTTGCATCGGAGCTTGGCGTAGATCTTGCGCAAGTTACTGGCACAGGCATCGGTGGACGAATTCGCCGGGAAGATGTTGAATCATTAGCTCGTCCTGCGGCATCAGTTGCAGCATCAGCGCCACTTGCATCCGCACCAAGTGCCCCACGCCCTTCAATTGTGGCTGTTTCTCCTCTACGTGGAACAACAGTGACTATGTCTCGACTTCGCAAAGTTATTGCAGCACGCATGGTTGAATCACTCCAGGTCAGTGCGCAACTAACAACAGTTATTGAAGTAGATGTCACCAAGATTGCACGTCTGCGCGATCGTTCGAAGGCAAGTTTTGAAGCGCGCGAAGGCGTAAAGCTCTCATTCCTTCCATTTTTTGCAGTTGCAGTGTGTGAAGCACTTAAGCAACACCCCGTTTTGAACTCTTCTGTAGAAGGCGACCAAATTACTTATCACGGGGCAGAACACCTTGGCATTGCAGTTGATACAGAACGAGGATTACTTGTTCCTGTAATTGCTAATGCCGGAGATCTCAATATGGGTGGCATCGCTCGCAAGATTGCAGATCTTGCAGCTCGCACTCGCGATAACAAGGTCACCCCAGATGAACTCGGTGGCGGAACATTTACCCTAACTAACACTGGAAGCCGCGGAGCACTCTTTGATACTCCAATTATCAATCAACCACAGGTAGCAATCCTTGGCTTAGGCGCAATTGTTAAGCGTCCAATGGTTGTTCGTGGTGAAGATGGTGGAGAGACAATTGCTATCCGCTCAATGGTTTATCTAGGACTTTCATATGATCACCGCGTCGTAGATGGCGCAGATGCTGCACGATTCTTAGTAACTCTTAAAGAACGCCTCGAAGGTGGCGCTTTCGAGTCAGATCTAGGACTGTAAGTCGGTCATGACAGTTCCGCAACGCATCGCGATAACTGGTGCCTCAGGACTAATCGGTACCGCACTTGTTGGTCACTTAAAGAGTGAAGGTCATACTGTTCAACGTCTTGTGCGTCGTGCACCGGTTGCAGCAGATGAAGTCCAATGGGATCCACAAACTGGCTTTGTAAACCTAGAACCACTTCGTGGCGTAGATGCAATCATTCACTTAGCTGGTGTTGGTGTTGGCGATAAGCGATGGAATAAAAAGTATAAGAGCGAAATTCTAAATTCCAGATTACTTGGCACAACCGCAATTGCAAATGCTGTTGCAGAGCTAAAGCCACAGGTTTTCATTTCTGCCTCTGCAGTTGGCTGGTATGGCGAAAGTGGAAACCGCGCGGTTGTTGAAACCGATCGTGTTGGAGATGACTTCTTGGCAGCGGTTTGTCGCGAGTGGGAAGCAGCTGCAGATCTTGCGGGTGAAGTTCGCACAGTAAAGATTCGTACCGGATTGGTGCTAGACCCGACAGGTGGCGCACTCGGCAAGATGCTTCCACTGTTTCGTTTAGGCCTTGGCGGAAAGCTGGGTAATGGAAAGCAATGGTGGTCATGGATTACACTGCACGATCAAATCCGTGCAATTGTTTTTGCTTTAGAAAATCCAATTTCAGGGCCAGTGAATTTAACTGCTCCAAATCCTGTAACTAACCAAGAATTTACTTCAGCACTTGCTCGCGCCATGCATCGACCAGCACTGTTTCCTGCACCAGCTCTGGCTCTAAAGATTGCTTTAGGTGGGTTCTCATCTGAGATTCTTGGTTCTAAGCGCGTAATTCCACATGTTCTACAAGAAGCGGGCTTTACCTGGGATTACCCGCACATTTCAGAGGCACTTGCACAACTAGTCAAGGATTAATCCAGCTGCAAGGCGTCCAGAAAATAGCGCGCCTTGCTGTGATGGAACAGTGCGGTGATCGCCGGCAACATAATGATGATCGTTAATTTTCATACTTTGCGACAACGCACGGCCCACATTGTGAATTGGCAATGCAGCTGGGATTTCATACTTGGCGATGAATTGCCATTCGTGTGTGCTGGTCCCCCACATAATGGCTAGATGGCGTCGCACATCTGACTCAGTGACATTTAGATCAGTAGTTGTTGAAATCAAATGCTGACCCTTAGGAGCATAACTAGAGGACACATCTGACATAACCACCGAATTAATAATGGGTCCTCGTCTTTGACCATCGACTATTAACCGACCATTTCCCGATGGATTCTGGGAGACGGCGTGATACCAAGTGATGCAACCAGCCATGCGTGGTACTTCGGTCAGATCAAGTAATTGCGTGGCAGTCGTTGCATCCGTTGCGATGAGAATCTTCTTGGCCGAATAACTTCCGTTGTTGGTGTGTACGGCTGTTTGATCTATCCCATCGACTCTCGTGTTATAGACAATATTGCTCACTCGTTTTGCAAGTGCCTTTGATAGTTCACCCGCACCATTGCGCGGAACGCCAGGCTTACCATTAACAAAACTCTTGATAATCGAATGTCCATACAATGCATCAACATTGTCTGGATCGGTTAAGAAGACACCTTGTAAGAAAGGACGCAACACTCTTTCATAGCATGTGCCAGTACTTCGCAGGGCCTGTCCGATCGATTGCCCTGATTTTGGTCGACTCGCAATGAATCTTAAAAGTGCAAGCTTTTCAGGAATCGTGCCAGTTGCTTTATCCAATACGGTCCAAGGAACCTGGCGAGGATCGCCAATCACGTGGCGCTGATTCCCAAGGCATACTTCAATAACTCTTGGGGCCTCTATAAAATCTAGCTCTTTGAGAATATTGAGTTCTTGTAGCGCAGGATATTGCGCATTTATCAACTGAAATCCACGATCACAGATAAAGCCATCAATAACATCACTTGCTACTCGTCCACCTGCGCGATCAGAAGATTCAATCACCGTCACATCAACACCTGCAGCTTCTAGATGAATGGCTGCATTAAGACCTGCCAAACCAGCACCAACAATGAGAACCTCAGTATGCACGTGCACCAATTTCACGGGCTTGATCGATGATGGAGGCAACTAACAACGCATCTGAATTGGCAATTGGCCATGGCGCACCTGTTGTAATTGCCAACTCAACAGCCTTATAGAAGTGACCGTAATTGCCTGGGATAGATTCAATCTCTTCGACTTCATCACCTCGATGTAGAAAGGCTTGTGAAGTAGTCGGATAATTCCATGTTCCATTGTCGGGAAATTTACCTACCCGCAATAGCCCTTCCTGCGGATCTAAATCATTGATAACCAAAGCACCTTTTGTGCCCAGAATACGTATGCGTGGACCTGGTGCACCAACAACAGCGCTAGCTGAAAGATATGACATCACACCGCTGTCGTGTTGTAGAACTAATACTGAGTCATCATCTGCTCCCCCGCGAAGTGAACGAACACTGGCGGTAACAAGCTTTGCCGAACCAAACCAGTCAATAGCAGTTGAGATCAAATGAGGTTGAAGATCTAATAGTTGCCCACCACCATCGGCGGCAGACATATTCTCACGCCAAGATGTCGCATTGAGTTCTGGTCTAAATCTTTCAAATCGAGAATCTATTCTATGTACTTCACCCAATACTCCACTTGTTAAGACCTTCTTAATAGTCAATGCATCGCTATCCCAGCGACGGTTAAAGAAAGTTGTTAAACTAACACCGGCCGACTCAGCCGTATCAACAATTTCTTTGGTTTCGGCCAATGTGCGACCCATAGGCTTATCAACTACAACTGGGATCCCTGCCTTTATCGCAGCTAGAGCATGATGGGCATGAACTAAGTTTGCAGACGCAACAACAACGAGATCAAGATTGTGGGCTACTAACTCTTCAATAGTTGCAACAACTGTGGTGCTCGGAAAATCTGAAAGCGCATGTGCAATGCGTTCTGGATTTCCAGTGTGAATAGCAACAACTTCAAAACCACAGCCCTTGAGCAATGGTGCGTGAAAGTACCGCCCCGCTAATCCATACCCCGCGATACCAACACGTAAGCTCATGCTAACTATTCTGTAACTTGGAAGGCCACCAGACTTTTCCGCCAATATCGTGGACGAGTGCCGGTACCAAGATTGTGCGAACAATCAAAGTATCTAGAAGAACACCGAATGCAACGGCAAAACCAAGTTCGGCCAAGAACACCAGTGGTAAAACTCCAAGTACTGCAAATGTTGCCGCTAGAACAATACCTGCTGAAGTGATCACACCTCCTGTGACAGTTAAGCCCTTGATGACTCCAGCCCGAGTACCGATCTTGGCACTTTCTTCTCTCACACGAGTCATCAAGAAGATGTTGTAGTCAATACCAAGTGCTACCAAGAAGATAAAGGCAAACAATGGGAATGATGTGTCTGCCCCCTTGAATCCAAAGAGGTGTTCAAAGACAAGTTGGCATGCTCCCAATGTTGCAAAGAATGACAAAACAACAGTTCCCAAAAGGAGCGCTGCCGACAAAATACTGCGCAAGAGAAGTCCAAGAATTATGGTAATCAGAACTAAAACAATTGGAATAATTGTGCGGTTATCTCGATTTGCCGAAACATCTGTGTCGTAAGCAACGGCAGTGCTACCGCCGACAAGAATAGTTGGATCAATTGCATGAACTGCTTCACGAATGACTGGGATGATCTCTCGTGCTTCTACGGAGTCTGGATTGAGTGCAAGAGTTGCGTTGAGAACAACCTTTCCTTCAATCACCTTGACTTCAGAAAGTGGCTGGCCAGGGATCGCAGGAGTCATGCGCATTGGCTCGACAGATGAAACACCTTCAACATTTTTAAGTGCCGAAGAAACAGAGTCAACAAGTGAAACTGGAACTATCAGTTCTGTTGGTTGTCCTGAACCTCCTGGGAAATGCTCACCTAATAGTTCAAGACCAACAACAGAATCTGGACGCTGGGTGAATGCATCAGCTGTTGATAATCCCCGAGCATTTAAAGTGGTTGAAAAACCCGCCAAAATCGACAGCACAATTGCGGTAAGGATCCAAAGTTTGCGAGGGCGCTTCTCAACGGCTGAACCGATCTTGGCCCAGGTGCCCGTTAATTGCGAATTTACATCATCGTTTCGAGGAATGCGTGGCCAGAAAACCCAACGTCCGAAGGCAATCAAGAGTGCTGGCAACAATGTAAGAATGACAACCACTGCTGCTGCAATTCCAATTGCACCTACCGGACCTAATCCTCTGTTTCCAGAAAGATCACTGAGTAACAACACTAGTAATGCAGAAATTACAGTTGCACCAGATGCCACGATTGGTTCAAAGACGCCTTTGAGCGCGGCCTTCATCGCTTGTGCGGGATGATCGTGGTGGTGCAACTCCTCTCGATATCGAGAAATCAAGAGAAGTGCGTAATCTGTTGCTGCACCAAGTACTAACACCGAGAGAATTCCCTGGGACTGTCCGTTCAGATCAATGATGTCATTTTTGGTCAGCAGATAAACAAGTCCACCAGCTGTTGAAAGTGCAATGACTGCAGAAAATAGCGGCAGGATCCACAGGACTGGTGATCGATAAACCACGATCAAGATCAGTCCAACTACACCTAATGTTGTAAGGAGTAGTGATGAGTCAATACCTTCAAAGGCACCAAAAAGATCACCTAGTAATGCCCCAATTCCAGTCACATTGGAAGTTAGCCCGACACTCTTTGCAAATTCTGCTGAATCTTCGCGAAGGGTCTCTATGACTTCTGGCAATGCTGGCTTGTTGTTAGGCAACAAGTCAGTTGCGATTTCAGATTTAAATGGCAGGTTGACTAGAAGTGCTTTTCCATCCTCGGAAGGGAAAGCAAAAATCTGTTCATTTTCTGTTAAGTATTTAGAAATCGGCACATCTGTACCAATGATTTTTTCTGAACCAAGATTTGCAAGGTGGGCATTAAGCGCTGCAATCTTTGATTCATCTACTTCTCCAAGATAAAGAACCAAGGTCGGAAGCTTCTGATCTTGATCTTGATTAAACTTCTCAATTATTTTTGCGGCCTGAGTTGATTCAGCACTATCTGGCAAAAAGGCTGAATTGTCATTTTCTTGCACCGTTGAGAGTTTGCCGAATAAGGGTCCGAAAACTCCGCTTGCGCCAAACCAGAGGAAAATAACAATGAGTGCGTAGGCAAGTGGGCGGCGACTCTTCTTTACGGATGAGGAGGACACAGTGTGAGACCTTTCGACCTGGAATTGGTAAGAACCCAAGCCTACCTTTAGGCTGTGTATGTGCCCGTACTTGAGACTCCATCCAACGAAAATATTGTACTTTCGCGCCATGGATTAGTTGACTATCAAGAGGCGTGGGATGTGCAGCGAACAATTCATGAAGAAGTCGCCTGTGGTTCACGCCCCAATACTTTGCTCTTACTAGAACACCCTTCGGTATATACAGCAGGTCGCAGAACAGATGTTTCCGAGCGTCCAACTGATGGCACACCTGTTATAGATGTCGATCGTGGAGGTCGAATCACATGGCATGGCCCTGGCCAGCTTGTTGGTTATCCAATTGTTAAATTGCAAAAGCCAACAGAGCTCGTTGGCTTTGTTCGAGAAATAGAGACAGCGCTAATTCAGGTGTGCGCAGACTTGGGAATCACTGCCGTTCGAGTTGATGGACGTTCTGGGGTTTGGATCCAAGATGCCCAGAGTGATAGAAAAATTGCTGCTATTGGCATCCGTGTTGCAAAGGGTGTGACCATGCATGGTTTTGCACTCAACGTTAATCCCGACCTTGCAGCCTTTAGACAAATTGTCCCCTGTGGAATTGCAGATGCTGATGTGACATCACTTGAAATCGAACTTGCCAGATCAATTACAATTGAAGAAGTCGCACCACTAGTGGAACGATATGTTTTTGAATCTTTGAAAAAGGTGAGCGCATGACTATGGCACCTGAGGGACGCAAACTTCTTCGGATCGAAGCTCGTAACGCAGAAACTCCAATTGAGCGAAAACCAGAGTGGATCAAGACTCGTGCAAACATGGGTCCGGAGTACACGCGCCTGCATAGCCTTGTTAAAACCGAGGGGCTACACACTGTTTGCCAAGAAGCAGCCTGTCCTAACATCTTTGAATGTTGGGAGGATAAAGAAGCAACTTTCCTTATTGGAGGAGATCGCTGTACCCGTCGTTGCGATTTCTGCAACATTGATACAGGTAAGCCCCTAGCTATTGATCGTGCAGAACCCTTCAAAGTTGCAATATCTGTGAAAACTATGGGCCTTCGCTACGCAACTATCACCGGTGTAACGCGAGATGATCTAGAAGATGAAGGATCCTGGCTCTATGCCGAAACAATTCGTAGAGTCCACGAGCTAAACCCTGGCACTGGTGTTGAAATGTTGGCCCCAGATTTCAACGCCAACCCTGATTTGCTCAACCCAATTTTTGAGACGAGACCCGAAGTTTTTGCCCATAATCTTGAAACTGTCCCTCGTATTTTTAAGCAAATTCGCCCTGCTTTTACCTATGAAAAATCATTGCGCGTTTTGAGAATGGCTCAGGATTTCGGTCTGATTACTAAATCAAACTTGATCCTGGGTCTTGGAGAAACTCGTGAAGAAGTATCACAAGCACTCGTCGATCTACACAGTGCTGGCTGCGACCTGATCACCATCACTCAGTATTTACGTCCTACAAATAAGCACCATCCGGTAGAGCGTTGGGTAAAGCCACAAGTATTCGTTGAACTTGCACAAGAAGCAGAACAAATCGGTTTCTTAGGGGTAATGAGCGGCCCACTTGTTCGTTCTTCTTATCGTGCTGGACGCTTATATAAGCAAGCCATGGAAAAGAAGGCGGCTCGTGGCTGATCTTGTTTATCCCCCAGTCATTGTTCTTGTAAAGACATTCTGGAGATACCTTGGATTCAACTTTGATTTTCAAGGTCAAGACAATGTTCCTCGCAAAGGTGGCGCAATTCTTGCAATCAATCACACGAGCTATTTAGATTTTGCACTAGCCGGGACTGCCGCATTACCTGCCAATCGTTATGTGCGCTTTATGGCTAAGAAAGAACTCTTTGATAACAAGATTGCCGGACCATTACTTCGCGGAATGCACCACATCAATGTTGATCGAAGCAATGGCTCTGCATCTTTTGTCGCTGCATTGCGCGCGCTGAAATCTGGCGAAATAATTGGCATATTTCCGGAAGGAACTATTTCAACAAGCTTTGAAATTAAGGGGTTGAAGTCGGGTGCGGTGCGTTTGGCAATGGGTGCTGGCGTGCCGGTGATTCCAACAATCGTGTGGGGTGGCCAGCGCGTCTATACCAAAGGTGTTAAGCCGAATTTGAAGAGAGGCAGAATCCCTGTTTCCGTCACCTTCGGTCAACCAATAACTTATTCGCGCGATAGTGACGTCGAGTCGGCCGAAGCACATCTACGCGAAGTAATGATCCAGATGTTGCGTGAAGTCCAAGAGAAATACCCTGATAGTCACGTGGGCCAGCGTTGGGCACCGGTTCGTCTTGGTGGAACTGCTCCTGCCCCACTAAACTAATAATATGTTTAAGAGAAAAGCTAAAGAAAAGAAGATCAAGACTCCTCGCTTTCAAACTTTCCGTGATGCTTACAAGGTCACCAAGCAGGTTAAGCCATGGATCCCAGCAGCCCTAATTGGCATCTTTCTTGCCACGTGGGCTGTCGGCATTGGCATCGGCGCTTCTCTAGATCATCCCTTCTACTTCGCATTTATTTCCTTTCCTCTTGCCGCACTCCTTACGCTTTTGTTTTTCACCCGCCAGGCAGGATCTGCCGCGTACTCTGCTATTGATGGACAAATAGGAGCGGGTGCAAGTGTTTTGATGGCTATTCGCAAAGGCTGGACTACAACTCCTGCCGTAGCAGTAGCTCGTAATCAAGACATGGTGCACCGAAGTGTTGGTCGCGCCGGAATAGTTTTAACTGGTGAAGGTTCACAATCTGTACGACAGATGATGGCTGATGAAAAGAAGAAGGCCGAACGTTTTGCGCCAGGTGTTCCTGTCATTGAAATACTTGTTGGGAACGAAGATGGTCGAATTCCAATTCAAAAACTGCAACGTCATATGCGACGTCTTCCAAAGAAGTTGTCTGCTCACCAAATGCGTGAAGTGCGTGCCCGTTTAAAGGCTGTTGGCGGAATGTCTATGCCAATTCCAAAGGGTCCGATGCCGACCCGTGCTCCAAAAATTCGCTAATTTCTAGTTAAAACACTGCCGCTAAATCGCTCGTGCATTCCTCGGCCATTTTCATCAAAGGTGATTGCAAAAATTACCGTCACTAACAGCGCAGATCTGATCAACGCTGCCAAAGGTGAAATCGCTCCACCGTCGGCAAATCGAACGATTCTGATTCCAAAGATTTTGTGTCCAAGCGTTGCCCCTTGAAGGGCAGAGAGAATAAAAACCTCGGCAAAAAACAATCCCAGGACGCTCAGGGATCGATTGGGAGCCATGGCGCCTATGCCACCTGTTGAAGCGGCCACGATGAAATAACAGGCTAGCCAGTCGACCATCAAGGCTGCCATACGCCTTCCTAGGCTGACTCGCACGAAATTAAAGCTCATGTGGCAAGGGTAACCGGCAATCGGCCCAGACGTAACATGAATTTAACAAGCGGGTTATGTCAATTTCACTCTATGGACCTAGGGTTCAACTACTCAAAACGCGCAAGGCTCAATGATGAGAGATTTAGCGCATCACATGTGAAATTGGGAGAAGCATGTTTAAGAACGCAGCAGAAATCTTTGCATACATCAAGAAAGAGGACGTCAAGCTTGTTGACGTTCGCTTTACGGATCTACCTGGTATCCAGCATCACTTCAACGTTCCTGTTGAATCATTTGATGAAGCGGTATTTACAGATGGGCTCATGTTTGATGGTTCATCTATTCGTGGGTTCCAAACAATCAATGAATCAGATATGAAGCTCTTGCCGGTACCAGGGTCTGCCTACATTGATCCTTACCGCAAAGAAAAAACACTTATTATTATTTTCTCAGTACACAATCCAGTTGACAACACGCCTTACAGCCGCGACCCACGTGGCGTAGTTGCTCGCGCAGTTGATTACATGCGCTCACTCGGAATTGCTGACACAGCATTCTTCGCTCCTGAAGCAGAGTTTTATGTCTTCGATAGCGTACGTTTCAAGACAACAATTAACTCAGCTGTTCATGAAATCGAATCATATGAAGGCGCTTGGAACACCGGCGTTGAATACGATGCTGATGGCACACCTAACCGCGGATACCGCACTCGCGTAAAGGGCGGATACTTCCCAGTCTCACCAACAGATCAATTCGCAGATCTTCGGGATGAAATGGTGATGCAACTTGGCAAGGTTGGACTACTTGTTGAGCGCTCACACCACGAAGTTGGTACTGCTGGACAAATGGAAATTAATTACCGCTTCACAGACATTCTTAGCGCAGGCGATGATGTAATGAAGTTCAAATACGTAATCCGTAACACTGCATGGCAAGGTGGTAAGACTGCAACGTTTATGCCAAAGCCACTGTTCGGAGATAACGGTTCAGGTATGCACGTTCACCAATCACTATGGAAAGATGGAAAGCCACTGTTCTTCGAAGCAGGCACATACGGCGATCTTTCAGACATGGCGCGTTGGTATATCGGTGGTCTGCTAAAGCACGCACCATCACTTCTAGCATTTACAAACCCAACAGTTAACTCATACCGTCGTTTGGTTCCAGGCTATGAAGCACCTGTAAACCTTGTGTACTCAGCGCGTAACCGCTCAGCTTGTATCCGTATCCCAATTACCGGATCCAATCCAAAGGCAAAGCGCATTGAGTTCCGTTGCCCGGATCCATCATCAAATCCATACCTAGCATTTGCAGCAATGCTCATGGCTGGTCTTGATGGAATCTTGAACAAGATCGAACCACCTACCCCAGTTGATAAGGATCTCTACGAACTAGAAGGCGATGAGGCAGCATCTATTCCTCAGGTTCCTGGTTCTCTAGATGAGGTTCTTAACAACCTAGAAAAGGACAATGAGTTCCTAACAAAGGGTGGAGTATTCGCAAAGGATCTGATCGACACATGGATCGCATTCAAGCGTAAGGAAGAAGTTGACTACGTTCGACTACGTCCACACCCAGCAGAGTTTGAGCTTTACTACGACATCTAAAAAATCTGTTAGAACAAAGCCCGCCCCTTAAAAAGGCGGGCTTTGTTGTGTCCTCTTCCAGTAGATTAAGACCATGTTCATCGATGTATTAATTGCAATCTTTTTCTTTTTGGTCGGCTTAGAAATAAAGCATGGTCTAAAAGATCTTAAGTCTGCAGTCGTTCCAATCGTTGCCGCACTCGGTGGAATGATTTTCCCCGCCCTTATCTTTCTTGCTATAAACCCTGGCTCACATGTGTGGGCAACTGCGATGCCAACTGACATCGCTTTGGCTATCGGCGTTTTAGCTTTGCTTGGAAAGCGAGTTCAACCACAAGTACGGGTTTTCCTACTCACTTTGGCCATAGCTGATGATCTGTTCTCACTTCTTGTTCTTGCAGTCTTTTATGGAGATGACCTCCATCCAGAAAAAGCTCTAGCCACATTGGGTGCTGCAGCGCTTGGAGCGGCGCTCCCGCTTACAAAATCACAATTGACCAAGACGATAAAAGTTCTGACTCCAATTTCAACCTATTTCATAGTGCCTGTGATTATTGCCGTGAATATTCCATGGAATATTGATCCGGCCAGCTTTACCTCTCAGACAACGATTGCCCTAGTCCTTGCTCGTGGCATTGGAAAAATCGTCGGTATCGCACTCTTTGCCTGGATTGCAATCAAACTAGGAACTAAAGCACATCTGCACATAAAAGAGATTGCTGGAATCGGAGCTTTGGCCGGAATGGGAATGACTGTTTCACTAGTAATAGCCGAAATCGCTGCTAAAGACGAGGTAGAACTCAATGAAGTTCGCCTGGGGCTTTTTATCTCCGCAATTCTGTCAGGCCTAGTTGGTTACATCTGGCTTAAAAGGACTCCTGCTGCGAAATAGTTTTTCTAGCCAGGATGATGTGCCCAAAGAAGCCAATGGTCAGTGCAAATATCACGCCTACGTTGGCATAAGCCCATGGACCTTCTTTGCCTCCAATAACTCCCAAGAAATATCCCTGCCACGATAACCATGAAGCAAAGGTGTTTGTTACAAATCCCCAGCCAACAATTGTGCCTAGAACCATCAAGGCAATAGAACCCATGTTGATTGATCCATACATTCCTTGCTCGTCGTACAAATCCTTTTCGATATAAGCCTTTTTGCGCATAATGACATCTGCTACAAAGATCGCAGACCACACTGCAACTGGCACGCCTAGCGTGATCAAGAATCCTTGGAATGGATAGAAGAAGTTGTCTGCTACCCACACAATATAGATACATCCAGCAAGCATGATGGCTGCATCAATGATTGCTGCTTGATAACGCTTGATCGGGACGCCAATTGAAACAAGTGCTAGTCCTGAGGAATAAAGATCAAGAATGGCCCCACCGACTAACCCCAAAATTGCGATGAGTGCAAATGGGATGAGAAACCAGGTTGGTAGTAGTGATGTGAGGGCACCGATTGGATCCATTGCAATCGCTTCGCTTAAATCCTTGCTACTTGCTGACAATGCGGCGCCATAGATAACCAAAACAATCGGAACGATGGATGCACCAAAGACAGTCCATCCGACAACAGCTTTGCTTGAGACTGTTCGTGGAAGATAGCGAGAATAATCTGCTGCGCAATTAACCCAACCCAATCCAATTCCCGTCACACCAAAGATGAGTGCTCCAATAAAGCCTTGGGTCGATCCATCATTAATGGCCGTAACCGCGCTCCAATTAACGGTGTCGATTGTTAGAGCAATATAAACAACAGTCATGGCAACAGTGATTACGGTCAATAGCTTCTGCAACTTCATAATCACGCTAAATCCCAGGACTCCTCCGAAAACGGTGAGAGCTACCGCAATCACAAAGCCAAGGATCAACGCTAAATTCTGATCTACTCCCCCGATTCGAGCGAAAACCGTTCCTGTTGCCAGCGTTGCAAGTGAGACTAGAACTGTTTCCCAACCAACAAAAATAAAGTATGAAAGCACACCCGGAACGATGCTGCCTTTAACTCCAAATGATGCTCGAGCAAGAACCATGGTTGGCGCATTTGAGCGCTTACCTGCAAGTGAGCTAATGCCCACAAGTAGAAATGAAGCAATGGTTCCGATGAGCGCAGCAAAGGTTGCTTGCTTGAAGGAGATGCCAAACCCAAGGAAGAAAGAACCGTAGGAAAGAGCTAATAGCGAAACATTTGCCCCAGCCCATGGCCAAAACAAAGATCGCGCAGAACCTTTACGTTCTGACTCTTGAATTGTGTTGGGGCCATTTAATTCTAGATCAAAACCTGGCATTACTTTTTCTTGTCATTTCTCTCTTTGATGATGTATCCGGCCACAAAAACTATAAGGAAAAACGCCAGAACGATGCCACCAACATTTAATGATGACTTCTTTTCAACTTCTGAAGTAGTTGTGGGAACCGCCTCGGCATAATCAGGTGAAGCGTTGAAGGTGTAGTCCCCTTCGATCACATGTCCGTCATCGCCAACAACTCGATACTTAACTGTAAAAGCACCTGGCGCACTTTGTCCCGAAATCTTGGTCATGATTTTTGCGCCCTCAATAATCGGATCATCAAAGTTAACGGCAATACCTGTTGAATCTATGACCTCAAGTGAGTTAACAGCTTCTCCATCTAAGGTCTGAAGTTGCCCACTAAATTCAATCCACACCTGAGTTGGGATCGGATTTACATTTGCGAACCGCTCAGGAAATGAAGAAACGATCTCTACATGAGCCGACGAACTTGGGATCGATAGCAGAGCTAGAAGTCCAACGATAAATGAAACTAATATTTTGCGCATGCGTCTAGTTTAGTCTAGAAAGAAATCAAGAAGGAAATCCTTGGTGCCTGGAGTTACTGAGTACTTCTCTAGGTCAGTGATTCCTTCACTTGCTAGCAATAGATCATCGACAAAGAAGTTACCTGTGCACTCTTTGGCATCTCGATTAAAGATGATGTATGCCGCATCTGCCAAGATCTCAGGCGTGCGACCGGCTAGTGCGTCGATTCCAGGAATCATTTGAAGTGCTGCAGTATCAATCACTGTACGTGGCCAGAGAGCATTGACGCCAATGCCATCACGCTTGAACTCTTCAGCCATTCCGAGAACGCACATACTCATTCCGTACTTTGCCATTGTGTAAGCAACGTGATTTTTAAACCACACAGGCTTCATAGACAGTGGAGGAGATAGGTTCAAGATGTGAGGGTTTCTTCCCTCGGCGGCAGACTTTCGCAGGTGAGGCAAAGCAGCCTGTGAGGTTAAGAAGGTTCCTCGCACATTAACATCAAACATCAGATCAAAACGCTTTGCAGGTGTTTGATCAGTACGAGTTAAGTTAATCGCACTTGCATTGTTGATAAGGATGTCGATTCCGCCAAAGGCTTCCGCTGCTTGATTAACGGCGGCTTCGATCTGCAATTCATCACGTAGATCGCATTGAATAGCAAGGGCCTTACCGCCCATAGCTTCAATCTCTGCCGCAGCTGTGTGAATGGTGCCCGGCAACTTTGGGTTGGGATCAGATGTTTTAGCGGCAATGGCAATTGATGCACCATCTCTTGCAGCACGTAGTGCGATTGCTAATCCAATTCCACGGGATCCCCCAGTGATAAAGATGCGCTTTCCTGCAAGTGTCATTTACTTACCCTTCTTGGACATGAACTTCATGAATGCTTCCATAGCTTCATCAGATTGCAACGCCATTGCGAAAATCTCGAACTCAGCCTTCATGATTGCAGCGATTGCATCATGATTTTTAGCTTTTAAGAGTGCCTTTGTATTGATAATCGCCTGCGGTGGTTGCTCTGCGATGTGATGTGCAATCTTTAGTGCATGTGCCAACGGATCTGAATCCTTGGTTGCTGCTAATCCCATCTCTATCGCTGCATCTGCATCAAAACTCTCACCTGTCATAAAGATACGAGCTGCTCTTTGATATCCAACTAACTGTGGGAATAGGAAGCTTGAACCTGCTTCAGGTACAAGTCCTAGCGATGCAAATGGCATTGAGAAGTTTGCCGTTGTACCAGCTATTACTACATCGCAGTGGAGCAACATTGTTGTTCCAACTCCAACCGCATTTCCTTTTACCGCAGCAAGTAAAGGCTTAGGAAAGTTAAGCAGCGCTGCCAAGAACTTTGCGACCTCTGAATCATCAGAAGTTGGCGGATTGTTCATAAAATCCATGATGTCGTTGCCAGCTGTGAAGTGATCACCTTCTGCTGTCAGTACAACTGCTCGAATCCCAAAATCCCCCGCTGCGTCATTCAGACCCTTTGAGAGATCTGCATACATAGCTCGGGTCAGGGCATTCATTTTTTCAGGACGATTAAGACTGAGGGTGAGCACTCCTGCGTCTTGCGTGGTTAAGATTTCACTCATTCGGGCATCTTATGGGGTGACTCGCGTAAATAAAAACGGCACAATGGAGACACGCGGAGAGGCGGCTATTTACATGGCACGAGATATAACAATTTCAACAAGAGAGTTAACTCCCTTTGAACAATTAGTTCTGGAGTTGGTCTGCGAAGGAAAATCAAATGGTGCCATCGCACTTCAGACATCTCACAGCGAAAAAGTCGTTGAAAACACTGTGAGTCGCAGTGCTCAAGTATTTGGAATCAAATCTGATAGCGAAACAAATCTGCGGGTATTGCTAGCACTTGCCTATCGTGCACATTACGGCGATAAAGCTTTTGATAAATTAAATGTTCCTTGCTCACATTTGGAAGTTAGCCCAGATGGAAAATCAATGTGCAATCGTCACATAGATTAATTCTCGTTCTTTAGATCACATTTTATTGAGGGCAACCACTCTCTAAATTTCATCGAGTGCTGACCCTCGCACTTTCGAACTCTTCTCATCTACTCACGGAGTAGACATGGAACTGCATTGATTAACCTTTCGATGCACAACAGGGAGAGAAATAAAATGAAACGTAGAACTTTTGACAAGCTAGTCTCATATGTCGGCCTGGGATTAGCAGCACTACTTTTGATCTTTGGTGGACTGCTCAACTTTGGTGCAGCCTTTGCCAATGACTCAGTGCAGAGTCAGTTAGAAAATCAGAATATCGCATTTCCCGATGCAGCTGGCATGCCCTCTGAAACTAAAGATCAGCTTCTTAAGTGGGAAGGCATGCAAGTAACCAACGGTGAAATGGCTCGTGACTATTCAGATCTATATATCTGGGAGCACATGAAGGGATCGGCTATTGCTGTGATGGGCAAACCTGCAACTTATTCAGAGGTCTCTTCTGCATACATGGGTCTTGTGCGTGGTGGAAGCACCGATGTGGAAAAAATAAAGCAATATGGAGATCTTCGCCAAACACTTTTCATGGGTAACACACTTCGTGGAATGCTTCTTGAGGCGTATGCATTTGGAACTCTTGGAGTGATTGCAGGGTATGCAGCAATCGCAAGTTTTGTTGGTGGACTTCTATTCTTTTTGTTGGGTATAGCTGGGTTGTTGCATATTCGTCGTACTCCTGAGGATGCGACGATTTAACCCTCAACTCTCCGTGAGGGGTTAAAAAAGCGCCCCTGGGTTTATCCCAGGGGCGCTTTCCTTTGCAATCTATGTGTTACTAACGATCTAGCTTTCCTGAAATGAAGTCTTCAGTCTTTTGATGCGCTGCCTCGTCTGTGTACTGAGTTGGTGGTGTCTTCATGAAGTAGCTAGATGGTGAAAGCAACGCTCCACCGATCTTGCGATCAAGACCGATCTTTGCGCAACGAAGCGCATCGATGATTACACCAGCTGAGTTCGGTGAATCCCATACTTCCAACTTGTACTCAAGGCTAAGAGGTACATCGCCAAATGCGCGGCCTTCGAGGCGAACGTAGGCCCACTTGCGATCATCTAGCCATGGAATGTAGTCAGAAGGTCCGATGTGAACATTCTTTGCTCCAAGATCATGGTTTAACTGTGAAGTCACAGAGTTTGTCTTAGAAATTTTCTTTGATTCAAGACGATCACGCTCGAGCATGTTCTTGAAGTCCATGTTTCCACCAACATTGAGCTGGTAGGTGCGGTCTAGGTGAACGCCACGATCCTGGAACAACTTAGCCATGATGCGGTGAGTGATTGTCGCACCAACTTGGCTCTTAATGTCATCTCCAACGATTGGAAGTCCAGCATCAGCAAACTTCTTTTCCCATATTGGGTCTGATGCAATGAAGACTGGGAGTGCATTTACGAAAGCACATCCTGCATCAATTGCACACTGTGCGTAGTACTTCGCAGCTGTTTCAGAACCTACAGGCAAGTAGCAGATCAATACATCTACTGCTTCATCCTTAAGTGCCTTCACAACGTCTACTGCTGGTGCATCTGATTCCTTGATTGTCTCGCGGTAGTACTTACCAAGACCATCATTTGTAACACCACGTAGAACTGGCACATCAGTCTTAGCAACATCACTAAATTTAATTGTGTTGTTTTCACTTGCCCAAATTGCATCAGCAAGATCTAGCCCAACCTTCTTTGCATCAACATCAAAGGCTGCAACAAACTTGATGCTAGAGATGTGGTATCCCCCAACAACAGCGTGCATAAGACCTGGGATCTCTTGATCTAGGGCAGCATCTTTGTAGTATTCAACGCCCTGGACTAATGAGTTAGCGCAGTTTCCAACGCCAACGATTGCAACACGGATGTCGCCTTTACCGGTTGTGATATTCACTCTATTTCCTCTCGGTTTTGATCATGTCTTCCAGCCAAGCGATCTCTCGATCAGCTGTCTCCAGTGAGTGACGTCGCCACTCCTCCAGATATTTGTCGATACCAACAGGTGACTTCTCGAGTTCACCACGAAGGATTTCGGCTTTCTCCTTGAGGCGACGATGGCGTCCCTCAAGAATTCTTACTCTGTTATTTGCTGAGGTCGGAGAAAAGAATGCGAAACGAATTTCGAAACCTTCATCCTCCCAAGTCTCTGGTGTTACTGATTCAGTTAAAGATTCAAATCTGCGAGCGCCCTTATCGGTGATGGCATAGACAATGCGAGAGCGAAGAGAAGTCGCCTCCATAACTGTCTCTTCAATGACGCCTGCTTCAACCATTCGGCGAAGCTGCGGATAAAGGACTGAAAATGACAAGGCGCGGAATGGACCGAAGATGGTGCCGATGCGCTTTCGAAGCTCGTAGCCATGTAATGGGGCTTGTGAGAGCAGGCCTAGGAGGGCAAATTCAAGTGACTCTGAACGCGAGCGCATCTGATTCCCCTCCCCAAGTACTCCGTGGAATGTATCCATTCGATATATCGAGCCGTAATCTATTGGGATATACCTACCCAGCGCAACCTGGACGCGCCGTTAAACTGCCCACATGATCATCCCCACACGGCTCGTCGAGTACATCATCGCCGCCATGGTCATCATTCTGGCTCCTGGGCCCAGCGTGCTCTTTGTTATCGCTCGGGCCATCGCGTGGGGTCGAAAGACAGCTGTGTTTTCAGTTGCTGGAAATGTCACCGGTGCTTTCTCCTTGTCAGTCTTTGTGGCACTTGGCCTCGGTCCAATCCTGCAGCGTTCAGATCTTGCCTATATCGCGGTGCAATGGGGCGGCGGCCTGTATCTGATCTATCTTGGAATAGATGCAATTAGAAAACGCACAGTGCATGCAGCTGACATGACCAACCAAGGCGATGTTGCACCAAGTGCGCGTCGTTCGATGTGGGATGGCTACTGGGTTGGCGCGCTCAACCCTAAGGGTGTTGTTTTCTTCGCAGCCGTTCTCCCGCAATTCATCGATCGTGAACGTGGCAGCGTTACTTCTCAATTGATTCTGCTGGGTGGCATCTTTGCCATCTTGGCATTTGTTTCAGATGGCACGTGGGGTTTGTTGGCAGGGACTGCGCGCAATTGGCTAGCTACCGATGGCAAGCGCCTAGAGAAACTACGCTCAACTGGTGGCGTGATTATGATTGTTTTGGGGCTTGGAGTTTTGTATTCGGCAATTGTCAGTGCCTAAGTACACAATTACTCCATGATCAAACCAGCCAAGCCAGCCCGCGAAAACATCTCCCCTTCAGATTTAACCTTTGGACTTTCAACCTGCAAACGTTGCCTTTGGATTAAGTATTGGTTCAAGGTAACGATGCCAGGTGCCTTCCCACTTGTTGGAACTATGGCAGCCCTCCAAGAAGAACATTTCCAAGGCGCAGATATGCCCACCATTGATCCTTCACTTCGAGCCGGCAAGGTTACTAAGTGGGGCGAGTGGGTTAAGAGCAAGCCGCTGGTTATTAATGGCGTGGAAACACGCTGGCGTATCTTGGGAAAGTATGACCTTGTGGCAACGAATGACGATGGAACTATTGGACTCATTGATTGCAAGGTCTCTGATAGTCAACGAGATAGTGGTCAGTTTTATTCACCTCAGCTTGAGGCATATGCATACAGCCTTGAAAATCCTGCTGCTGGTAAATCACAATCTGTCGCTTCAATTGGTTTATTGGTATGGAAACCAACAACTGCAATTGGAACAACGGCTGATGATTACGGTTTTGGGGTGTTTCAAAAATATGTTCCGGTCGAACGGGATCCAGCAAACTTCCTGAAAGTTATTGGTGAGTTTATTGAGGTCTTGGAAGGTGAACTTCCTGACTCAGGTCCTGACTGCCAAACATGTAACTACCTTCTTGCACGCAACGCTTTGGATTAATCCTCTTCCTGAATTTCCCCAAGTTTCGCTTTTTTAGGTGCATAGATATCGATGTACTCCTGACCCGACATTGCATGAATTGCATTCATAATCTGATCTGTGACATCTCGAAGGTGTTGTAAATTAGTTGAATCACCATCAAAGTACATTGGCTTACCAAAGCTCATCCCAACTCTTTTCACATTAGGAATAACCTGGCCTGTTGGTTGAATCTTGTCGGTATTAGACATCGCAACTGGAACAACAGGTGCACCAGATTCAATAGCCAAGCGAGCAATACCTGTTCGACCCTTATAGAGGCGGCCATCTGGAGATCTAGTTCCTTCTGGATAAATGCCAATGCAATCTCCATCAGCCAAAACTTTAAGGCCAGTTATCAAAGCTGCTTCGCTACGACGACCACCTGAACGATCAACAGGGACTTGGCCTAGTGCAATAAAAGTTAACTTCTTTAGTAATCCCTTGGGTCCAGGTGAGGTGAAGTACTCACTCTTGGCCAAGAAAGTAACCTTGCGTGGCACAACAAGTGGCATGAATATCGAGTCACTAAAAGATAAATGGTTGGAGGCGATAATCAATGGACCCTTAGCCGGAACGTTACGGAGTCCACGAACCTTGGGACGGAAAGCGAGCATCAAGAACGGGGTCAGGAATGCTCGCAAGGCACCGTAGGGCAAGTCGTTGAACACGGGGATAATTTAGTGGTTATTGACGACTATGACACTATTTGAGGGTGAGCGAGCCAAGAGATGTGCCCGATGATTTCGATGAAGAGGATCTCATTCGCTCTGAGTTCGAATCTATAGTCTCTGGCCTGTCTCTGGATGAATCTGCACCAACTTCCTACTTGGATGATCTTGATCGAATTGATGCAGAGAGTTTTGTCCAACCCAATCCCCCAGGACAAACACCCCTTGGTTTTATTGCCTCAGCACGGCGCGCAATTAATCGTTGGTTCCACCGTGGCTATCACGAAGATGACGGAGCAGCGTTATGAGCAATTTTAATTGGGGAATTTTAGGACCAGGTGGAATTGCTCGTGCGTTTGCAACAGATCTTCAGTTATTAGATGGACACACAGTGGCTGCAGTTGGCTCACGAACACTGAAGAACGCGCAAGATTTTGCACATACTTTTGGTGGCACCGCATATGGAAGTTATGAAGAGTTAGTAGCCGATCCAACGATTGATGCAATCTATGTGGCAACACCACATCCTGCACATAAACACAATGTGATCACAGCACTTAATGCAGGCAAGCCAGTTCTGTGTGAAAAGCCATTTGCTGTGAATGCTAAAGAGGCGCGGGAGATGGTTGCGGCGGCGCAGAAAAATAATGTAGCACTCATGGAGGCGATGTGGGCAAGATTCTTGCCTCACTATGCACAAGTGCGTGAAATTATTGCAAGCGGCGTTTTAGGAGAGATCTTGACGGTCCAGGCTGATCACGGCCAGCGTTTAGCTGATCAAAATATCCCACGTTTAGTAGAACCCGCACTTGCCGGAGGCGCACTATTAGATCTTGGTATTTATCCAGTGTCCTTTGCACACATGGTTTTAGGTAATCCAACAAAAATCACTTCAAGCGGCGTTCTGACTGACAAAGGCGTTGATGCGCAAACATCGATGATCTTTGATTATGTCGATGGCGCACAAGCAATTTTGAACACAACAATGATTGAGCAAACCCCATGCCGAGCAGTTGTTGCTGGCATTAATGGGTGGTTAGAAATCGATCGCGTTTTCTATAACCCAACAAGCATGAAAGTCACCTTGTTTGATGGTTCTATAACGCAGCATCCAAATACCTATACCGGGCATGGTTTGCGCGAACAAGCAGAAACTTTTAAGAAGCTAGTTAAGTCAGGGAAAACTCAATCAGAGATCTTGAATTGGAAAGATACTGTCGACATCATGCAAACTTTAGACACGGTGCGATCTCAAATTGGTTTGCGCTATCCCTTTGAAAACTAAACTCTAGCTAAATCTGCAACTCCAACTAGTCCTGCTTCATTTCCTAGTTCGGCAGCAATCAAAGTTGGGTAAGGGTGCTTTCCTGCAAATGGCATTGTGCGCTCGAGTGACTCACGAGTTGATTTAAGCAAGATCTCTCCTGCCTCAATAACTCCCCCGCCGATAACAACACACTCTGGGTCTAACAAAACCGATAAGGAAGCAATACCTGCGCCTAGCCATTGCCCTGTTGTGTTAAAGGCAGCCATCGCAACGGGGTCCCCATCGCGAGCAGCATCTGTGATTGCCTTTCCTGTTAACCCAGCGATAGTTCCATCACCACGAGATAAAAGATTGCGTGCTATTTCAGGACTAGCACTGATTGCTTCTCGTGCGTGGCGCAAGAGAGCATTTCCGGATGCGTATTGCTCAAAACATCCTCGTGCTCCGCAACCACACAGATGCCCATCAGGCACAACGCGCAAGTGACCAAATTCGGCAGCTATTCCAAATGCACCTCTATACAAATCTCCATCAACGACAATGCCTCCGCCGATACCGGTGCCAACTGTAAGCATCATCATGTGGTTTTGATTGCGACCTGCACCGAACTTTGCTTCGCCCCACGCAGCAGCGTTTGCATCATTTTCGATAACTACGGGCAAACCGATGAGTGCAGTTAGCTCTGCGTCTAAATCAACGCCATTCCAATCCGCAATATTAGGTGTGGCAAGCATTGTCTTTCGATCTGATGAAACGAATCCTGCAGCAGAAACTCCAATTGATGAGACTTCGAATTGAGTAATGAGTTCAAGTGCTGTGTCAGCAATTGTTTGAGTTAAAGCTTTACCACCTTGACGGGGTGTGTCTTTGCGTGCGGTTGCAAGAATCTTTCCGCTTTCATCTACAACACCGCCCAGGACTTTGGTTCCACCTACATCGATACCAATTGCATGCGACATAAAAACTATCCCTCTAGATGAGTTTTGAGTTGTGACAACGCTGCATCAATCGTTGCCTTCTCTGCTTTCTGTCGCATCATTGCGGGAATCGGCATTGATAGTGAGACTTCTAATTCATATGTAACTTCAGTTGTGTCTTCATCAATGCTCTTGATTGAGTAAATTCCATCCATACCAGTGAGCAAGTCGGCATCTTCTAAAGAGAAGCTCAACTTGTTGGGCGCTTGGCTCCAGTCGTAATCCAATGTCAGACGATCTTTCATCATGCCGGCATCGATACTCATCTTTACCTTGGTGATTCGCCCTTGATCATCGCGAGCAATCGCTTCGGCTGATTTAATCTGGGCCGACCATTCGGGATACTTGTCCAAGGCAAAAAGTGCCTCATGGACTGCGGCTATTGGGGCATCGATACTTATTGTGGATTTGCTGAATTCGGCCATGGCCCAAGGTTACCCTCTTTACCTTTCCACTTCGCTCACGCTAGCGTTGGTCCATGAATCAAATCACAATCCCTCCTCTTGTTCCCGCTGCTACAGCTGGAAATCTAACGAATCTCATTGCTGAACGTGCCTGGTTTGAACCAGAGCGCATCACCATGTCCCGCCCATTGGGCGAAGGATGGCAACCTGTAACCGCCCGTGAAGTTGATGAAGAAGTTCGCGCAACTGCCAAAGGATTAATAGCAGCTGGAGTTCAAATTGGTGACCGCGTCGCAATCATGGCGCGTACTCGATATGAATGGACTATTTTAGATTTTGCTACCTGGTATGCCGGTGGTGTTGTCGTGCCTATCTACGACACATCATCTGCAGAACAAATCGATTGGATTCTCAATGACTCGCATTCTGTTGGAATCATTGTTGAAACTCCCGCACTTCGCGACCTCGTTCAGACGGTCTTGCCGTCACACACCCGTCACGTTTGGACAATGACAGATGACGTACTTGCAATTTTGCGTGAAGCGGGTAAGAACATCGGTGATGATGAAATCGAACGTCGCCGTAATGCAGTTACTCCTTCATCACTTGCAACCTTGATCTACACATCAGGAACAACTGGAAAGCCAAAGGGAGTTCAGTTAACGCACGCTAATTTCCTTGCTGAGTGTGGCAACGTAGTTCAAGGTGCTAGCGAACTCTTCTTAAAGCCAGGTGGCTCAACTTTGCTATTTCTCCCAGTCGCTCACGTATTTGGACGCATGGTTCAAATTGGAGCTATCACATCTGGTCTTCACTTGGCGCATTGCAGCGATCCTGTAACTCGTTTGCCGATGGATTTGGCTTCTTTCAAACCAACATTTGTGTTGGCAGTGCCTCGCATCTTTGAAAAGATCTATAACGGCGCAGAGGCTCGAGCTGAAGCTGCCGGCAAGGGAAAGATTTTCAAAAAGGCTGCAGATGTTGCTATTGCATACTCAGAAGCACTTGATAAAAAGGGTATGTCACCAGTCCTAAAGTTTAAGCATGCAATCTTTGACAAGCTTGTCTATAGCAAGCTCCGCGCCGGTATGGGTGGCAATGTCGAGGCAGCAATTTCAGGTGGTGCACCGCTTGGTGTACGACTTGGACACTTCTACCGTGGTGCTGGAGTAACAGTTCTTGAAGGTTACGGTTTAACAGAAACAACAGCGGGTGCGACCCTAAACCTTATGGGTGCCCACCGTGTTGGTTCAGTCGGAAAGCCAATTCCAGGAACTTCAGTCAAGATTGCAGACGATGGTGAAGTTCTGATCCGAGGACCAATCGTTATGCAGGGATACTGGCAAAATGATGCTGCTAATGATGAAGCATTTGATGAAGAGCGTTGGTTTAAGTCTGGTGACCTTGGAAAGCTCGATGATGAAGGCTTCCTCTACATCGTTGGACGTAAGAAGGAAATCATTGTGACGGCTGGTGGAAAAAATGTTGCACCCGCAGTTCTAGAAGATCGCCTACGTTCGCATCCATTGGTAAGCCAGTGCATGGTTGTTGGAGATAACCAGCCATTCATCGCAGCACTTGTGACCATTGATCCAGATGCACTTAAAGCATGGGTTGCCAATAACAAGAAGGATGGCGCAGCAATTAATGATTTGATCAATGATCCTGATCTGATCGCCGTTGTTCAAACTGCTGTTGATGAAGCTAACAAGGCCGTTAGTAAGGCTGAATCAATTCGCAAATTCACAATTCTTCCTGTGGACTTCACAATCGCTGGCGGACATCTGACCGCAAAGCTTTCTGTTAAGCGCCACGTAGTTGCAAAGGAGTTTGCGCAAGAAATCGATGCACTATTTTCTAAATGAACGATAAGCGGGTAATACTCGCTCAAGAACTTCATGATGGAATCGCCCAGGACTTAGTTGGCCTGGGCTTTTCCATTGATTCACTCATATCTACTACTGAAAATCTGGAATCGAAAGATTCTCTGCGAAAGCTAAGATTTTCAATCACGGCATTGATCGACAAGGTGAGGTTAGAGATTCACCATCTGCGCACTTCAACAGAGTTAATCTCTGACACAACAGATGTAGAGATGGAGTATGAGCTGCTGCGGGTGCTTTCAGAGGTGCTTCGTAATGTTTCAAAACACGCACATGCTTCTCACCTATCCATCCAGATTACCGATAACGGCATTGGAGGCGCACACAGCAAAGAGGGCAGTTTTGGCATCGTTGGGATACGAGAGCGAATAGCCATGCTCGGCGGGGATATCACTATTGACTCCGGTGAACGTGGGACAACAATAAGTATTGAGCTGCCACTGGAAAGGTAATCATGAAGATTTTGATTGTCGATGATCATGTAGTGGTGCGCCACGGGTTGAAAACGGCAATCCAGTCCCATGGTTATGACGTAGTTGCCGAAGCTGGATCAATCAATGAAGCGCAAGCATTCATGGCACAGAAAAATCCAGATGCCATTATCGTTGATATCAATCTGCCAGATGGATCTGGTTTTGATTTGGTCGCCTGGTCCAGAAGGGTTTCACCAACCATTGCGATAGTTGTACTGACGTTAAATGATGGTGCAGATTATGTGCGGGCTGCAAAGAGCGCGGGGGCAAACGCATTCATTGTTAAGAACGCTCCCCTGCCTGATCTGATCGCAGCCCTTGATTTTGCAATATCTAGCCCGAGTTCATTTAGCAGCAAACTAATCTGTAACTCAGAAATAGACTCTGGGCTCAGCGCACGAGAGATAGATGTCTTACATTCAATCAACCATGGTTTGAGTAACACTGCCATTGCAACAGATCTCTACATCTCCGTCTCCACAGTAAAAACCCATGTCTCATCTATTCTGCGAAAACTAGATGCTGATAATCGCGTGCAGGCAATATCGATCGCCCGCGAACGTGGATTACTTGTTTAACAAAGCCTCAAAATCTTTAGCGCAAATTTCCCAACGCCAGTTATCAATAATCCATTGACGTCCGACACTACCCATCTTGCGTGAAGCTTCGACATTAGAAAGCAGTTCAATTGCGGCTATAGCAATCTGCCGATTGTCAGTTCCATCGACAACCAAGCCTGTTTCCCCTTCCATAACGGCGTCCGGTGCTCCACCAGAATTGCCTGCAAGCACGGCCAACCCGCAAGCACTTGCCTCAAGATAAACAATCCCAAGTCCTTCAACTTCAAGTCCCATCAAACGTGAGCGACTTGGCATTGCAAAAATATCGCCAGCACATATGTAGGTAGGCAGCTCTTTGTATTGAATTCTGCCGACAAAAGTAACTGCTGCCTCGAGTTTGTGTTCGCTAACTGATTTTTGTAAGTGCTCTCTGTATGGTCCTTCGCCAACTAGCAATAGATGTGCTGAAGGAACACTTTTTAGAATTTCGGGCATAGCCTCAATCAAGTGATCTTGACCCTTGCGATGAACTAAGCGTCCGACTGAAACGATTACACGCTTCTCTGCAATTCCTAGTGTCTCTCGCAAGGCAGATGCATTAGTCGGAATGAAATGATCAACGTCAATTCCAGGAGCGATTTTCACCATGGAGCTTTGTGCTTTTGCACCTAGGGCTTTTGAAATAGCGTTACGAGTGAACTCTCCCAAGTATGTGAGCACATCAACGGTTGAGCCAATGCGGCGTAGTAGAAGATTGAACGGAAAGACTTTGGCCCACCACACTTCATGTCCATGAGTCAGTGCAACTGTTCGTTTAACCCCAGCACGCTTCATACCTGCAGATAAAAGGCCCAGTGGGGCTGCTGCTCCAAAAACTGCAGTTGTTATACCTTCATCTCGAATAATCTTTTTTAGGTGAAACAAAACTCTGGGAGTGGGCAAAAGAATTTTTGATCGATCCCTAATCACGCGTACTCCGTAATTAGTCAACCAATCAGCATCATATTGCTCCGAATGTGGTTGGGAGGAGGTGTAAACAATTGTTTGTCCAAAAGGTCGACGCTCAATCAATCCAATAATGAAGGTCTCTATGCCGCCAGCGCGCGGTCCAAAATCATTGGTAACGAATAGAACGGGATTAGAAACGGCGAGCTCCTACCAATGGTTTTCTACCAAGTGACCCACTTGATGCAACCTTTACCCGAGAACCTGATCGCGGTGCATGAACCATCTTTCCGCCACCTAGATAGATTCCAACGTGTGAAACCGGGCGACCGTAGAACAAAAGATCACCAGGTTTTAGTGAACTAAAAGATACTTTCTTACCCATCCGAGATTGGGCGGCAGATGAGTGTGGCAAGGAAACTCCTGCGGCTTGATATGCCCGCATTGTTAACCCTGAACAATCCCACGTGACCATACCTGCTGCGCCAAATACATAACGATCACCAATTTGCTTAAGAGCATACTTAAGGGCAATACCTGCTCGACCTGATACGCCACTTGCACTCTTTGCCGCCTGTAATGAAGATGCTTGGTCCGCGTTCTCTTCATCCTCGGCCAACTTAGCCAAACGTTCACGCTCTGCCTTTGTTAACTTGGACAGGAGTTTTTCTGCTTCTGCTAATTTACTTTGGGCGATTGCAGATTGTGCGGCTAACTTCTTCTGGGCCGCGGCTACAAGTGCGATCTTGTCGTTGACTGTCAGAGTTGTTGCATTTAAACGTTGTGTGGCCGCTTCGAACTTTCTTAGCTGCGCAGACTTTCTACGGGTGATTGCATCTAATGATCCAGCAGATGAAAGGTAGAGGGTCGGATCACTTGAAAAAAGTAGTTCAAAACTTTGGCCAAATCCCCCGGACTTGTATTGCTCAATGGCAATCGTCCCTAAAGATCGTTGAAGAGTCGAAACTGTTTGACCTTGGATTTCAGCCTTTGCCTTAATTCCATTAAGAGTCTTTGTCAGGCCCGCCAACTTCACCTTGGCCTCTTGGGCCCCTTCTGCTGCAGTCGTCGCTTCCTCTTCTAGTTGACGAACCTTGGCCTGTACTTGAGCCAAGCTTGGCGCTGCATTTGCCGCGACAGGGGCAATGACTCCAGCAACCATCGCCAGAGCCACAACTACGCGCAGGGGAAAAGACATGGGCACAAGGCTAACCGCGCCTAAGCCCGTATCTCAACCTCATAGCACCCTAAAAGGCTGTGAATTCCGACCAAATTAAGCGCCGCGAGCGTCAAACTGCAGCGGTGGAGTTAACCCGCTGTCAGCAAGAACAGTTAATGCCGAGACTGTTGCATCGCTGATATCAGCTCTGGGTTCAAGGAAGAAGGCAACGACGCATGTATTACAAGCGATCGTAGCCATAGTGCATTTATTGCAATCGATGATCATGACCACAAATGTAAAGGGTGCCACTGACAGATTGTTCACAAGAATTATCGAGGTGTAAGCCATACTTGCCGCCGTGAGCATCGTTGCAACCCTTGTCGTCGGTTCCGATGGCTCCACCTCAAAAGAAAGCCGCTCGGCCGGGGTTAGTTCAGTTGCTGACCGCCAAGTATTTCTTCAGCGACGTCGTGAGGTGGATTGCATCATCATCGGCGGCAATACCGCTCGCCACGAGCCATACAACCGAACCCCTGTTCCACTAGTGGTCATTTCACGCTCTCTGGTAAATCCTGTTCAAGGAAATCACCTGGCTCTACTGTGGAATTGCTCCCCCGAGCAAGCAGTAGAAAAAGCCCGCAGACAATTTGGTAACAAGATTTTGATTGAGGGTGGAATAACCATGATCAACGAACTAATTGAGCATGGAGTAATTGACCAACTTGAACTGAGCGTTACCCCTGCTTCAGGTGGGGATGAACGCATCGACTGGAAAGGGTTGCTGGCGCAGTTTGCCCATTGCACTTCCCGCGAGATCGAAGGAACTACTTTTTACTCAGCGCACAACTAAAAGGCTGAAATAATCGAAACGCCAGCAACTGCTAAAGCGATGCCAATATATTGAACTCTCTGCAGTCTTTCCTGTAAGAATTTATAAGCAAGCACAGCCGTTGCGATCGGATATAAAGAACCAAAAACCATAGCAACTGAAACAAGACCCTTGGTGGTAGCAATTCCTAAAAGTAGATTTGCAATGAAATCTGCCGCACCAATAAAGAAGAGAACTGGCATTGCTTTCTTATCAAAATTACCTGTTGTCTTAAACTTGATTGCCAAGGCAATTGTGACAAAAAATGTTGTGGCTCTCATTGACACCATGGTGAGCAAGGCGCTGCTTTGGGATCCAATAGCAATAAAGGTGAGTGCCAAACCAAAACCGGCTGCAGCTCCCAATGCAAGAAGCAAGGGCTTGATTGGAAGTCCTTGAGATAGCTCCGGGCCACTTGCACAAAAGACTCCAATAAGAGCAATTACCACACCTAGCAAAGTTATTGCTGAAAGCACATCACCAGTAATCAGCGCATATGCCAAAGGAATGACGGTGCTTAACGAGCTAATTGGTGAAACAACGCCCATTCGTCCCGTTGACAATCCTTCATACAAACATGCAAGTCCGAAATAGCCAAATAGTCCTGCGAGTGCTCCCGGTATCAAGAAGCCGTCGAAACCTAGGACTTTGCCTTGGTAACTTCCCGAAATAACAACAATCAAAATTCCTACAAGTAATCCATAAACTTGGGAAAAACCTAAAACTGCAAAAGGATTATGCTTCTTGCTAAGTCGCCCGGCGAAAAAATCAGCCGTTCCCCACATTGCACTTGAAAGTAACGCTAGTAGCGAAGCCATTGAGCAAGGTTACAGCCCCGCCTCCCGTAAATAGGTGCATGAATTCTTTATCCTAAGACGGTGGACGCGAATGCTTTTGAGAGATTAATCGATCATCTTCGCACTTTTACACCGCGGCCAGAAGTTTCACTGATCGAAGTGCCCGCCCCCCAAAAATTGGCAACGTACTCTTTTGCATTCTCGGCCGATGTCTCCAATGGGCTTTTAGCTGATCAAGAGGATGAGGTTGCAAACGGTCGCTTCGTACTACTTCACGAACCAGGTGGCCAAGCCACATGGGATGGCGAATTTCGTTGCGTTACTTTTGTCAGCGCCGATGTCGACCCAATCATGCAAGAAGATCCTTTGTTGCCCGAGGTTGGCTGGAGTTGGTTTCTGGAATCACTAGAAAGTAATCAGTGTGATTTTAATGCTCCAAGCGGAACGGTTACTCGGGTATCGAGTGCTTCTTTCGGAAAGCTCTCTCCCCGTAACGATGATGCAGAAATAGAAATCCGTGCTTCCTGGACCCCCATCATCAACGAACCACAAGAATTGATGAAGCACATTGAAAGCTGGTGCAACTTAATTTCTGAGGTTGCAGGACTGCCACCATTACCTGAAGGCGTCTCTGCGATTTCATCTGCGCGTCGACAATAACTATGAGTGAAGAAATCGTCGTAGTACCTCTATTGCACCCTGCTGAAGGAACTCCTCCGGTAATTGATACTGAATCTGGTTTCAAGACCGCTTTGGCGCAGTTGGCACAAGGTCATGGTCCATTTGCAGTTGATGCCGAGCGCGCTTCTGGATTTAGATATAGCGCACGCGCCTACTTGATTCAGATCAAGCGAAACAATGGTGGATTGCACTTAATTGATCCCATCCCATTTGGGCCTGGCCACACTCTCTTTGCAGAACTAAATGATTTGTTAAATACCGATGAAGTTATTCTGCACGCAAGCACCCAAGACCTACCCTGCCTGCGCGAATTAGGCATTAATCCAATTCGACTCTTTGACACTGAATTAGCAGGCAGAATCGCTGGTTTGCCACGTGTTGGATTAGGCCCACTTCTCGAAACTCTTATGGGAGTTTCATTGGCAAAAGAACATAGCGCCGCTGATTGGTCTGCTCGCCCATTGCCTCAAGAGTGGTTGACGTATGCAGCGCTGGATGTTGAATTGCTGGTAGAGCTAAGAGACCGGATGTATGAGATTTTGGACAAATCAAAGAAATTGCCATGGGCTCTAGAAGAGTTCGCATCAATTCTTAATGCCCCACCTGCTCCCCCACGGGTTGATCCGTGGCGACGCACTTCCGGGATGCATAAGATCAAACGTCGCGACCAATTAGCGATCATAAAAGAGTTGTGGGTCGCGCGTGACCGTGTTGCATCCGATCAAGATATCGCCCCCGGAAAATTGCTCAATGACACTGCGATCGTCGAACTTGCAATGGCAGCGGCAATTACAAAAAAGGAATTTGAAAAAGCTTTGCGTCCACTCGGGTTAAGGGCGCGCTGGTTAGAGAATTTACCGCTGTGGCTAGCAAGTGTCTCCACAGCCGTTGCACTGCCAGATGATCAGTGGCCGCCAATGCGAACAAACACAGATACCTTGCCTACGATCAAATTGTGGCGAGATAAATTCCCGGAAAAGTTTGCTCCACTTTCTCACGCACGTGCAGCTATTGACCTGATTGCGCAAGAGAATGAAATTCCAGTTGAAAATTTGATTACACCTGAACATGTTCGACGAGTCTGCTGGAAGCCTCCAACTGGTTCTACTGAAACTCTCTCTGTCGCTGCCGTTGAACAGGCCTTAAATGATCTTGGTGCCCGTCAGTGGCAGATAGCCCTAGTGGCCCCAGCGTTGGCTGCGGCTCTGCTGGAAAAGGAGCCGGTCCCCGTTCCAGAGGTGCCAGCAGGAGAAGTGATGGAAACCACGCCTGAGGAGGCCTGATTTACGCAACATAAGAGTTGCGTAAATACCCCTTTTCCCTTAGATTTTGGCCTATGCTCAGTACATTCATTATTGCCCTCCGAGAAGGCCTAGAAGCCTGTCTCATCGTTGGAATCCTGGTCGCCTACATCGTTAAGACCAATCGCCAGGGTTACTTAAAGCCTTTGTGGACCGGTGTTATTACAGCTGTCATCGCGAGTATCACACTGGGTGCGTTTCTAACGATGACATCAGTATCGCTGAGCGATCGTGGACAAGAGCTATTTGCAGGAGTCACATCATTTATTGCAGTGGCTCTTGTTACGTGGATGGTTTTCTGGATGAAGAGAACTGCGCGCAATCTTCGCAATGAACTACAAGGCAAAGTCGAAAACGCAGTAAGTGGCGGGCCCTTAGCCCTTGCTGGAGTAGCGTTTATTGCAGTTATTCGCGAAGGTCTTGAAACATCATTATTTGTTTACACAAACTTTCAAACAGTTGCAGATGTAACTAGTTCTACAATTGGCTTAATTCTAGGATTTGCTGTTTCAATCACTCTTGGTTACTTGATCTACAAGAGCGCAATTAAATTGAATCTTGCCAAGTTCTTCACTTACTCAGGTGTTGCTTTGATTATCGTTGCAGCTGGCGTCTTGTCATACGGAATCCACGAATTCCAAGAGCTTGGATTCCTTCCAGGCCCAGATGCTTTTGCTTGGGATGTCACCTCATTTATCGCCAAGGATTCGATCCTGGGTGCTTCTCTTTCTGGCACCATCGGCTTTGATACAACGACCTCATGGCTCCAGTTAGCCGTCTATGTTCTGTATCTAGGCTCAGTACTCGTTCCTTACCTGTCTAAGCAGCGTGTAAAGACAGCGGTTAACGCGTAATTCGCTACTGTTCTAAACCCTTACTGACGAGTAACATTTGGGTCACGCCCTAGGTAAAGGAAGTTCCATGTCCCGCACAGTTGTCCTTGTTGATGCCGTCCGCACCCCTTTTGGAAAAGCCGGAGGCATGTACGCCGGTACACGTGCAGATGATCTGATGGTTCGCGCGATTCGTGGATTACTAGAGCGAAATCCAAAAGTTGATCCCGCATCAATTGAAGATGTTGCTATCGCAGCTGCAACACAAACTGGCGATCAGGGAATGAACATCGGTCGAAGTGCCGCACTACTTTCTGGATTACCAAACACTGTTCCTGGTTATTCAGTTGATCGTTGGTGCGCAGGTGCATTAACGGCGGTAACAACAATTGCCGGCGCGATCGCAATGGGAACAAATGAAATTGCAATTGCCGGCGGTGTGGAGCACATGGGTAATCACCCAATGGGAGAGCTTATGGATCCCAACCCTCGCTACCTCGCAGAACGTATTGTTGAACAAGATGCACTCGCAATGGGTGCCACTGCAGAAAGATTGCACGATCGCTTTCCGCAATTAACTAAGGACCGTGCCGATCGTTATGCCATGAACTCGCAGGTTAAGACTGCAAAGGCATATGCAGATGGAAAGATACAAAGAGATTTGATTCCAACGGCTGCTCGTAGCGCCGAACTTGGTTGGACTATTGCAACTGTTGATGAAGCACCACGCCCCCAAACAACTATGGAAGGTCTTGCAGGATTAAAGACACCATTTCGTCCAGCAGGACGAGTAACACCTGGAAACTCATCTGGCCTAAATGATGGCGCAACAGCCGCCATTCTTGCTAGCGAAGAAAAAGCCTTAGAGCTTGGCTTAACAATTAAAGCAAAGATGGTCACCTTTGCATTTGCTGGAGTTGAACCAGAGATCATGGGTTATGGACCAGTTCCTTCAACTCTCAAAGCGCTCAAGCAAGCAGGGCTAAAGATCGAAGATATCGGCGCATTTGAAATCAATGAAGCCTTTGCGGTTCAAGTAATTGCTTTCTTAGATCACTTTGGAATTGCAGATGATGATCCCCGCGTAAACCCATATGGTGGAGCAATCGCCGTTGGCCATCCATTGGCATCATCTGGTGTTCGTTTGATGCTCAATCTTGCCCGCACCTTTGAAGCTCAACCTGAAGTTCGTTACGGCATCACAACAATGTGCATCGGTCTAGGTATGGGTGGCACTGTCATCTGGGAAAACCCAAACTTTAAGGGAGCGAAGTAATTATGAGCACAGACATCACACTTCCAGCTGGTGCACCTGAAGAGGTTGTTACTAACGCACTGGTCCGAGAGGTTGATCTGACTGCTTTTGGCGGTAAAGGATCATTGGCCCTTATTACTTTGGATAATGGCCATGACCACAATCGACCAAACACTTTTGGAGCACTTTCTCTCAACGCCCTCAACGATGCAATTACAGATGCGATTGGTCGTAATCCTTCAGCCATTGCGATAACTGGAAAGCCATTTATTTTTGCTGCCGGTGCAGATCTCTCAGCACTTTCATTCTTGACCGATCGCAATCAGTCTCTTGCGATTGGAAAGCTTGGGCATGATGTATTCCGCCGTCTCGGTGAATCAAAGATTCCAACCTTTGCATTCATTAATGGCTTAGCACTCGGCGGTGGACTAGAAGTTGGACTCCATTGCCATTATCGCACTCTTGCATCTACTGCCCTTACTGGTTTGCCTGAAGTATTTTTAGGTCTGGCACCAGGTTGGGGAGGCGCAACACTGCTTCCTAAGTTGATCGGACCAGAACGCGCCGTTCAAGTAATCATGCTCAATGCACTGAACAACAACACCATGATGAAGGCGAAAGATGCATTAAAGCTTGGCGTTGTTGATGCAATGTTTGATCCTGCAGATTTCTTAGAGCGATCAATTGGCTTTGCTGTAGGAGTTCTCAACGGCACAACAAAGATAGATCGCGCCGACTACAGCAACGATCCAGGTTGGGATGTAGCGCTAGCAACTGGTAAAGCTGCAGCGTTAAAGAAGTACGGCGGAGCAACGATTGCATCACCTATGAAAACTCTAGAACTTATTGCGGCTGCCAAAAGCAACACCCTAGGCCAAGGCTTTGATGCTGAAGAAAAGGTGCTCTCAGATCTAACAATGTCAGATCCACTTCGCTCCTCTTTGTATGCATTCAACTTGATTCAAAAGAAGCGCAAGAAGGTTGAAGGTGCACCAAAGCCAGCCTTAGCACGCAAGGTAACAAAGGTCGGTGTTGTCGGTGCAGGCTTGATGGCTTCGCAGCTAGCGCTATTGATGGTTCGTAACTTGAAGTGCCCTGTTGTCATGACAGATATTGATCAAGTACGCGCAGATAAAGGTGTTGCTTGGGTTAAAAATGAATTGGAAAAATTGGTAGAAAAGAAGCGCATGAGCCCTGAATCTGCTGGCCGTCTTGCCTTGTTGATCTCAGGCTCTACTGATCAGAATGTCTTTGCTGGCTGTGACTTCATCATTGAAGCGATCTTCGAAGAGCTCTCGCTCAAGCAAGATCTGTTTAAGAAGTTAGAGACAATTGTTTCTCCCGAATGTGTCTTGGCAACTAACACATCTTCCCTATCGGTGGAGCGCATGACTGAAGGATTGAAGAATCCTGAGCGCGTGGTTGGCTTCCACTTCTTTAATCCAGTTGCAGTGATGCCTCTACTTGAGGTTGCCCGCACATCCACAACAGATGATGCGACAACGGCCACAGCAATTGCAGTTGGTAAAGAGCTTAAGAAGACCATGATTATTTGTAAGGATGCTCCTGGTTTTGTTGTTAACCGTTTACTCACACGCTTTATGGGTGAAGTAACAGATGCGGTCGATGAAGGAACATCACCTGCTGTTGCAGATTCAGCCATGATGGAGATCGGCTTCCCAATGTCTCCATTCCAACTACTTGATTTAGTTGGGCCAGGTGTGGCGCTGCACGTTTCAGAAACTCTGCACAACAACCTTGGTCCTCGCTACCGAATCTCGCCAACTATGCAGCGCATGGTTAAAGAAGGCGTTCGACACTTCTACATAAAAAATGATGATGGAACAGTCGGTGCTAACCCAGCAGCAATGGCACTTGTTGAAAAGGGAACAACTCCATCGACGGCAGAACAGGTTCGCACACGTGCTTTGAAAGCGTTAGCAGAAGAGGCACGTGCAATGCTTGATGAGGGCGTTGTTTCAACACCTGCAGAAATTGATCTGTGCATGTTGATGGGTGCTGGCTGGCCGATGCACCTTGGAGGAATTTTGCCGTATCTAGATCGTGAAGGAATTAGCGAGTCTGTTACAGGTAAGCGCTTCCACGAAAAGGGCGTTGCTTCACTACCTTAAGCTTTAGATGTCCACCCAGAAATCTGACGCACAATTGCATCAGGGGTAATCTCTATGTCGTTAAGAATTTCAGCACGCTTTGAGTGCTCGATAAATTCCAGTGGCACGCCAATTGAGTGCAATGAGCAATCGATTCCAGCGTCACGGAGTGCTTCAGAGATCGTGCTAGCAATACCGGCATGCTTAATGCCATCTTCCATGACAACTACTGTGGAATAGTCCGCGCACATTTTTAACAGAGAGTTCGGAATTGGCTTAACCCACAGTGGATCAACAACTGTGATCTCAATTGACTTCGACTTTGCCAGCTGAGCAACTTCTATTGCCATGCCAGCCATTGATCCAATACTAATCATCAGAACTTGAGGAGTTGCGCCGCGATGAAGGATGTCTATCCCATCAATGCGCTCTAACGCGGGAATATCTGCTGGGACAGCGCCTTTTGGAAACCTCAACATAGACGGTGCATTTGATATCTCAACACAGGCTCGCAAAATTTCCTTTAGTCGCGCTCCATCGCGAGGTGCGCCAACATGCATATTAGGAACAATTCCAGTGAGCGCTAGATCCCAAATACCATGATGGGACGGACCATCATCACCTGTAATGCCCGCACGATCCAAAACGAAGGTGACGCCAGCCTTGTGAAGAGCAACGTCTAGTAACAATTGATCAAATGCACGATTTAAAAATGTCGAATAGATTGCAATCACTGGGTGCATGCCTGCGTATGCCATTCCTGCAGCACTGGTTACAGCATGTTGTTCTGCGATACCAACATCGATTGTTCTACCCGGGAAACGCTGTGCGAACTTATCTAGCCCCGTAGGCCCAAGCATTGCTGCGGTGATTGCAACAATTTTCGAATTCTCTCCACCGATGTGCGTAATCTCTTCGGAAAAGACATTCGTCCAAGAAGGCGCCGAGGCTTTGAGTGGTTTACCAGTTACTGGATCAACAATTCCAACTGCATGAAATTTCTCTGCCATATCCTCAATCGCTGGGGTATAGCCTCGCCCCTTTTCGGTAATCGCATGAACGATTACGGGAGCCCCAAACTCTTTAGCCATGCGAAGAGTCTTTTCCATAGCTGCAATATCGTGGCCATCAATTGGGCCTAGGTATTTGAAGCCTAGATCCTCAAACATTCCCTGCGGGGCAACCATGTCTTTGATTCCCTTTTTTAATCCATGCAAAGTTCCGTAAATGTATTTACCAACGACGGGAGTGTTGTGGAGCATCCTCTTGCCTCGTCCAAGAATGCGTTCGTACTCTCTGCTTGCACGCAACGTTGTTAAATAGGTTGCTAAGCCACCGATTGTTGGTGAGTACGACCTTTCGTTGTCATTGACAACAATGACCAGATTTCGATCTGACTCTGGAGATAAATTGTTAAGAGCTTCCCATGACATTCCGCCTGTCAATGCTCCGTCACCAACTACTGCGACAACGTGGCGATTTGATTGTCCAGACAAGGAAAATCCTCGTGAAATTCCATCTGCCCATGAGAGCGCTGTTGATGCATGAGAATTCTCAATTACATCGTGTTCGCTTTCACGACGATTTGGATAGCCCGATATTCCATTACGTTGTCTCAATAGGTCAAACTGATCGGCGCGTCCCGTAAGAATCTTGTGCACATATGACTGATGCCCAGTATCAAAGAGAACTATGTCTTTTGGGGAATCAAAAACCCTGTGAACAGCAATGCTGAGTTCGACCACTCCAAGGTTAGGTCCTAAGTGACCGCCTGTCTTTGAAACTTTATCAATTAAAAACTCTCTTATTTCTGCAGCCAGTGCTTTTAACTGGGCAGGATTCATTTCACGTAGCAGCCCTAGTGAAATGTTATTGAGATCCATTATGTTTAGTGCGAAGTTACTCTGCCAACAATGAACGCAATACGAACTGCATGATTCCACCATGGCGGTAGTAATCAGCTTCACCCGGTGTATCAATGCGAACCTTTGCTTTAAATGCAATCGACCCTGCCGTAACAGTTAGCTCCTTTGGAACTCCCCCAGTGTTGAGTGCAGTGATGCCGGTAATTGCAAAGGTCTCAGTACCGTTAAGACCGAGGGAGGCCGCTGTTTCGCCATCCTTGAACTGCAATGGCAAGACACCCATACCAATTAAGTTTGAACGGTGAATACGCTCAAAGCTTTCGGCAATTACTGCTCGAACACCTAACAACGCAGTTCCCTTTGCAGCCCAGTCACGTGATGACCCTGATCCATATTCCTTGCCAGCAAGGATTACAAGTGGCGTGCCAGCGGCTTGGTATGCAACTGATGCATCATAAATAGTTGTTTGTTCCCCGCCAGCTAGGAAGTTACGAGTAAATCCGCCCTCAACACCATCTAGAAGTAAGTTCTTCAAACGAATGTTTGCAAAGGTTCCACGAATCATGATCTCGTGGTTACCACGACGTGAACCATATGAATTGAAATCCGCACGATCAATTCCATGCTCAGCTAAGTACTTTCCAGCAGGTGAGTCAGCTTTGATGTTTCCTGCTGGTGAAATGTGATCTGTTGTTACTGAATCACCCAGAACTGCCAATACACGGGCACCGGAAATATCTGTTACGGGTGCTGGCTGCTTTGGCATGCCTTCAAAGTAAGGAGGCTTTCGAACATATGTGGACTTCGGATCCCATTCAAAAGTTTTACCTGTTGGCGTAGCAAGTGACTTCCAGCGATGATCGCCTTCAAAGACAGTTGCGTAATCCTTTTTAAACATCTCTGATGAGATTGAAGAGTCGATGACGCTCTGGATTTCTTGTGGAGTAGGCCAGATGTCCTTCAGGAATACATCATTTCCTGCCGTGTCCTTGCCTAATGCATCCTTCTCGAAGTCATGATCCATCGTGCCTGCGATTGCATACGCAACAACAAGCGGAGGTGATGCAAGATAGTTCATCTTCACATCTGGGCTAATACGTCCCTCAAAGTTTCTGTTACCTGACAAAACTGCCGTCACTGCTAAATCTGACTCATTAATAGCCTTGCTAATATCAATTGGAAGCGGACCAGAGTTACCAATACAGGTAACGCATCCATAGCCAACAAGGTGGAAGCCAAGTGCTTCCATATAGCGAGTTAAATCTGCGCGATCATAGTAATCCGTAACTACCTTTGATCCTGGAGCTAGTGTCGTCTTAACCCATGGCTTGGACTTTAAGCCCTTTTCAACAGCTTTCTTAGCAAGCAGTGCGGCACCGATCATTACAGATGGATTAGATGTATTGGTGCACGATGTAATCGATGCAATAACAACATCGCCATTTTTCACACGAGTTGATCCAGCAGCTACATCTCCACTTGCTGTTTTATCGGTGTAGTAACTAGGGAGAATCTTTTCAAACGCGCTCTTTGAATCACTTAAGGAAATACGATCCTGCGGACGCTTTGGACCTGAAATAGATGGGACGACAGTAGAAAGATCTAGTTCTACGACCTGAGAGAAACGTGGTTCAACTGATGGGTCATGCCACATTCCCTGCTTCTTGGCATATTGCTCAACCAAGGCGACCTGATCATCACTGCGACCTGTTAGACGCAGGTAACGAAGAGTCTCTTCATCGATTGGGAAAATTGCACATGTTGAACCATATTCAGGACTCATGTTTCCGATTGTTGTTCGGTTAGCCATTGGAACTGTTGTTACTCCTGGACCAAAGAACTCCACAAACTTTCCGACTACACCAACTTTTCGCAAAATTTCAGTAATGGTCAATGCCATGTCAGTTGCTGTTGTGCCAAGTGGCAAGGCGCCTGTCAGTTTGAAACCAACAACGCGAGGAATCAACATCGAAACCGGCTGACCTAGCAACGCTGCTTCTGCCTCGATACCGCCCACACCCCAGCCAAGGACACCTAGTCCGTTGACCATTGTTGTGTGCGAATCTGTTCCTACAACCGTGTCTGGGTATGCGCGAAGAGCCCCATTAACGGTGCGTGTCATAACAACGCGTGCTAAGTATTCAATGTTTACCTGGTGAACAATTCCCGTGCCAGGTGGAACCACCTTGAACTCATCAAATGCGCTCTGACCCCAACGCAAGAAACGGTAACGCTCTTGGTTTCGCTCGTATTCAATATCTGTGTTTTGCTCGAAAGAATCCTTGCTTCCAAACTTATCTGCGATAACAGAGTGATCAATTACGAGCTCTGCAGGTGCAAGTGGGTTTACCTTTGTTGCATCTCCCCCAAGTTCAACAATTGCCTCACGCATTGTTGCAAGGTCAACCACGCAAGGAACTCCAGTGAAATCCTGCATAACAACACGCGCAGGTGTGAATTGAATTTCAGTGTCTGGTTCAACAGCTGGATCCCACGAGGCAAGTGCCTTGATGTGGTCGGCGGTGATATTGGCGCCATCCTCGGTGCGAAGGAGGTTTTCTAAAAGGACCTTGAGGCTAAATGGAAGGTTTGAGGCACCTTCGATTGAGGAGATATCAAAAATCTCAAAACTCTTGCCCGCAACATCTAGATTCTTTTTTGCGTTAAAAGAGTTTTTACTCATTATTTGCCTTTCGTAGAAGCCTTTAGAGTGCTGAAGATACCTCAGCGCGCGCATACAGAGCAACACATTCGATGTGATGTGTCATTGGAAAGAGATCAAAAGCACGCACTTTTACGAGTGAATATCCATAATCTGCAAGATATGCAGTATCTCTGGCCAAAGCAGCAGGGTCACATGCCACATACACAATTGCGCGAGGTGCCAGTCTTGCTATGTGAGCAACCGCTTCCTTACCCGCTCCATCTCGAGGTGGATCCAAAACAACGACATCAGCTGCCGTAATTCGCGGGAGCAACTTTGCGACATCACCGGTTGCAATTGTTATGTTTGAAAAAGCGGCGAAGTTTCTAGCTGCATCGGCTGTAGCAATTTTGCTTCCTTCAATTAAGTCAACGTGACCTGTCGGTCCAACTTCCTCCACAATCGCAGCTGAAAACAATCCAACGCCGCCATAGAGATCTAAGACATGTTCCCCGGATTTGAACTGTGCAAAGTCAAGCACTGCTTGTGTTAGTACCTCGGGTGCTTTTTTGTGACTTTGCCAAAATGATTCTTGGCTCACTTCAAGCGATCTTCCTAATACATTCTCGTGCAGCACTGCAGGGCCCTCAGTCAGTCTCGCTTTTTCTTCACCCCGTGTTGGTGCTAAAGCGATAGAGCGTTCCCCTGAATTTGAGGCACTGATTTCAACTCGCACATCACCCTTGAGATCACGACTTGCAATCTCACTAAAGTCCATGCCTTCAACACAAATAATGCAATCGGTTACTGGTGCTATTGAATGAGACCTTGACCTATAGAAGCCCAGCTTTCCATTTCGGTCAGTAGTTGCAATTGCGCGTGTTCGCCAGTGTGTACTTTCCCCAACTTCTTCGACCTCTACTCGCATCTCCATCTTTGCAATACGAGAGAATTGCTCAGCAATTACATCTGATTTCAACGTTCGTTGATGTTCTACAGAAATATGCTGAAAATCGCAGCCTCCGCAACCGTTACGGTTAGCAAAGGAGCAGGGAGCTTCGACTCGAAATTCGGATGCCTTTTCTACTGAAACTACATCAGCACGATTAAAGGATGATCCGGTGCTGGTAATTTGAATTGTGCAGTTTTCGCCCGGAATCGCATGTCGAACAAAGATAACCGCCCCGTCATGGCGCGCAATAAAATGCCCTCCGTGCGCCACTTTTTCAATGGTGACCTGCACGAGATCTCCAGTTTTTAGGGTTGAACTCTTGTTTGATGCCATGGAAGTAAGCCTATGGGTGTAAGTTACCTCCTGTGCACGTAGTCATCATGGGTTGCGGTCGAGTTGGTTCATCACTCGCGACCGAACTCGAAGCAGCCGGTCATACAGTCGCAGTCATTGACCAGGCTCGTGAAGCGTTCCGCCGTCTAGGTCCTAATTTCAAGGGGCGCACAGTCACTGGCGTTGGCTTTGACCGCGAAGTTCTTCTCGAAGCAGGAATTCAAGATGCTGATGCATTCGCCGCAGTTAGTAATGGCGACAACTCAAATATTCTTGCAGCTCGCGTGGCCCGCGAAACATACGGTGTTCAAAATGTTGTTGCCCGTATTTATGATCCAGGCCGCGCCGAAATTTACCAGCGCCTAGGCATTCCAACTGTTGCGACAGTTTTATGGGCCACAGATCAGATTCTTAGACGCCTTGCTCCAGAAGGTTCGAAATCAGAATGGCGCGATGCAACAGGAATGGTTCAGTTGTGTGAGATTAATCCACAAAGTGATTGGTATGGCCGCCCGATTCTCTTGATTGATGCCCTCACACCTGCACGCGTTGCCTTTATTACACGCTTAGGTGAAGGCTTGATCCCTGATGAACACACTGTTTTACAACAAGGCGATCTAATCCACGTGATGGTCTCAGATAAAGATATTGCTCGAACCGAAGAAATTCTTGCAAGTAACCCAGAAGGTGAACGTCAATGAGAATTGCAATAGCAGGAGCCGGAAATGTTGGACGAGCTATTGCTCGCGAACTCTTGGACAATGGCCATCAAGTTCTCTTGATTGATAAGGATCCAAAGGCTTTGAAGTTAGAAAGCGTCCCGGATGCAGAATGGCTGATGGCTGATGCTTGTGAGATTACATCTCTTGATAACGCCCACCTTAATAACTGCCAGGTACTAGTAGCTGCCACCGGTGATGACAAAGCAAACCTTGTGACTTCACTACTTGGTAAGACTGAATATGGCGTCCCACGTGTTGTTGCCAGAATTAATCATCCAAAGAATGAATGGTTGTTTGATTCTTCATGGGGTGTAGATGTTGCTGTATCTACTCCGCGCATCATTTCAGCTCTCGTTGAAGAGGCAGTAAGTGTTGGCGATGTTGTTCGCTTATTCTCATTTAGAAAAGGCCAAGCAAACCTTGTTGAACTTACTTTGCCGGATGGTTCTGCGTGTATCGGAAAGACTGTTGAAGAGATTGAACTGCCTGAAAATGCTGCAATAGCTGCCATTGTTAGAGATGGCCGTGTTATTACAGCAAAAGCACATGATGTGTTTGCCGCAGGAGACGAACTGCTCTTTGTTGCATCAGCAGATGCTGAAGTTCAAATTAAAGCCTGCTTTATCTCCTAATCAGCTACCTTTTGAGCTGGCGGTCCAGCCTTAATCACCAACCACGTTGCATACGCAGTAATGAAAAATAATGGATACCCCATCGCAAGATTTACGGTACCTAACAGATTGACGTTCCCACTCTTGTAAATTGGATACTGAACTGCAATACGCAGGAAGAACATCGCAACCCAAAGCCAACTTGCCTTGATATACATTTTCTTGCGTGCAGGATTTTTTCGCCAGGTGAGGTTCTCGCCCAAAAGTGGACCCAGTACAAGACCTAAAATTGGCCATCCTGCAAGGTTGGCAATCAAATACACGGTTCCGTAACCAAGGTTTGTCAGCAGCTTTGGAATGTAAAAATCTGTTGCATTTCCACTGCGATTAGCAAAATAGGCACAAATTAAGACTCCGATTACGCCAGAAACAGAATGCTGAATCGTATCTTTCATGATCAATCTAATGATTGCTAATGTGATTGATAGTGAAAGTGAGGCCCAAATTGCGGTGTTTACCTCTTGTGTAAAGTTAAAAACAATGAGGAAAACAACTGCTGGCACACCGGAATCAATCAGGCCTTTTTTTCCGCCTAAGGCGTTAACAACCTTGTCGCGATCATCATTGTGCGTGCTCATGATTTCCCCGTTGATCCAAAGCCGCCCGTGCCACGGCCAGAACCCGGCAGGTCTTGAACTTCAACAAACTCCGCCCGTTCTACTTTTTGAATTACCAATTGGGCAATGCGATCGCCTTTATGAAAAGTTACTGCGTCATTTCGGTCATGGTTAATCAAGATGCATTGCAATTCTCCGCGATAACCAGCATCAACCGTTCCAGGGGCATTAACCATTGTTACGCCATGCTTAATAGCTAATCCCGATCGTGGATGTACCAATGCCACATATCCATCTGGCAAGGCTATTGCGATACCCGTAGGAACTAATGCCCGCTCCCCTGGCTGCAAAGTCACATCAACTCGAGTGACGATATCTGCGCCAGCATCGCCACCTTTGGCATATACCGGAAGTGGAATCGATGGATCTAAACGTGTAATCAGAACCTGCACATTGGCCATATTTAGGGATTAATCTCAAACGTCGGATCAACAAATGCCATCAACTCAGGTGTCTTTGCCATTTGCTCTAAATACTCTTTAGGGGCGTTATTCATGAAGTGATCCATAGGAACAATTATATAAAGTGCTGCAGCTCTAACAGCGATTTCACCATCTGGTGAATTTAGGCGACCAATAGCTGATGTGTAAACCTTACGATTAACCTGACCAGTGATTTCTGCAGTGATGTGCAATGTGCTGCCCATAGGCACAGGCTTAATGAAATCTGTTTCTAAGCGGCCAGTTACGGCAGGTGCACGCAGCAACCACATCAACTTTCCAAGTGCTTCATCAAATGCCAAGGATAAAAGTCCACCATGGGCAAGACCAGGTGCTCCTTGGTGGTTTTCATTCACTGTAAATTCTGCGGTGATATCTAAGCCTTCGCCAGCATATGCAACTAGATGTAAACCAGTCGGATGTAATTCTCCGCAACCAAAACAATGCCCAAAGTGTGAGGGAATCTTTGAACCAGGAACTGGCGCTTGCGCATGGCGCTCCGGAATAGGTGAACCTTCAGGAGCTGTAGTGCTTGGAATCCGAGCCATATAGCAAGGTTACCGCCTACATATCCGATACGGTAACACCCATGCGTTACCGCGAAGTGATACGTGCACCACTATGGCTTTTAGCCGTTGTTTACTTCTTCATGCTCACTTTGGTGATTTCGATATGGTCTGCCCTTGGAGACAATTCGGCTTTAATCGCCTTAGTTATGGTTACTGCCGCACTTGTGTGGATTTATTCTGCAACTGCCTTAACTATTGAAGTCGATGAAAATGAACTCCGCGTTGGCAAGGCACATATCAGTCTGGGATTTGTTGGTGATTGCATCAATCTAGATAATGAAGCCATCAAACGCGTTAGAACTCGCGATGCAGATCCCCGAGCATTTCTTGCAATAAGGTTTTGGGCCCCAAAAGGTATTCAGATCGCTATAAATGACACACGTGATTCAACGCCATACTGGTTAGTTAGTAGTAAGCATGGTGCAGCACTAATTGAAGCAATAAAAAGTTAAAGCCTTAGAGTTAATTGCACTCTCTACAAACAGCTTTAGCGCCTTCGCCTTTAGCAAGCTGAGTAACGTGATGAACCAAGAAGCAGCGTGAGCACGTAAACTCATCAACTTGCTTTGGCACAACTCGAACCGCTAACTCTTCTCCTGATAAATCTGCACCAGGTAATTCAAGATTTTCTGCAGCTTCTGCTTCATCAACATCGATCTGACCGGATTGAGCATCAACACGCTTAGCCTTGAGTTCTTCTAGAGACTCCTCATGAAGTTCCTCATCAGTTTTTCTGGGTGTGTCGTAATCTGTTGCCATTGCTCTCACCGCCTTTTAATAATTCCTAATAACTGCTAACGGGCGCATCATGGCGCATTTGTCTGGGTTATGCAGGATATCTGGAGCGGCGTGTCGGAGTTATTCCCCACTTGTGTGGGAATTCTCGATTCTTTGAGCCAATCCACCGTTAACGCGGGCGTGAATCGAAGTTCCTTCAGGTAAATACTGCTCAGAAAAGATTTCTCCGCTTTCATGAATCGCGTGGACCAAATCTCCCCGATCGTAGGGAATCACAACATTAATCTCTATCGAAGGTTTTGGCAGTGAACTCTCAATTGCGTGTAACAGACCTTCGATTCCAAAGCCAGTACGCACTGAGAAGGCATAGCTGTTAGGTTCTTTACGTAGAATTTCCATAATTATTTCAGGATCAGCAATATCGACCTTATTAATCGCAATAATTTCTGGAATATCTTTGCCACCAATTTCATCGATGACTAATCTAACTGCTCGGATTTGTTCAAATGGATCTGGATGAGATCCATCGACTACGTGCACAATTAGGTCGGACCCAGATACCTCTTCGAGGGTGGATTTAAATGCATCGATCAACTGATGTGGGAGATGTCGAACGAATCCCACGGTGTCACTTAATGTATAGACACGGCCATCTGCTGTTTCAGATTTGCGCACAGTGGGATCTAATGTTGCAAACAGGGCGTTTTCTACAAGTACGCCTGCATTAGTTAATTTGTTAAGCAGCGATGACTTACCGGCATTGGTGTAGCCAGCAATGGCCACCGATGGAATATTAAAACGTCGACGTTCTTGACGCTTGGTATCTCTTGACACCTTCATCTCGGCGATTTCGCGGCGAAGTTTTGCCATCTTGTCTCTGATGCGACGTCTGTCTGTTTCAATCTTTGTCTCACCCGGTCCACGACCACCGATACCAGCACCACCTGCTGCGCGACCACCAACTTGGCGAGACAGTGAGTCTCCCCAACCACGAAGACGTGGCAATAGATATGCAATCTGGGCCAGCTCAACTTGAGCCTTACCCTCTTTGCTTTTTGCATGCTGGGCAAAAATATCTAAAATCAAAGCGGTGCGATCTACCACCTTGACTTTCAACTTGTCTTCTAACTGGCGCAACTGCGACGGTGAAAGTTCACCATCACACACAACAGTGTCAGCACCAGTTGACATAACAACCTGTTTTAGTTCAATCACCTTTCCTGAACCAATGTAGGTAGCAGGATCTGGCTTATCTCGTCGCTGGATCAAACCCTCTAAAACTTCAGAGCCCGCAGTCTCTGCCAAAGCTTTAAGTTCAGCCAAGGAATTTTCTGCATCTTTAATTGTGCCTTCAGTCCACACTCCAACTAATACGACTCGTTCAAGTTGTAATTGGCGGTATTCAGCCTCAGAAATATCTTGTAGCTCAGTTGAAAAGCCTTTAACGCGACGCAATGCATGGCGCTCTGAGAGCTCCAATGATTGATCACTGTGCTCATCTTCATCGCTGGCATCATATTCAGCAGCAACTCGGGCGCTTTCGCGCAGCAATGACTCGAATTCGTCATCGAAGTCCTTACTCAACCAGAAACCTCGAGATGTCTACATCGCGAATGAGTACCGCAGGTCCGGTGAGTGTTGCATTTGAATGCCCATCAATTGAAACTTCTAGTCGCCCGCCAGGTGGCGTAATAATCCACGTTGCCGGCAGCTTTGACTTTGTGTGCAATGTTGCAGCAAGTGCCACGGCGCACGTTCCGGTACCGCACGAACGTGTTTCCCCAGAGCCACGTTCAAATACTCGCATTGCAATTGTGTTGCCTTCAATAATCTTCACAAATTCAACATTGACACCTTCAGGATAAGAATCACGAGGTCGCACAACCGGAGCCTCATCTAGCGCGCCAATGTCAGCCATGTCATCAACAAACACAACCGCATGGGGGTTACCAACGCTGATGTTGTAACCATTCCAAATATGCCCATTAGTTGCAGCCGTAATTGCTTCATCTTCATCGGTCACTTGGCCCATGTTGACTGAGATGTCATCGGTTAGAGGCACCCGCAAATGCTTAACTCCATCCCGAGTATTAATAGCAAAAATACCCTCTGGTTGATGCCCTCTTTCGACTAGGTATCTAGCCATTACCCGGATTCCATTGCCACACATTTCAGCCAAAGATCCGTCGGCATTTCTGTAATCCATAAACCATTTTTCATCACGCTTAACCATCCGGATCAATCCGTCAGCGCCAATACCGGTTTCGCGATTGCAAATAGCTGCTGTCTGGGCAGTTGTTATCGAATTCTCATCCTTAGGATCGAAAATGAGGACAAAATCATTTTCGGTACCGTGGCCATAAGTTGCAATCATTGTGATTAGTTTATCGATTCGAGTATGCGCTGGAGTGCATTTTGAGTTGGAGAGATCCAAGTTATGCGCTCATCACGCGAGAACCAGGTTTCTTGGCGACGCGCGTATTGTCTAGTTGCGCGCTTAGTCTCTTCCTTGGCTTCTTCTTCTGTGACCTTTCCTTCAATCTGAGCAATAACTTGGGCATATCCCAAAGCACGCTGTGCAGTTACTCCCTGAGTGATTCCTGCGGCCATCAACTTCTCAGCCTCTGCAACCAATCCCTGTTCCCACATTCGCTCCACACGAATTGAGATCCGTTCAGACAGTGCATCTCGATCCATTACTAAACCAAATTGCTGAGCATGTGGGTATCGAGAACTTTCCTCTCGTGGCAGATTAGCTGTAAATGGCTTACCAGTAATTTTGATTACCTCTAATGCGCGGACTACGCGACGAGAATTAGCTTTATCGATGGCAAGTGCTGCAGCTGGATCCAATTTTTCTAATCTCTCAAAAAGAGGCCCGATACCTTTTGTAGCAAATTCCAACTCTAGTTCGGCACGAACTACTGGATCTGTGTCTGGAAAATTAAGTTCATCCAAAATAGCCTTTATATATAAACCTGTTCCGCCAACGACAATCGCATTCTTCCCACGTCCATGGATGTCAGCGATGGCAGCGCGAGCATTTTCTTGATACCAAGCCACATTTGCATCTTGGGTAACCTCTAAGAGATCCATCAAATGATGAGGTATTCCTTTTTGCTCTTCCGCGGTAATTTTTGCTGTGCCGATATCCATACCTTTATATAGCTGCATAGAATCAGCGTTAATAATCTCAGCATCGATCTCGTGTGCCAGTGCCACCGCTAAATCACTTTTGCCTGTGGCAGTTGCCCCACAAATGACAATCAACTTCATCGTTTAACCGTTGGTATTCCAAGCATTGTTGCAGCAGGTCCAGGTTGCGCAATGCGCGCAGCATGAGCTTCAGCGCCTCGGGTCTGTCGAACAGATAGTGGATCGCCAATCAAATAATGAGCTGATGCATCCGTGATTGAAACGGTAACTTCATCACCAGGGCGTGCAACAAATTTGTTATCAAAGTGAACTAATCTGAAATCTTCACTACGACCAGTAAGGCGCGCTTGTGCTTCGTCGCGACGACCTTCGTAATCCCCCACCAAAATCTTGTGCTGTGTGCCAATTGCTTCCTGATTAACTGACAAAGAAATTGCCTGTTGATGATTGTGAAGACGGGTATATCGCTCTCCCACAACCTCATCACTTACTTGATCTGGCATAGTTGCAGCCGGTGTCCCCGGACGCTTTGAGTATTGATAGGTGTATGCGGCGGTAAATCTCGCAGTTGAGCACACATCAAGAGTTGCTTGGAAATCTTCCTCGGTCTCCCCCGGGAATCCAACGATAATGTCAGTTGTTATTGCTGCATGTGGGATCGCTGTGCGCACGCGATCTAGAATCCCAAGGTAGCGATCTGATCTATATGAGCGGCGCATCTGCTGCAAGACTTTATCTGATCCAGATTGCAAGGGCATATGAAGGTGCGGCATCACATTAGGAGTTTGTGCCATTGCCTCGATCACATCATCAGTGAAATCTCGAGGGTGCGGGGACATAAAGCGAACGCGCTCCAAGCCATCAATTTTTCCGCATTCGCGTAACAAATTGGCAAATGCTTGGCGATCACCAAAATCAACACCGTAGGCATTAACGTTCTGCCCTAGCAAAGTTATCTCAATAACCCCTTGATCAACCAAAGTCTTCACTTCAGTCAAGATGTCTGCAGCTGTGCGATCCTTTTCGATCCCTCGCAATGTTGGAACAATGCAAAAAGTACAGGTGTTATTACACCCAACTGAAACTGAAACCCATGATGAAAAGGCAGAGAGGCGACGCGCAGGCAGCGTTGATGGGAAGTGTTCAAGGGACTCAAGAATTTCAATCTGTGATTCTTCTTCTATGCGAGCACGTTCTAGCAATACTGGAAGAGAGCCCACATTGTGTGTTCCAAATACAACATCAACATAAGGAGCTTTCTTAATAATTGTTGCCTGATCTTTTTGGGCAAGACAGCCACCAACGGCGATCTGCATATTAGGGTTCAATTTTTTAATGGGAGCTAAGAAACTTAAATTGCCATATAACTTGTTATCAGCATTTTCTCGGACCGCACAGGTATTGAAAACAACTATGTCAGCTTGTTCTCCGACTACAACAGGAATATAACCAGCCTCATCTAATAACCCTGCGATTCGCTCGGAGTCATGGACATTCATCTGACAGCCGTAGGTTTCGACTGTGTAGGTACGGGTCATAGAGAAGAAATTGAATACTCTAAAGTCGAGCGATCAACCACGAGCATCTGATGGTTATCTAGATGATTCCAATCCGTGTTTCCCCACCCAGTTGAAGCAACAATCATGTCACCGCCGCGCTTAGTAAAGCGAAGCTCGTAATGATCTTCAGCGCTCCACTCAGATTTATTAGCTTCATTAAACTCGCACACAGCAATTAAGGTGTCAGGTGTTTGCACCATGATGTTAAGCGCGGTGTAGTCAGCGTTGGAACCGATCAAATTCACGATTGATCGCACACCTTCGACTAAGCCATGCTCATCAACTTGTGAGAGCAGCGCATAGAAGAAACGCTCGCTATCTGTTGTCCCCTGAAGAAATCCTTTGTATTTATCGGCGATGAACTGCTCTGCAGTATTTCCAGGTCGGATGGTGCCGTTGTGCATAAAAGTTGTAGTCCCATGGGTAAATGGGTGGTTGTTATCAATATTGACGGTGATTCCTTTAGAGGCAAGACGCAGGTGAAGAAGTGCGCCATCGGTGAGAACCTCTGTTTTTGCCTGGGTCAACGAATCTGATTCATGGGCAGGATTAACATCTTTTAAGATCTGGCCATCGTGGGCATAACCCCAACCATCCTTGTGTTCTGATGACATTGCAACAAATTTGTCGAACTCAGTACCTACAACGTCGTAAAAACTCTTACGTTCTAAGGATGAAAAGGCTAGCAATCTGCACATGGTCGTAACTCTACTTCAAGCCTAGAGATTCTTCTTGGCACGCTCTTGTGCTTGCACCGCACGCCATTTAGCAATTTCCCCATGATTGCCGCTCAGCAAAATTGCCGGTACTTCAATATCTCGCCACGTTGAAGGCTTAGTAAAGTTTGGATACTCCAAGTACCCCTCTTCATTATGTGATTCTTCAGCCAATGATTCTGGATTTCCAAGCACTCCTGGAATCAAGCGGGTGATCGCTTCGATCATCACAAGGGATGCGACTTCGCCGCCGCCTAAGACATAATCACCAATAGATACTTCATGCACTCGGTAGCTCTTTGATTCATAATGTTGGCGAACTCGGTCATCAATACCTTCATAGCGACCACATGCGAAGATCAAATGCTTGGCTTGTGAAAACTTTGCTGCCATCGGCTGATCAAAGCGCTTTCCTGCCGGAGTCAAAATAATTAGATCGGTTTCAGGTGTCATTAATTGATCCAAGGCTTTTCCCCAGATTTCTGGCAACATAACCATTCCTGCTCCGCCACCATAAGGAGTGTCATCAACGGTGTTGTGATTATCTGTTGAAAAAGAACGCAGGTCATGAATACCAACTTCTACCAACCCTTGTTCCTGGGCTTTGCCCAATAAGGAAAGCTGAAGTGGTGCAAAGTATTCAGGGAAGATTGTTACCGCATCAATTTTCATGCCATCTCCCCGGTAATAGTTGGCGGAATGACCACCACTTTCTTATTTGCAATATCAACTGTTGGAACTAATTGATGCACAAAGGGAATCAATTGCTCGCCTTGCGCCGTCTTAATCGCTAGTAAATCTTGACCAGGCAGATTAATGACATCGGTAATTTCACCAAATACTTCGCCAGATTCAAGAACTGCAGCACAGCCAATTAGTAGCATGACGTGATACTCATCCTCATCATTGGATTCATTGATATCAACGTCTGCATAAAGCAAAGTGTTGCGAAGTTTTTCGATGCTGTTGCGATCAGTAATACCCTCAAAGCCCAATAACAAAATACCGTTATGAACTCGGCCAGAGATGACCTTCAATTCACCATTGGAATCTGTTTGAACTGTGGCACCAATGGCAAAGCGACGATCAGGTTCATCTGTACGAACCTCTATCGTCGCTTCACCAAGAATTCCGTGAGCGCGACCAATTCGCCCCACGAGTAAGCGCATTGTTATCGAGCTTCGTCGGTCTCGATGAGATCGACGCGCACTGTGCGTCCTGCGAGCGCACTGACAACGGTACGAAGTGCCTTTGCGGTACGACCATTACGACCAATGACCTTGCCGATATCTTCAGGGTTAACACGAACCTCTAAAGTTGTTCCGCGTCGTCCGCTCTTTTCAGAGACGACAACATCATCGGGATTATCGACGATTCCCTTGACCAAATGCTCTAGGGCTTCATCCATCATGTTTACTCTGCAGCCGCTTCTTCAGCTGGAGTTTCAACAACAGCTTCAGCTGGAGTTTCAACAACGGCTTCTACAGTCTCTTCTGCAACAGCCTCAACTGCTGGAGCTTCTTCAACTGCTGGAGTTTCAACGACTGCTTCTTCAACAACAGGGTTTGCCTTAGCTGCAAGCTTCTCCTGTGCCTTCTTCTTCATTGTTGTTGCACCTTCTGCAGGCTCGTTAGCAGCAGCCTTCATCGCTGCTTCATACGCAACAACCTTTGATGGCTTTGGTGCTGCAACGCGAAGAGTTCCTTCAGTCCCTGGAAGACCTTTGAACTTCTGCCAATCGCCAGTCACCTTAAGCAAAGCCTCTACAGCTTCAGATGGTTGTGCACCAACGCCGAGCCAGTACAGAGCGCGCTCTGAGTTGATCTCGATAAGTGATGGCTCTTGTCCCGGAACGTAGCGACCAATTTCTTCAATTGATAGACCGTTACGTGCCTTACGTGCGTCTGTAACAACAACACGGAAAAACGGTGTGCGGATTTTGCCCATGCGCATTAAACGAATTTTTGTAGCCAAGAAAGTTGTACTCCTGTAAATGTGTGCCATGCGTATCAATCGCAGCGGGGTGCGCGATCAATTCATATGACTATCGAATTGTGGATGTTGCTGGGGGTAGAGGGCCCCTTCAACAGGTTCCCAATTCTGCCATTCAAGGCTCCAGATGCGAAATCGGGCTTTATTGACCCTGTTCTAGCGCTCGCTTAGCTGGATTGCCTGATTTGGACTTCTTCTTGTTAATCGGCTTGTTCACCTTGGGCATCGCTGGCATTCCCATGCCTGGAGGCATTCCCGCCGGCATCCCGCCATTTCGAACCTGCTTCATCATCTTTTGCGCAGCCGAGAATCGATCCACCAGATTGTTTACATCTGAAACCTTTCGGCCTGAACCCAATGCGATGCGCGCACGGCGTGATCCGTTGAGAAGCTTTGGCTCCCTGCGCTCTGCTGGCGTCATTGATTGAACAATTGCCTTTGTGCGAACTATCTCGCCCTCGTCAAAGTTTTCAATCTGCTTTTTCATCTGACCGGCACCAGGCAACATTCCAAGAAGTTTGGACATGTTTCCCATTTTAGACATTGCCTGCAATTGCTCTAGAAAATCCTCTAGCGTGAAATCTTCGCCGCTTACAAACTTTGCCTCTAACTTTGCTGAAGTATCTGTATCAAACGCTTTCTTGGCCTGCTCTGCCAATGTTGCAACATCGCCAAGACCCAGGATTCGAGAGGCCATGCGCTCTGGATAGAAAATGTCGAACTCGTGCAGTTTTTCACCAGTTGAAGCAAACATGATCGGGCGCTTTGTCATTGAAGCAATAGACAGTGCCGCACCGCCTCTGGCATCACCGTCAAGCTTTGTTAGCACAACGCCATCAAAACCAACACCATCTAAGAACGCTTGAGATGTTCTCACTGCGTCTTGACCCATCATGGCATCGACAACAAACAAAATTTCATCAGGGTTAACGGCGTCTCGAATATCTGATGCTTGCTTCATTAAATCTGCATCAACACCTAGGCGACCTGCGGTATCAACGATGACCATGTTGTACTGCTTAGTTTTTGCAAACTCAATACCAGCCTTTGCAACCTTCACAGGATCGCCTTGACCATTTCCTAGTTCAGGTGCAAAGACAGGAACGTTGACTGACTCGCCAACGACCTGCAACTGCGTAACAGCATTTGGGCGCTGTAAATCTGATGCAACCAATAGCGGTGTATTTCCTTGATCTGCATAAAACTTTGCAAGCTTTCCGGCCAACGTAGTTTTACCTGCACCCTGCAAACCAGCAAGCATGATCACTGTTGGTGGATTTTTTGCAAAGCGAACTCTGCGGGCCTGTCCCCCAAGGATTTCAATCAGGCTTGAGTTAACAATCTCAAAGATTGCGTTAGCTTGATTGGAACCCGACTGCAATGTTGGCAATGCATCCAAAGATTTCTGTCGTATATCTGCGATGAAATTCTCAACTACAGATAGTGCAACGTCGGACTCCAGCAATGCCTGCCGAATTTCCTCGCAGGTGGTTTCGATATCTGAGGATGAGATCTTTCCGCGTGAGCGAAGTGAAGAGAATGCTCCGCTAAAGCGAGATGTCAGGGACTCAAACATAAGAACCCAAGAGTACTTCAACCCCTACTAAATTGCTTCAGAGCCTCGTTCTCCAGTGCGAACGCGAATCACTTGGTCAACTGGTGATGTCCAAACCTTTCCATCACCGATTGAGCCAGTTGAAGCCACCTTAACAATGACATCAACAATAGCCTCCGCATCCTCGTCATTAACGAGTACCTCTAGGCGCACCTTTGGAATTAGATCAACGGTGTATTCAGCACCTCGATACACCTCAGTGTGTCCGCCTTGACGACCAAAGCCACTTGCTTCTGAAACTGTCATTCCTGTGATCCCAGCACCTTGAAGCGCCTTTTTAATATCGTCTAACTTAAACGGTTTTATAATCGCGGTAATAAGTTTCATTCCTATGCCCCTCTCGAGAATTCAAAGACACTACCCTGGCTATTGTCTGACAACTCATATGCAGGCTCAGCATGTATTGCAATGTCGATCCCTGTGAGCTCTTGATTTTCTGTGATTCTAAAACCAATCGTTAGATCTACGATTTTTCCAATCATCAAAGTCGCTACAAATGAATAGACCAGCACCGCTGCGGCACCAACAATTTGCTTCACAAGTTGTTCTGTTCCACCACCGTTGAATAGGCCAACATCCACGCCCACGAAGCCAATCATGATTGTGCCCACGATTCCACCGACAAGGTGAACCGCAACAACATCTAGTGAGTCGTCATAATCCAACATAAATTTAAGTCCTACAGAAAGTGCGCAAAGACCACCGGCAACTGCACCGATCAAGAGTGCGCCACTTGCCCCTACAAAAGCACACGCTGGAGTAATTGCAACAAGCCCTGCAACTACACCTGATGCTGCACCAAGACTTGTTGCGTGGCCATCGCGAAGTTTTTCAACTAGTAGCCAAGCAAGTACCGCCGCTGTTGTGGCACCAATCGTATTGAGTAGAGCCAAACCTGCAGTTCCATTGGATGCAATTGCTGAACCAGCATTAAAACCAAACCAACCAAACCAAAGAAGTGCTGCGCCAAGCATCACTAATGGCAAGCTATGTGGACGCATCGGAACTTTTCCAAAGCCAACCCGCTTTCCAAGAATGAAAGCAAGTGCCAAGCCAGCAGCACCCGCGTTGATATGAACAGCTGTTCCGCCAGCAAAATCTAGAGCGCCTAAATCATTTGTGATCCAGCCACCGGTCTTTGCGACAAAGTCATCGAAAGCGAAAACCCAGTGTGCAACTGGGGAGTAAACAAGCGTTGCCCAGATGCCAGCAAAGACCATCCATGCACCAAACTTTGCACGATCTGCAATTGAACCCGAAATTAGTGCAACAGTAATTGCAGCGAAGATTCCCTGGAAGGCAACAAAGACTGCAGCTGGAATAGTTCCAATCAACGCTGTCGAGTTATCTAAACCTTTCAAGAATGTGAACTGGCCGATATCTCCAATCAGACCCATTCCCCCAACAGAGTCTCCGAATACCATTGAAAAGCCAAAGGCGATCCACAAAACAAACACAATCGCTAGTGCGCCAAATGACATCATCATCATGTTAAGTACGCTCTTCACGCGAACCATGCCACCGTAGAACAGTGCAAGGCCCGGGATCATTAGAACGACCAAGCCGGTACTCATTAACATCCAGGCGGTATCGCCAGAATTCAAAACAGTCTCTTCCATAGTTGCATCTGCTTTCATAAAGGTTTAGAAAAGTTCTCGCCCTTGAGATGGCCAAACCTTCTATCAGCGCAGTTACGAAATATCGCTCATACGGTTTCAGGAGCGTGACAAAATCCCCAGATTTGTTACATCTGGGTTACGAGAGCAACCCTTTGATATAGCTCTGAGCGTCAAAGAGGGCAAAGTCAGACTCAGATTCACCCGTGCCGACCCACTTAATCGGAATCCCCAATTCGGCCTCAATGGCAAGGGCCACGCCTCCTTTAGCGCTTCCATCCAACTTAGTTAAAACAATTCCTGTGACGTCGACGCATTCCGTAAAAATCTTGGCCTGTTGTAAACCGTTTTGCCCTGTCGTCGCATCAATTACTAACAAGACTTCATTGATCGGTGAAACCCTTTCAACTACGCGCTTTACCTTGCTCAGCTCTCCCATTAAGTCGTTCTTGTTGTGCAAACGCCCTGCGGTATCAATAATTAAAATATCACTTGCTGATTCATGGGCACTCTTTGCGCCATCAAATGCAACGGATGCAGGATCTCCATTATCTTTTCCAGAAACTACAAGAACACCAATACGGCTTCCCCAGGTCTTTAACTGATCGACTGCCGCAGCACGAAAAGTGTCACCTGCAGCCAACACAACACTTTTGCCACTCTTTTTGTAATATGAGGCAAGTTTTGCAACAGATGTAGTTTTACCCGTTCCATTTACTCCAACAACCATAATTGTGGTCGTACCACTCGCCAATACCGGCTCATGTGAATTCTTCGAAAGACTAGATGTCAAAATTTCAATTAGCGCTAGCTCTGCGTTATCGCTCTTAACTTTTTTGGCAGCTTCTAAGAAATTCTTTGTCAGTGTTGGGCCTAGATCAGATGCTAAAAGCTCTTGCTCTAATTCAGCCCAATCTGCTGGTGAAAAGTCATTTGTGCCTTTTATTTTGGCGATAAACTTACTAAAAAGACCCATCGAACTAAACCTTAGCTAGCGTCAGATTCGCGCAGGCGCTGTGAAATAACTTCGGTGACGCCATCTCCGCGCATTGTGACGCCATAGAGCGCATCAGCAATTTCCATGGTGCGCTTCTGGTGAGTAATGATGATCAACTGTGAACTCTCACGTAGCTCTTCTAGAACAACAAGTAGGCGTCCAAGGTTTACATCATCCAGGGCTGCTTCGACCTCATCTAGAACATAGAAAGGACTTGGACGAGCCTTAAAGATTGCAACTAACATCGCAACAGCTGTGAGTGACTTTTCTCCACCTGAAAGCAATGAAAGACGCTTAATACGCTTTCCTGGTGGACGCGCTTCAACATCGACACCTGTTGTTAGAGGGTTGTCTGGATCTGTCAGGATCAATCGTCCATCTCCACCTGGGAACAAACGCGCAAATATGTCTTCAAAGTGCTTTGCTGTCTCTGTATAGGCTTCCATGAAGATTGATTGAACGCGATCATCAACTTCCTTAATGATGTCCAACAAATCCTTCTTTGTGTTCTTAAGATCCTCAAGCTGCTCAGCCAAAAACTTAAGTCGCTCTTCCAGTGATGTGAACTCTTCAAGTGCAAGAGGATTGATCTTGCCCAGTAGGTTCAGTGAACGCTCGGCAGATGCCAGACGCTTCTCTTGCTGGTCACGTCGATATGGAACAAGCTCAGTTGCAACAATTTCGCCTTCATCGGTCTCGTGGAATGTTGGAACATCATTTTCTGGACCATATTCGTTGACCAATGTTGTTGTGTCAATTCCAAACTCTTCAACAGTCTTGGCTTCTAAAGTTTCAAGACGAAGTCTTTGTTCTGCACGAGCAATTTCATCCTTGTGAACACTTGTCGTTAATTGCTCAAGCTCTGATGTTAATTCACGACCTCGTGTGCGAACGGTCAAAGTTTCACCTTCACGCGCCGCGCGAGACTCTTCCAGGCGACCACGCTCTACAGCAGCCTTAGCAATCGAACGCTCAATGTGAATCAGTACTTCATATGCAGCTTCTGCAACTACCTGTGAAATAACTGCAGCACGTGCGCGAGCACTGCGGCGAATGATTGCGCGCTCTGAAGCGTCACGTTCGGCTTGGGCTGATTGCTCAAGTGCCAAAGCACGTGCACCAACTGAATCAACGCGCTCTTCAGTCGTACGAACCGCCAAACGTGCTTCTACTTCAGAGGTACGTGCAACGGAAACTTGATTACGCAATTCTTCAGCATGTGAGTGATCAGGCTCTGCTACTTCACCACGTTGCTGCAATTGATTTTGAGCAATGACAATTTCACCCTCATCACGAGATTTAGCCGCAGTTGCTTCACTTATCGAGGTGTTGAGGCGCTCAACTTCAGCCACTGCTGACTTCATATTTTGTCCTGAAACTGCCAACTGCTCAGTCAGGGCTGCAATACGAGCATCTGACTCGTTGAGCTTAGACAGAGCAACATCAAAATCACTTTGACGTGAAGAAAGTTCTGTTGTTGCAGTTGAGATTTCAAACTTTAAGCGATCGCAATTGTGCGTAATGTCCTGCAACTTGTTCTCAAGTCCTTCAATAAGAGCCTTAATTTCAATTAAAGATGAAGAAGATTTTGAACCACCACGCGCACGACCACGAGAAATTACATCTCCATCTCGCGTAACAACTGTTACTCCTGGATGAGATCTCAAAATCGCCTCGGCTGCATTGGCATTTTCTGCGACAACAGTTGAAGCAAGTAGTGAAGAAAGGAGATCCCCAATTGTGCTTGAACGAATGTGAGCTGACAGCGGTGTCAGTCCTGCAGGGATATTGCCATTGCCAGTTTGTCCTGGCTCATAAACCAAAACATCAGCCTGTCCAAGATTTTCACTGCGCAATGTTGTCAGGGCTGTCACAGCAGATGAAAGATCCTGCACAACAACAGCATCAGCTAGTGTGCCAAGTGCAGCGGCGGCTGCAGACTCCCAGCCACTATCAATCTCAATTAAGCCTGCAATGCTGCCCAGAATAGAAACTCCACGCGAATCACGAAGTAGAGCTGATGCCCCGTCGCGATTTTGTGAAGTCAGTTTCATAGCTTCTAGCTTTGCTTCTACAGCGTTGCGCTCACGATCTGCTGCCCGCTCCGCCTCAACTAATTCATTGACTTTAGACTTGGCAGTATCGAGTTGATTCTTGGCACCTTCAAATTGTGAATCAAGTCCAAGTTCGCCAGAATCTGCGCTAGCAATTTCTAATTCATAGGATGCGTGCTCACGTTGTGCTTTATCTGCACGAGCTTGGGCGTCATCACGTGACTTAGTCAGACGTTCAATCTCTTCTGCAATAGCTTCAAGGCGTGCATGCAATGACTTGATGTGACCCTCTTGGCGCGCTGTTCCTTCACGCGCATCTGCAATTGCTCGCATGGCAGCAGCAATCGTGTCTTCATCACTTTTGAGAGCAGCCTCTGCTGCAATGAGTTGTGCTGATGCTTGGGCTAGGGCTTGCTGAGCAGAAACAACATTTGCACGAAGTGCACTTTCTTCCAGGCGCAATGAGGCGGCCTCTTTATCTAAACTTTCTGGATCGCGACCTGAGGTGCGAGCCTCCTCTGCTTCTTCATTGAGAAAACGAGAACGCTCTTGGGCAAGGCTTTGGGTTCCTCGGAACTTTTCGCGCAAAGAGTTGAGGTTGTAATACGTCTCTTGGGCAGCAACTAACAGTGGACCCTCATGGGCAGCTTGTGCATCAAGTGCTTCTTCACGTCGCCTAATTGAATCAACTTCGGCCTCAACTGCAGAACGTTTGTCGCGCAAAGCAGTTTCGTCGGCAACTTCAAGTTCAAGAGTTTTTGACATCGAAATAAAATCATCAGCTAACAAGCGAAGTTTTGCATCTCGCAAATCTGCTTGGATTGTTGCAGCTTTCTTAGCTACTTCTGCTTGCTTACCAAGTGGACGTAGTTGACGACGAAGTTCAACTGTTAGATCTTGAATACGAGCAAGGTTTGCTTGCATCGAATCTAATTTGCGAAGCGCTTTTTCTTTACGCTTGCGGTGCTTGAGTACTCCAGCTGCTTCTTCAATAAATCCGCGGCGCTCTTCGGGAGTTGCCATCAAGATTGCATCTAGCTGACCCTGACCAACAATCACGTGCATTTCGCGACCAATACCTGAATCGCTTAATAATTCTTGAATGTCTAGCAAACGAGATGCTTCACCATTGATTTGATATTCACTTTTTCCATTACGGAAAAGAATTCTAGAGATTGTTACTTCGGTGTAATCGATGGGTAGTGCGCCATCTGAATTATCAATTGTTAGTGAAACTTCAGCGCGACCAAGCGGTGCTCGTCCGCTTGTTCCAGCAAAGATGACATCTTCCATCTTTCCACCGCGCAATGATTTAGCGCCTTGTTCACCCATAACCCAGGTGAGTGCATCTACAACGTTTGATTTTCCTGAACCATTGGGACCAACCACGCAGGTGATTCCGGGCTCTAGACGAAGAGTCGTCGCAGAGGCAAAGGACTTAAAGCCCTTAAGCGTCATACTCTTCAAATACACGCGGTAAACCTATCGCTTCAGGAGCGTGTTTTTAGTGAATTTAGGCTTGCGGAAAGGCGGTTTTTAACGCTTCATAGGCTGCGCGTGCGGCTACCTGTTCAGCCTCTCGCTTGCTCTTTCCAGTTCCTTCACTCATAACTTGGCCACTCAACATTGCAACTGCGGTGAAGTTCTTGTCGTGATCTGGACCTTCTTCGCTAACGATGTATTCCGGTGCGCCCTTACCAAGTGATGCCGCTAATTCTTGAAGCGCAGTTTTTCCATCAAGACCAGCACCGCGTGCAACAGCTAAATCCATCGTGGGTGTAATCAACTTTCGAACTATCTCGGTACATTGGGCAAAACCAAATTGCATGTAAATAGCGCCAATCAATGCTTCGAGAGCATCTGCAAGCAATGAGTTTTTATCGCGTCCGTTAGTTACTTCTTCGCCTTTTCCAAGACGGATGTATTGGCCAAGTTGTAATCCGCGAGCAATGTCTGCGAGCGCACGCATGTTGACAACACCAGAACGCAAGGGAGAAAGACGACTTTCATCAAAATCTGGATAGCGTTTGTAAAGTTCTTCAGTAACAATTAAACCAAGAATTGAATCACCAAGAAATTCAAGGCGCTCATTAGTTTCTTTACTTCCAGATTCATAGGCATATGAACGATGGGTAAAGGCTAACTCAAGCAAAGCTGGATCGAGTGTTACTCCCAGCTGCTCACTGAGCAATGAACTCAGATCAGACCTCTAATACCTGGCGACGGTTGTATGTACCGCACGTTGGGCATGCTGTGTGCTGCAACTTAGGCTGCTGGCACTGACCACATGTTGATAGAGAGGCTGCAGTAGTTTTCCACTGGCTACGACGTGAGCGCGTCTTTGAACGCGACATTTTTCGCTTTGGTACTGGCACGGTTCGAACCTCTTCTCAATCCTTGAGCAGCCACTGGGCTGCAGAGGGTAAGTATCCCTTAAAAAGGCTAAATCTTGAAATCGGGATCCTCGAGGGTTAATCCCCCAAGGCTGGCCCAGCGGGCATCAATTACCTCATGGGCGTGATCTTCGGGCAGATCAGCCCACTTGCCCCCACATTCTGGGCACAACCCCAGGCAATCCTGATTGCATAAGGGGTTGCTCGGCAATGACAGCACAATCGCATCTCGAACAGGGGTTTCTAAATCAAGAATGTCCCCGTCCATCATGAATTCATCTGCCACATCTAAATCTTCACTTGTTAAGTCCTCTGTGGAACTCTTTCGCTTTTTCTTCCCACGCTCATTAGTTGGCTCATAGTTATAGAGCTCTTGAATTTTGCGTTCAATAACAATTTCAACGGGATCTAGGCAGCGGATGCATTCTCCTTGTGCCACGGCATAAACATCAGCGCTGAGCAAAACGCCTTCAGTAACAGATTCCAGGCGGGCATCAATTTCAATGACTTCACCGGCAGGCACAGAAATCAACTCAACGCCAAACTTTTCCTTAACAATAATATCTAATTCATACTCCTTCATTTCACCCGCACGACGAGGTAACTCGTAAGTGTTGAGCTTGAAAGAGTCTGGAGTTTTACTCATCAGACATTACTCGTCAGCTAGTTGTGACAAGACATCCTTGTCATTAGCGCCAGCTAGTCGATCACGTCCACGAGAGACCGCATCCATTGTTTTGTTAAGGATTACCTCAAGAGTGGCAAGACGACCATCGATGTACTCCTCAACCTCCTGCTTTTCTAACTCAGCAGTTTCCCGGGCATCATCTAATATTTTGCGGGCTTCATCTCGAGCGATTTGAACAATTGAAGTTTTCTCAACCATTTGTGACACATCTTCGCGCGCAATAGTGATTAATTGCTCGGCGCTGACTCGAGCTTCTTCGATAATCGCGTCTCGAGTTTCAATAATTTTTCGTGCAGTTTCGAAATCTGTTGGAAGTGCCTCTCGGGCATCATCTAGAATTTCAAGCATCTCGGCACGGTGCACCACACAGCTTGCAGATAGTGGAACACCACGAGCTTCTTCAACTAATGTAATCGCTGACGTTAATTTCTCTACTGAATCCATGATCTACTTCCCCGCTACTCGTGCTTTAAGTGCTTCATTAATTGATGGTGGAACCATTGTTGAAACATCACCGTTGTAATGGGCGAGCTCTTTTACAAGAGATGATGACAAGAATGAATGCGTAGGCGATGTGGCCATGAACATGGTTTCAACTCCTGAGCCCTGCAGATTGACCTGAGCCATCTGTAATTCGTAATCAAAGTCGGTAACCGCTCTCAAGCCCTTAACGATCGCTTGAATTGAATTGCTCTTGCAATACTCAACCAAAAGTCCGCTCCAGGAATCAACTGAAACGTTAGGGAACTTCTTAGTTACCTCAGTAATCATTCCAATGCGTTCAGCCACGGTGAAAAGACTTGATTTGGTGCGATTTTCCAGAACAGCCACAACTACGTGATCGAACTGTTGGGCCGCACGCTCAATGATGTCTAAGTGCCCATAAGTGATGGGATCAAAGGATCCTGGGCATACCGCGCGCTTCATGTGCCAAACGCTAGCAATACTGAGCCCAGTTATCCATTCTTAGGGCTGGTAATTAGCGTAATAAATGGTCGCCTGCCCATATTTTCGCTCACGTGCGGGCACAAATGCATCTGGCCATATAAATTGCGCGCCACGCGTCGTTCGCTCAATCGCAATAAATGCATCACTGCTTAAAAATTCATAATCATGTAAAGCGCTCAAAACATCTTCAACAGCTTGATTAGAAAAATCATATGGTGGATCAATATAAACAAGATGATATTTATCCTTTGGTGCATCTTTCAAGAATCGCTCAGCACTCATTCCATATAAATGAAAATTTCCTGTTGGATTAGACCTCTTTACTATCTCAAAGTTTGTTTCAATCGTTTTTTGTGCTTCATCATCTTTTTCAACAATATGAACAGATGTTGCCCCACGAGACAAAGATTCCAATCCGATTGCGCCGGATCCACCAAATAAATCTAGAACATGCAATCCTTCGAAGGTTCCAAACTCAGATGCCAATGAAGAGAACAAACCCTCACGAGCTCGATCAGAGGTTGGTCTAGTTGCACCTGCAACCGCGCCAAGTATTCGACCCTTTGCAACACCGGCAATGATTCTCAATTGATTAACCCTTATCCAAATAGTCAACGGCTTGATCGCGTTGTAGCTGGGCAAGTTCAGCCCTGAGCGCAGGATAGTCTGATAAATCATTATCAGTTGCAATCAAAGACTCGGCATCATCACGTGCCTGCTCGATCAACGCTTCATCTCGCAAAACACGGAGCAATCGCAAATGAGATTGTGTGCCTGATTGACTTGCTCCAAGCACATCTCCTTCACGTCGTTGCTCAAGATCTATTCGGGATAACTCGAAACCATCCAAGGTGCCTGCTACCGCATTTAATCTTTCACGGGCCGGTGATTCTTCTTCACACTGAGTTACCAAAAGGCACAGTCCAGGTGATGTTCCGCGACCAACACGACCACGCAACTGGTGTAGTTGTGAAACACCAAAACGATCGGCGTCCATAATCACCATGATCGTTGCATTGGGCACATCAACGCCTACTTCAATTACAGTTGTTGAAACCAAAACATCAATATCGCCCTTAGTAAAAGCCTGCATCGTTGTGTCTTTTTCATCGGCTGATAGGCGCCCGTGCAGGATCGCAATTTTTAGCCCTTTAAGCGGACCGGCATGCAGGGTTGGTGCTAACTCTTCAACAGAGGTGATTTCAGATGACTCATCCCCGAACAGGAAGTCAATGTCAGCGTTGGCATCAGAATCAGCGCTAATACGAGGGGCAACTATGTATGCCTGATGACCTTGGGCCACCTCTTCGTTAATTCTTTGCCATGCTCTCTCTAAAAAGCTTGGCTTCTCTTTCACCGGCACAACATGGGTTGTGATCGGTTGACGTCCCAAAGGCAACTCTCGCAAAGTAGAAACATCTAAATCACCAAAGACGGTCATGGCCACCGTTCGCGGAATTGGCGTTGCAGTCATCACAAGTAGATGTGGAGGCAGGGTTGCTTTTTCTTTCAAAGCATCTCTTTGTTCAACACCAAATCGATGCTGCTCATCGACAACAATTAATCCCAAATCCTTAAATTCAACTTTTTCACCTAAAAGAGCATGCGTACCAATCACGATCCCGGCACTTCCCTGCGCAGCCATCGCTAATGCCTCTTTACGCGCCGCAGCACTTTGTGAACCTGTAATTAAAGTTACTTGCGTGGCCTTTTCAGAACCGCCCAGCATTCCACCGTGACCCAATTCGCCCAGTAATTTCTGAATAGTTCGTAGATGCTGGGCAGCTAATACTTCAGTTGGAGCAAGCAGGGCAGCCTGTCCCCCGCTATCAACAACTGCCAACATGGCGCGCAGTGCAACAATTGTTTTACCAGAACCAACTTCACCTTGTAATAAGCGATGCATGGGATGTGGTTGAGATAGATCTGATTCAATTTCTTTACATACTGCAACCTGTCCCGCCGTTAATTCAAAGGGCAGCGTTGCATCGAATGCATCAAGTAATCCCCCACTGATGCGTTTTCTAGATGTTGAATTCAACTTCTTTAGTTCAATTCTGCGCATCACCAGCAGAGACTGAAGAAGAAAGGCTTCATCAAAGGTTAAACGTTCCCGAGAAAGTTCGGCATGATCTAAATCTGCTGGCTGGTGCAACTGCACTAGCGCTTGATGAAGTGATGGATAATTGTGTTTTTCGCGTATTGAAGCAGGTAAGAAATCTGCAATTTCCTCTAGTGATCCAATAGCAAGTTGTGCGCATTGTGAAATCTTCCAGGATGGCATTTTCGCCGAAGCGGGATAAACAGGAAGGTACTTACCTGCAAAACCTTCAACTGCGCTATCAACATCTGATCCGTCAGGAATCAATTCGTAATCTGGATGTGCCAACTGTTTCTTATTATTAAAAACTCCTACTTTTCCAGCAAACAAACCCTGTCGTCCGACCTTCAACTCTTTTTCACGCCAGGCTTGATTGAAAAATGTTAGGGATAACTTGTCTGTGCCATCTGTGACTACAACTTCGAGCATGCTGCCTTTGCGCCCACGCATAGGCCTAGTAGATGCTGAATACACCTGCGCCAGAATTGTTGTCTCATCGCCTTCGTGAAGGGCGGAAATATCTGAGAGCTCACCACGGACCATGTATCGACGTGGGTAGTGGCGCATGAGATCGCCAATGGTTTTTATGCCAAAGGTGGTTTCTAGAACTTTGGCGGTGCGGTCACCAACGACCGCTGAAACCTTGTTCTCTAGTTGTGCCACACGGGCATTCTCTCGCGATCTGTCGATAAATGTTGGTTAGCGGAGCATTGTCAGCGTTTTATTGGCCCTGCTCCACCCTGAGTGGGTGATCACGATAGCTATTTTCTCCTTCATCAAAGCGGTGATTGCTATTTCAATGCGCTCTGCCAATTGATGATCAAGGTGCTCTGTAGGTTCATCGAAAATATAGATATCGGCATCTGACAACAATGTTCTAGCGATGGCAAGACGTTTAGATTCACCACCAGAGACAATCCGTCCAAAATCTCCAATTATCGTATCCAGACCGCTACTCATCTCATTTACAAGGCCATCTAGTTCCAGCATTGCTAACACGGCCATGATCTGAACATCACTAGCCCCTGAATTTCCAACCTTTAGATTTTCGCGAATCGAAGTATTAAACATGTGAGACCTTTGTACCGTTCCAACGATGCGTTGATTCAAATCAGTAAAGCTGGATAGTTCTTTGCCATTTATTGTGATTGAGCCTGTATAAGGAAGTAAGCCAAGTAACCCCATAGCAAGAGTAGATTTGCCGACTCCTGATTTGCCACGGATGACTAGTAGTTCTCCCTTACTGACTTCACAAGAGAAAGGCTTCATGAATTCTGCCTGCCAGGAAACTCTTACATCTTTGCATGCAAAAGAAGTGACTGTTTCTTCTATCTGCACAGTTTCAGAGCTCTCCCCATTCATATTCAACAACTCATTGACCGCTCTTTGTGAGGCGAGTAACTTTCCAGATACAAAAAGATTCGGATACCACATTGTGATAGCTTCAAACATAACCAGGGGTAGAAATATCAACATAGCAACTTGAACAGCTGGTAATTGATTAAGGTTTGTCACCGAATTTGTAATCCATGCACTTCCCACAATTGCTAAACCAATTATTAGGTATGTAGATGATGCAAAAACAGCGCTCTTGCTAATTAGTTTCTTTTCACTTCTAACGATCTCTAACTCTTGCGCTACTGCAGGTGCTAGAGATTGATCTAAATACCCATAGATCTGTGCCTCGATTACACCGTGAACCGAAGATTCAACAATCTGTGTGTATCTAATTTCTTGAGCTTCTATCTTTTCTGCCAGCGGTACTGTGAATAGAGAAATCAACAGTGGGAAGACAAACAACAGAATCAGGGACGCCGGAACCGTAATCAAGAGTGATTCTGGGCGGACCCACCATCCCAGAAGAGTGCCTGCCACTAACGACAAAATGGCCGATGACCCAGGGAGTTTTATTCGAAGTTGGTATTCCTGGGCCCGTTCAACATCATCAACAAGTGTCTTTACTGAAGCGCCTGAATTAACAACACTTGATACTGCGATGGAATTACCAACTAGTTTCTTATAAAGATCAACTCGCAAATCGGTCAGGCGCTCAAAGACAGCCTTATGACTAACTAACCGCTCTCCATATCTAGCAACCGAACGAAAAATTCCAAAGAAGCGCACCGAAACTATTGAGACACCTAAAGTCAAAATAGGTGGGTGCGTAGATGCCATCGTAATCAACCAGCCACTTGAAACAGTTAGTCCAATACCACCAATGAATGCGAATGCGCCTAACAAGTATGCAATAAACATCATGATGTGACCACGAAGCTTTGCTGAGAGTCATCTGCGCGCATGATCGAAACATCGTGCGATATGCAAATAACAATAGAACCTGATGTTGCATAACCACGTAATGTTTTCATTACTTTATCGGCGCTATCAGAGTCTAAGTCAGCAGTTGGCTCATCAGCGATCAATACCTGTGGCCGAGAGACTAAAGCTCTAGCAATTGCAATCTTTCGAATCTGACCACCTGATGCTGCGTTTGAGCTTTCACCTACTGCGCCTAATTGAGTTTCTAATCCACTGGGTAGGTCACTTACTGCCAAGCCACATTGCGTAAGTATTTCTATAATCGCAGAATCCTCGATTGTTGGAGATATTAACTGGAACTGTTGACGAAGCGTTCCTGTTGCCAACTGTGGCTGCTGCGGTACCCAACCAATCGTCTTAAACCATGAACTCTTCAAAGAAGCATCTAGTGTGTGAACTCCTCTACTTGTGTCAACAATAACCCCGGCATCATTGCGAATTCCCAAAAGATTGAGAGCGAAGGTACTTTTACCAATCCCAGACTCACCGACAATGAAGTGAATTTCTCCTGATTTGATTTTTCTTGCTTCGATCGAACACGGTGATCTGCCCTTAATGTGTAAGCCCCACTGATTCCAAGAGATTGCATCAACTGAAGAAAAATCAACTTCTAGCTGGGCGGGAATTTCGCTCTTGTCAGCCTGCAGATTTGTCAGCTGCTCAAGTGCTTCGGTGCCATCAGCAGATGCGTGAAATAGGGATGCTGCGTTACGAAGCGGGAAATACACCTCTGGGGCCAGGATTAAAACAGCAAGAGAAGTTGTAAATCCTATTTTTGAATCAACTAACCGTAGTCCGACCGAAACTGCAATGAGGGCTACCGAAATTGTTGCGCATAGTTCTAATGCCAATGCCGAAAGAAAAGAAATCTTAAGCACCTTCATTGTCTCTTGGGTGTACCGATCTCCCATCTCTTTGATGCGTTGACCCTGTGTTTTATGGCGACCAAAGATTTTCAGAGTCACGAAACCGCGTAATGAATCTTCAAAATACGCTGAAAGAGAGCCCAGAGTCCTCCACTTTTTGTTCACGGAATCTGCTGTGTACTTACCAATCAATGCGCCAAAAATAGGAATGAGTGGCAAGGTAAACACTGCGATAAATCCTGAGAGTGGGTCCAAGACAAACAATGTAGCTATTACGACAAATGGTGTGATCGATGCAAAGAAGAGTTGCGGTAAGAATCTACCTAGATAGATATCTAAGGAGTTCAAACCCTTGACCAACAAAGTACTAATTGTTGACGGCGGAACATGGGCATAGGTGTTTATGTTAGATGTGACTTCAGATCGAATCTGTTGCTTAATTGCAACTGCCTGCCTAGAACACCAAAACTCAAATCCTGATTGGAATACTGCGCGAAAAGCCCATAGCCCTGCCAGCAAACCAATGAGTGAGATTGCCGAACTATCTAAGTTAATGACAGCAACGATTACCCGAGCTAAAACAAGTGCGCTTACAACAATAATTGCGGACCAAATGGTCGCGCCGATTACTGATACAAAGAAAAGTCTGCGGCTACCACCCCTGTGGAGAAGTAGCCGCAGATTGGTCGATTTCACTTATGAAGCGAATGGCTTACTACGTCGAGAACGCCATGTTCAGGGTTTGCGATCTGAGATGCGCTAACACGTTTACGAAATACCCAATAAGTCCAACCTTGGTAGACAAGAACTATTGGAGTCATTACCAAAGCAACAACTGTCATCACCTTAAGCGTGTAATCCGTACTAGATGCGTTTGTAATTGTGAGGTCAAACTGAGACCCCAAAGAACTAGGCATAACACGTGGGTACAACGCGAAAAACAGAGTTGACACAAAGGTTGCAATCGTTGCCGCAGAGAAAATGAATGACCATCCCTCTCGACGCTTGAGATTGGCAAACATTCCAGCAACCCACAAAAGTGCAACAAATGTGGAGAGAATCATGACCGTTGTGTTGAGTTCGGGCATCATCAAGTTTGTCCATACCAAGAATGAAACTGCAGCAACAGCGGCAACCACTCCTGAAATCTTGGCTATTTCATGAGACTTATCCCGAATGGAACCTGTTGTTTTGAGGGATAGGAATACAGCTCCGTGTGTGAGGAAAACTGACAATGTCACGACACCACCGAGTAATGCGTATGGATTTAGGAGGTTAAAGAATCCACCCACATACTCAAGTGAGCCACTTTCAGCTTTTTCAATTGGAACTCCACGAACGATGTTGGCAAATGCAACTCCCCACAGAAGTGCAGGAATTGTGCTGCTAATCAGGATCGCAATATCCCAACGTTGTCTCCATTGTGCTTTTCCGTACTTGCTACGGTACTCAAATGAAACACCACGAACAATGAGCGAGACGAGAATGAGGAATAGTGGCAAATAGAACCCACTAAACAAGGTCGCATACCACTCTGGGAAAGCGGCAAAGGTTGCACCTCCAGCAACAAGCAACCACACCTCGTTGCCATCCCACACAGGTCCAAGTGTGGTTAGGACGGCGCGACGATCAGCTTCATTCTTTGAAACAAAACGAAGAAGCATGCCGACACCGAAGTCGAAACCTTCAAGGATGAAGTATCCAACCCACAGAACCGCAATGAGCAAAAACCATGTTGTTTGAAAAGTCATTTCCATACTCCTTTCTTAGTAGGCCATCACTAGTTGTTTGTCTTCAGAACCACCAAGCTGGGGATCTTCATAATCGAACTCTTCTGCTGGGCCATTCTTGATAACTTTCAATGTGAGTCCAATTTCAATGAATGCGAGGACTCCGTATAGCAATGTGAAGACAATCATTGTGAACAAGACCGCTCCAGCAGAAACAACAGCGCTCACTCCATCTGCTGTCTTGATTAATCCAAAGACCGCCCATGGTTGACGTGCTGTTTCTGTAAATATCCAACCAAAGGAAATGGATAGAAGTGGAATGAAGGGAAGTGAATACATAGCTGGTGCGAACCACTTGCCCTTAGGTGTTGCCCCGCGGCGCAAACCCCACATCGCAAGCATTACGAAGAGCAGCCCTAGAAATCCAAAGCCGATCATCAAGCGGAAAGACCAATACGCCAGAGGCACATTAGGCGTGTAATCCCCAGCGCCAAATTGAGCATCGTATTTAGCCTCTAAGTCATTAACTCCTTCAACGACGCCGTTGAAGTTTCCTGTAGACATAAAGGAAAGCATCGAAGGAACGCCAATCTGAAATACAGATCTAGATCCATCCAAAGTTCCAATTGTTAGTAAAGAAAATGGTGCATTTTCCTGAGTGTTGTAGAGAGCCTCAGCTGCTGCCATCTTCATTGGTTGTTGCTCGGTCATAACACGTGAAGTGATATCTCCAGTGACAAATACCAAAACAAAACTGACCAGCATTGTTATTGCACCTAATTTAAAGGTAGAGCGTGCAAGCAGTTCATCCTTCTTTTTTAGAATCAGATAAGCAGAAATTCCTGCCATGAATGCACCGCCAGCAAAGGCTGCTGAAGGAATTGTGTGAAGAAACTCTGTAACCGCAGTTTTCTGCGTCAGTACCGCTTTTATATCAACAAGTTCGGCGCGACCTTTTTCTGCATTCAGCACATACCCCACTGGATGTTGCATCCAGGCATTAGCCGCCAAAATAAAGTAAGCAGAAAGAACAGTGCCGGTTGCAGCTAGCCAAATGCTGGCAAGGTGTAATTTCTTTGGCAGTCGATCCCAACCGAAAATCCACAATCCTAAGAATGTGCTCTCTAAGAAGAATGCGAGCAAGCCCTCTATTGCAAGTGGTGCGCCAAAGATGTCTCCCACGAAACGGCTATATGAAGACCAGTTCATACCGAACTGGAACTCCTGCACAATTCCGGTGACAACACCGATAGCAAAGTTAATAAGAAATAGTTTTCCGAAAAATTTAGTCGCGCGTAGATACTGCAGCTTTTCGGTGCGATACCAAGCGGTTTGAAGCCCTGCGACTAGAAATCCCAAGCCGATAGTGATCGGCACAAAAAGGAAGTGATAAACAGTTGTGATGGCGAACTGCCATCTGGCTAGATCTAAGGAGTTCATAGAACTCGTGCTCCAATTCTGAGCCGCTCTACCGGCTCACAGCCAATCTTGCGCCTGAACAGATGTGAGCACACCGAAGAATCCATGGGCTAGCCCTCATGTTGCCTAACTCACGCCCACGCTCAAAGCACGCTTCGCGGTGATTGGCTTCCTCCCCCGCCTACGGGGTACCCTTACGCTCTGTTCCCATTGGAACGAGATCAATAGAAGAGTTAAAAGGAGTACCGCTGTGGCAGCAACATGCGATATCTGTGGCAAAGGGCCCAGCTTCGGAAACAATGTCTCTCACTCACAGGTGAAGACCCGTCGTCGTTGGAATCCAAATATTCAGCGCGTTCGCACCCTTGTTGGTGGAACACCAAAGCGTCAAAACGTTTGTACTTCATGCCTCAAGGCTGGAAAAGTAACGCGTTAATTTTTATTAATTGAAATGGCGCCAGGTATCTGGCGCTTTTTTCATTTCTGCTCCAAGAACGCCATTGCCTTCAACAACAGTTCCTACGCAGAAACCATCCAAGTTATTTCCTGTTGCTAAAAAGACATGGTCCTCGCCGCCTGCGAAGATCCATTGCCACACATCAACACCTTGACTATCAGCCAGCTCTTTCAAAGTAACAAACT
>Ga0247844_1000064_pt1 | contig 203685 bp, 161 predicted proteins | sample LaCtaG_FD_192421 | JGI IMG/M metagenome (GOLD analysis project Ga0247844, IMG submission 192421) | Freshwater microbial communities from meromictic Lake La Cruz, Castile-La Mancha, Spain - LaCruzMarch201714.5m_1 | ecosystem: Environmental > Aquatic > Freshwater > Lake | place: Spain...
GCCATCCGAGCCCTCCGCTGCTGCGCTACGCTCCGCAGCTCCAGGCTCGGATGGCCGACAGTGCACGGATGGACGGGGTCAAAATTGCACGCCGATAAGGGGTCAATGTTCGACGCCGATTGACACTCGCACAAAAAAACATTGCGACGATGGAATACGCAGGCCTCGAGCCCTTTGGTGGCAACCCGCGGCAATCGCCAGCGAGCGAGATCGCAGAACACATCCGGTTTTTGCCATCTCAGATGATTGAAGGCACGCAACGGTTGACGGATCTCATCGCGGGACTGCGGCCCGATGTCGTTCATATCTGGCAGGATGGAACCATCCTGGCAACCGCGCTGGCCGCATTGCTCGCCAATGTCCCGCGGATCGTCTTAAGCGTGCGAACAGTACCGCCCATCGACCGGCCATCGCGGATGAAACCGCAGTACGAAGTATTGTATCCAGCACTGGTGCGTATGCCCGGCGTCGTGTTGAGCGCGAACTCGCATCATGCGGCGCGGCGGTACGCACACTGGCTCGACTTGGATCCAGCGCTCATTCCTGTCGTCCACAACGGCCTGCATCGGCTTCCCGAGGACAGCGACGCCAATGCCAGCAATTTGCTAGCAGGCTTTGACACCCAGACAACAGGCCGTGACTTCACGGTCGGTTCTGTGATGCGGTTCGACGAAAACAAGCGCCCGTTCGTGTGGCTCGATTGCGCTGCAGCGCTATTAGAGCAGGTGCCGAACGCTCGGTTTATCCTTGTGGGCGACGGACCGCTGCTCGCCTCGGCAAAGCAATACGCTCAAATGCACGGCATCGCATCGCGGGTGCTGTTTACGGGTCAGTCAAACAAGGTCGGCTTCTGGCTAAAATCCTTCGATGCGATGCTGCTGCTATCGAAATTCGAAGGCTTGCCGAACGTGCTGATCGAAGCCCAGTTCGCCGGGGTTCCTGTCGTGTCAACGCCGGCAGGCGGCGCAGCGGAAACGGTGAAGCAGGGCGTCACGGGCATGATCTTGCGCAATGGCGACGCGGTCGACCCTCGTGAGGTAGCCGACATCTTGATGGTTATCAGGTCGAATGCGCATCAACGCCCCGCGTTCCAGAAGATTGCGGCAGATTGGGTCGAATCCCATTTTACGATCGACCAAATGCTGGAAAGCACCGTGCGCGTCTACGCGCAGTAGCGCTCTTTGACTCGCAGCCAGCGAGTGAGCCCCAGCAAGATTAAAAAACCAAGTAGCGAAAAAGCCGACCAGCCCCCACTTCCGGGTCGCCGTCGTTCATGATCAGCAAATCGGCCTCAGTTGCGTCGAAGGCCGATGAGGTTTGAACAAGCCGCGAGTTGACGTCATCCGCACTTTCCCGCCCACGGTTGGCGATGCGCTGCGCGCGCATCGCAGCAGGCGCGTCGATGTAGACCACGCCGACATTGGCAAAGCTGGCGCGGGCATCGGCGACGACGGTGCGGGACACATTGAGGACCACGGTCTCCCCGCGCGACACCGGCTCGGCGATGGTAACGGGGATGGCATAGTGCACCCCATGTGCGCGCCAGTGGAGAATGAACGCGCCGCTTTCGATGCCCGCCACGAAGGCGTCGGGCGTAATCACGATATTGTCTTCGGAAGCGCTCGCCTCGCGGGTCACGCATCGTTTGGGAAACGCTACTCTAGCGTCGGGGGGGAGCCGTGAGCGGGCGAGCCCGATCAGCGTGTCTTTGCCAGCCCCGCTTGGCCCGACAATCAACACGACACGGCCCGGACCGATCTTTGCAGCCACCCCCGCAGAACCCTCAGATAACGCGCCGGCCATCGCGATAGACCTCCCGCACGATCGGCAGATCGGCAGCCCGCCAGACGCGGACAAGATCGGCCTTGAACCCGACCTTGATGGCACCGCGATCCATCAATCCGACGGCTCGGGCCGGGTTCAGCGACACAGTCGCAAGTGCCGCCGACAAACTGATGGTGTCGAAGCGAGCGGCCAGTTCGAACGCCCCCATCAACAGACTGGACGGAACATAATCGGACGACAGGATGTCGAGGACCCCTTCGAGTGCTAAAACCTCGGCTGCCACATTGCCCGAATGAGAGCCGCGCCGAACAAGATTGGGCGCCCCCATCAACACCTGAATGCCAGCCTGATGGCTCGCAGCGGCAGCCTCCATCGTGGTCGGGAATTCGGCGATCCTGACACCGTCTCGTACGGATTGATCCACGTGATCGAGCGTCGTGTCGTCATGGCTCGCCAGCACAATGCCGGCATCCTGGGCAAGTTCGACGAGTGCAAGGCGCTGCGCGTCGTGCACGTCGGCATGAACCTGAAGACGTATCCGCGCCATTTCGTCCAGTTCGGTGTCCGAGAGGCCCGATTTGCCGCCGTAATAGATCTTCCATTTTTCCAGGCTGCGGAACTGACGCATGCTTGGTGTGTGATCCATTAGCGAAATCATGTCGATGCGGGTCCGGCCAATCAAGTCCCGCGTCGCCTCGATCACATCGCCGGTGCAGATTTCGCAGCGCAAGTGGAGGTGATGGTCGACACGCAAAACGTCGAGCGCGCGCGCTTGAGCGATGGTGTCGATGAGCGTGTGGATTTCCTTCCCCAGCGAACGGCTGTCGAAATCGGACCCGACGCGGAGGCTGTCGAATACCGTCGTGATGCCCGATGCAGCGATCTGCGCATCGTAAGCGCGCACGGCAGCCAGCGGGTGCCAATGGACTTTGGGGCGAGGCACCATGTGGGCTTCTAAATGATCGGTATGAAGCTCAACCAGCCCTGGGATCAGCATATCCCCGCCCATATCCGTGCCTCGCTCAGGCGCTTTGCCCTCACCGATTTCGACGATGCGTCCGTCCTGCACCGCCAACCAGCCGGGGAAGTCGGCATCTGGCGTGACGAGGTGAGCGTTTTCAAGAATTGTGGGTTTCATGATGCAGATCCAGAGGCAGCAAACACGGAGACATCGACCACGCGATCGGCAACAAGCCGTCGGGTATCCTCATCGTGGTAAATCCCCAAGATGGCCGTTCCGCGCGACTTCGCCTCCGCGAGCAGATCGACGACCACGGCGCGGTTGGCAGCATCCAGAGAGGCGGTCGGCTCGTCCATCAGCAAGACCGGCCGGTCGGCAGCAAATGCGCGGGCGATATTGACGCGCTGTTGCTCGCCGCCCGAAAAGGTCGCAGGCGGCAGCGTCCAAAGCCGCTCGGGGATTAACAACTGGGCCAGGAGTTCACGCGCCCGCGCGATGGCCGCATCATCAGGCGTTCCGCTCATGCGGGCACTGTGGGCAACGATGTCGAGCGCTGAAACCCGAGGGATAACCCGCAGAAACTGGCTCACGTAGCCAAGCGTCCGCGACCGGAGCTCAAGGATTCGGCGTGGCGCGGCGCGGGCGACGTCAACCTGCTCGCCCCCGTCACGCACGAGGATAGTGCCGTCCTCACACCGGTAGCTGCCAAAGATCATCTTGAGGATCGACGACTTACCAGCCCCCGACGCCCCGCCTAGCACCACGCATTCGCCCTGACGGACACTGAGCGACACATTGCGAACGACCGGGATTTCGCTGCCGCCTTGAAGGTGCATGACGAAGGTCTTGGACACGTCCCTCAGATCGATCATGGTTTGCGGATTGGCCATCGGTTATGCCTGCAGCACAGAGGAAACGAGCAACTGCGTGTAGGGCTCGCGCGGATCGTCGAGAACCTGATCGGTCAAACCATGCTCGATGATGCGGCCATGACGCATGACGAGCATCCGGGTCGACAGCAAGCGGGCGACTGCAAGATCGTGCGTCACCACGATGGCCGCCAGCCCCAGATCGTCGACGAGGCCGCGCACCAGATCGAGCAGGCGAGCCTGCACCGAAACGTCGAGCCCGCCCGTCGGTTCGTCCATGAACACAAGGCGTGGCCGGGTAACGAGATTTTTCGCGATCTGAAGCCGCTGCCGCATCCCGCCCGAGAATTGCGTCGGCCGATCATCCATGCGCGCCGGATCAATCTCAACCCGCGACAGCCAATCGGCAGCCTCATGACGAATATTGCCGTAGTGACGCCAACCCACGGCCATCAAACGTTCGCCGACGTTTCCCCCGGCGGAAACGCCCATCCTCAGGCCAGCCCGCGCATCTTGGTGGACGAATCCCCAGTCGGTGCGCAGCAGCAGACGACGTTCGGCCTCGCTCAGCGCCGTCAGGTCACGCATGACCCCATCGCGCATGCGGTAGGAGACGGTGCCGTTTGATGGTGCCAGCTGCGTTGAAAGCACCGACAGCAGAGTCGATTTTCCAGACCCGGATTCACCCACGATGGCGAGCACTTCACCTTCATACAGGTCGAAGGAGATGTCGATACAGCCCACGCGCGAACCATACGAATAGGCCACGTTTTGAGCGGCGAGCAGCGGAATGTCGGTCATGCCGAACCCTCCGGATGGAGATCAATGCGGAACGCCAATCCATGCCGCGTAAAACCTAGCCCGTCATAGAACTTGTGAGCGTCGATCCGCTTGATGTTGGACGACAAGGTCAACTTATAGCATTTGGCCGCCCGCGCCTCGTCCATGGCATGATGCATCATGGCAGTACCGATCCCCATGCCTTGCACGCCAGGGCCAACGAGCACCTGCTCGACGACCGCCGACAAAGCGCCCATGTGGCTCAGGTTTTCCATGACGAGCAGAGCATAGGTACCAACCACCGTGCCATCATGCTCGGCAACATACATGCGATAGAATGGGTACCGCGCCATCGTTTGAAACACGGCCGTTGCAGCGTCCAGCCCGAGAACCTCGCCATCGTCCATGCCGGGCTGAGCCGACAGAGCAAGGATGCCGGGAAGGTCGGTGATAAGCGCCTGACGGATGACCGTTGCCAGAGGTTCGCTCATGAGGCGGCCCCCCTCGTGGGTTGACCCGCATCGACCGGCAGGCCCGGGCCGGCATGCCCTGAAGCCCGGCGGGTCTCGCAATGGTCGGTGTCGGAACAAACAAACATCCGCCCGCCTGCATCGTCGGTGACGATTTCATCGAGGTAGACGTCATCGCCGCCGCACAGCGCGCAGGGGTGATTGAACTTCGTCCGCTCGAACGGATGATCTTCAAAGTCGAGGCTGACGACTTTCGTGTAGGGCGGCACGGCATAGATGCGCTTTTCGCGACCTGCGCCATAAAGCTGCAACGCCGGGCAGCCGGTCATCTTCGGATTATCGAATTTCGGCGTTGGCGACGGGTCCATCACATAACGGTCGTCGACGCAAACCGGGTAAGCATAAGTTGTCGCGATATGCCCGTGACGGGCGATATCTTCATAAAGCTTGACGTGCATCAGGCCGTAATCTTCCAACGCGTGCATCCGCCGCGTTTCGGTCTCGCGCGGCTCCAGGAAGCGCAGCGGCTCCGGGATGGGCACCTGATAAACGAGGATCTGGTCCTCCCGAAGCGGGTGCTCGGGAATGCGGTGCCGGGTTTGAATAATGGTTGCTTCCCCCGTCGAGGTCGTCGTTGCAACCCCCGCGGTCTTTTCAAAAAACGAGCGGATCGAAACCGCATTCGTCGTGTCGTCGGCCCCCTGATCGATGACCTTCAACACGTCGTCTGGTCCAAGGATCGCAGCCGTCACCTGCACGCCGCCCGTACCCCACCCGTAGGGCATCGGCATTTCGCGCGACGCAAACGGCACCTGATAGCCCGGGATCGCAACCGCTTTCAGGATCGCACGCCGGATCATTCGCTTGGTCTGCTCGTCCAGGTAAGCAAAGTTGTAGCTGAGGCTTTCCATTACTCTACGGCCTGCTTTTTGGGGACGTCTATCGATGCGGCGCGCGCGCCGTCGCGGGCTGCGTGTTCGGCCCGCAGCGTCCGCACCAGCGCCAGTTCGGACTGGAAGTCGACATAATGCGGCAGTTTCAGATGCTCGACGAACCCAGTAGCTTGAACGCTGTCGGAATGGGACAAAACGAATTCTTCGTCCTGGGCGGGGGCTTTGACCTCCTCACCCAATTCCCGCGTTCTCAGCGCGCGATCGACCAGCGCCATCGACATGGCCTTGCGCTCGCACTGGCCAAACACCAGCCCATACCCGCGCGTGAACTGCGGTGCTTGCGTGGCTGACCCCTGAAACTGGGTGACCATTTCGCATTCCGTCAGCGTGATCCGGCCCAGCGGCACGGCAAAGCCGAGTTCTTCCGGCGTAAACTCGACCTCGATCTCGCCCATGCGGATCTCGCCCGCAAAAGCGTGCGTACGGCCATAGCCGCGTTGGGTCGAGTAGCCAAGCGCGAGTAAAAACCCCTCATCGCCCCGCGCAAGAGACTGGAGACGCAGGTCGCGATCGGCTGGAAAACTGATGGCGTCGCGCGTCAAATCGGCTGGAACGTGCGCCGGATCGGTTTCGGGATTGCGCTCCACCAGCCCTTCGCGGTCAAGCAGCGTCATCACATGCGGAACGGCAGTGTCCGTGCCCGGAGCGGCTTCGAGAGGGGGAGCAGGCGTCCCCGGCACCGCCAGCGCGGGATCAATCAAACGGTGCATGTAATCGAATGTCGGCCCCAGGATCTGGCCGCCGGGCAGGTCTTTGAAGGTTGCCGAGACACGGCGGCGAACCTCCATCGCAGCACTTTCAAGCGGCTCACTATAGCCAAAGCGCGGCAATGTCGTTCGATAGGCGCGCACTAAAAAGATCGCCTCGATCAGATCCCCTCTGGCTTGTTTGATCGCGAGGGCGGCCAGATCGCGATCAAAAAGCGACCCTTCCGTCATGACACGATCCACCGCCAGCGAGAGCTGTTCCCGGATTTGGTCCGGGGTGATTTCAGGAACGGCCGGATCGCCCCGGCGCTCGTGCGCCAGCAACGTATGGGCGGCAGCAATCGCCTGTTCACCACCTTTGACGGCAACATACATATGATCAATCTTTCACGAGGCGCACGGAGCGCGGCAGTGCAGCCATTGCCGATTGCGTAACGAACACCAGATCGACACCGCAAGGGAATGTCGCGCGGTTTTGGACCAGTTGGGCTATCAGTCCGGGAACGGCGGGTTCGGCTGAAAACGCAATCCGGCCGTCGATACCGGGACCTTCGAAAGCTCGGCCGGAAGTGGCAAGGCGTTCGGACTGAATGATGAGCGTCGTCGACCTGTCCGGATAATCAGCCGTTCCCTGACCGAAAGCCGCCAGCACGGGACACGCTGATGGATCGCTGATCGCAGCAAACGTCGCCTCGGCGGGATCGGTCACGATTTTGGCGCCCGTATGAAACCGCAGGTAGGCCGCAACCTCGGGAGCGACGGCCAGCCGCGCATCAAGCCAGATCGCCGTCTCAAAGTCGGCCATCGCCAAAAGTATGTCAGCCGTTGTGGCAAACAGTGGGGCTGGCGCAACCACGAGAGGGTCCAGTGCCACAATGCGGCCTGGCCGTGCGATCGCATCTAACACCGCCCGGAACACGCGCTGACTGTGCGCGCCCGGGTCACTGAACCCGCGTGTCTCGACACTGACCGGGCCTGGGACTTGGATCATCTCAATCCTCCCCGCGCACGAGCGCGAAAAAGTTGACCTTGGTCGCTTCGGTCTGTGCCCGCGTGGTCGCGCGCTCGGCATCGACGCGCGCCAGAACGGGCACCACGAAAGCCGCCTCAAGGCGCGCGGCCCAGTCCGGATTTTGGCCCAGCGCGTCGATAATGGCCGCAAGCCGCGCCTTGGCGGGCGCACGCCCCAGAATGTAGGAAAAACCCGCTTCCCCCGTCGCCAGCATGATCGCCGCGCGGGTCACCGTCGCTTCACCCAGATTGAACGCGCCGCCATCACCGCCGATGCGACCGCGCAACATGACAAGCCCGGTCGACACAGGACGCGCGTCACGCACGTCGGGCAGCGGCGCCAGCGCAGTGACGGCTGCTTGCAGCTCATCTTCCGTGGCTTGCGCACAAACGCTCATCAAGGCGCGGCGCTGACCGTGCGGAGCCTCAATTTGTGGATCGGCTCCATTGTGGCTGTCCTGGTTCATGCCCCGTCGCTTAGTCCCCCTCATTGAAGGATGTGTGACAGTGCCCCAACCAGCACCGCCAGCTCGCATAACCGAGCACTGTGGAGCACGTCGCCCAACTGTCATTGAGCCCTGTTAGGAGGGGGGAGATTACTTCAGGAGTTATGATTTGGAACGGCTTGCCATTCAGGTCCGCCATGTCTCGAAAACGTTTGAGCGTGGCAAAACCGTGTTGAACGACGTATCGATCAGTCTTGATCGCGGCGAGATGGTCGCGTTGATCGGGGCATCGGGCTCGGGAAAGTCGACGCTGATCCGCGCCATCGCCGGACTGACGCCCATTGATCGCGCCAACCGTCCCCGCGGCGGCGAGCCGGTCGAGGGTACGATCGTAGTGCTCGGCGAAACCGTACAGCGCGACGGCCGCATCGTTGGCGCCATGGACAACGTACGACAACGGCTTGGCATCGTGTTCCAGCAATTCAATCTGGTACCGCGTCTTTCGGTCCTGACCAACGTCCTCATGGGCAGCCTGGGCCGCACGCCCCGTTGGCGCGGAACGTTGGGCCTGTTTGCCCGCGATGAGAAAGCCCGCGCGATGCTGGCTCTGCAACGGGTTGGCATCGCAGCTCAGGCGCTTCAGCGCGGCGGATCGTTGTCGGGCGGCCAGCAGCAACGCGCGGCCATCGCCCGCACGCTCGTCCAGGGTGCAGACATTATCATTGCCGACGAGCCGATTGCCTCGCTCGACCCAAGTTCCGCCCGCCGCATCATGGACATTCTCGCCCAGTTGAATCGCGAAGACGGCACCACCGTGCTCGTTTCGCTGCATCAGGTCGAATACGCGCTGTCCTATTGCCCGCGCACCATCGCCTTGCGCCAGGGTGAGGTCGTATTCGACGGCCCCTCCAGCGCGCTGACACCGGGCTTACTGAACGAGCTGTATGGCGCTGAAAGCGAAAGCCTCTTCCTTCCCGGGCTCACAGGTGACGGCGCACCGGTGGCAGCCAACGTGCCCAAACCACTCGCCCGCCCGGCGACCGACGCCAACCCTCACGCCAGACCCGAGGCCACGGGCAACCTGTCGCCCGCGCCCATTTGACCCCCTTTCTGTTCGGTAACTGCAGCACAGGCTGCGATCCTGGACAGGGACACGCGCGCAGTCAGCGCCGCTGTGAAAACACGTCACGACCCGTCAACTCGACAAAGGAGACTTGAATGCTGCGTAAACTGGTCATAGCTGCGAGCGCCGTTGCGGCCCTTGCCGCCGGAACGATGGCACGCGCCCAAACGCCAGCCGAAATCAATTTCGGCATCATCTCGACGGAATCTTCAAGCAACCTGAAGACCGTCTGGGAACCGTTCCTGGCCGACATGGAAAAGGGCACCGGCCTCAAGATCAAGGCCTTCTTCGCCTCTGACTATGCTGGCATCATCGAAGGCATGCGCTTCAACAAAGTGCAGCTTGCCTGGTACGGCAACAAGTCGGCCATGGAAGCCGTGGACCGCGCCGACGGCGAAGTCTTCATTCAGTCGGTCGCCAAGGATGGCAGCCCCGGCTACTGGTCGCACCTCATCGTCCCCATCGACAGCCCGATCAAAACCCTCGACGACGTCCTCAAGTGCGACAAGTCGCTTGATTTCGGCATCGGCGACCCCAACTCGACCTCGGGCTTCCTGGTTCCCACCGCCTACATCTTCGCCGCCAAGAACATCGACCCCAAGGCGTGCTTCAAAACTGTCCGCAACGGCAGCCACGAAGCCAACGCGCTGGCGACCGCCAACAAGCAGGTCCACGTTGCAGCCAACAACAGCGAATCCGTTGAACGCATCAAGAAAACCAACCCTGATGCATTTGCCAAGATCCGCGTGATCTGGACTTCGCCGCTCATCCCGTCCGACCCGCTTGCATGGCGCAAAGACCTTGATGTCGGCGCCAAGACCAAAATCTACACCTTCCTCATGAACTACGGTCGCGTCGGCACGCCCGAAGAACTCAAGCAGCAAAAGGATGTTCTGGCTGGCCTCGGCTGGGCACCGTTCCGTCCGTCGTCCAACGACCAGTTGCTGCCGATCCGTCAGCTTGAAGCCAACAAGAAGCTCTTCAAAATCGAAGGCGATGAAAAGATCGCTGCCGAGGAGAAGGCCAAGCAGGTCGAAGCTGTCAAAGCCGACATCGCCAAACTCGCCGAAGAAGCGACCAAGATCGCGGGCAGCGACATGACCAAGAAGGTCGCAGCCTTCGTCGAAGCGGAAAAGGCTGGCAAAGCCGAAGACGCCGCCAAGATGATCGCTGACTTTGCCGCTGGCTTCGCCAAGAAGTGAGCACGCCAGCCTGCTGCGGGGGCTCCGCTCAAATGGTGCCCCCGTTTCCCGTCCCCGCAAAAGGTGCCGCCATGACCCTGCAAAACCCCGCCGGTCCCGTTGACCTGTCGTCCGTGCAAATCCCGGTTGCGTCGTTCGCGTCGCGCCTCTCTCGGTGGTTGGTCATTGCGACCGTGGTTGCCCTGCTCGCTTGGAGCTGGGCACCCGTTGAAATGTATAAATCGACGATGCTCGTGACCGACTGGCGCAACATGGCGACGTTTGGTGCCGGATTCCTGCATCCCAATTTTCACGAATGGCGCGCCTACCTTGGCGAAATGGTCGAGACCGTTCAGATCGCCATCTGGGGCACCGCTTTGGCCGTCGTATTTGGCGTCCCCTTCGCTATCATGTCATCCAGCAACGTCTGCCCCCAGTGGGTCGTGCAGCCCGTGCGCCGCCTGATGGACGCGACCCGCGCCATCAACGAGATCGTGTTCGCGCTGCTGTTCGTCGTGGCTGTAGGCCTCGGCCCCCTGGCGGGCGTCATGGCGCTGTTCATCCACAACCTAGGCGTGGTCGCTAAGCTATTTTCTGAAGCCGTCGAGGCCATTGACCCCCGGCCCGTCGAAGGCATCCGTTCAACTGGTGCAAGCCGCCTGCAAGAGGTGATTTACGGCGTCGTTCCCCAGGTTCTGCCGCTGTGGAGTTCTTTCACCCTCTACCGTTTTGAGACAAACGTCCGCTCGGCCACCGTGCTCGGCATCGTCGGTGCTGGCGGCATCGGCCATTCGCTGTATGAAAACATCCGCTCTTTCCAATACGCCGAGACGGCCGCCATCATCCTGATCGTGATCGTCACCGTCAGTATCATCGACCTCATCAGCTCGCAGCTTCGCAAGGTCCTCGTCTGATGAGTCAGCCCTATCTGACCGCTGGCCATGAAACCCGGCTCGGCTTCGACCCGCTCATCCATTCAACCGCCTGCGTGCGCAACGCAACCATCGGGCGCTATTGCGAAATCGGCGCCCACACCTCGCTGATTGCCAGTTCACTCGGCGACTATAGCTACGTCGCGTCAAATGCCGACATCATCAACACACAGATCGGCAAGTTCTGCTCCATCGCCGCGATGACCCGCGTTAATCCGGGAAATCACCCGATGGAACGGGCAAGCCAAAGCCACTTCACCTATCGTGCAAGCTGGTACTTCGGCGGCGAGCAGGACGAAGCGGACTTTTTCGCCTGGCGCGCCCAACACCCCGTGGTCATCGGCCATGACGTCTGGATCGGGCACGGCGCGATCGTTTTGGCAGGCGTCAGCGTTGGCGATGGCGCGGTCATCGCAGCCGGTGCCGTCGTTTCCAAAAACGTCGCGCCCTACACCATCGTCGGCGGCGTCACAGCAGCAAAGATCAAAGACCGGTTCGCACCCAAGATCGCAGAACGGATGCAAGCCCTGGCCTGGTGGGATTGGGAACACGACCGCCTCCATTCGGCCCTCGCCGATTTCCGCAAACTTTCCGCCCAAGCCTTCCTCGAAAAGTACGAATAACCTTTCCTGTGCCGCCGCTGGCTGTCGCTTCACAAGAGCGCAAACCGCTCCAGCACGTGAAACTGCCCCTCGCGCGACGGTTGGCGAAAGATCGCAATGCCATCGACCGCGAGCGGACGGGAATCGACGGCCAGGTACAGGGCAGCAAGCGCAGCTGCCAAACGAGGCAGCGTGTCGGCCTCGACCGCGCCCGTCAGCGTCATATGAAACCGGAAATCCTCAAACACGAGATGATAACCCCAGCGGTCGAGATTGGCGCGGCGGCGGTCGCTCATCGGGCGCTCCAAGCGACGGAGCAAATCGGCAGCATTCAAAGGCGCCCGAAATGGCTCGAAGGCGCGCACACAATCATCGGCCAATGCGGCCAGCGCGGGATTGGGCTGATCCTCGGTGAGGGCTAAAAACCGGTCGCTCACCGTCGAAACGACAAGCCGGTCGACGGCGACCGCCTGATGCGTCGCTGCAAAAGCCCGAGCCGCGCTGAGCAAGTCGTCCTCGCTGGTGCCCGCGCGCAATTCAAACGGCGCCTTCAGCGTGGCATGAAAACCGTAGCGGGCAGGCTCGCGCACCCATTCGCGCGCACGCGGGTCGTCGTAGGCCGGGTGTGCGGGCAGCGCGCAGCTCCGCCGACTGTAAGCATCGTAACCAATCGCGCGACAACCAAAAGCCCACAGCGACGATTGCGGCGGCGGCATAAAGTAGATTGCGTAACGCATCCAATCCCCACTCACGAGGCCCGCTCAAGGACGCAACATCAAGCAACCGGCTTGATGCCGATGAGATGAGCCATCCGGCGCAGCGCAAGGTCATACCCCTGAACCCCGCATCCCACGATCACGCCATCCGCCCGCTTGGACACATACGAATGGTGGCGGAACGCCTCCCGCTTGTGGACCTGCGAAATGTGAACCTCGATCACCGGTGGCGCGAAGGCGAGCAAAGCGTCGAGGATCGCAATCGACGTGTGCGTGAACGCACCCGGATTGATGATGATCCCCCCGGCGGTCTCCCGCGCCTCGTGGATCCAATCGATCAGTTCATATTCACGGTTCGATTGATGAAAGCGCACGTCGAGTGCAAAGTCCTTGGCCACCGCGCGGCAATTGCGCTCCACATCGGCAAGCGTGTCGTGGCCGTAGATTTCCGGCTCGCGCTTGCCAAGCAGATTGATGTTGGGTCCGTTCAGAATAAAGACAAGTCGGCTCATGATCCACCTGTGCCCGGATGCAGTCTGTTGCATTCCAGGCATGATTTCAGCAGCGATGTCCAGCGCCGCATCCCCTCACGCGGCTATGAAAAAGCGAGACGGGCCCAGCAAATCGCCCTGCTAGGCGGGAATGTATTTATGGCGGCCCTGCTGGCAGTTTTGGCGTGGGGCGACCCAGCGCTCGTCACAAACGTTTAGACTACCGGGGCTGTAACGTCTGCCGTGATACGGCTCGCATGGCCCGGCTGAGTACCCCGACGGATCGCGTTTGAGATCTGATACTATTCGGCAGGCTGCGGAGCAGCCGGACGTTTTGCTTTAAAAACACGCGCGGGAAGCTCTGCAAGCCAGCGGCAAATGACATAGAACACCGGCGTGAAAATCAAGCCGAAAATCGTCACGCCGATCATCCCCGCAAACACCGCCGTACCCAGCGCCTGCCGGAGTTCAGCGCCAGCGCCCGTCGCCCACACAAGTGGAATGACACCAAGGATGAACGCCAACGACGTCATCAGGATCGGTCGCATCCGCAGGCGCGCAGCTTCGGTCGCGGCAGCAAACCGATCTCGGCCCGCCGTTTCAAGCTGCGACGCGAACTCGACGATCAGAATCGCGTTTTTAGCAGCCAAACCGATCAGGACGATAAACCCGACTTGGGTCAAAATATTATTGTCCTGCCCGCGCATGATAACGCCGGTGATCGAGGCGATCAGGCTCATGGGCACGATCAGAATAATCGCCAGCGGCAGCATCAGGCTCTCGAACTGAGCGGCCAGCACGAGGAAGACGAACACCACGCCGAGCGCGAAGGCAAATGTGCCAGCATCACCTGCCTTGATTTGCTGATAGGCAAGCCCCGTCCACTCGTAACCGAAGCCCTGCGGAAGCGTTTCGGCGGCCAGCTTCTGCATGATCGCAATGGCTTGGCCCTGCGAGATGCCAGGCGCCGCCGCACCATCGAGTTCGGCAGACGGATAAAGGTTGTAGCGCGGCACGCGCGCAGGGCCTGAAATGTCGCTGACAGTTGCAAATGACCCCAGCGGGACCGTCTCGCCTTTCGTGTTCCGGATTCGCAATTTCAAAACGTCTTTATTGTCGACCCGATAGGAGGCGTCGGCTTGGGCCGTAACCCGGTAGGTGCGCCCGAGTAAATTGAAATCGTTGACATACGACGACCCGAGATACGTCTGCAGAGCGCTGAACACATCGGAAACATTGATCCCCAGCAGTTGGGCTTTCACGCGGTCGATGTCGAGATAAAGCTGCGGGGTCGACGTCTCAAACAGCGAAAAAACCTGTTTCAGTTCAGGCACCTGAGCAGCCTTGCCCATCATCGCGTAAAGCGCGTTCTGAAGCGCAACCGATCCCGCACCCGAGCGATCCTGTACCATCATGCGGAACCCGCCAGCATTGCCGATGCCGCGAACAGGCGGCGGGGCAACAACAAACACCATCGCTTCCTGGATCGCCGACAGCTTCGCGATCAACGCGCCTTGGATGGCGGCCGCCGACATTTTGGGGTCCTTCGCCCGTTCGTCGAAGGGTTTCAGCACGACAAACACCGCTCCCGAGTTCGACGCGTTCGTGAACGTCGCACCCGAAAACCCGACCAGATTGACGGCATGAGCGACGCCCGGAACGGTGAGGGCAATTTCGACCGCCCGACGGTTCACCTCGTTGGTGCGGGCAAGCGAAGACGCGGACGGGAGCTGCGTCACCGTGATGAGGTAGCCGCCATCTTGAGCAGGGATGAAGCCGAGCGGAGTTTTGCGGAATTCGTTCAGACCGAAGGCAAGGATCCCGGCATAGATCACAAGCATTAAAAGACCCAGCCGCACGGTCCGGCCCACAAGCCAGCCATAACCGGCCGACATCTTGTCAAAGCTCCAGTTGAAGCCCCGGAAGAACGCGTTGATGGGACGCATGATGAGGCTCGTCGACGCGGTTTCGCTATGCGGCTTTAACAGCAGTGCGCACAGGGCGGGCGATAGCGTGAGCGAGACGACGAGCGAGATGATCGTGGCACCAGCAATCGTCAGCGCGAACTGGCGGTAGAACTGTCCCGTGATCCCGCTGATAAAGGCCGACGGTAGAAACACAGCCGTCAGCACCAACGCGATGGCAATCAAAGCCGCGCCAACTTCGTCCATGGTTTTATGAGAAGCGTCGTATGGGCTCATGCCTTCGGCGATGTTGCGTTCGACGTTCTCGACCACCACGATCGCATCGTCCACAACGATGCCGATCGCCAGCACGAGACCAAACAAGGACAGGTTATTCAGCGAAAAGCCAAAGATGGCCATGATAAAAAACGTGCCGATGAGCGACACGGGAATGGCCACAATCGGAATGATCGCCGCGCGCCAATTCTGAAGGAACAGCACAATCACCAAGATCACGAGCACCACCGCTTCGAGGATCGTGGTCACGACGGCATTGACGGATTGCTGGATGAAATCGGTCGGATTGTAGACTATGGCGTACTCGAGCCCGGCCGGAAAACCTTTTGAAAGCTCTGCCATCTTGGTCTTGATGGCCTCAGCTGTCGCAATCGCATTCGAGCCCGGCAGCTGGAAAATCCCAAGCCCCACCGCCGCCGTCTTATCGAGATAGGAGTTCAGATTGTAGTCGAGCGCTGCGAGTTCGACCCGCGCCACGTCCTTAAGGCGCACAGTTGCGCTGTCGTTTTGCTTGACGACGATCCGACCGAACTCTTCTGGGTCCGCCAGTCGCCCCTGGGTTTGCACGGCGATCTGGAACGCGCCTTGCTGGGCCATCGGCGGTTGGTTCAACACGCCAGCCGCAACCTGCACGTTTTGACGCTGCAAGGCCGACGTCACGTCGCTTGCTGTGAGCGCCAGCGATTGCAGCCGGTCGGGATCGAGCCAGATCCGCATGGAATAGTCGCGGCCACCGAACACGCTGATCGACCCGATGCCCTCGATGCGACTGAGAACGTCTGTGACGTTGATGCTGGCATAGTTTGAAATGAACAGGCTATCGCGCGAGTTGTCGGGCGAAAGCAGGTGGACGACCATCATGAGGTCGGGCGACGCCTTGGCGACGGTCACGCCGATGTTGCGAACGTCGGCGGGAAGACGTGGCAAGGCGATGGCAACGCGGTTCTGGACTTGAACCTGCGCGGTATCGAGGTTGGTACCCAGATCAAAGGTGACGGCAATCGAAAAGCGTCCGTCTGCAGTCGAGTTCGAGGAGATGTACAGCATCTTCTCAACGCCGTTGATCTGCTGCTCCAACGGCGAGGCAACGGTCGAGGCAACCACGTCGGCGCTGGCACCGGGATATTGGCCAGTCACGTTGATGACCGGCGGCGCAATTTCGGGATACTGCGCGATCGGAAGCCGCCCCAGCGACACCGCGCCAAGGATCACAAACACGATTGATATCACGCTGGCAAAGATCGGCCGGTCGATGAAGAAGTGCGACATGCGCATCGGTTTTATCCCGTCAGGGTCCCACGAAAGGACACGGCCTACTTTTTGGCTTGGTCTTGCGCGGCCGCAGTCGCAGGCTGGGCCTGTTGCGGCGTCACTTTCGCGCCCGGACGAATGCGCATCAGTCCGTTGACAACCACATTATCGCCCGGGTCCAGGCCATTGGCGACGCGCAGACCGTCGACCAAACCACCCAGCGTCACATACTTGGGTGTCGCCACATTTTCTGGACCAACGACATAGACAAACTTCCGGACTTGCTCGGTGCCGATCGCAGTCTCAGGCACCAAAAGCGCCATCGTTGGCGGCTTGGTCTCCAATTGGATGCGACCGAACATGCCCGGCGTTAGGCGACCGTCGGCGTTTGCAAATTGGGCGCGCGCCCGAATGGTGCCCGACGACGTATCGATCGCGTTGTCGACGAAATCAATCCTGCCTTCGTGCGTGAATTTCGGCTCGTCGATCAGCTTGAGCTTGACCGGGAGCGTTAGGCCGAGGTTGGCGTTGTTGGCAGCGGTCGGCGCGGTGTTGCGCACAACCCGCAGATAAGACCCTTCGTCCATCGTGAATTCAAATCGGATGGGGTCGATGGAGGCGATCGTCGCGAGTAGCGTGGTGCCGGACGTCCCCCCCGAAACGAGATTGCCGACCGAAACCCGGCGGTCACCGATGCGGCCCGAAATCGGCGCGGTGAGGTTGGTGAACTGAAGATCGAGTTCGACTTGTTTGATGGCCGCTTCCTGCGACAGCACGTTGGCTTCGGCGACGCGCTTGGCCTGGGTCCGCTGCTCGAACGACTGCTGCGTAATCGTGGAGCCGCGGACTAATCCTTCGCCGCGCTTGAGATCGCTTTCGGCAAATGCGAGGTTGGCTTGTGCCGTCCCGCGCGCCGCCGTCGCTTGGGCATACGCAAGTTCATAGGGACGCTTATCGATTGTGAAAAGCCGGTCGCCCTTGGTGACGAGTTGACCATCCGTGAAATGGATTTCTTCAAGATAGCCGGACACCCGCGCGCGAACTTCGACATAGTCAGCCGCGATAAAGCGACCGACATAATCGTCGGTCTCAGCAACCATTTTGGATATTGGTTTGGCAATGGTCACGGCCGGAGCTGGCGGCGGGCCGCCTGTCTGAGCGGGCGGCTTGCCATCGCCACACGCCGATGCCAAAGCAGCAAGCGTGAGAACGCCGACCCAGCGCAGTGTCGTTTTCAGTGAAAACATTCGTCCTCCAACCCGGAATTCGTCCCAGCCGCATGAGCGTGACGCCGATATCATCACAGTGTGGGGTCACTGCACGGCGGTACATGCCTCGCACACGACAATTTAACCGTGACACTGCCCGGCCAAAACATGGTACCGGTCGGTAACAACCGTTGGTACTGATCGGTAACATCGTGGTCAAGCGACATTCGATAGACAGGCCCATGACCAAAACGCATACCAGCGCGAAAAGCTCCACGTCCGATAGCGATTTCGCACTGCTCCCACCGCGCGAGCGAATCTTGGTCGCCGCCCGCACGCTTTTCTATGCGCGCGGCATTCACATCGTCGGTGTAGAGGCAATTGCCGAGGCAGCCCTCACCAACAAAATGACGCTGTACCGGCATTTCAAATCCAAAGACGAGTTGATCGTTGCCTACGTGCGGTTGCTTTCCGCCGAGGGCGATGCCAGCTGGGACCAGATTGCCACAGCCTGTCCCGCCGATCCGCAAAAGCAGATCGCCGGTTGGATCGCCTATGTCGAAGAGTGCTTGGCGTCCAAGATGGAACGCGGATGCGCTTTGGCCAACGCTGCCGTCGAACTGCCACCCGGTCACCCGGCACGCGGCGTCATCGACGCCTACAAGCAGGACAAGCGCGAGCGATTGGTCCAACTTTTCGCGCAAGCCGAGTACCCCAATCCGAACGGACTGGCGGATGAGGTGTTCTTGCTGTTTGAGGGCGCGAACATCAGTCAACAGTGCGGCGGCAAGGATTTAGCAGCGCGCGTTGTGGCAATGCTGAGGGAACTCGTGCGACCCCGTTAGGTAGCCCGCCTATTGTGGCGCTACCTTTTTGGACGGTGCCGCTGCGGGTTTCGATGCCACGGCTGGAGCCTTGGGCTTTGCTTTCGGGGCAGGAGCTGCAGCCGGCTCACTGCTGCTGGCGAAGCTGAACAACGACGACAGCGGCGCACTTTCGCTGACGCCACCCGTGTAGGCATGAAGCACCTTGACCTTCGTGCCGACCTTCGCAATCGAGGCGAGGTGCACCACGTGCTCGTTCATCAGACGAAAGCAACCCGACGAGTTCGCTCGCCCAACGGTGCGGTCGTTATTGGTGCCGTGAATGCGATAAATGCTGCTGCCCAGATACAGCGCGCGGGCACCCTGCGGATTGAGCAAGCCGCCTGTCACCGTAATGGGAAGGCCAGGAACCCGCTTATGCATTTCCGGCGGTGGGGTCCACGTCGGCCACGCGGCGATCCGGCTGATCCGCTCCGTGCCGCTCCAGGCAAAGCCGTCGCGACCCACTGAGATCGGATACTGATACGCTTTTTTGCCGGGTAGAACGTAATAGAGTTTGCGCGCCTGGGTATCGATCAGGATCGATCCGGGTTCCTCGCTCTGGTCAAAATAGACGATCGGCGGTTCGGTCGGCTTGATGTCGGGCCGGTCCCCACCTTGCATGAACTTCGGATAAACCGTCGGGCCGTAAGACTTACGGCGTTCTGCGCGCTCGGCGGCCTCTTGCTCGGCTTTCCTTTTGACGTCGCTTTCAAACACGGGACCGCTATCGGTCAAACCCTGCTCCGCGATGGCAGCACGGCCTGCAAACAACAGGCTGGCGGCCAATATCAGCAGCATGACGATGGAGCGCTTCATGCAAGTCCCTTGGATCAATGTCAAAACCGCCCGGATCAAACCGGCATTCGGCGGCGAGCTAAGCGCGGCAAGGAAGGTCGGGCAAGTTGTGTTCAACAGTTGTGAACATCGTTGTTCGCAACTGTGGCTGCATTGCGCCATTCTGATGATGCAAGCGAACCGTCGCGCCATGTCGATCAGCGCCGAAGCGCCGGCGTCTCGATCGGCAGTCCGTTGGCGCGCCAGGCAAGATAGAGTTCCAGCGCCAGGTATTCAGGCGCGCCTTGCGGGAATTGCAGGGCCCGCACGCCAAGCTGACAGGCTTTCAAGCGCCGGTGGAGCGATCCCATCCCCTGCCATTCGAGGCGGTAAACAGGATATCCGACCGGCACCGCACTCGAAATCGTATCCCCCCGCAGCCGCTGCCCGACATGACCGTCATGACACTGCGCGCATGACAGGTTCATCTGTCCTTGACGCGCCTGCCAAAGCGCCTGTCCTTGCTCGAAATACGGTCGCGCCGCACCATCAACGGATACCGTCAAAGCCGTTCCCAGCGATTGCCGTGCCAGCATGGCCGTCAGCCCGAGCAAGTCGTTTGTCTCATAGGCAAGCGGGTCAGCCCCCTGGTGACGGGTCCGGCACGCGTTGACCCGGCCCTCCAGATTAAGCAACACCCCTCCTATCGCATCAACCTGCGGATAGTGGGCAGCAACGCCCGCCATCGCCTCGGGTTTGCCATGACACGACGCGCAGGATTTGCTCTCCGGTCCCACCGGGGTCTGCCAAAGTGCGAGCCCCTGGTCGACCCAAAGCATCCCACGATTGCGCATTTCATCTGCTTGCTCAGCTGCCATCTCCGGCGACAGAAACCCGCTCGCACTGCGCAGCGCCTCACCGCTCTTTTGTCCCGCAACCGGCCATCCCGCGCCGACCAGCACGAAAAACGCCACAGCCGCAAATGCCTTGAGACGCCGGCCGCTCAAGACACGCTCAGCCGTTTCGTTTCTGTCGAAACCTCTCCCGCATCGTCGGTCCACGTGAAAACGATATCCCCCGTGACGGTCGCCCGCGTCGTGAAGGCAACGAACGGGTTCGCCGCAACCCCCTGCTCAAACGCCGCGCGAAAGATCTCCGCCCCATCATACGTCACGGTCAGCGTATGAATGATGTTGCGCGGATGCGATTGTCGCCCCGCACTCGTGATGCCCACCACCATCGGATGCTGGATCAACGCCTTGATCTCAATGATCTCGCCAGCCTTGGCAGCCTGTGGAATGACAACCCTGCGCGGTCGCATCTAGCGCCTCCTCTCATCCTCAACCACCATCCAGACATGCAGCCAACAGCACGACCGATTCAGCCTGTGCCTCGAACAACGCCCCCGAATTCATCTCGGCAATGGCATGGATCGTCTGCGTCGTCGCCAGCCGGATGGACGTCGAAACATCCGCACGCCCCGATCGCGGCGACAGAAAAAACCGCGCCACGAGGGCGACCGGATTCTGCTCCGCCAACAGGTAGACCGTCTTGACGTAATCAGCCTCGGTCATCGGGCTCTCGACTCGAACCTTCAGCGTCACGGAATGGCCGCTCTCCGCCAGTCGCGGCAGGTCCAGCGCGACCCGGCCGACAGCGATCTCCCGCCCCTGAGCCACCGCCGCACGCGCGTCCTGATAATGCTTCGACGGCGGCAATCGCCCAGCCGCCGCCTCTGCTGTCGCAGCCTTTGCCAAGCTCGGCATCGCGGCTAAAGCGAGCCCACCCAAAACCACCTCACGCCGCAACACCTCGCGCCGCCCAACGCCGATGTTCATTTGGGTGTCTCCTTCAAACCCGAAAGCCATGCCACCACGTCCTCGACCTGTTGCGCATCCAAGATCGGCTTTCCCGCAAACGCCGGGTCCACCCGTGTCAGATCATGCACGCGGTAGTAGGGCGGCATGACTGTGTCCGGGTTGACGAGGCTCTGGTCCACCACCCGCAACCGGATCTGCTCAGGCCCAAGGCGCGCGCCGACGCCGGACAGATCAGGACCCAGGTTGCCCTGAAACGGTTCGGAGGCAACCGGCACCCGGTGACAGATCAAACAATTTCCCAACGTCCGGTCGAGAACAATGGTCTTGCCGCGCGCACCGTCTCCATGCCTCCCGCCAAGCGGCATCTGGATGGCGTCGCCGATCCGCGTATATGCCTCGAGCGCCCGGGCAGTGCCCGCCCAACAAACGGTCAGGGCTGCTGCGGCCAGCAAAACAACGCGCGCCGACCGCAACCCGCTGAGCTTTGCCATTACGCCCTCAAGGCTTGGTCCTTCACCGGCATCTGCCGGATACGCTTGCCCGTGGCATTGGCAATCGCATTCAGCACGGCAGGCGGCGCGACCGCAATGGTCGGCTCACCGACACCACCCCACCAGCCCCCGGAAGGCATCACGATCGTCTCGACCTTTGGCATCTCGTGGAGCCGCATCGGTTGATAGGTGTCGAAATTGGTCTGCTCGACGCGACCATCCTTGACGGTGATCTCTTGCTTCAGCGCAGCCCCAAGGCCGTACACGAACGAGCCTTCGACCTGCATGGCGATCTGCTGCGGATTGACCGCATAGCCCGAGTCCGTCGCCGCCACGATCCGATGGATCTTCAAAGCGCCTTTCGCATCCACCGACACTTCCGCGCATGCCGCCGTGTAGCTGCCAAACGACCGGATGACAGCCAGTCCCCGCCCCATCACGCCGCCAACCAACGGTTTGCCCCAAGAGCCTTTGTCAGCGACTGCTTGGAGCACGGCCAGCGCCTTGGGCTGATTGCCCAGCAATCGCCGCCGGAACTCCAAAGCGTCGACTTTGGCCGCCGCCGCCAATTCGTCGATGAAGCTCTCCATGTAAATCGCGTTCTGGTTCACATTCACACCGCGCCAGAACCCCGGCGGCACATGCGGATTTCGCATCGCATGCTCAACCAGCAGGTTCGGCACCGCATAGACCATGCCATGTTCCGCAGCCGTCGGCTTAGTCGGATCGTCCTTGGCAACGCCTTGGAACACCACCGGGTCCATCCCGTTCACCAGCCCCTCGCGCCGCACCGACGCCAGGATCGACTGGCCGGAAATGCGCATATGCAGGGCCACCAGATTGCCAGCTTCATCCAGTCCGCCGGTCATCTTGCACATGGTCACCGGATGATACCGGCCCTGCGTCATGTCCTCTTCTCGCGTCCACATAAGCTTCACCGGCACGCCGGGGATCTGCTTGGCGATACCCACGACCTGCGTGACGTAATCCTGAAACGCCCCGCGCCGTCCAAACCCGCCGCCCAGATGCAGCTTCGTGACATCGCACTGCGCCTGCGGCAATTCCGCGGCGGTTGCCGCGGCCGCAAGGGCTGCTTCTCCGTTTTGTGTCGGGCACCACACGTGACACTTTTCTTTGGTCCAGACAGCCGTCGCGTTCATCGGCTCCAAAGTCGCGTGGTTTTGGTGCGGCACGCTATAGACTGCCTCGATCTTAACCTTCGCCGCCGAAAGTGCAGCGATGGCATCGCCGGACTTGTTGCCAGCGAACACATCCTTTTCCGAGGTGAGGCCGTCACGCAAAACCTCGGCAAACGCCGCCGACGACGCGGATTTGTGCGCTCCCTCGTCCCAGACGATCGGCAGCTTATCGAGCGCAACTTTGGCCTGCCACCACGTGTCGGCGACGACGGCCACACCAGCCGTGCCGACCCGCAACACATGGCGCACGCCCGGCATAGTCTTGATCTTGGCATCGTCGAACGAGACGAGCTTGCCCCCGAACACAGGACATTCCTTGATCGTCGCATTCAACATGCCCGGCAGTTTGAGGTCAGCACCATAGATCTGCTTCCCCGTGATCTTATCGGCGGTGTCGAGCCGAGGCATCGACGTGCCGATGATCTTCCAGTCCTTGGGGTCTTTGAGAGCGACGTCCTTGGGCGGCTCGATCTTGGCCGCAGCTGCAGCCATTTGCCCGAACGTCGCCGTTTTGCCCGACGCTGGGTGAGCCAGCACGCTATTGGCTACCGTGATTTCGCCCGCCGGCACCTTCCATTCGGCCGCCGCCGCCGCAATCAGCATCATCCGAGCCGCAGCGCCACCCTTGCGCACATAGTCGTGCGAATTGCGAATACCCCTCGATCCGCCGGTCCCGAAATCGCCCCATACCCGATTGCGCGCGAGGTTCTGGCCCGGCGTCGGATACTCGGTCGAAACCTTCGACCAGTCGCATTCGAGTTCTTCCGCAACAAGCTGCGCCAACCCGGTCAGCGTGCCCTGCCCCATTTCGGACCGCGCGATCCGCACGACGACCGTGTCGTCTGGATTGATGACGACCCACGCGTTGACCTCGGCAACGTTACGCGCTCCCTCGGCAGCAGCAGCAGACGTCGTAAGGCCAGGAATATGAAACGCTAGCGATACGCCCCCGGCGGTGGCCGTTGCCAGAAATGCGCGACGAGAAAGATGTGTCATGATCCGTATCTCCCTCAGCCCTGTTTTTTAGTTGCAGGCGCCGCCGTAGCAGCAGCAGCAGCGTGTATGGCAGCCCTGACGCGAAGATACGTTCCGCACCGGCAGATATTCGTCATCGCCAGATCGATCTCGGCATCTGTTGGCTTCGGCGTCTGCGCAAGCAATGCCGCGGCAGTCATGATCATGCCGGTCTGGCAATACCCGCACTGTGGCACGTCCATCGCCAGCCATGCCTTTTGCACAGGATGCGAACCGTCCTGCGACAGGCCTTCGATCGTCGTGATTTTTTGATCCGCCGTCACTTGGCTAAGCGGCACGCCGCAAGACCGGACGGCTACTCCGTCCACATGGACCGTGCACGCCCCGCATTGGGCAACGCCACATCCATACTTTGTTCCAGTCATGCCAAGCTGTTCGCGGATGACCCACAAAAGGGGCGTGTCCCCGGCTGCATCCACCTCGACGACGGCACCGTTCACATTCAGCTTTGCCACAGATATCGCTCCGATATTGCGCGTTTCCCTACTGCTTCTACGGTCGGACCTTAAAGCCGGACCCCGACACGAGCGTGACGCTGCGAACTTTCGCCAACCATAATCGAGCGCGCAACGCACAAACATGTACAAGCGCGTGATGGAACCCTCAGCTGCCGCAAGGCGGGGGCCGCGAAAGGACGATAAAAAACGAAACGGCACAACGAGCGATGCACCCGACCGCCCATGACCTGTAAAATCCGTTGAGAACTGAGCGAAGCAGAAACTGGCGGAGAAGGTGGGATTCGAACCCACGATAGGCTTACACCTACTTCAGTTTTCGAGACTGACGCCTTCAGCCACTCGGCCACCTCTCCGCACGCCCCGCAGTGTCGGGGGACCGTGGCTGACGATCCTCGCAGGGAGGGCGCTGTGTAGCGTGGGAGTCTGCCAGATGCAAGCCCGCATCCCGCATGATGCAGTTCTAAATAGGTCCAAGCTCGACTGCCCCGACCAGCTTCGCAACGAACGCCGGTGACTGCGGCCTACAGTCCGGCCACGTTGCTCATAGCCGTGGCCAATGCTACGCCGTTAGAAAATGGTCGCGTTTGAGACCGGCCTAAGAACTCTTGGTGGAACGATGATGAAATTTGTTAAAGCCTTGGCACTAGCGACCGTTTTGTTTGCCGGCAGCCCAGCCGCAGCCGACCAAAAGCCCGCAGCACACGACACGTCGGTCCAGGCCTATGTTCACGGTGCGCCCCAAGACCCGACCAAAGCCTGGACACAGGCAGCCGGCGGCCGCATCTACGATACGTGGTGGGACGCACTCGACCGCAAGAAACCCCAGAACGCTAATCCAGCCTATCCCGCGACCGGCAAGCGCACCGGCGCCACCACGTGGCGCTGCGTCGAATGTCACGGATGGGACTACAAGGGCAAAGACGGCATCGCTGGCAAAGACCAGGCGATGGGCGATCGCTACACCGGGATCAAGGGCGTTCGCGGTGCGCGCAGCATGGAACCCGGCGCGATCGTCAAGTTGATGCGATCCCCCTCGCACGGCTACACGCCCGAAATGATTGCGGACGCAGAACTGCTGCGCTTAGCCGAATTCCTGCGTTCGGGGCAACACGACACCGACAAATATATCAATCGCACGACACGCAAAGTCAGCGGGGACGTGCAGCGAGGGGCAACGGTTTTCCAAACCGTCTGTGCCGCCTGTCATGGGCTCGACGGTCGCGCATTGAATTGGGGAACCCCGCAAGAACCGGGTTACATCGGAACGGAAGCAAAAGCCCTGCCGTGGGAAGTCTTGCACAAGATGCGCAACTCCCATCCCGGTGCTGCCATGGTCAACTTGCGCGCACTCCCCTTCAAAGACGCGATTGACACCTTGGCCTATGCCCAGACGCTCCCGGAAAAATGAGCCCATGACCGGGCCCAAAACGAACCACTGGAACGACGGCTAACCGTTCCAGACTCAATCTGACGCGGCACCAATCCGTTCTTGCAAATCGCAGTGTTTGAGCCCATCCAGCTGCAGTGGGCTTAAGCTGTCGAAGGAGCAATGATCATGGGCCGCTTCATCGTCCGCAGGCCCTCAAGACGGCGACCCCTTGCCGTCGCCTCAGTTCTCGCTGTCGCCTCAATAGCGATGGCTGACCAAGGCAAGGCCGAAGATGGCCAGCCAACAACCGGTATTCCCACGCCGTCCATTGCAACCAGCTTTCCCAAATCGGGAGATTCGATCGGTTCTCGCGCAGCACTCGCTAGGATCGGCATCACCTTCGGCATCAACTACGCTGGCGAGGTGCTTGGCAATTCGTCCGGCGGCGTTAAGCGGGGTACCATCTACGATGGTCGCCTTGAAGTTTACAGCGATATCGATTTTGAAAGACTTGCCGGTTGGAAGGGCCTGAAATTCCATATCCACGCATTTCAAATTCACGGCGATGGGTTGACCACCAATAACGTCCAAAGCCTGTTCCCTGTGAGCAACATCGAAGCGACAGCGGCCACGCGACTATTTGAAGTATGGTTTGAACAGGCGCTCATTTCTGACAAATTAACCGTCCGGTTCGGCGAATTTGGAGCCGACACCGAATTCATAACCAGCGAGACAGCATCTCAATTCATCAACAGCACGTTTGGCTGGCCGACGTCGTTTGCTGCCAGTCTGCCGAGTGGCGGTCCGGCCTATCCTCTGGCGACGCCAGGCGTGCGGGTCATGTTTGCACCGACGGAGGCCGCAACCTTCCGTGCCGCCGTTTTCAACGGAGATACCGCCGGACCCAACTGCCAGGGCGATCCGCAGCGCTGCAACCAACACGGGCTAGAGTTCAGACTCAGAGATTCACCATTTGCAATCGCAGAGGCGCAGATCCGGTACAACCAGGACTCGGGATCGAGCGCCCTGCCCGGCACAATCAAGGTCGGCGGCTGGAAGCACTTCGGCACGTTCGAGGATCAGCGGTTCGACGTCAACGGCGTGTCGCTCGCCAACGGACTCAACGATGCGCGGCGATATCGCGGCAACACCGCGCTCTACGCGATGATTGACCAGCAGATCTTCAGCGGTGCTGCGGACAAATCAATCAACGCATTCGCGCGCATCACGGGATCGCCGGACGACCGCAACACCATCGAAGTCTATCTTGATGGGGGGCTCAAGTTTGCAGGCTTCGTCCCAGGGCGGCCCGCCGATACATTTGGCGCAGCGGTCGCTTATGCCCGCATCTCGGGCGCAGCGCGAGGCCTCGACCGCGATAACGTCGCGATTGGCAACCAAACTGTTGTCCGCGATTATGAGGCCATGATCGAACTTTCGTACACAGCCCACATCGTTTCAGGTTGGACGCTCCAACCGGATTTTCAATACATCTGGCATCCCGGCGGACATGCCGAAGGTGCAAACGGCAAAGCGATTGGCGATGCAGCCGTGTTTGGATTGCGAACGGCGGTGAACTATTAAAGCCATCCGCGTCGACGCGCGATTTGACGGGCAAGTACTTGCCGCGTGGAATTCAAGAGGCAACAGCCGCTTCGACGACGCGGCGCCGGGCGACTGCCGCCAGCGGTCTGCAGCATAAGCCCTTACCGCGAAATTTGCGTGATCTTCGAGCCTTCAAGGGTGAGGTTGTACATCAGTCCCTTGGGATCGAGGATGAAGCCAACCACCGGGTTGGTCAGCTTGTTCGTGTCGACCGATGCGCCAATACCGACGGTAATAATCGCAACCGAACCGTCGACGCCGACCTTCCATCCGCGTGTCCGGCGGAAATTCGTCAGCGCTTCGTCGGTCATGAACGCGATGATGACCGTGCGCTGTTCGACTCCCAATTGAAAGCCGATCGAGGCCGAAACAGTGCTGTAATACCCGCCCCACTGGCCATCGATCATCAATGCGCCTTCGCCGTATTCGCCACCGATGCCGATCCCGGCTTTCACGACGGCTGGAAACACTAGCACGCCGCGCGCCTTCCTGACGAGTTCGCGCGCACCCCCCACATGCGTGTAAAACCGGCTCAATGCGCGCTCCACGCCGCTGTCGATCGCCCTGGCCGTGTCGGCCAACGCGTGACCGGAGCCGCCGATAAAGGTCATGATAACAACGATCGTAAGGCGCGCGTATTGCATCAACATAATCGGTCGGTCCTCGTGGCGTGAACACAAGACCGACCTAGTGAGGACCGATTTAGGTTTCTTCGCGGCTTGGTGATCGTTGCGAAAAATTTGGGTCTCACGGTGACATTTATGTGCTGCTGCTCAGCGAACCTTATTGTCCGGGCTAGACAGTGATCAATCAGGCCCGATATCGTCAGGACGCATTGTTTCATTATCAGGGCAAGGCTTTAATGCTCATTGCGCATGTTTCAGGAGGTATCTGTGCGATCACTTCGGGGATTTACGTTTTTGCTGCTTATATTCACAGCGTTCAATTTGGCGGTACAATCGTCGCCTGCAGCGGCTGACAAGGTCTGCTCGCAGGTTAGCGTCAAGAAGTCCAAGGGCGAGGACTTCATGACCACGAAGTGCCTCGGAACCAACGGGTGTCAATGCAGTGCTAGCAAGTGCGTGATCGACGTCGTTCTGCCGTCTACCGGTGCGAAATCCAAACAGACTAAGATCACAGACGTAAAGTGCACACCGATTTCATCTCCGTTTCCGGGCGATCCGAACAAGATCTGCAAGGCGGTGCAGATGGATCGCAAGTTCGGTCAATGCTTTCATGGACCGTGCTGTCACGACAAAAAAGGATGCGTTTGTTCCGCGACGCAGTGCGGTCCCAAGGTGCCCAAACACGTCGGGGACATTAAATTCAGCGACGTGAAATGCACACCGAAATAGCGCATAAGGCCAGGGAAGATGAAGCCCTGGCCTCTTTGAATTTAGCGCTCGCGGCCACTACCGGCAGCCACTTCGCGGAGCGGCGCTAGAACATAATCGATTGCGCGGCGCTGCCCAGTCAAGACCTCGACTGTCACCGACATGCCAGGGCTAAGGGGTATGTCCTTGCCATCAACATTGATCGTGCTCTTTTCCAGACGCACCGTTGCGGGAAACACAAGGTTAGGCCCTTTGTTTCCAGCCCCCATTGAGGCCCCGGCGGGACGTGCCGCCGTCATTGGGTCGGACATCGCAAGCGCATCGCGCTCTTCCACGGCATCGCGCGAAACGCGCACGATTTTGCCGACAATCGACCCATAACGGGTAAACGGGAACGCTTCGACTTTAATGACAGCCTCTTGGCCCAGCTCGACAAATCCAATGTCTTGATTCTGGATCATAGCCTCGATTTCAATCGGACCCCCGGTAGGAACGATGGTCATAAGGGCTTGAGCGCCGGTGACAACCTGTCCAACCGTCGAGATGGCCAATTGTTGAACCGTTCCAGCAATCGGCGCCCTTAAAGTCGCACGCTCATTTTTTGCCGTTGCCTTGACGAGGTCCTGGCCGATCCTGTCGGCCTTGCGTTCGGCTTCAGCCAGCTTACCGGCTTGCTCTGAGATAAAGTTGGACAAGACCTCGTCGATCTTGGCCGAGACAGTGTTGATCGCAGCGTCGATTTCGGCAAGCTGGCCTTGGTCTGTCACCTGCTGGGCGACCTGGGATTCATATTGCGACAAGACTTCGATGACGAGCGCGCGCGACAGCGAACCCCGCTCATTCAGAACCGCACGCATATTCACCCGCTCTTTGGAAAGTGCGATGACCTTCGCCCGCGCTTCGATGCTGGCCACTAACTTCGCCCGGGTCGCCCTGCGCTCGGCGAGTTGAGCAATCAAACTGGCGCGGATCGACTTGAGCTGACGCAAGTCGCTATCCAGCACCATTTCCTCGCGCATCCGCACCTCACGCCCAAGCGTCGGCTCGAAGGCAATCGGCAATGCTGTCAAATTGCCGTCGCCAACGCGAGCAACCTCAAGGGCGACTGCGCGGCGGGCAGCTTCCGCACGGGCAGACTCAAGGTCACGGGTTTGCGACTGGCGATCGGCGCCCGTCTCGGTCGGGTCGAGTTCGAGCAAGACATCGCCAGCCTTTACCCGACTTCCGTTTTCAACCAGGATTGCAACGACTTTACCCGCTTCGACGGGCTGGATAACTTTCGTCCGGCCCGAGGGTTGGATGCGGCCCTGGGCAACAGCATGGATATCGAGCTTGCCGAAGTAAGACCACACAAGCGAGACAGTAAAGGCTGCACAGATCAGCCAGATCCCGGCAACGCGCACCGGCGAGGGCGGTGTTTCCAGCAACTCCAAGGCAGCTGGCAGAAATTCGCGATCGACCGGATCAAACCCGCGCGACATCTCGCCCGGAAGAGGCCTTAACGCAGGAACGGCTGGCTTTGCCCCGCCAACCGCCAATGCCCGCACCCCCGCGTTTACTGTTGCATGAGTCGCAGCCGCTGCAGTCCCCGTCACCGCCGCAGACGCGGACGCGGACGCAGCAGCCGTCGAGGCAGCCGTCGAGGCAGCCGACCCGGCCTGACGAAGCCACGCTCCACTACGCACGACGATCCAGCTCCGCCAGACCAGCACGGCAAGGATTGAAACGAGCGCAACGGTGCTCGCCGCCAGCACAAGCCAAGCCAGCGCAGGCTCTTGAACCAACCGGTCAGCATCGAGAGCGGAGGGAATGACGGTAAAATAGAGATACATCTGACGCGTCATCCTTCCAACGGCTCGGACTGCATCTTCCAAAGTTTGGCGTAAACACCCCCTGCCTTGCCGAGCAACTCGGTGTGCGTGCCATCCTCGACGACCACGCCGTCCTTGATGGCAATGATGCGGTCGCAGTTGCGCACGGCAGCAAGGCGATGAGCAATGATAATGACCGTTCGGCCCTTGGTGATGGACCGCATATTCTGCTGAATGATCCGCTCGCTTTCATAGTCGAGCGCACTGGTCGCTTCATCGAGGATCAGAATCCGCGGCTTGGTGGCAAGCGCCCGCGCAATGGCGATGCGCTGCCGCTGCCCACCCGACAGGTTCGCACCCCGCTCCTCGATCATCGTGTCGTACCCAAGCGGCATGCGCGTGATGAACTCGTCAGCACCAGCCAGACGCGCTGCAGCGATAATATGGGCGCGCGGCAAGCCGGGATTGGCCAGCGCAATGTTTTCATGGATCGTGCGGTTGAACAGCAGATTTTCCTGCAGCACGACGCCAATCTGTCGGCGCAACCAGGCGGTGTCGACCTGTGAAATATCAATACCGTCGAGCAGGATCTGCCCCCGCTCGGGCCGGTAAAGTCGCTGGACCAGTTTGGTCAGTGTCGATTTCCCCGATCCCGATGGCCCCACGATGCCGATAACCTGACCTTCCGGAATGTCGAGATTGACGCCCTTGAGAACTTCAGGGCCGCCCTGCACATAGCGGAAATCCAGGTTTTCGATTCTGATCGCACCTCGCGCCGGGGGGAGAGTCGCGCTTGAAAGCTGACGGCTTTCCGGCGCAGCATTCAAAATATCCCCCAGCCGTTCGACGGAGATCTGGACCTGCTGGAAATCCTGCCAGAGTTGCGACAGCCGCAAGATCGGCTGGGTCGCCTGTCCCATCATCATATTGAACGCAACCAGACCTCCCACCGTCAACTCGCCACTGATGACTGCCTGCGCGCCAAAAAACAACACCAGCGCCATTGTCGCTTTGCTGACGTACTGGATGGCGTTTTGGCCCAGAGTCGACAGCATGACTGCATCGAACGAGGTCTTGACGTAAGCAGCGAGCCGCTCCTCCCACTGGTTGCGCAGCATCGGCTCGACGGCGGCAGCCTTCAGCGTTTGGATGCCCACGACGGATTCAACGAGGAACTGTTGGCTCAGCGCTCCGGTATTGAAACGCTCATTGATCTTATCGCGCAGGATGGGACGGATCGAAAACGCGATAATGAGATACAGCGGAATTGAACCGATCACGATCATCGTCAAAAGCGGCGAATATAGCCACATCACCGAAAGGAAAATCAGCGCAAACACAAGGTCGATGCCCGACGAGAGCCCCTGGCCGGTCAGAAACGATCGGATGGTTTCAAGCTCGCGCATACGGGCAACCGTTTGGCCAGCAGCGCGCGTTTCAAAGTACCCCAACGGCAGCTTCAGCAGGTGGTCGAACAGCCGACTGCCAAGCTCCACGTCGATGCGGCTCGTAGTGTGGTTCAAGGCATACGAGCGCAAATACTGGAGGATGACGTCGAACAGCCCGATGACGAGCAGTCCCACCGTCACCACGATGAGCGTCGACATCCCCTTGTGAAGCAGCACTTTGTCGATCACGATTTGGAAAAACAGCGGCGTGATGAGCGCAAACAGCTGAACAAACAGCGACGCGATCAGCACGTGGCCTAGCGGCTTGCGATAACGCCAAATCGACGGCAGGAACCAGCTGAACTCGAACCGGCGAGGGTCCATGCCGGGGCCACCGGCGCGGCGCGTAATAAGAATGGCGTCGCCCGACCAGCGCCGCTCAAAGTCTTCGAGTTTCTCGACGATTTGAGTTCGCGCCAGCGCATTGACGTAACGAAGCTGACCATCGGAGGTGCGGTGTGTGATGACGCCAAAGCTGCCGTCCGACAACCCGACAATCGCTGGCAATGGAATGGTTTTGAGGCGGCTGACCTTCTGTTTTGTCAAGAACACGGCTTTCAAGCCGATTTTACGCGCAGCCCGCACCACGTGCTCGCCGGTCGCGAGGGTTTCGCCCAACCCCAAATCATGGCTCATCTGGGACGGATCGGCAGCGATCCGGTAATGAGCAGCGATCGCGGCCAGCGCAACGAGGGCAGAGTCGCCCACGACATCCTGCGGAGGCGCTTGGGGCCTTACCGCATCGCCCGGTACCACCGAGAAGAGGGACACTTTTCCGGTTTCGGCCATATCACTCGAACTTTGAGTTAAATTGCTTAATTGCTTTTTATAATTGATAGGGAGAGCATTCTGTATATGGACGAGCGCCGTACAGGCCGTACAGTGGGTCGATATTTATATACCATGATGAAGACTGATAACTCCTTACACCGTCAAAATAAGCCAAAACGGAGGTGGCCGGACGACCGGTCAGAGCTGAGTTTCGCCACCGCGAGCATCGCGCATGCGACAATTTGGAGCGTGCGCACGATGACGGCGAGAGAGCGTGGTCGCCTGCAATTGCCCGTCCTGCTTGGGTTTACGCCGATCACAGGGTGCGACATGCCCGACTTTCGACCAGATTGTGCTAGATCAGCGCCACCGGTATGCCCAAGAGGATAGACCGGCTTCGGGTTATTCATGCCCGCGACGATCGCTTTCGATCGCCCCTCGTCATTGCAATTTCGTCATCGCTCCATAACGACAGGCTCTCATGACCATCGAACTGTTCCCGCTCTCAGCGTGCGGCAAGCTCAATCATAACAATACAGCGACCGAACTGGTTGAAGTTGCCGTCGCGCGCGGCGAGGGCGAGCTTGCCTGCACTGGTGCGTTCATGGCCAAGACCGGCGCCCACACTGGCCGTTCGGCCCAGGATAAGTTCATCGTCGAAGACGCCGAGACCAAGACCGCAATCTGGTGGGACAACAACAAGCCAATGAAGCCTGAGCACTTCGATGTGCTGCTCCAGGACTTCCTTGCCTATGCCAAGACAAAAGACATTTTCGTTCAGGATCTGTTCGGCGGCGCGGACAAGACCCATCGCCTCCCCACCCGCATTTTCACGGAGCTTGCCTGGCATGGATTGTTCATCAATCACATGCTGCGCCGCCCGACAGCCGACGATTTGGTTGGCTTCGCACCTGAATTCACTGTCGTGAACTTCCCGGGGTTCCGCGCCGACCCAGCCAAGCACGGCTGCCGGTCGGAAACCGTGATCGCCTGCGACTTCACCCGCCGCCTCGTGCTGATCGGCGGCACAAGCTATGCTGGCGAAACCAAGAAAAGCGTTTTCTCTTTCCTCAACTACATCTTGCCGCCGAAAGGCGTCATGCCGATGCACTGCTCGGCTAACGTGTCGAACGATGGCAAGGAATCAGCCGTCTTCTTCGGCCTCTCCGGCACCGGCAAAACCACCCTCTCGGCCGACCCCGCCCGCACGCTGCTCGGCGACGACGAGCACGGCTGGTCGCCATCGGGCATCTTCAACTTCGAAGGTGGCTGCTACGCCAAGACGATCCGCCTGTCCAAGGAAGCCGAGCCCGATATTTACGCCGCCTCGAACCGCTTTTTGACGGTACTTGAGAACGTCGTTCTCGCACCGCGCACCCGCATCCCCGACTTCGATGACGGCTCGTTGGCTGAGAACTCGCGCTCGGCCTACCCGCTCGACTTCATCCGCAATGCCAGCGCCACCGGCATTGCAGGCCACCCCAAGAACATCGTGATGCTGACTGCCGATGCATTCGGCATTCTGCCCCCGATCGCCAAGCTGACCCCCAGCCAAGCCATGTATCACTTCTTGTCAGGCTACACAGCCAAGGTCGCCGGCACCGAAAAGGGAATGGGCAACGAACCATCCGCCACGTTCTCGACCTGCTTTGGCGCACCGTTCATGCCGCGTCACGCGACCGTGTACGGCAACCTGCTGCGCAAGCTGATCGCCGAACACAAGGTCGATTGCTGGTTGGTCAATACCGGCTGGACCGGCGGCATGTACGGCACCGGCTCGCGGATGCCCATCAAAGCGACCCGCGCGCTTCTGTCGGCAGCCCTGTCGGGCGAACTGAAGAACCAGCCGATGCGCACCGACGCCGTGTTCGGGTTCCAGGTTCCGCTCGCGCTGGCTGGCGTAGACGCAAAGATCCTCACGCCGCGCGACACCTGGGCTGACGCCAAAGCCTACGATGCGATGGCGGCACGCCTTGTTGAAATGTTCACCGCCAACTTCGCGCGCTTCGATGCCCACGTTGATGCCGACGTGCGTGCCGCAGGCCCCCTCGCCGGCGCCAAATCAGCTGCCGAGTGAAGCGACCGAGTGACGTAGTTTAGCCTGTCTTCCAAATACGAACGGCCCGGTTGGAACTCCAACCGGGCCGTCTCTCGTTTCAGTTCGCTTTGATTTCAGTCAACCCTGACGTCTACCAAAACGCGAAGGTCACCGTAAGCGTTCGAGGCCTAGTGTGGCGTCGCGCCTTAATTGACTGGTGGGTGCGGCAAGGTTGGTGTCAATTAAGGCGCGCTGAACGCCACACTAAGTCTATAATTTCTCTAGTGACCCTTATGTCGCGCCTAAATCGTCAGCGGTTCCGGCTTGCACAGCGATTTAGGCGCGACGGGCCACTAGAACGCGGGGCGACCTGTTTTCTTTGCGATCCGTCGCCCAAGTGGATGCACCCCAAACTGCGCCGATCAGCCCTGCCAGGGAAATAGCAGCCATCATGACCGCACTCAGGATTGAGCTTTTGCGCGCCCGTTCGGTGGCGTCCCGGGCTTTGATGTCTGCATCAGCCTTGGTCCTGAGCAACGTGTTAGGGGCATCTTCGACGCGCGCAGTCGCGCCTGGGTCCGCCATCCCGGACCGGACGGTAACCGTTCGAGCAAGATAGTCCTTATCAGGTTGCAGAAGTGCCCCCTGAACAATACCGTTGGCAAACATGCGGGTGAGTTCGGCCTTCGTCCGCCCATTGGCACCGGAATCGCCGGGTGCCGCAGCAACGGGCGCCGAAGCGAGGAGCTTCTTGCGCATGATCCGGTCTGAGCGATCCGCGGCCTGTTCTGCCGCCCTAGACGTCGCAACCGATGCCGCGCCAGCAACCGCTTGGCCCGCCGCGCCGACAGCCTTACCGGCAACCGCCGTGGCAGCCGACGCCAAGAGGTAGGCACCCAGCAGCGTGCCGAGTGCCCAGACAAGAAAAACGTGCGCGCCCTCGATGAAATCCGCATCCACTGCAGATTGCTGCGACGGCGCGCGTGCCCGCCGTGCAATGTATCCCCCAGCCGCCAAAGCGGAGACGTGCACGAGCCCAAACCATACGGTCATCACGACGATCAGGGTCGCCCCTGAAAATCCACCAAATGTGCGCGGAGAGGCCGTTGTCATCGAGAGGCCAAACGTGCTACCAGACCCGAATAGTAAAGCTGCGATCGCCGCAGCGCCAATCGAGCCGGCAATGATCGCTCGCCGGTCCATTGTGCCCACCGCAACGGACTGCTCTGAAAACAGCGCAGCCGGTCGCGCTGCCGTCCCTTCGTTGGCAAGGGCCATGGATTATCTTAGCCCCAGGAACGACAAGATGATCATGACCACGACAACAAGCCCGACAAGATAGATGATTCCGTTCACAGCCGATCTCCATTCGCTTGATTGCGACCTTCGAGGGCATGAACTTTGCCGCGTCGGTTAGGTTGCATCACGCATGGCGGCAGCCAGAATAAAACGGGGAGTGCCGGTTACAGACGGCCCAGCGGTCAGCTATTCACCGCGCAGCCGTGGGCCTTCCACCTTAGTGCATGATCGCAGCGTTTGCGCTCGTGCCGATCAGCGGTCATATTGCAGCCAACAAAAAAACCCGCAGACTGAGGAAGCGACAATGAGCGAAAAAACGTATCCGGTTCCCGCCGATTGGACCAAACGCGCGTGGGTCGATAACGACGCTTATCTCAAGATGTATGAGCGCTCGATCAAAGACCCCAACGGATTCTGGGGGGAGATGGGCCGCCGCCTCGATTGGATCAAGCCCTATACCAAGGTCAAAAACACCAGCTTCGACACTAATAACGTCTCTATCAAATGGTATGAAGACGGCACGCTGAACGTCTGCGCCAACTGCGTCGATCGCCATCTGGCCCACCGCGCCGATCAGGTCGCGATTATCTTCGAGGGCGACGATCCGACCGTCGACGAAAAGATCACCTACCGCCAGCTTCACGAACGCGTATCGAAGTTTGCCAACGTTCTCAAAGCCCACGGCGTCGCCAAAGGCGATCGGGTCACCATTTATCTGCCGATGATCCCCGAAGCCGCCTATGCCATGCTCGCCTGCGCACGCATCGGCGCGGTCCACTCGATCGTGTTCGGCGGCTTCTCACCCGAAGCACTTGCCGGGCGCATTGAAGATGCGGAATCGACGTTCATCATCACCGCCGATGAAGGCCTTCGTGGCGGCAAATCGGTCCCGCTGAAAAAGAACGCCGACGAGGCGTTGAAGAAAGCCGGTAAAGGCAAAGAAAAGCTCCTGGTGGTCCGCCACACCGGCGGCGCCGTCACCATGACGCCGGGCCGCGATCTATGGTTGCATGAGGAACTGGTCAAGGTGACCGGCGATTGCCCGCCCGAAGAAATGAACGCAGAAGATCCGTTGTTCATTCTCTACACGTCAGGCTCGACGGGAAAACCCAAGGGCGTACTGCATACGACCGGCGGCTACCTGACCTACGCCGCGATGACCCATCAGTACGTGTTCGATTACCACGAAGGCGACATCTACTGGTGCACCGCCGACGTCGGCTGGGTCACCGGCCACAGCTACATCGTGTATGGCCCGCTGGCCAACGGCGCGACCACGCTGATGTTTGAAGGCGTGCCGAACTACCCGACCCCGTCGCGTTTCTGGCACGTCGTCGACAAGTGGAAGGTCAACATCTTCTACACCGCCCCCACCGCAATCCGCGCACTGATGGCCAACGGCGACGACTTCGTCAATCGCACCAGCCGCTCCTCCCTGCGCCTGCTCGGCTCGGTCGGCGAGCCGATCAATCCTGAAGCCTGGGAGTGGTATCATAAGGTAGTCGGCCAAGAGCGTTGCCCGATCGTCGATACCTGGTGGCAGACCGAAACCGGTGGTATCATGATTACGCCGTTGCCAGGCGCAACCGCAACCAAGCCCGGCTCGGCAACCAGACCCTTCTTTGGCATCGCACCCGCCCTCGTCGATGACAAAGGCGTGTTGCTCGAAGGCGCGACCAGCGGGAACCTCGTAATCCTCGACGCTTGGCCCGGCCTCGCGCGATCGGTGTTCCGTGATCACGAGCGCTATGTGCAAACCTACTTCTCGGCCTACAAAGGCATGTACTTCACCGGCGACGGCTGCCGCCGCGACGAGGACGGCTATTACTGGATTACCGGCCGCGTCGACGACGTCATCAACGTGTCCGGCCATCGCATGGGCACCGCCGAAGTCGAAAGCGCTCTCGTGTCACACCCCAAGGTCGCGGAAGCAGCCGTCGTTGGCTACCCCCACGACCTGAAGGGCCAAGGCATCTACTGCTACGTAACCCTGAATACGGGCGAAGAGCCCAGCGACGCCTTGAAGAAGGAACTCGTTGCCCACGTCCGCAAGGAAATCGGGCCGATCGCCTCGCCTGATCTGCTTCAGTTCGCCCCCGGCCTGCCCAAGACCCGCTCGGGCAAAATCATGCGCCGCATTCTGCGCAAGATCGCCGAAGACGATTTCGGCTCGCTCGGCGACACCTCGACGCTCGCCGACCCAAGCGTGGTGGACGAACTGATCTCCCACCGCCAAAATAAAAAGGCTTAACGTTCCTTCGGGGTCGGGCTCAAAACAAAGGGCCGGATGTCCACATCCGGCCCTTTGTCATGTCCAGTGAAACACCGCGATCAACTCGAAACACGAAGGCTTGTCAGCTTCGCGACAATATCTTTGAACGAGGCGCGAAGCTGACTCGAATTGTTGGCCGAATAAAAATTCGCAGCACCACTGCATGCGGCCAGCAGCGCCTCGGCCTCAGGTGGTGCCGTAAAGCCGATGGTATAAACCTTGATGGCTTGGCTGGATGGCGCGGCAGCTTTGATATTGTCGCAAATCCGAAGTGCCTGATAAGGCGCACTTCCCGCAACAGCCGGGTCGACCATCTCCACGGGGTTCAGCCCGCCGCCACCGTTGTTGTAGGCCATGTTGAACATGCCGTCGGTCAAAACGATGACTACTTTTTGAATGTTATCGGCGTAAGGGCGGGCGGCGTACGCAGATCCCCACGTCGGTGCCCAGTTCGGCGACAGCATGTACCAGCCCCACGCCGTTCCAACGTGACCGGCCGTCCCCCCTGATGCGATCATGCTGTCGATGTTCGACTTGAACGTATTGCGCAAATTGACGTCGCGCAAATCCTGCAGCGGCTGAAGCACGGCCAAAGGGCAGGAATAAAAGGGGTTCATGGCTACACTGCCTCGGCTCAACGGTGCCGACCACGATGGCGGTGCGTCCGTGTAGGCAGCCGATCCCGGACGATCGACGACGCAATGATCGGCACCGTACCCGGCAAGGCCCGCCATCGGCCCGATATTGATCGACGCCGAATAGGGGAGCAATCCGACCCGGACAAATCCAGGCTGAGGGTTTTCGCTGTATAGCGTGTCGATGAATTCCTTGGCGACCGACTTGAGCGCTTGAATTTTTGGCGTTCCATCTGCGGATGGATCGTTCATCGAGCCAGTGACATCGAGCACCATCGCCACTTCGAGCCGAAGCGTTTTGTAAGTCGATGAAGATGATGGCGTGAAAGCCATCGATTTAAGCGAACTCGCGGCGCGCACAAAGAACAGCGGCAGTTCAACATCGACGGTCGCCTTGACAGTCCCGGTTGCAAAATCCGCCGTCGCCTTGAAGTTTTGCGTCCGCGCACCCTGCATGCGCCCGCTCTTCATGTTGGCTTCAAAATAGGCCTCCGCCAGCGCATGAACATCCGCCGACGTCGCCGTCTGCGTGTCGAGCAATTTGGCCGCTGCAAGGCTTGAAGCGTCGAGGCTCGCTTGCAGGTGACTGCGGACGTTGTTCAGCCGCGAAATATCGACCGCCAGTCCCACAAACAACATCAGCGCCGAAATAATCAGGCCAAACGTGATGGCAACAGAACCGCTGTCTGCGGTTCGAAACGTTAGGTTACGCTGCATGACGCGAACTCAATGCTCGGATTTTTCCAGAGCCATCAGCAATGCACCGACATCGTAAATTATCTAGCTATGCCCCTGACATCACATTGAAATCATCGTTTAATTTTATTGAAAAACCGTTTTGAAATCACATCCGCCCCAGCGCCATGTCATCCCGATGGATCAGCGCGTCGCGGCCTGAAAAGCCCAAAATCCCTTCAATCTCGCCCGTACGCTTGCCCACGATCCGTTCGGCGTCGGCTTTTGAGTAGGCGATGAGCCCCCGCCCGATTTCCCGGCCATCGTGGGCCCGAATAATCACGGCATCACCCCGGTCAAAACCGCCATCGACCCGCGTGACACCGGCTGGCAGCAAGCTTTTCCCCGCCGCAAGAGCGCGTTCCGCACCCGCATCGATGTGAATTTGCCCGCGCGGCTCCAACTGTCCCGCAATCCACCGCTTCTTGGCCGTGACCGGATCGGTCCCGGCCAAAAACCATGTGACCGTCGAACCCTCGCCGATCGCGCGCAGCGGATTCATCACTTTTCCGGTGGTGATGACCATATTGGTGCCAGCCGCCAGTGCGATTTTGCCCGCTTCCACCTTGGTCTTCATCCCGCCCTTCGAAAGCTCGGTGCCCGCATCCCCAGCCATCGCTTCGATCTCCGCCGTGATGGCCGTCACAAGCGGGATGTGCCGCGCGGTCGGGTCGAGCGCGGGCGGCGCTGTGTAAAGCCCGTCGATGTCGGACAACAGCACAAGGCAGTCGGCTGAGACCATACTGGCAACGCGGGCCGACAGCCGATCGTTATCGCCGTAACGGATTTCGGCGGTGGCCACGGTGTCGTTTTCGTTCACGACCGGGATCGCGCCCAGCGACAACAGCGTTTCCATGGTCTGACGCGCATTGAGATACCGGCGGCGCTCCTCGGTATCGCCAAGCGTCAGCAAAATCTGCGCAGCCGTCAAATCCCGCGCCGCACACAGGTCCTGATAGGCAGCAGCAAGGCTGATCTGGCCGACGCTGGCCGCCGCTTGGCTTTGCTCCAGCTGAAGCGGCCCCTTCGGCAGCTTCAGCGTATGCCGACCCAGCGCAATCGCACCCGATGACACGAGCACGATCTGCCGACCCTGCCGTGACAGGGCCGCCACATCGTCCATCAGAGACGCGAGCCATTCGGCCTTGAGCGCACCCGTCGCCCGGTCGGCCAGCAGCGCCGAACCGATCTTGACGACGATGCGCCGGGCGCTGGTCCACTCTGGACGGACAGCGGCAGCGGTTTGGACGATATTTGCGGGCATGGGCGAATTTCGATCTTAAATGGAAGTGCGGCTTATAACTGAATTTCATCCCCGCACAAATTGGCTTCGCCGCCGCTATTTCGCGATCGGCTCAGCCGGGGCCAGCGTTGCATTTGGAACAGCCGCCGGGGCCGATCCCGCAGCCAGCGGTGAGCCGTTTCCATCCGCGCCAGGCTCGCGCGAGATGGACTTTGGCTCAAGTGGCTTTGTGATCGCCGCCGCAGGCTTCGGCAACGGCATGTTGGCGCAATATTTGTCAATTCGGCTTTCAGAACTCTTGCGGCCCTCGTCGGTGCTCCCCGCCCATGGCAGGAACGACAACCGTGTCAGCCGGTCGAGTTCGTTGGTGAATGTTGCAGCACAATCGAGCGTGAACTGATGCAAAGCCGTCATCTGACACGTATCAAGGATCGGCATCGGATCCCCGCCCAAGAGGCGCGCATCGTAGGCTTTTGTCAGGCAATGATCCGTTGCCGTAAGTCCTGGCACCAGCATGTCCTGAAACTGGGTTTCAAGCCGCGTCACGCCCTTCTGGCCGGAAATATCGCGGATCATGAAGATGTTGCGCTGAACCTTGGTGTTCCAGGCCACGAACGCCTCGTCGTAAGCGCGTTTGCGATATCGCAACTCGTCCAATTCCGCGTTCCGCTTGATCGCCCAAACGACCATCCCAGCGCGTGTCCGGCGTTCATAGACGAGGTCGGCAATGGACTGAATGGCGATCGTCTTCTTTTGATAGGCCGCATACGTCTGGGCAAGCCATGCCCCAACGCCCGCAGTCACAAGGCCGTTGATGATTGCCGACAAAATAGCGAACGCAATCAACTGTTTCCGGCCCAGCTGTGCGCCCTGCAGCAGCCCCATCCCGTATTTCGACATCCAGCGCCCCGCCCTTGCGTCCAAAGCTTGGGCCGCAGGCCCGATCATGAAGCCGCGCCCAAAAAAAAACGTGCGCTCGACCACCCCGCGTCGCCCACGGCGCTGTCAGCACAAAGCCTCAGCACCAGCTTAATGTCCGCGCGGCGCGTCGCTATCAGCCGCCAGTGACACTCATGTGGCGGCTGACGGCCGGTTTGCGCGTGGTGCGGTCGATAATGAAATCGTGGCCTTTCGGCTTCCGGGCAATCGCCTCGGTAATCGCAGCATGAAGCGCGTCATCGTTTGCGTTGGCCCGCATAACGCCGCGCAAATCAGCGGCATCGTCTTGGCCAAGGCACATGAACAGCGTACCCGTGCAAGTCAGACGCACCCGATTGCAGCTTTCACAGAAATTATGCGTCAGCGGTGTAATAAAGCCAAGCCGCCCGCCGGTCTCCTTCACCCGCACATACCGAGCCGGACCGCCGGTGCGATAGGGAATGTCTTCGAGCGTATAGCGATCCATCAACCGCGCGCGGACCACCGACAACGGCAGATATTGATCGGTGCGATCGCCGTCAATGTCGCCCAGCGGCATCGTTTCGATCAACGTGAGGTCAGCGCCGCGATCATGAGCAAACCGCATCAGATCGTCGATTTCGTGTTCGTTGACGTCCTTTAACGCGACCGCATTGATCTTGATCGCCAACCCCGCCCGCTGCGCCGCATCAATACCATCGATCACCGTCTGGAAATCGCCCCACCGTGTGATCTGCTTGAAACGGGCAGCGTCCAGCGTATCGAGCGACACGTTGATCCGCCGCACACCACATGCGAACAGATCGGCGGCATGGGCTTTGAGTTGGCTGCCGTTGGTCGTCACAGTCAACTCTTCAAGCGCGCCGGTTTCCAGATGACGCGACAGAGCGCGGAACAACCAGATGATGTTCTTGCGCACCAGCGGTTCACCGCCGGTAATGCGCAGCTTTTTTACACCGCGCGACACGAACGCCGAACACAGCCGGTCGAGTTCTTCAAGCGACAGCAGGTCCTTCTTAGGAAGGAACGTCATGTGCTCGGACATGCAATAGACGCAACGGAAATCGCACCGGTCAGTCACCGAAACGCGCAGATAACTGACATGACGACCGAACGGGTCGATCATGTCGGCCCCGGCCCGCGTTTGAGCTTGGCCTCTAACGGCCAATTCTGTATCGGCCAAGACCGTTTCGGCCAGGACTTTCTCGATAGTAGACATGGTATCCTTGGCAGGTCTGATCGAAAAGCGGCGGACAAGGCAGGCGGCGGCGCAACTTTTGGCATGATATCAATTGCCATACGACCGCCCGAGTGGTGTATCATAGAGCATGACCCTGGGAAGGGATAGTCAAGAGGCCTGTGATTTCCCCACACCGTGCGCAGGCTCTCATGTCTTTGCTTTCGCTGAGCGTTTTACATATCGGCTCCGGTAGCATCACAAGGCGCAGACGATGACGCAGAATTTGATGATGTCGCTCCTGACCTTGGCCTTGATGGTTTTGCTGGTCGCAACCAACCGCACGCCAGGCCCTCGATCGTCCAAAACCGCGCGACCGATGAACAAGCGCGGAGACGCGGTCATCTTGGGGCGCGGCGTAAAATTAGGCCCCCCAGAGCGCGACCCCCGCGATCCTGGCAAGGTTTCCTATCGGCTGATGCAGGACAAAAAGCTCCCGTCGGCGACCCAGCGGGCATGGCGACGCATGTCGCGCCCGTTCGGCTGGTTCGGCAGACGGATGAAAAGTCCAAAGGTCGACGATGCGGCAGTGAGTCGGCGCGGCAAGGGTGAATCCGTCGAATTGCAGAACTTCCTGGATGCGCGCAACCGCGAGATCGCCCGGCGCAAATCCGAAGATCCAACCAAACGCGGCCCGGACGAAACGCTGCATTAATGCGTGACCGGTGGCAGATTGGCTGTGACGGCCCTCGATTGCCCGGTTGACACCGGTTCGGTCATGCGATTGCGCGTTGAACCGCACGCCCGTCACTCGGCGCTCAAACGATCAACTGAACAACATTCTTCGTGACCATTTCGCGGATCATGACGGCAGCCCCGCACTGCTGGGAGACCGTTGTCGCCGACCAGACGTTATCGGCAACGAATTTGCCCCTCGTGTAGTGGTTAGAGAAGCTCCACAGGTAGGGCGAATTGATACTGTGCAATTCGCGCGACCGGAACCCATTATAGGTTTCCAACCGGAACAGCATGCGCGCCAAGTTCCAATCGAGATGATCGGTGAATTTTTCGTATTCCAGCGCATCCTTGGCGCTCGCCTGCCAATCTCCGGGCGGGTTCCATTTTTCAGGCCGACCTGCGGGAACTTGAACTGTGCGCCGGATGAGTGGATCGCCATTATGAAGGTGCGCTTCGAAATTGAAGCTCGCTTCAAGCGCATGGATCACGCCGATGAAATACCAGGGAATGCAAATCTCGTCTTCGAGCTTTTCGTAAGCAGACCGGTACTTGGCGTTGGTGATTTTTGAAACATACCAATCGACCGTGCCTTGATGTTCGGGGCGCACCTTGCAGCTGTCGAACAACACGAGATAGCCGTCGCGATACTTCTCATAGCGCTTGGACGCATCGACCGTCTGGGCGTGCGCCGGACTGATGAAGGCCGGCAACGCGAATAACCCGGCCGGCGGGAGTTCCGACCTCTGGCGCGGCTGACGCTCTCGCGCATTGATAGCCGCCAACAGGTCCTGAGCGCGCTTGATGAGGGCTTTCGCGGCTTGGCCGTTCGTTCCAGCAAGCACGGGTGGTTCATCCACATCATCGATGAAATCGACAATGGCGCGAACAATCTCGTTGAACTGCGGCGTGCGCGTATCAGGCACTGATATCTGGGAAACACTGATCCCCAGCTTGCGCGCTTCATCAGACAACGCAACGATCTGCTTCCAGTCGTCGACGGTCGGCTGAGCAACCACCGGACTCGCCAACACCGAGGCCCAGGCAGCGCTGGCGCAAAGCCCCAAGCCAAACCGGCGGCGGTTGATCGCTGGCAGACGATTCATGTACGCATTCCCTCTGCGGTCGTCACAAACCCGAGATTAACATAGACGGCCTTGTCGCAAGCGGGAAGCCCGGGTTTGCATGCCCATCGTCCGATTGTTGGCGTGTTGTGCTTTTTTAGGCCTGCCACAGAGCGCGCGCACCGATATAGTGCGAAAAATCTGTCAGCGGCTTTTAGCGAGTGCGTAGCATGGTCTCTAGGTCCGGAGTGTCAAAGTACGGCTTGCGCGCTGCCTTAAGGCGCCGCTGGCGCTCCTTTACGCAGTTCGCCGCCATCATGCTGGCCATCGGGCTGTCGGGTTCGGCCATGGCCGCTGGCAACGTCGTCCAGGGCATGGAGATCAAGACCTGGGGTTATCAGCTCCAGAACAACACGACCTCGGTCGTCGTCAAGTCGCCTTACGACCTCGTGGTCATCGACTACCAGCGCGATCCCTCGGCTGGCGGCCCGTTCACAGCGGCCGAACTGGCGCAGATGAAAAAGAAGCCCGACGGCAGCCGCCGGTTCGTCATCGCCTACATCTCCATCGGCGAGGCCGAAAACTACCGCTACTACTGGGGCGACCGTACCTGGGGTGACGCGCGCAATCGCACCCCCCTGGTTGAGAAAGAAAATCCCGAGTGGGAAGGTAACCTCACGGTCAAGTATTGGGAACAGGAGTGGCAAAACCTGATCCTCAACGACACCGACAGTTACATCAACCGCATCATGGACGCGGGCTTCGACGGCATCTACCTCGACAAAGTTGACATCGTCGACGACTATCAGGGCAAGACCCCGGCTGGCACCATCGCCAGCGACTTGATGATCCAGTTCGTCCGCAAGATCTCGACCGTCACCAAAATCCGCAATCCAAACTTCCTCACCATCGCCCAGAACGCCGAAGGCCTCCTCGACGACGACATTTACCGCATGGCCATTGATGGGATCGGCAAAGAGAGCATGCTCTATTCGAGCGGGGTCTTCGATGAAAAAAATCCTTACAAGCCTCCCCAGCGTAACGACGCCGCAATGATCAAGGAAACCACCCGCCTGTTGTCGAAACTTCGGGCGGATAAAAAACTCGTCATGTGCGTCGAATACATCAACAAACCAGACCTCATCCAAAAAGCCGCCGCCGAACTGGGGAAGAACGACTTCGTCGCCTACTTCGGTCCGCGCGACCTAGCCCAACTCGCCTACAGCGAAGTCAGCAGCAAATGAGATGTCGTTAAACGTGACTCAACTTGGCCCGGTGCCGTTGACCGTGCGCCAAAACTGACAGCAGAACCGAGACAGCAGAACCGATCATGGAGAGTATCTTGCGTATTCGATCAGTTATTGGCGCGGTGCTGGCAGCCGCAACCGCGGCCAGCGTCGCATCGGCGCAAAACAGCCCTCCCCCCGCAGCCCCTGAGGCAGTGTCGCCCTGCACGGACTTGCCCGAATCGGACTGCACAACCACATCGGGGTGCGTCTGGCTCCCAGGCTACCGCGTCGCAACCGGTGCCACGGTGAACGGCTATTGCCGTCCCGCACCCAAGCCCTTGACGGCCCGGCGCGGGCCCGGCGCATCCACACCCAAGGACCCGGCGCAGTAGCGCCCGCGTCGGGTTGATCCGGCACAAGGCCAGCACCGGATGAGCGACCTAGGGGTGGTGGTGTTGAACACACCGGCCTCTAGGACAACCAATCATGAAACTTGGCACATTGGCGATCGCGACCGCACTCGTTCTAGTCAGCGCCGTGAATGCTCAGGCAGACAGTGTCGATGATTGTCGGCAGGCGCGCGACCCGCAATTGCGACTGCAAGCGTGCACGCAGGTCGTCGCCGATCCCGGCGCAAGCACCCAGGACAAAGCCTCCGCCTTCAAGAATCGCGGCATGGCGCGCGCCGATGCAGGCGCAGGCGACCTCGCAATCGCCGATTTCAACGACGCATTAGCTCTCAACCCCAACGACGCCAGTACCCTGTCAAGCCGTGGTCATGCCCGGCTGACGCGCGGCGACAACGTCGGAGCGATTGCCGACTTCAGCGCAGCGATCGCGCTTGCGCCGACCATATCGGGTCACCTGATCAGCCGCGGACATGCACATACGATAATGGGTGCCGCCGACTTGGCGATCGCCGATTTCGATGCCGCGCTCGCCATGAAACCTCAAAGCCCAAGCGCCCTGAACCACCGTGGTCTCGCCTGGCGCAAAAAAGGTGACACGGATCGCGCCATCGCCGACTATACGGCCGCCATTTCCCTGAACCCGGTTTATGCGCTGGCCTACAACAATCGCGGATATGCCTATGAAGCCAAGGGCGAGACCCGTTTGGCGCAAGAAGATTTCGTGCGCGCACTCCTGTTGGACACCAGCCTGACGGGTGCCTCCGCTGGTCTAAAGCGTCTTGGCGGCACGGGGCCGCTGGCAGCCGAAAGTGACGCGTTGATCGCGCGCGGTCGGGATCTTGTCGAAGCCAACTGCAGCCGGTGTCACGCCACCGGCGCGAGCGGCGAAAGTCCAAACCCCAGAGCGCCGCCTTTCCGCGCCATTCACCAGCGCCATAAAATGTTGACGCTCCGTGAACCACTGTCGCGCGGCATCGCGGCAACACACGACGAAATGCCGACGTTCAAACTGAGCGAAAAAGAAATCGACACCATCATCGCCTACATCAACAGCCTGCCGCCAACCTAAGTTTATCTGAGTTGGCGGCTTAATTGACGCGCAACACCTTGGCCACTTTGCCGGTTTTGCTGTTGTAGAGCGAAAGCGCCGCACGGCAGGCGCCGTCGACGGATTGCAGCTTGAGGTAATGATCAAACATCGCCGCACCCTTCACGAATTCCGCGTTGGCCTGTGCGGTTGCATCGGGCTGAACGAGCAATTCAGTATTGGGACAAGACTTGCTGGCGCGAAACGCATAGCCGACATCGTAAGCCGTCTCCTGACCCAGCGTCGAGGATTGTGCAATCGCTGGCGGCATGACGCAAAACACAGCGAGACCTACCAGAACCCAAGCAATGCGCGAAGTCGATAGAACAAACATAGATACGTCCTTAAAGGCTCAGCCGATATGGCAGACACAGCCAACAGCGGATTGAATCGGTTGATCAGTTCTCTGGGCCGGGACGACCAGACATGCAGTGTTTTGCGATCACGGTGTTAGCTGAAAATGCGGCTGGCGCTACCCCGAAAGATGAGCGGCCAAAGCTCCTGTGGCATTCAAACCTCAATCCGCCGTGAGCAGCCGGGCGACAAAGTCGGGCACAACCTCGGTGGCCTTCCCGTGGATATGCTCATGGAAAACATGAGTGCCAGCCGACGGCTCCAGGTTGAGTTCGACGGTATGAGCCCCGCATGCGCGCGCCTCGGCGGCAAAGCCGCTGGCGGGATACACATGTCCGCTGGTGCCGATCGAAATGAACAGGTCGCAGGCAGCCAATGCCACAGCAATATCATCCATATGGTGAGGCATCTCCCCAAACCACACGACGTTGGGCCGCATTCCCCCATCGCGATGGCAGGACGGGCACACGGTTTCGATGGCCAGATCGCCCGTCCAAGGGCAACGCGCGCCGCACCGCGCACACAGCGCGGACAAAAGCTCCCCATGCATGTGGACGACACGGGTCGCACCAGCCGCCTCCTGAAGCGCATCTACGTTCTGCGTCACAATCAACGCGTTAGGATGCTCCCGCTCAAGGCGGGCCAAGGCATAGTGAGCCGCATTTGGCTTGCAGCGCGCATGGTCGGCCCGGCGCATGTTGTAGAACTCGTGCACCAGCAACGGGTTGCGCGCATAGCCCTGCGGCGTCGCCACCTCGCGAAAATCGTACTTGGCCCAAATCCCTCCAGCATCACGAAACGTCGGTATGCCGCTTTCCGCCGACAATCCAGCCCCCGTCAGCACCACGATGCGCTTGAAACGAGCCATCACCTCACACTCCGCATTGGCCACGATGACGCAACATGTGGTCGGCAAGCACGATGGCCATCATCGCCTCTCCAACCGGAACGGCGCGAATGCCGACGCACGGGTCATGGCGTCCCTTGGTGAAAATATCGCCCTCGGCACCGGTCTTGTCGATGGTGCGACGAGGTGTCAGGATCGACGACGTCGGCTTGACGGCAAACCGGCACACGACCGGTTGGCCAGACGAGATACCGCCAAGAATACCCCCGGCATGATTGGACAAGAACGCTGGCCGCCCGTCGCCACCGATGCGAATTTCATCGGCGTTGTCCTCCCCGGTGAGCGCCGCAACCGCCATCCCGTCGCCAATCTCAACCGCCTTGACCGCATTGATCGACATCATGGCCGACGCAATGTCCTGGTCGAGTTTGCCATACAGCGGCGCTCCTAGCCCCGGCGGAACGCCGTCCGCCACCACCTCGATCACCGCCCCACATGACGATCCAGCTTTCCGGATGCCATCCAAGTAGCCGGTCCACGCCTCGACGGCTGCCGGATCGGGACAGAAAAACGGGTTACGACCAACCTCGTCCCAACTCCAATTGGCGCGATTGATGACGTGAGGGCCCAGCTGCACCAGCGCGGCGCGCACCGTCATTCCCGCGATAACTTTTCGCGCAATCCCCCCTGCCGCGACACGAACGGCCGTTTCGCGCGCCGACGAGCGACCGCCGCCGCGATAGTCGCGGATCCCGTATTTGGCGTCGTACGTGTAGTCGGCGTGTCCCGGGCGATACTTGGTAGCGATGTCGCCATAGTCCTTTGATCTCTGATCAACGTTCTGAATCACCAGCGAAATCGGCGCACCCGTCGAAACCAGCACCCCGGCCTCGTTGGTGAACACCCCGGACAGGATCTCGACCGCGTCCGGCTCTTTGCGTTGCGTCGTAAAGCGCGATTGGCCCGGCTTGCGCTTGTCGAGGTAGCCCTGAATTTCGTCGCGATCAATCACAAGGCCCGGCGGGCAGCCATCCACGACGCAGCCAATTGCTGGCCCATGGCTCTCCCCCCAGGTCGTCACGCGGAACAGGTGGCCAAACGTATTGTGCGACATGACGGATCGGCCTTTTTAGGTTTGCGACGCAATGCATCGTCTTAGATTTGTGTATGAAAAGCCGCAAGCTCGCCGGGTTTTTTCATGTTCACGATTGTGCAGCGCCAAACGGCGTGACAAGCGGGCGCGACACAGTGTAGGCGGGAAGATGCGCCGAAATTCATCTGAAGGTGAAGCGGCGTAGAAGCGGCGATCGGGGCACGGTCGCTGGATCACGACCAACGAACCGTCTCAAGACAGGTCTGAGCAACCGGTTGAGAGAAAGTTCGCAAATGTAACACACTTGCGTTGAAAGAGCCGGAGGCCGCACCTCCGGCTCTTCGTGTTTTCAAGCCCCCTATCGACGCCCCGACGTGACCGCTTATTCTTAAACACTTTCAGATCGTTACAGCGCTGCACCGATGATCGCTCTTGACGCCGGAAGGGTCCGGGTGCACCACAGTTACTCGGTTTGATGGGTTGCGTGAGGTGTGCGATGCGTTCGTTCATGGGATTGGCGATGCTGGTAGCCGTTGGCCTTGGCGGCCTCGAAGTTGCAACCCAGAACATGCCCTCGTTGGCCAGAGGCGGCGAACAGCAGATGCAAGCAGCGCTGGTGGAGCCAGCTTTATCGACGGCCCAAACTGGGCAGGCGATGCCGCTTCCACCCGTTCCAGCTCCAACCTTCGGAGGAGTTGTATTGACGGTCGCAGCAAACGAGCCATCATCTTTGCCGCCAGTGACGGTCGCCCCTCAAGCGCCGCGTGCAGCCCAGATCGCTCCGATCGTGACCCCGATGAAGTCGACGGCGCTCAAAACAAAATCCAAAGCCGCAGCTAAAACAGCACCTAAATCCAAAGCCACCGCTGCAGCCGCCTCCGGCAAAGCAAAATCAACTGAGACCAAAGCAGCAGCAGCAGAGGTCAAGTCGCCAGCATCGAACGCTGCAAAATCTAAAGCGGCAGCGAAACGACCAGACTCCGCAACCCGCGTTACGGTGACGCGGCCCGGCTTCAAGCTGACCTGCACCGCCGTCCAAAAACTCGATCCCGTCAAACAGCGCTGCGTGCCAGTCAAAACAGCCGACACCAAAAAGACGAAGGGCTGATCTCTTCCCATTGGGTGACAGCGGCGAACGCCGGGCACCACCCACGTCGATCCACGCCATCGCGTGCGTTCGGCATGGATTCCATATTCGCGAGAGCGTAAGCGTGGTCCGGGCAGCCCATGAGCGCGTGAGGGACGGCAGACAATGACACGCGATGCGATTTCAGTTCTGGGCGGTGGGGCATGGGGCACGGCCTTAGCCCAGGTCCAGGCGCGGCATGGCCGAGAGGTGTTGCTATGGGCCCGCAACGAGGCCGCAGTCCACGAGATCAACACGCACCATACCAACACGGGCTACCTCCCCGGCTACCCCTTGAGCCCAGCGCTCGTGGCAACCACTGACCTCGCCCGTGCAGCCGCCTGCGACATTATTCTGATGGTCGCGCCAGCCCAACAGGCCCGCGCAGTCGCCCGTCAATTGAAGCCGTTGCTCTCGCCAGCCAGCATTGTGGTGATCTGCGCGAAGGGGATCGAACAGCTCAGCGGTCATTTGCTTGGCCGGGTGCTGGACGACGAACTGCCCGGGGTTACGATCGCCGTCCTGTCGGGACCCGGATTTGCAACCGACGTCGCACGCGGACTGCCTGCCGCTCTGACCCTCGCGAGCCGGGACGAAACGCTCGGGCGGGCCTTGGCCGAGCGCCTGAGCCATCCCGAATTTCGCCTGTATTGGTCGAGCGACACCGTGGGCGTGGAACTCGGCGGCGCGGTCAAAAACGTGCTCGGCATCGCAGCCGGCATCCTCGATGGCAAGCAACTCGGCGGCAGCGCCCACGCAGCCCTCGTCTCGCGTGGGTTTGCCGAACTCCGTCGCCTCGGCGAAGCGCTTGGCGCGCGCGGCGAAACGCTGATGGGCCTGTCCGGCCTCGGCGATCTGATCTTGACCTGCGGCAGCGCCCAGTCGCGCAACATGTCGCTGGGGCGCGCGCTCGGCGAAGGCCGATCGCTGGCCGATATCTTGTCTACGCGAAAGGCCGTAACCGAAGGCGTTTACACCGCAGCAGCCGTTAAGCGGCTTGCGGACGAGCATGGCATCGACATGCCGATCTGCCGCGCGGTCGCCGATATCCTCGACGGTACAACCACCGTCGATAACGCCATCGCCGGCCTCCTCCAACGCCCGCTCAAAGCGGAGGATTGACGTCAAGCGCCTGGCGCGCGGGACCGCTTGGGCCGCACCAGCACGGCAATACCCTCGATGTGCGGCGAGAACACGAATTGATCGATCGGCGTCACCGATTGCAGCACATACCCGCCATCGATCAGGATCTTGAGATCGCGCGCCAGCGTCGACGGCGAGCACGAGACCGCAACCACGACCGGCACCTTCGACTTGGCGATCATGCGCGCCTGTGCGTCGGCACCCGCACGCGGCGGATCGAACACGACGGCGTCGAACGGCTCCAACTCCTTGGCAGACAGCGGCTCGCGAAACAGATCGCGGACCTTGGTTGTGATGGGTTTGATGCCTTGCGTGTGCTTGACGGCGTCGATCAAGGCAGCAATGGCAGCTTTATCGCCGTCAACAGCCAGGACTTCGGCGCGATCGGCAAGCGGAAAACTGAACGTGCCCAGCCCGCAAAACAAATCCGCAACCCGCTTTGCTTTACCAACAGCCGCCAAGATCACGTCCGTCATGGCCTGCTCAACCTGCGGCACCGCTTGAAGGAACACGCCGGGCTGCGGTGTGACGAGAGCTTTGCCGAAGCGCAACTGGGGGCGATCGGTTTCAAAAATCGTCTCGCCTTTGACGGTCAGGCGCAGAATACGCGCAGCACTCGCCAGCCTCGTAATGGCCGCACGGTCGTCGAAGGTAAGCTCGGGCTTGGTATCCTCCATCACGACATCAATGCCGTTATGAGTGAGCGTTACGGTGATGCGCGCTTCCCCCGACCGCGACAGCAGCGGCCCGACCAGCGCACGCAACGCCTCAATCCGGCTGGCAATCTGCGGATCGAGAATGGGGCATTCAGCCAAGTCCACGATATCGTGCGCCCGCAATTCGTGGAAACCAAACACCGCCCCGGATTTGGTGCGGCGAGCAGCAAACACGGCACGCCGCCGTGTCCCGATCGGCGTCGATATGATCGCCGCCACCAGCGGAGCCGAACGAGCCTTGGCTTTGGTTTCGGCCGGGTCTTCGTCAGCAAGGCCAGCGTCCGCTGCAAAAATCCGCTGCTGGCTCAAAGCCGTCGCAACGAGGTCCGTTTTCCAGGCCTGCTCTGCAGGCGCCGCCATGTGCTGCGTTAGGCATCCACCGCACTGGGTGAAATGGCGGCAAACCGGCGCGATACGGTCGGGGCTTGCATCAAGAATGTCGACCAGCTGTCCGCGATCGCCCTCGACGTGCGCTGTCACCCGCTCCCCAGGCAGCACGAATGGCAAAAATACGTGTCCATCCAGCGAAGGCGCGACGCCATCGCCGTGCGCGCCCAGGCGCGCGATTGTCAATTCGGTAAGGGTCGGCATCTGTTCACGTTTTTCTAATGCGGGTTGCCCCGAGGAGATATTCGGTATTGCCTGAGCCGCCAGTAATGGGCGACACGATGGGGAGACCGGCGAGCCATCCCATATCATCTTTCAGCCAGCGAGCGACGCTATCGTATGCAGCAAGCCGCGCGGCGTCGTCGCGGACAATGCCGCCTTTGCCAATCCCCTCCCGGCCCACCTCGAACTGCGGCTTGACTAAAATGGCGAGCCAGCACACGGGCGCAGCCAGCGCAAGGGCCGCAGGCAAAGCCTTCATGACCGAAATGAAACTCACATCGGCAACGATCGCTGAAACAGGCTCCGGGATCAGCCTCGCGTCTAGCGTACGGCTATCGCAACCTTCGAGCGATACAACGCGCGCATCGGCTTTGAGGCGCGGCAACAGCTGGTCGCGGCCCACGTCGACCGCATAAACCCGAGCAGCGCCGCGCGCGAGCAAAAGCTCGGTAAAGCCGCCCGTCGATGAACCCACATCCAATGCAACCAGGCCTGCTGGATCGAACCCGAACCCATCGAGTGCTGCCTTGAGCTTTGCGCCCCCGCGCGAGGCAACAAACGCATCCGCCCCGGTGACGACAATCTCTGCATCCGGCTTGACGCTGAGCGCCGGTTTTGCAACCGCCACGCCGTCCACAAACACGAGCCCGCGAACGATCAGATCGCGGGCGCGAGATCGGGTAGGTGCATGGCCACGGGAAACCAGTGCAATATCCAAGCGTTCGGCGGCGTCCTGCGTCATCCCATCCGTTTAGCAGCCGAATCCGTAATACCTGAACTAAAAAACAGCCAAGGGAGTAAATACCGATGTTCAAAGCAATGATCACGGGCCTCATCATCGCCTCCGCGGCCGCAACCGGAGCACTCGCACAAGACGTCTCAACATCGCCAGCCGGTGCGAAAGTCATGTTCCTCGAGCCCGCTAACGGCGCGACGGTGTCGAACCCGATCACCGTCAAGTTCGGCCTGACCGGCATGGAGGTCGTGCCCGCAGGTACGGCCAAACCAAACGCCGGTCATCACCACCTGTTGATCAACGTGAAACTTGCCGACCCCAAAGTCGGCATCCCCGCCGACGACAACCACAAGCATTTCGGCAAAGGGCAGACCGAAACCGTGATCGAATTGAAGCCCGGCGAGCACACCTTGCAACTCGTGTTAGCCGACCACAATCACGTGCCCCATGAGCCCATCGTCCAATCCGAAGTGATCAAAATCACTGTTAAGTAAGCCGTTCCGCGCCTTTGGTGCTCCAGTATGCCCAATCCCGCCCGCTTTGGGTTGCAACGGGCGGCGGCTGCGGCCTTTATTTAACTGTGGCCTTGTCTTGGCCGCACGTTAGAGCAAGATGAGAAAACCGCGCCCCCGCCTAGGAGACAAGCCCATGCAACGACACGCTTCAGCACACACTGGCCTCTCCAGGCCTGTGCGGACGCGGTGTTTTGGATGGGCTCTGCTCGGCGCAATCGCCATCGGACTGTCGGTCGGCGCACAGCATGCGGCAGCCCAGCGCGCATTCGTTCCGCCGCCATCGCTGGCGCCCCTTGCCGACCGTCTGAGCGATTCAGTCGTCAATATCTCCACCTCGCAGGCCCAGAAAGGCCCGCAAGGTGTTCCACTGCCAAAAGTCCCCAAGGGCTCGCCATTCGAAGAGTTCTTTGACGACTTTTTCCAGAAACGAGGCGGCAAAGCGCCACCTGACCGCAAGGTCTCCTCGCTCGGCTCGGGCTTCGTGATCGATCCCGAGGGCCTGATCGCCACGAACAATCATGTCATTGAGGGCGCAGACGAGATCATCATAAACTTCCACGACGGCACCAAGCTGAAGGTCGAAAAAGTCGTTGGCCGCGATCCCAAAACCGATATCGCCCTGCTCAAAGTCACACCGAAAAAGCCGTTGAAGGCCGTACCGCTAGGGTCATCGGCCAAGATGCTGGTGGGCGACTGGGTGATCGCCATCGGCAACCCGTTTGGGCTCGGCGGCTCGGTGTCGCTCGGCATTATCTCCGCCAAACAGCGCGACATCAATTCAGGCCCCTACGACGACTACCTGCAGACCGACGCCGCCATCAACAAAGGCAACTCCGGCGGCCCGCTGTTCAACATGGACGGCGAAGTCATCGGCATCAACACGGCAATCATTTCCCCGACCGGCGGGTCGATCGGCATCGGGTTTTCGGTCCCCTCAGACACCGTGCGTTCGGTTGTGGACCAACTCAAGCTCTACGGCGAGATCCGGCGCGGCTGGCTTGGCGTGAAGATCCAAACCGTGACCGAAGATATCGCCGAAACGCTCGGCATACCCGAAAATACCGGGGCGTTGGTCGCCGGCATCACCCCCGATGGACCCGCCGCCAAAGCCGGCATCGAAGGCGGCGACGTGATCTTGAAATTCGACGGCAAAGACGTGTCGACCATGCGCGGCTTGCCCCGGATCGTCTCGCAGACCCCGATTGGACAAACAGTCGATGTCGAATTGCTGCGTGGCGGTCAGAAGAAAACACTCAAGGTAGCCGTCGGCCGCCTCGTCGAAGACGACGATAAAATCGACGCCCCCGTTGTTGGCAAACCCAGCGACGGCAAAAAACCTGAAATTTCTGCGCTGATCGGGCTGAAGGTGACCGCGCTGACCGATGAACTGCGGGCAAAATTCGGGCTCGACGCCAAAATGAAAGGTGTCGTGGTCATTGAAATCGACCCCCAGAGCCCAGCCGCACAAAAGAGCATCAAAGTCGGCGATGTCATCGTCGAAGCCGCGCAAGACCCGATTTTGACGCCAGACGACCTCGGCCGCAGCGTTGAAAAAGTCAAAAAAGCCGGGCGCAAAGCCGTCTTGCTCCGCGTCGAAGACGGCAAAGGCGACCTGCGCTTCGTCGCCGTACCCGTCACGTAATACTGCAAGCACGTATTCCGCGCCCGTCGCACGGACCGGCATGAAAAACCCTGAGCGGGCGTAAACCTCGTTTAGGTTTGCGCATTCGCTGCGGTTTGCGATGCCGTTATAGAAGTGGCGTTACAGCACGATCAGCGCCTATATGCCGTGAAAACCGTTTTGTTGCGCACGGAGAGCCTGTGCGCACGACCTGACCTGGAGGCTCACCATAGTGTCTGACCGCCACACTCTGATCGACACCATCGCCGGCAGTTTCGTGCCCCCACACTCCGATGGCTACAAATTCATCGCTATCGCCGCCGCAGCCGCAGCCGGCTTTTTTCTGATCGAGTGGAACACGCTCGCTTGGCTGTTCGTCTTACTCACAGCCTGGGTCGTCTATTTTTTCCGCGATCCCGACCGCGTCGCTCCCTTGCGCGAGGGCCTGATCGTGTCCGCCGCCGACGGCGAAATCAGTTCCATCGAAAAGGTCCGCCCGCCCGCTGAATTGGGCTTGGGTGAAGAGGAACGGGTTCGCATTTCGACATTCCTGTCGGTGTTCGACGTCCATATTCAGCGCGCACCGATTGCAGGCCGCATCAAGCGGTCGGTTTACGTGCCCGGCGCGTTCGTCAACGCCGCCCTCGACAAAGCGAGCGAAGAAAACGAGCGCCGCGCGCTTGTCATCGAAACGACGCAAGGCATCGAGATCGGCGTCGTCCAGATCGCAGGGCTTGTGGCACGCCGCATCGTGACATTTGCCACGCAAGGCGAAAGCGTCGGCATCGGCCAACGCTTCGGCCTGATCCGCTTCGGGTCGCGAGTCGATGTTTACTTGCCTGTCGGCAAGGCAGCACTCGTCGCCGTCGGGCAACGCGCGATCGGCGGCGAAACCGTTTTCGCAGACATGCGGTCCGATGAAGGCACGCGCGAGGCCCGCCGCCTCTAGTACCAGCGGGCATAAGTTCTGACTTATGCTCGATGGTTTCGGCGCCTCTTCTTCCCACCGTTGCGGAACCACGAATGGATCAGGTCGAGCCTCAATTGGAAAAGGAAACGCGCCGCCGAAGGGCGCAGCGGATGTTCGCACGCCGTCGGATTCCGGTCCGCCTCATGGTGCCGAACTTCTTCACGCTGCTGGGGCTGTGCGCGGGATTGACCTCGATCCGTATGGGCATCGAAGGCAAGTACGAAATTGCGCTGTATCTCATTGTGTTTGCAGCCTTTCTAGACGGCATCGACGGCCGCATCGCGCGCCTGCTGAAAGCCTCGTCGCGATTTGGCGCCGAACTCGACAGCCTCGCCGATTTCGTCAACTTCGGCGTCGCCCCGGCATTCCTGCTCTTCAACTGGGGATTATCCAGCAATCGGAGCTTCGGCTGGATTTGCGTCATGATGTTCGCCCTCGGCTCAGCCTTGCGGCTGGCCCGCTTCAATGCAGCCCTCGACGAAGACCGCCCGCGCTGGCAATCGAACTACTTCACCGGCGTGCCAACGCCTGCAGCCGCCATCGCCGTCATGCTGCCCGTATACTTGGAAGCAACCGGCCTCGTGACCATTCGCGGCAATCCGCTGCTCGTAAAGTTGATGCTTGTCTACATCCTCGCCATAGCGTTGCTCATGGTCTCCAACCTGCCGACCTTTTCCGGCAAGCTGATTGGCGAACGGATGCCGCGCGAATATGTGCTCCCGTCGATCTTCGCAGCGATCGGGTTGGTATCGCTGCTGGTGACCTATCCATTCGAAACGCTCGCCGGCGCGACCTTCGTATATCTGGCTTCGTTCGTGTGGAGCGCGCGCCGCTACTATGGCAAGCTTGCGCAGGAAAACGCGACTGCGACGGCGATTAAATCAGACGTCGCAGCAAACCCGCCTCCCGTGACACCCGATAACGCGTCACCCAAGACCTTGACACCCAAGACCGGAGGCACACCGGGAGAAAGTGTGCACTGATACCAACCCTGACGCGCCCCACCCATTCAGGCAAAGTTCGCTACTCGATCGGCAGGCCCGGCGGGGTAGTATCAATGCGCCGCCCGCTCTGGCAGGTTCCAAGCCAACAACAAGCGTGGATGAACCACCGCCACGAGGGAGAAGACCGGACATGTCACTTTGGTTGAGATTTGAGCACGGCGATAAAACCGGCTTCGGCACGCTTTCGGACGGTACGATCAACGTTCACTCCGGCGATATGTTTTCTGGCGGCACGCCCACCGGCCACACCCTCCCCTTATCAGACGTGCGCGTTCTGACGCCCTGCGCCCCGACCAAGATCTTCGCCTTGTGGAACAATCTGCGCGAATTGAGTGCCAAGCTCGGCGTTGCAACTCCGAAAGAGCCGCTCTATCTCTTGAAATCAATCGGTTCGGCATTGCCCCACGACGGCGTCATTGTGCGGCCAGCCTCATATCCCGGCAAGATCGTATTCGAAGGCGAACTGGGCATCGTGATCGGCAAAGCCTGCGCGAACGCAAACGAGGTGGAGGCCAAGGCTGCGATTTTCGGCTACACTTGTATCAACGACGTAACGGCTGCCGACATTCTCAACAAAGACCCCACGTTCCCCCAATGGGCGCGAGCAAAAAGCTACGACACCTTCGGTGCGTTCGGGCCGGTCATCGCGACCGGGCTTGATCCGATGACGCTGTCGATCCGCACGGTACTGAATGGCGTCGAGCGGCAGAATTATCCCGTCGCCGATATGCACTTCCCCCCTTATGCTCTTGTCGCCGCTCTTTCCCGCGACATGACCTTGCTGCCGGGCGATCTCATCATGTGCGGAACGTCGGTCGGTGTCGGCGTCATGAAAGACCCCCACAACGTCGTCGAAGTGACCATCGACGGGATCGGAACGCTCCGGAATACATTCGCAGCGTGACATAAGCATTCAAGGAGTCCAGGGGATGACTCCCCTGGACCCAGCAGCTTTAAGGGGTTGATCCCTCGCTCCCCTTGATCTTCACGAGGTTGGTCAGCAGGGCGTCGAACCCTTGTGCGCCAGCGCCCGTGTGAAGATCAATGCGGCCGACTTTTTCAACCAGCTTTTCCAGCGCTTCGAGTTCCTTAAGGCGCAACAACAGCGGATTGTTTTCCATCAGCTTGGCCGTGTTCAAAAGCGAACGCGTGGCCGCCGTTTCTTCCTGACGCCGGATCAGGTTTGCTTTCGCCACCCGCTCGGCTTCCACGACCTTGTTCAGCAAGTCGCGAATGTCGCCGGGCAAGATCACATCCTTGACGCCGATTTCGCCCACTTCGGCACCCAGCACCTTGGCGCGATCCGACACGAACGCTCGCACCTGGTTGTCGATCGTGTCACGGGCAGCAAGAATTTCATCCAGCGTGCGGGCAGCTACGGCTTCGCGGATCGCAAACTGGATCATCCGGTACAGCGTTCCGTTGAGGTCGGCGGTGGCCAGCGCAGACTTTTCCGCGTCGACAACCTTGATGAAGGCCGTCAACGTCACGCGGATTCCAATCCGGTCCTTGGTCAGGATCTCTTGCGCCGTCACCTCAAGCGGCTGCGGACGCAAATCGACTTTCACGATGCGAACCGTGCGACCAACCGTCCAGAATGCATGACGCCCAGGGCCCAACCGCTCGCTCATCTGGCCATCGACCATCAGCAAGCCAGCCTCGTGCGCCTCGACGATGGCGCAAGTGGCAACCGTCGAGCGGGTCATATCGAACTTGTCCTGATGGCGCTTTGCAATGCGGATGTCGGCCGCCGTGTCGATCAGTTCGACATCGACACGCGTCAGCGTCTTCCAAAATGCGCGCGTCGTATTGGGCAGCACAATATGCTTGGGTTCGCCGTCGAATGAGACAATGGCGACCTCGTTCGCACCGGCCTGAACGATCTCGAAATTTGCTTCTGCCAAAGCCGGTTGCGTCTTTTCAAACAGCAACGCTTTTTCGGCGGGGATTTCCGCACGCACGATCTTGACGACGTCAGCCGTCGTCCGCGCATTCCAATCGAATTCGCGATGCAGGCCCGGCGTCAGCAAACGCAAAAAACGACCGTCACGAAACAAAAAAGCGCGTTCGTCGTCTTTGACGACAAATTCAGAAAAAAATCCTTGGCGAGCCATGATACAAACTCCGTTTCTTCTATTTTTAGCACCGTGCAGAGCAAAAAGGTCACCGGCCACCCAGTCACGAACCGAACACGGACCCGCGCTTGAGTTGCTCCCTTGGTCTGTTAGATCGGGCTGCAGACACCACCACCCCGTGGGGCAGCGGCACTGGCACCCGGCGGCAAGACCTGCCGGAACAACGGTATCTGCGACAGGCACAGAGCGTCGTTTCGTTTGCAGCCCACCCCGGTTTCCCGCGATACGCCGCCGAATCAGTGGCCGGCTCCCAACAAGCAGTTTCCGATTTACAGTCGGATTGCGAAGCGGGATTCGAACCCGCGACAGCAGGATTAACAGTCCTGTGCTCTGACCATCTGAGCTAGTCGCTGGAGAAGTTTAAGGGAATCGAACCCCCGGCCTCCCGCTCGAAGGCGGGCGCTCTACCACTGAGCTAAAACCTCGGTATGCCCCATTTGAAGCGGAACACACCACCGCAGAGCGGCGCGCGCCAGCCAGGGTGAAAAACCCGGACACAGGGCCTCAAACAAGCAGCGCGTAAAGGCCGCAGGAATGCGGCGAAATTGGTGCTCGGGGGAAAAAAGAATTGAGTGCTGAATAAAAAACGTCACTGTAGGTTGGGTCAAGTGCCCCTTGGCGCGCGACCCAACACGTCGATCGCGAGCAGAATGCTTTGGGTTACTCTGCGCTAAACCAACCTGTAAATGGCGCCTACTTCGTCTCATCCGCCGTGCGGTTGTAGACGTCGTCGGTGCGCAGAATGTCGTCTTCGCCCAGATAGCTGCCGAGTTGCACTTCGATCAACTCGAGCGGAACCTTGCCGGGGTTTTCCAAGCGGTGCCACTGGGTCGCTTGAATATAGACGCTCTCGTTTTCACGAACGAGTTGCTCGCGGTCACCGATAACGACCTTCGCCGTACCCTGCACCACGACCCAATGCTCAGAGCGGTGATGGTGCATCTGCATGGAGAGTTTAGCTCCTGGCTTCACATGCAACAGCTTGACCTGGAAGCGGCTTGAAAGGCTCAGCGTTTCAAAAAACCCCCACGGACGCAGGCTGCGCAGATGCTGTTCGTGTTCGCGGCGTTTGCCCTCCCGCAGACCAGCCACCAGCTTCGATACGTCCTGCGCGCGTGAACGGTCGGCGATCAGCAGAGCATCGGGCGTATCGACAATGATCAGGTCCTTCACACCGATCGTCGCGACCAGCGACGTACCTGAATGGATGTAGGTGTCCTTGGTATCCGTCATCACGGCATCGCCTTGGACGAAGTTGCCGTTGGCATCCCGCTCGGAGATATCCCAAAGCGACGACCACGACCCGACGTCGTTCCAGCCGACGTCGATCGGGATCATCGCAGCCTGCTTGGTCTGCTCCATGACGGCATAGTCGATCGAAATATTCGGCGACTGGCTGAACGCATCGCGGTCAAGCCGCGTGAAGCCCAAGTCCATTTCGGCCTTGGCCAATGCCTTGGTGGCGGCCGCAACGATATCGGGCTGAAAACGGCTCAACTCGTCGAGATAGGTCCGCGCACTGAGAACGAAAATCCCGCTGTTCCAGGTATAGGAACCAGCGGCCAGATACTTGGCAGCCGTCTCCGCATTCGGCTTTTCAACGAAGGCTTCCACCTCGAATACGCCGTCCGTCTTGCCGCCGATAGGGCTGCCCTGAAGAATGTAGCCAAATCCGGTTTGCGGACTATCAGGCTTGATGCCGAACAACACGAGCTTGCCCTTGGCAGCGATCTCGGCCGCGTGCTGAACCGCTACGACGAAAGCCGCCTCGTTCTTCACCGCGTGATCGGACGGCATCACGATGAGGACCGCATTGGGGTTATCGCGCAGGGCCGCTAACGCGGCAACCGCAATCGCTGGCGCGGTATTGCGCGCAACCGGCTCCAGGATCACGGCCTTAGCGTCAATGCCAGCCCGTTCCAGCTCTTCCCGCACCAGAAAGCGGTGGTCGTTATTGCACAGCAAGATCGGTGCATTAAAGCCCAGCGATGGCGTCAGCCTCGCAAGCGTCGCACCCAGCAGAGATGCATCGTGACCGTCATGAAACCGGATAAACTGCTTGGGATACATCGATCGGGAGAGCGGCCATAACCGCGTACCCGAACCACCCGACAGTACAACCGGAAAAAGCGCGCTCGTCATTGATCTCGTGTCCTTGTCAGGGGCGTTTACATGGCAAAACGTGTTCAACATAGGCCGATGGCAAGTTCAAGACACCCGCAGCCGCAATAATGCGTGCAAAGTTCGTTCCAAACCACCCAGACCCCGGCAAACAGCCTCAATATGGCGCACCGAAACCGTAGTGCCGACTCAATCTATGATGAAATCAACGGCGGGAAAGTCCGGGACATTGAAATCGGTTAATCGAAAAATCGCGGACAAAAACAGCACCGGCAGCAGATGGCCAACACGACCCAAGCGCCAAAGCGCGGGTCGCAGACAGGCGTCAGATGACGCAAGCCGCGACCCGCGCAGACGTTATCGGATTGAGTTGGCGACGACCGCAGCAATCAGCTGCGGCTCATCAAACGCTCGCGCAGCGACCGGGTTGGCGACGGCGTATCTTGGGCTGCCGGAGTAACCACAGTTGCCGGGCGGCGCACACTCGCACCGCCAGCCGGATTGGCGTTGATCGTCTCGCGCCGCGCAATGCCGCTGGCACGCTCGCCCGGCTGAGCGCTCGAAAGACGCGACGCCACTGTGGAAGCAGGCGCCGTCGCGAAGTCATCAATCGGCATGTTCGAGCCGCCCAACGTTTCGGCAAGCTGTGCCGCCTGAGCGGCAGCATCCAGTTGTGCCCCCATTCCGGCAGAACGCCAGCGCTCCACGACTTGATCAAGGAAGCCCTCGTCGTTTTCAGAGTGCTGCCACTGTTTTGTAAAGGCAGCACCCGACGAACGGGGCAGGTATTCTTTGGGCATCTCATCGAAGCGGATGCGCACCGGCAAGGACACGCCATCGCCAAACGCAATCGCTTCGCGCTGCCCCAGCGCTGAGAGAAATTCGAGCAGGCCCGAACCGGTATCGGAAATCGCCGACTGAACGATCGCCTGGTCGCGGTCATTCGACATGCGCAGCGCAAACACGGTGTTGCACTGAGACAGAATGGTCGGATCGATTTCGGCAGGTCGCTGCGTCACGATGCACAACGAAGCACCGTATTTGCGGCCTTCCTTCGCGATCTTGGCAATCGCACGCTTTGCTGGCTCGAAGCCGAGCGAAGAGTTGGCCGGAACGTACCGGTGGGCTTCTTCGCACACGACGGTGACGGGAACCTTGCCTTCGCTCCAAAGCGCGAAATCGAACGTCATGCGGCAGATGACCGAAACCACGACGGACACGATTTCTGGCGGAATACCCGTCAGTTCCAGGATCGTGATCGGACGGCCGGCAACCGGTACGCGGAAGATGCGCGAAAGCACTTGCGTCATGCCGTCGTAAACGGTCAGCGACCCGAACATGAAGGCGTAGCGCGCATCCTGAGAGATCGACTCGATCCGCTGCTTGATCTGGCGATAAGGTGCCAGATCGCGCTTGTTTTCGAGCTTACCCATCCGTTCGTCGATGAGGCTCGTCAGGTCGGAAATACGATATGGAACGGGGGTGTCGACCGTGTAGCGGCCTGGATCGAGCACGCCACGGCGAACGGCCTGGCTTTCCTTGCCGCGCCCCGAGCTATAGCGGCTCTTGGCGATCGGAATCAGTTCCTGCAGAATTTCAATTTCGGCTTTGCGTTCGTTATCACCGATCAAAACTTCGACCAGCTCTTCGAAATTCAACAGCCAGAACGGCAGCTGCATGTTGCGGGGCGAGATGATTTCACCCCAATCGCCGAACGCGGTCGCGTACTCGTTATGAGGATCGAGCAACACGATATGCGCCGCCGGATTTTTGTTCAGGATCGAGCGCAGGATCAGCGCGGTCGTGCACGACTTGCCCGTGCCTGTCGTACCCAAGATAGCAAAGTGCTTACCCAGAAGATCGTCGACTTTGACCATGGCCGGGATTGATGCATCCTGGCGGATCGCCCCGACCCGCACGGCTGTTTCATCGTCGCCGCAGAACGCAAGATGGAGTTCAGGGCGCGTCGTCACCCGCACGCGGTCGCCGAGCGAGGGATAGGCCGTGACGCCGCGATTGAATTTCTTGATCTGACCGGCGCTGTCTTTCTGCAACTCGCCCACAAGACCGAGTTCCGCGATCCAAACTTCGGTATCACCATCGCGCTGCGCTGGAACAGGCACGCTCAGCGCCGAGACGATCGCGAGCACGACGGTTCCCGTCGTATCGATACCAAGCAGCGTCCCCATTTCTGGTCGCGCGCGCGGCCCGCTTGTGGCGTGGTCCAGCAACATGATCGCTTTTGCACCCGTCACAGACACGATACGCCCGATCGAGGCGTCATGATGGATCGATGATGTGTACGTCATGGGTGAGGTTCTCTGACTAACGGCTGGACCGGCGAAAAGTTGGAATATCCGCTTGTACCCATGACGACTTCACGGGCTTCGTGGATTGTCATGAGAGACGGAGCGGGCAAGATAACCCGCACCTCGGTACCCTCATTTTTGACGCTCGTGACGCGCATTTCGCCATCGTGCAGTTCGACCAGCGATTTGGCGATCGGCAGCCCGAGCCCAGTCCCGTCGCGCCAGCGGGTGCGGCTGCCGTCGACCTGACCGAATGGCGTGAGCGCCACCTTGATGTCTTCGGCACTCATCCCGATGCCGGTATCGCGCACGGTTCCAACGATGCGGCCATCCGCCATGACGCTGGCTTCCAATGTCACCGACCCGCCTTCAGGCGTGAATTTGATGGCGTTCGAGACCAGGTTGGTGAAAATCTGTCGCAGCTTGACCCCATCGAGGCGCATCAGCGGCAGCGAGGGCGAGATGCGGTTAACGAGCGTGATTTTGGCATCCTGAGCCAACAGCCTGAACGACGACAGGACGGCCAACATGATCTCGTCAAGTTGCACATCGCGCTTATCGAGGGCGTACTTACCGCTCTGGATCTTGGAAATATCCAGAATGTCGTTGATGACGGCAAGCAGGTGGCCCGCAGCGTCTCGAATGAGATTGGCATATTCGACGATTTCCGTGTCTGGCAGGCGGCGTCGTTCCTGCTCCGCGATCAGCTTGGAAAAACCGATCACCGTATTGAGCGGCGTGCGCAATTCATGGCTCATGTTGGCGATGAACTCGGACTTCACCCGGCTCGCGAGTTCGGCCTCGATGCGCGCAGCATGCTCAGCCGTCCGTGTCTGATGACGCAACACAGCCTCGCCCAGCAGCGAAGCATAGTCGTTCATCAGGGACTGAGCGCGGCCGCCTTTTGCTTTGCCGTGTAACATTTCGAGCCTAGCCGAAAGAGTGATGTGCGCCAACGATACGGTGGAAGCGTCAATCCGAAGTTAAGAACTGTGTCCAGAAAACTGCCAATGATATGATGCAGATGAGAGTTCTGGTCTGAAACCGTACCGCACCCAAAAAAACCCGTTCAGTCCAGGCGGTGCGGCCTATCGGCAACTCAAAACGTCAGAGGCGATTGCACGGTTTTCTTATTTTGCGTTGGTGCCGACGATGACGGTCCAAACCGTCAAGAACAGGATCTTGATGTCGAGCCAGAACGACCACGTTCGGATATAGCGCAGATCATGCTCGACGCGGGCCTCGACGCTTCGCGCCGTCGTCGTCTCGCCACGATAGCCGCTGACCTGAGCAAGCCCGGTCACGCCAGGCTTCATCTGATGCCGGTTGGCGTAAGATTCGAGCATCTGGCCAAACTGCTCGTCGTGCACCATCGCATGCGGGCGCGGGCCGACCAGCGACATGTCTCCGCGCAGCACGTTCCAGATTTGCGGCAACTCGTCGAGGCTCGTGCGGCGCAAAAACGCGCCCACCGTTGTCACCCGCGGGTCGCCGGTCGTCGCCTGCCGGACATCGCTGCCGTCTTCCATGACCGACATCGTGCGAAACTTCAGCACCTCGAACACGCGCTGATTAAGACCGCGCCTGCGTTGCCGGAACAGGATCGGGCCGGGACTCGACAATTTGACCGCCAGCGCGATGAACGGCAGGACCGGCAACGCAGCGATAGCCACAACGGTGCCGATAACGAGATCTTCCGCCCGCTTGACAACCGGCGCCCAGCCCGCATGGCGCTTTTCCTTGATGTCGATCAGGCCGACAGGACCCAATTGCGACACCGTGTACCGGCGTTCGGCGCTGCAATAGTCAGACGACAGGTGGGTGACGATGTGAAGATTGACCGAAAGATCTTCGAACTTGCGGGCAATGTCGTTGACCCGCCGCTCGGCGACCTGGGGTAGCGCGATGATGATGCGGTCGATCCGCCCTTCTTGGCAGGCCTGAATGAGATCGTCGAGCCCGCCAGCAACGCTCAAACCTTCAGGGTTAACGCGATTGGGCGTTTCGCGGCTATCGTAAACCCCGACGAAGCGCAGCCCAAGACTGGGGTTTTGCAGATGATCGTTGACGCGCCGGGCGATATGGCCCGCACCGTAAACCGCGATGCGCTCATCGAAATACCCATCCAAGGTAAGACTGGTCATGATATCGCTGGCGATCGTGCGGACAAGGATCACGCCCGTGTAGCTCGCCGCGACCCACAACACGAACCAGATAGCGGTATTGGTCATATCGAGTTGGTGGGGCGCGCCCAAGCTGATCGCGACTATGACGGCAAATACGAGTGACCCGATCATATGGGTGGGCCGGTTGGCAAAATCGTTGGTGCGCGCCGCGTCGTACATGCCAGCCGAAGACAGCGACATGCGATAGATCAGGGCCGCAACGAGGGCGGATTGAACCACGATCGGCCAAGCGGGCTGAATCGCACCGGCCGCAAAGTACAGCGCCGTCGGTAGCATCCCCCCTGCCACGACGACCAGGGCTTCGGCACATCCGATCAGATCGGCAGCAACCTTGCGCGACCAAAGACGCTTGGGGCTAGGGCACGTGGCGGCAGCCGCCTCGGCAGCCCCTGGAGCCAGCTTGTAGCCCTCAAGCGTAAACGTCTGCGACATACTTGACCTCGAACGCTGGCACCAATGCAACGGCCGTGAAGCAGCCGTCGTCTGAAGGGGATGGCGCGCAGGGCAAACTATGCCCGCGCATACTCGCAGAACGCTCTAAAGAGCGGTCTTCGAACACGGCGAGTAGATATGAATTACGTGAAAAATATCTGAATAAACATTAGCTTATTACATGCAGACACGAAACGAATTCATCAGCACGCCACAACAAATGGGGCAGTAACGATTTTTTTGCCAAGGGGACCGAAAAGGCCAAGCGGGAGAAAAAGGTGTCGGGGCCCGTGTTTTCAGCCCCAACAGGTCCGCGCGAAGGCCGCGGTGCCAGCGGATTAGCACACGCGTCCACACCGCAAAGAGCCAAAATCCATCTTTGAGACAATCAGATCTGGGTCGACCAAAGACGTGGAAATGCCGGGAGAAAATTTCAGACACGCCCTAGCCAGTGAGCAGATCCCAAACGAGCTTGATATTCAAGGCGATCAAAATCGCCGCGATGAAACCGGTCACGAAGGTCAGCCAGCGGGGCGCGACGAGTGGGCCGAGCTTGGCACGGCTGGCGGTGATCGCAACCAGCGGCACGACGGCAAACGGCAGTTGCAGCCCCAAAACCACCTGGGACGCGATCAAGAGTCGCCCAGCCTGCTCCTCGCCGTAGAAGATAACGACAACGGCAGCCGGCACGATCGCAACCAGCCGGGTAATCAACCGCCGCAGCCACGGCGCGATCTGAATGTCGAGAAAGCCCTCCATGACGGCCTGTCCTGCGAGCGTGGCGGTGACCGTCGAGGATAGCCCGCAGCATAACAGGGCGACCGCAAACAGCGTCGGCGCGATTGCCGAGCCTAGCAGCGGGGATAGCAGGGAATGGGCTTGACCCAGGTCGGTCACATCGTGATTGCCAGCCTTAAAATATGTCGCAGCCGCCAAAATCAATATTGACGCATTGATGAGCAGGGCAAACATCAAAGCCAGCGTCGAATCGATGGTGGCGAACTTCAGCGCCTCGCGCTTTTCGGTCAGCGACGTGCCGTAGGCGCGGGTCTGGACGATGGCCGAGTGCAGATACAGATTATGCGGCATGACTGTCGCGCCGATGATCCCCATTGCGATGTAGAGCATGTCTGGATTTGTAACGATGTCGGTCGTCGGGATGAACCCGCGCATCACAGCACCCCAATCGGGATCCGCAAGCGCAATCTGCACCGCAAAACACGCCGCGATGATCGCCAGCAGCCCAATCACGAATGCTTCGAGTTTGCGAAACCCCATGCGCTGCAGACCGAGGATTAAAAACACATCGAACGCTGTAATGATAACGCCATAGGCCAACGGCAGCCCAAACAGCAGTTTCAGCCCGATAGCGGTCCCGATGACCTCAGCAAGGTCCGTTGCGATGATAGCAATTTCAGCGAGCAGCCAAAGCGGCAGCGACACCCAGCGAGGATAGGCATCGCGACAAGCCTGCGCCAGATCGCGGCCCGATCCGATGGCAAGGCGGGCAGCGAGCGACTGCAGCAAAATCGCCATCACGTTGGAAACGGCAATAACCGCCAGCAGCGCCATCCCGAATTTGGCCCCTCCCGCCAACGAGGTGGCCCAGTTGCCAGGGTCCATGTAGCCGACGGCCACCAGATAGCCCGGCCCCAGGAATGAAATAAACCGGCGCACGGACGACGAACTGCTTGAGACCCGCACGGTGCGGTTGACGTCGCTTAAAGGACCAGCGGCGGCGCGTTTAAGCCATCCCGTATCGACTGCGTCCTTGACGTGCCTGTCCATATTTGACCACCCGGCTTTCGCTTGGCGCGACGTTGCCCTGCAACATGCTTAGCCGCAGGTGGTCCTAGTTGCAAATGATTTGCAACTAGGACCACCTCAATTTCGCCCGGACAACATGAAGAAATGCCGCTCCGAGGACATGCAAAGTGACGCAGCGCAGTCGCGGCCGCGTTGAGAACCGTGAAAGTCCCTTCGAGACCGTGAAAGTCCCAATGAAATTCGAGGTAGTTGTCTTGGCGGCGGGACAGTCGCGCCGGTTTGGCGCGGCCAACAAGTTGCTGGCACAGGTCGGCAGCGAACCGTTGGTCGTGGGCCTTGTCCGGCGGTTGACCCAGGTGCGGGATGGCGAACGACCTTGCACCGTCACGGTCGTTACCCAGACGTCAAACGACGAATTGACCCAGGCGTTACAAGAAGCGGGGCTAACCGACGGCATCCAGATTGTCCCCAATGCCCGGTCGCTCGATGGAATGGGTACATCGGTGGCAGCCGGGGTCGCAAACGTTCCAGACGATGTGGACGCCGTCGTCGTTGTGCCGGGAGATATGCCGTTTGTCGGTGCACCGCTGATCGAGCAACTGATTGCGGCATTCGTCGCCGACGGTGGGCACCGTCCGGTCCATCCCGTACTTCCCGACGGAACCCAAACCAACCCTGTCGTATGGCCGCGTGCTTATTTCCAGCGGCTGACAGCGCTCGACGGCGATCGCGGCGCCAAGAGCCTGCTCGTTGACGCAAACGCGCTGACAATTCAACTTGCTGAGCCCGACGCGGCAACCGACATCGACACCCCGCACGACCTAGCGCGACTGACTGGCCGCTTCGTATAGGGTGCACTTTCGTGTGCTGCCGACGAAAACGCCAAGCTTATGTTGTGCGAGTGCGGTAAGTATGCGGGTAACGACGACTGACCGCTTGCCTGGAACGATGTGTGAGATGACCGACGACAAACCACCCCGCAATCCGCTGATGCCGCCGCCTTTGCCGCCGCGCCTGCCCTTGCGCCCGCAACCGCGAGCCGAGCCGCAAACTGAGCAACGGGCCGAACAACGGGTCGAGCAGCGCTTAGACACCATCCGCCCCGGGCTTGATCGCCCCGAAGACCGGCCTCGGACGCTGGGCCATGCAGCCCAACGCCAGCAAATCCGCCCCATGCCGCCACGCCCAACCTATGACCCCAATCTGCCGCCCGTGGGCCGGGCCTCGCGCAGCGAACCCGAACCGCGCGGCGGTCGCTGGATCGGCCGGATTGCAATCTCGTTGGGCACACTTGTGCTGATCTCCAGCGCGGCCATCGCAGCCCTCTTGTATTCTCCCCCCATCGGCCTGATCCGCGACCAGATCATCGCCCAGGTCAAGGCCAAGACGGGACGCGATCTTGTCATCGCTGGACCAACCGCACTCACGTTCAGCTCCGGCCTCGCGCTGTCGATGCGCGACCTGACCCTGTCTGGACCTCCGGGCATGTCGGCGGATGCCCTTGCAACCATTGGCGAGTTGACCGCGAACATAAAACTCTGGCCGCTTCTGTGGCGGCAAATCAGTGTCGACAGCCTGGTCGTTCGCCAACCCGTGTTCACACTGCATGTCGACGGCAAAGGCAAGCGGAACTGGGACTTCGCCGAGTTGACGCCCGCCCCTCTGCTCCAGTACGCGCAGGCAACGCCTGCCAAAGACGCGCACCTTCCAGATGCCGTCAAAGATTTTGTCAACAACGCCTCCGATCCCGACAACCCTTCGCCGCAGGTCAAAGCCAAGCTGGCCCGGCTGGAGGATCTGACGCTGGGCGATGTCCGCATCGAAGACGGAACAGTGCGCTATCGCGACGACCGGAGCGGGTCCAGCACGGTCGTGACGCAAGTGGAGACCAAGATCGCGTTGGCCACGCTGGCAAGCCCCCTCGATGCGGCGGGTAAACTCACCTATCTGGGACAGCCGCTCGCCTTTACGATCAAACTTGCAAGCCCAAAAGCCATGATCGAGGATCGCCCCGCCAAACTCGCCCTCATGGTCAGCGGCGCACCCGTCGAGTTCAAGTACAACGGAACGCTCACCGCACGGTCAACTATCGACGTCGATGGAAACGTCACGGCAAAAGCAGCCTCCCTGCGCAATCTGACCGCGTGGCTTGGCCATGAATTGCCGGCTTCCGACGGCTTCGGACCGATCTCATACGCGGGTGCGCTGAAGGCTGCCGCATCGACCGTCTCGCTCAACGTCGAGACGGCGACACTCGATGGGGCAACAGCGTCGGGAACGGTTAGCATCGATACAGCGAACCCGCGACCGCGCGTCAACGCAAACCTGAAAATCAGCGAACTCGATCTCAATCGCTACACCTTGGCGGCGGGGAAAACGCTCCCCCCCGGCCAGCAACCCGCCACACCACCTCAGGCAGCACCGCGCGCCAAATCAATTGAAGATTTGATCAATAGCGGAACGGTCGCCCCATCCGGCGGACCGCAGGTCAAAGGGTATACCAAGCGCGCCGGCTGGAGCCAGGACCGGATCGAACTCGCCGGGCTCGGCGTCATCGACCTCGACGCGAAACTCGCGATCGGAAAACTGCTTTATCGCGAGCTGAAAATCGGCTCCTCACTCGTGACGATCGCGCTCAAGAACAAGGTTTTGAAGACGAATTTCGACGACGTGCAACTCTATGACGGTCGCGGCCGAGGCTTCATATCAATCGACGCCAACGCCCAGCCACCAGTCGCAGGCGGGAACATGTCTGTCGACGGCGTAGCAGCAGCCGCAATCCTCAAAGACCTCGCGGGCTTCGAAAAGCTCTCGGGCTCAGCCAAAATGACGATCGCACTCGGCGCACAGGGCAACAGCGAAGCCGATCTTGTGGCCACTGCGAACGGCAAAGCAGACTTGGCCTTCACGAACGGCGCAATCGTTGGCTACAATATTCCAGCAGCCGTTCGCGGGCTGATGCAGGGCAAACTCAACAGTTTCGATCAGCCCACGACGGACAAAACCGACTTCAGCGACCTGACCGCCACGTTCACGATCGCAAACGGGGTCGCCACCAACCAGGACATGAAACTCACCGGTGCGGTGTTGCAGGCAACCGGTTCCGGACAGATCCAGTTGCCAGCCCAGACCCTCGACTATACCGTGAACCCGAAAGTAAGCCTTCCCGGTCAGGCAGGGTTGAGCAGTGCCCTGTCTGGGCTCGACGTCCCGCTTCGCATCAGCGGCCCCTGGGCCAAACCACAGGTCGGCATGAGCAGCGTTGGCATCGCAAATGCCCCCAAGACCATCGAAGCGGTCAAGGAGATCGGCCGTCAGTTGAAAAGCAACGAGAAGGTCAAGGAGATCGGCAGCGCGCTGAAAGGCCTGCTCAAGGACAATCCGGATGGCACCAAGTCAGATGCAAAGTCTATCCTCGACAAACTTTTGAAAAAGAAAGACCCGGCAGCGGCGAACTAGCGGGTTTACGGGTCATCAAAGCCAATCGCGAACGCAGCCCTGCAAACCTCGCCCTGCTAGGTTTTGCGGCCTCAGAAACGGATTATTGTGCCACCGTCCAACTCCTCTAATGAAAAACTCGCGCCCCAGGTGACGCGACCAGCGCGGATGAGCCCGCTGGCCCTTCTGCCGGTCTTTGTCGACCTGCGCGGTAAGCGCGCCGTCGTCGCAGGCGACGGCGAAGGCGCAATCTGGAAGGCCGAATTGCTGGCAGCCTCGGGTGCCCATGTCGACGTTTATTCAGCCGATCCATCCAACGATTTGCAAGCCCTGGCCAACGACCCGCCCGCAGGCCGCGTCTCCATCATCGCGCGCGCCTGGAACGCCAGCGATATCGTCGGCGCAGCCATTGCCGTCGGCGCCCTCGAAGGTGACGACGCCCACGCCTTTGCAGCAGCCGCACAGGAAGCCGGTGTCCCCGTCAATCTCGTCGATACACCCGGCGTCGGTACGTTCAACTTCGGCACCATCATCAATCGCTCGCCCATCGCGATCGCAATCAGCACCGACGGCGCAGCACCCGTCCTCGCCCAAACCATTCGAGGCAAAATCGAAGCCTTGCTCCACCCAACGCTGGGCTCCTGGGCCTTGGCTGCCAAAGATTGGCGTGATGTCGTCAAAGCCCGGCTGCCCATGGGTGCCGCGCGGCGGGATTTATGGCGCCGGTTTGCCGACGCAGCGCTGGCCTCACGACAACGTCCAAGCCAGGAGGCGCTCGAACAGCTGTTTGCTGACGCGGCCCCCTCCACGGGTGGCTCGGTGGTGCTGGTCGGTGCCGGTCCAGGTGACCCCGAACTGCTGACCGTCAAAGCGCTGCGGGCACTGCAATCGGCCGACGTCATTATGTACGACCGTCTGGTTGGCACCGACATTCTGGAGCTTGGCCGCCGCGAAGCTGTGCGCATTCTGGTCGGCAAGACCGGCGGCGGGAAATCGTGCCGCCAAAGCGACATCAACGACCGGATGGTGGCCTTGGCACTTGAGGGCAAGCGGGTGGTACGCCTGAAGGGCGGCGATCCGATGGTGTTTGGCCGCGCGAACGAAGAAATCGCCGCCTGCCGGGCAGCTGGCATCCCGGTCACATCGGTCCCAGGGATCACGGCAGCCCTCGGAGCCGCCTCGCAACTGTGCCTCTCGCTCACCGACCGGCGGCGCGCACGTCGGCTGCAGTTCGTGACGGGGCATTCGGAAAGCGGCCACGCCCCCGAGCACGACTGGGTCCAGCTTGCTGATCCATGGACGACAACGGTGTTTTACATGGGCGCGCGCACATTACACGAGATGCTGCCCAAATTGCTGGCGGCAGGGCTCGAATCAAGCACACCCGCCCTCGCAATCGCCGGTGCGACGACAGACCAGAGCCGCCACATTATGACGACGGTCGCTGGGCTGGCAGACGCCATTGCTGCCCTCGACCACGGCCAACCCTGCTTGATTATCATGGGCCGCGCGGTTGGGATTGAGATGGCAGCCGAGATCGTCGCAGATCGCGACGCTGCCCAATAACGCCTGATAAGAAAAGAAAAAAACAGGGCCGGGAGGCGTTCTCGCCTCAACCAGAACCTGAGAAAGGGTGCGGCGGTGTCGAGGGACACCGCCGCTGAAGCGCCGGGATACGCAAAACCTGAAGTCACAGCGCGCAATGGGACATTGCACCTCAATTGTTGCTTTTTTACAAACAATTGGAAAAAACTTTCGGACAATCCATTTGCCTTATTTTCGGCCCAGGTTCACCACCAAACCGAACGCTGATCAGGAACGTCGCATCAGCAGCAGCTTGACCAACGGAACGGTCAGCGCATGCGGCAGAACCGCGACCGCCACCGCCATCAGCTTGTTGGCAAGGCCCGGCACGACAACGGGCCGGCCCCAAAGAAAGCCCAACACGGCAGCGCGAGCCGTCTGCTCGGGAGAAAGTGCTGGAAGAAGCCAGCGGTATAGCGACTGATCGGCCCCCATGGCAGCATGAAAACCCGTCTGGACTGGTCCGGGTGCCACAACGGTCATGTGCACGCCCGAAAACCACAGCTCGGAAGAAAGCGCCTCGGTCAGCGAGCAGACATAGGCTTTACTGGCATAATAGGCGGCCTGATTAGGCCCCGGCACATAACCGCCCAGCGAAGCGACATTGATAATACCCCCGCTGCGCCGACGCTTCATGGCGGGCAAAACATGCCGCGTTAGCCGGGTCAAAGCGGCAACGTTCAGTCCAATCAAGGTTGCAAGATCATCTTCGCTATGTGTCTCAAACGGCCCGGCAAGCCCGGTTCCGGCACTATTGACTAGGACATCGGCATACAGCCCGAGCGCCGTCAGCGCAGCCTCGATCTCGACCGGCGCATTGAGCAAAGCCACATCCAGCGCAATCGTTTCCACCCGGCTCGCCGGAGAAGCTGGATCGCGGCAAAATAGCTGTCGCGCGTTGTCGAGTTTTGCCCCATCACGCGCGACAAGCACGACAATCCGGCCCCGCCGGTGAAAATCAAGCGCGATGGCCAAGCCAATTCCAGCCGAACCGCCTGTGACAACGACGGCAGGCAACAGGCCATCGGGCGCATCCGGCACGGCAGCACGTGATCGGCCAGCATTTGGGCTGAACCACCGGCTGAGCCAATGAGGGTTTGGGGGCATCATAGGCGTCAGCGTTCACCTGCAAACAACATGAAACAATGATCTCAAGTCTTAGGGCACACATGAGTGCGCCATCACTGCACCAGCGCAGACTGGCATCATGGCATGTTCCCGCGCATTCGAACGAGTTTGGTATGACAAATTCCAGCAGCAATCGTATTCTGCGACATGGATACACTCACACCGACCGATTCCCCATCCGCACCCTATTTCGATCCTCTCGCTCTCAGGGTCGAACTGACGGCCCTGTTTCATGCCGCCGGCGGCAACGCCGATGTGGCAAAAGCAGCCATGAGAACGAGGCTGAAAGACCTCGTCAAAACCGCCCGGGAGGCCGCTCGGTCGCGACTTGAGTCAGATCTCAACGGGCGGCGCTGCGCCAGCGGACTGTCGCAGTTCACCGACGAATTGATCGCACTCATCTACGACTATAAGGTGTCCCATATTTGGCGCGCGACCAATCCATCGGACGCCGAACGGATGGCCGTTGTCGCAACCGGGGGCTATGGGCGCGGATTGCTCGCTCCAGGTTCAGACATCGATCTGTTGTTCTTGCTGCCCTATAAGCAGACCCCCTGGGGCGAAAGTGTCGCCGAAGCGATCCTCTACGTGCTGTGGGACTTGGGGTTCAAGGTCGGCCACGCCACCCGGACCGTCGATCAATGCGTGAAGCTCGCGCAAGGCGACATCACCATTCGGACCTCGTTGCTCGATTCACGGCTGATCCTGGGCGACAAGACCCTCTTCGACAAACTCGAGACGCGGTTTGCCAACGATGTCGTCAAAGGCACGGCGCGGGCGTTTGTCGATGCCAAAATGGTCGAGCGCAACGAGCGACACAAGAAGTCGGGATTATCGCGCTATCGGGTACAGCCCAATGTCAAAGACGGCAAGGGCGGCTTGCGGGATCTCCACACGCTGCACTGGCTCGCCAAATACATGTACGGCGGCGATGTCGGCCCCAAGGCGGTCGCAGCCGGACTGTTCACGCCCGAAGAAGTCCAAACCTTCAAACGGTGCGAAGACTTCCTGTGGACAGTGCGCTGCTTCCTGCACTTCTTAACGGGGCGAGCGGAAGAACTATTGACCTTCGAATTCCAACCGCAGATGGCGCAAGCACTAGGGTATGCCGAACGCGACGGACTGCGGTCTGTCGAGCGCTTCATGAAACACTACTTCTTGGTCGCCAAGGATGTCGGCGCGTTGACGACGATTCTTTGTTCGGCCCTCGAAATCCGCCAGCTCAAGACGACGCCGGGCCTCGCCAGTTTGATCAGTCCGCTCAACTGGCGCACGCGACGCGAAATCCGGCAAAGAACGGACTTCAAGGTCGATAACGACCGCCTGAATATCGCCGACCCCGACGTGTTCAAGCGCGATCCGGTGAACATCATCCGGTTCTTTGCCCATGCAGAAAGCACAGGCGCAGCGCTCCATCCCGACGCGATTCGTCAACTGCGCCAGTCGCTGCGGCTGATAGACAGCAAACTGCGCACTGATCCCGAAGCCAACCGCATCTTTGTCGAACTGCTGACGGGTCGCATGAATCCCGCAGCAACGCTTCGGCGCATGAACGAAGCTGGCGTACTGGAGCGGTTCATTCCCCCGTTCCGCCGGATCGTCGCCATGATGCAGTTCAACATGTATCACCACTACACGGTTGACGAGCACCTGATCCTCACCGTGGACATGCTGACCCAGGTCGAACAAGGGCTGTCGAAGGACCAACTGCCCCTGTCACATCTGCTGATCCATCAAGTGCAGAACCGGAGGGTTTTGTTCGTGGCAGCCCTCATTCATGACATCGGCAAGGGCCGCACCGAAGACCATTCGATCGTAGGCGCACGCGTTGCCCGGCAATTGTGCCCGCGTCTCGGCATGACGGCGGCAGAAACTGAAAGCGTCGCCTGGCTGATCGAGCAGCACCTGCTGATGAGCAACATCGCCCAAAGCCGCGACATTTCCGATCCCAAGACGATCCGCGATTTCGCCGACATCGTCCAAAGCCCCGAACGCCTCAAGATGTTGACGCTGCTGACAACCGCCGACATCCGCGCCGTCGGACCCGGCGTGTGGAACGGCTGGAAAGGCCAGCTTTTACGCACCCTCTATCACGAGACGGAGCCACTGGTCGCTGGTGGACACACCGGCATCGAGCGGTCGCAACGCGTGTTAGACGCCAAGGAAGCTCTGCGCGCAACCTTGACGGCGAAGGGTTGGACGGCAGCCGGTATTGCGACATTTGAAGACCGCCATTTCCCCGACTACTGGTTGCGCACCGACGTCCCCCAGCAGACGGAACACGCGCAACTGATCCAACGGGCGGAAGAGAGCGGTCAAAAGCTTGTCACCTTCGCCAAGACCGACGCGTTCAAGGCGATCACCGAGCTGACGATTTACGCGCCCAACCACGCGCGTCTGCTGGCGCTGTTTGCAGGTGCATGCGCTGCAACGGGCGCGAATATCTCGGGCGCTCATATCACCACGACACGGGACGGTTTCGCGCTCGATACGTTCTTGTTGGCGCGTGACTTTGCCACCGATGAAGACGAATTACGCCGGACGAAGCGAATTGCCGACGCTATCGACGCCGTATTACAGGGCAAAATGCGACTCAGCGCCCAACTCGCCAAGAAGCGCCCCGCAGCCAACCGGTCGGCGGCCTTCAGCGTCGAGCCCGAAGTCATCATCAATAACGCCCTTTCGGACCGCTTCACCGTTATCGAAGTATCTGGCCGCGACCGCACCGGGCTTCTCTACGACCTGACGTCGACGTTGTCGGATTTGAACCTCGACATCACCTCGGCGCACATCACGACTTTTGGCGAAAAAGCCGTCGACGTTTTCTACGTTACCGACCTGACGGGCAAGAAACTCGAAAACGGCGATCGCCATCGGGGCATTCGAACGCGGCTCGAAGCTGTACTGTCCGCAACGGAAAGCTGAAGTTCCAGCCGGGATATGATTATCTGGGTAAGGCATGCAATATTGCCGCAGGCACCGATACTGATTTTGGCGCTGGCATCCCCCCATATCGGCTGCCCGTCCGTCCAACCCGAAACCAATTTTTGCAATAAAATGAGGGCTTAGGGAGTTTCGAAGGGCCGTCACAAAAGCGCGATAGAATCCCCTGTGTAAACCCTCAGTTAAGCCCTTGGCACTGCGAGCAAAAAAATATTCGGGCAGGGGGGCAAAATTTTTCTTGCGTGGGGGGGGGGATGGCCTCATATGCACATCTCGTCCGCACGTCCACCTGCCCTGATAGGTCACGGGAAACCGGAAACCAACAAAAGGTAAGGAGCTGCGGGTTGAATCTATCTACTGGTTGGGGAGGGTCCTTATGGCCTATAATGACGCCCTCTTCCAATTGGGGATGGACTTGACTCGTTCAAGCACCGCCCAAAAGGAAGATCATGGTAAAGTCGCGCACGCTGTTGTCGCGCAATGCAATACCTCAAGCGAGCGCGTAAGCGGTCGCTTTGCTGGAATGGTGGCCCCAAGCGAAAGCAAAGGCGCGATTCTTCTTGCGATCATGCCGCCACGCCGTAACCGTCCGCAGATGCGGGCCGAGCGGGTGAAGGCAGCCTAAGACTTTAGAGACGTGCCAATACCTTATAGCGCACCAACCCTGGTTGGTGCGCTTTTTCGTGCGCCGAGAGTTCGACATCAAGAATTCAACACCAAGCCCTGACCGACGCCCGCCGCGCGCAAAAAAAAGGCCCGGATCGCGCGATCCGGGCCTTCAGAGATACAAGTCCTAGCTTACTTCTTGGCGGCAGGGGCTGCGGGCGCAGCGCCAGCTGGCGGTGGCGGAAGCAGCTTCATCTGCTCTTCCTTGTACTTGTTCGCGCGCTCGACCTGCATTTCGCGGATACGGCCCATCAACTCGCCACGTGCTTTGGCATATTCTTCGTTGTTCACAGGCTTGCCGGTGAACGCTTCGTTGAAGCCCTCAAGCGGAACGGGGAAGCCGATCGGCTGTGCCCCGGCGTTGAGTGCGAGCACCATGATGCCGCCGCCAGCCTTCATCGAATCGATCATTTCCTTGGTCGCTTCGACTTCAGCCGTGCAGCCAGCTGGGTGGCAAAGCGAGAACTTGAGATCGACCGGCTTCAAAGCGGCTTCATCGATCTTTTCGTTCTTCGCGGCCTTGTCCCACATGTCTTTGGTGTACACGGCAGCTTTCAGGCCCGGCGGGATCGCCATGCCGAGCGGAACCATGATCATAAACTGCTTCTTGTCGTTGCCTTCGATTTCGCGAAGGGCGGCAGAAACGATCACCATTCCCGAGTTGCCATCGAGGCGCTCGTGGTGCGTGAGGCAGATGTTCTTCTTGTTCTCGGTTTCCTTGCCGTCCTTGTCTTTGACCTTCTGGACGGCCTGTTCGCACAGCTTAACCCATGCGCTCTGCTTACCGGCCTCAGCGGATGCGGCAGGCGCTGCTGCGGCAGGCTTTGCCGCTGCAGGGGCGGCCGGCTTCTTCTCTTGTGCCATGGCCGAAGCCGAGACGCCAACTGCGAGAACCGCGGCCAGAACGGCGCGTGGCAAAACAGCGTGTGTCATCTATGAGTCTACCTTTGCGTTACGAGCCCTAAACCCCGGATCGTCCGGATTTACAGCTCAGCCCCTCTAATGAAATCCGTTCGTCTGACGAAGCCGGTGGCGCCAAATGAAGTGCCACGACGGCTGAAGCGCTCGACGTTCTACCCCGCTACCCCGCAGGATCGAGACGAGCGCTTTAACGACGATCGCCGGGCTGCGAATAAGTCCGCGAATAAGGCATTCCCGTGGCCAATTTTGCGGCTTGCCCAGGCAAAGCCAGGGTTGGGTGATTATCGTTGCAAACGCGCCACGCGACATCTGATATCAAGACGGCACGGCGCGGTGATGGCTTGGATCGGCGACAGTCGCCAGCGCTCTGGTTTTTCGCAACACTTCGAGGACGATGATGGGTTTTGGACAGCACCATGCCAACGCTGGCCGATTGCGCACCAGCCTGAGAGCTTCCGCAGCCTTAGCGGCAGCCTTGCTTCAACTCGCCGCATGTCAATCTTCTTCGCGAGCCCAACAGCCGTCAGCCCAGCCCGTTGCGGCCCAATTCGGCTCAACGGCGCCTTCACCAGCGGTGCATGGACTGGCCATGCATGGCGTACCAAAATTCGCGCCCGGATTTTCAAGTTTCGCCAGCGTCAATCCCGACGCACCCAAGGGCGGGCGTCTCGTGCAAGGCACGCTAGGGTCGTTCGATAGCACCAACCCGTTTATCATTATGGGCGTGCCGGTGGCCGGCGTCCGCGAAAACGTGACGGAAAGCCTTTTGGCGCGCAGCCCCGATGAACCTTTCACGCTCTATGGGTTGCTTGCCGAAAGTATCGAGCTTCCCGACGACCGATCGCAAATCACCTTCAACATCAATCCAAACGCAAAGTTTTCAGACGGACGCCCCGTCACAGCAGCCGACATCCTGTTTTCCTTCGAGGTACTCAAGGAAAAGGGCCGCCCCACGCATCGCTCCTACTTCAAGAAAGTCACAAAAGCCGAGACCCTATCAGACCTCAAAATCCGGTTTGTGTTCGACGGTAGCGGCGACCGCGAACTCCCTTTGATCTTGGGCGTCATGCCGGTTTTTGCCCGCCACGTCCTCGCGGCAGAAACGTTCGACCTGACGACGCTGTCGCCCTTTATCGGCTCGGGTCCCTACACGATGGCTGCAATCGATGCTGGCCGGTCGATCACCTATAAGGCAAACCCCAACTATTGGGGGCGCGATCTGCCGGTCAACCGGGGCCGGTTCAATTTCGACGAATTGCGCTACGACTATTTCCGCGACGACAATGTGATGTTCGAGGCGTTCAAGAGCGGCGATATCGACATCAGATTTGAGGACAACCCAGCCCTCTGGTCGCAAGGTTATGATTTTCCAGCCGTCCGCAGCGGACGCATCGTTAAGGCTGAAATCCAAGCCCAGCAGCCAGCCGGGATGCAGGCCCTGGTGTTCAACAACCGCCGCCCCTTGTTTGCCGATCCAGCCGTGCGCCGCGCGCTGATCCAGCTCTACGACTTCGAGTTTGTGAACCGCTCGCTGTTCAATGGGCTCTACAAGCGCACGCACAGTTTTTTCGAGCGTTCCATTCTTTCGTCTGCAGGGCGTGAGGCCGATGCGGAGGAACAGCGGTTGCTCTCGCCGTTCCCCGGCAGCGTCACGCCGGATGCAATGGCAGGCCGCTCCCGGCTGCCCGTGACGGACGGCAGCGGCCGCAACCGGACCAATTTGGGCAAGGCGCTGGAAATTTTGACGAAGGCGGGCTTCAAAACTGTCGGCGGCCGCATGACCGATCCGGCAGGCAATCCTGTCGCCATCGAAATGCTGGTCAACAGCGCTCAACAAAGGCTCTTATCCGGCTTCGTCGCCGACCTTGCGCGGATCGGGATCGCCATGACCATCCGGCAGGTCGACAGCGCACAGTATCAAGCCCGTCTGCGCAGCTACGATTACGACATGATCCAATACAGCTGGGTGCCGTCGTTGTCGCCGGGCAACGAGCAACTATTCCGCTTTTCAGGTCCTGTCGGCAAGCAGCCCGGCAGCTTCAATTTTGCAGGCGTCGACAATCCGGCGGCCGACGCCATGATCGCCGCGATGCTGTCGGCACGCAGTCCCGAAACGTTCCATTCCGCCGTTCGAGCGCTGGATCGCGTTTTATTGTCGGGCGATTACGTCATCCCGCTCTATCATGTCCCCGCCTACTGGGTCGCGCACGCCGCCCGGATCAAACGCCCAGCCCAGCCAGCCATGGCCGGACTGCTCATCGACACCTGGTGGACCGACAAGAAATGACGACGCTTCCCGCACGCGACCGCAAAGTTCATCCCGGCCAGACCTTCAACATGGCGGCCTACGCGATCTCACGTGCCGCCCTCACAACGCCCGACAAGCCCGCGCTGATCGTCATCGCAGACGCCAACGCCGCGACCCCCAGCGAGATCTGGACCTACTCGCGGCTAGAGCGGGCCGTGCTCGCAGTCGCCGCAGGCCTGCGCGAGCGCGACTACGAGCGCGGCAGCCGCATCGCCATAAGGCTTGAGAACACGGCCACCTACCCGATTGTCTTTTTCGGCGCGATTGCCGCTGGCTACGTACCGATCGCCATGTCGGCGGCCCTCACGCCCTACGAAGCAGATTTTCTGCTGCGCGACAGCGGCGCCTCCGCTGTGGTCGCAGCCCCCACGCTCCCCCTCGAACACATCCCCGACGGCGTGGAAGCGATCACGCACAGCGACGTTGAGCGCTGGATCGCGCAGGCGCCATCCTCGACCTACGCTTTCACCAAAGGCGACGACCCCGCATTCCTGATCTACACGTCCGGCACAACGGCGAACCCCAAAGGCGTCCTGCGCGCCCATCGTTCGATTATCGGTCGGCGTCCCATGGTCGAGGGCTGGTATGGCCTCACCTCAAACGACCTCGTCCTGCATGCAGGTGCCTTCAATTGGACCTACACGCTTGGCACCGGCTTGACCGACCCGTGGGCAAACGGCGCGACCGCCATCGTCTACACCGGCGATAAGCACCCCGAACTATGGCCCAAACTCATTGCCAGCACGGGCGCGACGATCTTTGCCGCCGTACCGACGGTATTCCGCCAGATCCTCAAATACGGCGCACCCTCGCGCGAAAACCTAGGCCAACTCCGTCACGGTCTGATTGCAGGCGAAACCCCACCGGCTGGCTTATTCGAGGCCTGGCGCGACGCAACCGGCCTTGAACTGTACGAAGCCCTCGGCCAAAGCGAGCTCTCGACCTACATCTCGACCAGCCCCACCGTGCCGCGCGTACCCGGCGCAATCGGCAAGCCGCAAGCTGGACGCCGCGTGGCCATCCTGCCCGTGACCGGCAACGATGAACCCCTCCCACCCGGCGAGGAAGGTCTCCTCGCCGTCCACCGCTCCGACCCGGGCCTGATGCTGCGCTATTGGAACCGCCCGGAAGAAGACCGCGCCGTCACCCGTGGTGAATGGTTCGTCGGCGGCGACCTAGCGACCATCGACGAGGCTGGCTACGTCTGGCATCGTGGCCGCGGCGACGATGTCATGAAAGTTCTAGGATACCGCGTTTCGCCCCAGGAGGTCGAAGCCGTCCTGGCCCAACACCCCAGCGTCGCAGAGGTCGCCTGCACCGCCGTCAAGGTCCGCGCCGATGTGGCAATCATCGGTGCCTTCATCGTACCGCGCGAAGGGCCAGCCCCCGACCCGACCGCCATCCTGGCGTTCGCCGCCGAACGCCTCGCCGACTACAAGCGGCCAAAGCAGATCGTTTTCGTCGAACACCTGCCACGCACCGCCAACGGCAAAATCAAACGCAGCGATTTGGTGGGGTAATGCGCAACTTGCGCAGTTTGTCAGCATGGGACACGCCTTTTTTTCGCCCCGAACCTGCGGCGGGGTGAAGGCGCTGGCGGGGTATCGACGCACAACCTGTGGAGGGATCGATATGACAGCCCAAGTTTGGCGATCTGTTGAAGAACTAAGGCGTTACGCCGATTTCGACGACAACGACGAAACTGACTATACGGGGTCCGGCGAACTGGTTGCTGGCGAACGGATCGGGGGACCGCCCGCTTCCAAGCATTCGGGCAGCATGAAGCGCGGCGGCATCGCGATCGCAATTGTCCTGGGTGGGAGTTGGTTGGCATTCAACCATCCAGAATTCGCACTCGGCTGGCTACCGGACGCCCCCACTTCAACGAGCCCTCCCCTCGCAACAAAAGCCGCCGGTACCCCAGCGCTAGACCAAGCGCCCGCTCTGGCACCCTTGGCATCGGTCGAGATCGCAGCCCCCCCGGGAACGGACCCCTCGGCGCAGGCTACCGCACCGGCAACGGAAACGGCTGCCCAAGAACATGCAGCGAACGCGGCGCCCTCCGGTCCAACCGACCCTCTCGCCAAGCGCGCTGCAGCCGCAGGCCTCCACCCGGAACTATCCCAAGCCCTGTTGTCGAAGCTCTCATCCGCCGACTACGCCAACGCCGCCTTCGCAATCAAAACCGCACTGGCGCAAACCCCCGACACGGAAGTCTTCGTCCACCCGCGCGAACGAGGTGCCGACGTTGCTGTCTTCGAGATCCGCTTCGTCCCGGGCGCAGAACCCGGGTGCCGCCGCTACGTCGTCGAGATCGCAAAAGACCGCTGGGCGACGACGGCCTTACCCGTCGAAAATTGCAGCGCCGACATCAAACCCCCGACCCACTGAAAACGCGGCATCTCTGCGATGCGACCAAACGAAAGGCGCGCCAGCGGACCTCCAGCGCGTCCTCCGTTTCTGACAAAACAGCGGCCTGCGGCTTGCAAAGCCACCCTCGCGGAACATTTCAGCTTGAACTGAGTTTCGACCCTGTCGGGATTCGGTCAATCTTTTCGCAATGTTACAGCAATATGCTGTAGTGTTCCGACAGGCACAGGAGTTGCTGCCATGGGTTGGATGGAAGCTGTCGCGTGGTATCTGGCGTTCGCAGTTGCGGCATACATCATGCTGGCCGTCGTCATCACGGTTTTCCAGCGCCGCCTCATTTACAAGCCCGACCCGCGCCGGACGACGCCGCATCGCGACGGCCATTACGATGTTGACGAACTGCGCATTCCAACGCCCGACGGCAAGACGATCGTGGCCTGGTACACGATGGCTGTTCCCGGCCAGCCAACGGTGCTCTATTTCCATGGCAACGCCGGATACATAGAACTGCGCAACGACCGGCTGACGGAACTCAAGTCGCGCGGCTACGGCGTGCTGATGCCCAACATGCGCGGTTATGGTGGCTCCAGTGGCCGCCCGTGCGAACGATCAGCCGTCGCAGATGCCAAGCTCGTGCACGCCTGCCTCCGCAACAGCGGCGTCGCCGCCAACGACATTATCGTCTTCGGTGAAAGCCTCGGCACCGGCATAGCAACCCAACTTGCTGCATCGCGCAATGTCGCAGGTCTGATCCTCGACAGCCCCTACACGTCGATGACGGACCTCGCCGTCCGCGCCTATCCGTGGCTGCCGGTACGCCGAATGCTATGGGACCAATTTGAAACAGAGCGTCACATCAAGCGCGTCACCGTCCCGATTTTGATCATCCACGGAGAAGCTGACCGCCTCGTCCCCGTCGACATGGGCCGCGCCCTATTCGACACCGCCGTTGCGCCAAAGACGCTCATCACATTCCCTGGCGTCTCGCACCTCGAGCACATCCCGCATGGTTCGTTCGACGACATTGAGCGCTGGATTGAACGGGTAGCAACCGGCGATCGGACGGCAAACCCCCTCAGCCACCTCAATCCATGGCAGCCGATCTACACGGGCGGGCGGACAGATTGACCCGCTCCGCCTATCCGCCAAGCGGCAGACGCCTGCTCAACCGTTGACCGATATTTCGTCTCCGATACGCCAATAAACAAAAAAACCCGACGCTCTCGCGCCGGGCTTTCTAATATCTGCCCTTTCGGGACTGCGGAAATTACCGACCGCCGAAGCCGCCGCCACCGCCGCCAAAACCACCACCGCCGCCGCCAGCACCGCCGCCGTAACCGCCGCCAGCGCCACCTGCACCGCCGCCGCCAGGACCGCCGCGGCCTGGGCCGCCCTTGCCGCCAGGTCCACCAGCGCCACGCACAACCGCTGGCTTGCTCGGCAGAAGACCTTCGCGCTGCATCTTCTTACGGGCGAGCTTGCGGGCGCGCCGCACGGCTTCAGCCTGCTCGCGAACGCGCTTCTCGGACGGCTTTTCGAAATAGTTGCGGAGCTTCATTTCGCGGAAGATGCCCTCGCGCTGCATTTTCTTCTTGAGCGCCTTGAGAGCCTGATCGACGTTGTTGTCGCGAACGAGAACCTGCACGCAGATGTATCCTCTGAATTCAAATGAGTTGCTAAAACGATTAGCCCGGCATCACGCTTTTCAGCGCGTCCGAGCTGTTGTGCAAAGATGTCTAACAGACGTTTTGGGCATTGTCCAACGGGGCAAGGCTGATTTTTTGCTCGTCTGAGCCGGTTATCACGCGGTTTTAGGCAAAAGTCGCGTGACGTGACCCATTTTCCGGCCCGAACGAGCTTCGTGCTTGCCATACAGATGCACACACGTCGCCGGTTCGGCTGCCAGTTTCGCCCAGGCGTTCGCGTCTTTGCCGATCAGATTTGTCATGACAGCGTTAGAATGACGCGCGGTCGGCCCGATGGGCCACCCAGCGACAGCCCGGATATGATTTTCGAACTGACTGACCGCGCATGCGTCAATCGTCCAATGCCCGGAATTGTGCACCCGGGGGGCGATCTCGTTGACGTAGAGGACGTCGCGCCGATTGTAGTCCAGCGCGAAAAACTCAACCGCCAGAACACCGGTGTAAGAGAGCGCGTCGGCAATCGCCTTGGTCGTCGCGATTGCGGCCGCTATCGCATCGTCGGGCAGCGCTGCCGGCACAGTCGACGAATGAAGAATATGATCGCGGTGCTCATTGGCCGCCACGTCATAGGCTGCAAAACTGCCGTCTGCCGTCCGGACCGCAACGACGGAAACTTCACTTTTGAAAGCCACCAGTTTTTCAAGAATGGCAGGCTGGCCGCGAATGGCGTCCCAGGCAGCCTTGGCGTCCGACGGCGCAACAATTTTGACCTGCCCCTTGCCGTCATAACCAAATCGGCGCGTTTTTAATATCGCCGGTACCCCCAGCGTTTTGATGGCGGCAACAAGGTCTTCATAGCTGGAAACGGCTGCAAAATCAGCGGTCATCGCGCCCAGTTCGCGTGCCAATTGCTTTTCATTCAGCCGGTCCTGCGCGCACGCAAGCGCAGCAACGCCGGGCCGAACCAGAATACGCTGCGACAGGAACGCGACGGTGTCGACCGGGATATTCTCAAACTCGTACGTGGCAACATCCACGGCGGACGCAAACGCCGCGAGCGCTGCCTCGTCATTGTAGGCAGCAACGGTCGTCGCGGCCGCGACATCGAATGCGGGCCCCGGCGCATCGGCATAGATATGGCACTTCAATCCGAGCCGAGCAGCAGCCATCGCCAACATACGGCCCAACTGCCCGCTGCCGAGAATGCCTATGGTCGATCCAGGCGTGAGTGCGGTCATGGCGCCACGTCGACAGGCTCTTCGGCAACGGCCGCCGTCTGCTGCGCCCGCCGTGCGTCGAGACGCGCGGCAAGCTCGGGATCGTTGAGCGCCAGGATCGCTGCCGCCAGAAGCCCAGCGTTGGTCGCCCCCGGTTCACCAATGGCCAGCGTCCCGACAGGCACCCCGGCCGGCATTTGAACGATCGAATAAAGGCTATCGCGGCCCGACAGCGCTTTGCTGAGCACCGGTACGCCAAGAACGGGCAGTGCCGTGAGCGAGGCAGCCATGCCGGGCAGATGCGCCGCACCGCCAGCCCCCGCAACAATGATTTTTAATCCTCGGTCGCGCGCCGACTTTGCATAGTCAAACAGCCGTTCAGGCGTACGGTGCGCCGACACAATTCGCGTCTCGTAGGGAACTCCGAGGTCTTTCAAGACGTTGGCCGCAAATTTGAGGGTCGGCCAGTCGGACTGGCTGCCCATAATGATCCCAACGATGGCCTTTTGCGTGCTCATGCGCCTCTCGTGGCGATAAAGGACCGCCGCTCCCTGCAATATCAGAAGGTCGCGCCTTACAGGACCCAAGCCGCGATGGCAAGGCACGCACGAACGGCAAAGCTTTTGATCTGTGGGCGACACCCGCTACAGTGCCCAGCCCCGACCTCGCGCGAGCAGCACTCACAACCATTTGGCGGAGACGGAGGGATTCGAACCCTCGATACCCTTTAGGGGTATGACGATTTAGCAAACCGTTGCCTTCAGCCACTCGGCCACGTCTCCAGCAAACGAAGCACGTGTCTTAGAGCCGCCACCGTAGTATTGCAAGTGCTGATGGGACGACCTACCCAACCCCGTCGCACGAAATCATGCCGTCAACTGGCCACGAGATGCACGATCCAATCCGTGCGCAAGGAAACCAGAATGAATTTGAAAGTCCCAACAGCCGCAGCAGCGCTCATCCTCGCCACGACCTCCCTCGCGGCCGAGGAACTCTGCGTCGTGTGCACCGGCCCGCCCGCAACCTACCGCTGCGACGCCGCAACGAACCCGGCAACCGGTGCCAGCTTCCAGCTTCTATGTGTCAAGCAGATCGCGACACGTGGCGGACATGACAGTTGCTCGGTTGACCGGACCCGCACGAACGTGCCCTGCGACGGGGTCCTCGTGACGCTGGAGCAACCCGCAGACGGCGCGGTCCTGCCCCCGCCGCCTGCCGCGCGCGCTACCGCACTACCCATCGCGACGCCACCCTCTACGCCGCCTGGGGCGGCCCCAAATCCCGCTCAATCCGACAATGCGCCGCCCGCCACGATGGAAGAACTCGCCAAAGAGACGGCGGAACAATCCAAGAAAGACTGGGCCGCGGCCAACGATAAGGTCCAGGAATCGGCGCAGGCTGCCGGCCAGAGCCTGAAGAAGGCAGGCGGAGCGGTCGGAGACGCCGTCAAGAAATCCTGGAATTGCGTTGTTTCGCTTTTCTCACAATGCTGAGCAGACCATCATATCGTCTAACGCCGAACCGCACACTTTAGCATGAGTGTTTTTCCACATCCGAAGGTAGACCCCCGGCAACTGGCGCAACGGCACACCGGCACAGGACTTCACTCAACCCCACAGGCTATTGCTCCAATAGGGTATTTCGACTTCAAAGCATGAAAAGGGGGATCGCCCTGCAACCTATCCTCCTGAATCTTAATGCATTATAGCTATTTACCAATTTAGCCACGGACTTAGGGGATCGTTTGCGACAGGTTGGTGAAAGCCTTGACCAACCCCGGAAATACGTGTCAGCCTTGCGACATGCTGACGCTTGATGAAATTGATGACTTGGCCGATCCGCCGCTTCCTCTCCCGGAACTGGCGGAACTCAGTTGCGTCCGCCCGAACTAGGTTGAATTAACACCCGCGACCGCTGCGATCTGACGCGACGTGCGCGCAACACCACTGTTGCAGGCTTTCCGGCGGCCCAATCGCTGACCCTAACCCACCCTCGTCGTCGGCCCCAGGCAGAATTCGCCAAACCGGCTGACAATCGCCTTGCTCCGCTAATTCCGCATCGGTATAAGCCCGTCTTCGGTGACGCACACCGGGCCGATGGGACACCATGGGCGGTCGGGCGGAGCGTAGCGCAGCCTGGTAGCGCACTTGCTTCGGGAGCAAGGGGTCGGGAGTTCGAATCTCCCCGCTCCGACCAAAATTGATATAGATATACAAAGTTTTAGTACGGCAGCGGGCTGGTGAATTCAGCTCGTTCCGACAAGCGGTAGCTATCCTCATTCCGACGGTGGCCGGATTTGTTCTCCGATTCTAAACGCACCGAAGTCAGTTAAGCGGAGGTTCCAGACGACGGCCCCCGTGCGTCCGGCGATGTCCTGCGGGCCGTCGTCTGGAACCCTTCACAAAGAACCCTTCACAAACGCGGACAATCAGACAGCATGTGTTTTTTGTGTGCGTTCACTGCTGGGGTTGGGTGTCAATTTTTTCTGCACTGCCTCCTGGATCGTCGCACAGCGTCCAGGTTTTCGCGCTGCGTGCTCGCCAATTTGTGTCTCGCCGGGGGAAAGCTGCGTCCCGCATGATGCCAGAACGGCCCAAAGGCCCCGCTTGCGCTGCTATGACCACCTGCGAACTCGTTCTCAAATCATAAAATCAGGCCAATCCGCCCACAACCCGCTCGATACTGCCGCCGATCAGAGGTTCCTTAGCAATGCCGATTCTGTGGATCTCGTCGTTCGGGTGTTCGTGTGGCCAACGGGATATCGAATGGGCGTCGTTTCCGTGTGCTTCTGCCGTCCCAAGCACTACAGCATCCACCGCCCACACACGCCATCTGCCCGCGTGAGGGCTTTCTGGCGGGCGTTCGCATAGCACTTGTCGCCGAAAACCGCGCGGTCGTCTTCGAGGATCAACTCGTCCATCACCTTGGCATCGTTGACGCTGCCGGTCGTCACGCCAGCGGTGTGCACGAGGCCGCTCTGGGCATCGACGCCCATGTGGGCTTTCATCCCGAAGTACCACCGGTTGCCCTTCTTGGACGAGCGCATCTCGGGGTCGCGTTTGCCCGCCTTGTTCCTGGTCGAGGGCGAGGCCGCGATCAGCGTCGCGTCGAAGATGGTGCCGCCGCGTAGCAGTTCGCCCTTCGCCGGGAGGGGTTCGGCCACCGCCGCGAAGACGGCCTTCTTCAGGTCGTGGCGCTCCAACAGATGGCGGAAGTTGAGGATCATCGTCTTGTAGGGGGTGGCGTAGCGTACGAGTCAGAGCCGGCAGAACGCACGCATCGACTGAATGTCGTAGAGCGCCTCCTCGGTGCCCGGATCCGACAACGCGTACCGCTGCTGCATGCAGTAGATGCGCAGAATCACGGCGAGCAGAAACGGCCGCCGTCCGCCTTGCGGGCCGACCCTGGGATAGTGTGGTGAGGCTCGATCACCGCCGCGAGCGCCGCCCACAGCACGACGGCGGCCGCGCTTGACGCACTTTTTCTTGTCCGCAAAATCAAGCGACGCGAAGCTCAGCTGGTCCATGCCCACCCCCACGAATCAATGACCCAAGTGGGCCACGATCAGGCCGGTTGCTCAGAGGTTTCCTAAAATTCTCATTGAGTCCTTTCGTTGGGAGGCGTGGTGCCGAGTAAGGGTGTTCGCATTGTTTCCCGGCTCGATCGTGAGCATCATCGCCTCGGTCGCCAGCGGCCTCTTGGCCGTCAGTATCGGCGGCATGCTTATGGAAATGAAACTTCCGCACTTTTGCAAATTGAACGCTCGCGTCCTCAGGTCATCCCCTGCTCTGTATCTCGTCTGCCGGCACGACGATCTTCTCGCGCATGGGATCTTGGATCGCACAGCGGATCGCAAACCAGTTCAGATGTTTTTTTCAGCTGTGTATCAATTGCTCTCGAAGAAGATGGCGCAATTCCATGGCGGCGAGCACCAGGAGATTGCCATCAATTACAGCCCCAAACCGCATTCGGTGGCCCGTCAAATTTGCGGTGCCTGAAAATTTCGTTGATAGAGTTAACTAAAATTTTCGATTTCCGAACGATGTTTAAAAGTAACAAACCGATTCAGTTTCGTGGGGCAGGTCACCAACCGCACGACCACTTGAAAAAGGATCGCAAACCCCTCGCCCCATGCTTTTTTCCAAAGCTGAGACATATCTTAGGAATTTCGACATGATGCGTATTCTATTGTTTCCAGTACATTTTTAGAAAAGGGATAAAAATAGATCGTGTTGGGGATGAAATTTATTTTGATGACTTTGGTGGAGACGCGCTTAAATCAAGCGACATCCGCCCAGCAACTTATGCAATAGACGCGCCTAGCCCTCTCCGCCCTCCCCATGCGGGCGAAGCGATAGAGGTACAGTTTTCGCCCGTTGCGGCTTCACAGATCGGTGATCTTATTATTCATTCAAATGTTACTATTTCTTGCGCCGCGGATGGGAATATCAGCCTTACTTTTCCTGACGGGGGGATATTGTTATTGCTTGGTCTAGGCGCCGTCACATCGCCAACGGGGATTAAAACTGCTCTTGCATCTATGCAAACAGAGTTGGATCCAAACCTTTTTCGAGAATTTCTTACCGCTGCCTCGCAGACGACGACCTCTGAAGTCGGGCCTCATCAACTGTTCGCTAATCTGTTTCTTAAACACGAGCCACCAGAAGATCACGTTCAGCTCAGCAAACCTGTCTTGCCTGATAACTTAGCTGAACCCGAAGCCGATCCCATCGTTCCCCAGGCGCTGCTTAACGATGCCTATATCGCAAGGCCGTTCAGCGGCTCGCTGCCGAGTCTTTCGCCACTTGGCTCCCTTGGCCAGCAATGGGGCCGCGACGACATAAAGCGCGCTGAACCTGGCGAAAGCGGACAACTGGTCAAAGTGGCTGTTGGACGGGCGCTCGGCCATATGGTCGGCCTTGCCGATGAAGAGCCGGGGCATCGGAACGGAGAGAAGCTCGAAGGCGCCGATAACTCACCGCCGCCCTCCATTGCACTCCAAGTCGGAACCGGCCTCGTTCACCTTGGAGGGCTCGGCGATTTCGATTATGCGCGCGCCAGCGGCGAAATGACCGACAACCCGTTCGGAACGGACAGTGGACGCAAGATTTATGAGCCATTGATCAAAGGCGCCCTGAGTTTCGAACTCGTGGAAGACAACCTGTTTGCGGCCCGAATCTTCGATAGTAATCTTGCCGGACGTCCAGCCGGCGATATCGCCGCGGTCATGAACCCTGCCGAAGGCAGTGTCGTCCTCAAGCCCGATGGATCGTTCGTCTACACGCCGCCACCAGGATTTTCTGGCAAGTCGTCGTTTCAGTTCACGTTTCATGATCCACGGACGGGCTTTCCCGTCAGCGGAGAAGTCCGGCTGACTGTCGAGGCCGTTGCAGATCCCGTTTCGATCGCGGGGGCGGCAACGGGCAACGAAGACTCAACGATCGCGTGGCCAATCACGATTGATCTTCAAGATCTCGACGGCTCGGAAGAAATCGAAAGAGTTGTTATCTCAGGTGTTCCCACGGGAGCGACGCTTCACTGGGACACCACGTTGCCGGGGACGGTCCAGGTCAGTGGTGACGCCTACTCGATCGAAGGCAGCGAGACTCAAATCCGGGCGATTGCCGCGACACTGGCGCTCACGCCGCCGCTGAATTTCTCGGGCCGGATCTCGCTCGGGCTCGCAGTAACGACGGTCGAAGCCCACGCCGACCCACTGGTGCCCGGGTTCATGGACCGGGAAGTGACTTCGGCCGCTTACATCGTCGACGTGACGCCAGTCGCGGACCGGCCGGATGTTGCAACGCGGGGCATGTACTCGACGGCGGAAGACACGGCCGTCGCTCTTCACGGTTTATCCGGTTCGTTGGTTGACAAGGACGGGTCGGAAGTCCTCGCGTTTCAGGTCACAGGCGTTCCGGCAGGCGCAAGCTTCGCGTCCGGAACTCCACTTGGCGGCGGCGTTTGGTCGTTCACGTCGGCTCAGATTGTTGCCGGATTGACGTTCAATCCACCACCCAATGTCAGTGGCACCTACGACATGGCGCTGCTCGCGATCGCGACGGAACAGGCAAACTTGGATTGGGCGGTCAACTCGGCTCCTTTCCAGGTTGTTATCGTCGCGGTGCCAGACGCCCTCGATTTGACGACGTCACCTGCAACCGGGCCGGAAGACACCGCAATCCTGTTTGGCGTCAAAGTCGGCATTGCTATCAACGATCCCGACGGATCCGAGGTCTTGACCCGCATCGTCGTGTCTGGTGTGCCGGCTGGTGCGACTGTCGATTGGAATCATACGGTTTCAGGCGGATCGGTAACCGCGCTCGGCGGCGGCAGCTACGAGATCACGGGCAGCGAAGCCGCCATTCGCGCGCTGCTGGCAGGACTAACTCTGACACCGCCCCTCCACGATTCCCGTGACATCACGCTGACTTATGACGTGTCGTCGGAGGACGCGGGCGTTGCGCACTCCGAAACGATCCTGCAGTCGATCATCGTCACACCTGTCGCGGATATCCCGACAGCCACAGGAGGCGTCTACTCAACCGAAGAGGATACGCCTGTCCTGCTGGCCGGTGCCGGCGGCGCGTTGGTAGATGCCGACGGGTCGGAAGTGCTCGCGTTTCGGATTACCGGGGTTCCTGCGGGCGGTTCATTCAATACCGGCACCAACAGCGGCGGCGGCGTGTGGGCTTTCACGCCGGCGCAGATCGCTGCCGGACTGACGTTCTCGCCGCCGACTCAAGCTCACGCCACGTATGACATGACGCTCGTCTCGATTGCCACCGAGAGTGAGAACGGCGACGCCGCCCAGAATTCGGCAGGCATTCGCGTGATCGTCGACGCACAGGCCGATTCACCGTTTGCTTCGACGCATCCTGCCATTGGCATCGAAGACACGTCGATCCTGTTCGGCAACCAGGTGTCCATTGCCCTGGCCGATACCGACGGCAGCGAACGGCTCGATCAGGTCACCATTTCGGGATTGCCCAGCGGCGCGACGTTGACCTGGAATAGCGGGTTTGGCGGCACGGTTTCAGGCACCGGAAGCGGTCCATATACCCTAAGTGGGAGCGAGGCCGAGATCAGGGCCCTTCTCACGACATTGGGCTACCAACCCCCGCATAATGACGACACCAACGTTTCGCTCTCGATTTCGGTACTTACGCGAGACGCCGACGGCTCCACCGCGACCACAACGATTATCCAGCCGATCGTGGTCGAGTCCGTTGCCGACGTTCCAGGTGGACACGGCGCCGGCACGGGCAACGAAGACAGCATCATCCTTGTGCCGATTGCCGTGTCATTATCCGACATCGATGGATCGGAAACGATCGCCTATGTCGATGTCACCGGAATTCCGGTGGGATCGGTAGTGTCGTGGAGCAATGCATCCGGTACAGTCACGCCCATCACGGACGGCTTGCGGGTTACAGGCACGACCGCTGAAATTCAATCGCGGCTGATGTCTTTGCGAATTCAGCCGCCCCTCAACAGTGATGGCGACTTCACGCTCGCCGTGGTCGTTCGTGCGATCGAATCGGCGCCGACCAACGGTGAAGTGAACCTGCTCACCGCAGACTTCGCGTTCAAGGTCACCGTTGCCGTTGCGGCCGTCGCCGACCAGCCGACAGCAATCGGTGGTACATATGCGACGGAAGAGGACACGGCTGTCCTACTGAATGGAGTTGGCGGGGCACTGTTCGACACCGACGGGTCGGAGGCACTGACGTTCCGCATCACGGGTGTCGCCAGTGGCGCGTCGTTCAACGCCGGCACCAACTTGGGTAGTGGCGTTTGGTCGTTTACGCCCGCGCAAGTCTCGGCGGGGTTGAGTTACACGCCACCTTCCAACCAGAATGGCACATTCGACATGACTCTGGTGTCGAATGCGCGAGAAGCCGAAAATGGGGACGTGGCGCAGAATACTGCGGCGATCCGGATCGTCGTCGACGCGCAAGCCGATGCGCCACCGGTCTCGACGAACCCGGTGACCGGTAACGAAGATACTGCGATCCTGTTTGGCAACCAGGTTTCGATGGCCGTCGCCGATACCGACGGCAGCGAGCGTATTGAGACCGTCACGATCTCAGGCCTGCCAGCAGGCGCCACGCTCACCTGGAATACGAGCCTCGGGGGCGTTGTATCCGGGTCGGGTTCGGGACCGTATGTGTTTTCAGGCACAGAGGCTCAAATTCGCAACCTGATCGCAACGGCAGCCTATCAGGCGCCTCACAACGACGACACCAACGTATCTCTTTCGATCATCGTCGGCACGATCGATACCGACGGTTCGCGCGCGACGACGACCATTGCTCAACCCATTGTTGTTCAGGCCGTGGCCGATATGCCGTCGGGGTCTGGCGCAGGTTCCGGCACGGAAGACACTGTGATCGCAGTTCCGATCGCGGTCTCGCTGTCGGACACGGATGGGTCTGAAACCATTCAGTTCGTCGACGTCACTGGCTTCCCGGCAGGATCGACCGTGTCGTGGACCAGTGCAGCTGGAACCGCGACTGCGATGGTAGGCGGCTATCGGATCGAAGGCACGACCGCCGACATCCAGGCCCGCATGCTGTCCATGCAGGTACAGCCGCCACATGACTCGGACGTAAACTTCAATCTGTCCGTGACGGTCGGCGCGATCGAGAGCAATCCGACGAACGGCGAATTCGCCACCCTCACGGCGAGCACGTCCTTCACCGTTGCGGTCAATGTGATCGCCGCGGCCGACCAGCCTACGGCAGCCGGCGGCACATTCGCGACTGAGGAAGACACGTCCGTTGGATTGACTGGCATCGGCGGGGCGCTCGTCGATACGGACGGATCCGAAACTCTTAGTTTCCGCATCACCAGCGTGCCGACAGGCGCGACGTTCAATACCGGGACCAACCTGGGCGGCGGCATATGGTCGTTCACGCCATCACAGATCGCCGCTGGTCTTTCGTTCACGCCGCCTGCCAACCAGCACGGCACCTTCGATATGACGCTCGTCTCGTCGGCGACGGAAACCGAAAATGGCAGTGTTGCGCAGAACTCGGCGCTCATTCGTGTGGTCGTCGATGCGCAGGCCGACGGTGCGTCGGTTGTCGCGGCGGTGGCCAGCGGAAACGAGGATCAGCCCATTGCGTTTGGCAACCAAATCGCGTGGACGCTGCTGGATAGCGATGGTTCGGAAGCGGTGAGTGAGGTCGTGGTTGCCGCCGTGCCGGTTGGCTGGACCGTCAATTACTCTGCGTCCGGCGCCGCGAGTGTCACGGTTTTGGCCGACGGCTTCAAAATCAACGGAACCGCTAGCGATATTCGTGCGACGTTGAGTACCTTCACCATTCAGGCCCCGCTCAACCGCGACGAAGATACCGCGCTCGCGATCACTGTCACGACCACCGATGCGGATGGCTCGACCAAGGCGGTGACGACCACGCAAAATGTCTCTGTCAATGCTATCGCGGACACCCCTGCGGTGACCGGCGGAAGCTACGCCACCAACGAAGACGTCGCTGTTCCTTTGACTGGGATCGGTGGTGGCTTGACTGATGCCGACGGCAGCGAAACCCTGACGTTTCGCATCAGCAGTGTACCGGCTGGCGCGAGCTTCAACACCGGCACGAACCAAGGCAGCGGCGTTTGGACCTTCACGTCGGCTCAAGTTGTGGGCGGCATCTCGTTCAATCCTCCGCCTCAGGCTAACGGCACCTACGTTATGGCGCTTCAGTCGATCGCGACAGAGCATACGGTGGCAGGCGAGCCGACCTCAGACGACATCGCCACGTCCGACACGACGATAACCGTGGTCGTCAATCAGGTCATCGACCCCATCATTGTTGGCGGCTCGAATTCGACGACCAACGAGGATACGTATTTCAATCTGGGCCAGAACCTGGGGCTGTCGCTCGTCGACACCGATGGTTCGCAAAACCTTTCAGTCATCCTGTCTGGCATTCCATCGGCGGTCAGCACCAAATGGACAAACCAGACCGGCGTGACGGTCACCAGCGTTGGCGGCGTCTACACGATCTCGGGAGCCAACGCTGCCACGGTTCTGACTGTCGTCAATAGCTTCCAGGCCCGTCCGCCGGCCAATAGCGATGCCAACTTCACGGTCACCGTGGATACGCAAACGGTGGAGACCGGCGGCGCGACATCGACCACGTCTGCCACACATGACGTGATCGTGCGCGCGGTCGCCGACAAACCCACGGTCGCGATTTCGGGCAGTGGCAACGAAGATACATTTATCGCCGTACCCGTCACGGTAAGCCTAACCGACACGGATGGCAGCGAAACCCTTCAGCAGGTTCGCATCAGTGGCGTGCCGACCGAAACGAATGGACTGGGCTCCGCGATACACCTCGTCAATGGTGCGGGTCAATTGACGCTCGCAGGCAATTTCAACGGCACCCAATCGGCCACCGACCTGCTTGGCAATGCATATACCATCGTCGGCAACGGCAGCGGGCAATTCACGTTCACCGGCACGTCCGAGGCCATTCGCAACTCCGTTGCATCGCTAGAAGTGCGTCGCGGCGATCACGTCGGAAACGACTTCACCTTGAGCGTCGTCGCGACGTCGATCGAATCTAACCCGACATTGCCAGACGGCGAGATCCAAACGCTGACCGCGTCCAACACGGCTAAGACTTATACCGTCAACGTGGTCCCGATCACCGATGCCGTCACTGCGATCGCCCCAACCACACTCGATACCGAAGAAGATAACGGTATCCGGCTTTCCACGGCTGGCTTTGGCGCGACACAGGTTGACGCCGACGGTTCGGAAACGCTGAGCTACCGGTTTTCGAACTTGCCTGCGGGGATTGTCTTCAAGGACGGGAGCGGGAACACGATTGGCACCGACGCAGGAGGCGGCGTGTGGACGTTGACTGCGGCCGAATTTGCGCAGGCGCGTCTCATTCCCTCGCCGCACCTGACGTCGTCCTACAGCATCGATTTCACGGCGATCACCAACGAAAGCGAAGGCACGTCGTCGCCGCAGACCGATACGAAGTCGATCACGATCATGGTTGCCCCAAACCCGGACCCGCCGGCCGTTACAGGCTCTTCGACCGTCATTGAAGACGAAACGGTCAATTTCGGCCAGAACATCTCGTACGCCCTGGTGGACCAGGACGGGTCTGAGCAAATCGTTCAGGTCGACATTTCGAACATCCCGGCCGGATGGACGGTCAGTTTCGCCGGCGGCACAATGCCGACGAACGTAACGTTGTCGGCTGGAACCTATGCGATCACGGGAACACAGGCCGAAATCCGCAGCGCGGTCGATACGTTCCGCATCACGCCGCCGCTGAACTATGATGGCAATACGGACCCGGCCTTGCCCGATGCCAGTATCACCGTCAGCGTCACCACGCAGGACACCCACGATCCGATCTTCGGCAACGGCGATCAGGCAACGACGTCCTACCAGTTTCCAATCGAGGTTCTGGCTGCCGCCGATGCGCCGATCGCCGTAGCTGCGGCCGTCAACGGTATTGAGGATACTGCATTCAAGCTCTGGCCCGGTGGAACGGGCGTGACAGCCGGATTGAATGATGCCGACGGGTCGGAATCACTTTCCGCTGTGCTCACGGGCGTTCCCCTTAGCTGGGCCGTATCTGCCAGCACAACTGACGGCGGAACATACACACGCAACGGCGACGGCTCGTTGTCGATCTCGGGCACTCCCATCCAGATCAACGCAATCCTTGCTTCGATCGAAGTCCAGGCGCCCTTGAACTGGTCAGGCGTTGTTCCCGGCGCCCAGCTCTCGGTCACTGCGACCGAAGCGGCGACCGGGTCGGAAGTCGCGACGACGGCGGCTACATCCGTCGCTACATTCGATATCGTCGTCGCGGCCGTTGCCGACGCGCCGACCGTCCGCGTCTTGCAGGCCACGGGTGGCCAAGCAGGCTACGAAGACACACCGATCCGGATTGAGTTTCAGACGCAGATCGTCGATTCAGACGGCTCGGAGGCCATCAGTCACGAGGTTCGCGGCTTGCCACTAGGGGCGCAATTCGTAAACGTCGCGGGACAGCCGATCGGGACTGCGGTCGATACCAACGGCGATGCCATTACAGATGCGTGGCGCTTCACGGCGGCCGAAGTCGCGCAGCTACATGTCTTGCCCGAACTCAATTCTAATCTGGATTTCACATTGGAAGTCCGCGCGCTCTCGATCGAGAGCAACGTCGCACCTTCGCTGCCTGGATACGGCGATGTCGCATACTCTACATGGGTGCCACTGGAGGTCGAGGTGATCGGCGTCGCCGATCAGGTTATACCAACGATAACTCAAACATTTTCACCCGAGGACCAGCGGTTCCCGATCGGGCAGGCCATCTCTGGGGCGCTCGTTGATGTCGACGTGCCGCAAGAGGCGCAGAACTCTGAAACGCTCTATTTCGTGATCGTTGGCCTGCCGTCGAACATCGTGCCCACGCACGCCACCTACATCGGAATTGGCTGGCAAGTGGCGGCCGCCGAACTGCCGCTCGTCACATTGCCGGTTCCCGCCAACTTCTCCGGCGACTATCTGACGATCGCACCCAACCTCACCATCCGCACAGTGACGCAGGAGAACGACCGCAACCAGACGTATTGCGAACGCGTGATCCTGCCGGGCGAACTGATTTTGCATCCGGTGGCCGACGGGTTCTCGTCCTGGTCACCTGCGGTTCAGGTGAACGAAGACCAACCGATCTCGCTAGCCAACATTGGGAACAATACTCTGAGCGATGCCGATGGCTCGGAGACCGTGGTCAGTTACAGGATCGATCTTACGCATCTCATCGCGGACGCGCAGATCGGTGGCCGGTTGGACGAACTGATCGGGCCAGGCGCAACGCTCGATGACTTCCTAGCAAACTATGTCAACGGAAGCTTCACCAACAACGGCGACGGTACCATCACGGTCACCCCAGCGCAGTTATCCGATCTGTCTTTTTCATCGGCGCCATTCCTCGATTCGAACGTCGATTTTGCTTTGCCGGTAACCGCTATCGTGCGCGACACTGCGGGAACCCTCGCTTCCGAGATCACGCAGACCCACTCTTTCACGGTGAACCTGGTGGGGCAGGTTGATACGCCAACCGCACACACCCTCGCTGCTTACGAGGGCAATAGCGGTGCACTCATCGCGCTCAATCCGGGCGGCCATGATTTCGGCGGAAACAGCACTGACCGGGATGAAGCGCTTGGGCGAATCTTGTCGGAATCGCCGGCTAGTGGTGGCGACATCTACTACGTCGTCAGCAATCTTGACCCTGCCTTGGCGCTTGTCGACGGCAATGGTGACCCGATTGGCCAGAACAACAATGACGGCTCATGGCTATTGCGAGCTGCGGATCTTGCCAACCTCTATATCGTCAGCGCGCCCGGCTTCAGCGGCACCGTGACGCTCGCGTTGACGACGGTCGTGACAGAAAACGACGGCTCGCAGGCCCAGACGTCCACGCCAGCGTTGTTCAACGTCACGTTCCACGTCGGGTCTGGTGGGACCGGTGGCTTTGACGTCGATCCGTTGCCAGCTTTGATCACGATCGGACCAGCGATGGCCGGCGAAGACGGGGCGCTGGCACTGAACATCCAACTTGCGTTCGATCCGGCAGAGCGCCTCGAGCTGAAGCCCATCATAACGGTCCTGTTCGACGACATCCCCGCCGGGTTCACGATCGCCGGTGCGACGTTCAATCCCGTCAACGGCAAGTGGGTCGCAAGCGAAGCGGAAGTCGAGGCCGGACACGTCAAACTCATTCCACCGCACGACTATTCAGGCCCATTGCCGGTTGGACTCACTGTTCAGGCAATATCAAGCAACAACCAGTTCAGAAGCGTCACGACGGGCGAGATTCTGTTCGACGGCAGTGCGTCGGCACCCTTACCTGAGTGGTCGCCGGTAGCCGACGGACCTTCAATTTCCATGACTTGGGGGACGGCTGTCGAGGATCAGGCCATCGCTCTCATTATCTCGGTTGCGCCTCGCGACACCGACGTGTCGAGCCAGGAAGCGATCGTCGAACCGATACTGGTTCAGGTCCCGGTTGGCTATTCGTTGTCCGCAGGAACACCTACCGGAACACCTGGAGAATTTTCGCTGACGGCTGCACAGACCGCGGGATTGACGCTAATACCGCCTGCGATCCCGACCCATCATCACGACGTTCCGATCCCGGTGACGGTCACCGCATCGACCAACGAACCGGGCACGGCGGCAACCCAGTCTCAAACGTTCAACATCACGATGGTGGCAGCGGCCGACGCGCCACTTGCAACGGCCGCGAACGCAACTGGCAGCGAAGATTCTGTCATCTCGCTCGCGGGCCTGAGTGCTGCCTTGGTCGACACGGACGGCTCTGAGATTCTATCGGCGAAGATCACGGGAATCCCCGAGAGCTCACTCTTGTCTGCCGGGGGAAACAACGGCGATGGATCATGGACGATCCCGATCGCTGCGCTCGCCAGCTTGTCGTTGACACCGCCCAAAGACTTCAGCGGCGTCCTCCATCTCTCTCTCCAAGTATACTCACTCGAGACCAGCAACGGCGATGTCGCGATTACTTCGGTGCCCTTCGACGTGACCGTCGGTGGCGTTGCCGACCGCGTCAACATCAATCCCCAAACCGTGGCGATGCACGAAGGGCAGTCTGTGGTGCTCGATCTGCGGGTGGTGCTCGAAGATCGTACGGTCTCGCCCGAGAGCGTCGAGATCACCTTCACGGCGGTCCCGACTGGTTCTTACTTTTCAGGCAGCGCGGGCGGGCTACTTGAGAACATCGGCAGCGGAAGCTGGCGGTTCACCGGCACGCAGGCCCAAGCGGAAGCGATCAGCTTTGCTCCTGCCGCTTATTTGAGCGGCGACTTTTCAATCGGGATTTCAGCGGTCGCTCTTGACGGCGACAGCCGCGGGACCCCCACCTCGGCGTTGTTGCTGGTTTCGGTCGAAGCAGTCGCCGATCAACCGGTCTTGGATGTGAACCCGGCATCTGGTCCGGTCGACTTGCCGATACCGCTCAACATCTACGCATCCTTCCCCGACAACGATGGGTCGGAAACGCATCTGATCGAAATCTCTGGCGTGCCAACCGGAGCGACATTTAACTCCGGCATCGACGATGGCGCAGGGAATTGGCATTTCATACCGGCTCAACTCGCGGGCCTGACGCTGACGGTGGCCGACGGAACGCCGGATTTTACCCTGGCGGTGACCGCTTCGGCGACAGAGGTGTCAAACCAGAACGTCGCGTCGATGACGTCGACGATCGCGGTGTCGATTGGAACGGCTGGCGTTACGATCAACGGAACCGCGGGCGCAGATCTACTTAGCGGCGGCGTCGGTGACGACACGATTTTCGGTGGTGCGGGCGCCGATGTGGCGACCGGCAGCGGTGGTAGCGACACGTTCGGGTGGCATCTGGCCGATGCCGGAACCGGAGCGGATCACATCACGGACTTTACGATGGGCCTAGGAGGCGACAAACTAGATCTCAGCGCGCTGTTGTCCAACTTCCACGATGGCGTGGATGACCTGTCGAAATTTATCAACGTCACCGAAGCCGCTGGGAGTACAACAATCTCGGTTGATACGACCGGCTCGAGTTCGTTCAGCGAACTGGTTGTCCTCGACAACGCCAGCGTCGCCGATCTGAACGCGCTGCGGGCGAATGGAAACCTTGTCGTCTAAAGCTGAGAAGTGCCAAGTTTCGCGTGTTTCGGTCATATCGGTCAGGCGTTGCGTGATCGGCACACTTCGCGCTCGTGTTCTAAATTATTGTCAGCACTTCCGTCGGCAACTTGACTCCCAACTCCCACCCGCGTCAGTTTGGTTTCAGTTTATGACTTTTGTGAAGTTGTGTGCGTTTACGTGTGCGGGCGCCGACGAATAACACTCAAGCGTTTGATCTTGTTGGATTTATTCATCCTATTGGTCTTGCGCCGGGGAGCGTTGTGAATGGCACTAAGCGTAACTCCCGCGACGGGTGAGGGGTGAATGGCGTTCAGTTCCAAGTACTGGTGGCACGCTCCGCGCGTGTTGCTTTACAGCGCTTTGATCGCGACGGCACCGTTTGCCACGTCAAAGAGCGTCCATGCAGACACTTTGAAGGTTGTCGTTCAGGAAGCGCTTGAAACCAATCCAGAATTGGGCTCGCTGCGGTTCAATCGTCAGGCAATCGATCAAGAATTGCGCGCTGCACGCGGCTTGAATTTGCCAACGGTTGATGTTCGCGGAGGTTCAGGTCGCTCCCGGAACGAGAATGTCACCGGCAGCGGCATCAACACGACAAACAATTGGCACAAGCACGACAACGGTGGCGTGGCCCTGTCTCAGCGAATTTTTGACGGCTTCGAGACGCGAAGCGAAATAGAGCGTCAGAAGAACCGGGTCGATTCCGCGCGCTGGCGCGTGGCAGATACATCCAATTCCATCGCCTTAAAGGCCATTCAGAGCTACCTTGAACTTCAGCGAGCGATTGCGATCAGGTCAGCTGCCGTATCCAACTTGTCTGCGCTCAAGGGGCTGATGGCGCGGGTAAAGGCTCGGGTCTCGGCCGGGCGCGGGACGGCTGGAGAAGAGAGCGAGGCGGGTGCCCGCCTGGAGAATGCCAAGGCGTTGCTGGTCGAAGCACAAAACAGCGTTGCCGACGCCGATGCGCTCTTTCGTTCCATCGTTGGGCGTCCACCTCTGGGGTCGCTCTCGGCTGTAGCACTTCCGCGCCGCCCTTCTTCGATTGATATAGCCGTGCGCGAGGCGATCAGCTTCGCCCCGTCAATTCTGGCAACCCAGCACGACGTTCGTGCCGCCGACGCGGCCATCGACAGCGCGCGATCCCGCTTCTTTCCACGCCTTAACCTTGAACTCAGCGCTGAGAACAGCCGGGGCGTAACAGAGAAGAATGATCGTGAAACGGATGCGGCCGCCATGCTCGTGGTGCGTTGGAACCTGTTCAACGGCGGTATTGACCGCGCTCGCGTTACTGAAGCCTCGGCTCGTGCGGCTGAAGCGAGGGAGATCTCTGCCAATACCGAAAGGCTCATCGAGCGTGAAGTTCGCGTTTCGTGGAATGCGATGACGGCTGCGGGCCTCCGCGTGACGTTTTTGAGCCGTCAACTCGAACTCAATCGGGCAACACGGCTCACCTACAATCAACAATTCGACGCCAGTCAGAGACGCCTTTTGGACCTTCTCGACATCCAAAATCAAGTGTTTGTGTCGGAGGCTTCGTTGCGAACTGAGCAATTAGTTGGATATTTCAACACGTTCCGGGTTCTTGCTTCGACGGGAAAACTCGTCGAGGCGATGGGATTATCCCTTCCAGAAGAGGCGATTGCACGGCGAAGCTCAGATATTTTTGATGATTGGCACACCGAGGTGCATTCGGTAAGCGGGAAATAACCTTATCTGCGTAGGCTGAGACTCGGTCTCATCCTTTCGTAGAGAGTATCATGTCCCCAGTTGCGCAGCTTGTCGGTCGCATTGAAGCCGGACTTCTGTCGTCGCATCCAAGTCCGGCCCCAACTGAGCCCCCCTCCGCGCCGGACGTAACAGACCCGTTGGTCGCCGCAATTGCGGATATGGCGCGGTATCACGGCGTTCCGGTTGCTCCCTTCGCAATTATCGCGGGCCTACCTCTCGTCGGCGGGAGACTACCGCTTGAACATGCAAACGCAGCGGCTGAAAGGGCTGGCTTAGAGCTGACGCAGGTTGATGTCGACCCAACCAAGCTTCCGGCACACGACTTGCCGTGCCTTGTCTTGATGGCCGATGGGAGTGTTCAGCTACTGCACGCCCGGGTTCGCGGAAAAGCGCTGTTCGCCTACGATATCGTGACCACACAACCCGGCAAGCTCGATGATAAAATACAAACACCGGCTGTTGCTTTTCGCAAGTTAGCCAAGGGAACCGTTCTAAAAATTAGGCCCAAGAATAGCGACCATGATCGCAGTGAGGGCGACGGTGAAGTGAAGGCGGAAAACTGGGTGTGGACGGCCTTTCATGGCAGCCGCAGGGTGTACAGCGAAGCCATCCTTGCCACGCTAGCGATCAATATTCTAGCGCTGGCGCTTCCCCTGTTTACGATGAACGTCTATGATCGTGTACTGCCCAACAGTGCCGTCGAAACGATGTGGGCCCTGGCCGCTGGCGTCATGCTGGCGACAATCTTCGATTTCGCGATCAAGTCACTTCGTGCCACTTGCATCGACGCGGCCAGCCGCCGTGCAGACATCCGGCTCGCCAACTTTATATATGGGCGACTGTTGGGAGCCAAACTGGCTGAACGGCCCGCATCAGCTGGCGTTAGGGCGAATACCCTTCGTGAATTCGAAACGCTGCGGGACTTTTTTAATTCTGTCACTCTGACGGCGTTTGGTGATCTGCCGTTTCTAATCATTTTCGTGGCCGCCATTTGGATGGTGGCAGGTCCATTGGTATTGATTGTACTCGGGGCCATTCCGCGGGTCATTTGTATTGGCCTTATTACACAGGGCGCGCTTGCCAAAGCCATGCAGGCTCAATTCCGCGAAACCGCACAGAAAAATGCCGTCGCCGTTGAAACGCTCATTGGTTTTGAAGCCATCAAATCGCTGGGCGCCGAAAGCTGGGCTGCTGGCAAGTGGGAACAGGCGGTTGCCGAGCATATCCGGACCGGCATCAGAATCCGGCACCTTTCGAACATGGGCGTGCACACGGTGCACTTATCACAAACGCTAATCCAGATTGCCATGGTGTTGGCTGGCTTTTATATGGTCGGCGCGGGGCAAATGACCGCTGGCGCACTCATCGCGGCAACCATGCTGGCGGGCCGAGCACTTGTGCCGCTTGGCTCGATCGCGATGATCATCTCAAAGCTGCATCAGACTCGCATTGCCTACCGTGCCTTGAGCGAGATCGTCAACGCACCGCAGGACCGCCCGAGTGGTACGCGCTTCATCACCAAAGCCAAGCTCGATGGACGCATCGATCTCGAAAATGTCAGTTTCAACTATGAAAAAGACGGCCCGCCCGCGCTGCGCGATCTCAGCCTCTCAATCAGGCCAGGTGAGCGGGTCGGCGTGATCGGCACGATTGGAAGCGGCAAGACAACGATCCTCAAGCTTATGCAGGGCCTACATTCGGCAACGTCAGGACAAGCGCTCATCGATGGCGTTTCAGCTCAGCATCTCGATCCTGCATTCTTGCGCAGTCATGTTGGCCTTTTGCTCCAAGGCGGCGAGTTATTTCATGGCACAATCCGGTCAAACATCACACTTGCCGATCCAGGGGCATCAGACGAAGCCGTGGTTCGTGCAGCTCACGCTGCGGGTGCTCTGGAATGGATCGGGCGCCTCCCAAATGGCTTTGATACGCCTGTGCGGGAACGCGGGGCTGGACTGTCTGCTGGTCAGCGCCAATCCGTGGCTTTGGCGCGTATGTTGCTGCGGGCGCCTAAAGTGGTTTTGCTGGATGAACCGACGAGCGATCTCGACGGGCGCACCGAGCAACTCGTCATCCAGAGACTGCGTGGCTTTTCGAAGGGTCGCACATTGGTCGTGGTTACGCATCGACCCGCATTGTTCGAACTGGTCGACCGGCTGGTCGTGATCGACGGGGGCCGGAAAGTAGCCGATGGCCCCAAGGCCAGAGTCCTAGAGGACCTTAAAGCAAAGACGCGACAAGTTAACACTGTTGCGCCAAAGCGGATGTCAACTCAGGTGCGGGTATCATGAACCAAGTCGCAATCAACTTTGGGCAGGCATCGAGCCCTCGCAAAGCCGGTATCCCGACCGCCATCAGCGCCGATTTGATGAGAGGTCCGTCGCCGGGACTGAGCGCGCTGCTCCTCACGCTGATCGCGATGGTCGCAATGTTCATTCTCTGGTCCGCCTTCGCCAAGCGCGAAGAGGTAACGACGGGACAAGGCCGCGTCATCCCGGCGAGCAAGATTCAAATCGTCCAAAACCTTGAAGGCGGAATTGTCCGCGCCATCCATGTGCGGGATGGTGCCATGGTAACGGAGGGGGATGTCATATTGCGGATTGATCCCACCCTGTCGGGCGCACCCCTTGGCGAAGCGCGCGAAAAAATGCTCGGCTTGAAGGCATTGATTGCGCGTTTGCAGGCCGAAGTCGACGATCGACCGCTTGTCTTTCCCCCTGAGATTGCGGAGCGGCCAGACGTGGTTAGCCAGCAGCACGATCAGTATGAAACGCGCAAGCGCGAACTCGACGCTGCATTACGTGCTTTGGAGCTTCAGGAAAAGCAGAGGGCCCAAGAGATTATAGAACTCAAAGGCAAAATCGAAACGTTGTCGGTGGGGTTGAAGCTCACCGAAGAAGAGTTTGCCCTCGTTCGTCCGCTTGAAAAAACCAAGGCAGCCTCCCGGTCAGAGATCCTTCAACTCGAAGGCAAAGTGAATGACATTCGCGGTGGGCTGCGGGCAGCCGAATTAGCGTTACCGCGCGTCGACGCGGCCATGCGAGAGGCTCAAGACCGCCGGTTGGAAAAGGTCAACGGTTTTCGAGGGGAAAGTTTGCAAAAGCTGTCGGCAGCCCGGGTTGAGTTGCTGTCTCTGTCTGAGGCGAGCCGCTCGGGCCAGGATAAATTCGACCGCACCACGGTTCGTGCACCCGTCACTGGTATCGTCAAAACCGTGCACGTGACGACAGCCGGTCAAGTTGTGCAGCCGGGATCCTCCCTGGTCGAAATCGTTCCGCTCAACGACACCCTATTGATTGAGGCACAAATCCGTCCGCAAGACATCGGCTTCTTGCATCCAGGTCAGGAAGCGATCGTCAGGCTCACGGCTTATGATTTTTCTATCTACGGTGGCCTCAAGGGCTATGTGGAACAGATCGGTGCCGACTCGATCACGACCGAGAAGGGCGAGACGCACTACATCGTGCGCATTCGCACAACCGTGAGTACGTTGCAGAAGGGGACCACGGTGTTGCCGATCATTCCCGGCATGATCGCCGAGGTGGATGTCATCACAGGCTCCAAAACTATACTGACCTACCTGACCAAGCCTTTCACACGGATGCGAGATACCGCGATGCGCGAGCGGTAGAATGAGTACGGCGCTGTTCAGCCGCGCCGCCTGCGCCGCTATCCGTAAAGCGGGAGATGACCGGTAGTTCACGTGGCGATTATATCGGGACTACAACAACGCCTAAGTGACAGCGAAAACATAGCAGGACCGGTAGTACGTGTGACTCGCCGAAAGCACCTAGCCCGTCGCGAAAATGAGAGCGGAAGCGCTTTTGGGGTGTGACCCTTCCATCGCCGCTGAGACATTTAAAAACTGAGGCTGTTGCGGTTCAAACCGCTCAACAATGCCGGCGAGCTTGCTCACGTAGCCACTGTTGGGTAATCGCACTGTCCAGTCGTTCTCATTGCCTTGGCTATTCTACGCGCCATGCGGACTTGAACTTAAGGCCATCATTTCGCGAAGGCCATTTGCGACCTGCTCGACATGGTACGGCTTCGCAAAAATCTGCGTCCCTGCTAAATGGGTTGGCAACACATTCGTATGACCGTAGCCGGTGCCGAACCCGAAAGGAATTCCTCGCGCCACGAGGACATCTGCGATCGGCCACGACATTTCGCCGTTAAGATTCACACCAAGCCAGGCTGGACCCTGTCAATGTACTCGGTACGAGTTTGGCCCGGTAGCGGCTTCGCGATTTCAACGAACAACGCCGTAAGTCGCAAGTCCCTAGGGTTCCTAACCGCAGCCCTTTTCTTCTGGCTGCTGATATTTTTAGTGTTATCAATGACTTTAGACATGTGGCTATTGTTTTTACTGGTTTTCCCCAGGGACTGAACCGGGGACTGATTTGCCTCATCTTAGATTGTACGCCATCTTACAGTTGTAAACATCAAAAACATAGAAACACTAGGAATATCAGCATAATACTTGACAGCTCCTTACACCCTTGAATATATCCTTACGTCCGCAAATTAGGTTTCGGGAGCAAGGGGTCGGGAGTTCGAATCTCCCCGCTCCGACCAATAAAATCAGCGATCTAAGCGAAATTGCATTGTCCTAATTTGGCGCCGTGCCAACCGATGCACCCTCGGTTTGGGGATCAGACAATGCCGGATAAACGGGATCACAGCCCGCCTCCACCAGCAAAACGTCTTTCACAATCGGCTAAAAGGAAGGTGTCATGTCTTGAACATTTCCGTTTCCATGCCGGGCAAAGTCAATCTCATCAAACGACACGTAGCCATCACGGCCCCACCGCGGGCAGCCCCATGGCAAGAAAAGCTGCTGCATCCTTTGGCGTCGCCTTCGCCTCATCCCGATCAACCCGCAAATTCGCTTCGCGCATGCGCTCAACGGTGATTTCGCCAACCAGTGGCATCAGCGCCTTAAGCAAAGCCGCATCCTTGGCCCGCCGGGGAGCCACTAAAATCACGGCGTCATAGCTGGGCGCAGCCCCTTTGGGATCGCTCAACACCGCCAGCTTGTTAGCCGCAATCCGCCCATCGGACGAAAACGCCGAAATCACATCGACATCTTTCGTTTGCAACGCGCGATACATAAATGTCGGACTAAAAGACTTCTCACCTCGAAAATTCAGCCCATACGCGCTCTTTAGCGCAGCCCATTCCGGGCGGCTCAAAAACTCAAGGTCAGCCCCCAGCGTCAGTTGTGGCGCTTTCATCGTCAAATCAGCCATACTCGCAATGCCACCAGCCTTGGCCACTTCCCCATTCATCGCCAACACGTAGGCGTTCTCAAACCCCAGGCTGCCCAGCATCACCACGCCAAAGCGCTCCAGTAGCGCGCGCTTCAGTTCACGCAACATCTCTGCCCGCGGCAGCACATCGGTTCGCCCCAAGACGTTCGTCCACAAGGTGCCCGAGTAATCGACATAGCTGTCCAGATCGCCCGCAGCCAACGCCCGAAACGCCACCGCCGATCCCAGGCTGTCTTTGCGCACAACCCGTGCCCCACCCGCTTCCAGTCGCGCGCCCATCAGTTCAGCCAAAATGAACTGCTCGCTGAAGTTTTTCGCCCCAATCACGTATGTCGGCGTTGCCGAATGTCCGCCTGCACCGGCCAACGGGATCAGCGCCAATCCGCAGCCGACCATCAACCCCGCCAACCCCGTCATCCAATAGGCGCGACGACCGCGCACGATCCCCGTCTCGACAAAACCGAGCAATTGATCTGCCACCACCGCCAACAGGGTGGCCGCTCCACAGCCAAACAACACAAACACCCAATTTTCCGTCTGGAGGCCGGAAAAAATGTAGTTGCCCAGGCTCGTCTGGCCAACGGACGTCGCCAGCGTCGCCGCCCCAATCGTCCATACCGTCGCGGTCCGAATGCCAGCCATCACCACGGGTGCAGCAAGCGGAACTTCAACTTGCATCAACCGTTGGCGCGGCGTCATCCCAACGCCGTCGGCTGCCTCAATCACCTTGGGATCAACCCCCATCAGGCCGGTAACCGCATTGCGCAAAATTGGCAAAACCGCATACAGCGTCAACGCCATGACAGAAGGCAAAAACCCCAACGCCGGGATCGTCGTACCAAAGCTCACTTGCGTGACCGCCGACAGCGCCAGCAGCAGGGGATAAAACAACGCCAGCAGAGCCAGGCTCGGAATCGTCTGTACGAGGCCCGCGATCGCCAGCACAGTCACGCGCACGCGTATGTTGCGCGCAGCAATTACCGCCAGCGGTAGGCTGATCAGCAACCCCAACACCAACGCAGTCGCCGAAATCAACACGTGAGCCGCCATAAAGCCCGGCAATTCGCGCAATGCCGCACTCAGTTGTTCGCTCATGACGCTAAGCTCGAAGCTGCCGCCGTCGTCATATCCTGAATATGCCGCGCATGCCGTAACGGCACAGCGATCAGCGCTGCCACGTCTGGGTCAGCCTGCGGTTGCAATAACTCGAGCGGCGTCACATCGGCCAAAACCCGCCCGGCTTTCATCACCACAATGCGGTCAGCCAGGAGTATCGCCTCTTGAATGTCATGCGTCACCATCACCGTCGTAAGCCCAAGCGTGGTATGCATCTGGCGGTAGGCCGTGCCCAACGTGTCGCGCGTCACTGGATCAAGCGCCCGGAACGGCTCATCCATCAAAACGATTTTAGGCCTTGCCGCCAGCGCCCGCGCCACTGCGACCCTCTGCTGCTGTCCGCCTGACAACTGTGCTGGAAACCGCCCGGCAAAATCTCGCGGCAACGCTACCAAATCGAGCAAGTCGGCTGTCCGCGCCGCAACGTCGATCGCAGTCCAACCCAGCAGCCTTGGCGTGATCCCGATGTTGGCCGCGACATTCATGTGCGGAAATAAGCCACCGCCCTGAAACACATAGCCAATGCTGCGTCTCAATGTCGGCGCATCGATTGTTCCAATCGCTACGCCGCCAACCCGCACGTCGCCCCGATCAGGATCGATCAACCGGTTGATCGTCTTCATCAAAGTTGTCTTGCCAGACCCCGACGTCCCAACCAGCGCGATGAACGCGCCATCTGGCACCGACAGCGACACATCATCGACCGCCACCGTCTGGCCGCCGTTATAGGTCTTAGAAATCGCGTTGAGTTGGATCAGGGGGGGGCTCCGAAAGACGATGTGAGCGGTAACAACCGAGTTACCTTGGCACGTCCTATTGGACATATGTTCGGCAGCATGCAGATGCTACGAAGCATCGTGGCATTGAACCAGATCGCATCAAACCTCGTTGGCATTAGTCGACTTACACCATATCCCACTTGCTTCGCAAACGACCACCAAGTCTCAGGAGACCTATGCAATGACCAAACTGACGCGCAGATCTGTCGTGGCCTCTGGCATTGCCGCCGCCCTATTGCACCCTTCGATCGCACGCGCTGCCGCTCCGACGTTGTACTTTTCCGCCATCCCCGATGAAGACGAAACTAAGCTCACTGCCCGCTTCACCAAAGTTGCGGCGTACCTTTCAGACAAGCTCGGCCTTCCCGTTCAATATATTCCTCTGAAGAGCTATCCCGCCGCCGTCACAGCCTTCAAAAATGACCAGATCCAATTGGGCTGGTTTGGCGGCCTCACCGGCGTTCAAGCCATGCGCGCCGTTCCTGGATCGCTGGCTATCGCCCAGGGCGAAGAAGACAAAGAGTTCATTTCATATTTCATCGCTAACGCCTCCGTCGGCCTAGAGCTCGGCGCTGACTTACCGAAAACCATGGCGGGAAAAACCTTCACCTTCGGCGCTAAAACGTCCACGTCAGGCCGCCTCATGCCAGAGTTTTACTTGCGCAAGGCATTCGCAAAGGCCCCCGAGGAGATTTTCTCTAAAGTCGGCTATTCCGGCGACCACACCAAAACCGTTGAACTCGTGCAATCGGGTGCATTCGACGTCGGCGCAGTGAACTACACGTCGTTCGAAGACATGGTCAAAAACGGCAAAGCTGATCCGGCCAAAGTCAAAGTCATCTGGAAAACGCCACCGTATCCAGACTACAACTGGACCATCCGTGGCGACGTCGACACGCGCTTTGGCGTCGGCACCATTGAAAAGGTCCGCGCCGCCATTTTGGGCATGAACGACCCCGCCTTGCTCGCCGCGTTCCCGCGCAAATCGTTCATCCGAACGCAGAACTCTGACTTCCTGCCCATTGAAGACACCGCCAAAAACTTGGGCCTCCTCGATTGACCACGCTCGTCACCCTTGCTGGTGAGCAAATCAGCCACGGCAATCGCCAGATATTGTCGGGGCTGAACTTCTCAATCAAGACCGGCGAGCGCGTCGCTCTGCTCGGCCGCAGCGGGGCTGGCAAATCAACGCTGCTCAACGTGCTCTACACGCGCCTCGCAGCCACCCATCCCGTGGTCGCGCTGGTCCCCCAAGACGGCGCGTTGGTAAGCGCGCTCTCGGTTTATCACAACATCTACATGGGTCGCCTCGACCAGCACAACGCACTGTATAATCTGGCTAATCTTATCAAGCCGCGCAACCGCGACATCGACCAAGCGACACGCTGCGCCCGCACCGTCGGCCTCGACGATAGCCTGTGGCAATCAGTCGGCACGCTCTCGGGTGGCCAGCGGCAGCGGGCGGCCATTGCCCGCGCGCTTCATCGAGGCGGTCCCATTGTGTTGGCCGACGAACCCGTTTCAGCCGTCGATGTCAACCAGGGCGCCCAAATCCTCTCCGCATTGGTCGCGCAGTTCGAGACAACAATCTTGGCAATGCATGACGTGGACTTGGCCGTCGCCTACTCCAAGCGATTGATCGGCTTGCAAGGTGGCGGCATCGCGTTTGACGGCCCCACCGCCGACATTGACCGGAGGCAAATTCTTGACCTCTACGCACAATGAGCAAACCAGCGCGCCGCGGATCAACACCCCCGCTTCCTCCAGCAGCAATGTCATAACGCCCCTGCGTGTCGGTATTGGCTTAGTCCTATGCGCAATTGCAGCACTTCCCTTCGCCGATCTGTCCACGCTCAACCGCTCCCCATGGCCTATCGCCATAGAAATCCTGTCTGGATTTTTGCGCCCGGATTTCTCCGCCGTTGAAAACTTAGGCTACGCCACCGCCCTGACCCTCGCCTTCGCCATGGGCGGCTTGGCCGTTGGCGTCGCCGGCGGCGCACTGTTAGCCGTCCTTTCAGATAACGCCGTCGTGCGCATATTCGCCGCCGTCCTCCGCTCTGTCCACGAGCTGATTTGGGCCCTCTTGCTCATGGCTGTACTCGGCCCAACCGTGGCCACCGGAATTGCCGCAATCGCACTCGCTTACTCCGGCATTTTCGCCAAGGTCTATGCCGAAATTCTCAGCGAAGCCGATCAACGCCCCGCCGACGTACTGCCGCCCAAGTCTGATACCGTTTCGCATTTTGCCTATGGCCGCGTCGCCGTCGCATTTCCAGCCCTTGCCTCATACACCAGTTACCGGCTGGAATGCGCCATCAGATCAAGCGCAGTTCTCGGCTTCATCGGATTGCCAACACTCGGCTTTCAACTGGATAGCTTTTTCAAACAAGGCCAATATGGTGCGGTCGCCGCCGTCTTGATGATCTATTTTGCACTTATTGCAACCATCCCCCATTGGCTGCGCCGCCCGCTGGTGCCAATTTATCTCCTGCTAGCCATAGGCGTATTGTTTGCGCATCCCGGTCCACCCATTGCCGGTTCCAGCCTGTGGAATTTCATCACCACCGATATTGTCCCCGCTCCCTTGCGCAGCGGCGCGTGGTCAGATGGCCAAACATGGATGGCGCTCGCATCCTGGTTTAGCGCGCTTTTCACCGGCCAAATCGTGCCGGGCATCATCGCTACGCTCATCGTCGCGCAGATTACGCTGGCGCTCGCGGGCATTCTCGCGCTCCTAGCATTTCCAGCGGGCGTCTCTGCATTGAGCGGCAAATTTGGCGCGGCCGTAGGCGCGGCTGGCCTCGTGGTGGGCCGCTCAACGCCCGAATACATGTTGGCCTACTTGTTCCTGCAAATGTTTGGCCCCTCCATGTTGCCAGCCATCCTCGCGCTCAGCCTGCACAATGGCGCCATCATCGCCCATCTCACCGCACGACAGGCCGCCGAGATCTGCCAGACGCTACGCCCCGATGCGCCACGCGGACTAAATCTCTATTTTTACGAGTTATTGCCCAGGCTTTTCGGACCATTCCTGGCGCTCAGCCTCTATCGCTGGGAGATCATATTGCGCGAGACCGCCATTCTGGGAATTCTCGGCGTCGCGACACTTGGCTTTTATATCGACAGCGCCATTGGCGAATTGCGCATCGACCGCGCCGTTATTCTCATTATAGCTACCGCATTGCTTACAATGGCTATCGACGCCATCTCGCGGCGGCTACGCGCCAGTCTCAAGCTGACCGCACTAGCAACCACGCGCTGTGACGGCTAAGCCGATATTTCAGCCTATCGCACACGTTCGAAATCCAGCAAAAATATCGCGACGATCGGGCGGGAAAAAATTGCGGTAAACCGGCGTCACCAGCCGCGACCGCGTGGTCCAGCATCCGCCCCGTAAGACTTTTCGACCCCCAAACCACGGCTGCGAATAATCCTTATAAATATCAGGGCTAAATCCGGGATAGGGCTTGAAATCGCTCGACGTCCATTCCCAGACATTGCCCATCATTTGGCGGCACCCAAACGCGCTATCCCCAGCAGCGAACGCGCCGACATCAACGGGCCCGCCCGCGCTGCCATCAAGATTTGCAAACCCACTCGACGCCGTGTCCACGCGCACGCCACCCCAGGGCTGCAATCGCTTGCCCAGACCCAACATGCCATCGTCGCCGCGCTCGCCAACCGCTGCCACTTCCCATTCCAGTTCGCTCGGTAGCCGACGGCCCACGAATGCACAATACGCGGTCGCCTCATGCCAATTCACAAACATCACGGGATGGTTGGGCTGCAAATCAACGAGCTGGCCATACCATTTCAGCCGCCAATCACCCGGCGATCCCTGCCAATAGGCGGGGCCCTGCGCACCTGACGCCAGCACCCACGCCCAACCCTCGTCACTCCAATACGCGCGATCGCGATACCCACCCGCCGCGACAAAATCCGCAAACGCGCTGTTCGTCACCGGCGCACGTGCGATGCGAAACGGCGCAACGGTTTGCGAATGCGCCCACTTCTCATTATCAAACACAAAAGTAGCATTTTGCGAGGCACCCAACTGGAAGAACCCGCCTGGAATTGCGACATCGCCTGGGCAGGCGCCGCTCGCCTCGATGCAGCGCTCACCTCGCAACCCGCTCACGTCGTGTGGCAAGCCAAAAACCTGCGGCAAACCAAGTGTCTGCCGTGAATACGCAAATGCCTCGGCATGCATATCCTCATGAAACGTAACAAGGCGATACAGATAGCTATCCGCTTCGCTAGCGACAGGCGTACTCAACCGCGCCAACAGCGCAGCCCGCACATCCGCGCTGTACGCCTTGATCCAATCGAGCGCTGGCAATGGCAAATCCCACCGGTCATCATGCGCTACGTGTGCAGAATCATACAGCGCGTCTGCTTCCGGTCGCAACGCCAAGCGCCCATCCGTTTGGCGCAATATGAAATGGTCCTGAAACCAAACCACATGCCCAATTTCCCACAGAATGGGATTGACGATAGCGAGCTTGGGACCCATCAGCCCTTCATCGCTTAACCCATCGAGAAAAGCCATCGTGCTTGCGCGCGCATCGTCCAACATCGCAGTAATCTGCTCGACACTCAAACGCTTGCTCATCGCACAACTTTCATTCGCTGTGATCTATTGGCTCAATCACTAAAGATGATCATCCAAACGCCCACCCCGCCCAACTCTCGCTCTGGCAATCGCGTTACCGCTGAGCGCTGGCAAGTAATACTCCAAGACCTTGGCCGCCACGTTGATATCACGTCAAGTTACGCATGCGAGCAGGCCAACGCCCTGATCGCAATTCACGGTTGGCGCAGCGCCGACGCCATCACCCGCTTTCGCGATGCCCAGCCTGCAAAGCCGATTTTTGTTTGCCTCAGTGGTACGGACATTTGCGCCTAGCAGACCAGCCAACCCGAGCTCACGCTCGGCTCCATGAAGGCAGCAACGGCCCTCGTTGGGCTGCACGACCTGGTTGCTCAAGCCATCCCTGCGCGCTTTACGAGCAAGCTGCAAACGATCTACCAGTCCGTGCCAGCCAGCGAGCGCGCGCCCCCAACGCCGACGCATTCGAGATTTTCGTGATCGGGCACTTGTGTTCCGAAATAACCCGTTTCAAACCGCCCGCGCCGCGCGCCCCATGCCAGCGTCATCCAGGTTACTGATCACCTACGTTGGCCGCGCCTTGGACGAACGCTGGGCCAATGAAGCAAGATCTGAAATGGCGCAGAACCCCCGCTATCGCTGGCTTGGCAACGTACCACTAGAGCAGGTATTCCAACTGCTGGCGACCGCCCGCCTGATGGTCTTGAGCTCCATCATGGAAGGCGGCGCGAACGTCACCGGCGAAGCCCTTGCCGCCGGTGCACCCGTTCTTGCCTCTGATATCGACAGGTCAGGGGCCCGGTTGGGTGCTGACTATCCTGGGCTGTACCCGGTCTGCAATCCAACTGCCTCAGCGACACCGAGTGTGCGCGCGCAGACCGATCCCGCATTCTCGGGCCCAGCTCACCTCCCGCAGCGCTGCCCGAGCGTTGCTGTTTTCACCCGAACACGAGTGCGGCTCCTGGCAACGGCTGATCGCCACCATCGCGCCAAGCGCCCCTCAATTAGACGCAGCTATCAGCAGTAAAACTCGTGCACGCTGAAATACTGTTTTGAATCTGTCCACAGCGTGCCAACGCGCCAACCCGCACGCCGCGCCAAGTCCTGGAATTCGCCAACACCATACTTCTGCGACACTTCCGTATGAATGCGCTCTCCAGCGGCAAAGTAGAATGTCTGCCCACTTACACAAACCGATTGCGCAACGGCACTCACCAGAAACATATCGATCCGCCCCGAGGTCTCGTCATATGTCGCCAGATGCGCAAACCGCGCCAAATCAAACGTCCCGTTGAGTTCGCGATTGATACGCGTCAACAAATTGAGATTAAACGCCGCCGTCACCCCGGCCGCATCATCATAGGCCCGCACCAAAACGTCCGGTGCTTTGCGTAAATCCGCCCCCACAATCAAGCGAGAATTGGGACCTAAAACAGCGCGAAATAACGCTAACAAGTCAACTGCCGCCTCATGGCTAAAGTTCCCAATCGTAGAACCTGGAAAAAACCCAAGTTTTGGCGCCTGCGCCGTGTCGGCTGGCAGGCTCACGGTTGCCGTGAAATCCCCCAAAACCGGTTCAGCTTTCAGTGCCGGAAACACGGTCGCAAGCCGCGTTTTCGCTATAGAAAGCGCAGTCTCGCTGACATCAATTGGAATATAACGCGTGATCATCGGACACGCAGCCAACAGCAATTCTGTTTTCGTGCTCGAACCCGACCCGAACTCCACCAGCACGCAGCCTATGCCTGTCCGCGACGCGATATCCCCCGCATGATCGGTCAATATCTCGATTTCGCTTCGCGTTGGATAGTATTCATCCAGAAAAGTAATCTGCTCAAACAACGCGCTACCAATTGCATCATAAAAATATTTACATGGGATCGATTTGGGCGCCTGCCCCAAACCCGACAGAATATCCCGCTCGAATGCCGCCCGTTCCCGAGCCGCTTCAACCTGCATTGCAGTAAGTGATTGCTTGAACAAGGATCTAGCCTTTGCACGCTGAAGACAGCGACCGTGCTGGAAAAACCAGATGGGCCAGAGGTCTAGTGTAGCGCACCTGACGTTTGGTCCCCTCGCGCGGCTGACCTCATAACCAAACGTCAGGTGCAAAAGCTACACTAGAAACAAATACTTGCTAGTGTTCCTTGTGGTTCTGACATTTGCTCAGAACCTAGCCGCACTGGGAAGCAAATGTCAGAACCGGAACACTAGTGTTTCTTTTTGTGATCCCGCCAGACTACCACCGGCGGCATACCGGTCGCCACAGCTATTTAGACGCAAGCGCGGCGCGGAATGCCCTCAAGTTAACAAGGCACCTATAGCATTTTCCCATCTGACGGACTCAGCCAATAAGCCCACTGATCCAAAACCCAATCGATCAGTCAGCAATCAAGGGACGAGCCATTGTCCCGCCCAGTGCGTTGTGCGCTCATAGCGGGCGCGGCGGTGTTGGGGGCCAAGATGCAGCGCATCAATGGCTTGAACGCGCAACCGCACAACCGCAAACGACACAGGGTCGCCATGCCGAACATAGGCCAGCGCATCGGGTATCTGTCGACCGGTGGCGGGAGTCGCGCCATAGCTCTGCCGCGAAGCATCAGGCACCCGCGCCCATATACCAGCCACGTCGTCGCCGCTCAAAATCTCCGCCACGGCCTCAAGGCGGATCTGCAGATGTGCTGACGGGTCCCAAACGTGAACCACGGCGTGGGGGTTGACCGTCAGCGCTGCAACCTTGGCCGAACGAATGTCTGTGTGAATATCGATCGAAGCGGCGACGGGCTCAGCCGCGCGCAAGACAACGGTTCGTGCCTGCGGCAGACCGTCAGGCGCAACCGTTGCAAGTGTGGGATGGCGGGTTGCCGCGCGCCGGTCATGAACACCGCGCACAAGCCGCGTCCAAATCTGGGCATACATATCGGCTAAGTCTGCAGCCCAAGGATGGACGTCGGTTGTCATAGTGATTTCCATTGGCGGAAGGCGTCAGACCGAGCGTCAATAGAAAGCAACGTCGCCCACATCGATCAGAGCATCGTGATCCCGGCCATAAGCAACGACGGCCACCGATGTCAGGCTTGATGGTACCGGGGGTGTCGGCAAAGCGCCACCAGCGGCAACGAATGCAGCAAACGGCAGGCGAACCTCGGCCCAGGCTCCGGTGACCTCGAAACCGGCCTGATAATAGTGCCAAGGCCGGGCCGTGCCCGTCGTACGAACATGCACGAAGTAACGCTGGTTGTTGCCGCGCACCGTTACCCGCACGCCCGTCGAGCCCACGGGCGGCGGACTGACCAGATCGAGCCGCATCTGGATAAAGCCGCCGCGGTTGGCAGTGCTTACGCGACCCGTCATCCGCGCAAACGGCCGGTCGTTCTCTTGCATAGAAACGACTTGCCCCGACGACACGCCGCCCATGACCGCATCTGTAAAAAACCGCCAGCCGCTATCAGAGCGCATCATGCCGTCCTTCAATTGTGTCGCGTTCGCCGATACACACAGCATCGCCAGGACCACCGAAAACGCTGCAAGCCTGCCCAACGAGCCCCTCACGCCGACGTCCCCGCCGCGAGACGCACGAGCACGAGCCCCGCCAGTGCAATATGAAACAGCGTGATCACGACCGACAAGCCATGCAACGCATGAAACCGCGACCGCGCGCCGCTATCGGTGGCACGGTTGATGGCGGGCATCAGCAACTGGCGCGTCGGCAGCGCCGTCACCAGAATGGTCGCGAGCAACCCGCCCGCCAGCAGATCGTACGGCAGCATCAGAGCGGTCGCGACCGCCGCCGTGCCCATCACGAAAAGATAAAACAGCGGAAACGCCCGCCGCAGCGTTGCCCCCGCCATGTCGGCTGGCAAGGCTTTGAAGATAAACGCTGCAAAGCCGAAGGAATAAAGCACCATTCCTCCAAACAGCAGCGCCGTCGTTAAAACTGCGATCGTCAGCATTCGTTGGTCTCCAATGTGCGTGCCACCCCGATGACGAGACATAGGGCCGGCGGCGGCAGGTTCACTATCGAGGCAGGCAGGCGAAGCGCCCGGCGAAAGAACGTCGGCTCAGGTCGAACGAGGGCGATCCTTGGATCGCGTCAGGCGCGGTACGGCATACGGTACGGTGGCGCGATAGATTTGGAACTGATCGCCATAACGCAGCGCAAATCGGCGTTCTTTCAGCGCAGGGGCCAGCAGGCAATACGCGGTGTAGCTGACGGCAAGCGCGAGCTGATCCGGCGTCCAAACCGGCACGGTCCACAGCGTCAGCGCAAAGGCCACATAGATCGGCTGGCGGATGATGCGAAACAATCCGTCAGTGGGCATGTCGGGAAACACCGGGCGGATTTTTGCCATCAACGACATCCAGCCCAACGCGCCCGACTGCACCTCGGCGCCCGCATCGAAGCTCGCCTTCATGAGCAACAGCCAGCTTGCCGCATAAAACGTGCAGACGGCCCAAAACACCAAACCTTCCGCCCGCCACCACACAACGCCCGATGGCGTCCACAGCGCAAACAGCGCCAGCAGTTGGACTGAAGCGATAATGGCGTAAGTCGTAGTGGCGAGCGTCGCACCGTGCGGGCCAGGAATGAGGCGCGACAGCCATCGTCCGCCGGGACCAGTCAGCAGCAGCGAGTGAGCCAGCGGAAACTGGACGATCAGAGCGGCATTGGCGATCAGTGCCCAGGGCCAGGGCACGCGACCGAGGCTCTCGCTGAGGCCAAAAAACATGGCAGCTATCATGGTCAGCACGGCTGCCGCAAAGCTCACGTGGCAGATGATCCCGAGCGTCAATGCCAATGCGACCCGGCCATCCCCCGGCGGCGGACGCAGGGCCGCACCCATAAGGGTGAACAAGCGGGCAAAACGGGGGTCAGCGATCATGGCAGGTGCGCCAACACGTCATCGGCAATCGCCGTGCCGCTCATCCAAGCCGACTCGACGCGCGGACCCACACACCAGTCTCCGCCAAGGTAGAGCGACCCATTGCCGCTGCGCAAAAACGGCTGACCGAGGGGAACAGCCACCTGCGCATATCGCCAACGATGCACCGCTGCATGAGTGACGGCATTACCCGTCACGCCAAGCTGTTCGCACAGCATCGGCACCATCCGCACGGCAAGGGCTGCGGGCTCTTCCTCAAGATGCAGGGCGCTGAAGCCGGGGCTTGCGTGCGCGACCCAGGTCACCGGTCCAGTCCCCGCCCGGGTTGCAGCAACCGGCAAAGGCCGACCCGGCTTGGCGCAATCTTGAGCGATCCAAGCCAGCGGCTCATCAGGCATCTCGCGAGTCACGAACGGCGCGTCCGCCGCGATGGCGGCCATCAGCGTCAAGCAAGGGTCCATTCGCACGCCAGCAATCAGCGCCACGAGCGGGTGGTCCGCGCCCAGCAATCCCATGACCTGCGGCGCTGGCACCGTAACGACCACGCGCGCTGCCACGTAATGCGTTTCCCCCGCAGACACCACCCAGCCGTCTTCGCCCGCTCTGATCGACGTAACCTGCACACCTTGGCGAACGTCTAAGCCCCGTGCCAACCCGGTGGCGAGCGACGCCATGCCGGGCGTTCCCACGTAGCGAACGCGGGCCGCCCCATCGCGACCATCTTGCGGCCAGGGTGCCGCGTAGCCCATAGCCGCCAAGTCCCCCAAGACGGCGGCGAACCCCGCCTCCTTCGCCGTCACATATTGCGCGCCATGGTCGAACTGAAGCCCCTCCGCTTCGCGCGTCGCCACTCGCCCACCGATGCCACGCCCTTTGTCGATCAAGATCGGCTGAAAGCCCGCCTGCGTCAGCCGCCGCGCACAGGCAAGCCCGGCAACGCCTGCGCCCACGATGAGTACGGGAATCATGCCAGCTCCAAATTTTGCAGAATGCGCGGGATCTGTTGCTTGACCTTGAAGAACCCCGCCGTCGCATGAGGCCAAATCGCACTGTCCCAATCGCGCCGCCATTCCGCCAGCACAATCCCCCGCGCGGCGAGCGCTGGCCCAGCTTCGGTCATCCAATCGTACAGCGGCCCACGCGGAACGTAGGGCGTCACGATCTGCGTCACGCCCGCGTTTCTGGCCCATCGTGCCAGCTCGTCTGGATGGTTGGGACGCAGGACAGTTGCCGTGACGCGCGCACGCGCGGCAGCATCCGCCAACGCTGCCGTTTCAAACGCGGCAACCGAGTCCGCCACAGGCAACGGTGACCGCAGATGACTGGCCGACAGCGTGGCGCACGCGCGAATGTCCAGGGTATCCAGGGAGAAATCCTCAACCCGGCAATCTTCCTCCGTGATGAGCAGAGCCGTCGGGCGGCCCGTCAGCGGAGGCGTCACGACACGTAAAGGCAAAACGGGCGGCAGCCCTTCGGGCTCGGTCGCCTCAAGCCCTGCCACCACCTCCGCCAGATCGCTGTCGCGCGGGGCAAATCGCTGCCCGGTAAAACTCGCGATGTTCCATGCCTGCGCGCCGTAGGGCTTACCGCGCGTGTGCAGGCCCGCGACCCACCGCCACCCAAGCGTGTTTGAGGCTGGATCGCCATCGAGCAAATGGCGATAGAAAAAGTCCGCGCCCAACCGCCAAGGCAGGCCGAGCGTGAAAATCCAGATCGACGCAAACCACATGCGCGCATGGTTGTGCAGATAGCCAGTTTCGACAAGTTCCACCGCCCAGGCGTCGAAACAGTCCAACCCGGTCTCGCCAGCTTCGGCGCGGGCGACATCCCGGCGCAATCGGCGGTCGCCTTCAAGGTTTGCCAGATCGCCCCCAAGCCCTTGGCGATAGTGCTCCCAGACCTGTGGGCGACGTTCCATCCAGCCTTTGAAATAGCTGCGCCACATCACTTCTTGGATGAATTTATCCGCTAAGTCCTGGCCATGCGCTGCAAGGGCTGCGGCAACAACCTCAGCCTCGGTCACCAACCGCCGACGAATCCAGGGCGACAGCCCGGACACGGCCGTGTGTTTGCCCGGCCCGTGATCATAATTTCGCCCGTTGGCATAGCGCCGCCCCATGGCCGGTGCGAAGGCCCCCATCCGAGTCAGGCCTTCCGCTCGCGTTGCGATAAATTCGAGCATGAGCCTGTCACGTCTTTCATATTGCAGCACAGATTACCCAGCGCCACTTTCCCGCGCAGACCCAGCGCAGTTGCCGACCGGCTCAGGATAACGGAGTGACCACCTTAAATCTTCGGACGTAGTACGGTTCAGGTGCCGGTCCAGACTGATTTAGCGGTCATTTCGACCCAATTTTTTCCCTGAATCTGACGTGCGCGGCCGCGCAAAAAGCAATCGGATCGCCGACCTGCCTTCGGCAATCGCCCGCGCGAACACGGCTGCGGATGAGCGCCCCCCGCTCCGTGACGAAGTCACAGACCGCACTGCCCACGGGCGCTACGGGTTGGTGACACATCAACGCACCGGAGGCACTAATGATTTATTCTTCCGACATGACAGGACGATATAGCCCCCTCTACTATCTCGCGGCACTCGGCGCTGGCGGGCTTGTCGTCTCCTTCTTTATGTATCTCAATTGGTTGACGCCCCACCCGAAAGACCCAATTGCAAACTACGCGTCGTTGATGGCGGCGTGGTCCAACGGCACCGACTTCGCGCGCGGCCTCATCCTGGTTGCCCTCGCCGGAATTGCGTATTTTGCCGTCCAACACGTTCGTTTGTTGGTCTGGAACGTCAGGCACAGTAACGCCTGGACGCAGACGCCCGACTATGCCGCGTTCCGCAAAACGAACGCCGAAACACAGCTTCTCGCGGCCCCCTTGGCCTTCGCAATGTCGATCAACGTCGGCTTCATTGTGGGGGCCGTGTTCGTCCCCGGCCTTTGGGAAGCCCGCGAATACCTCTTCCCATTTGCAATCGCAGCATTCGCCGCCATCGGGTATTGGGCAATGAGCCTTGCGATTGCCTTCCTCACGCGCGTCTTTGCGACCGGCGGGTTCGACTGCGCCAAAAACAACAGTTTGGGTCAAATGATCACGGTGTTTGCCCTGGCAATGGTTGGCGTTGGCTTCTCCAACCCCGCCGCCATGAGCCACATTAAAGAAGTCGTGATTATCGCCTATCTCCTGTCAACCTTGTTTCTGACCAGCGCAATCGTCCTCGGCGGCATTTTTCTGGTCTTGGGCTTCCGGTCGATGCTGGAGCATGGCGCCGCTGAAGAAACGACGCCGACCTTGTGGATCGTGATCCCCATCCTGACAGTCGTGGGCATCGGACTCTTCCGGCTGAAAATGACGCACGCGCACAGCTTCGGTGCTGTGGTGCCCGCAATCGATATCATGGGTCTTCTGGCAACCATCCTTGCAATCCAGATCCTGTTCGGATTGATCGGATGGGGCGTTATGAAAAAAGTCAATTACTTCGGGCGTTGGGTCTGGGGATCAGAACGCTCGGTGGGTGCCTATGCGCTCATTTGCCCAGGCGTCGCCCTTGTTGTGATGGGCTTCTTCGTGGTGGACGCAGGCCTCGTCAAAATTGGAGTCGTCGCTCCGATGTCGCCATTGCACTTGGCACTGCATGTGCCGCTCGTCCTCCTGCAGTTTGCAACAATTGCCTTGATGATGCGGCTCAATCAAAAACTGCTGTCGCGGCCCGCGATGCCACGGCGCACAGTCACGGCCTAATGTGAGGCTCGAATAAACGGGAAGGCCCAGGGCGCGTAATTCCCCGGGCCGCTCCTCGACAAATCAATCAACGCGGGTCCGTTTTTGATGTCATCAAATACGGACCCTGAAGTTTGTCAGAACTTGCCGATGGCATTGATAAAGAACCCTTTGTTATTGCCTGACAGATCGGTCAAATCCTCGGTGTAGCGCGTGAAGTTATAGCCCGCACCCAGCTTGAAGTTGTCGCCTAGGTGCCGGTAGACAGCCAGCAGTGCGCCGGTCTCGGCAGCTTTGGCAGTCGAGGTATCGAGCGAACGGATTTCAGCGGTGACATCCCACTGCGACACCACGTGGAGGTCGAGACGCGCGATCAGCAGCAGCGCTTGGCTGTCGAACCAGGTGCTGTTTGCAATCGTCGTATCGCGCAATTCACCCATGCGGTATCCAACCTTACCGCCCACGGTGATCCAAGGGTTGACGTCGTAGGCAGCGTCCGCCGACATCACATGGCTCTGCTGCGCGTACGTATTGGCGGCAGTGCCGTTGAGGGTCTGCCCCGGCGACGGCAAGTCGTAGAAGTAGGTGTACTTGAACAGCGCGTTCAAGCGGTCGTTAGCGACGGGCCGGTAAGCCAGACCGGTGACGGCCTCGACGTAATTACCCTGATAGAACGAGCCCTGCGTCGTGTCGGAATACGACCCGTTCAACTTCGCCAGATAGCGCCAATCCGCGGTCACTTTTTGGTGCAGCGAATTCGTCATCAGATAGGTGTCGCGCACGGTGTGACTGGACGTTGTCGACGCGTCGTCGTGGCGATACTCGAAGCGACCGGCATACGTCAGCCCATCCCGGGCGTATCCGATGCTGGGGCTGAATGCGGTGCGCTTTATATCCCCCTGGATCGGGTCGGACAGTTCACCGGTCTCAAACATCAGCCCGGTTTTCCAATGCTCGAAGGGTACGAAGTCGAGACCGAACGCATGGGTCACGCCGGAGTAGCCGCCGCCATAGCGCAGGCGCTCTTCGCCAAACACGGAGAAGCTGTCGGAGAAGCGTTCGCGTGCGCCACCGGTCAGAATACCCGCCCCACCGCGATTGAGGATGTCGGTCCGGTCGGGCGAATACCCGTAATTCAGATACGAGGTGCGCTTCTCGTCGATCTTGTATTCAACACCAGCCTTGCCGCCAAGACCGCCATTCCCTTGCGAGACCTCGCCCGTGAGCTTGGTGCGTTCGTTAACGCGCATCGCGCCGCCCACGCCCACACGGTTATTGGCATCGCGGTCGCCGGTACGTTCAAGCGTCGCCTGCCCGTAAATGTAGGCCTGCCAGTCGAGGTGACTGTCATAGTCAAATCGCAACGCAGCGTCCGCCCGGCGACCATTCTGGTTGAGGGTCGGGCTGGCGCTGGCCGTCTTAACGGCATTGTCGTCGAGCCGAGCGCCCAGCGTCGCCTTCCAGTAATCGTTGAACGTGTAGGTGACGTTCTGCTCAGCCGACGCGTAATGGCGATACTGATCCTGCTTGTCGTCGGCCTTCGACTTCGCCGACCACCTGTCAGACAAAACGACGTCCGATCGCAGTCCCATCTCACGCGCACGGCCACTGATCGCCAACTCGCCGGGACCCGAAAAATCGCGGTCCTTATCCTTCCAATAGCCAGCAACCCGTCCGGTTGCACCGTCGATGATCTCCGCTAGATCAGCGGCTGCCTCGATGCGGCGCGCAAATGCGGGCGCACCGGTGGTCGTCCGAGTGTTGAACGAGTAGCCGCCGTCGATCGAATACTGCTCGCCAGCCCCAGCGCCGTCCGACCGCGCGCCTTCAAACTTGACGTACGTGCCAGGCTTGTACCGCAACGTCACGTCTGCGCCGCCCAGCCGCTGCTTTTCTGCCGATTGCGATTGATCGTAGCCCGTGACGCCGACCTCGACATGATCGTTGACCCAATAGCTGGCACGTCCGCCAACGACCCTGTCTTTGGTCGCGCGCAAGCCGGGCGTATACTCGTAATGCACGACGACGAACTGCTGATTGCCAGCCAGTGCCCCGGCCTGAACGATCAGATCGCTGTCACCTGTCGACGACAACGCCGACTTGAGCGTGATCCGGCCCTGCAGATAGTCGACGTCGTAGTCTTGGGTGGCAACCAACGTCCGCGACTTGACCACGAGCCCGGTAACTTCATCGCGCACTTCAACAGTGACCCGCTCGGACCCCTGCGTGATGTTTTGACGGCTGAGATAGTAAAGCGATCCTCCCGTGCCGCGCAGTACATCGCGCGCACCCAGCGTGCCGGGTTCCGCAGCAAATCCTTCGATCTGGCCGCGACGTTCGCCAAAGCGCGTCTGATCGTCGGTTTTGACCTGCGCGCGACCACCATAAAGCCCGCGATCGTAGCGCACGAACTCCGTGCCCGTGATCGAGGTTTTGAAATTACCCCAGACGATATTGCTATCGCCGCGTTCAAGGCGAATGTAGAACTTCCCACGCGTCGGCGCATCCTCGGTCAGCGTGCTGTCGTCGCCATAGATAGGATAATACTTATTTGGATCGAGATTGCGCAGTAGATAGCGCGGGTCCTTGCTGTCGAAGTTTGAAAACAATTGTTTGATCGGCTGATCGCGCGTATCCGCAGCCGCCGTCAGCAGCGTGTCGCCAGCAACCTTGCCCTTCAGATAAAATGCAAGCCGCCCGTTGACGAACACCTTGTCCTTGTAGTCGTCGGCGCGCTCTGGGTTCAACACCGCAAACGAGCTGGCCGAATTGTTACGGCCGACCGTGAGGTCGGCGAGCGCTACATAAAAGAAATCGCTGTCGGGAACCACGGCACTGCGCGAGAATTCGGTGCGGCGCCCCTTGGGATCGGTGATCGCAACCTCGATCTGCTGGGGGCCCGAATTGACGAGTTGGCGCGTTGCAAACGCACCTGAATTGTCGACGCGCACGGGTAAGCCCATCACCGTCACGGTCGAGCCAGCCGGGACATCGCGGCCTGAAACCATGATCGCGCCGCCCGACTTGGGGATGTTGCGAACTTCGAGCGCGTTGCCGCTGGCCGGGTTCAGGTCCTCGGAGCGCAGCTTGCCTCCGCGAATGTCGGCGATATCCAGGATCTTGACGGCCGTCTCGTCGAACCGCCCCTGAGCATCGTAGACGCGATAGACATACTTGATTTGATCGGGTGCATCCCCGGGCACAGCCCAACTCGCCCCCGCCCCGTTGGCTGGCAGCACGGCAACCGGCGTCTGGCGCGTCGTATCGCGCTTATGAAACAAGCGAATTTCGCCGCGAACAATGCGATAGGCATAGTTGTTGTAGACGTCGAACACGACCGAGCCGCCCTTCAGTGCCGCATCCGGACCCGCAACAACGTTCAGCCGCGGTTCGTTATTCAAACCGTCGTACCGGATCTGAATGTCGGCACGCCGCGCAGCGAGATCGGTGCAGCGCTGGCTATCGGCTGCCGACGCGCGTCCTTTCCCGTCCAGGCTTTCCCCATCGACGGTGAAGCGGAACGGCGTATCCTCGTCAGCCGATGCGGCAGCGCAGCCAGGAGCAGCACTCCGGCCATGGCTTTGACGCTCCGTGTTCGGAGGCGCACGCCGTGTCACTGTGGACGGATCACGCGTTTTGACCACCGGGGCCCAGCCGTCAGGCGCAGCAAATGCTGCCCGATCGGCTGTCGAAACCGCCACCAGTGCAGTCGCTGCAAGAAAAACCTCAAGTCGTGTCCACGAACGCATTGCCGTCATCCCGATTGGATCTTATCGCCGTACGGCCCCGACGGGGCGTACCCGCTCCGTCCCGCCCGCAAGGGGAGCCAGAGAACACAACGCAACAAAGCAACTCGAACGCGAGAAAACGGACCCGAAGCCTCGAACGCGGCAGCCAAAGCGGCTGCCGGTGAGGGGCACGGGCTTAGGGTCGAGACCGCTCGTAGACTTCGGTTTCGATGGCGAGTTGGTAGGGCGCTCCGGCCTGCAGCCAGGCCTTTTCCAGGTAGTCCTGCATTGCCTTGATGCGGTCGTGAGCAGATGCACTGCTCTCGCCAGGCAAGCGGCGGTAGGCAATCCGCAAGACCGACTTGTCTTTCGCCAACGCCGCGATCACCGGCCCCATGCGCCCGGCCCATTTGGGCTTGAGCGTGACCGTTCCAGCCTCGAACGCAGCGCTGGAGAGGTCAAGCCGCGCGACGCGCAGACCGGCAGCGCCGAAGTTGATCTTCGCCATCTTTCCAGCAGTAATCCGGATGACACGCGGGTTCTCCGTGGTCACGCGGTAGCCCGTCGGCAGAGAGCGCACGTCGAGTTTCAAGATGAAGTTCGTACCGCGCTCGCTCTGCGGAATGTCCGCGCAGGCAATGTGATAACGGCCTTCGCTATCGGTCGTGATGATCTGGCCGCGCACCGTGACCACCCGGACGTTGGCAATACCGCGTTCGCCCTCGTCTTGATAACCGTTGGTGTTGGCGTCATCGAACACCTTGCCGATGATATCCGTGCAATCGAACGTCGGGTCGCCCACCATTCGGACGGTTGCCTTGCCCACGTTGGACCCAACGTTACCATCGGCATCAAGCACCCACGCTTCGTTGGTGAACTCACCAGCACCCAGCCCAGCGCCTGCGATCAGCATCAGCTTGAGCACAAGCGGCGTCCGGGGATCGACGGTCAGGTTGGCAAACACGAGCAGATTGCCGTTAATCGTCGGCGTACGAGAAACGCCGTTGATCGTCGCTGTCCCGGGTTTGTAGGTGAACCCGGCCGGGATCCTATCGATCACAGTCAGGTTGGTGCGCGTGACAGTATCGGCGTTACGCACGGTGATCGTGTAGGGGACAAGCTCACCTTTGACGATGTCGGTCTTAGGGCTGGTCTTGGCGACGAGCAGCGGCCTGTTGGCCACGAACGGCACCGTGGCGACGCTGGTCCGCGAAGCGCTGACGGCGATCGGCGTCGACTTGTTGAACACCGTCTCTGCGACCACCGTGTTGGCAAACGAAGAGCCTGACGGATTGTTGCCGGGGTCAAATCGGATGTCGATAACGGCTGTGATCGTCTCACCGACAGAAAGAGACTCGCCAGCGCCAACCAGCAGGTTGGGTGCAGCCGAAGTCGCTGTATAGGCGGCGTTCGCCGTCGTAAGCGCACCGCGCACCGACGAGGCAATCGACCGGATCGCAGCAGCCGTCACCCGCGCACCCGCTGGAAGCTGCGCGTTATAGTCGTCAACCATCTGCACGTCGATGAGGTTCACGTTACCCACGTTCGTCATTGCGATCGAGAACGTCGCGGTAAACGTGCCATCTCCGTTGTTGACTGCCGTCGAAGACAGCGTTGCTTTGACGACGGCAAAGTCTGGCCGCTGTTCGCCCGTCACGGTGACGCTCACCTCAGGCGAGACGACCGTGCCTGATGTGGCCGATGCGAGATTGGTCACCGAACCAAAGTCCAAGTCCGCTTGCGTGACGGTGTAGGTGGCCGAGCACGTGATCGCGCCGCCTGGGACCAACCCGCCCCCGGGCAGTGCTGGGCAGGTCACAGTCGCGATCCTGTCGTCCGCTACCGTGACCGCAGCCGTCAACGTCGTGTTGCCGGTGTTGGTGACCCTGTACGTGTAAGGGATGACATCGCCCACGGCGACATAGGTTGCCACGGTGGCAGCTTTGACGACCGTCAGCCCAGGAGTCTGGGTCGCGACCACGGTTACCGTGACCGGCGGCGACGTCGTCGGACCGCTGGTCGCCGTCGCGATATTGGTGACGCGACCCGCATCGAGATCGGCCTGCGTCGTCGTGTACGAACCCGTGCAGGTGATGAACGCGCCGGGCACGAGTCCGCCGACCGGCAGTGCCGGGCACGGGACGGATGCAATCTTATCGTCTGCGACTGTGATCGCAGTCGTCAGCGTCGTGTTGCCCGTATTCGTGACCCTGTAGCTGTAGGGGATGACCGTCCCCACCGCCGAGAACGTCGTCGTCGTGGTTGACTTCCCGACGCTCAACGCCGGCGTCTGGCTTGCCGTCACAGTCACAGTCACGGGCGGCGAAGTAATCGTACCCGAGGTCGCCGTCGCGATGTTGGTCACACGACCCGCGTCGAGATCGGCTTGAGTGGTGGTATAGGTGCCGGTACATGTGATGGCGGCACCCGGGATCAGGCCACCAACGGGCAGCGCAGGGCAGCTGACCGAGGCGATTTTGTCGTCGGCCACCGTGATCGCCGTCGTCAGCGTCGTATTGCCCGAGTTCGTGATGGTATAAGTGTAGGGAATGACAGCCCCGACCACAGAGAAGGCGGTCGTCGTGGTCGCCTTCACCAGCGTGAGCGCAGGCGTCCTCGTCGCGACCACAGTCACAGTGACGGGCGGCGACGTCGTCGGTCCCGAAGTTGCTGTCGCAATGTTGGTGACACGGCCCGCATCCACATCGGCCTGGGTCGTGGTGTATGAACCCGTGCAGGTCATGACCGCACCCGGCACCAGGCCGCCCACTGGCAGCGCCGGACACGCCACCGCCGCGATTTTATCATCGGCAACCGTGACCGCAGCCGTCAGTGTGACGTTCCCAGCGTTGGTAACGATGTAGCTGTATGGGATCACCGTACCGGCAGCCGCGAACGCCGTCGTCGTGGTCGATTTCGCAATCACCAGCGCAGGCGTCTGCGTGCTCAAGATCGTCACCGTCACGGGCGGCGAACTCGTCGTCCCCGATGTCGCCGACGCGATATTCGTCACGCGACCGGCATCGACGTCAGCCTGGGTCGTCGTGTAACTGCCCGAACATGTAATCGATGCACCCGGCACAAGGCCGCCCACCGGAAGCGCCGGACAGGTCACCGACGCAATCCGGTCGTCTGTGACAGTTACAGCAGCCGTCAGCGTCGTGTTACCCGAGTTCGTCACCGCGTAGCTATACGGGATGACTGTCCCGGCAGCCGTAAAGATAGTCGTGGTCGACGACTTGATCACCGTCAAAGCAGGGGTCTGCGCACCGTTGACCGTCACCGTCGCAGTTGGCGACGTGACCGTGCCCGACGTCGCCGATGCGATGTTGGTCACGCGACCCGCATCCAGATCGGCCTGCGTCGTGGTATAGGAACCGGCGCAGGTGATGAACGCACCTGGCACCAGACCACCCACGGGAAGTGCGGGGCACGTGACCGACGCGATTTTGTCGTCCGCAACTGTGACCGCAATCGTCAGCGTGGTGTTGCCCGAGTTCGTGACCCTGTAGCTGTACGGGATCACCGTACCGGTCGCAGCAAACGTGGTGGCCGTCGTCGACTTGACGAGGGTCAGCGCCGGGCTCTGCGTTGCGTTGATCGTCACAGTTGCGGTTGGCGACGTGACCGTGCCCGACGTCGCCGAAGCGATGTTGGTCACGCGACCCGCATCGATATCCGCCTGAGTTGTGGTGTAGGAACCCGTGCATGTAATGAACGCAGCAGGCAGAAGACCGCCCACCGGAAGCGCCGGACATGACACGGACGCGATCTTATCGTCCGTGACGGTGACGGCGGCCGTCAGCGTGGTGTTCCCTGAGTTCGTGACCCGGTAGCTGTAAGGGATGACAGTCCCCACAGCAGAGAACGTGGTCACCGTCGAAGACTTGACGATGGTGAGAGCCGGCGTCCGCGTCGAGATGATAGTCAGCGTCGCGGGCAGCGATGTGGTCGGCCCCGATGCCGCCGACGCAATGTTGGTCACCTGACCCGCGTCGACATCGGCCTGCGTCGTCGTATATGTCGCCGTACACGTGATAAATGCGCCCGGCGCCAAGCCACCGACCGGCAACGCCGGACAGCTGACCGAGGCAATCTTATTGTCGGTCACCGTGACAGCAACCGTAAGCGTTGTATTGCCCGTATTCGTGACACGGTAGCTATAAGGGATCGCAACCCCGGGAGTTGCAAAGCTGGTGGTGGTCGACGACTTGACGATGGTCAGCGCCGGAGCGAGCGCCGCGTTGATCGTCAGCCCCACCGTGGGCGAAATCGTGGTCCCAGAGGTCGCCGTAGCAAGGTTCGTGACCCGGCCTGCGTCGACGTCAGCCTGAACCGTGGTGTACGACCCCGTGCAGACAATGAACGCGCCTGGCACCAAGACCCCACCCGGAAGCGCCGGACATGACACCGACGCGATCTTGTTATCGGCAACCGTCACGGCACTTGTCAGCGTCACGTTACCCGAGTTGGTGACCCGATAGCTGTAGGGGATGACAACGCCAGGAGTTGCAAAGCTCGTGGTGGTCGACGACTTGACGATCGTCAGCGACGGCGAAAGCACCGCGTTGATGGTCAGTGTCACCGTGGGCGAAATCGTTGTCCCAGATGTCGCTGTCGCAAGGTTCGTTACCCGGCCTGCGTCGATGTCAGCCTGAACCGTCGTGTACGAACCCGAACAGTTGATCGACGCACCGGGCGCAAGCCCGCCGACGGGCAATGCAGGACACGACACCGAAGCGATCTTGTTGTCGGCCACCGTGATTGCAGCCGTCAAAGTGGTGTTACCGGAGTTGGTCACCCGGTAGCTGTAGGGGATGACGACACCGACCGTTGCGAACGAGGTCGTGGTCGAGGATTTGACCACCGTCAGCGCAGGTGCCAGCGATGCGTTGACCGTCACCGTCGCGGTCAGCGACGTGGTGCTGCCCGACGTGGCCAAAGCGATGTTGGTAACCCGGCCTGCATCGACATCGGCCTGTACGGTCGTGTAGCTGCCAGAGCAGGTGATGAACGCCCCTGGAGCCAAACCGCCGACCGGCAGCGCAGGGCACGACACGGATGCAATCTTGTCATCCGAGACGTTGACCGTCGATGTCAGCGTGACGTTGCCGGTGTTGGTGACCCGGTAGCTATAAGGGATCACGACGCCGGGAGCTGCGAAGGTCGTCGTCGTGGTCGATTTTACAATCGCAATCGACCGTGTCTGCGACCCCGTCAACGTATGCACGACCGGCGGCGTCGACGTTGTCGTTCCAGACCGCGCGAACGCTGTGTTCGTAACGCTGCCAGCGTCCACATCGGCCTGAGTGATCGTATGGGAACCGGTGCACACAATCGACGCAGCAGGTGCAAGACCGCCTACTGGCAATGCAGGGCACGACACCGCAGCTATTCGGTTGTCCGTGACCGACACAGCACCCGTCAGCGTGACATTGCCCGTATTGGTCGCCGTGAACGTATATGGGATCACCTGTCCCACCGTCGAATAGGTCGTCGCAGTGGTTGCCTTGACGATCGCCAGAGCAGGCGACTGGCTCGCGGTGACCGTTGCGCTGGTCACCGGCGACGTCACCGTTCCATCGGTCGCCGTCGCCGTATTGGTAATCGAACCGGCGTCGAGATCGGCTTGCGTGATGACATGGACGGCAGAGCACGTGAGCGTCGCACCGGGCACAAGACCGCCGACCGGCAGGGCAGGGCACGTGACCGAAGCGATCCGATTGTCCGAGACGGAAATCGGGCTTCCGGCCGGAATTGTGATGTTGCCGGAATTCGTGACGACATAGCTGTACGAGACCGTCACGCCGGTGGCGGCGTAGGTCGTCGGTGAGGCGGTTTTGACAAGCGTCAAAGCGCGGTTCTGCGCGGCAGGCAGCGTGTGCGAAGCCGTCGGCGAGGTCGTTGAACCCGACGTGGCGGTAGCGGTATTGAAGACGCTGCCAGCATTCAGATCGGCTTGGGTCGTGGTGTAGGTGCCGGCACAGGTGATCGTGCCTCCAGGTGCAAGCCCCAGCAACGGCAGAGCCGGACAGCTGACCGACGCGATTCTGCTGTCAGACACGGTAATCGCCGCGGTCAGCGTTGTATTTCCCGCGTTGGTGACGACGAACGTGTAGGGCACGGCGACGCCGGTACCAGCAAAGCTCGTCGTAGTCGTCGACTTGACGAGCGACAGCATCGGCGACCGCACCGCAGGCACAGTCACGGTCGAGACGTTAGAGGTCGCGGTACCATCCGTTGCGGTGGCGTTATTGACGATCGAACCGGCATCAATGTCGGCCTGTGTCACCGTATGCGTCGCCGAGCACGTCAGTGTCGCATTTGGCGCAAGACCGGCACCGGGAAGTGCCGGACACGAGACAGTTGCGATTTTGTCATCGGCAATCGAGATCGTCGCCCCAGACGGAACCGTAACGTTGCCCGTGTTGCGGACGGTGTAGGTGTACGACACCGCCGCACCGACAGTTGCATAGGACGCCGTAGACGACGCCTTCACGAGTGAAAGGCTACGGACTTGCGAACCGGTTTGCGTGTGAACCTGCGGCGGCGTCGAGATCGTCGGGCCGGATTGAGCGGTCGCCGTGTTAACGACAGACCCGGCATCCAGATCGGCCTGTGTAACGGTGTAAGTACCGGTACAGGTCAGGCTGCCGGCCGGTGCAAGACCGCCAACAGGAAGCGCAGGGCAAGTCACCGACGCGATTTTGTCATCAGCGATGGTCACCGGCACGGTGATCGTCACGTTGCCGGAGTTCGTCACCGCGAATGAGTAGGTCACAACCTGACCGACGGCGGCGTATGGCGCAGATGGCGCCGATTTGATCATCGACAGCGCCGGCGACCGGGTAACCGGAATGGTCAGCGCCACCGTGTTCGAATTGATCGGCGTACCCGGAGTGCCCGATGCGCCAACCGCTGTATTCACCACCGACCCAGCATCGAGATCGGCCTGGGTAACCGTGTACGACCCATTACAAGTGATCGACGCGCCGGGAACAAGACCCGCGCCAATCGGCGGACAGGTCACCGAAGCAATTTTATTGTCGGCAATCGTGATAGGCACGGTCAGCGTCACGTTGCCCGTATTGGTCGCCGTGTAGGTATACGGCACGATTTGGCCGGACGTCGTGATAGCCGTCGTCGTCGAAGCCTTCGAAATCGTCAGTTTGGGATCTTGCTGTCCCCTGAGGTCATAGGTGACGGTTGGCGATGTCACTGGGCCAGATGAAGCCTGCGCAAGGTTGACGATGTTGCCACCGTCGACATCGGCCTGGACGACCGTATAGGTCGCCGTACACGTGATCGAGCCGCCGGGCACAAGTCCGCCGACCGGCAACGCCGGGCACGACACCGGAGAAATCTTGCTGTCGGTGACCGTGACGGCCGTCGTCAGCGTCGTGTTGCCGGTATTGGTGACGACATACGTGTACGGCACCGTGTCACCGGCCGCTGCATACGTCGCAGCGGTCGTCGCCTTTACGAGCGACAGCCCAGGCGTCCGCGTCGAGGTAATGGTCAGGTTGGTGGGTGCAGACGTGGTGGCGCCAGACGTGGCCGACGCGATGTTGGTCACGCCGCCGGCATCGACATCGGCCTGCGTTGTCGTGTAGCTCGCAGAGCAGGTGATGAACGCGCCAGGCGCAAGCACGCCCCCCGGAAGCGCCGGGCACGTGACGGACGCAATTTTATCGTCGTTGACCGTGACAGGGTTGGTGAACGTCGCGTTCCCGGTATTGGTGACGCGGTAGCTGTAGGTCAGCACAGTTCCAACCGCCGTGAAGCTCGGCGATGTCGTCGACTTGACAATCGCAAGCGACGGCGTCAGCGCCGAAGGCACGGTCACACTGGTCTGAGGCGAGGTCGTCGAACCCGAGGTTGCCAAAGCAATGTTGGTAACGCTGCCCGCATCAAGATCGGATTGTGTGACGGCATATGTGGCCGAGCAGGTAATGAACGCACCCGGTGCGAGGCCGCCAACCGGCAGCGCAGGACAGACAACCGAAGCGATCTTGTTGTCGGCAACACTGACACCGCTGGTCAGCGTGACGTTACCGGTATTCGTGACGAGATACGAATAGAGGACAGACTGCCCAACCGTCGAAATGGAGGTCACGTTCGCCGATTTCGCAATCGAGAGCGCGCGCGTTTGCACTGCCGGAACTGTGAGCGTCGTAGACGGCGAGGTCGTCGAACCCGAAGCTGCGGTCGCGATGTTGGTGACCCCGCCAGCATTGAGGTCGGCCTGCACGGTTGTGTAGGTGCCCGTGCATGTAACGAAGGCGCCAGGTGCAAGGCCGCCGACGGGCAGCCCCGGGCACGACACGGACGCGATTTTGTCATCTGCAACGCTGACCGCCGACGTGAGCGTCACGTTGCCGGTGTTCGTGACCCTGTAGCTGTAGGGGATCGCAACGCCGGTAGCGGCGAAGTTCGCCAACGTCGAGCTCTTGACGATAGTCAACGCGCGGGTCTGCGTGGCAGGCAACGTGTGGTCATCGGGCGGTGAGGTCGTCGTACCCGATGTCGCCGAAGCGGTATTGCCGACCAGACCTGCATCGAGATCGGCCTGCGTAATCGTGTAAGAGCCGGTACAGGTAATAAACGCTGCCGGTGCCAGGCGGCCGCCGGGAAGTGCTGGACACGACACCGACGCAATCTTGCTGTCGGTCACGGTAACCGCGCTTGTGAGCGTCACGTTGCCGGTGTTCGTGACCGTGAAGCTGTAGGCAATGACTTGGCCAACCGTCGCGTAAGTCGTCGCGGGGGTAGATTTTGCAATCGTCATCGCTGGCGACTGGGTCGCGTTCACCGTTGCCGACACCGGTGGCGAAATTGCCGTGCCATCGGTGGCCGACGCGATGTTCGTGATCGAACCGGCATCCACGTCGGCTTGCGTCGTGGTGTGCGACCCAGTGCAGGTCAGCGTCGCGTTTGGCGCAATACCGCCTACAGGGATGGCCGGGCAAGTGACCGACGCAAGTTTATCGTCGGACACCGAAATCGCGGTCGATGCCGGAATGGTGGCGTTACCAGTGTTGCGCACGACGTAGGTGTAGCTGATCGCAACGCCTGGAGCCGCGAACGTCGTCGGCGACGGCGTTTTCGTCAGTACAAGGCTGTGCGTGATGTTGGCTGGCAGCGAATGGTTGGCGGTTGGCGACACAACCACCCCCGACGTTGCAGACGCCGTGTTGACGATTGAACCGGCGTCAAGATCCGCCTGCGTGGTGCTGTAGGTCCCCGTGCACGTGATCGACGCTGACGGCGCAAGCACGCCCCCCGGAAGTGCCGGGCACGTGACCGAAGCGATCTTGCTATCGCTGACAGTGATCGCCGATGTCAGCGTCGTGTTGCCGACGTTCGTCACCGTGAAGGTATAGGGCACAGCCACGCCGACAGCCGAGAAACCGCTGGCAGTCGTGTCTTTTGCAATCGCCAGCGCAGGCGACTGGATCGCAGTGGCGGTGGCCGTGGTATTGAGCGAGGTCGTCGGACCCGACGTCGCCGACGCGACGTTGACCACCAAACCGGCGTCCATGTCAGCCTGAGTCGTCGAATAGGTCGCCGAGCATGTCAGCGTCGCATTAGGCGCAAGTCCACCCACCGGGATCGCCGGGCAAGAGACCGTCGCAATCTTGTCATCGGCAACGGTCACCGGCTGACCCGGCGGAATCGTCGTGTTGCCTGTGTTGCGAACCAAATAGCTGTAGCTGATGACGGTACCGGGCGCATTGAAGGTCGACGGCGTGGGAGTCTTGGCAATCGTCAGGCCGCGGGTCTGTACCGCGGGAAGCGTGTGTATGTCGGTGGGCGACGTCGTTGACCCCGAACTCGCCGAGGCGGCGTTGACGACCGAACCGGCATCAAGGTCCGCCTGAGTGGTAGTGTACGAGCCCGAGCAGACAATCGACCCGCCCGCGACGAGGATACCGCCGGGCAGCGCCGGACAGGACACGGACGCAATCCGGCTGTCGGAAACCGTAATCGCAGACACGATCGTGATGGTGCCCGCATTGGTCACGGTAAAGGTATACGGCACAACCGTTCCAACGGCGCTGAAGTTCGCCGTCGTCGTCGCTTTGACGATCGACAACGCGGGCGTTCCGATGGCGATCGACGTCACGGCGGTGTTGTTGGCACTATTGCCGTCGTTGGTGGCACCCGTCGTGCCGTTGACAGTCGACGTGCCGCTGGCCGTCGGCGTACCCGTCACCGAACAGGTGATGGCATTGCCCTGAGCGACGGCCGTTGGCGGCGTCGGCGAACACAGCGTTGTGAGGCCGACAGGCAGGCCCGCAACCGAGCACGACGCCGCCGTCGCGGTCACGGCCGTCGGCGCAACATTGGTACACGTGAACGTGCCGCTGTAAGGCTGCCCGATACCGCCTGTGGTTGGCAAACCGCTCAGCGAGATGATCATGTCGGAGCCACTGGCGGTGATGCCCTGGGTCGCCTGATTGTTACCGCCGCTGGTCGTGCCGCCGTTGGTATCGTTGGTCGCACCGGTCGTCACCGTGACAGTGGACGAACCGTTGGCCGTCGGCGTTCCACTGACGGGGCAACTGATGCTAGCGTTGGCAGCGACCGTAGCTGGAGGTGTGGGCGTGCAGGTGCCAACCGTCACGCCGGGCGGCAGGCCGGTGACCGAGCAGGAAGCAGCTGTCGCACTGGCCGTCGCCGTCGCGGAGTTCGTGCACCGAATTGTGCCGACGTAAGGGGTCCCCACGGTCGCAGTTGCAGGCAGGCCGGTAAGGTCCGGCGTCATGTCCGACCCGGTTGTCGTGATGCCAGCCGTCGTGGAGTTGTTGCCACCCGCGGACGTACCGCCGTTGATGTCGTTGGTCGCACCCGTCGTAGCCGTGAGCGTCGTAGCCGTGAGCGTCGTAGCACCCAGCGCTGTCGGCGTTCCCGAAACCGGGCAGGAGATGCTTGCACCAGCCGCGACCGTCGCCGGCGGCGTCGGCGTGCAGGCACCGATGGTCACGCCAGGCGGCAGTCCGCTCACCGCGCAGGTCGCAGCCGTCGCGCTCGCCGTCGCAGTCGCAGAGTTCGTGCACCGAAGCGTCCCGGTATAAGGCACGCCAATGCTGGCCGACGTGGGCAGCCCCGACACGTCCGGCACCATATCTGATCCAGTCGTCGTGATCGGCGATGTTGCCCGATTGTCGCCACCCGTGGTCGTACCGCAGTTCGTGTCGTTGGTCGCGCCTGTCGTGACCACCACCGTGGACGACCCGACAGCCGTCGGCGTACCCGAAACCGGGCAGGAAATGCTGGCACCGGCCGCAACCGTCGCCGGCGGCACCGGCGTACAGGCACCAACCGTCACGCCCGCTGGTAGTCCACTCACCGAACAGGTCGCCGCCGTCGCACTGGCTGTCGCAGTCGCGGAGTTCGTGCATCGGATCGTGCCCGTGTAAGGAACGCCGATCGACGCGGTTGTCGGCAACCCGGTCAGGTCCGGCGTCATGTTGGAACCGGTAACGACGATCGCTCGTGTCGCTGTATTGTTGCCAGCGTTGTTATCGTTCGTTGCCCCCGTCGTGCCGGTGGCTGTCGAGCTGCCAATCGCAGTCGGCGTTCCGGAAACCGGACACACGATCGTGCCGCCTGCGGCAACGGTTGCCGGAGGAACAGGCGTACAGGTCCCGACGGTGAGACCGGCAGGCAGGCCCGCAAGCGAGCAGGTCGCACCGGACGCTTGGAACAACGGCGAAGCCCCTGCCGTACAGGTGAAGGAGCCCGAATAAGGCACACCGATGCTGGCGGTCGTCGGCAAACCGGCGAGCGAAATGCTCATGTCGGCCTGCGCGGTGTTCGTGAATGTACACGTGATCGTCTGGTTGTTCCTATAAGCAGCCGACGCAATCGTCAGCGTCCCACCCGAAAGCGACGACGCGACCGCAGCACTCGTCTGATCGACGCACGACGCAGCGGTCAGCGGGAAATTCGTAACCGCTGTTTCCGTGATCGTGATCGGCTGGGTTTGGCTGGTAACGATCGAAGCCGCCGACGTCTGCGGATTGGCTGTCCCAGTGTTGAGGCTTGCGGCCGCAACGCCGTTGGTACCCGTAAACGCGAACGTCCCAGTCCCGTTGACCTACTGCTTGCGCAGAATGACTGTCGTGTCGGGAATCGAAACGATAAATTCGAGCTGGTCGCCGATGTTATTGTTCTGGTCCGCCCACGTCACGGTGAACGTCAGCGACGTGATACCCGTGCCCACGTATTGTATCGAGCCGCAGGTCGAGCCGGAGTTGGACGTCGTGCATTCCGCACCCGTCACGTTCGTGCTTGTCGACCGCCGAAAAGCATTCCCACTGACGATGAACTCGTTATCGCCGCCGAGCCGCGAAACAGCAACCGATCCCCCCGTCGCCGCAAAACTCGACAACGTCCAAACCGAAGTCGAGCTATTGGTACCGATCGTTCCGCCCAGACGGTCAACGTGCAGGACAGGGTTGTCGACGGGCTTGCTAAAGGTGAACGTAACTGTCTGCGTCACGCCAAAGACGTTTGGTAAAACCGAGATCGAGGGCTGACCGGCGGGAGACGCGCCATAGGGATTAACCCAGAAATTCGTCGTATTGAACGTGTCAGCGACCGGAACCGGTGCAACACCTGCAATTCCCGAGATGGTGACTGTGACGCCTGCAGCCGTGGCCGACCCGCCGTTTGCAGTTGGCGTCCAGGCTCCGGTTGACGCGGAAATGGCCGGCAATGCCGTGACCAATTGAGAAAGAGCAAGAACACCGATTCCTGCGAAATACATCACCGGCGAGATCGGAGGCCTTTTCAGCGCCAATCCCAATCCTGCATTGGCCACGCGAATCTTCGCAAAAGCGCAAATCTTTTTCACCAAAAACCGCATCGTCATTCCCTCGGCCACTGCCGCTTGCTGTCGTGATCCGTCCCCGGAGTCACCCGAAAACACGCAAAGCCACAGACACCAACAGACTGATGCGACAACACAAAAAGCTGGGATAAACTTTGCGCCTCAAGGCCGAAAAAGGACCAAAAGCATCCAAGGACACATCAACCATTCAAACGCAGGACGACCCACGACAGTAGGACGGCACCAAAGCAATTCGACGCCAAAACTGGATCGTTTAAATGCCAAACATCGCAGAGGCCTAGACAGACGATCCGTCGGCAGTCTGGAAAAAATTACTCGGGCAATGGCTGAAAAGCAAATGCATCAAAGCAACACAACCATAAATTTTAGCAATCGAAAAAAAGAGAGTTAAAATATGTTTTCAGGAGATATTAATAATTCAAACCCAATAAAACAGGCGCTTGAGAAATGAGAGATTAATGATTGAAGGATTTTATTGCCCGCAGCTGCAAATAATGAGAGCAGCAGTTAGTCTGAAAGATTGATAGTAAGCGGGCTGTCGAGGCCGCGACTTAGCCCATCGGCATGCAACTGAAGGGTGTTTGGGCGGGTGATTCGAAATCTCAGCGCAATTTCCAAGCCGATTTGATAGGTCTCGCAGACTCAAACGCTGACTTGATCAATTGACTTCGGCAAAATTGCAGCCCTACCCTCCTGCGGTTACAACGGTGCTGGGACTTGCATAAGTTCGCCGTCCGCCGACAACACGTTGTTTGTTTACGCAGGCCAAACCGATGACCATTGAACTCTTTACGTGTTTAACCGCCCCCAATCCCGGCCCGTTCACCGGCACCGGGACGAACACTTACCTGGTCGGTCAGCGCACGCTTGCAGTCATCGACCCCGGCCCAGCCGATGCAGCCCATACCCAGGCGATCCTGACGGCTGCGGGCACGCGCCCGATCACCCATATCCTGCTGACCCATGCCCATCGCGATCACGTCGATGGCCTCACGGCACTACAGGCGGCGACTGGCGCACGAACGGCCAGCTTCAGTCGCCATGCCGCGACGCGCGCGCGGACAGGAACGCTCAGTGACAGCCCCTCCGGCGGTGACTTTGTCGACTGGTCGTTCATCCCGGACCGTCATCTGGAGCATGGCAGTATCGTTGAGATAGACGGACTGACCCTGGAAGCCATTCACACCCCCGGCCACGCCCCCGATCACCTATGCTTTGCCCTCGACGGCCCGCAGCCGGTTCTGTTTTCGGGCGATCACGTCATGGGCTGGAGCACCTCCGTCATCGCGCCACCCGAGGGAAATATGGGCGCTTATCTGCAATCGCTTGAAACCCTCCTGACGCGCGCAGAACGCATCTATCTGCCAGGCCACGGGCCAGCCATCGCCGACGGCCCCCGGACGGCCCGCGCCTACCTGCTGCATCGGCAAATGCGCGAGCAAGCGATCCTGCACGCAATTCATACCGGTCTAGCAACGGTGGCCTCGATTACGGGCAAGGTGTATGACGGTCTCGCCGCTGACCTCGTAAACGCCGCACGCCTGTCGGTACAAGCACACTTGGAACTGTTGGCCTCCAAGCGGCTGATATCGTTCGACGGTCCGCTCAGTCATGCTGAACGTATCGTTTTAGTCAAAGCCGATTAGCCCAAAGGCCCATTGAACTTGCAGGAGCATTCTATAGGTCAATAGCGAGTGCTTGCGCCGCAGAGTGCTTGCCACGTCGCAGCAGGCCTGAACGATACATTTTGGCGCCCGCGTTTGGAACGACGTCGATGAGTTTTCCAAAGCACGCGCGACCCACAACCGCTGGATATCAATGACCGCAATCCGCAATCCGCATCTGTCCAAAGACCAGATCAAAATTCTGTTGCTCGAAGGCATTTCCGATACCGCAGCCAACGCGTTTACGGCCGCTGGCTTCACGTCTGTCACGCGGCTGAAAAAAGCACTCGACACGGACGAATTAGCCGACGCCCTCAAGGACGTGCGCATGCTCGGCATCCGCTCTCGCACCCAGATCACAGCGGACGTCCTGAAAGCCACCGAGCGTACGGCGGCCATCGGGTGTTTTTCGGTCGGCACCAATCAGGTCGATTTGGACGCCGCCTGCCGCCGTGGCGTGCCGGTCTTCAATGCGCCATTTTCGAACACGCGTAGCGTCGCCGAATTGACGATTGCTGAAATCGTGATGCTCTATCGCAGTATATTTCCGAAATCCCTTTCGGCCCATCAGGGCGGCTGGGACAAATCGGCCATTGGCAGCCACGAAGTCCGCGGAAAAACACTCGGCATCGTCGGATATGGCAACATTGGCAGCCAGCTTGCCGTGCTAGCCGAGGCTTTCGGCATGCGCGTGGTCTACTACGATCACATCGACAAGCTGCACTACGGCAACGTTCAGCCCACCGCAACGCTCGACGAATTGCTGGCCATCAGCGATGTCGTGACCTTGCACGTCCCCGAAACGCCAGCCACCCACGGCATGATCACCGCGCGCGAAATCGCCCTTATGAAGCCCGGCAGCTTTTTCATCAACAACGCGCGCGGCACGGTCGTCGACCTCGATGCATTGGCAGAAGCGCTGAAAGATAAGCGCCTGGCCGGTGCTGCCATCGATGTGTTTCCCGTCGAACCGTCCTCGAACAACGAGCGTTTCGTGTCCCCGCTGCAAGGCCTCGACAACGTTATACTCACCCCCCACGTCGGCGGGTCCACCGAAGAAGCGCAAGAACGCATCGGGCTTGAGGTCGCCAAAAAGCTGATCGAGTATTCCGACGTCGGCTCTACCGTCGGCGCAGTGAACTTCCCCCAGGTGCAATTGCCGCCGCGCCCGGCCGGCACGCGCTTCCTCCAGATCCACAAAAACGCACCGGGCGAAATGCGCCGTCTGAACGAAGTCTTCGCCCGCCACAAGGTCAACATTGCAGCACAATACCTGCAGACCAATTCCGAAATCGGCTACGTGGTGCTTGATGCCGACGGCGCCGTGCCCGACGCTCCCGAGATCGTCAAGGAACTGCGCGACATGGATGGCACCATCCGCGCGCGCGTCCTGTGGCAGCGGGGGTAAGCGGCGCCTGACCGTCTTTAGTTGCTAAAGCGCACGCAGGGCAGACTGACGATTGGAGGCAGCGACTCCAATCTCATCCCGCCAGTTCGGCCTGGGTCAGTAGATACGGAAGCACCGCCATCAGATTGGCATCCGCCACAAACACGTCCGCACCTGCTTTGACGAGCGGGCGCGCGACCACACCGCCAAAACCGATCACGGCAGCACCGCCTTCGCGGGCCTCCAGGTCCGTCACGCCATCACCGACGAGGGCTATTCGGCCATTCTGCTGGGCGATCGCGCGGCAAATGGTGGCCTTCCCGCCTTTGCGGGCCAAAGGGGCTTCGACGTCAAAGCCGCGATAGGTGCCGTCGGCGGCGAGGTCGACTTTTACGGCATGGACGTTGGTCGCGGGCACACCCAGCATCAGCGCAAGTGCGAGCACCGGCTGATACAGCCCGCCGCTGATGACATGCACCGTTTTTCCCAGCGCCTGCAACCGGGCGATGGTCTCGCGTGCGCCCGGCACGATTTCGGCAATGTAGCGGTCGCCCACCCACGCCAGCGCGGCCGCATCCGGCCGGATCAATTCCAACCGTTTGGCATAAACCTGATCAATCGTCAGCGTGCCGTCCATGGCAGCCGTCGTCAGCGGCACGATCTGGCTGGCAATTCCAGCGCGGACTGCAAGCTCGTCGATCCCTTCAAGTGTCGTAAGAGTGCTGTCGCAGTCAAAACAGATGACATCGAATGGGGGTAAGGTGGGTCTCAACGCAGGGTCCTTCCGGTCGTGGGGGCGCCGACAGCGCACGCCTCAAAGATGCGATGCTATTCCTGGCTGCGGGAGCGTTTAGGTTTGAGGGCGGACTTATCGTCTTTGAGAACCTCTGGCTTACCCTTTTTCTGGACAGCGTCGAGCGCGTGCTTCACCACGGTGCGGGGGCCGCGTCTGCGCCATCTCACATAGCTTTCACCGGTGGCTGAAGGAATGGTCGCTTCGAGCCGGGCAACGATCTCGCGCATGAGACGGCGCATGCGTTCCGCATTGCGGCCAAGATCGTGTCGGCCAAACCTGGAGGCTGAACGCAAGTCGATGCGAGAGCGTGAAGCATCGCCGTCGACCCGCACCGCGATGTCGTCATACAACCCGAACACGACCGTGCGGTCGACAGCTTCAATAACGCCCGGCTTGGCCCGGCCCTCGGGTGCCTGTTCGCGCACGATTGTCATCTTCTGCCGGAATACGGCTTCACGGGCAATTTCGAACGTTTCTTCGACCGGCCGGTCGATATACATCGGCTTCAGGTCGGGATAGGCGGCAGCTTGCAGCTTGGCATACGTGACCGGATAGGTCGACGTATTGGTCCCGGGGCCGCGCAGCTTAACAAGTTCGACAAAACTGGGTGGCGACACGGCGTCGGTCGTCACGTCGTTGATCGAGGGAAGATCGCGATAGGCCGACAGAAACGCAAGCGGCCACGACAACAAAGCAAGGGCGAGCATTAAACCGATGGCGACCCGGATGCCGCCCGCGCACCCCTGGCGCCAGATATAAACCGCCGACGACAGGCCGAGCAGAAGCGCAGTGAGCGCGCCGACAAAGGCGATGATCACCAGATTGAATGCCGTCAACGTCGGCATCGGCCCAAACCGGTGCGCCGCCAGCGCGACAATCGCAAGACAAACGGAAAACAGCGCAAGGCGCGTCGTCCATCGGGCGATGCCGGGCGTCTCATTAAACTGCATCAGATAGCAAGTCCTCAAGCCAGCTCGTTAGCGCAACGTTCTAACCCAGAATCAGGCAGCTTTCATAGCGACGTAGAAACCACTCCATCGTCGCAGTAGCCGGGGCATGGCCAGGAGGTTGCCGGTCATGGGTACAGGCGCGTTTTTTCCCATGCAGCCTCTAGGCCCGTGCGCCGAAAAACAATGCGATCGTGCAGCCGGAACGGACGGTCATGCCAGAACTCGATTTCAAGTGGCGTCAGCCGAAAGCCGTGCCAGTGGGGAGGGCGGGGGATATTCTGATCGGCATAATGCTTTTCGAGCGCGGCGACGAAGTCTTCCAACTCTTGCCGGCTCGATAATGGCTTGGACTGATCGGAGGCCCAAGCGCCGATGCGGCTGCCACGCGGACGCGATTCATAATAGTCGTCGGCTTCTTGAGCGGACACCAACGCAATCGTTCCGCGAACGCGAACCTGCCGAAGCAAGCTCTTCCAATGGAACAATAGGGCAGCCTTTGGATTTGCCAGTAACTCAAAACCCTTCGCACTGCTCGTATTGGTATAGAAAACGAACCCGCGATCATGAACCTCGGGTCCGTCGAGTCCCTTCATCAGCACCGCGCGGACATTGGGCATATCGTGGCCATCGACCGTCGCCAGTGACATCGCATTGGGGTCGTTGATCTCGGACTGAGCCGCGTCCCCAAACCACCGTTCAAACAACGCAAACGGTTCCGGGGCTGCCGTAAAATCCTCAATCGGATCGGGCGCTTGCGTTGTCGTTACAATGTCGGCCACAGGGTCGTCCTTTTTGTGTGAAATAGCCTGCATCAGTGCGGCGCGTAACGCCAGTTTAACCTTAAATCGGCATGCTCTTGAGGTGAAGTGTCTCTAAGCGGGCGCTCATCGGTGCCTTGGACTGTTCTGCCTGCTTAGGAACTCCGCTAACGCACACCCGGTACGCCCTCGCGGACGTGTTGGATGGTCCGTTCCGGAGTTTGCGTTAGTCCCCGTTGCTTGTGAGTATTTTGCATGCGTCAGCACATAGCTTTGTTCCCCGTCGCGTCTGCGGCGGCGGTCGCCTTCGTCACCGCAGCCTTCGTCTTTATTGCACCCGATTTTGCCCGGGCAACCGAACCTAAATCAAGTCGATCACCTGAAACGGGCGAAAGCTCGTGCGGTTGCCCCGCACCGAAAGAAAAACTTTGGGCCCGACCGAAGTTTGCCGAGCAGCCGAGCGTTGCGCGACCCGTCATGCTCGATGAAACTGACGAGATCGCAGCCCTCGAAAGCGTCCAGTTCGCTTTGAGCGAAGTGGGTGATGGAGCCAGCTACATCTGGCACCGAAACAATGGCCGTCTCTCAGGCCTAGTTCAGCCGCTGACCTCATTTAAGGACCAGCAAGGCCAAGTTTGCCGACATGTTGTCGTCATCCTAACAGCCGGCTCGAACTCAAAGAAGGCCGAAGGTGTCGCCTGCCGCGCAAACAGCGGCCAATGGAAACTTGAAGGCTGAGCGGTTGTGTAGCGTTCGCGTCTCTTGGGCAGGCCGAACAACAATGTCTGACGTGCGCGATCCGTAGATCGCGCCATGATGACCATTATCTAAACATGACAAACCTGACCCCGAAATCATAGCAATCAGCGCCGGTCAGATAAACAGCAGTCCGGCAACTGTTAACACTGACAACAACCAAAGCCCGATTGTTTCTTTGCGTGCCTCGCTCATGATCGCCTCCATCGCCACATTTGATCGGAAAGACGTGCCTCGCAGGCAAACTGTTACTACGAGATTAATCAATTGTCTCGTGCCGCTACCGGTCCAGCCAACAGGATTTCGATAGACCGCCTGCGCATCAGCGCACACAAGTCCGGCGTCTGCCTGACCGCACGTTGCCAAAAATTAACGCGCGAGAGCAACGGAAAACGGCGGACGGTCATGTTCTTACTGCTGAGGACGCGGCGGCAGGCCAATGGGGCCCAGCTTGGTTCACGCGCACGGCGCACAGATGTTGGCGCTCCTCTCAGGAGTACGAAAACATGACACGAAACAAAAAGATTGTGATCGGCGGCCTTGTGCTGGCCGCGCTGACGGCGGGCGGCATCGCAGTATCCGCTGAGCGCGGCGGTTGGGGCCACGGCGGCGGACATGGCATGCGCGGCGGTATGATGGGCGGCATGATGGGTGCGATTTGCAAAGGTGATGCCTCCGAGAAAGCCGACCTCATGCTGGTCCGCCTTGAATACAAGTTGAAGCCGGTAGATGCGCAAAAGCAGGCCTTCGAAGAATTGAAGACTGCAGCAAAGTCGGCGGCCATCAAGGCTAAAGCTGGCTGCCCCCCGCCCCGTGTCCGCCCCGCTGACGGCACACGCCCCGCGCCCAAATCGCCGACCGAACGGCTCGCCATGATGGAAACAGCCCTGACCGCCCAGCTCGATGCCGTGCGCACCGTGCGTCCGGCGGCTGAAAAATTCTACGCAACCTTGTCCGACGAGCAGAAGAACGCCGTCACGCAACGTCGCGGCCGCGGCATGGGCGGCTGGGGACGCGAAGATGACGGCGAGCGCGGCGGACGCGGCCATCACGGTCGAGGCATGCATCGCGGTGACATGAACGCCGACGACGGCGACACAGCGGCACCAAGCCCCGCCCCTGAAAAGCGATAACCTGATTAGGTCGCGCGCAAAACACGCACGCGAAGGAGCATCATCAAACGTTCGCGGGCGGGCGCATCATTGTGCCTGCCCGATTTTGTTCCCCTTGTGCCCGTTTGCAGTCGTCTGTTAAATGACTGCCAGCCGCGACGTCACGGTATGCGACTGCGGGTCGAGTAACGAGTAAAATCAGAAAGCACCGGACCGTTATGAAGTACGTGATCTACTTCGCGCACGGGACTGAAAGATACACCAACGAAGCCTTGTATTCGATTTTATCGTTTTGGCGGCACCACAGCGCCAGCGATTACACCATCGCTATTGTCACCGACAACACAGCGCCTTTTGAACAGCGGCTGGGCTGCACCCAACTGGTGAAGTACATTCCAGTCACCCGTGACCAAATCCGCGAATGGACGGGTCCGCAACATTATATTCACCGCGCCAAGCCACTGGCAATCCAGCATGCCGCCGACTTGCTGCGGACGCAATATCCCGACAATGACGACGCCTTCCTGTTTGTCGACACCGACACAGCTTTCACCTCCTCGATCGAAGATGTTTTCCCGCAGATTAAACAAGGAGCGTTTTTCTTTCACGTGGCTGAAAAGACGATCGAAAACGGCGGCGCATCGCCCGGCAGGAGGCACGGTGAATTCCGTGAACTCTGCCTGTCGGCATCTTATGATCTGAAAAACAAGCGCATTCGGCTACCCGCCAGCCTCATGATCAGCAACTGCGGCGTCATTGGATTTAACGCCGAGCACTTGGCTATTTTTACAGACACCTGCGAATTGATCGATCAGCTTTACGCCAAATTTCCCCAGCCCACGACAGAGCAGACCGCAATCTCTTGGGCACTACAGATGTCAAACAACCAACCGCGCTATATCGGAGACGCGGTATTCCATTATTGGTATTTCAAAGAATTCAGTGCCGACATTGCAGAATTTTTTAAACACTATCAGAACGACAGCTTGGACGTTCTCATCGCCAGATGCCACGAGATTGATCCACAAATCCGTTACATACCCAAGCGGCAATTCTCACGTCACCACAGGATGTACCGATCACTTTGCAAATATTTTGGCCGCACCTGGACGCCCTCGCAATTTCCGTGGGAGTCCACTGCGCCCGAGAAACAGGGACTCAAGACCGAATTCGGGCCAACCCTACCCATTGAATTAGAGCACCCCACCCCGACCTACAGAGCGCACGCAAAGTCGCAGCCAACTCATTAACTGGCGACACGATGCACGATCCGCAGACTTAAATCTGCGACCGTCTGGCTACATTGGCAAGTGGGCGAGCTTATTTGAGAAATAATTCTCAACCGCCGTCACGATCGACCCGGACACTTCCTGACGCCATTCGTCTGATTTCAAATTTGCAGCGTCCTGCTTGTTGGTCACATACGCCAATTCGATCAGAACCGACGGAAACTGAGCCGTCATCAAAACGCGGAACGCAGCCTGCTGGTCGGGAGACGCACGCATATCCGTCTTGTCCGACATGTTTTCGATGACGGCACCTGCAAACAGCTTACTACGATCCTTGTTGGCCTCAACTTCCTGCTTGGCCAGATCTTCCAGAATACCCATCACCGCCTGCTTGTCACTTTCAGCCGGTTTGGCCTGATTGAGCAGCGGATTGGTCATCACGCGCTTGACGAGTTCACCCTTGGCTGACCGTTTCAGATTGTCGGCAACGCCGTCGCGCAGCGAGAAGATCGTGGCACCCCGGGCTTTGGATTGCGCATAGTCGGCGTGCACGGCGATGAACAGCGCAGCATTCGAGCGTTCGCCGATTGCAACGCGCTCGTCGAGGTCGACAAACGTGTCGTCGTCGCGCGTCATGATCACTTTGTAGCGACCGGTGGCCACCAGTTTGTCGCGAAGTATTTTCGAGAACGCGAGAACCACCTCTTTTTCGACAGCCCCATGCTTGATCGCGCCCGAATCGTGACCGCCATGGCCTGGGTCAATAACGATTGTCGGCTTAAATGCGCGTTCGGCTTTCTTCTTTGGGCTCAACGCAAGTTGCGGCGTCGGCGGCTGCATGCCCACTGCGCCAAGCGCAAACGGCGGTGTCTGCTTCTTGCCACCCGCCTGCTTGGCTTTCTCCAACGAGGCAACGGTCACGATTTCAATCGCCAGCCGCGCGGCCTTGCCGTTCGCACCTTTTTCGACCTCGGATTTGGCAACAATCACCGGCTCAGTCACGTCGATAACGACGCGCATTTTATCAGCCGCCGCCTGGCCGCCGCGAAACGATTTGACGAGGCCGACGGGTTTGTCTCCAGCCAACGTGGGGAGCGAAACTTTCACGTCCGGCAATTCAATCACGACACGATTGGGATTGGAGAGTGAAAACACCTGGAATTGGACGGCCTTTTCAAGACCGATGACAAATCGGGTACGGGTAGGGTCGCTTTTGACCGCCGCATCCAGCGTCACGGCAGGCGTCTCGACCTGAGCGGCGGCGGTAGCTGCAGGCAGCAGCCCGAACACAGCCGCAAAGGCGCAAGCGCGACCAGTCGGCGCGAGCCAATATGACATCATGATAAAAGTTCCCCGTGACGCAAAACGGCTCGCAAAAAATCGCGGGCACACCTGGGTATGCTCAAGGATGATGGCGGTTTTTCGCTCATCTTTGGACACGGTTAAGACGATGAAGGGGGTTAGTTGATTTTTCGTTAAAAGTCCTGCCCCCTGGCGCAGCGACCGCTTAACGCAAAAAAGCCGCCGGCGTTTGCCAGCGGCTTAATGATCAAATTCAAGCTTCGAATATTACAGCTTATGGGCCATACGAGCGCGTTTGGTCTCGATGTAGCGCTTATTGAACTTATTGATCGGCGTCACGACTTCGATTCGCTCGACCACTTTGATACCAAGCGCACGTAGCGCTTCCATCTTCGCTGGATTGTTCGTCATCAGGCGAACTTCGTTAAATCCAAGATCGAACAGGATATGCGCCGCCAAGTCATATTCACGGGCATCAATCGGTGCGCCGACCTGGATATTGGCATCAACCGTGTCAACGCCTTTGTCCTGGAGAGCATAGGCGCGGATCTTGTCGACCAGACCGATGCCGCGACCTTCATGATACGGCAAATAAATCAGCACGCCGTTCGGCGTCTTGACGACTTGCTCAAGTGCTGCTTGCAATTGAGGATAGCAGTCGCATTTCAAGGAATGGAAAATATCACCGGTGACGCAACCGGAATGCACACGCACGAGGGCGGTCGCATTTCTGTCGGCACCCACGCCCCGATTGATCAACACCATCGCCTGATGGGCGATTTCTTCGCCTTGATAGGCGCGTGCTTCAAGCTCGTATTCCTGCCCGCGGAACTCGATGGGCAATACGGTCTCTGCCGCCCAATTGACGTCCACGTCGAAAGATTTGACCGTACTAAACTTCATTAACGTCTCCAGTTCGCAACGCGGTGGGTACGGCGTGCGTACACAGCGCCGTCATAAAAATACCAGCCGGTAGCTCAAGCCCCCGCACGTCCGCCAGAAATCAAAACTCGGCTGAACGAATGCTGAATGAGGTTGTCTTACGATTGGGTCATCATCGTGACAGAAGACTTCCTCTCGCATGGCCGGTAAAAGAGCGCACTAGTCATTCTACTGTCGCAATCAAGCAAAGGGCTGCGCGTGCACAAAATTTCGCCTTTCTATCTGGAATTTGATCGGAAAAACCAGTCTGTGCGACATACCAACGCAAGAACGCTGCCAGCGCCATTTTGGTTCCTCATTACAGCCCTGTTCACCATTTTGTTCGCAGTCCCGGGAGCGACTGCCGACACCGATGACCTATCGACCCGTCAACGCGTGACGGCCTTGCTGGGTCAGATGACGCTTGCGGAAAAAATCGGCCAGCTCAATCTCGTGTCGCAAGGCGAACCCGTCGCCGGGCAGTTGGACGCCGTGCGCGCTGGCCGCATCGGCGCAATGATGAATGTGGTCGATCCAGCCCTCATCACGCAATACCGCAAGGCCGCAAGCGAGAGCCGCAACAAAATACCGCTGTTGTTTGGCCTTGATGCCATCGACGTATTTCGTATCGCCATGCCCCCACCGATTGCCTGGGCGGCAACTTGGCGTCCTCAACTGGCCCAATCAGCCGCCCGCGCTGTGGCAAGCGAAACCGCAGCCGTCGGCGTCAACTGGACATTCGCGCCCATGGTCGACATCTCACGCGACCCACGTTGGGGCCGAGTCGTCGAAGGGGCTGGCGAAGATGCCCATTTAGGCTCGGTCATGGCTGCCGCCCGCACCCGCGGCTACCTCGAAGGTGGCCTGATCACCACCGCGAAGCACTACGTCGGCTATGGGGCCGGCGAAGGCGGTCGCGACTACAACAGCGCCCTCATACCGACCTCCGACCTCTACGACCGGCATTTGCCGCCCTTTACTGCCGCCATTGCCGCGGGCGCCCAAACCGTGATGGCGGCCCTTAACGCCGTGAACGGCGTGCCAGCAACCGCCAACCGCTTCCTGCTCGACACCGTCCTGCGCCGCGACCTTGGATTCAAAGGCTTCATCACCGCCGACTACAACGCCATCGGCGAATTGCAAAACCACGGCCTAGCCGGCGACCTCGCAGCAGCCAGCCGCCTCGCCCTCAAAGCCGGCATCGACCTCGACATGGAGGGGGCAGCCTACGTCGAGCATCTCTCCGGCGAAGTCGCAGCCAACCGTGTCACGCTCGCCGAAATCGACACGGCCGTGGCCCGCATCCTCACAGTTAAATTCAAGTCCGGACTGTTCGAATCCAAGCCTGTACCCCAAGCGCCACCCGAAGCCGAAGTCCGCGCCGTCGCCCGCCAGACCGCCCGCGAAGGAATTGTCCTGCTTAAAAACGAGAATTCAGTTCTGCCGCTGTCTTCAAGCCACAAGACCATCGCCCTGATCGGCGCCGCAGCTAAATCCGAAGTCGACGATAGCTGGTATGGCCCCGCGATGCAGACCAAGCCCGCCACCAAGACTTTTCACGACGCGTTGGCCGAACGCCTGCGCCCCCACCAGACGCTGCTGTACGCCCCAGCCTTCACCGACCCGTGCGGCAAAACCCCAGCCGATAGCGCTCGCGCTGTCGATACAGCGATGGCCGCCGATCTCGTGATCATGATCGCCAGCGAAGACTGCGAGTTCGCAGGCGAAGGCGCATCCCGCACCAACCTCGACTTGCAGCCCGCCCAATCCGACATGTTCGATAAGCTCGCCGCCACCGGTAAGCCTTTGATCCTCGTCATCACAGCTGGCCGCCCGCTGACGCTGGCGCGTCAGGCCGCCCGTGCCGATGCGATCCTGTTTGCCTGGCTTCCCCGAACGGAAGGCCGCATTGCAGTTGCCGAAATCGTCACCGGCGAAGTGAACCCATCGGGCAAACTGCCGATGACGTTCCCACGCTCGGTCGGCCAAATCCCGATCAGTTACAATGTCTTGCCGACCTCCCGCCCGCCCAACGAAAACCGCTTCACCTCGCGCTATCTCGACGAGCCGGTGACGCCGCTCTACCCCTTCGGCTACGGCCTCAGCTACACCACGTTTGGCTACACGAACCTGACCCCGGCAGCGACCACGCTTGCCAGCAAAAGAAGTATGGCCATCACCGTCGATGTCACGAATACCGGCTCGCGCGCGGGCGACGAGGTGGCCCAGCTCTACATCCGCCGCCCGATCGCCAGCCGCTCGCGCCCCATTCGCGAGTTGAAGGATTTCCGAAAAATCCACCTCAAACCCGGCGAAACCCAAACCGTCCGTTTCGAGCTATCGGCACAAAGCCTCGCCTTCCACGACGATCAGGGCCAACTCATCTTCGAACCCGGCCCCGTCGAAATCTTCGCTGGCACCGACTCCACCGCGACCCTGACCAAAACCATCGCCCTAGAATAACCAAGTAAAAAAAGACGGGAGTTTGAGGGGTCACCCCTCAAGCGGGTCTAAGGGCGGCAGCCCTTATCGCGAAGCGCTTCTCCCGCCAGCCTCACGCCTTCTTCCGTTGCGGCGGCAAATCGGTGCAGACCCCTTCGGCAACCTCAGCGGCCATCCCGACGGACTCGCCCAACGTCGGATGCGGATGGATCGTGCGGCCGATGTCGACGGCATCCGCACCCATCTCGACCGCGAGGCAAACCTCCCCGATCAAATCACCCGCGTGCGTGCCCACGATTCCGCCGCCGATGATGCGGTGGGTGTCCTTGTCAAACAGCAGCTTGGTGAAGCCCTCATCCCGCCCATTGGCAATCGCCCGCCCCGACGCCGCCCAGGGGAACATCCCCTTCGTGAAAGCAATGCCCTTCGCCTTGCACTCGTCTTCGGTCAGCCCAGCCCAGGCAATCTCGGGATCGGTGTAGGCGACCGACGGAATCTGCCGCGGTTCAAAGAAGCTCTTCTTGCTAGCCGCGACTTCTGCCGCGACATGCCCCTCATGTACCGCCTTGTGCGCCAGCATCGGCTGTCCGACGATATCGCCGATAGCCAGAATATGCGGAACGTTTGTACGCATCTGTCGGTCGACCGCGATAAACCCGCGCGCGTCAACCGCAATGCCAGCCTTATCGGCATCCAGTTTGGGCCCGTTCGGCGTCCGCCCGACAGCCACCAGCACCAAGTCGTAACGCTTGGCCTCTTTAGGTGCAGCCTCACCTTCGAACGTCACATGAATGCCGTCCGCTTTCGCCGTCGCACCCGTGCATTTCGTCTTGAGCATGATCTGATCGAAGCGCGGCGCGTTCTTCTTTTCCCAGACGCGCACGAGATCCCGGTCCGCTCCGGCCATCAACCCGTCGAGCAGCTCCACCACATCGACCCGGGCGCCCAGCGTCGAGTAAACCGTCGCCATCTCCATCCCGATAATCCCGCCGCCGATCACCAGCATCGACTTAGGGATAAAGGGCAAAGCGAGGGCACCCGTCGACGTCACAATCCGCTCGTCGTCCGGCATGAACGGCAACCGCACCGCCTCCGAACCAGCCGCAATGATCGCGTTGGCAAACCCGACGACCTGCTTTTCGCCGCCCTCCACCTCGACTTCAAGATGATTGGCATCGGCAAACTTTGCCACCCCGCGAATGACCTGAACCTTTCGCGCCCGCGCCATCCCGGCCAGCCCGCCAGTCAACTTCGCGACAACCTGCTCTTTGTGCGTCCGCAGTTTTGCAAGATCGATCACGGGCGCCGAAAACGAAATGCCATGCGCTGCCATCGTCGCCACTTCGTCCATCACCGCCGCTGTATGCAGCAGCGCCTTAGACGGGATACACCCGACGTTCAGGCACACCCCGCCCAGCGTCGCAAACCGCTCGATCAGCACGACGCTCTTGCCAAGGTCCGCCGCCCGGAACGCTGCCGAATATCCACCCGGCCCCGCGCCGATCACGACCACATCGCACGTCACATCGACAGCGCCGTGATACGCAGGCCCCGCCACCGGCGCAGGCAAGGTCGCAGCAGGTAACCCTGCTGGCGTCGCCACATCCTGCTTGGCAGTTCCTGCTCCCGCTGCATCGATTGTCGCGATTAGATCGCCCTTCGAGACCTTATCGCCCACTTTGACTTTCATCTCGACGATCGCGCCTGCGAGCGGCGACGGCACCTCAAGGCTCGCCTTGTCCGACTCAAGCGTGATGAGCGGATCTTCCGGCTTGACGTTCGACCCCGGTGCAACATGCACCTCAATGATCTGCACGTTCTTGAAGTCACCGATATCTGGAACGCGAATTTCAGTGTTGGCCATGTCGATGTCCTATTTGCAGCAAGGGTGCAGGGGCGAGCCCCTGCCGGGGGGCGTGGGGGCGCGCAGCCCCGATTTTCAAATCACAGCACCAGCTGCCGTACATCTTCGAGCATGTCCGCCAAATGCCGCGTGAACCGTGCCGCCAGCGCCCCATCGACCACCCGGTGATCATAAGACACGCACAGCGGCAACATCATCCGCGGCTTGAATTCAGTGCCGTTCCAAACCGGCTTCATCGTCGAACGAACGACGCCCAAAATCGCCACTTCCGGCGCGCTGACGATTGGCGTGAAGTTTGTCCCGCCGATGCCGCCAAGGCTCGAAATCGAGAACGTCCCGCCGGAAATATCCGCTGGCGCAATTTTGCCCTCGCGCATCCGCTTCGACACGGCGGCCAATTCCTGGCTCAGTTCGATGACGCCCTTGCGCTCGACATCCTTGATGACAGGCACAACCAGTCCATCGGGCGTATCGACCGCGACGCCGATATTGTAATATTTCTTGAAGATCAAGCTGCCCTTATCCGGCGACAGCGAGCTGTTGAACTCAGGGTATGCCCGCAAAGCAGACACGCTGGCTTTCAGCAGAAACGACAACAGCGTGACCCGATAGCCCTTCTCCTTCGCCGCTGAATCAAGCGTCTTGCGATAGGCTTCAACGTCCGTAATATCCGCCTCATCCGTATGCGTGACGTGGGGCACATTCAGCCACGAGCGATGCAGATGCGGCCCCGACAGCTTTTTCAGCCGCGACATCGCCTTGACTTCGATCGGTCCGAACTTGGCAAAGTCCTGCGCCGGAATTTCAGGGATGCCCATGCCGCCCGAAACGCCGGGAGCAGCCCCCGAACCCTTGAGCGATGCCTTCACATCAGCGACGGTCACCCGACCCTTATCGCCTGTACCCTTGATCACGGTCAGGTCCACATCGAGTTCACGCGCAAGCCGCCGCACGCTAGGGCTTGCATGCACGTTTCCAAAGTCAAGCACCATCGGCGGCGGCAACGTCCGGCGCGGCGCATCTCCGGAAACTCCCCCGACAACCGGCGCGGCAGGAGCAGCCGCCACCACTGGTCCAGGCGCCGGCTTAGCGGCTGTCACAGCCGCAGCAACCGAGCCGTTCGCCGCCCCCGCAGAAGCTTCGAACCGCAACACCGGCGAGCCTTGCGAAACCTTGTCCCCGACCTTGATCAAAACCTCAGCGACCGTCCCCGCCGCAGGCGACGGCACTTCAAGCGTCGCCTTGTCCGACTCGAGCGTCAGGATCGGGTCCTCTGCCTTGAGCACGTCCCCGGCTTTCACAAACACGTCGATCACCGGCACGTTTTTGAAATCGCCGATGTCAGGGATTTTCACGTCGAGGATGGCCATGGGGGTCTCGTCAGCAATGAGGGAAAACGTAAAACGATGAGCACTTACTTCCCCCTCTCCCCCCGGGGAGAGGGGCAGGATGAGGGGGCTTACACGTCGCTAAATTCGGGCCGGACTTGGCCGTTCGGTATCGAGGCCATACTTGGCAATCGCCTCGCTCACCGTCTTGGAGGGGATCTTGTTTTCATCCGCCAGCGCCTTCAAAGCCGCGACCGCCACGTAATGCCGGTCGACCTCGAAGAATGTGCGCAGCTTCGCCCGATAGTCCGACCGCCCAAACCCATCGGTGCCCAACACCCGATAGGTACCCGGCACAAACGCGCGGATCTGATCGGCAAACAACTTCATATAATCGGTCGAGGCAATGACGGGATGATCGCCACGCGCGGCAAGGCTCGTGGTGACATACGGCAACCGTGTCTGCTCTTCGGGATGCAACATATTCCACCGCTCGACGTCGAGAGCATCGCGGCGCAACTCCGTAAAGCTCGTCACGCTCCAGATGTCGGCCGAGACCCCAAAGTCCTTCTCCAGCAGATCGGCCCCGGCAATCACCTCGCGCAAGATGGCACCCGACCCCATCAGCTGAACCTTGCGCCCGGCTTTTGCGTTGCTCTCGCGCAGCAGGTACATCCCCTTGATGATCCCGGCTTCCGCCCCCTCAGGCATTGGCGGATGCGGATAATTTTCATTCAGCGTGGTGATGTAATAGAACACGTCCTCCTGCTCGCCATACATCCGGCGCAAGCCATCCTGCACAATGACGGCGAGTTCGTAACCGTAGGTGGGATCGTAGGAAACGCAGTTCGGGATCGTCGACGACAGGATGTGGCTATGGCCGTCTTCGTGCTGCAAGCCCTCCCCGTTGAGTGTCGTCCGCCCCGACGTACCGCCCACGATAAACCCGCGCGCGCGCATGTCTCCCGCCGCCCACGCAAGGTCGCCCGTCCGCTGGAAGCCAAACATCGAATAGTAGATGTAGAACGGAATCATAGGCTGGTTCGACGCCGAGTAAGACGTGGCCGCAGCAATCCAAGACGACATGGCACCGGCTTCGTTGATGCCCTCTTCAAGCACCTGCCCGTTCTTGCTCTCCTTATAAAACATCAGCTGATCGGCATCTTGAGGATTGTAGAGCTGCCCGACCTGGCTGAAAATTCCGAACTGCCGGAACATGCCCTCCATACCGAACGTACGGCTTTCGTCCGGCACGATGGGAACGACTCGCTGCCCCAAACTCTTGTCGCGCATCAGCTTGGTCAGCATCTGCACGAACGCCATCGTCGTCGAAACCTCGCGCCCCTCAGACCCCTTGAGCTGAGCATCGAAAGCCGATAACGGTGGAATCTCAAGCGTGACGGTCGACTTCTGCAAACGCTTCGGCAGCGGTCCATGCAGCGTCTTACGGCGCTCGCGGATGTAGGTGAGTTCGACCGATCCTTCGGGGAAAGTGATGAACGGCAGCTTGGTGAGGTCCTCGTCCTTGATCGGCACTTGGAACCGGTCGCGGAACTGCCGGAGCGGCCCCTCGCCCATTTTCTTGGCTTGGTGGGCAATCATCATGCCCTCCCCGGCCTCGCCCATGCCATATCCCTTGACGGTCTTCGCCAGGATCACCGTCGGCTGGCCGGTGTGTTCCACCGCTGCCTTATAGGCGGCAAAAACCTTACGCGGATCGTGCCCCCCGCGTGTCAACTTCCAGATCTTCTCATCAGACCAGTCCGCGACCATCGCCGCCGTCTCGGGATACCGTCCAAAGAAATTCTCGCGGATGAACGTGCCATCGCGCGATTTGAACGTTTGATATTCGCCGTCGACGCACTCTTCCATCAGCTGGCGCAACTTACCCGAAACGTCCGCCGCCAGTAGTTCGTCCCAGCCTGTGCCCCACACAACCTTGATGACATTCCAGCCCGAACCGCGGAAATCGCCTTCCAACTCTTGAATGATCTTGCCGTTGCCGCGCACCGGCCCATCGAGACGCTGCAGGTTGCAGTTGATGACGAACACAAGGTTGTCGAGCTTTTCACGCCCCGCCATCCCGATGGCCCCAAGGCTTTCAGGTTCGTCCATTTCCCCGTCGCCCATGAACGCCCACACATGGCGGCGCGAGGTATTGGTAATGCCGCGCCCTTCCAGATACCGTAGGAACCGGGCCTGATAGATCGCCATCAGCGGCCCGAGCCCCATCGACACTGTCGGGAATTGCCAGAAGTCCGGCATCAGCCAGGGGTGGGGATAGGACGGCAGCCCCTTTCCGCCGACCTCTTGCCGAAACGCCAGCAGTTGCTCTTCGCTTAGGCGGCCTTCGATAAACGCGCGCGCATAGATGCCGGGCGACGAGTGCCCCTGCACATAGATGAGATCGCCGCCATGATCGCCGTCTGCGCCATGCCAGAAGTGCATGAACCCGGTGTCGTACAACGTCGCCGCCGACTGGAAGCTCGCGATGTGGCCGCCAAGCTCCGAACTTTCCTTGTTGGCCCGCAGCACGATCGCCATCGCATTCCAGCGGATCGCAACCCGGATGCGCGATTCGATTTCGCGGTCGCCGGGATGCACCGGCTCTTCGTCGGGCGGGATAGTGTTGATGTAGGCCGAATTCGCCGAAAACGGCAGCTTCGATCCGCTCCGGCGCGCAATGTCGACAACGTTGGCCAGCAGCGTGTCCGCCCGCTTTGGTCCGTCAACCGCGATCACCGATGAGATCGCCTCAGCCCATTCCTTTTCTTCGATCGCGTAGTGGTCGTCGGCTTCATCTGTCATCGCGCGACATCCTGCTGGTTCGTTGATGCAAGCCTAGGTAGCGGATTTAACCACCAGCTTTCGTCATGCATTTAATATCGTGCGACAATTGCCACACAAGCAAACGTTGGTCTAGCCGGAACGGGTGGTTAAGCCGCTGGCGATCAAAAGAAAATATAAAACCAAAACAACGGCATAGGTCAGATGACTGAACGCACGCGATCGGCCCGCGACACTCGCCCCACGAGCAGCCGTCCCATCCGCATTTGCGATCGCACCCAGCCAGCCTTTCGCCTGAGCGGAGAAACAGCAAATCCAACGCTCACATCCATTTTCCCAATTCCGGGCACTGACCAGTGCTATAAAGTAGACGATGGGTCCGCCGCGCACGCACTGGGCCGCAGGTCCATCCCCTCGATCCTCACGCTGCGGACCGGGCGGTGAAAGCACTTTGGTGCATGCCCCCCAACCCATCCGCGCGCGTCCGCGACGCGCTCTGATGCCGATCCAATGCGCGCGCGGCTTTTTCGGGAACGCAAGCGTGACCACTCAAAGGAGACCATTATGAATATCGTATCCACGATGATGCAGTTCATCACCCCCATGATCGCCAGCCGGATTGCCTCAGCCCTCGGCATCCCTAATACCATGGTCACCGCTGCCCTCACCGCAGCCCTTCCAGCGATCCTGGCAGGCCTCGCCGGAAAGGCCGCAACGCCGTCCGGCGCATCGGCCTTGTCCAACGCCCTTCAAAGCCAGGATCCCAACATCCTTGGCAGCTTCGCCACGATGCTTGGCGGCTCGCAGCAGGCAGCCCTCGTCAACAACGGAACCTCCGCCCTCACCGGCCTTCTCGGCAGCGCTTCGACCAACGCCTTGACCGGCGCGCTCGCCAAGTTCACCGGTGCCAGCGCCCAACAGAGCGGAAGCCTCATCGGCATGCTCGCCCCCGTCGTCCTCGGACAGCTCGCCCAGACCCAAAAGTCGAGCGGCCTTGATGCCGGCGGCCTCGCCAAACTGCTCGACGGTCAGAAGTCCAACATCGCGGCCGCGATGCCGTCAGGCTTCTCCGACCTTCTCGGTGGTTCGGGCTTGCTGGATAGCGTCGCTGGAAACCTCAAGGCTGCGGCCCCCAAGGTCGAAGCCCCCCGCAAGCCGGCTGCCGCTGGTTTTAACTGGATGCCTTGGGCCATCGGCGCAGTCGCGTTGCTGGGCGCAGTCTACCTGTTTGGCAGCAAACCAGCCCCGACCCCGGTCGTTGCGCAAAAGACCGCGATCCCCGCCCCTGCAATCGCAGGCGCAAACCTTGCCATGGACGAAGCCAAGAAAATCTTTGGCGGTCTGACCTCCTCGCTCGGCACAATCAAAGACGCCAGCTCCGCCCAGGCAGCCCTTCCACAGTTGACGGCCAGTTCGCTGGCACTCGACGGTCTGACCAAAATGGCAGGCAGCCTTGCCCCGGACGCTAAAACCCAACTTCGCCTGTTGGTGGCAGCAACCATGCCTCAGCTATCGCCGCTCGTTGAAACCGCCCTCAAAATTCCCGGTGCCGAAGCGATCCTCAAACCGGTGATGGACGCCATTTTGGCCAAAATGACCGGCCTCTCCAAAATCTGACGCAATAGAAAGCGGGATGACCGCCTTATCAAGGTTGTCATCCCGGGCGCCCCGCAGCGTCCTCACTGTGCGGGGCAGACCCGGGACCCAGAAGCCAAACACTCAGCTCTCAATCAAAATCCACCTTGCTCTGCCGCATCTTCTTGACGCCGCCGCGCTTGACTTTGGTCTCGACCCGTTTCAACCGTGCCGAGTACGAGGGCTTCGTCGCGATCCGCTTGATCGGCGCAATGGCCGCCTCTCGGATCATCTCAAACAACCGTTCGCGCGCATCCGCCCGGTTGCGCTCCTGCGTCCGGAACCGGTTCGCTTGGATGACGATGACGCCCTCATCCGTGAGCCGTCGCCCCGCCAGTTTGGCCAGCCGCTCCTTGACCGCCGATGCGAGCGAGGGCGAATTCCACAGCTGAAACCGCAGTTCCACCGCTGTCGAAACCTTGTTGACATTCTGCCCGCCCGGCCCCGACGCCCGCACGAACCGCTCTTCCAATTCACCGTCGTCGAGTGAAATCCGATCGGATACGACGATCATGCTCAGCCCTTTCCGATTTGGCCCAGCCCGCCAATCCCGAGCGCCACATCCCAATAATCGCCGCGAAAATAAAGCAAAGGATTGGTTTTTGCACAAAACCGCCCATCCTCGACCTTACCGATAAAGATGGAATGCGTTGTGAACGTGTGCTGTTCGGCAAGCGTACAGTCCAGGCTCGCCAGTGCATCGTCCAGAATGGGGCTCCCGGTTGCAAGCTGCCGCCAGATGAGTCCGGAAAAACGGTCCTCCCCCTTGAGCCCGCCTTTGCCAGAAAACGTCTCCGCCACGCCCTGTTGCTCAGCCGACAACAGATTGACGCTGAAGGCCCCGGCCTTGACGATCACATCGTGCGCTCCCGCTGCCCGGTTCACGCAAACCAACAGCATCGGCGGCGCGTCCGACAGCGATGCCACGGCGGTCGCCGTCAGCCCCGCCCGCGCGCCCACCGGTCCACACGCGATCACAGCGACCGCGCCAGCTTGATGGCGCATAATCGCCCGATAGTGCGTCGCGTCCATCCTGAAACCGTCCTGCAAATGATTAAATGCTCTCAAAGAATACGATGCGATTCCCAAATGGGTCTCCCACGCGCATCTCCCGATCCCCCCATGGCATGCGCTCGACCCCTGGCCGACAGTAACGGTATCCTTTCGCGATCAGTTCAGCGTGGTAGGCGTCAATCCCATCGACCGCAACCCGCACCGCGCACCCCGGCGACGCATCGCCATGATGCTCGCTCAGGTGCAGGTGGCATCCATCGCGGGTAATGCCCAGATACAGCGGCGCATCTGGCTCAAAGCGATGGTGGAATTCAATCTCAAAGCCGAGAAACCCAAAATAGAATTCCTCGGCCTTCGCCACGTCGAATATCCGTATGATCGGGGTACATTGCCCCAAGCTCATGCCACTGTTCCTTTTCGCCAGCCCCTCAACCCACGCAGATCCTTGATAATCTCGCGCGCGGCGTTGTGCCCCGGCACGCCTGTGACCCCGCCACCGGGATGGGCCCCCGACCCGCACAGATAGAGCCCCGGCAACGGCATCCGGTAGTCACCATAACCCAGCACCGGCCGCGCCGAAAACAATTGATCGAGCCCGAGTTGCCCATGAAAGATGTCCCCGTCGATCAACCCGAACCGCCGCTCAAGGTCCATCGGCGACAACACCTGCATCCCCAGAATTGACCGTTTGAAGTTCGGTGCATGACGCGTAACGGTATTGATCACGAGCTGCGCAAACTCAGCCTTCGCATCGTCCCAGGCCCGCCCGTCCGGTAGTTGCGGCGCGACATGTTGCACGAACAAGCTCGCGACATGCAGCCCTGCCGGTGCCAACCCAGGATCAATCGTCGACGGGATCAACATCTCAACGACTGGCTCGCGCGCCCACCCCTCGCGACGCGCGTCCATGAACGCCCGGTCCATATAATCGAGCGTCGGCCCGATCACGATCCCAGCACCCAGATGCTCGCCCCGCCCAGGCCTGCACGTAAACTCCGGCAGTTCCGAAAGCGCCACATTCATCCGGAATGTCCCCGAACCGGTTTTGATCCGCTTGAATCGGGACGCAACAGCCTCATCGACCGAGCCTTCGGGCATCATCGCCGAAAACAACAACTTGGGTCCCACATTCGCCGCAACCACGCGGGACCGCACGATGTCCCCATTGGCAAGAACGACCCCACACGCCCGCCCGTCCTCGACCATCACCTGCGCGACCGCGCATCCCGTCGCAATCACGACGCCCCGCGCTTTGGCACAATCGGCCATCGCCTGAGTAATGGCCCCCATCCCGCCCAGCGCATGACCCCACACGCCAGATTTGCCGTTCACCTCGCCAAAGCAGTGATGCAACAGCACATAGGCAGTTCCCGGCGTGTATGGACTGGCATATGCGCCAACGATCCCATCGAACGCGAACGCCCCGCGCACCACATCGTCCTCAAACCAATGAGACAGGAAATCGGCAGCACTTTTCGTAAACAGATCAAGCAGCAACCGCTGGTCTTCAATATCAAGCCCGAAAACCCGCCGCGCCGCAGCCCCGCCTTTGATCAATTCAAGCCACCCCCCGCCCGCGTTCGGCGGCGTTTTCAAGACCAGATCGCGCAGCACGCACGCGGCCCGTTCCAACGCATCGTCAAAGGCTGGCAAACGCGCGGCATCTCCGGAGTTAAATGCGGCAATCGCTGCCTGCCGTTCGGACTGTCCATATGGCATCAGCAGGCCGCGCGCCGCATCGACCGGCCAGAAGTTCGCGGCCGGCCGTTCGACGATGCGCAAGCCATGCTGCGCCAGATCGAGATCGCGAATAACCTTTGGATTGAGCAAACTCACCGTGTAGGCAGCAACCGAATTGCGAAACCCGGGATGAAACTCCTCCGTCATCGCTGCACCACCGGCAACGGCGTTCTTTTCGAGGACCGTCACCTTTAATCCAGCCGCTGCGAGATAAGCCGCGCACGTCAAACCGTTGTGCCCACCCCCAATTATTGTGACATCCGCGTGACTATTTTGCCGACCGTTGTTTTTCATATGCGTGACCAATTTCGCCTCAAATCAAACCACTACGCAAACAATTGCACACGCAGTCTTCAATTCGCAGATGCGAAGCGCCTGTCTGTTCCAAAACAGAACGGCTGTTACTGTATTTAAGTCGACGTCCGGAAGGATTGTCGCGCGGGGGTAACGGTTTTTTAGGACGCTGACCAATACCTTGCACCAGCGGAGATGCAGCAATTGGCAGCCGACGACAATGACGGGAAGCACTCGATGAACATTTTTCCGCTACAGTTCGCCAACGTCCGCTCGAACGCTGGATCGGCGTCGTTGGCATCAGGACGTTCGCCGATTCTATCCAGCGCCGCCGTCGTTGGCATCGCAATCGTGTCCTTACTTCCCGCACTTTTCTGGACGGCGCTCATTTGGGCGGGCAGCCAGTTCTTCGGCTGGAACATCAGCGCGGCCACGCTCGCAACGCTGGCGTCTGCCATCGCAGTTTTCCTCGGCCTCGTCTGCAGTGCCATCATCGCCGCAGACTGACCAGACGCTCCCCGGACAACACACGTCATAATCGCGATAATCGCGCGGCTTTGCCGTTGAGGGCCGTTTGCACCTCAGGGAGCAGGCATCGGCTGCCGCCCAGTCGTCGTCGTGCAAAGGCAACGGCAATCCAGATGAGCGCGAACGCGCATGTCCTGCGCCGGCCCAACGATCCAACTATAATGGGCGCAAAGCGTGGAATGCCCAGTGCTCCCCCTTGCCAGCGCCGCCGATCCGTCCCAAAACGAAGTGAGGTTGCAGAGACCCAGCGCTACCGGAAAAGACGGTCGGGTCGTTTGCGGGGAAAGCGAATGGCTTCCAACAGAATGAGATCAGTCCACAAAAACAAGTGCCTGGAATGCGCAATTCATATTTCATGTGACAGTGCGGCGCAATCGGGGACTCTGGACTGGAAAGGTAAACCATGACCAATGCCCGGATGGCCGCAGAAACTCTGCATGATAATGCACCCCACGTTCTACTCGTCGACGACGATCAGAAAATTCGCGATCTTCTGTCGCGCTATTTGACCGAAAACGGCTTTCGCGTCACTCCGGCCCCAGACGCTGCCAGCGCGCGAGCGGCCCTGCGCGGCCTATCCTTCGATATTATTCTGCTCGACGTGATGATGCCCGGCGAAAACGGATTGGACCTCGCCCGCGACCTTAAAAAAACCCGCCCCATCCCGATTTGCATGTTAACCGCGCGCTGCGAATCCGATCACCGCATTGCAGGCCTGGAAGCCGGCGTCGACGACTACATGCAAAAGCCGTTTGAGCCGCGCGAACTGCTATTGCGGCTTCGCAATATCCTGCGCCGCGCCGACCCGTCCTCGACCGGCAGCCGCGAAGAAATCCGCATGGGCACATTCACATTCCATGTCGGACGCGGCGAACTCAAACGCGACGATGTTTCGGTGAAGCTGACCGAGCGCGAACGCGAAATGTTGCGCCAGTTTGCCCAGCGCCGCGGCCTGCCAATCCAGCGCCATGAACTCGCCAGCGAAGGCGAAACGGGCAGCGAACGTGCCGTCGACGTCCAGATCAACCGCCTGCGCCGCAAGATTGAAAGCGACCCCGCCAATCCAGTGTATTTGCAGACCGTGCGAGGAAAAGGCTACATCCTCTACACCGACTGACTTAAAATCTGCGGATAAGGCCCTGTGGACGCAAACAGCCCGAGGCAGCAAAATGTGCCCAACAGCGCCACAACTCTGCGCCGCCACAAGCCACAATAAGACTTAGCAGTGGGACTTTGCAGTAGGAACACTGTCGGATGGTTGCAGCCCCTGAAATAGTGACCGCAGTAGTACGCACGCCGCTGTTTAATCGCGCGCGTCTCGCGGAACGCGGCCGCGTCGTGCTGGAAGCAGCCCTTTATGCGGCCGCCGAAATCATGCCGAAGGGCCTTTATGCCCGCGCACTGATCATCATTATCGCCCCCATCGTGATGCTCGAAGGCGTCATCGCGTTCGTCTTCATGGAGCGCCACTGGCAGGCCGTAAATCAACGCCTCGCTGAATCGACGGCGCGTGACATTGCGGCCCTCATCGAAGTCTACGACCACGAGAAGCAGCAAAGCGACCACACCCGCCTGATCCAGTTGGCCCGCCAGCGCCTCAATCTCTCAATGCAGATCCTCCCCAAGGGCGACCTGCCGTTACCGATGCCGAAGCCATTCTTTGGTCTGCTCGACAAAACATTGTCCAACCAAATCAGAATCCAGGTCGACCGCCCGTTCTGGATCGACACCATCGGCCAATCGGCCCACGTTGAAATCCGCGTTCAACTTCCCGAAGCCATTCTCCGCTTCGTCGCCACCCGCAACCAGACCTACGCCTCCAACACCCACATCTTCCTGCTGTGGATGGTCGGCTCCTCGGTCATCTTGCTGACGGTGGCGATCCTGTTCCTGCGTAACCAGATCCGCCCTATTCTTCGCCTCGCAGAAGCTGCCGACGAATTCGGCAAAGGCCGCCCCATCCCCGAAGACTTCCGCCCCCGTGGTGCGCGCGAAGTCCGACAAGCGGCCCAAGCCTTCCTGGAAATGGGCGACCGCATCAAAACCCACGTCGAGCAGCGCACCACCATGCTCGCGGGCGTCAGCCACGATCTGCGCACCGTACTCACCCGCTTCAAGCTGGAACTCGCTTTCATGGGCGATACCCCGGAAGCCCGCTCGCTCTCGGCTGGCGTCAACGAAATGCAGCATATGCTTGAAGACTACCTGGCCTTTGCACGCGGCGACGGCGGCGAGGAATCCAAACCCACCAACGTTCGTGAACTGCTGGAAGAAATCCACGAAGAAACTCAATATCTGGGAACCCCCGTCGAACTCAAACTGCGCAAGCGCCGCACTGATCTGATACTCCCTTTGAAGCGAAATGCCTTCAAGCGCGCCGTGACAAACCTCGTCTCGAACGCTGCCCGTTTTGGCGATCAGGTCGTCATCAGAGGCGCCACCGAAGGCCAGTGGCTCCGCATCGAAGTCGACGACAACGGTCCGGGTATTTCCGCCGAAGAGCGCGATAACGTGTTCCGCCCCTTCTACCGCATCGACCATTCCCGCAACCAGGACAGCGGCCACTCCGGCCTCGGCCTCGCCATCGCCCGCGACATCGCCAAAAGCCACGGCGGCGACATCACGCTCGGCAAATCCTCCATCGGCGGCCTCCGTGCCATCATCCGCGTGCCGCTATAGCCCACCCGTTGTCATCCTCGGGCTCGTCCCGAGGACCCATTCATCCCCAACAGCTAACCATTATCATTTAATCACCACTCTCCGGGAACTCTATGACGTCTGACACCCCTCCCACCCGCCGCGAACGCGGCGAAGCAGCCCTCACCCGCATCCATGGCGAGGTCGGCCTCGGCTACGTGGCAACCTTGCGCGAAACCTTCCCAGACTTCGCGGACATGCTGACCGACTTCCCCTACGGCGACATCTACGCCCGCGATGGTCTCGACCCAAAATCCCGCCAGATCGCCACCATTGCCGCCCTGACCATCTTGGGCGACAGCCGCCATGAACTCGAAATCCACATCGGCAGCGCGCTTCGCATCGGCCTCACCCGCCAGGAGATCATCGAAGTCATCATGCAAATGGCCGTCTACGGCGGCTTCCCCCGCGCCCTCACCGCCCTCTCTGCCGCCAAATCCGCCTTCGCGACCGCAGACAACCAAACTGTCATCCCGGCCAAGTGAGGCGCAGCCGAACGCCGAGCCGGGACTTAAGCCGCATGAGCGCCGCAGGCCCCTTTCCCCACTACCTACTCACACGACTAACCCCACCACCGTCTCCAGCGTATCCGCCTCCTCCGCCGGCTTGTCCCAGCGAATGCGGTGCACGCGCGGAAACCGCATCGCCACCCCCGACTTATGCCGCGCCGACCGGTGCACCGCATCGAACGCGATCTCCAAAACGACGCCCGCCGACACTCTCAACACCGGCCCGAACCGCTCAACCACATGCCCGCGAATCCATTTGTCGAGCTCCTTCAACTCCGCATCGGTAAACCCCGAATACGCCTTGCCCACCGGCACCAACTCCCGCACGCCATCCTCGCGCGTCCGCCAGACCCCAAACGTGTAGTCTGAATAAAACGACGACCGCTTCCCCGACCCGCGCTGCGCATACATCAGCACGCAATCAATCGTCAGCGCCGCCCGTTTCCATTTGTACCATTGCCCTTTGACCCGACCCGCCAGATAGGCGCTGTCCCGCCGCTTGAGCATCAACCCTTCGATGGCCTCCAAGCGGGCGCCCGACCACAGCGCCGTCAAGTCGTCAATGCCCGCAAACGGGATCAGCGCGCTCACATCACTCAGTCCCGGCTGATGCAGCCCGTGCCATGCCTCTAGCCGCGCGCGCCGCTCATCGAACGGCAGCGCCCGAACGTCTTCGGACCCGTCAAACAGCACGTCGTAAAGCCTTACGAACGCTGGATAATCCTGCAGCATTTTCGCCGTGACGCTTTTGCGATTGAGCCGCTGTTGCAGATCGTTGAACGGCGCGATTGCCCCCTCGCGCACCACCAGCAACTCCCCGTCCAGCACGCCCGGATGGCCCATGAACGCCGAACACACCTCGGGAAACGCCGCCGAAATATCGTCACCGGCGCGCGAGAACAGCCGCGCGTCGTCAATCCCCGCCGACACCTGAACCCGAATGCCATCCCATTTCCATTCCGCCACCAGATCGCCAGGAACTAACCCCGCCCACTCCGTCTCTTCGATCGGATGGGCCAACATGACCGGACGGAACATCGCATTCTTCCCCGGATCGGGCCGATCCGCCCGCCCTTCGAGCCACGCGAACAGGTTCGTGAACGGAGCCTCGACGCCGTGCCAGATCTCCTCGATCTCGCCGACATCCCGCCCCGCCCACTCCGCCAGCGCGACTTTGGCCAGCCGCGCCGAAACGCCAGCGCGCGGCGCGCCACCCAGCAGCTTGAGCAACGCCCACCGCCCCCGCGCATCTAACCGGTCGAGTGCCGCCGCCAATAGCGCATTGACGCCGCCACGCGGCACCGAATGAAAGGCTGCCACGACATCGGCCAGCCGGGGTGCCGCCTCACGCACCGCGGGCTCGTGCCACAGCAACGCAACCGTTTCTGCCGTGTCCCCGATATAGTCGCGCGACAGCTTGTAGAGGACGGGATCGACCCGCGCGTCCATCAACTCGCCCAACACGCGACGCAACGAAATCCGGACCGGCACCTGATCCGTCAGCACCGCCAGCGCCCACCCGCGATCGGGATCGGGAGCAGCCTGAAAATACGCGGCCAGCAGCGCTACCTTCCGGTTCCGCGCCGGCGTCAAAACCAACTGATCGAGCAACTCCGCAAACGCTTGCATTCAAATAGTATTCCGCTCTGTTTCCCCTCCCCCTTGCGGGGAGGAGTTACGGGTGGGGGGAGGGGTTTAGCGGTGGGGGTAGAGCCAGGGACAACGCACCAAGTAACCAACTTTCTAAATCCCAAAAAGAGCAGGGGTTTGGGGGAGCATCCCCCAAGCGGGCCCGGGCGGCAGCCCGCCACTCAAACAGCGCCGCCTCGCCGCTCAATCATCCTCATCTTCCCGCCCCACGAGCGCCAGCGCCCGCGCCTTGATCCCCATCAGTTCCATCTGCCGCACCAGCGCATCGTCCCGCCCGTGAGTCACCCAGATCTCGCTAGCCCCCGTCTCGACGATGGTCGCGATCAACTCCGGCCAATCCGCATGGTCCGAGATCACCAGCGGCAGTTCGACCCCCGTTTGCCGAACCCGCCCCCGCGTGCGCATCCACCCGCTGCAGAACACGGTAACGGGATCGCCAAACCGCCGCGCCCAGCGATCTCCGACTGCCGACGGCGGACACATGGCGAGCGCCGTCGCCAATTCTTCAGGGGTTGCCCCAACCACCGGCCGCACATCGCCCAACTCCTGTCCCAACGACTGATACAGCGCCGTCAGGCCCACCAGTGCGCCATGCAGATAGATCGGTTTATCAAACCCCGCCTGCCGCAAAACCTTGATCACGCGTTGACACTTGCCAAGCCCGTACACACCGACGAGATGCGCCCGGTCCGGCTGCCCGACCATCGACGCCATCAACCGACGCGCCTCGTCCTCGGCCCGCTCATGCCGGAACACGGGCAGCGCGAACGTTGCCTCCGTCACGAACACATCGCAGGTCACCGCCTCGAACCCCTGACAGGTCGGATCGGCCGCCCGCTTATAGTCCCCCGACACGACGGCCCGCTGCCCCTGCCAGTACAGCACGACCTGCGCCGACCCCAAAATATGCCCCGCAGGTGCCAGCCGCACGCCAACCCCGTTGATCGTCAAAGCCTCGCCCAGCGCCAGCGGCTGAAATGCCCCCGCGCACCCCTCGCCATAGCGCACCTTCATGATGGCCACCGTTTCAGCCGTCGCTAGCACATGCGCGTGCCCCGACCGCGCATGATCAGCGTGCCCATGCGTGATGATGGCCCGGTCCACCGCCGACCGTGGATCGATGTAGAACTGCCCCGGCTCACACCACAGCCCCAGCGGCTTGGGATGCAACCACGACGAAATCGGTGCCTGCACCGCAAAATACTCCCTGCTTTCTTGATGGCCGCGAAGGCGGCCACCCACGAAAACCATCCGTAGAACTGACCCGACACGCTAATCGGCTACGTGGCCCCATACGCATCAGGCCACAAGCCCACGCAGCCTCCCCAACCCAATCCAAGCCAACCGATTGACATTTCACCTGCACAATACGACACATTACCAAAGTCAAATCTCACAGGGGCCGCAACGCCGATGATACTCGCACGCGCATTCGCCGTAGCCATCCTGCTCGCCGCCACCTCGGGCCTAACCCCCGCCGTCGCTGGCACCGCGTTCGACGACCTGCGCCCTGCGATCATCGGCAACCGCCCGATCCTCGACGGCCACGGCATCGTCGCCATCAAAGCTCCCTACCGCCCAGAAGACATCCGCGCGGTCCCCTTTGAAGTCGATGCAAAGCTGACAGGCGGCCGCACCATAAAATCGGTCACCCTCGTGGTGGACAATAACCCCTCGCCAGTTGCCGCCAGCTTCAAGTTCGGCCCCGGTCGCGACCGCGTCGCGTTGAAAATCAACTTCCGCCTGAATCAGCAGTCCGACGTCCGCGCCATCGTCGAGGCCAACGACGGCAAGCTCTACATGACCTCGCAGCTCGTGAAATTCCCCGGCGGACAGGCCGCCTGCTCCGCCCCGCCGCAAACACCGCCCGCCGAAACCGCCGCCAACATGGGCCGCATGACGCTGGCCGAACTGGCAGGCCCGGTCGCCGCCAACACCGCCACGCCGCGCGTGCGCTATACGCTGTCCCACCCCAACCACACCGGCATGGTGCTGGATCAGATCAGCCTGCTCTATACGCCCCTGATGATGGTCGAAAAGCTCAGCGTCCGCCAAGGCGACGAACCCGTTTTCGACATGGAAGGCTCCATCGCCCTCAACGAAAACCCCGTGATCGAATTCGACTACAAACGCAACGGCGCCCAAACCCTCACCATCTCCGCCCGCGACACCACCGGCACCGAATTCACCAAATCCTTCCCAGTCGGCGCAGGAAGCTAACCTTTATTCCTCAATACCGTTTTGTCTGCGGCCAACCGCCAAGGCGTATTTGGGTGGTATGCCAATGCCTTCAAATCACTATCCAACTTCATGAAGTCAGTAGCGAAAATCCGTGCCACGGCTCTCTTCAACTCCACGTCCGTCGTTGTCAAATAATTTGAAACGGGGCGATGAATGGGACGAACCTGCCGGGCACCCAATGCCTCGAACCCTGGACCAATCCACTCTGCAGCCGAAAGGACAGCGCTAAAGTAATCAGCCTTTATTACATCCTTGACTATTTTGTATCCGTTTTTCAAAAGAGGAATCGATGTGCTAACTAGCGCCATCCGATTGTTTTCTGGCGCACCAAGTTCTTGAGCAAGCTTAGTCCAACGTTGACGCCACTGTTCTTCCAGCTGTTTACACTCTTTAGGTGACAACTTCCCCTCGCGCATCCGATCTTCAATGTCGCTTAAGCATAGACGTAGCGCTCGAAGTTCACTCCTAAGTTCAAACAACTCACCAACGACGGCTTCAAAGTACTTACTCCTCTGCAGCGCCAACAATGCAATTGGAGGAACAGAAACATAAGGCAACTCACTTCGCAATTGTTGATCTCTACGAATCTCAATCGCCGCTTCGGACAATTTTCTATATTGAGCAGCTAAGTCCCAAACGCCATTTTCGACTGAAGGTCGTCGAACAAGCCCGAAGTGCTGCAATTGACGAAGCAAAGGAGTTGCCACTACTCCAAAGTAAGCCTCACCGCCGAGTAACCGCCGCGCTTCGAACGTGGCATCATCGATGGAAGCCGAAGTCAGTCCGCATTCGATCGCATCTGCGGAAGCGCACAATTGGCGGGGATCGCTAGGAAGATCAGGAATTGGGAACGCTTCCCCTGGCGAAACAAAAACACCATCATCAAGAAATGACTTTAGTTGAAGCTTCAAATGTCGTGGCAATTTATCAAGATTGCCGACCAAAATAATTTGGTCTCGCAAAACAATTTCCTCAGCTATAGAACAAAAGTCAGCAAATTCAACGGCAGTAAAATGAGACGAGAGATTGTAGAGAATCTGAGCAGTGCCACGTGCGTCAAGCAAACCGGTATTCGAGTTGAACCTAGCGGAGCGCATGACGTCGAAATTTTCCAAAGCGAATAGCTCAAACATCGAGTACAGGCTCGGTTTAACACATAACAAGAACATTGGCAACTCAAAACAAGATCGGAATCTGATTTGCCTTCAGAAGCTCCCCTGCTAGGCCCGTTAAGAACGCGTCGCTCCTCCCTACCTTTTTGATAGACGATTCCATGCGGCGAATTGTGGCCACTTCGATCCGACGACCCTCGCCGCAGAGCCCCCCCGCCCCTTCCCTGTTGCACATGACAGCCATCTCCACTACTTCCCCGGTTCATGTTTCGAGACGGCAGGAGAAACGCTTTGGATACGCTTTTGATCATCGGTGCAGGTGCGGCAGGCTCCGTGACGGCCAAGAAGGCCGCGATGAACCGCGACGTCTTCAAGAACGTCCACCTCGCCTCGCGCCGCATTTCGTCATGCGATGCAGTCGCCGCTCAGTGCGTGACGCCGATCAAGACCCATCAGGTCGACGCAGACATCACCGAAGCGGTCATCCAACTCATCGAACAGGTGAAACCGGACCTGCTGATCAATATGGCCCTGCCCTATCAGGACCTGACGATCATGGACGCCTGCTTGGCGACCGGAGTCCACTACATGGACACGGCGAACTACGAGCCGCGCGAAGAAGCCAAGTTCAGCTATAGCTGGCAGTGGCCCTATGACCCCAAGTTCAAGGAAAAAGGCATCCTGGGCATCTTGGGCTGCGGCTTTGACCCCGGCGTGTCGAACATCTTCTGCGCCTACGCCCAGGAATACCTGTTCGACGAAATCCACACCATCGACATCGTGGATTGCAACGACGGCAATCACGGCAAATCGTTCGCGACCAACTTCAACCCGGAGATCAACCTCCGCGAAGTCACCCAGCGCGGCAAATACTGGAAAGATGGCCAGTTCATCGAAATCGACCCGCTGACGATCTCCTGCATGGTCGACTATCCCGAAGTCGGCCCGCGCAAGTCCTACCTGATCTACCACGAGGAAGAAGAAAGCCTCGTCCGCAACATCAAGGGCCTGAAGCAAATCCGCTTCTGGATGACCTTCGGCGACAACTACATCAAGCACCTCGACGTGCTGCAGTCCGTCGGCATGACCCGCATCGACCCGGTCATGTACAAGGGCTTCCCCGTCATCCCGATGGAATTCCTGAAAGAACTCCTGCCGCCCCCGTCGTCGCTCGGCGAAAACTACACCGGGCGCACCTCCATCGGAGTCATCTTTGATGGCATCAAGGATGGCAAGCAGAAGCGCGTGTTCATCTATCAAGTCTGCGACCACGCCGTTTGCTACAAGGAAGTCCAGGCCCAGGCCGTGTCCTATACGACCGGCGTGCCGCCCATCGTCGGTGCCAAAATGCTGTTCACCGGTATCTGGGGTGGCACCGGCGTCGTCAACGTCGAACAGCTCCCATCCAAGCCGTTCCTCGAAGAACTCGCCAAACAGGGCCTCCCCTGGCACATGAAGGAACTCGCCCTCACCGACCAGGCCGACCTGTTCGCCGTCAAAACCTGAGATTTAAGGCGCGGCCCAATAAAAAACGCAAAACGGGAAGCCTGACGCAATTACAGGATAGGCTTCCCGTCGCTATGGGCTGCTTGAAGCAGCCGCATTGCCGGTGTACCCCGCGAACGGTTACCAACGCGTGTATTTTCGTCTCGGTAAAACCCACGCAGCAAACGCTCGGCCAAAGTCGGCGCGATCGCTTCCCGCCATCTGAGGCCGCAGACACTCACGCCTCCGACCCGCAAGCCTCTGGCAACTATCGCCCGTGCCTGCCATATGGATGCGCTGCACCCACACTTCCCGCCTGACGAGGACCCCATGCCCACGCTGCCGACCATCCCGCAAGGCATCCGCACGCCAGCCTACGTGCTCGACGAAGCAAAGCTCGCTCGCAATCTGGAAACCGCCGCCCGCGTGAAGCGCGAAGCCGGTTGCAAAGTCCTGCTGGCAACCAAAGCCTTTGCCATGCCCGCTGCCTTCCCGATGATGGCCAAAGTGCTGGACGGCTCAACCGCCAGCGGCCTGTATGAAGCGCGTATGGGTCACGCCGAATTCGGAAAAGAGGTGCACGTCTACGCCCCGGCCTTTACGGAAGCCGAGCTGACCGAACTGACGACCATTTCCCAGCACATCTACTTCAACTCGGTCGCCCAATTGCGCCGCTTTCTGCCGCTCGTGCGCAAAACACCGGGCATCCACGTCGGCCTGCGCGTCAACCCCGGCTTCTCGATGGCAACGCTCGGCGGTCCGCTCTACGACCCGTGCGCGCCGAATTCGCGTTTCGGCGCAACGCTCGACACGCTCGGCGATGCGCCCTGGGACGAGATCGACATCCTACACGTCCATGCCCTGTGCGAAGCAACCGATAAGGGCTCGGTCGGCCTGATCGAACACGTCGCGCATGTACTCGCACCCTACGTCAACCGCGTGAAGGCCGTAAACTTCGGCGGCGGCCACTTCATGAACAAACAGCCATATGACGTGGGCGCACTGATTGCGGCAGTCAAAGCCTTCAAAGCCCGCTTCAACGTCGATGTGGTTTTAGAACCCGGCGCTGGCCTCGTCGTCGACACCGGCTATCTCGTCGCGACCGTACTCGACATCCACAACAACGGCAGCCCCATCGCAATCCTGGACGCCTCGGCCAGTTGCCATATGCCCGACGTGCTGGAGGTTCCCTACACCCCGCCAGTCTATGGCGCGGATAAGCCCGGCCGCCTTGGCCACGACGTCATCCTTGCGGGCAACACCTGCATGACCGGCGACGTCATCGGCTCATACAGCTTTGCCGCGCCCCTAAAGATTGGCGACCGCGTCGTATTCGGCGACATGATGCAATACTCGTTCGTCAAGAATAACGTGTTCAACGGCCAACCCCTCCCCGACTTGGCCATCCTCAGCCCCGATGGAGCTTACCGCGTCATCAAATCGTTCGGCTACCAGGACTTCCGCGGCAAGCTCGGCTAAGCCGGGTTCTGCCGTTGAGCAGACCGAATGACCCTTCGATCAATCGTGTTTTTGGGGTGACGTTCCTGAATTCAGTGCGGCCGGTCAATGAGCTCGCTGGTGCGACCGCGTCTCCCCGCGAGCCACTCAATCCTCGACAACCAACAAAACCTGTTTCAAGGTCGACCGCTCACCCCAACGTGCCAGCATCGCAACGAGGTTTTCAGCTTTCCGTGACGTCGAAATTCACAGCCATCTATCGCATCCGCGCAAGCGCTGACCAAATCGCTGACCGTGCACAGGCAATCGCGATCGAACAAAGCGTCGAAATGCCGGTCGGCGCGATCGAAGACGAATCCGTACGCGCTGAAATCGTCGGCCAGGTCGAAAACATTCAAGACCGGCAGGACGGCACCTTCGACGTCGCCGTCCGCCTCGACACCGGTACGACGGGCTTCGAGGCTGGCCAACTCATGAACATCGTTTTCGGCAATAGCTCGATTCATGACGATGTGACACTGCAAGACCTGATCCTCCCCCTTGAACTGACCAGCCGCTTCACCGGCCCCCGTTACGGCCCCCAGGGCCTGCGCGCCCGCGTGGCAGCAACGGGACGCGGGTTAACCTGCTCGGCCTTAAAACCTCTCGGCCTGCCCGCCGATAAATTCGGCGCGCTTGCCCAACGCTTGGCGCTCGGCGGCCTCGACTACATCAAGGACGACCACGGCCTTGCCGATCAGGACCGCGCCCCGTTCGCTGCTCGCGTCGCCTCCATCGCCGCAGCCTTGAACGCGGCAGCCGAACATACCGGCAAGCGCACGCGCTATCTCCCCAGCATCACCGGCAATCTCGACGCCATGCGTCTGCAGGTCCGCATCGCGCGCGACCACGGTCTCGACAGCCTGCTCATTGCTCCGATGGTTGTAGGCCTCGCATCGTTCCAAACCATCGTGCGCGAGAACGCCGACTTTGCCGTCTTTGCCCACCCCGCCATGGCGGGCGCAAGCCGTATTGCCCCTTCGGCCTTGTACGGCCGCATCTTTCGGATGCTCGGCGCCGACGGCGTCATCTTCCCCAATGCGGGCGGCCGCTTCGGCTACTCGACGGCCACCTGCCGGGCCATCGCCGATGCAGCAATCACCCCCTGGACGAACGTCAAGCCATCCATGCCCGTCCCCGCAGGCGGTATGAAACTCGCCAACTTGAACGACGCCCTCGATTTTTACGGTGCCGACGTCATGCTGTTGATCGGCGGCGATCTGCTCGCGGCCCGCGAAGACATGACCCGGCAGGCCCGCGCCTTCCAGACCGTCGTCGAAACGCACGACTATTGCTAGGTTCAGTCGTCAGTAATGGTTTGGAACTGGATGAGGACAAGCTTCGCTGGATGCCAGGAGATGCGCGCAGTCAATACGTCGAGTATTGGCAAGCGGAGTGACGCCGCAGACGGCGGTTCTTGGCCTCACCGCTTCGCGGCGCGGTGAATCAGACCAAAAGGCAGGCGCTTGACGGTGCAAAACCATGGAATTGCTATGAAAAGTAAAGCACCCCTTGGTCTGATGCACTCAGCGTCCAGACCGAATCCATAACTGACGATAGGCCCTACCCCTTGATACCCTCGCGCCAATCGCAGTATCAGCAGACCATGACCGATCAGAGCGACCAGCATCACCGCACCTTCAAGGACACCCCCACCGGCTACCGCTGGGGCGGTGTCGAGCATAAGCCCTATAAGGAAGACGATCGCGCTCTCTTCAACGCCGTCTCGCGCCAGACGCTGTTCTCGCGTCCCGACATGTCGGGCGAATTACGATACTTCGAAGTCGACGCCGGCGGCCACTCGACGCTCGAACGCCACGAACACGTCCATGCGGTCCTGATCCTGCGCGGCGGCGGGCAAGCCCTCATAGGCGATCGCATCGCGACGTTGTCAACCAATGACCTCGTCACCATTCCGCCCATGACCTGGCACCAGTTTCGCGCCAACACGGGCGACGCACTCGGCTTTCTGTGCATGGTGGATGCGATCCGCGACAAACCCCAGCTTCCCACGCCCGCCGACCTCGACGCCCTCGCGTCTGACCCCGCCATCGCAAAGTTCCTGGCCCAATAAAAACGTCATCCCAGCGCAGGCTGGGATCCAGACAACCATCAATCTGGCAAAGACCGTCTGGCTAACTTACCCTTCAGTTCGGCATCACAAGACAATCAAACCCTTGCGCTTTGAGCGCTTTGCACGGTTGAGCCGTCGCAGCCGCACTCGCAAACGGTCCCAACTGCACCCGGTAGAACGTACTTGCCCCAAAGGTTGTCTCATCGACACTCGCCGTCATTGCAGCAATCTCCCCGCCCATGCCTTTGAGCTTTGAAATCGCAGCACTCGCTTCGTCACGCGATTTGACTGACGCAACCTGAATCCGAACCGCGCCGCCGGCTTTTGGTGCGCCGGCAGGTTTGGCAACAGCTGGCGCCTTGGGAGCAACCGTCTTCGGCTTGACCGGCTTGGATGGGGCCGCGTCAACCGGCACGTCCACTCCAGTAGCCGGCACGTTCACCGACCCACGATTGGCCCACGGCAAAACCTCCGGCTCGCCGCCGACCGGTGCAGCAGTAGAAGCAGCGGCACGTTCTGATGGAACCGCCGCAACCGGCGGAGACGCAGGTGCCGACGGCGGCGTGGACGACGACCCGCCGCCAAACAGTTTACCGAACGCCGAACCGATGCCACCCAACCCAGACGATGGCGAACTTTCACCCGGCACCGGGCTCGTGCGCGCTAAAGCCGCTGCCGTGCCCGAGTCAGCCACTCCCGTTGCCGCTCTCACGGTCTGCCCGGCATCGTCCAATCCAGCATCGCGATAGGCAGCCGATCGCAGCTTGGTTGCCTCCGCACGCTCAGCATCATCCAGGCCCGGCTTGAACCAAAGCGCACTGGTCAGATCCGATATCGCCTGTCCGGACTTGCCCAATTGCTGGAACGCAGCCCCGCGGTAATACAGCGCCTTTGGCATCTGGCCGGGGGTCAGACCACCGTTGTTGACCGCCGTGTCGAGCGATTGTACCGCCGCATCGAACTTCCCAGCCTGATAGGCTTTGACGCCAGCCGTATAGGCAGCGAGCGCTGCCGCTGGATCTTTCCCAGTGGGCGCTCCACCCGCGTCTGCGCCGTCTTCGCCCGATGGCGTCGGCGCTGCGGCCTTGGGCTTTTTTGCCTTAGCCTTGGCAGGTGACGCCGCAGGTGCCGCCGCTGGTGCAGCTACCCCCTGAGCGACGGCAGACGGCGGCACACCCAAGCCCACGGCGACCGCAACCGCCAGCGCAGCAATCCGTGCCTGCCATTTCAATCCGTGCCGTAGTTTGCGCATCAAGCGCCTTTCGTCGGTGCCGGGCTACTCCACGGTAACCGACTTCGCAAGGTTGCGTGGTTGATCAACATCGGTCCCCATTATGACCGCTGTATGGTACGCGAGCATTTGAATCGGAACAGCACATAATAGCGGGCTGACAAACGGATGAGCTTTAGGGATCGGCAGGTGCGCCAACACCTTACAACCGATCTTTTCGGGTTCTGCACTGGAAATCAAGATGATCTGCCCGCCGCGCGCGGCCACTTCCTGCATATTCGACACCGTCTTGTCGAACAACTCGTCGTCGGGAGCCACGACCACCACCGGCACCAACTCGTCGATCAAGGCAATCGGGCCATGCTTGAGTTCCCCAGCCGCATACCCTTCCGCGTGAATGTAGGAAATTTCCTTGAGCTTCAGCGCGCCTTCGAGCGCCAGCGGATAGCTCGTCCCGCGCCCTAGATAGATGACATCTTTCGCCTTCGACAGATCATGAGCGACCTGCTCGTAGGGCTTTTCGTCCCGTAACATCGTCGCCATGTGGCGCGGCACTTCCATCAGCGCGCCGATCAATTCTTCCTGCAGCTTGTCGTCGATGTGCCCACGCGCTTTGCCGATCGCGATCGCAAGGCAGGCCAGAACGGACAACTGACACGTAAATGCCTTCGTCGAAGCAACCCCGATTTCCGGCCCAGCCAACGTCGGCAGAATGGCGTGGCTCTCGCGCGCAATCGTGGAGGTCCGCACGTTAACGATGGCCGCAATCTGCTGACCGCCAGCCTTGCAATACCGCAACGTCGCGAGCGTATCGGCTGTCTCGCCCGACTGCGACACGAATAGCGCAAGCCCGCCCTCGGCCAGCGGTGGCTCACGATACCGCATCTCAGACGCAACATCGATCTCAACCGGGATCCGCGCATAACGCTCGATCCAGTATTTGCCGACCATCCCGGCATAATAAGCCGTCCCGCACGCCGACAGGGTCACGCGCGTTACCTTGGCCAGGTCGATGCCAAGATCAGGGAAGGAAATACCGCCCGTCGCAAGGTCGAGGTAATTCGACAGCGTGTGGCTGATGACTTCCGGCTGCTCGTGAATTTCTTTCGCCATGAAGTGGCGGTGATTACCCTTGTCGACCAGCATCGACGACGCGCTCGATTTGACCATCGGCCGTTTCACGGCTTTGCTGGTGCGGTCGAAAATTTCAACGCCTTCCTTGGTCAGAACGGCCCAGTCGCCTTCCTCCAGATACGTGATGGCATCGGTGAATGGCGCCAGCGCAATCGCATCCGACCCCAGATACATTTCCCCGTTGCCATGACCGATCGCAAGTGGGCTGCCCTCGCGGGCGGCAATCATCACATCGTCCCGGCCGGCAAAGATGATACCAAGCGCGAACGCGCCTTTCAGCCGGTCCAGCGCCGCCTTGACCGCCTCCTTGGGCGAATGCCCTTGCTTCATGTTGTCGGTGATGAGGTGAACCACCGCTTCCGTGTCGGTCTCGCTTTCAAACTCATAACCCTTGGCCGTCAGCTCGGCCTTCAGTTCGCGATAATTTTCGATGATGCCGTTATGCACGACGGAAACGGTCGGGCTCATGTGCGGATGCGCGTTACGCTCCGTGGGCCGACCGTGCGTTGCCCAGCGCGTATGGCCGATCCCCGTATGTCCGGTCAGCGGCTCGGTGACCAACCGCGCTTCCAGGTTGCGCAACTTGCCCTCTGCCCGCCGCCGCTCCAGATGCCCGTTCTCGACCGTCGCGATCCCTGCACTGTCGTAACCGCGATATTCGAGGCGGCGAAGCGCGTCGACGAGGTCTGCCGCAACAGGCTTTGAGCTGATGATTCCGACGATGCCGCACATGGTGACGTTCCTGACCTGATGACGCTGATTCTGATTTGAAAAAAATGGGACGATCTACGACCGTCGCTGCATCATGGTTCTGAACTTTTCAGCCCAACCCGGACGCTCTTCTTGCGTCGAGCGTTCGAGCGCAAGGCTGCCCGGCGCGACGTTCTTTGTTATCACGCTGCCAGACCCGATATAGGCCCCGTCCCCGATCTTCACGGGCGCAACCAGCGACGAATTGGAGCCGATGAACGCGCCTGCGCCGACCTCGGTACGATGCTTTTTGAACCCATCGTAATTGCAGAAGATGGTCCCGGCCCCGACGTTGGCATCCGGCCCGACACTGCCATCGCCCAGATAGGTCAGATGATTGGCCTTCGAGCGCGCGCCCATGGCGACGTTCTTGACCTCGACAAAGTTGCCGATGTGGACGTCCGGCCCTAATTCAGCGCCGGGACGCAACCGCGCAAACGGACCGACCTTGGCACCTTCGCCAATCGAAGCGCCCTCAATATGGCAGTTCGCCCGGATGAGCACGTTGTCCCCGACCGTCACACCGGGCCCGAAAAACACGTTTGGTTCAATAATGACGTCGCGTCCGATCTTCGTGTCGTAGCTGAACCAGACCGTATCGGGCGCGATCAGCGTCGCCCCGTCGGCCATCGCCTGCGCGCGCATCCGCCCCTGAAACAGGCCTTCGGCGACGGCGAGTTGATCGCGTGCATTGACGCCCAGAACTTCCGTTTCCGGACATACGACGACGGCCGTCAAAGCCCCGCGCGACCGCGCTATCTCAACCGCATCCGTCAGATAGAATTCACCGTTCGCATTCGTATTCCCGATCGCCTCGAGCACGCCAACGACATCGGGCAAAGCAAACGCCATAACGCCCGAGTTGCACAAGCGCACCGCTCGCTCGGCCTCGCTGGCGTCTTTCTGCTCGCGGATCGCAACCAGCTGCCCCGCCTCGTCCTGTAGCAACCGCCCATAACCGGTTGGGTTCACGGCTTCAAATCCCAGCACGGCCACGCCCGCACCCGCCGCCAAAGCGTCGCGCAAGCGCTCGATGGTCGCCGCCGTAATCAACGGCGTATCGGCATACAGCACGAGCGTGTCGCCCTCCCATCCAGCCATCGCCTCGCGCGCCGACAGGACCGCGTCCGCCGTACCGCGCTGACTGTGTTGGATGAAAACGTGCGCGTCCGGCGCTTGTTTGCCGATTTCCTTGGCAACCCCGTCCATCCCCGGCCCGATCACGACGGCGAGCTTGTCGGCTCGCACGCATGCACTCAACCCCAGCACGTGGGCAAGCATCGACCGCCCGCCAACCGCATGCAGCACTTTCGGCATGGCCGATTTCATGCGGGTGCCTTTCCCGGCACCAAGCACGATGATGAGAAGAGGACGGCGTGGTGTCGATGAGGTCATGACCAATCCCGAAAATCTGCGGCAGCGCTCAACCCGTTCGCAGCCCGGGGTCTGCAGGTCGCTCACGGTAAAAAACGTCCGCCATCTGTCGCATTCAATAATGACACAGCCTGATAACAAGCAAGACAACGCGAGGACACATTAGGTCGCCGATTGTTAACGCGGCCCTCTCCCAGCCGTTAAGCTTGTTTGCTTTCGATGCTTTTTTGACTCCGCCCGGGCTCAAAATACGCTCATCCACAGGCCGGACGCCCCGCGCACAGGCCAAGCCGTTGACCGGCCACACCGACTCATAAGACCAAATTCACCAAACAATTCGTTTCCCTAAGGACCAGTCCGGGTCCAACCGTTTTTCAAATGAGGCGCCACGCATGTTCGACGTCCCGGCCACCGAGCTTTCCTCCACGGCAGCCTCCAGCCAGACAGCGCGCGCCGGTGGTCTGCCGCGTGGCTATGTCGCGGCCTGGGCCGGTCTGACCTGTCTCGCCGGGCTCTACATCGCTCAAGTCGCGCTCCAGACGGCGAGCATTACAACCATGATGGGCAGCGCCGCAGTCGCTCCCCCTCAGCAAGCCGAACCTAGCCTCCAGGCAGAGCTAGCCACTTTGCGCCACAGCCTTGCGGAGTATCAACGCAATGTGGGCCGACTTCGCAGCGACCTCGAAACCCGCCTTCCCGACGCTGGAACGGTGGCGAGCTTGTCGGCGCTGGAGGAGCGGATGTCCATGACGACCGGTCTCGCGGTCTCCAAAGCCCCGCCCCCGTCGATCCCCGCGCCCCCGTCTCCCCAAGAGCCGCAGGTACCAGCCATTGCCAGCGCCCCGCACGTGCCCATCGTGACCTCAGCCGCAGCACTTGAAGCCTGGACTGGCAAGGCACCAGCCTCAGCAACTGTCCCCCGCCCGCTCACGCTCGAAAAACTGGCCCCTCCGATCGAGACCGGCAGCATTGCCGCCACGAGCCCGGCGATCACCGTGCAGCCAGGCAAGATGAGCGGCCAGCTGCCCAAAGCAAATCCGCCCCAGCAAACAGCAGCCATCCAGGCCCCTTCTGTCATAGCTGTTGCACCACCGACCATACCCACACCGATGAACGCCTCGACGCCAGCGGCCACCGCCATCGCTTTCGGCCCCCCCGTCGTCAAAACCGAGCCCAAACCGTTCGCCGTCCAACTCGCGTCGGGCACCTCAATCGACGAAATTCGCTATAGCTGGTCGATCCTGTCGGAACAGAACGTCGACAGCCTAGGCAAGCTCCAGCCGCGCTACACCGCCACCACGAGCGAAACCGCAGGCCCAACCTTCGATCTGCTTGCTGGCCCGGTAAAAACCGCAGCCGACGCCAAGCGCATCTGCAAATCGCTCGCATCGCGCGGTATCGACTGCAAGGTCGCATCCTACAGCGGTGAGGCGTTCTGACGCCTGACCTTTGCCGATGGCCCCCAGCACTGGACTTTGCCGCAACATGACTGTCATAGTCCGCGCTTAAGACCGGCATCGTCAAGACTGCCGATAAGTGCGAACGGTGCACGCGCGCAGACAACCAACGGCAACGGCCCGACGGCTCTGCCGCAACTGGACGTTTAGCCCATTGCAGATGCGGGTGTGGCTGCAGCGCGCAGCCCCCCAGGAACCAAGCATATGAAAATCAACGGCCGCCACCTGCGCACCATTAGACTTCGGCCTGACACCTGGTCCGTTGAAATCATCGACCAGACTTTGCTGCCGTTCCGCTTCGAAACCCTCACCCTGTCGAGCATGGAGCAGGCGGCCCACGCTATTTCCGTCATGCAGGTACGCGGTGCTCCCCTCATCGGCGCCACCGCGGCTTACGGCGTCGCGCTTGCCATGCGCACCGACCCATCCGACGCGTCCCTCGAACACACCATTCGCTACCTTGCCAAGCAGCGCCCGACTGCCGTCAATCTGGCCTGGGCGTTGAACGAAATGGACACGACCCTGCGCATGTTCCCACCCGCGCGCCGCGCTGCAGCCGCCTACGCGCGCGCAGCTGAAATCTGCGACGAGGATGTCGAAACCTGCCGCCGTATCGGCGTCCATGGCTTGGCGTTGATCGAACAGATCGCGGCCACCAAAGCCCCAGGTGTTTCCGTCAACATCCTGACTCACTGCAATGCTGGCTGGCTCGCGTGCGTCGATTGGGGCACGGCCACCTCGCCAATCTACCAAGCCCACGACAAAGGCATCAACGTCCACGTCTGGGTCGACGAAACGCGCCCCCGCAACCAGGGCGCCTTCCTCACCGCATACGAACTCGGTGCCCACGGCGTCCCCCATACGATCCTATGTGACAACGCCGGCGGCCACTACATGCAGCAAGGCTCGGTCGACCTCTGCATCGTCGGCACCGACCGCGTCACCCGTAACGGCGACGTCGCCAACAAAATCGGCACCTACCTCAAGGCGCTGGCCGCCAAAGACACCGGCGTCCCCTTCTACGTCGCGTTGCCGTTCTCAACCATCGACTGGACGCTGGACAGCGGTCACGATATTCCCATCGAAGAGCGCTCGGCCGATGAAGTCCTGCGCATTCAGGGTCGACTCGATAGCGGCGGCATCGTCGTCACCCAGATCGGCGCGCCGGGCTCGCCTGCCGCCAACCCGGCCTTCGATGTCACCCCCGCTCGCCTCGTCACCGGCTTCATCACCGAGCGCGGCATCTGTCCCGCAACGGCGGATGGCCTTCTCTCGCTCTACCCCGAACGCGCAGCGGCCACGGCACCCAAACAAACGGCATAGCAAGATGGCCCAGCTCAAAACAGCCGGCATGACCCAGACGGCACGCCAAGAACTGGATGCGCGCGAGGCCGTCCGTGTGACCGCCCGCGCCATGTCGGATCAAAAGCTGTCGCCCGGTCGCTCGGGCAACGTCTCCATGCGCTTTGCCAACGGAATGCTGATCACCCCGACCGGCATGGCCTACGATCAGATCGAGCCGGCCGATATCGCATTCGTCGACGCCGATGGCCACGTCCCGTCCGGCAGCCGCAAACCGTCCAGCGAATGGCATTTCCATCTCGCAGCCTACGCCGCCCGCCCCGACCGCCACGCCCTCGTCCATACCCATTCGCTGCACGCAACCGTGTTGGCCTGCGCCCATAGGTCCATTCCAGCTTTCCATTATATGGTTGCAGCAGCGGGCGGCATCGACATCCCGCTGGTGCCCTATGCGACCTTCGGGACCGACGCACTGGCAGCTAACGTGGCAAAAGGCTTGGCCGATCGCGACGCCTGCCTGATGGCCCACCACGGCCTTGTAGCCCTCGGACACGACTTGCCGTCGGCCCTCGAACTTGCGACCGAAATCGAAATCCTTGCCGAGCAGTATCTCAAGGTTCTGGCCATCGGCGAACCCCACATTCTGCCCGACGCCGAAATGGCTATCGTGTTGGAAAAATTCAAATCTTATGGCCAGCGCGCGCAAGCCTGAGCGCCAAAAAGCCACCCGGTCAGAAGCGATATGTTATCCCAAACTGAATAACCCCGAGCGAGGGATCGGCGATCTTGATTGATCCAAGCGAACTGGGCGATGTCGGATTGGTATAGACGTAATCCACGCGCAGACTGACCTGATCGAGAAGTTTGAATTCCGCCCCCGCGCCGACTTGAAATCCGAAAGTCGTGTCCCGGTAAATGCGCCCCAGATCGGTCGCCATGACCTCAGTGGCTCCTACCCCAGCGATCCCGTAAACAAACAGCGACGGCATAACCAGCACACCGGCCCGCGCCCGCGCAGACAGCCCCCAATTCACGTCCATGGCCGCCGCCTTCTCGATCACGAACGCGTCGTAAGCGTGAGAACCGCTCTTCGCCTCCGCTTCTGCGCCGATGATGAAGTTGCCGATCTTCTGGTTATTGCCCAGATAGGCACCGTAACCCGCTCCAGCCGTCACCCCGAAATAGGTGCCACTCCACGGATCGCGAGCCTGTGCCCAAGCCAGATCATGACGAAACGTCAGACCCGCTGAAGCCACGGCGAAAATCGCCGCGCCTTTGATGATGATACGCACTATAAACGCCCCTTACGCACACAACGCGCGCCGCGCCTCCACCGGCACAGCCCGATGCGAATCACTATCGAAGCGAATGGTTAAAAGGACGTTAACCAAAACAGCTGGCAAACCAGCAGCACACGTCACCTGAATAACACCACATTGGCGGCCGCTTTAATTGATGCCGCGATCCCAATCAGGCGTGATGATCTTGCACACGTTGCGCCCGTCGACGACTTTGCGTCCGGCTTGATCCAACGTCCAGATGTTGTGGCAGCGGCCGGCAAGTTCCAAGCCGGTTCCGCGCATCTTGATGCCCCAATCGCAAACCGCCGCCACTTCGCGATCAACCTGCATAGTATGCATCACTTCAAGGTGAGTGATGTCGAAGGCATTAAACTCCAGCGCGAAGAATTTCATGATTTCGACGGGACCGTGAGCTTCGATAGGGCCTTTCATGCCGACCATGCCCAGACCGCGCGCGAGCTTCGGGTCGACATGTGTCGACAGACGAGCGCCCTTTTCGAAAGCCTCTCCGATGGTGATTGGATCCCCCGCACGAAAGGCTTCGAGCGAGCGTCGCAAGACTGCAGGGATTTCGAGTGACGGCCGGATCAGCATGTTAAAGCCCTGAGAGCAAAGCTGGTTTCGACAACTTCGCCACTGAGGACATACGGCAAGGTGGCTTGCAAGCCCTCATTACGTTCAAATTTGCTATTATTTCGCGCGTGATCGTTAGCTGCTTCAGCGGCCACTGCGCCAAAGAACACGGAGAGAGACGTTGGTGGAGCTAAGCGGGATCGAACCGCTGACCTCTTGCATGCCATGCAAGCGCTCTCCCAGCTGAGCTATAGCCCCGTTCCAAGGGTCGTCCCGGCCGCGGCTGGAAACCGTGCGTCCGGAGGTCGGTTCAATAGGCGCTTCGATTCCAAGTTGCAAGCCAGAAGTTTCGAAATGTGCGCTTTGGAGCGGCGTCTAAAGGCGTTCGGTTTTCGATGGTCCCATGCAGCTGGTTGTCGTCCCGACTGCGCGCATTGATGAAGGTGTTTTGCCGCGGCGACTTTTTCCCGCCTGCATAATGACAAACCCGCGACAAACCGCATGACGTGCGCTATAGGGCCGAGGATGCGCGTCATCACCACAACCCCGGATTTGCAGAACGCCTGCGACGAACTCGCCAAGTCGAGCTTTGTCGCGGTCGACACCGAATTCATGCGTGAAACCACCTTCTGGCCGGTCCTGTGCCTCATTCAGCTGGCAAGCCCGGACGTCGAGGTCGTCGTCGATCCGCTGGCTCCGGGCATCGACCTTGCGCCATTTCACGCGCTGATGATGAACGAAGCGGTCGTCAAGGTGTTCCACGCCGCCCGCCAGGACGTCGAGATCGTCTTCGCCCAGACCGGCAAAGTGCCCAAGCCGGTGTTCGACACCCAGGTCGCCGCCATGGTCTGCGGCTTCAACGAGAGCGTCAGCTACGTCAACCTCGTCAAAAAGGTCACCGGCATTGACCTCGACAAGTCGTCCCGCTTCACCGACTGGAGCCGCCGACCGCTGACGCCCGGACAGTTAACTTATGCGCTGGCAGACGTAACCCACCTGCGCGATGTCTATAAATACCTCGCAACCGAAATGACGGCGACCAACCGGACGGAATGGGTCGACGAGGAAATGGCCGAACTGACCCAGATCTCGACCTATCAGACGCTTCCCGAGGATGCTTGGAAACGCCTCAAGCTACGGGTCAAAAACCGCAAGGCCCTGGCCATTTTGATCGAGTTGGCCGCATGGCGCGAACGGCTGGCGCAAGGCCAGAATGTGCCGCGCGGGCGAATCCTGCGGGACGAAGCGCTATTCGACATCGCCAACCAGGCACCGACCACCGCCGAGAAATTATCGGAACTGCGCACCCTCAGCGACGGTTTTGGCAGATCCGCACGCGCAAAAGAAATCCTCGACGCCGTCAAGCGCGGGCTCGAACGCGATCCCAAAACTGTGCCGCCGCTCAACATCGCAGCCCCCATTTCCGCTGAAGCCACAGCGACAGTCGAATTGCTGAAAGTGCTGCTGAAGGCCGCAGCCGCCCGGCACCGGGTCGCGCCCCGGCTTATTGCCGATACCGAAGAACTCGAACAGATAGCGTCCGAGCAGGTGTCTGCTGTGCGCACGCTGACCGGCTGGCGTCGGCAGGTCTTTGGCGAAGACGCTTTACGATTGAAGCAGGGTCAATTAGCCTTGACGCTCAAGCGAGGCGAAGTGGTCGCGATCGCCGCCGAGCCAGTCGCCGCAAGCTAAGCTGACAACGAAGGCAACGACCATAAGCGCATCAACGCGCAAACAAAAAAAGGCGCGGACGAAGCCGCGCCTTAAGCCGTGGATGATGTGTGGATATCAGGACTTCAGCTCGGTAATGCGGTCCTTGAGCTTGAGCTTTTCCCGCTTCAGTCGAACAATCTCCAGATCGTCTTTGCTCGGTCGGGCCAAGGTTTCGGCGATCTTGCGCTCAAGAAGCTTGTGCTTCTCGGTAAGCTCTGAGAGATGAGTCGATAGTGACATCCAATCCTCCGATAGCGTTTTCACAACACTGTCATCGTGACAGAACTGTGAATCGCTGTCCATTGCGCAGCGCATCATTTTTTGCGACGTGATTGAGGATTTGACGCCTCCCAATGTTCAATTTTTCGCGAATACAGCCCATTTCCCAGGGCACGACTTTCGCAAACGGACCCGTAAATCATCCGCACTGTCTCGCTGGTCTGGCTTGCCTGAAACAGAAAACACGACGATAGTTCCCGCGCACGGGGGGCGGCGGCTGTCGAAGGGTGTGGATTGATTGCGGAGCAAAACCGCAATCGGCCCCGACGCTCACTCATTTTTCATCGAACGCCAGGGGCGGCGGACAGTATGGCACGGCAAGACGAACGCGAATTGCGCGACGAACTCATCCGGTTGCGCGGCGAACACCGCGATCTCGACGCCGAGATTGCGGCGCTGGAGGCTGCTGCCATAACCGACCAGCTCCACATAAAGCGATTAAAGAAGCGCAAACTAGCAATCAAAGACCGCATGATCAGCGTCGAGGACCAGCTACGCCCTGACATCATCGCCTGAACCTATCGTCCCGCACGCCCCTGCGTCGGCAACTGCCGAAAAAATCCGATCTGCTTTCTATGGTTGACCGCCAGCACAAACCCCGGCACAAGGGACCGCTCAAGTCGGAGCGTGGCGCAGCCTGGTAGCGCACTAGTCTGGGGGACTAGGGGTCGCAGGTTCAAATCCTGTCGCTCCGACCAATTCCAAAACCCTAATGAATACCAAAACGTCATTCCAGCGAACGTCGGGTTCCAGGAAACGTCGGCAATTCGCAGCGCGCTTTTAGTGTGTTGCACAGCACACGCATTCTGCCCCAACCCTTAAGTCCGCAGCCGATATCCCGTTTTGAATATCCACCACACCGCGATCATGCATGCGCCCAAAAAGGCGAGCGTTATGCCAAGGCTCAACCCGACGCTCACATCCGATATGCCAAAAAAGCTCCATCGGAACCCGCTGATCAAATAGACCACCGGATTGAACAGCGAAACGGTTTGCCAGAACGGCGGCAGCATCGTGATCGAATAGAAAGTCCCACCCAGGAATGTTAGCGGCGTGATGACCAGCAGCGGAATAAGCTGAAGCTTCTCAAACCCATCCGCCCATAATCCGATCAGAAATCCAAATAAGCTGAAGGCCACGCAGGTCAGCACCAAAAACGTCATCATCCAAACCGGATGCGCGATCTGCAACGGCACGAAGAGTGCAGCCGTGCCAAGGATAATGAGCCCAAGGATCACCGACTTAGTCGCCGCCGCCCCGACGTATCCCACCACGATTTCGAGTGGCGACACCGGTGCCGATAGCAACTCGTAAATGGTCCCCGTGAAACGGGGGAAATATATTCCGAAAGACGCATTGGCGATGCTTTGTGTCAGCAGCGACAACATAATCAGCCCCGGCACAATGAAAGCGCCATAAGAAACGCCGTCAATTTCCGGAATGCGCGACCCGATTGCCGATCCAAACACCACGAAATAAAGCGCCGTCGACAGCACAGGCGACACGATGGACTGCATCAGAGTTCGAAAAGCTCTCGCCATCTCAAACTTATAAATCGCGCCGACCGCGTGCAGATTCATTTGGAGGCCCTGACCAGATCGACGAAAATGTCTTCAAGCGAACTCTGCGTCGTCGTCAAATCACGCATCGTAATGCCAGCCTCCCGCAACTGAGTAAGCAACCCCGTGATCCCGGTTCGCTCTCCTTGCGTGTCGTAGGTGTAAACCAGCCGCGTCCCGTCCCCGGCAAGCTGCAGGTTCAACGCCCGCAATGCCGGTGGCACCTCGTCGAGTCGTTCGTGCAGAATAATTTCGAGCTTCTTTTTGCCGAGCTTGCGCATCAGCACAACCTTGTCTTCCACCAGCAAGATCTCGCCATTTGCAATGACGCCGACCCGGTCGGCCATCTGCTCTGCCTCCTCGATGTAGTGCGTCGTCAGGATGATCGTGACACCCGATGCCCGCAGCGCCCTTACGACGGCCCACATATCTTTGCGTAAATCGACATCGACGCCCGCTGTCGGCTCATCGAGAAACAAGATCGACGGCTCATGCGACAGCGCCTTGGCGATCAGCACTCGCCGCTTCATGCCGCCAGATAGAGTCATGATTTTGCTGTCTTTTTTGTCCCATAAAGACAGCTCGCGCAAGACTTTTTCAATATGCGCTGGATTGGCTGGCCGCCCAAACAACCCGCGGCTGAACGAAACCGTGTTCCAGACCGTCTCGAACATGTCGGTCGAAAGCTCTTGTGGCACAAGTCCGATCATCGCCCGCACGGCCCGGTAGTCGCGGACGATGTCGCGTCCATCGACGAAGATCTCCCCGCCGCTGCGGTTCACAATCCCGCATACGATATTGATCAGGGTCGTCTTGCCCGCCCCGTTCGGGCCAAGCAGGGCAAAGATCTCCCCCCGTTCAATATCGAGATCGACGCCTTTCAGCGCACGGAAACCCGAGGCATAGGTCTTCGTCAGTTTGGATATGGAGACGATCGCGGTCATGCCCGCGTTATAGGTCGCAGCCCCCCGGCAAGCAACGTTCAAACCCGCACGATCAGAAATGGCGCGGCAAGAAACTGCCCGGGCAAAGAACGAACGACCAGAATCTGCACGGCAAGTAACGGTCCGTTTGCCCTTTTCAGACAAAGTCGGGGTCTATGGTTTTTCCCAATGAGGTTGTCATGCGTCGCATCGTCCTGTTGCTGCCCCTGATGGTTCTGGGGCTGGCAACACAGCACCGTTTTGTCAGCGCACCAGCGCTCCCCCACCATCTGATTGCCTACGATTGCGCGAACTGCGCCCGCCACGTGCTCAGCCAGACCGCAAGTTTGGATGAATGCCAACGGTCGGCCTACGCCATGAACGATGGCGCGGACGTCTTCGTGTCGATCCACCCGCGCCACGCTCGCAAATTAGAGTGTCGCCCGGTCCACTAATTGCAGTTTCTGTGAAGCGGGAGACATCGCCGTGTAGAGATCAAGGTGCGGTCCCCATCGCCGACCGGATCGCATCGGAGAGCCGTAGCGGCTTTCCCGACACCGACACCAAAACAACGGTCACATCTGCTTCGCACAGCCGCACACCGGCGCGATGAACCTGCTGGTTCAGCGTCACACTTGCCCCGCCCAGATCCTTCACCGTCGTGAGGATCTCCAGCACGTCGTCCATCATGGCCGGACGGGCAAAATCAAACATCATCCGCCGCACCACGAACGCTGCGGGCACCAAACTATCGCTGCCGTCGATCAGCCGCCGAGCGTCCGTCCCCAGCAACCGCAGAAAATCCGTCCGCCCCCGCTCGCACCAGCGCACGTAGCTAGCATGATAGGCAACGCCGCCCGCATCCGTATCCTCAAAATAGACCCGCAATGGCAACCGGTGCCGCCGCGTCCCGTCCACCACCTCTAGCCGACCGGCCAGATCCGGCCACGCCGTCGTCGTTGCGTCATCGCTCATGACATCGTCCCCCCGTCCCCCAACTCGATCACGACGATTTCCGGCATTGCCCCAAACCGCACAGGCAGCCCCGAACACCCAAGCCCGCCCGACACGATCAGATTTCGCTCAACGCCTGGAAACCGGTCCGTCCCCCGCTCGACGAAATGCCCATACGCATAAGGTTCCGTCCGGCCATACGGCTTAAACGGAATATGCCCCATCACCCGGATTTGTCCGCCGTGCGTGTGACCTGAAATCGTGAGGGCAACACGCGGCGGCACGCGGGGAAAGATATCGGGCTCGTGAGCCATCAGCACAACAGGCCCATTGTCCGTGACCTTGGCGAGCGTGCCCGGCAGATCGTCAAGCCCGCGCCCGCCATGTCTGCGCCCACGGTTGCGCAGCGCATACTGATCGCCAAGCCCGGCCAACCAGAACCCCTGACCGCCTTTGGTGAGCCGCATCACATCGTTTTCGTAAACCTGGATGCCAACTGAACCGAGCGCGGTCCCGCTTTCGGTCGGCCCCGCCCCGCGCAGCTGCGCGATGGGATCATCCCACCAATCGTGATTGCCAAGCACCGCATGGACGCCCAGCGGCGCGGTCAGCGCGCCCAACGCCCGCGCCCAGTCCCCCGACGGCACGCGCCCGAAAATCCATTTATGCGCAACGACATAGTCCCCCAGCAACAGCGTCGCATCCGGGGCCAGCGCATTTGTTCGCGCAACGATCGCGCGAATATGTCCAGCGCTCATCCACGGTTCGCAGGCATGAATGTCGGCAAGCACCGCAAGCGTCACCCGCAACCCCCGCGGCCATCCCGGCGGCGTCAAGCGATAGCGCGTTTCGGTGACCGAGAATGGTTCGTAGCCCACGGCATAGCCAGACAGCCCGGTGGCTCCAGCCACCATAGCGCCGAACCCCTTGAGAAACGCCCGCCGACTTAGCACACAAACCCACCCATGATCACACTGCGACCGGCTCGAAGCCAAGGTCGATCATCACGATCTCCGGCGGCCGCCCAAGGCGGACCGGTATCCCGCTACACCCAAGCCCGCCGGACACGATCAGATGCCGGTCGGCCTCGACCACATGCCCATAAACATATCGCCGCCCGAATTTCGACGGCACCACCGGCGCATATCCCGCAAACGTGACCTGCCCGCCATGGGTATGCCCTGAAACCGTCAACGCAACCCGACCCGGCACTGTTGGAAAGATGTCTGGCTCGTGCGCCATTAAAATCACTGGCCCATCGTCGCTGACCTGCGCCAGAGTTGCATCGAGATTGTCGACACCCTCATATGTGCGCGACCGGCGCGGCTGCTGCGTATGCCCGCGCGGCCAGAACGCCCATTGATCGCCGAGCCCCGCAAGCCATAACGGCTGGCCGTCCTTCACCAGCCGGACGGACTGATTAGTGTAAACGGGGATGCCCGCCGCCTCCAGCGCGACCGCAGCTGGCACTGGGCCGCCGCGCCGCCGTTGCACCGATATATCCTGCCACCAATCGTGATTGCCGAGCACCGCGTGAACGCCGAGCGGAGCCTTCAGTCCTCCGAGCGCACGCGCCCAAACACCGTTTTCCATCGGCGACGAAAACCGCGCCAGCCGCCAGCCCGCAACGTAATCGCCCAGCAGCAGCGTCACGTCTGGAGCCAGCGCATTGGTCCGCGCGACGATCTGCCGGATGCGCGCGTCACCCATCCACGGCTCGCACGCGTGTAAATCTGCAATCACCGCACATCGAATCTTAAGCCCTGTCGGCCAATTCGGCGGCGTGAGGGAATAGCGCGTCACGCCCAAGCGCCAGGGTTCGGCAACAGCATACCCGCCGAGCGCCGCCGTGCCCGCCGAAAACGACAGTACGCCCTTCAGGAAGGTCCGCCGCGAAAGCAAAATTGATCCCTCGAATAACAGCTACGGACAAGATATCGACCGCACTGCACAATTATACGCATAAATCTGTCGCAGGTGTGAACCTACCAAAACGAGCAAAACAGGCCGTTAACGATCCGTTGGGTCGCTGCTATCTGGTTCATCAAACAGCGGAAATTGCGCACCCCCTGCTGACCGGGACGGCCCCGACAAGCCCAGGTGCCGCCAGGCTTTCAGCGTTAGCACCCGCCCGCGCGGCGTCCGCCCGATAAACCCCTGCTGCAAGAGATAGGGTTCTACGATTTCCTCCAGCGCATCGCGTGGTTCCGATAACGCCGCTGCCATCGTCTCGATCCCGACCGGCCCACCCTCATAGTTCTTGGCGATGCACGTCAGATACCGATGATCGAGCGCATCCAACCCCTCGTTATCGACCTCAAGCATCCGCAAAGCGTTATCGGCCACCTCGGCATTGATCCAATCCGCCCCCGCCACGGCGGCAAAATCCCGCACCCGCCGCAACAGCCGTCCCGCAATCCGCGGCGTCCCTCGCGCACGCCGGGCAATCTCGCGCGCGCCATCCGCCTTCATCGGCGCACCCAACACCCGCGCCCCGCGCGTCACGACAAGTTCCAACTCTTCGGTTGTATAAAAATTCAGCCGGATCGGAATCCCAAACCGGTCCCGCAACGGCGTCGTCAGCAGCCCCGCCCGCGTCGTCGCCCCGACCAGTGTAAACTTCGCCAGATCAATTTTCACCGACCGTGCCGCTGGCCCTTCCCCGATAATGAGATCGAGCTGATAATCCTCCATCGCGGGATAGAGAATTTCCTCCACCGCCGGATTGAGCCGGTGGATTTCGTCGATGAACAGCACGTCGCGGTCTTCCAAGTTGGTCAACAGCGCCGCCAGATCGCCAGCCTTCGCAATCACCGGCCCCGACGTCGAACGGAACCCGACCCCCAACTCCTTGGCCATGATCTGCGCCAGCGTGGTCTTGCCAAGCCCCGGCGGCCCGGCAAACAGCACATGATCGAGCGCATCTCCGCGCGCCCGCGCCGCCTGAATGAACACGCGCAAATTCGCCCGCGCCTGCTCCTGCCCGATAAATTCATCGAGCGACTGCGGTCGGATTGACGATTCCAGCGCATCCTGCTCGCGCTTAGCCCCAGACACGAGGCGATTGTCATTCGGTTCGGTCATTTCTTCTTCCCCCTCCCCGTCATCGCTTGCGATGCTCTGCATCGACGTGGGGAGGGCCGGAGTGGGGGTTTGACTTATACCCTCTCCCCGTACTGACGGGGAGAGGGTTAGGGTGAGGGGCGGCCAAAAGCACAGCCCGCTCTTGTATCTACCCACCGCCTAACATGATTTGCCCCGCTTCGGCGACCCCGACGGCCATAGCGCCGTGTAGCTCTCGGTCCAACGGACGACAACAACTGCCGTCACGCCGCCCGAAGGTATGAGGCGGATATCAATCCAGGCTTCGATCAGAAAATTATTCTCGTGCGCCGCAATATGGCAATCATGCCCACTCCGCAGATTGCGCCAATGAAGGCCATCGGCGACAGATGCTGTTGCATTTGCCCACCCGCCAACACCGCCAGCACGGACACCACGATGGCCCCGAGCGACGCGCCAACCAGCCAATGCGCGGTCCCCTGGAAATAAACGATCCCCGCCATAATGGCCCCGCAAATGCCAGCCGGGATCGCACTCCACAGATACGCCTCGCCCGCCTTCTGGGCCGCCCACGCAAGCTGGCCCGCCTGATCCAACGCCAGCAGGCTTGCAGGCCCGCGCCCGACCAGTCCCGAAATCACCGACGAGAGAAAGATAATCAACGCGGCCAGAAACGGCGCCACCAGCGTGATCATCAAAAACGTCCACAGTGCGCGCTCGCCAAACGATGCGCTTTGCGCCTTCGGTGCCTTCATCGTGCCAGTTCCTTCAATCCACGCCGAATGAGCTTTGCCGTATCGGCGTCACTCCCCAACTCTTTGGCCGCCACCGCAACTGCTCGGCTGGCATCCGCCGGACCATACCCCAGGTTCGTCAAAGCCGACATCGCTTCCGCCACATGATTGCCTGCAGGCAGTGGCTCGCCCTGTCCAGCCCCGCCTGTGCCCACCGATCCCGCAACGCCAACACCCGCAATGGCCAATGCCGGTGCCTTATTCTTCAGTTCTGCCACAATCCGCTGTGCCACAACTTTGCCGACACCATTGGCCTGCTGCACCGCGCCCCAATTCCCCAGCGCGATCGCAGTCGCAAGATCGCTCGTCGACAGCACACTCAGTACCGCCAGCGCGACCTTAGCCCCGACACCCTGCACCGTCTGCAACGTGCGAAACCAGCTCCGTTCGACCTCGCTTGAAAACCCATACAGCCGGATGGCATCTTCACGCACATGCGTGTCGATCGTAAGAATGACCTCATCGCCCGGCTTGATGTTGCGCAGCGTCCGCGACGACGCCTGCACCTCATAGCCAACACCGGCCACATCAAGGATCAGATGCCCTTCGCCGATCGCCTCGGCCTTCCCCTTTAACCGTCCGATCATCGCGCGCCCTCCCGCTCGGCTTGCGCTTTCAATTGCCGCGCCGCCTTCGCCTGCGGGCTCGACCGATGATTGGCGTGACAGATCGCAATCGCCAGTGCATCCGCCTCATCCGCCGACGCGAATTTGGCCTTGGGTAGTAGAAACCCGATCATGGCCTGAACCTGGTTTTTCTCGGCGTGTCCGGCGCCCACGACGGTTTTTTTGATCACGTTGGGCGCGTACTCCGCAATGCTCATGCCGCGCATCGCAGGCGCCAACATCGCCATTCCGCGCGCCTGTCCCAGCTTCAAAGCCTGCCGCGGGTTATCGTTGACAAACGTCTCTTCGATCGCGGCCTCAACCGGCTTCCATGACGCGATCACCGACGACACGCCCTCAAACAGCGCCCGTAACCGATACGCGAGGTCGTCGCCAGCGTCCGACGTCACACCGCCCGACGCGATGTAGGACAACCGCACGCCGTCGGTCTCGATGATGCCCCACCCCGTGCGCCGCAGCCCAGGGTCAATGCCGATGATGCGAATCGAAGTGTTGTTCATGCTTCGTGCATAGCACGAGCAAGACATTTGTCTCGGAAAACACGCCGCCCATCTCCAAACCGTTTGATGCGCCCAAAACAAAAAAATGCGGCCTTGCTTTCTAAGCAAGGCCGCAAGATCAGGTCGGGGCTGGGCCGTTCAGGGCTTCGTTTCGGGAGCCGGCGTTGCGTCCTTAGGTGCCGACATCTCCTTTGCCTTGTCCGATGCAGCCTTGCTCAACTCCATCACCTTAGCCTTGGCAGCCGACATCCAATCGGACGCCTTTTGCTTAACGCGATCGGTCATCGCTGGATCGGTCGCCGCGTAGGCAGGTGCAGCCTTCAGCGCGTCTTTCGTCGTATCGAGCACCACAATCCGGCTCGATTGGACGACATCGCCGATCTGGATCGCGTTGATGGGCACAGCGACGAGCTTTTCCGGGATACCGAGAAAACCGCCAACCCCGATTACGACCGTCGTCACGACGTTCGATTTATCGACGACGACATCCTTCACTTCGCCGATCGACTCTGCTTGGGCATTCAGCACCTTGGTGCCAACGAGACGATGAGCGAGCCATTCGCCAGCCTGCTGCTTTTCAACGAAAGTCACCGGAGCCGCGACGGCAGAACCAGCGAGCGCGGCAAAAGCAACCGCTGCAATCGCAAACGCAGTGTGATGTCGGGGCATATATATTTCTCCAAGTTAGTAAGGTGCCGATCGACTACAGCGACATTCGGGCAAAATAGGGACCTCGCCGACGGGCCGCCGCATCCGCATCGCGCCGCGCCCCACGCCCACAAACAACGTCCACCGATCGCTTAAATGGCGCTGGCATGTGCCGGCGGCAAGAGCCCAAGTTGCCGCTTTGCCTCATCGCGCAGCGTATCGATGGGCTGGAACCGGCCCTTCGTCTCGAAATGCCAGAACGTCCAACCATTACAGGCCGATTTGCCCTGCACTAGCGCGCCGAGCCGGTGGATGGAAGCCTGATTGCCGTTGTGCGCCAACGACCCGTCCGCACGCACCACCGCCCGGATCTCGCGGCGCGGATCGTAAAGCGCGCTGCCCGCTGCCAGAATACCGAGTTCAATAATCGCCCCGAACGGAACCCGCGGCTCGGCCCGCTTCGAGCGCATAGTATCGACGGCGTCCGCAGTCATGACGCTGACCTTCTCGATCCGCTCAGCCGCAGCCTTCGCATAGTCTGGATCGCGCTCGATCCCGATGTAGTGCCGCCCCAGCCTCTTAGCGACCGCCCCCGTCGTCCCGGTCCCAAAAAACGGGTCGAGCACCACGTCGCCCGCGTGCGTCGTGGCCAGCAAAACCCGATGCAACAGCGCTTCGGGCTTTTGCGTGGGATGCGCTTTGCGCCCGCCGTCGTCCTTCAACCGCTCCGGCCCCGAGCAGATCGGAAACAGCCAATCCGACCGCATCTGCAGGTCGTCGTTGCCAACTTTGAGGCAATCATAATTGAACGTGTTGCGCGATTTAGCGTCCCGCGTTGCCCAGATCAGCGTCTCGTGCGCATTCGTAAACCGCTTACCGCGAAAATTCGGCATCGGGTTGACCTTGCGCCAGATGACATCGTTTTGAACCCAAAACCCAAGGTCCTGCAGCGCGACGCCCAGCCGGAAGATATTGTGATAACTGCCGATCACCCAGATCGCACCATCCGGCTTCAGCACTCGGCGGCACTCGCTGAGCCATGCCCGCGAAAACCGGTCATACTCGGCAAAGCTCGAAAACTTGTCCCACGCATCGTCGACGCCCGCGACCGTCGTATTGTTGGGCCGCAGCAGCGCACCATCGAGCTGCAAATTATAGGGCGGATCGGCAAACACCAGATCGACACTCGCGTCGGGCAGCTTGGCAAGTTCCGCCACGCATTCGCCCAAAATAACCCGGTCAAGCGCAAGGCCGGACGCCTTAGAGCCAGCCCCCTTTTTTCCACGCACACCCGCTGGAACGGCGGCAGAAGACGCGGCACGAACAGACGCAACCCGGGAAGCCATGATGACAAACTCTTTCCAGCAACAACATGCAAACGCACCAGCATCCAAAACCAGACGTCCTAGCGCGATGACGCTAGACCAGTTCCGTCCACCGTCGACGACCTTGGTAAAGGTGCCGTTAACGCCGCTCCATGCCAGCCAAATGTTCACAGCAATGAGTCACACAAAAGACGAACAAAATAAGATCATACTGGTTAACGAAACCTTAAAAACAGAGCGTCGGTTCCGCCTTCAGCCTTTTGCCTCAGACTGCAGCAGTAAATGCAGGGAGCGCTGCAAAAAGGCAGCAAAACTCGGCACGGAAACAGAAAATTTGATCCACAAATGGGGACTTGCGACACCCATCACAGCCGGTCCTCAAACACCAGCCCGCAGCCCCCCTAGGCAGCGCCGACGCTGTCGGCAGCGCCTCAACCTCTACGAATTGTTTCGCGTCCATCCTTGCCCGCACATCCTGTCGCGAGGTCCAGCGCAAGTTGCACCGGCCTGAACGACCGCCGATGGATCGGCGTTACGCCCAACTCCAACAGCGCCCGCTTATGTTCGGGCACGCCATAACCCTTATGTCGTTCAAATCCATAACCGGGGTAGAGGTCGCCAAATTCGACCATGAGCCGGTCGCGCGTCACTTTCGCGACAATCGAAGCCGCCGCAATCGACACGCACAACGCATCGCCGCGCACGATCGAACGCGCGGGGCATCTCAGCGTCTTTGGCACCCGGTTGCCGTCGATCAAAACCAATCCGGGCGTCTCGCCAAGGCCCGACACGGCTTCCGCCATCGCAAACAGCGTCGCCTGCAAGATGTTATCGCGGTCGATCCTCGCCACGTCGCCGATCCCTATCCCGACCCGCGCTGTCGCCATGATGGCCGAAAACGACGCGTCCCGCGCCCCAGCCGTCATCGCCTTACTGTCGTTGAGCCCCTTGGGGATACACCCCGGAGTTAAAATCACCGCCGCCGCGACGACCGGCCCCGCCCACGGCCCGCGCCCGGCCTCGTCGACACCCGCGATCGGTCCGCGGCCCAACTGCAGTTCGATGGCCTCGACGTCGTACGAGGGGCCCTGAAACGATGCATCAAGTTTCGAATCGTTGATCTCCATAGTGAAGCATCGCCAAGCCGACCCTTTCCGTCAAAGCCTCACGACCTGTTATCCCCGTCGCGACAGTCGGCAACCCAAATTGACAACCCGAACCGGTCATGGGCTGTTGCAATCGCTCATCCAAACTCGTCATCAAAACATCCGGTATTGCATGCCCGCCAGAACTGGCGGCTGAAAGAGATCCGTCCGCAAAACCTCCCGCCGCTGATCAAGCCCAAGGCGGCGCAAGGCGAGCCGGAACCGCTGGCCGATCTGCTCGGCATACGGCCCGCTGCCCTTTTGGCGGTGCCCAAACGTTGCAACGTAATCTTGCCCACCGTGCATCGATTGCAGCAAACTCATCACCCGATCAGCCCGGGCGGGAAACTCTGCAGCCAGCCACTCGCGAAAAAGCGTTTTCAATTCGAGCGGCAGCCGCAATAACACATATCCGGCCTGAGACGCCCCTGCGTCCCGCGCCGCAGTCAAAATCCGCTCGATCTCTGCGTCTGTCAGGCCAGGCACGATCGGCGCAACCATGACGGCCGTTGGAACGCCCGCCGCGCTTAATTGCGCGACCGCCTCAAGCCGACGCGCAGCCGTCGCCGCACGAGGCTCCATGGCCCGGGCCACTTTTCGATCCAAAGTGGTCACCGACAAAGCGACCTTGACGAGACCACGCGCGGCCATCGGCACCAGGATATCAAGATCACGAACCACCAGCGCCGATTTTGTAACGATCCCGACTGGATGATTTGCCCGCGACAGCACCTCCAGGATCGACCGAGTAACCCTTAGGCGCTTTTCAATCGGCTGATACGGGTCCGTGTTCGAACCTAACGCGATCGTTTTCACCACATAGTTGGGGTTGGCCAAGGTGCGTTCCAGCACCTCAGCAGCATTGGTCTTCGCATAAAGCTTTGTTTCGAAATCCAACCCGGGCGAATGGCCCAAGTAGGCGTGAGATGGTCGCGCATAACAATAGACACACCGGTGCTCGCACCCCCGATAGGGATTGACTGACTGGTCGAACGAAATGTCAGGGCTATCATTTGTCGTAATGATCGAGCGCGCGACCTCGGTCTGCACCTGCGTTTCGAACGCGGCCATCGTTGCCAGGCTGCCCCAACCGTCGTCGGCGTCCTCCCGCAACTCCCGATCGAAACGGCCCGAAACGTTCGATAGCGCGCCGCGGCCTCGCCGCCGCTCACCTTCAACTGCCGCCCCGGCCATGAGAACCTCCGCCACACTTTTTCCGTTCGACGCAGTCACGGCTACCAGACCAGATAGAATAATTAAAGAACAAAAGAGAACAAAAGGTTGACAGTAGGCTCTCAGATGTTGTAATTTTGCTGACGGAGGCAGCCGAAGAAGAAGGGCGCACGGAATGATAGCAATCATATCGCACCTCGATCCGCTTGCTCGGGCAGGCCTGCCCGTGTCACAGAGTTTTCATGATCTCCGTTGTGATACCGACACTGAACTCCGCCGCGACCCTGGCGG